>OFMG01000018.1_pt1 | contig 232292 bp, 190 predicted proteins | sample 1541751 | NCBI WGS metagenome assembly OFMG01 (sample SAMN04209232, study PRJEB22552) | human gut metagenome | biome: gut; material: feces | host: Homo sapiens | place: USA: Oklahoma
AAAAAATCGCTACACCACATCCTCCGCAGGCCATCGCGCAGCGATTTTGTTCAATCCTAATTTGGCAAGGAGTTTGGGCTATGGGAAAGCAAATAAATTATTATATGGGGGTCGATGATTTTCGACAGTTAGCCCAATATGCATTGGACATTGGATGCGTGATATGTAAACAGGAGAACGCTGAAATTGTTCGCAGTAATTCTGTTGATATTGTGATGCCAGATTATAAGAAATATTTTTTTTATTTGCCAGAAGTGGAAAAGGCGCTTCTTCAATTACAAGATGATAAGCAACAAATTGGAGGGTATAACAAGTCTGGAAATGTTGTAATTGAAGCGAGTTTTTCAAGTATAAGGCATGATAGAAAAGAAATATCAAGAGGTAGGCTGTTTTTAATTTCAGGATATTATAATGCTCAAGGAAAGTGGATTGATTGTCCTGAATGTATGAATAAAATATATGAACAACTGAAGAGAAAAGTTAAAAAAATAGCTCCTTATACTGAGATTACTGATTTTATTACTGATTACTCTGCAGATAATTATAAACAGATAGAATGGAGACATAAAGAATATATTGCGCATGAATTGCTTGAATTACATGTGAATAACGAATATAAATTTATAGCATAAAATCCTAAGTTGTTGAATTGAAATATGCCTTTAGAAATGGCAAAAATCGGTTAGTTTCTGCGGTTGCAACCCGCTGTTGCGAAGTTGCAACCGTATTTTGGTTGTGTGTTATCGGTAAAAATTGTATCCTGATAGCGAAAGGAGGACACCTACATGACCTTTGGAGAAAAAATACAAAAACTGCGGAAGGAAGCCGGGCTGTCCCAGGAGGAATTATCCTACCAGTTAGGCGTGTCCAGGCAGGCGATCAGCAAATGGGAGCGTGACAACGGCTATCCAGAAACAGAAAAGATTGTCCGTATGAGCAAAATTTTTCATGTGACGCTTGACTATTTATTGAATGAGGAAGGTACACAGGAACCGGAGGCTGCAGCAGAACAAGGAATCTATGTGAGTAGGGAAATGGCAGACGGTTTCCTTTTGTATCAAAAGCGGAAATATCTTAAAATTGCTATTGCCGTAGGGATCATGGTAGGAAGCCTTGCACTCTCGTTTATGCTTTCAGAGATTTCCATGCTTCTGTTTATGCTGGTATGGATTGTGGGAATTGTTCTTTTATTCTCTGTCAAATTAACAGATCATCCATATCGAAAACTCTGGAAGGAACCACTGCTGTTTGACAAGACTGTAAAGGCGGAATTAAATACGGCATACGCAGAGAAAAAAAATTCCTTCAGCTATTTAATTTAATCGGAATTGCCTTAATTGCATTGGGCTTTCTGTTTTTCCCTTTAATCGTTCCGGCCGAACTGCTCTTTGCCGATGCGGTTGCTTTAGCGGCAGGAATGGTTGTTGCAGGAATTGGAACATTTTTATGTATTTATATGTCTGGCCTTGTTCGTGCCTACAGGCTGTTGGTCATGAATGAAGCCTATCAGCAGAAAGAAAGGTGAGGATCTTATGAAGAAAATAATGATTACACTCATGGTAATACTGACACTTCTCTGTGGTTGTCAGGCAAACGAAAACACCAATGCTTTCGATTATGGGGATGATATTTCAAAGGCGCAGGAAATAGCTGTTGTTTCTCCTGAGACTGAGGAAGTTATGGATACGATCACTGGTGCAGAGGACATAAAAGACTTTGTTTTGGCGCTGGAGGTAGAAAAATGGAAATTAGAAACGCTGCCAGAGGAAGCGACTGAAATTGGATCTTTTGGATTGGCACAAGAGGAAACCATTAAACTGGGACAGACGGATACGGATGGAACACTTTTTGATATTGCTACCATTACACTATATGATGGAGACTATATCAGTTTTGAAATTGGCGGGCTTGACATGGCATTTGAAGTGAGTGAAGAAACTGCTGATTATTTGAACGGATATTTTGAGTAAGTTTTGTTTGAAATGGGTGCAGCGATGCCAGATCAGACAGATCGTGGAGAGGAAAGGCGGTAAACAGGTATGAAGAAACTTACATTTAAAAAGCAAATCCTTATTGGGATCATGCTTATCGCTGTTGGAAATATACTTGCGTTCATTTTCCATAAAGGGATCTGTGCAAATATTGCATGGGTATTGTATGGGCTCATGCTCATAGTAAATCCTGTGTATCCAGAAAGATATCGTAATGATGCCAAAAGAGCAAAATGGGGGATACGAATAGCAGGAGTTATTTGTATTTTGGTAGGTGTGTTGACGAGATATGTTGTATGAAGCCTAAGTGTTTGTGGTGAGGAGCGCTTATAATCTTGACAAATTTATATATATTGTGGTATAAGAATAGATAAGGAACAATATATAGAGCAAATGATGTTTTTAACCTTACAGAAGATGAAACCATGAGATGGCAAACATTATCTGTAGGGTTTTTTTGGTGAAAGGAGAAATGCTATGTATAAAGAATTGATGGATGAAAAAGCACAGCAGATGTTTAAAAGACTCTGTAATAGAATTGTAAACAGAGAATTTGATGAAGATGATATTTACGAATTTTATATCTTTATACGAAGCTATCTTAAAAGATTTAAAGGGAAATATAAATGGATAAGGGAATGGGGAGATCTGATTGCCCATAGGGAAAGGGTTGAAGGCGCCGTATTAAAGAACATGAAAAATGCAATTTCTAATAGCTATGAAGTGATAGAAGGAACAAATCAGATAAAAGGATATCATGGGATGGAAGAAGGTGAACTGGAAAAGGAATTTTCGGATTTGTTCAGAGAAGCGGGATATACGGTTTCAATGCAAGCCTTGAAAGAAATCAAACTATGTACATTCTCCATTGCCAACTTTTCAAGATATAAAATATCGGACAAACCAGGCAGAACTGGTCAAGTACGATTGGTTCAGACCCAGAATGGTTTGGCATTATGTTCTTACGCTGGGGGGAAAGATGATCTTTACATAGGATTGTCCATTCTAAAGGGAAACTATATAAAGAAAGATTTCCCAGGTGGGGTTATCGACAGACCTGTGGAGATTAGACGGAAAAATAAAGAGTTGGTAATATTGTACGATGGGGCTGAAATATAATAAAAATGGGGGACTTGATTTCTCGCATCCCCCAGTGTATAATGAACTCAGAAAGGTAATCAGATGCAAGATCTGATGCCCTCAGTTAATTTTATAAGTAATACAGAGATAGCATCCTAAACTTTGGGCGGTAGAGGATGCTATTTCTTATTATGTCGATTATCTATGTAAGTCAAAGCCGCAAAAATAACTAACAGTAAAGTCAAGACTTCTGTGATAGTCATGGGCATCACCCTCCTTTGATACTAGAGGGCAAGATCGAAAAGCATCCGTCTTTCTGGTTCAGTTATACCGAAATAGTGTAGCATGGAGTTTGGCCACTGACAATGAAAAAATGAAGGAAGGCAGCACGCTCTGGTTAAGTCCGAAGGTAGCGCTGCCATTTTTATTGCCTTACAGGTTCTGCCGGATGATCCGGGTGATCAGCCCGACCGCCACATTGCGCTCTTCGTCTATGTGCGTAACCACAAAGGATACCTCATCCTTTTTCCCCACAGTGCGGGGATCATAGCAGGAATGGGCGATGGCGTTGACGCCAATCGAGAGCCGGACGAATACGGTTCCCTTATGGATATCTTCCACCACACCGGCATATTTGCCCTGCACCTTGCATTTCTTCATATTTTCCTTGCTGGTATTGCCTTCCACGCTTTTGACATCTGCATGGACGGTGATCTGCTCCGGGGACTCTGCCTTCACATCCAGGATCCGGACCAGGATGTGATCCCCTACCCGGAACCGCTCCCTGGCGTCTCCCAGCCAGTCAAAGGACAGATCCCTTGCCAGGATGGAAGTCTCCACGCCAAAAATTTCAGCACGGACAACCTTTTCCGCCACGGCGATCACTCTGGCCTGTACGATCCGGTCTTCGCAGACCTTGGGCTTCCCGGATGCGTCCGTATCCAGATAGAAGATCTGGCGTTTCTTCAGCATGGCTTCCTTCCGGCTTGCTACAATGCTGCGTGTCTTCGCATCCAATCCTTTTACCAGAAAATCAATCTCACATCCCAGCATATTATTGAGGATTTTATTTTGCCGCAGGGAAAGTTCCCCGTAATCGTGGGCGTTATCCTGAACAAGATTCAGCATCATTTCCGAGATGGGGATGACGGTACGGAAGTCCTTGTAATAGATAATAGCAATCAGACTGCCGGCCTCCGTTTTCTCAATGCCGCCCAGTTTCCCGGTAAGGATTTTCCGGGTGCGGTAGGCGTTCTGGATCTCGTGCCAGATGAGATCCGCTTTGGACTGCGGCGTTTCCAGCTGAGCATCGGCGTCCAGGGTAAGGATAGAAGTTACATGGTTCAGTTCGTTTGGCATAAGCTGCCTCCTTTCAAAAATTAAGACATAATGGAATCTTTATCCAGCGGAACAATCTCCTCTGGATAATCCGGAAATTCTTCCGGCAGGTCACTAAGCTCTTCCGGCTGCCCAGAAGGGTAAGCGTGTTTGTCCGGTTCCCGGCGAAGCGGTTTCTCCTGAGAGGGAAAGGCAGGGCGTCTGCCGCTGCGGCCAGGCCGGGGCTTTTTCTTTAAATTCTCCGCAAGAGTCGGTGTATAGTCGTATTCTTCCTGCTCGGCCATCGCCCGCCAATGGGGAACATGGTCTGCCGCTTTTCTTGGTATCAGTTTTTTGGAATCCGGGTGGAGCGTATAGTCGTACTTTTCCACTTCTAATATTTTCTGTCCCCGCAGGATGATAAGCGCCTTATTCAAGGGCAGCCGTTGGATCTCATCCGGCGTTAGGAGCTTGCGCTTCCCGATGGATCTGGTCTGCCGGTACTCCGGCGTGTAGTCAGAAACCCGCCAGGAATTGAGCTGTTTGGCTTCGCTGCTGACTCCAACCGTCACATCTCCGGACCGATTGGAAATAAAGGTGGCGGTCACTTCATCGGTACAGCCTAAGAATAATTGGCTGTCACAATTCCCGATAATTTCCTGCCATTGGTTCAGCGGATACCGGTTCTGCATTTGAGGTAGATTTTGAAAAATACAGGAAATGCATAAATTTCGGCTCCGGATAACGGAAATTTTTTTGTTCAGCTCCAAAATGGCGCCGGTATTGGCCAGCTCATCTGCCAGGATATGTACCGGAACCGGCAGCTTCCCGTCCACGCCCTCTTTATCCGCAAAGCGGACTAGCTTGATAAAGATAAAGGTCATGAACAGGGAGGAGAGGAAATCAAAGGTGCTGTCCTGGTCTGAGGTGATGCAGAAATACGCACATTTCTGTTTGCCCGGCAGTGTCAGGTCAATCTCGTCATAAGAGGTGATCTGCCGGATCATCTTGTTCTGGAACACCTGCAGCCTGGCACCTAACCCGATGATGACACCGGAGCGCACTGTGTCGCTGGCCTGTTTATAGATGCAGTAAGGTACTTTGGCCGGATGGGATACCGGGAGCAAGTCAAACAGGCTGTTCAGTTCTTTCTCGGAACTCATAGTCAGCAGCTTGTACACTTGTCCGATATTTTTGACTTCCGGCGGGAAACCCTGGTCTACATACAGAACCAGGGCTTTCAGCAGGTTCATCTCCGCATTATCCCAGAAATGATCCCCTTTAGCAGAGCCGGTATTCTGGATGATGACATCCGCCAAGACCTGAGCCATTGTCTCAGACCCGTTAATCTCCATAAGACAGTTCCAGCTGTCGGAGTTTTCCGGGTTGACCAGGTTGAAACATTTGACGGTATAGCCTTCATTCTCCAGATACACGGACATACTTTCATAGAGTTCGGATTTCGGATCGGTAATGATGAGACTTTCTCCTGGTCCGTCAATTCCGCGGGCAACACTTTGGAAGATAGCATTTCGGACATAGGCACGGCTCTTCATGGAGCCGCTGGAGCCGTAGACTGCCACATTCCGATTCATATAGGTGTGGTAGGGCAGACAGACAGCCTTGCCATTCAGCTTGCCTAAGATGGTGCCTTTGCTTTTCTTTACATCGGAAGTCAGCTCCAGGACTTTATGCATCTCCTCCGGTGTCATGAAACCGGAGGTTCCATAGGTTCCTTTGGTCGAGTAATTCAGGTTCCGTTCCCGGTCTGCGACTTCGCCGTTGCGGTCATAGCCCATCCGCATGAGCAAAAAAATCAGCAGCCCAAATACCACAAGGCAGATCCCAATCCCATACAGGTTATACGGAAAATCGGTGGCTGCCTGGAAACAGGCTGCCGGATGCGGAGATGGCATCTGCGGGGAACTGCCATTGCCCGGCGTGTTCCCAGCCGCACTCCAGGTATTATAATTTCGGATAAATTGAGTGACATAGCCGCCTGCATATAACGTGCAGAGGCTGATGGGGAGCAGATAAATGAGCTTCCACCATTTACGGTTCATGCAAAAACCCCTTCCTAAACTTAGAGAGGTCAATACTGGAGAACCGAATGTCGGCGGTCAGATATCGTTTCAGACAGGGGATTTGAAAATCAAAACAGATCATCACCCCCTTCCTGCCGTATACATTCAGTCCGGTATTGAATCGGTTAATTCGGTGCAAGTCAAAATCATATGCAAGAACCGCAGGGTTCCCGGAAGCGTCCACCCCATCATGGTCGATAGGAAGGTCTGGCTTCCGGGAATCTAAATCGGATAATAATAGCTGGTCCAGCTGTTTCATGAGCCGTGGCCGGACCAGCAGTTTTAGTAGTGTCTCGCCTTCCGGTGTGTTGGGCAGATAGTGAAAATGTTCATAGGATGTATCCGCTATAAACAGACTCTTTTTGTATCCGCCGGTACTGGTCAGGAGCTGATAAGCAGTGTCCATATCCTTCCCGGTCAGGATGGCACGGACTTGTGGGTGCCCCGCATAGGGGAAATCCTGCAGGTAATACTGCAGGAAGGCGTTCAGCCGTACCTCTGTCCGGTATTCCCATTTGAGTACATGGTCGCCGGTGTTATAAAGTGCATAGGCACAGTGGGGCGCAAGCAGCACCCCTATACTCCGGGAATTTCTGATCTTGGTTGCCTCTGGACCAATGTGCTTGAACTCCCGTGATGAGTAAAACAGGGGCAGGTTCCCCATAGAAAGGATCCCGGCTTCGCGGTCTTTCCTGAAAATATCGGGTTTCTGGTCAGCAAAGAACGGGATGCCGGCGCTTAGGAGAGTCAGATAGGTTTCTGCTTTCTGGTACAGACGCAGCCGACGGGTTACTTCGCTTCGGACCTGATTGGTTTCGGTATTCCCGGTGAGGAAGTCACGGAAACGCTCCGGATTTTGAGCAAGGAGCATCTGTTTGGCCCGTCCGGTCAGACGATAGCCTCGTAAATGATCCCGATAATGAGTCCGCAGAAGTTTTTGTGCCTTTAACTCTGTAATGAGCTTTTCTCCATAAGAGGGGCTTGGGATCAGACGGGTAAGCTGGTCAGCAGGAAATTCCCCGCAAAGAGCGACCATTTCCAGGAGCCTGTATTTCTGGGAGGTAGAAGGATACAAAATCAGTCACCCCTCCTTCCGGTAGTTACCCATGTAAGTCTGTACTTGGGTAAAAAGTTGTGCTTCCCGGCAAACAAAAAAAGCAGGGATTTCCTGCTTTCAAAGGATGTTTTACCAATGTCGGATAAAATGACGGAAAAATCATGAAATTTCCGATATGGTTTCAATCTCGTTTTTTCGTCCTTTCAGCCACTGGGGAAACCGGGATTTTCCCATCACATAGATGACAGTATGATCCGTATCTCCCAGCTCCGTGGTGTGGTAGGAGTCGCAGTAAAGCCCGCTGTCATCCACCATGATATAGGTGGCAATCGTGTCCAGAAGCTGTTTGAACTCCAGGTTATCGTAATCACGTACCCGGTCAAATGGGCCGTTCCGGTCATAGATCTGGCTGAAGCAGACCACACATTCCCGGTACAGGGGAAGGGAATGGACCGTCAGGTAGTTCTGCAGCGCATAGTTTAGCGGCTCATGGAGAAAGGCAGCGTTGACGTGCTGCTTTCTTTTGGGAAGCAGGCCCGGAAGCGTAATGGAGATCAGATCTTCGTCCTGGCAGATCTCAATCCCCTGGGCATCTGCCGCTTCTTTTAAGTATCCGCTCCGTTTTTCCGGGGCGGCCAGACAGACCAGGTTCCGCATCTGGCAGGCGATCCGCTCAGCACGCAGCGCAGCGTTCATACTCAGATCCCCGTAGTTTTCCGGATATGTACGAATATCAGTGGTTTTCAGGGCAAAAACGGTGTTGTTGAGTTTCTGGATCTCTCCTTCCAGCTTCGCAAGCCGTTCATAGAGTATTTTCTGGTTTGAAATGGTGTATTACCTCCTTCCGTAGTAGCTGACAGAGCCGGAGTCATCCACGACACAGAAAGCAAGCACCCCTTCAATCGAGAGTTTCGCCGCCTGCTGGATATTTTCCAGTACCACAAGACGCAGCACGTCGTGGCGGGGAATGGATTTCATCACATGATCCACCAAAATTTCCTGTTCCAGCGGCACATAGAGGATTTCATATTCCTCATTCTCTGAAAAGAAGTGAAGTTTAACAGGAAAATCCCCGCTGGTATGGAATACGATGGGCTTTTCAAAATCCAGTAAAACCCAGAAGGCGGCAATCGTGCCTCGATCCGGGTTTTTGGCAGCCTCCGGGCTGTCACATAACAGGCCGGCTTCCTTATCATGATAAATCCTTTCCTGCTTGACCAGGCTGGTGATCAGCGACTTGATGGAGTCCTGGTTACCAAACATCTTCATTACCTGCTCATACTTGAGGGCATGGTAGGTGGTCAGGAAGCGCAGGAGCTTTTCTCCTTCCCTGTGGTATATCTGATCTCTTGTTTTCATGCCGGATTTCCTCCGTTCAGTAGAATGTGCGTGTGCTGTACGTAGAGTATACGTAGAAATATCTACTTATTATATACGTAGGCTGTACGTACAGCAGTCAGCGTTGGTTTATGGGTACAAAAAAAGCACCGCCGAGGGTGCTGTAAAAAGAAAACTATAAGCAATACCTATTGTAGCATGGGTAAATTTACCCTGCAATCGCAGAACCGGGACAATCCTATGCCGGAGCTGTGCCACTTCCTACTCCGGGAAGAATTTATTCAGGGTGTCTATGGTTTCCTTTGCCGTATAGCCCCAGAGGATGCTGCTCAGAGCTTCTATCGCCAGGTGGCGTTTCCGGTAGTAAGTACGGTAGGAGATATTGGGAATGTGCTGCTCCAGCTTTTCCAGGATTTCTTCCGTGTTCTTCAGCTGCTGCGGCGAGAGAAAGGCATAGTAGAGGATCCAGTAATACTGCTCCCCGTATTTGTGGTTATTCCGCAGAAGATCTACGGAAGACTCCAGCAGCTTCAGCATCCGGTTGCTCCGCTCAATGCTTTTGGCACGTTCCGCAATATCACTTCCTGCCAGGTCTGCCCCAGCTGCATAAATGGAATCCAGGAACTCATCAATGCTGGAACCGTACTGCACCTTGAATTGGTTCTCCATCTGGTGAACGACCACTTTCAGGCTGTATGTGGCATCCCGGTAACGGCGAAGGAACTGGTACGTATCATGAAACCGGGGATTTTCTTCCGGTGTTGGAAAATCCTGTCTTTTACGCTTCGGCATACAGATCCCCTCCTTCCTGACTTCCGGCTCCCGCATTATCCGGTATTTGCGGGGGAAGATCCGGCAGTAAGATTTCCGGCGGTTCCATTCTGTGCATCCTCTTAGCTCGCTGGCGAATCCTGCCCTCTTTCGGAAGGGCAGGATTCGCCAGTACGGTTCGGCTCTGCTGTCCACCCTTCTTCTCAGGCTCCAGCTTTGCAGACTCCGGCCTGGGTTCTATGGTCAGCTCAAACCGGTAGTTTGCGGCTCCAAAGGGGCAGATAATATTTAGACCAATTACAGGTATACTATCCTTGCAGTCTGATAAAGGAGATAATATATACCTGGTCCGGGGGCAGTGACAGCAGGAAATCCCTTGTGTATCCAGGAGTTTGGCGACTTTTTTGACCATGTAGCGGATGTGCGAAATTGGAACGCAGGGAATGGGATTTGAAACAGTGATCTGCGCATCCGTCACCGTTTCTGATACGCACACAGTCTCTGGTTCTGCGGTTTCCTCTTCAGGTGTCTCTTTTGGAATGTAAATTGGCAGTTTCATTTTCATGGCGATCTCCTCCTTGTCAATCAGTACGTCGCTGATGTTAAACATAATGGAAAGGTAATTGTTCAGGTAAATCATGCTTCCGTGATTTCCACGGAAGGATACCAGGGTGATCAGGTTCATCTTCTCTAGTTTTTTCAAAAGCCTGGAGACAGTAGGTTTGGAATGTCCCCACCGTTCTCCCAGCGTCTGGAAGCTGGTCAGGGGGGATCCGGTATTATTCCGATAGTAGACGACAGGCCCGGTGTCGGAGCAAAGGACGGACGGATCATTGTAGACTGCATGGATCCAGAGATCCAGAAGAATGTCCATTTCCGAGCATTTGCCTGTCTGGATCAGCTTGTGGGCTTTTCCGATAGGAAAAAAGAAAAAGCCGGTATCCTTTTTGCAGGGATAATTGTATTTCAGGGCAGTATTATCATCCTGCCAGTCAGTAATCCGGAATTTGACCAGGCGGTTTTTCTCCAGCAGGGAATAGGTAATGCAGCTTTCCTCCTGGAGATGCTTCAGGATGGAAATGGCCTGATGCTGAAACCGGCAGCGAAACCAATCCTGCAGTTCTGAAATGCTGCAGATCCATTCGCCCGGTGAGAGCGTATAAGTTAGCTGCTCCATGCGCCGGATGGAAGTGCTGTAATTGGCGTAGGAGCAGAGAACCAGATACCAGAAAAGAAAAGAGCCTCCGGTGGTTCGGATGCTCCTGTCATTTAATAAGGTCTGTATGAAGTTGCGGTAGATCCGGCAGCGTGGAAAATCTACGATTTGTTTGAGTTCTAATTGGTATTCCATAAGTAAGCCTCCTAATAAAAAGGGCTGACAACGAATGTCAGCCTGTCAAAATGATATGATTTGTCAGTAGGTATTGAGAGAGTGCAGAAGCCAGTTGGGTTCCTCTGGTCTGACACACCCCATTGCATTTTTATTGCATTTTTAAATTTTGTTTTATTGTTTTATAGCGCTTTATAATCGCTAAAACCCTTGTAAATAAGCCAATCTTTGTTTATATCGCTTACCGTCTGTCTGGGTATTCCATAAGTAAGCCTCTCTTTCTGAAATAAAATAGAGGCAGCATGATGATGCTGCCTCTAGCCAATCGTTCGGTTGAATGTCACCTTTTTTCTATTAATTCTGGATGTGAGGATATCCTGCCAATATCCCTCCATCATCCCTTTTGCATCGAAAAAGCCTTGCCAAAGTCAAAATCTTGATTTATACTGAATTTGCAAGAAATTTATCATTCAGGCTGTTTCGAGCCGGTAAAAAATCCCCATTTTTCGGGACTCTAAGTTCCATTTCGTACCAAGACGTTCTGGGAAAATCGGTTGGCACTAAATGACTTAAAATCCCGTGGGTAGTGATACCCGTACCGGTTCGATTCCGGTCTGCGGCATTGATGAAAAGTGGGAGAAACGTTGAATTTACAGCGTTTCTCTTATTTTTTTCATTATTTTACTTTGAACACCCTTGAACACTTTTTTTGGAAAGCCCCAGATTTTTAAAGGCTAACGTTGGATTTTCGTCTTTGTGGACATTTCTTAAGTAATGGATTGTGGTTTCCACCTTACTATGTCCCATAAGGTGGCTGATCGCTGTAAGGTTTTTTCCGTCATAGGCAGTAGAAGCATTGTAAAATCGAATCTTATGGCTTGAATAATAAGGAACCCCTGCTTCACGACAATATTTTTTTAGTCTTCTGTTGAAGCTGTCTGTTGTCATAAGAGAGCCATTAGGTTCAAAGATATAGATACCGTTTGGATTGATTTCCTTTGCCTTTTTAAGAATGCTTAATGCTTCATCAGTAAGGTATTGTTTACGAAATCCTTTTGAGGTGTTTCCTTTCATTTGTTTAGCTACAGTTACCTGGCGTTTGGAAAGGGTTAAATCGTCATTCAGGATTCTTGCACATGTTACTTGTCTGTGCAGATATACAGATCTGTTTTTGTAATCAATATCTTGCCACTGTATCGCCTTTGTTTCTCCTACACGGATAAACAGATAAAAAGATAATTGTATGGCTAAGGAGTAAGGCTCATAAATGCCTTGCAGATAAGACAGCAATTTCTGAGTTTCCTCGTAAGAAAAAACATTGTCGCTTTGATTTTCTACAGGCTTGTAAGTAAATTGCTTGAAATTCACATCTGATACAGGATTGTGTTCAATAATTTCCTCTTCAATAGCATAGCTCATCATTCCGTTTAATACAGAACGTGCGTTACTGATCCTTTTATGTGTGTATTCTCTGTTTCGGGTTACTTCACGAAAGAATCGAATGAGTGTAATAGGTTTCACATCTTTTACCTTTGTGTGTATCAGTTCTGTGTCTTTAAAAAACGATTCCATTCAGATATATCTTCCTGAATCGTTTTAGGCTTCACAGAGGTGTAATCTCGTCTGTAGATCAGCCATTCTTTATATAGCTGTTCTAATGTTATATCAGCCCGATTTTGCTCTTTTTGCCTTTCTTTATAAAATCGAATGATTTCTTTTTCAAGGTTCGCTCTGCTCTTTCTTTTAAGTGGACGCCTTTTTCTTGGATTTGTGTCGTCTGGAAGATAAGTTCGCCAGCTTTTTTCAGATTCAGAGTAATAAATTTCATATTTATGTTCTTTTAAGATTTTTTTATCGTTCATTTTTTCAAAATCTTTGAGAACTTCATCCATTTTGATGATACCCTCTTCCTGCATATATTGCAAGAGGGCATCAGTATTTACATTTTTTATATCTTCCATACTGTTTTCTAACAGTACGCTTGGATTCTATCAATATCTTACTACCTGAAAATATGCCTTGCTGTGCCTGGTTTTACATTACGATACATTAGGCGTATTGATAGATTTCCTCCTTTTCTTTGAATATTATAAGGTGTTTTCTTTTTGTAAAATCTGATAATATGGAATAACTATCAAGTAAAAGAGCCTGCCGCCCTTTCCTGTGAGCCTCCCTCCCTGCCGGTTGTTCCGGCGTCACAGGAAGGACGGCAGAGCTTCTTTTGAATTAGCAGTTATAGCCTCACCTTCTTTTGCAGTACAGGTGTATTTTTCGGCAGAAGATGCCCTATTCCCTGCACCTCTGATAAAAATATTAGCATAGGGTAAGAGGGTACTGTTTTATATCGGTGAACTTCTGAAAAATGCCATGCAAGATTTTAGGGACTTTTATATCTTCCTGCCTGTCTTTCATTAAATTTTAGCGTAAAACGAGATGTGGACATATTGCATAAGAGTAAAATTACAGGATTTTTCCGGCAAATGAGCCTGTCAGCTTTTGATTGCACTATCACTATAGCAGACAAATTCATTCACAGCTATTCCAAAAAGCTATAGATTTATTGGGTATACGCCTATGTACCAAAATGGGAGAGGAATAAAGTTCATAAAAAAAGAAATCCAGAGTTTATTCTGAATTTCTTTTTATAGCGTGTATCTATTATTTTCTTTTCCTAAATTTCAGTTTTACTGCTCCAATGCCAGCTAGCGCACTTCCTGCCAGCGCATAAAGGGAAGCAAAGTTTGTGGGATCGCCTGTTTTCGGTGGCTGTTTTCCTGTAGAATCATCCTGACTGTTATTTGTTTCAGAACTGTTGTTATTCTGGGAAGTATTCTCATTGTTATTTTGAGAGTTATTCTCATTCTGGTTGTTGTTTTCATTGTTGTTCTGATTGTTGTCAGGTGTTTCAGAATCCTGTTCGTCTGGATTCTGAGGTGTCTCAGGTTCCTGCTCATCCGGGTTCTGAGGTGTTTCAGGCTCCTGCTCGTCTGGATTTTCTGGAATAGGCTCCCAATGTCCCTCCTCCGGGTGATGGACAGTTTTGTAAACAGCTTCCTTATCTACTTTCCATTCCTGATGTGTTTCTGCTGGATGCTCAATACTTTCTGTCCAGGCTTCTTTGTCTACCACCCATATCTGCTCATATACAGCTTCTTCATCTACTACCCATTCTTCATGGGTTTCTGCCTCATGGTGTATCGTTTCATCCCAAGCTGCCTTATCCACTACCCAAACTTCCTTTTCTTCATAAATAGGTTCCTCACCTACCTGAACGTCAACATCTACATATTCAGTTTGTGCTGTTTCTCCATTTAACATATGCCAGATACGATGCTCTGCATATGCCTGAGACATTCCGCCTTCAATCGGATCCATTGCTATACCTATATCAATTCCGCCGCAGCTGTGACAGATTACATGCATTTCTTTTTCATAAACCGGTTTTGTTCCTACTTGTACATTCTGTTTTTCATAATGGCCTTCTTCCTCATGATGTACAATTTCATCCCATGCCTCCTTATCTACGATGGTTTCATAATGGCCTTTTTCCGGAGAAATAAGCTTGCCGTTTTCATAATGCCCCTCTTCTTTATGCTCTATTTTTTCTATCCATGCTTCTTTATCAATCACGGTTTCCCAGTGCCCTTCCTCTGGAGATACCAGAACCTGCTCGTCCCATGCTTCCTTATCCACTACCCAGATAAAACCGTCACGAATCCCTGTTTCATTTACAGGAATAAACGGGGCAAAGTTCGCATCATCAGCAGAAACAACGCCGACACTGCCTAAGGTGATAGTCATAGCCGCCGCTAATGCAATTATCAGTTTCCTTTTCATTTGTAAATTTCCTCCTATCAAGTTGTTTAATTCCATAATATCTCAATTTGAGATATTATTCAATATAAAAATTTCATACTGTTAAGCTGTTTTTGGAGGTGGAAACAGTATGGAATATTGGGAACGCATAAAGGCATTAAGAGAAGATAATGACATTACACAGACAAATATAGCCAGGCATTTAAACATAGCCCAGAACACATACTCTCAATATGAGAATGGAAAAAGAGAGATTCCGATTAGTGTTTTAATTCAGATATGCCAATACTATAAAGTATCCTCTGATTATATTTTAGGATTAGCTAAAAAAAAGAAATAATATGATATGTAGAAATGAGATAGAAGAGTGACGCTTGCTCGAACATCCCACCGCCCTGTTAGGTACACCGATGCTTCGGGCATCCTGCGGAACGCTGGGTATAAAAAGAGTGTGGACAAGGAGAAAAGAAAATACTTTGTTTTTCATTTAGAGAGGATAGCTTTATTTAAAGCGAAACAGGGGTGTTGAACACCTTTTGAACACTTGGACTGTGATGAAGCTCCCAAAGCTCCTTTCTTTCAATATTTTAGAATCATGAAGATGGTTCGATTCCGGTCTGCGGCATTGATGAAAAGTGGGAGAAACGTTGAATTTACAGCGTTTCTCTTTTTTTTAGCTATTTTATATATAATTCTGTCAGTTGTAAAAAATTATAAATTGAGATATACTGTTCACCAGTATATTGGGAGAAAACAGAGAAATAATGAAAGAGAAGGGATGTTTTAAATGAACGATAACAAAAGTTTTCTGGGAACAGAGCCCATTGGAAAGCTTTTGATGAAGCTGGCGCTTCCTACAGTAGCGGCTCAGCTGATCAATATGCTTTATAATATTGTAGACCGTATTTATATAGGGCACATTCCCGGGGACGGAGCTCTGGCTTTAACAGGTGTGGGCGTCTGTATGCCAATTATTATGATCGTGTCTGCCTTTGCAGCGCTGGTAGGCAACGGAGGTGCGCCCAGAGCTACCATTTATATGGGGAAAAAGGATAATGATACTGCTGAAAGAATATTAGGGAACTGCTTTACCGCACAGATCATAATTTCAGCTGTCCTTACGATGGTTCTTCTGATCTGGAACAGGGATCTCCTCCTTGCTTTTGGCGCAAGTGAAAATACCATTGATTATGCAGTGGCATATATGAATATCTATGCTTTTGGAACTGTTTTTGTACAGATCACATTGGGAATGAATCTGTTTATCACTGCTCAGGGATTTGCAAAAACGGGAATGCTTTCCGTACTTCTTGGAGCAGTGACAAATATTATCCTGGATCCGGTATTTATTTTTGGGTTCCATATGGGAGTAAGAGGCGCTGCACTTGCAACGATCCTTTCTCAGGCTCTTTCCTGTATCTGGGTTCTTTGCTTTCTGTTTGGTAAAAAGACGATTTTGAAACTGAAGAAAAGATATATGACGGTCAAAAAAGAGATTCTTTTTCCCTGTCTGGCATTGGGTTCCTCTGTGTTTATCATGCAGTCCAGTGAAAGTGTGATCTCTGTGTGCTTCAATTCTTCGCTTTTGAAGTATGGAGGAGACCTTGCTGTGGGAGCTATGACCATTCTTACCAGTGTTATGCAGTTTGCCATGCTTCCTCTTCAGGGACTTGGGCAGGGGGCACAGCCTATCATCAGCTACAATTACGGAGCCGGAAATAAAGAGCGTGTGAAAGGCGCTTTCTGGCTGCTTTTAAAATGCAGCATGTTTTATTCCGTACTGTTTTGGGCAGTTGTCATGCTGTTCCCGCAGATGTTTGTAGGAATGTTTACCTCCGATGCAGTGCTTGCAGCGTTCACCCGGGATGCCCTTAAAATTTATATGGCAGTGGTGGGGCTGTTTGGTATCCAGATGGCATGCCAGATCACATTTGGTGCTCTGGGAAATGCAAAAGCCTCTATTCTTGTGGCTGTTATGAGAAAATTTGTGCTGCTGATTCCGCTGATCTATATTATGCCTGCGATTTTTACGGCAGATAAAGCAAGGGCGGTTTATATGGCGGAGCCGGTTGCAGATACACTGGCAATTACCTTTACCGGGTTTTTGTTCTTTTTCCAGTTCCGTAAGGTTCTGAGACAGATGAACAAAAATACAGACCAATAAAATGTAAATTGGACAGAAATACAAAAACTCTCAGATTTTGGGAAATTTTTTCCGAACTCTGAGAGTTTTTTGTCAGTCAGTTGTTTTGCGGTGGATCAGAACAGGAGTGATCTGCTTATGAACAGGAGTTTTTAAAGGAGAAGGTTTCCTTTTTTTCATTTCATCCATCTGAGAGACCAGCAGCTCCAATGCAGTTTCAGCAATTTTGTCGATCTGCTGACCGATGGTGGTAATGGGCACGATAGCTTCATTTGCAATAGGAGAGTTATCAAAGCCCACAAGACGGTACTGCTCTGGCAGATGTCCATATTTCTGGATGATAAGATTCAGAAATATATTTGCATAAGTATCGTTGGCGAAAAAAATTCCTTTTTTTCTGTCAGGATATTTTTTTTCGATAGTTTCAAAAGTTTCTTTTATCCGGTCAAAGGTTGTTTCATAAGTGGAGCCAAGATCGCCCAGCATGAGTTCGTATGGTACATGATACTTCTGACAGGTATCTTCAAAAGCAGTGATACGGTTATGAGCCGGAACATTTTCGGGTACGGGAACATTGATGTGGATTAGGATATCGCAGTGGTTTCGTATCAGAAGGCTGGTTGCCTGCAGTCCGCCCATATAGTTGTCAGTATCCACACTGCAGATATGTTCGGCTTCCCGCTCAATAGCTACAACGGGGATATTGCATTTTGCCAGTTCTGTCGAGGAAAAAGTGTGGCTCAGAATGATCAGACCCTCAATTTTATAAGCCAAAAGCTCATTGATATACTGCTGCTCCCGTTCTCTTCCGTCATTGCTGACAAAAACAAGAAATTTATAGCCGAATTTTGAGTAACTGGACAAAAGTTGATTTAAGATTTCTGAATAATAATGAAGATAGAGATTGGGGATAATGATCCCGACAAATTCGCTTTTTCCGTTGGCAAGGACTTTGGCCAGTTTGTTTTCCTGATATCCCAGTTCTTCCAGAGCTGCGGCTATTTTTTCCTGATTTTCAAGGGTCAGTGAATCCGGGTTATTAAAATATCTGGAGATCGTTGTTTTTGAAAAATTTGTGTAAGCTGCTATATCAGCAAATGTAACTTTTTTTTTCGCCATGATTCTGTACTCCCTGTATTTATATGGTAATTATGTTATGTCAGACACGTTTTTATATGGATATTTACAAGTATAACAAGGCAGATATAAAAAATCAATCTAAAAATAACCGGTTAAGTAACCGGTTATTTTTTTAGATCCAATCTATTGACAGACAGAAAAAAGTGATGTATTATCAATTTAAAGTAACCGGTTACTTAACCGGTTATAAGATCGAAAAAGAAAACGGAGGGAAATGGAGTGAACATTTTAGCGAAAAAGAAAACGTCACCTGTCAAGCGAACGGCAAAGGATAAGCTGATGTATGTAAAAAAGAACTGGCAGCTTTACCTGTTTTTTCTTATGCCGGCACTGCTTCTTACTATCATTTTCAAGTATCTTCCCATGGGCGGAGTGCTGATCGCTTTTGAAGATTATAACGTCATTGACGGCATTCTGGGAAGCGAATGGGTGGGACTGGAATACTTCAAAAGATTCCTGTCATCGCCGGATTTTATGGAATACCTGATGAATACTCTGAAGCTCAGTGCATTTGGTCTGCTTTGGGGATTTCCGATTCCCATTATCCTGGCTTTATTGTTAAATCGTATAAGACGTGAGGGAATACGAAAAAAGATTCAGCTGCTGATCTATGCGCCGAACTTTATATCTGTCATCGTTCTTTGCGGTATGGTTCGTATGTTTCTCTCGCCGGTAGGCCCTATTAATTCCCTCCTCGGGATTGATACAAACTGGATGACAATGCCTTCAGCTTTCCGTACGATTTATATTGCCAGCGGAATCTGGCAGACAGCCGGATGGTCATCGATTATGTATACGGCTGCTCTTGCAAATGCCAGCAAAGATCTGGAAGAGGCGGCAATCGTAGATGGAGCAAATATCTTCCAGCAGATACGATATGTAGAGCTTCCGGCGATCAAAAACATCATTGTGATCCAGTTCATCCTGCAGGCAGGAAACATTATGAGTATCGGATTTGAAAAAAGCTTTTGCATTACAGACGGACATGAATCTTCCGGCATCTGAAATCCTTTCAACATATGTGTATCGAATGGGTCTTCTTAATGGAGATTACGGATATTCTACAGCAGTAGGTTTATTTAACGCTATTATCAATGTTATTTTACTGATCGCAGTCAACTGGGTTGTGAAAAAGTTAAATGATGGTGAAGGTTTATAAAGAGGAGGAAAGAAATGGAAACAAGAAGAAAAATGAAACTCGGAACATCTGATAAAGTGATTCTGGGAATCGGATATACTGTTCTTGGCATTTTTGTTTTATCAATACTGATCCCTCTTGTATATATTCTAATGGCCTCCTTTATGGATCCCAATGTACTGAACAGTCGGGGAATCAGCCTGAATTTTAAAGATTGGACGCTGGATGCCTACAGACGAGTTCTGGAAAACGATATGATCTGGCGTGGATTTTTCAATTCATTTTTTTATTCAGCGGCATTTACTGTGATTTCTGTGTTTATCACACTGCTGGCAGCCTATCCTATGTCAAAGAAAGAATTTGTAGGAAGAAAATTTTTTAATACAATCTTTCTTATTACAATGTTTTTTGGCGGAGGAATGATTCCTACTTTTATTTTAATTAATCAGTTACATATGGTAAATACCATCTGGGCGATTCTTCTTCCGGGAGCATTCAACGTATGGAATATGATACTGGCAAGAACCTATTATCAGTCTATTCCCAAGGAACTGCGGGAAGCATCTTCTATTGACGGTGCAAATGAGATCCAGCATTTCTTTAAGGTAATGCTTCCTGTCTGCAAGCCCATTATTGCAGTTCTGGCATTATGGTCATTTGTAGGAATGTGGAACAGCTATTTTGACGCAATGATTTATTTAAACGACGCAGAACTCCAGCCTCTGCAGCTTGTATTGAGATCGATCCTGGTCCAGAATACGCCTCAGCCGGGAATGATAGCGGATATCCAGAGCACGGCGGAGATGGCAAAGGTTGCAGAACTTCTGAAATATGCTACTATCGTAGTATCCAGCCTGCCGCTTCTGATTATGTATCCGTTCTTCCAGAAGTATTTTGATAAAGGAATCATGGTTGGTTCTGTAAAAGGTTAAGGGGGATGTAAAGCATGAAAAAAAGAATAAAAATGCTGATAGCGGCAGGTCTTTCCGTTGTGATGCTTACTTCTGCTGCAGGATGTGGAAAAAGAGAGCGTATGGAAGCAGAGATCAATCCGGATACTCCTGTATCAGAGGTTTCGTTTCCTTTGAAGGAGCAGGCGGAGTTGTCTTTTATTACAAATGCACCGGCAACATCAACGCAGGATCCGAATGAAAGGGTTATTTTCCAGAGAATGGAAGAACAGACAAATGTGCATATTGACTGGACCTGCTTTGTTGCAGATCAGTTTGCAGACAAAAAGAACCTGGCTCTGGCACAGTTTGGAAACCTTCCGGATGGTCTGTTCAATGCGGGAATGAATGATTATGATCTTCTGAGATATGCAAAACAGGGAATTATCATTCCCCTGGAAAATCTCATTGACAAATATATGCCTAATCTTCAGAAGGTATTCGAACAGTATCCGGAATACAGGACAATGTGTACAGCACCGGACGGACATATTTACTCATTCCCATGGATCGAACAGCTGGGGGCAGGAAAAGAGGCTATTCAGGCAATTGGAAACATTCCCTATATCAACAAAAAATGGCTGGATTATCTGAAGCTGGAAGTACCGTCTACGGTGGATGAATTGAAGGAAACACTGATTGCCTTTCGCGATCACGCCGCAGAACTGGAAGAGGAATTTGAGATTGAGGGCGGAGTGATTCCTATGTCCTTTATTATAAACAACGGAGATCAGGATCCGTCTATCCTGATTAACGGATTTGGAGAGGGCTATGGAGATACGGGAGATCATTTTGCAGTGACAGACCAGGGCGAAGTAATCTACACCACTGTACAGGAAGGGTATAAGGAAGGAATCCAGTGGCTTCACCAGCTGGTAGAAGAAAAGCTGGTAGACCCGGAAGCCTTTACCCAGGAGTGGTCTACATATGTGGCAAAAGGTAAAAATCACCGTTATGGTCTCTGCTTTACCTGGGATATTTCGAATATTGATAATTATCAGGATTATGTGATGCTTCCGGCTCTTGCTGGTCCGGAGGGTCTTGTTAATGTCACAAGGCAGAATAACAGTGAGACCAGCGGTTTTGACAGAGGACGCTGTGTGCTTACCACCAGCTGCAGAAATACAGCTCTGGCAGCAGCCTGGATCGATCAGATGTATGCACCTCTCCAGTCTCCTCAGAATAACTGGGGAACTTATGGGGAAGAGGATTCCTTTAATATTTTTGAGATGGCAACAAATAAAGATGGAGAGCCTATGCTGAAGCATATGGATCTGGGAGATCAGTCCCCGGTAGAGGTAAGGGAGGCTCAGTCAGTAAACGGACCTCTTGCCATACTGAATGAATATTATGATGTATATGTGACACAGCCAGATGATGCCAAATGGCGTCTGGATAACATGCATGAGGTATATTTGAAGGATATGAACAGTAAATACGTTTATCCAAATGTATTTATGAGCATTGAGGACACTAACAAGATATCTCAGTATGATACAGATATTAAGAAATATGCAGAACAGAAAAAAGCGGACTGGATCCTGAATGGTGGGATTGAAAAAGAGTGGGACAGCTATCTTGAAAAAATGGAACAGTATGGATTGTCAGATTATCTGGCCATCAAACAGAAGTATTTTGATCAATATCAGGAAAGCCTGATGGAAAATCAGGGAGATACAAAGTAAAAAATATATAGCGATACAGGAGTTTGAAATGAGCGAAAAATTAACAAAAGCAACTCGATTTCAATATGAACAGATGAATCAGATGCCGGAAGGAGAGAAACCTGTTTTTCATGTTTCTGCTCCTGCAGGCTGGATCAATGATCCCAACGGGTTCTCTGTATATAAAGGAAAGGTGCATCTGTTTTATCAGTATCATCCATATTCCATCTGCTGGGGTCCTATGCACTGGGGACACAGCGTAACGGATGATATGATAAAATGGAAGACAGAGCCGGTGGCTCTGGCGCCGGATCAGGAATATGACAAAAAAGGATGCTTTTCCGGAAGCGCTGTTCAGGCAGGAGACAGACATGTGCTTATCTATACCGGAGTTACAGATGAGGAAAAATCTGACGGAAGCCGGGAAGAAAGACAAAACCAGTGCATTGCCTTTGGCGACGGAGTAACCTATGAAAAATCACCGCAGAATCCGGTAATCACCGGGGATATGCTGCCGCAGGGATGCAGTCAGATTGATTTTCGTGATCCGAAGATCTGGGAAGAAGATGGGAAATATTATCTGATCGTGGGGAATAAAAGCGAAAAATATAAAGGGCAGGTGGTGCTGTTTTCCAGCTCAGACCTGGAAAAATGGAAATTTGAAACTATTCTGGCTGAAAACACATCAGGAAAAATCGGATGCATGTGGGAATGTCCGGACTTTTTTGAACTGAATGGAACCCATATTCTGATATGTTCTCCACAGAATATGACAGCAGAGGGACTTGAGTTTCATAATGGACACAATTCTCTGTATTTTTCTGGAAAGTATGAGAAACAAAGCCACACCTTTATAAAAGATGAACCCAGATCACTGGATTACGGACTGGATTTCTATGCGCCTCAGACAACCTGTCTTCCGGATGGAAGAAGAGTCATGATCGCCTGGATGAAGTCATGGGATTCCTGTGTGATTCCTGACGGACAAAGCTGGCAGGGAATGATGACGCTGCCAAGAGAACTGGAATATGTAAACGGAATTCTTTTCCAGAAACCGGTAAGGGAGTTGGAGAAATATCACAAAAATCCTGTTTACTATAAAGAAGCGGAAATCAAGGATAAAACAGAACTTCCGGGAATCCGGGGCAGAATACTGGATATGACAGTGGAGATCCCCGAGGGAGACTATGAAGAATTCCGGATCGATCTTGCACATAATGAGTCTTATACAACCAGTTATACATACTACAGGAAGCAGGGAATACTGGAAACAGACAGAACCTATTGTGGAATCAACAAAGATGTAGTGTGCCAGAGAAAAATGAAGATACGTGGTACGGAAAAAGCTCTGAAACTTCGCTTCATACTGGACCGTCAGTCCATAGAGTTGTTTGTAAACGAGGGACGGCAGGTAAGTACAACGGCAATCTGTACGCCGCAGGAAGCAGAACGGATTGTATTTTCATGCGACAGAAGTATAAAAGTAAATATCCAGATGTACGAAATAGCATAATAAATATAAAAATCTCAGATTTCAGGGAAAAGGCATCCTGGAATCTGAGATTTTTTATTATTATGGAACAAGGTGTGTTTTATGTGTTCAGGCATCCTCCGCCAGTATGGTTCCTCCGCCAAGTACTGTATCCCCGTCATAAAAAACAGCAGCCTGACCAGAAGTAACGGCTCTCTGAGGCTCCTGGAAGGTAACGCGGATCCGGTTTTCGCCGATCTGTTCGATGGTGGCTGGCTGTTCCGGCTGGCGGTAACGGGTTTTTACCTTACACTGGACAGGGCCATCCAGATGATCCCAGGGAATCAGATTAATATCCCCCACCAGACAGGAGGAGGACATAAGATCATCCTTCCCGCCAAGGATCACCTGATTGTCTTTCAGGGATTTGGCGCAGACGTAAAGAGATTCCGGTGCAGAGATGCCCAGACCTCTTCTCTGACCAATTGTGTAATGGATGTGTCCTTTATGGGTTCCCAGAACTTTCCCTTCTTTGTTGACAAAATCTCCGGGTACGGAGGTCTGTCCGGTATATTCCTCGATAAAGGAAGCGTAATCGCCGTCAGGGACAAAACAGATATCTTGACTGTCCGGTTTGTCTGCATTGATGAAGCCCTGTTCCTGAGCTATCTGACGAATTTCTGCCTTGGTATAGGTTCCCAGGGGGAAAAGTGTATGGGCAAGCTGATCCTGAGTCATGGAATAAAGTACATAGCTCTGATCCTTGGTATGATCCAGTCCTTTTTTCAGAAGATAACGGCCGGTGTCGGGATCCTGTTGGATTTGTGCGTAATGACCGCTGACAATATAATCTGCACCCAGTTCCTGGGCTTTTTTGATCAGAGCATCGAATTTAAGGAAGCGATTGCAGTCGATGCAGGGATTTGGAGTACCTCCGTTTAAATAGGTGGATGCAAATTTATCAATGACGTGGTGGCGGAATTCCTCATGCATGGGAAATACATAATAAAGGATTCCAAGTCTTGCTGCTACATTTCTCGCATCCTCTGTATCAGAGGGAGTGCAGCAGGAACGGTCGCCTGGCTGGCTGCACTGAGGTTTATCATAAAGCTTCATGGTAGCTCCGGCGCAGTCATATCCTGCCTGGATCATCAGGTAAGCAGCTACACTGGAGTCAACACCTCCGCTCATGGCAATGATTGCTTTTTTCTGCATGGAATCTTCTCCTTTTTCTTTTGCTGTGGCTATGGTATCATTATCAACCTATGATGTCAATATGTAAATTGCCGGGTACAGAGTGGATATTGCAGGTATATTTACAGGAAAATTATGGTTTGTTTATAGATTTTATAATTATATTAGAAATTATACAAACTCTTATCACAATTATGTTGTATTCTATAAGTGTCTTAAAGGTAATCCCCTTTAAGAACTGGCAGCACTTCAATGCCGGAAGAGCTGCCGAACTCTTTCCTTTCCCTAAAAAATAAAAGAAAACAATGACAGCCGCCCACCCGGCAAGATCGTCGGGAGAGCGGCAGTTTTCTTGTTTGCCTTTAGCAGTTTATATGCTCCGGAAGAACTTTGGCGCTTCCGGGGCAGTTTTTATTTTATGGTCTTCGATAACGGTTCAAGCAGGAGTAGATTTCCTGGGCTCTTGGCATGGCATACCCACAGGGGATATAAGAATCGCCGCTGAAAAATACCAGTCCCTTCTGATCCAATTCCCGGATCAGATATTCTGCAATTTCTGGAAGTGTCCGTTTCCCGTCAATGAGATGTTCTGCGGCATATTTCAGCAGCATACTTAAAGAAGCGGTCTGTTCTGTGTCCACAATCTGTTCAATATAGCGCAGATCCACTTCCTGTCGTCCTATGGAAAAACCGTCTTTTCCGTGTACCTTTGTTTTGAGTCTGTCCGGACGGTCGGAATCTCTGCGAGGGGATCTGGGAGCTGCGGAAGCAGCTTTTGTCATGATCCGGCAGCTTTTGGGAAAGTGGAATCCCGGCACAGAGGTTTCTGGAAGCGGATACTGGCTGCAGAGAGTTTTTACCATGTGGGTAATGTCCAGCGGATAATAGCTGTCCATCTGGATCACTGTGTCTGCAATATGGAAAAAGGCACCGGAGCTTCCGGCAACCAGAATGGTAGAGATTCCGGCTTTGTGGCACAGATCTCCTGCCCGTTCCAGAAACGGAGTGATAGGCTCCTTATCTCTGGCAATCACCTTCTGCATAAAAGAATCCCGTACCATAAAGTTGGTGGCAGAGGTATCTTCATCCAGAAGAAATACCTTACTGCCGGCTTCTATTCCTTCAATGATACCGGCAGCCTGTGAGGTACTTCCGCTGGCATCTTCTGTAGAAAAACAGGAGGTGTCTTTTTTATTTGGAAGATCATTGATAAAAAGAGAAATATCTACATCTTTGATAAAGCGGCCGTCCTCAGAACGCAGCTTCAGAGCTGTATCATTTGTGACCACATACTCTCTTCCGTCACCCGGAACATGGTTATAAACGCCAAGTTCCAGCGCATTGAGGAGGGTGGATTTCCCGTGATATCCGCCTCCTACGATCAGGGTAATCCCCTCCGGGATGCCCATTCCGGTTATCGTTCCCTTATGCGGAAGCTCCATGGTGATCCGAAGAGTCTCCGGAGACCGGAAGGGGATGGAATCCTTCATGGGACGGGAGGAGATTCCGCTCTCTCTGGGAAGAACGGAGCCGTCTGCCACAAATGCAGCCAGACCTTCTTTTTTCAGCTGTTTCCGGATATATGCCTGATCCTCTGCGAGAAAAATGGCTTCCTCCAGTTTTTTGGCATTCAGATTTTTATAAAGAAATGCCTTCTGTACACAGATTGGAAGAAAGTCAAACAGGATTTTTTCCAGCTCGGGAGCATTGATGGTCCGACCGTTAGCGGGAAAGCCGATAAAGAAACGGGCAATGATATCTTTGTCGGTGATCTCACAGGCAGAGCGTTCCAGAACCTCCTGGCCGCAGTGGCTGACGGAGATCAGGCCGCTTTTTCCCGAACCCTTTGCCCGGAAGGAAAAACGGTTGATCTGCTGTTCAAACTGACGGGTCAGATAATCACAGAGAGTAATTTTTGTAACAGGATTTTGCAGATATTCTTCCGGAAAACCGGCAGTTTTATGAGAAACCCGGATGCTGATATGAGAGGGAGAGGCAAAAGGATCTCCCTGAACATGGTCAACAGATAAAATGTAATGACCGAACTGATACGCTCCTTTCAGAGATTTATATGCAGGATAGCTTTTTCTGTGAATGGAGTGAAGCATGTTCTGCAGGTCTGTAGATTGCTGCATAATAAAGTTGCCTCCTTGATAAACTAATAAATGGCAGGACTGCCTTTCTGTTCATTTTAGTAAATGATCCGTCATAAGGCAATGATTTTTGGAAAAGAAAATACCCAGGAAAACATAAAAATTTCCGGAGGCTCTTTCTTAAATCTTCTTTAAGATTTGTCAATATGTGTAGAATTTTAGACATAATTGGATTATAATGTACAGGAATTGTGTATTGATTCAGGCAGGAGCAGGGCTTTTGCAGAAACAATGAAACCCGACGTTATACTCCGGAAACGGGGTATTAAATACGAATTATATTAAGGAAAGGTGGAACTAATATGGAACGAAGAAACGCATGGCTCAGCTATGGAGAAAATGAAGAAAAAGAGATGGAGCAGATTGCAAAAAGCTACAAAAGCTTTCTGGATGCAGGAAAAACAGAAAGAGAATGTGTAACAGAGCTGATCAGACAGGCAGAGGCTGCCGGTTATGTTTCCATGGAGAAGAAGCTTGCATCAGGAGAAAAGATCCAGGCAGGAGACAAGGTTTACTCTGTAGCAATGAATAAGATCCTGGCATTTTTCCATATCGGACAGGAGCCGCTGGAAAAAGGAATGAATATTCTGGGAGCGCATATTGACTCTCCCCGTATTGACATTAAACAGAATCCTCTTTATGAAGAGGCTGATATGGCATATCTGGATACTCATTACTACGGCGGCGTAAAAAAATATCAGTGGGTTGCGCTTCCTCTTGCCATCCATGGTGTGATTGCCAAAAAAGACGGTACAGTTGTAAACGTGACAGTGGGAGAAGATGAAAATGATCCTGTTGTTTATATTACAGATCTTCTGATTCATCTGGCAGGAAAACAGCTTCAGAAAAAAGCAGCTGAGGTCATTGAGGGTGAAAATCTTGATATTCTCATTGGAAGCAGACCGCTGAAAGATCTTGATGACGACAAAAAGAAAGAGGCTGTAAAAGAAAATATCCTCAGAATCCTGAAAGAAAAATATGATGTAGAGGAAGAGGACTTCCTTTCTGCAGAGCTTGAGGTAGTTCCGGCAGGAAAAGCAAGAGACTGCGGACTGGACAGAAGCATGGTTACGGGCTATGGACAGGACGACCGCGTATGCGCATACACTTCCTTCCTGGCAATGCTGGAAATGAAGGATCCGAAGCGTACAGCCTGCTGTCTTCTTACAGATAAAGAAGAGATCGGCAGCGTAGGAGCAACAGGAATGCAGTCCAGATTTTTTGAAAACAGTGTGGCAGAACTTCTGGAAGGAATGGGATGCTATTCTGATCTGACACTGCGCAGAGTTCTCAGAAACTGCAGCATGCTGTCCTCAGATGTAAGCGCAGGCTTTGATCCTGCATATGCAGAAGCATTTGAAAGAAAAAATGCGGCATTTCTGGGAAGAGGAATTGTTCTGAACAAATTTACAGGAGCCAGAGGAAAATCCGGTTCTAATGATGCAAATGCAGAATATGTTGCAAGAGTACGGAAGATTTTTGACGATCATGAGATCGCATTCCAGACTGCAGAGCTTGGAAAGGTAGATGTAGGCGGAGGCGGAACCATTGCCTATATTGCGGCTCTTTATGGAATGGAAGTCATTGACAGCGGTGTGGCTGTGCTGAGTATGCACGCTCCATGGGAAGTAACCAGCAAAGCCGATATTTATGAAGCAAAAAAAGCATACAAAGCATTTTTACTTGACGCATAAAAGCTGTTTTGGGCAAAAATAATAATTTAATGCCAGAATTTTGAAGTTTTGAAAAGTCTTTTTTCGTTTTATAAGTGAACGAATAAATTGTATCCGCTTATAAAGGCGTGGAAAAGAGAGTATAAAAGGAGAAATCATGGGGGATACATTAATCAAGGTAGAAGACCTGTGTAAAATTTACAATCCTGGAGAAAACGAGGTCCGCGCTCTGGACCATGTGAACCTTGAAATTAAAACCGGAGAGTTTGTGGCTATCATCGGCCAGTCCGGCTCTGGTAAATCTACGTTTATGAATATGCTGGGCTGCCTGGATGTGCCTACTTCCGGGAAATATTATCTGAATGGAACGGACGTATCCACCATGAAGGACAATGACCTGTCAGTGGTTCGAAACCGAGAGATTGGATTTATTTTTCAGGGCTTTAATCTGATTGCCAATCTGAATGCTATTGAGAATGTGGAGCTTCCTCTGATATACCGGGGCATTGACAGGAAAACAAGGCATAAGCTGGCTATTGAGTCGCTGAAAATGGTAGGTCTTGAGAAACGAATGCAGCATAAGCCAAGCGAGATGTCCGGCGGTCAGCAGCAGAGAGTGGCAATCGCCAGAGCCATTGCGGCGAAACCGCCGGTTATCCTGGCAGATGAACCTACAGGAAATCTGGATTCTGCATCCAGCAGAGAAATTCTCGGAATCCTGAAGCAAATGCATCAGTCCGGAAAGACCGTGATTCTTATCACACATGACAACGGGATTGCCGATCAGGCAAGACGGGTGGTAAGGATCATGGATGGAAAGATAGAATCAGACACCATAAATCAGGATTTTGGTAAAGGAGAGGAAGTATTATGAAAAAGCCAAAGAAGAAGCTGGTGATTGGAGTTGGAGCAGTAGCAGTGGTGGCAGCCGGAGCAATTGCAGTTTTGGGAAATCCCGGAAAAGAAGGGGAAACACTTCCGAAGGTGGAGGTTGTGGAAGCTGTAACCGGAGATGTGCAGCAGACGGTAGAGGCCAGCGGAACTGTTGTAAGTGAGGAAGAAAAAACGTATTTTTCACCGGCAAATGCAAAGGTTGATGAAGTTTCCTTTAAAGAGGGAGAAACCGTAAAGGCTGGAACAAAGCTTGTAGAATTTAATATGAAGGATCTTGAGAGAGAAGAGAAAAAGGCTGAACTGAATGTGAAATCAGGAAAGCTTGACATGCAGAATACTCTCAATAAATCTGACAAAGCGGTAAAGAAACAAAAGGATGCCCAGGGAAATGTAGCTTCTCTGGAGCAGCAGGTGGCAGCGCAGAAAAATTATGTGGCAAGCCTGAAATCACAGCTGGCTCAGGTAACAGCAGACGCTCAGGCTCAGGCGGCAGCAGAGGCAGCCAGAAAGGCGGAAGAGGCAAGAAAAGCTCAGGAGAAAAAACAGCAGGAAATTCAGCGTCAGTATGAGGAAGCAGTGAGAATTTATGAAAATGAGACGCTTCCTGCATACCAGAACAGGCTGAATGAGCTGAATTCAGCAGCAGATCAGGCTCTTACAGCTTACAATCAGGCTGAGAATACATATCAGATGGCATTTACTGCCTGGTCAGCAGACCAGAGCCCGGAAAATACAGAAGCCCTTTCTCAGGCAGAGGCGGACAGAAGCAATGCTCAGGTAGAATACCAGAATGTTCAGGCTGTTTATGAGGATTACAAAACTCAGATGCCGCCGGCGCCTCTTTTATCTGACTTTACAGACGCTTCTGATCTGGTGACAGACGGAACCGGCAGTGATTTCAGCGATACGCCTTCCGGGGATATTTCCGGAGGAACTGTGTCAGTGGATACTTCCGGAATTGAAATAGCGCTTGAACAGGCAAGCAGCGATCTGGCAGAGCTTCAGTCAGAGCTTGCGTCTCAGGAGGCAATTGCCGAGGCAGATCCCAATGCAGTAACAAAAGAAGAAAAGGAAAAGATGAAGATCACAAATAATCTTTCCGAACTTGAAAAAATGTCTGCAAAAGAACTGGTAGAGTCTGCAAAAAATGGCGTAACAGCAGATTTTAACGGAGTTATCTCAAAAGTAACGGTGGTAGAGGGCTCTACAGTAACCCAGGGAACGGAACTTTTTACTTTGCAGAATACAGACAAAGTAGATGTGGATGTCAATATTTCCAAATATGACTATGACAAGATCCAGGAAAATCAGAAGGCAGAGATCACTCTTGCAGGAAAAAAATATGAGGGAACTGTAACATCTGTCAGTCATATTGCAACACAGAATGAAAAGGGAGCTTCTCTGATTTCCTCAAGGGTAAGAATAGACCATCCGGATGAAAACGTATTTCTTGGGGTAGATGCAAAGGTTACCATTCAGGCAGATAAGGCAGAAGATGTTCTTGTTCTTCCGGCAGAGGTTGTGAATATCGGTAAACAGGGATCTTTCTGTTACGTTCTTGAGGACGGAGTGATCGCCAAAAAGAATATTGAAACCGGGCTGAGCTCTGATGACTACATAGAGGTCACCGAAGGCATTGAAGAGGGAGACACTGTGATCAGGGATATTGGAACACTTCAGGAAGGAATGCCTGCAGAGGCTATGGCGTCCGGTGATGCCGCAGTGACGGGAGAAGGTGCCTGATGAATGGATTTTATGAATATGTAAAAATGGCTGTTCAGAACATCCGCGCAAATAAAGGCCGGTCTTTTCTGACAATGCTTGGTATCATTATCGGAATTGCTTCTGTTATTGCAATTGTTTCCATTGGTGAGGGAACAAAGAACCAGATGAATTCAGAGATCAGTGATATCGGAGGCGGCCAGGTTTACATTTATGTTAGCAATGATGCAATCACAGAACAGGAATGGATCACACCTGAAGACATTAATGCAGTCCGTGATCTGGAAAGTGTGGAAGGAGTAAGTGTTGCTGAAAGCTATGACGGTGAAACAGTTACCGGAAAGGGAAACTTTAATCTTATGGTAACTGCAGAAGGACCGGACCCCAAAATGGTAAATAATGCGGACATGAAATATGGAAATTATTTCGGTGAACGGGAAGTGGAAGAGGCCAAACCTGTATGTGTGATCTCTGATGCCGATGCCAGACGTCTGTTCGGTACAGATGATGTAGTGGGCATGAGTCTTGACATTACCTGCTATGATGTGACGAAAAGCTTTCGTATTGCAGGTGTAACCACACAGAAGGAAAATGGAACCTTTGTCAGCTATACATATGAAGGCATGCCTGTAACTGTAAACATTCCTTATTCTGCAATGAATGAGCTGGTAGGAGATGTGGACTATTTTTATTCCATGACTGTTCAGGTGGATACAAGTCTGGACTCTCAGAAGGTTGCCAATGAGATCGTTCATCTGCTGGAGAAGAACCACCAGAGTGCAGGAGATGATTATTTCCAGATCCAGAATTTCCAGGATGTTATGAAATCCATGAACCAGATGCTTGGCATGGTAACTGCATTCATTTCCTTTGTAGCAGGAATTTCCCTGCTGGTAGGAGGAATCGGCGTTATGAATATCATGCTTGTATCTGTAACGGAAAGAACAAGGGAGATCGGTATCCGAAAATCTCTTGGAGCAAAAACCTCTTCCATTATGATGCAGTTTCTGGCAGAAGCAGCCATTCTTACTGTGATTGGAGGAGTGATCGGAATTATTCTGGGAATTATCGGAGCGTATGGAATCTGCAGCGTTATAAGCGCAAGTATGCAGATGGTGATCAGCCCCGGAATCAGTCTCAGTACAATTATGTTTGCAACTCTGTTTTCCTGTGCAGTTGGTGTATTCTTTGGAATTTACCCTGCGAGAAAGGCAGCGAAGCTCAGTCCTATTGAAGCGCTGAGAAGAAACTGAGATGATATAAGGGTTTTCCTGTGGGAGAGAACTGGCAGGGAGTCAGGACAAAGCCTCCCCGGGAAGCCCTTTTTTTGTATACAGAGCCGCAAATTAAGCTGCAAAAACGAAAGCAAAATTCTATACCGGAAAACTTCTGGAAAAAAATAATTTTTTTTCAAAAAAGTGTTGACAAAAAACACGTTATCATGTAGAATACTCTTTGTTGCGAGGGAAGTCGCAAGGATGTGCGTTTAGCTCAGCTGGATAGAGCGTTTGGCTACGGACCAAAAGGTCGGGGGTTCGAATCCTCTAACGCACGCTAACAGTTATGAGAGCCTTGATTTTTCAAGGCTCTTTTGTTTTTGTTAGTATATTATTTTTTGACAAATACTTGACAAAATAAGTTTGATTTAATATAATGAACAATGTTCAAATTAAATTGATTACTTATGAGAAAGGAAATCTGGGAATGAAAAAAATATTAAATACTTCTATGATTTATTTTATTCTTGCTGCGGCAGCAGGAGTGTTTTACAGAGAGTTTACGAAATTTAACGGATATACAGGAGAAACGGCGCTGAGCTATGTCCATACTCATTTATTTGTGCTTGGAATGTTTGCGTTTCTTGTTATAGCGCTGTTTGGATGTCAGAAGCCGGAATTATTTAAACAGAGTACATTTAAGAAATTTTTTATTCTTTATAATATTTCCCTGCCGTTTATGGCAGTTATGCTTCTTGTAAGAGGCGTTGTTCAGGTTCAGGGGGCAGAGCTTACAAAGGCGGCAGACGCCATGATTTCAGGCTTTGCGGGAATTTCCCATATTTTAATTGGAATTGCTGTTCTGGTACTGTTCCGATCCCTGAAGAAATGTTTTGAGTGACGAGAACAGAAGAATGGAACAGGTTATCAGCGTAAGAGGAAAAAACATAATCAGATGCTAAGGAAAAATATTAAATATAATATGAACACTGTGTTCAATAGTGGTTGACAACAGGCAGAATCCATGACGATTCTGCCTATTTTATTTTTGCTTATTGATTTTAAAAAGTTACCTGTGATACAGTACAAATAACAGAAAATAGCGAGCGGATATTTGGAAAAATAAAAATATTTTAAAGAAACTTATGGGAAAGAAGCAAAAATTTAAAAGAGCCCGGGATTCGGAAGAGGAGTTTATGGACGAAATAGATTGAACAGTCCGTCTATAGTGGCTGAGAATCTAAAGGGCGGAAAGGGAGGATACTATGAAAGCTGCATTTAACGAGGATGAGCTGAGGGTAATTGGAAAGCATACCCAGTTCGGTATTTACGGGGGAGAGGATACAGAAGCAGTAAGCTATAATTATCCCATTACTCCGAAAGAGAATATGCTTCGTATGCTGCGGGGAGAAAAACCTTTATGGGTTCCAAATCAGACGCTGGAAAATAATGCTCTGCAGCCTCTTGTAATGGACGATGCCCGGGCCAGGAATTTTGGAGGAAAAGACTGGTTTGGCATTGAATGGGAGTATGAGCCTCTGACAAGAGCGGCTATGGTGAAGCCGGGAACCCGGAGGCTGGATGACATTACTAACTGGAGATCTCTGGAATTTCCGAATCTGCGCGCCATAGACTGGAAAAAGGATTACAAAGAAAGATATGAAGGAAAAATATCCCAGGACAGGCTGACTTATTTTATCATTGTAAATGGATTTTTTGAGAGAACGGCAGATCTTACAAGCTTTGAGGATGCGTTCTGTTATCTTCTGGAGGAACCGGAAGCCCTTACAGAGTTCTATGACCGTCAGGCAGAATGGCACATTGAACTGATCAAGATTGCAAAGGAATATTATCATACAGATATGATTCTCTTCCATGATGATATGGGAACTCAGATCAGTACCTTCTTTTCACCGCAGATTTATAAGGAACTGTTTTTGCCTCAGTACAAAAAGGTCACAAAGGCAGCTCATGACATGGGAATGTATATCTGTATTCATTCCTGCGGATGTATCGGTTCTCTGATGCCTCTGATCATTGAAGCCGGATTTGACGCATGGGAGGGACAGGATTCCTCCAATGACAAAAAGGCTATTATGGATCAATACGGAAAAGACCTTGCCCAGTGTACGTTATTTGTGATCCCGGCTGATATGAGTGATGAGGAGGCTGTTGCAGAGGTTCACAAAAGAGTGGATGAGCTGGGAGTCAGCGGACGTTTTGCCTGCCGCCTGAAGGATGAAAAGCCTGACCGGAAAGTAGATCTTGCTCAGGAGCTTTACAGATACAGCCGTATCAGACTTGCAGAAACGAAATAGAAAAGGAGAGGGGGATTTCTCTATGAAGGAGCAAAAACAGGAAAAAAAGGGACTCAGCGGCGCGCTGAAAAAGTTTTATGGTGTGGGGGACTGTGGATTTACTCTGATGTCAAATATTGAAAGCTATTATTTCAGCTTCTTTCTCACAAACCTTGCCAAGTTCAGCCTTCCAATGGTTACGTTTATCACCACAACGGCAAGCGCTGTGGATGCGCTGCTTTCCTGGATTTACGGGGCCATTCTGAACAGCATCAAACCTATGAAGTGGGGACGCTACCGTTCCTGGCTGATCGCTATTCCATGGCTGGTTCCATTTCTTTATGCATTTCAGTTTGTAAAGATCGGCGACGGAATGGTTTCGGCTGTGATCATCATTATAGCTGCCATTGCCAGCCATGTGGCGTGGAACTTTGCGTATGTTGCCAATGTTTCCATGATCTCAGTGGCAGGCAAAACGCCGGAGGAAAGATCGCAGCTTTCTGCTACAAGAGCAGCCTGGGCCAATTTTTCAAAGGTTATTTTTTCTTACGTAGGTCCCGGACTTGCAGCAGTAATGGCAGGGATCATCGGAGAAGTGAACCAGTACGGCGCAGCTGCGTTTGTGCTTGGATGTATTATGGCAGTGCTGTATTACGCGCACTTTAAAATGTTTGACGGTTATGAGAGTGTGCAGCCTGCAGAGAACGCAGGGAAAAAAGCGGCAAAGGATAAAACCGGCGGCATGGATCTGATCCGGGCGCTTTTGCAGAACCCTCCGCTGATCGCGCTTCTGATCGCTGACCTTGCCAAGTTTATGTTTAACTTTGTACTGATGGGAGTGGCAGCTTATTACTTTACATATATCGCAGGCGATGAGGGAATGCTTTCCACTTATATTCTGGTTACTAATATTTTCTGTGTGATCGGAGCTTATTTAAGTAAGACGTTAAGCATTAAATTTACCACAAGGACAACAACCATTGGAGTTATGGCAATCCAGGCTGTGCTTCTGATCATCTCATTCCTGATGTATGATAACGTAATGGTTGTCATTGTTCTGATGAGTATCGCAATGTTCGGATATGGCATTACTTATGCTTGCACACCTGCCCTGTATGGTGATACCATTGTATATAGTGAATGGAAAACGGGAAAAAATGCAGCAGGCTGGATCAGCGGACTTCAGAACGTACCTCTGAAGGTTTCAATTATGACAAGAGGAATTATCATTTCCGCATGTCTGGCAATGGGAAATTTCAGCCCGGATATTGATCCGGCGGCAGCCTCTGAGGAACTGAAGCGTGCCATAAGTCTTGGATTTATGATTATTCCGGCAGCGGCTCTTATTATTGCAGTTGTTGCTCTGGTATTTGGATTTAAGCTTACCAAGGATAAGGTTGATCAGTACGCACAGGAGATCGCATCCCGTTCATAAACAGATAAAGGACGGTCAGGCAGGATGGAGAACAGGGATATCAGATTTCTTTTAAATCTGCAGATGCTGGCAGATGGAATAAGGAAAAGCTTTCCGGAGCTGGAATTTTATCAGGGAGAGGATGGCGCATGTCTGGAAGGAGTGCGTTTTTTCCAGAAAGGAAAGAAGCTGGATTCCCGTTATGTGTATATTGCAGATGTAGATCAGCTGAAGTCTGAGATCCCTCCGGATACCCGCTGCTCTCTGATACTGGCAGACAGAGAGAAGATTTCAGATAAAAGAAATATCTGTCTGAACCGGAATGATAAAGGCAGCCGTAATGCATGTGCTCCGGATCCTCTGAACAAAGAGTACTGTTATCAGAGCCAGAGTAACGAAAATTATCCGGACAATGGTAAATTATCTGTTCAGGATCCTCTGGCTGAACAGAATAAATGTGAGAAGTGGAACAACGGCAGAAATAGCATTATCCGGATATCGGGAGAAACGGAGCTTACAGAGCTTTTTAATGTGTGCCAGGATATTTTCCGGTATCACTGTTCCTGGGCAGATACATTGAAAAATATAGTGATCTGCCAGGGAAGCGTGGATGATCTGTGTAAAGTAAGCTGTGAATACTTCCATAATCCTGTTTTTGTGCATGATTCCAGACTGAATGTGATTTCCTGTCCGGTATGGAGAGAGGGAATGATCAACTGGCAGAGGGATAAAAGTACAGGACTTCTGATCACTCCGCTGGAAGAGCTGAATGAGTTCAAAACAGACAGAGAGTATCTGAAAACACTTACCACTACAAAAGCAGATATTTTTTCTGCAGATCTGAGAGGCTACAGGGATATTTATGTGAATATCTGGGGCAGCTACGGAGGATATGAAGGAAGACTGGTCATCTGTGAAATTGACAGCTCTCTGGAACCGGGACAGCTTGTATCCGCAGAATATCTGGCGGAAATGGTACGTTTTGTTCTGGAAAAACGGGGCCATATGGAAAACACTTATAAGCGGGCCCTGGAAGTAATGCTGGTGGGAATGATACAGGGAAAGAAATTTTCTGATTCAGAGATTGCAAGCCGGATTGAACAGTGCGGTTGGAAAACAGAAGACTCCTATGTATGCATCCGCCTGGACGCAGAGGAGCAGGAGGGAAATCCGGGATCCTCAGCAGCCAGTCTCTGTAATTATGTGGAAGCCAGAGTTCAGGGAAGCAAGGCTGTAAGCATGGATAACCGGGTCTGTATTATTATTAACCGGAACCTGAACAGACATTATACTTCAGATATTGCAGGCATTTTAAGAGACGGGCTGTTCAAGGCAGGATTCAGCAATGTGTTTCATAATCTGACTAATCTGGAAAGCTGTTACAGGCAGGCATCTACAGCCCTGAAGTACTGCCGGAAGAAAAATGATATGATGTGGTCCTATACATTTGGAGATATTGTAATGGACTATATCGGAGACCTTTGCAGCAGTGAATTTGAGCCGGAAGAGCTTTGTGCATATGAATTAAAAAAGCTGAAGGAATATGATGCTGAGAACCGGACAGAGCTGTACAAAACACTGATGACTTATATTTTAAATGAAAGAAATACCGTAGCCACTGCTTCGGATCTTTATGTGGGAAGAAGTACTTTGTTTTACAGGCTGCGCAAAATAAAGGAGATCACAGGGCTTGATAATGAACATCTTGCCAGGCCCATAAAAAATCTATATTTAAGACTCTCGATTTTTCTTATGGAGAGAGGATAACAGGAGAAGGGAGATGGCTTTTATGCTGACACCAAAACAGAATTTGCTGGAAACACTGAAAAAAGACGGAAAACCGGAATGTCTCTGTAATTCCTTTACCATGTTTCGGGGAATCCCCGGAGATCCCTGCTTTAAGCTGATACGCGGAAATCGCATCAGAGGAACAAAATCCTATGACCAGTGGGGAACTCTGATCCTTTTTCCGGAAGATGCTCCGGCGGCGATCCCCTATGTTACAGAGGAGAACCAGGTGATAAAAGATGTGGCGGAATGGCAGAAGTATGTGAAAGTTCCTGATCTGGCAGGAAAATGCTCCGAAGGCTGGGAGGAAGCTCTGGAAGCAAAAAGCAGGATCGACCAGGAAAAATATCTTACCATGGTAGTAATGGGAACAGGGATTTTTGAGCAGCTTCATATGCTGATGACGTTTGAGGATACTCTGATGAACTTTTTGCTGGAGCCGGAGGCAATGCATGAGCTGATCGATGTGATCTGTGAATACCGTCTTACATATATGAAACTGGTTGTGGAAAATCTTCACCCGGACTGTATTGTTTCTCATGATGACTGGGGGGCAAAAGACAGCCTGTTCATGTCGCCGGAGGTATGGAGAGAGTTCTTTAAGGAGCCTTACAGAAAGCTTTATGATTATCTCCATTCACAGGGAGTAATTGTAATGCATCATGCGGATTCCTATCTGGAACCTATTGTTGAAGATATGGCAGAGATCGGCGTAGATATCTGGCAGGGAGTTCTGAATACCAACAATATTGCAGCGATTTCCCAGAAGGTAGGGGACAGAATGCTTCTGATGGGCGGAATTGATTCTGTCATAGACCGGGAGGATGCCACAGAGGAGGAAATCAGAAAAGAGACAAGGCGAGCCTGTGAAGAGTATGGAAACCTGAAAGGCTACTGGCCGGGGATCACTTACGGGGGACCGGGAACGATTTATCCTCATGTAGAAGAAATTGTGATCGATGAGATCAACCGATATAATGAAGAACGATTTGGAGTTTCTGTTTCATAAAAAATGTCCCGGAGATGTACTGCCGGGTACTGCAGATAAAAATATCAGCATCAGGAAATGGAGGAGAGAATATGACTGCAAAAGAAATTTTTCTGGAAACAATTAAAAAGGACGGAAAACCGGAACGGCTTTTAAAACAGTATGAGGGATTTGGATTTTATCCTCCCAATCCGGCATCCACTTATATCCGGGGAAATCGCCACCGTGGTATGGAGCCAATGAAAGACAGGTTTGGTACAGAGATCCTCTGGCCGGCAGATCAGCTTGCAGCAATGCCTCATGTAACAGAAAGCAATAAGGTGATCAGTGATATCTGTGAATGGAAGGAGCAGTTGAAAATGCCGGAGCTTCTGGAAAACTGTTCAGATCCGGCTCTCTGGGAGCCATTTAAGGAAAAAGCTCAGGAAATCCGGGAAAGCGGAAAGCTTTTTATGGCATTTATGCCAACAGGAGTGTTTGAACGGCTTCACTTTCTTATGGGATTTGAGGATATGCTGATGAATTTTCTTCTGGAGCCGGAAGATATGATGGATCTCTGTAATGCTATTGGAGAGTATCGCTATCAGTATATGAAACTGATCGTAGATAATCTTCATCCGGATGTGATGCTTTCTCATGATGACTGGGGCTCCAAAAATCAGCTTTTTGTAAGCCCGGAAACATGGAGAGAGTTTATTAAGCCTCAGTATGCAAAAACCTATGGATATATGAAAGAAAAAGGAGTCATCATCATCCATCATGGGGATTCCTTTATGGAACCTGTCGTAGAGGATATGGTGGAGCTTGGCGTTGACGTGTGGCAGGGAGTTCTTCCTCAGAATGATATTCCGAAGCTTCAGAAACAGCTTGCAGGAAGGATGACACTGATGGGAGGAATCGACGCATCCATTGTGGACAGAGCAGATTCCACAGAGGAGGAGATACGCAGGGAAGTAAGAAGAGCCTGTGAGGAATATGCTCCGGGAGGACATTTTATCCCATGCATTACTTATGGCGGACCGGGATGTCTTTTCCCTCATGTTGACCCGATTATTGACGATGAAATTGACAGATATAACAGAACAGAAAAGTGAAGATAAGATGAAATATAAAATTACCTTTGAAGATGAACAGCTTACCTGCCTGGCAGAGGCAGGAACCACGGTTTTGGAGGTGCAGATCGCAGCAGGAATGACTCCGGATGCTTTTTGCGGAGGAAATGGAAAATGCGGAAAGTGCAAAGTGGTGATCAATGGAAAAGAAGTGTTGGCATGTAAGACGGCAGTAGACAGAGATATGACAGTGTATACAGGAAATAAAAAAGAGGAGCGGGCTCAGATCCTTGCACAGGGAAGCGGCAGACAGGCAGAATTTTCCCCCGGAAATCTTCCGGAAGGCACAGATACACCGCTTCTCAGCGCTGTGGATATTGGTTCTACCTCTGTAGTGGCCTATCTTCTGGACGGAACAAACGGAGAGCTGCTTGGAACAAAAAGTATTCTGAATCCTCAGAGACAGTTTGGAGCAGATGTGGTCAGCAGATGCAGCTATGCGCTGAATAACGGCGGAGAGGCTTTAAGCGGCTGTATCCGAAACGCAGTAAACATACTGTTAAGAGAGCTGGTAAAAGGGGCGGGAAGGAACCCGGAGGATATTGTGAGAATTGTTATGGTGGGAAATTCCTGTATGCATCACCTGTTTCTGGGGATTCCAACTGATACGCTGGCTCTGGCGCCCTATACGCCTAAAGTTACCGAAGCGCAGGAGCTTATGGCTGCCCGGTATGACATTCATGTACATCCCCGGGCGCAGCTTTGGTGGCTTCCCAATATCGGCGGTTTTGTAGGCGCAGATACTGTGGGATGTCTGGTGGCATCTGATCTGGATACCTGTGAAGAAATGACGCTGCTGGTGGACATTGGAACAAACGGAGAGCTGGTTCTGGGAAACAGAGACGGGCTGATCGCCTGTTCTACAGCGGCAGGACCAGCCTTTGAAGGAGCGAAGATCACCTGTGGTATGCGGGGCAGCAAAGGCGCCATTGACCATGTAACTGTAAAAGATGGGGAAACAATCTGCCATGTGATCGGAGAAACCGAGGCAGTGGGAATCTGCGGCTCCGGTCTTCTGGATGGGGCTGCCTGTCTTTTGAAACTGGGAAAAATTGATGAGACAGGAAGACTGGAGAAGGAGTATCATTTTACTGACCGGGTATTTCTGAATCAAAAGGATATCCGGGAGCTTCAGCTGGCAAAGGCTGCCATTGCGGCAGGTATCCGAAGTCTTTGCGAGAAGAAGGGGATTAAGGTCAGTGATATCAGCCGTGTTCTGATAGCCGGAGCCTTTGGCAATTATCTTGATCCTGCCAGCGCCTGTGCCATTGGAATGATTCCTCCTGAACTTCAGGCAAGGATCACCTCCATAGGAAATGCTGCCGGGGAGGGAGCCTGTATGGCTGCTGTGAATCGGGAACAGTTTGAGCGGAGCCGGATTCTGGCACAAAAGGCTGAGTTTGTGGAGCTTGCTCTTGATATGGGATTTCAGGAGATTTATGTAGAAGAAATGGAGTTTCCGGGGGAATCAGAACATGAATGAGCTTGACAGAATAATGGAAATCATAGAGGCAGCCGGTTTTTCCCATACAGGAAAAATCAGTATGGATACGGTAGAACTCAGGGATGAGGTACGGGATATGTGCCGCAATGGAAACTGTGGAAAATATGCCAGGAACTGGTCCTGCCCTCCCGGCTGCGGAACTCTTGATCAGTGCAGGCAGCAGCTTCTCAGCTATAAGACCGGAATTCTTGTGCAGACTGTTGGAGAAATAGAGGACAGTATGGACTGGGAAGGCATGAAAGATACAGAAGAGCGCCACAAAAAAACTTTTCTTGAAACAGCGGAAAAGCTTCGCAGGGCATGTCCGGGATTTCTTCCTCTGGGAGCTGGAACCTGCACCCTGTGTGGAGAATGTACCTACCCCGAAAAGCCCTGCAGACAGCCAGAACGGAGGATTTCCTCTATGGAAGCCTATGGAATCCTGGTCAGTGATATCTGTACCAGAAACCAGGTAAAATATTATTACGGTCCAAAAACGATCGCCTATACCTCCTGCTATTTCTTTGATTTTTCTTCCTGATCCATCAGATAAAAGGACAGCATCAGGTAAAGCAGCTCATCTGGGTCCGTGAGATCGGATTTTAAGGCTGCCTCAATTTTTTCAATACGGTAAAGAAGCGTGCTGCGGTGAATATAAAGTGCCGCAGCCGTTTTTGTTGCACTCTGATGATTCTGCAGATAAACCCTCAGAGTCTCATAAAGCTGAGTGCCGGTGCTTTCATCCTGATATTTCAAATGGAGAAGCTTTTCATGGCAGATCATGTAGGCTGGAAGCTTTCCTGTGATCTGTTCCAGAATATAAGGCAGTGCAACATCATTAAAATGATGGATCCAGGAGGTTGGATTTTTGCGGGAGCCTGTCTGAATGGAAATAGAAGCCTGTACATACTGCCTCTGAAAATTAAAATGTCCCAGCATCACTCTGCTGTAACCGGCGATCAACAGACTGTCCCGGATAAAACCGGCAAGCTTCTGAGAAATTTCATCCAGTGTAAAGTCGCACAAATCCAGATTAATATATACAACTACATTTCCTCTGTGCTCCACTGCACAGGCAGCCGGAATAAAATTTTCCACATAACTGCAAATGGATTTTAGGGTCAGATTTTTCCAGTCCAGAATTCCTGTTTTAATCAGAATGCACTGATAGGAATGGGAGGACAGCCAGCCATTTTCTGTAAGCTGGTGACTGACCTCCACATAGTCTGCTTTGGAATTGGTAAGGAGATTATGAAAAATCCGGTGGAGAGGGTACAGGGTATCGTGTTCTGCCACAGACTTTGTGGACAGCACATAAGAAATAAGAGATGCCAGATGTTCTGCCACAAAGCCAAAGGTGTCATCCAGTGGAAGCTCTCCGGGGCGAATCAGAAGGCGGTATCCGGTTTTTCCGGAACGTCTGATATTGACGCACAGAGCCGGAGGTGCAGTATGGTTTCCGGGATAATAAAAATAACCGGTACGGTACTGAGCCTCTTCGTAATTACTGTCCTGCTTCAGAGAGTTGACAACATTCTGAGTTTCTTCTGTGGAGCCAAAGATTCCGTCTTTCAGTTGAGAGTCAGGCTGATTTCCGGTTGCGATCACTGTGAAGTCAAGACCTATCACTGTCATGGGATTGGGAATGACAGAAGTACTGAGGTCAATCAGCTTCTGGACAGAGGGCTGGTTCAGGATCAGGTCAAACAGATCTTGATTCCACTCTTCGTATTTCCGGAAAATTTCCTGTAGAAATGAAAGCACGGAAACAGCAGAAACGGTTTCCTGCAAAATGCACAAATTTGGATAGTCATCCTCTTCCAGATACCGGGATTTGCCGGTGAGGATCACCAGGGTTTCAGACAGGTGATGGGAGGGAACCAAAAAGTCAGGGTCATCACTGATATATATTTTTCCTCCGGCCAGAGGCCCGGGAGACTGATAGATCACAGGATATTCCAGGTGAGGCTCTGAAGACAGCCAGGAAGAGGCTGCTGCAGAAAAATGCTGACGAAGATGATATATAATAAGCTGGGCGCTGAGTTTCATAAAAAATTCCTTTCTGACGGGACTGCCGTGTCATTTAAAGCAGTTTTTTTTATTATATCCTATATGGTTTCCAGGCTCAATAGCTGCATTCAGATACTTCATACAAATTGTAGGAAAATGAATAAGAAAATAGACGATTTTGAAAATAGAGATTATCTGTATCCTCTGTTATACTGAAAACAGTTAAAGTGTAGGAGGGATTTACGCATGATAATTATTGGGGAAAAAATCAATGGTTCCATTCCTGCTGTGGCAGATGCCATTGCCCGCCGTGACGGGGAATTTATTAAAGAAAGGGCCAGAATGCAGGACGAGGCAGGAGCTACGTATATTGACTGCTGCGCTTCTGTTCCAGAGGAACAAGAGGCAGAAACCCTGAAGTGGATGATTGACTGTATTCAGGAGGTCAGCGATCTTCCGATTTCTGTGGACAGTCCAAGCGCGGAGGTGCTTGCGCAGGTGTTTCCATACTGTAAAAGACCGGGGCTTATCAATTCTGTTTCCGGTGAGGGAAATAAGATGGACGTACTGTTTCCTCTGATCGCGGATACGAAATGGGAAGTGATCTGTCTGCTTTCTGATGATACAGGTATTCCGAAATGTGCTGCAGACCGTCTGAGAGTTTTTGACAATATTATGGCAAAGGCAAAGGAGTACGGAATCAGTCCGGACAGAATGCACATTGATCCGCTTGTGGAAATGCTCTGTACCTCAGAAGATGGAATTGCCATGAATGTGGAAGTGATCAGTACCATTCGGGAAAAATATCCGGACATTCACATTACAGCTGCAGTCAGCAATATTTCCTTTAATCTTCCGGTTCGTAAGATGGTGAATCTGGGCTTTACGGTTCTTGCAATGAACGCAGGGTTGGACAGCGCGATCCTTGATCCCACCAACAGAGATATGATGGGCGTGATTTATGCTACAGAAGCGCTTCTGGGACAGGATGATTACTGTATGGAATACATCAGCGCATACCGGGAAGGGATTTTCGGACCGAAAAAATAACAGTTATTAATTTTAATATAAAAATGAGGAGGTAGTTTCAAATGGCAGGTATTCAGGAAGTTTACGCTTTAGTAGAAAAAGGAAAAGCAAAGGTGATCGCAAATGCAGTTCAGGAAGCACTTGATGCAGGCTGTGATCCGACAGAAATTCTGAATGACGGAATGATCAAGGCAATGGATGCTGTAGGTGAAAAGTTTAAAAACGGTGAAATTTTTGTACCGGAAATGCTGGTAGCTGCAAGAGCCATGAAAAAAGGTGTTGAGGTTCTGAAACCTCATCTTGCAACAGGCGCAGCAGGGGCAGCGGGAAAGGTAATTATCGGAACCGTAGCAGGCGACCTTCATGATATTGGCAAAAATCTGGTAAGTATGATGCTGGAATCTGCAGGCTTTGAGGTGATCGATCTCGGTGTTGATGTTCCGAAAGAAAAATTTGTGGAGGCATATGAGGCAAATCCGGATACAAAGATCATCTGCTGTTCAGCGCTTCTTACCACAACCATGCCAGCACTGAAGGATGCGGTAGCGCTTATTAATGAGGCTTCTTTCCGCCCGAATGTAAAAGTAATGGTTGGCGGAGCGCCTATTACTCAGGCTTTTGCAGATGAGATCGGAGCAGACGCGTACACAGAGGATGCGGCTTCCTGCGCAAAGAAGGCAAGAGAGCTTGCTGCATAATAACTGCGGTTTAAAAGAAAATTTACATAAAATGGCTGTATGAGAATGAACGAGCGGAACAGGGAGTTGTGATATGCTTGAAGAATCCTTTGAGCAGCTGGATCAGGAGCAGTGCGCTGCTTATCTGAAAAGGCTGAAACTTCCACAGGAAGAGTGTACTTTGGAGTTTCTGGACAGGCTGATCAGGAGACATCTGGAAGAAATTCCTTTTGAAAATCTGGATCTGGTACGTACCCATGAGCTGATCTCAACTGATCTGGATACGGTTTATAAAAAAATTATTCAGGGCAAAAGAGGTGGCTACTGTTTTGAGCTGAATGCATTATTTCTGGGCTTGCTGAGGGGACTTGGATATCAGGCGTATCCTGTTGCCTGCCGGGTTCTCAGGCGTCCGGGACTTCGGATGCCTACACACAGGGCCAGCGTGGTCTGCGCTGACGGTAAAAAATATTTCTGCGATGTGGGTTATGGAGGCTTTGCCTGCGTCCGCGCCGCTCTTATGGAGCCGGGCGCTGTTACGCATACTGATTTTGGCAGCTTTTATTTTGAAAGAGAATGTGCAGGATGGCTGAATTTCTGGCATAAGGGAGAAAAAAACAGGGAAAAATCAGGCATAAAAATATTTATGGTGGCAGAATTTCCCAGCGCTCCTGTTGATTTTGCTCCGGCAAATCAGGCAATGTGCAGTCCTGGAGCCATGTTTTATGACAAGGTAGTGGTGCACAGAATGACAGAGTACGGCCCTCTTTCCGTAGAAGGAAATCAGGTTACACTTCGCGAAAAGGAAGGCAAGAAGATCGTTACCCTTTCTTCAGGAGAGGAACTGAGAGAAGTACTGAAAAAAGAATTTAAAATCGAAGTCATCTGACAGGTAAAACGGTTTCCGTAAATAAAGCGGAAGCCGTTTTTATCTGGCAGGAAAAAATATATTCTGTACGACCACTGGAAGGTAAAACGGTGAATGATAAAAGATAAAAACTCTCCCTAGGGCTGCGGTCATGTCTGGAAATTTTATATTCTATGTGCTAGACTGATTGGGACAGAAAGCTCAGAGATTCAGCCTTGTACTATGAAGTATTCTAACATTATACAACATGGAAGATCATACATAATGCTGAGTATTCCGGCAAATCAAAACAGAAAAATTCGTATTTTAATTTGTACTGAAGTTACTGTGCAGGAGGCATTTGACCAGGTTACTGTGAATGGAGTGAGCAGTAATATACTGAATCTTGACGCAGGATTAAAAGCAGGGAGGATATCATGAAAACCAGAATGGCAGAGAATGCGAATATAAAAGAAAATGAAATTCAGAAAGAGATTAAAAAAGAGACAGGGGAGGAACAGAAGATGCTGAAAAACGAGTATCTTTCAGAAATAAACCTGGATGACAGATTTGAACTGAGAGAGATCAGACTAGGAGAAGCCGTAGAAGCAGCAGGGGTTGAAAAAGCTTGTTTTCCTCCAAGTGAGGCCTGCTCTGAAAAAATGATGGTAGAACGTGCTACAAAGGCGCCGGAGTATTTTCTTGTGGCAGTTGACAGACAAACAGGAAAAATCGCAGGGATTTTAAATGGTCTTGCTACAGATGAGACAACGTTCAGGGATGAATTTTTTACAAACGCAGAGCTTCATGTCCCGGAAGGAAAAACAGTCATGCTTCTTGGACTGGCAGTTCTTCCGGAATATCGGGGAGAGGGGCTTGCCAGAGCGCTTATGTATCGGTATCTTTGCAGAATGGTGCAAAAAGAAAAAGACATGGTACTTCTCACCTGTCTGGATTCCAGAGTACCTATGTATGAAAAAATGGGATTTCAGGATAAGGGAGCTGCCAATTCTACATGGGGAGGCGAAGAATGGCATGAAATGAATTACCCTGTGGGAATCGGCAAATTGCCTTGAAAACTGTCGGAGAAACCCGTATAATGTAAATCAGTGAAAGAAAGAATGAGGGCACAGGACTATTTTGCTCCACAGGTTTCACAGACATGGGGGAATGTTATGAACAAAACAAAAACCATTTGTTTTACAAATAATAAGGGCGGCAGCGGCAAGTCTACCACCTGTTCCAATATTGGCGCGGCAATGGCCCGGGTCGGAAAAAAGGTTCTGATGATTGACGGAGATATGCAGTTAAATCTGTCACTGGCTTTTTTTTCCGAGGACTGGGTGCTGGAACAGGCAGCAGGCGACAAGAATCTTTATCATGCAATAAGAGAGCAGAAGGATCTGGCAGATTATATTGTGCATACGGATTATGAGAACCTGGATCTGATTCCTTCTTCTACTCTGATGAGTTCTATTGAGTATGAGCTGTTTACAAAATGGCAGAGAGAATTTATCTTAAAAAAATGTCTTCAGAACATAAAAGATTCGGGCGTTTATGATTATATTCTGATCGATGCGCCGCCTACGCTGGGAGGCTGGGTCATGAATATCCTGTGTGCATCGGATCAGGTGGTTGTTCCTGTGGAGGCAAGTCCCTGGGGAATGTTCGGTCTGGCAAATATGTTTGATTTCCTGAACGAGGTAAAGCAGATTGCGCCGGAACTGAAGGTTGCGGGAATTGCAGTTACAAAAGTGGATACCCGTAAAAACTATTTTAAACAGACAATGGAAACTTTACACGAGCTGGAAGAAATCTATGTGTTTGATTCCTTTATCAGGGTGGACAGTTCTGTAGAATGGGCGCAGGACAACAGCGCTCCGGTAGTGGAGTACAAAAAATCCAGCAGAAGTGCAAAAGAATATACAGCGTTGGCAGAGGAGGTAATGAGACGTGTCAGTAGGTAAGGAAAGCATTAAGCGCGCGGCAAGCGCAGGGGCAAAGAAAACTGCAGCAGCAAAGACAGCAGAAGCAGACGTTAAAAAGACGACGGAGGCAAAGGCGGCAACTGTAAAAGCAGCAGAGACAAAGGTTTCATCCGCAGAAAAAACAGCGGGAACTGCTAAAAAGACAACATCAGGAAAAACATCTGTAACCAAGGCGGCAGCAGCTAAAAAGACAGCAGCCAAAAAGACAACAGAGAGAAAAACTACAGTGGCAAAGACTGCAAAAAGTGTAAAGACTTCTGTACTTACTCCTGCCAATTCAGAAGAGATTCAGGCAAAATTTATCTCTGATAAGGCGAAACAGCCGGAAAGTGTCAATGGCCCGGTGCATGTAACAGAAGAACTTCCGATATATCTTCTTTAAGAAATAAGAAATAAAAAGCTGTCACGGGATCACAGGAAAGTATTTTTCACATAAAGATGAGAAAATACTTTCCGGGAAATTGATTTTGCGGCAGTTTTTATTTGGTAAAAATATGGATGGGAGATGGAAAGTGTGGAAAAAGTCAGGCATCAGACATCAGAAACATTTCGGCTCAGTGCGCTTCTGGCATTGTCAGGAGGCTTCCAGGACGCCTATACTTATAATGTAAGAGACAGAGTTTTTTCCAATGCGCAGACAGGAAATGTGGTGCTTATGAGCCAGCATCTTATGATGGGAAAGTGGGCGGAAGCCCTGCATTATCTTTTTCCTGTAATTGCTTTTGCCATGGGGGTATTTGTGGCGGAAAGAGTTCAGCAGAAATATAAATACAGGAGCTGTATCCACTGGCGTCAGATTATTGTTGCCCTGGAAATTGCGATTCTTTTTCTGGTGGGATTTATTCCTGCACAGTTTAATATGGCTGCCACTATGCTGGTATCTTTTTCCTGCGCCATGCAGGTTCAGACCTTCCGAAAAGTACACGGTTATGGTTATGCCAGTACCATGTGCATCGGAAATTTACGGGCGGGAACAGAGAGTTTGTCTGTTTATCTGAGGGACAAAAAGCCCGGAGCTTTGAAAAAAGCTGTACATTATTATGGGATTATTCTGATTTTTGCAGTGGGCGCAGGACTGGGCGGAGTGATGTCTCTTCATATTGGACTGAGAGCTATCTGGATATCTCCGGTTCTTCTTACAGCAGCCTGTCTGTTGATGAATTACGAAAAAATATAACCGCTGATATGTTAAAACACAGATGGATTTATGATAAAATAAATGCAGATATTTTGAAAAATGGCAGGTGAGAGTATGGAGTTTCAGCACGAACTGATCATTCCCAATGAAGGGCTGCCCTTCAAGATTTTTCTTTTTGAGGGGAGCAGGGGGAACTATATAAGAGAAAAGCACTGGCATACCTCTATAGAGATTTTTGCTGTTATGGAGGGAGAGCTGCTTTTCTATATTAATCATGAGAAATATCCCCTTCATGCAGGAGAACTTCTCATAGTGAATGCCAATGAAATTCATTCAGTTCATGCATTAAAGACGAATAAAACCGCAGTGATCCAGATTCCTCTCAGGCAGTTTGAAGGGTATTTTACAGCCCAGCAGTTTATCCGGTTTGAGGGCGGTGTGCGCGGTGGAAAGGACAGCGGCAATCCGTCAGACAGGCGGCTGATCTCTCTGGTGCAGAGACTTTATAATGTGTATGCAGAAAAGCGGAATGGATACGATTTTCGCACGATTTCTCTGTATTATGAGCTTCTTTATCTGTTGGTTACTCAGTATCGGGTAACAGAGGTTGAGGAGAAGGAGCTTCGGCATAACCGGCATTTGAATGCTCTTTCCAGAATTACCACTTATATGAGAGAACACTACAGAGAGGAGCTAAAGCTTTCAGATCTGGCAGAAATGTTCGGATATTCAGACGCTTATCTGTCAAGAATGTTCAGGGAGTATGCAAAAGTCAATTTTAAGACTTATCTTCAGGATATCCGTACCTCTTATGCATACCGGGATATTCTGAATACAGATCATACAATCGGTCAGATTGCCCTGGATAACGGGTTTTGCAGCAGCCGTGGACTGTCCAAGGATTTCAGAAAGCGGTACGGGGTGCTTCCAAGTGAGGTGAAGCGTGAAAAAAAGCATAAAGCAGCTGAACAGGAAACTGACAGCTTTAAATAAAAATGTCAAAAAAATGCTATAAATCAGATAAAAAAAGCGGCGAAAAGCATACCGGACTGTGGTATGCTTTTTTCAATGAATGAGAGCACCGGAGAGCAATGGGACTTTCATGGAAGTTGTAAGGAGGAATTACAATGAAAATTCAGAATGTAACAGATGATTCTTTCCGAAAATACGGAAAAGTTCTGGAGGGATATGACTTCACCGGTCTTTTAAAAGAAATGAAGCATATGCCAGTACCGGAAGATGTGATTTACGTTCCTTCTGTAGATGAGCTGGAGGCATTGGATGTGGCAAAAGAGCTTCAGAACAGAGCCTACGGCGGACTGCCGATTCAGATCGGATACTGCAACGGACACAACAAAAAACTGAATGCAGTAGAATATCACAGAAATTCTGAGATCAATGTTGCAGCCACAGATCTGGTTCTTCTGATCGGAGAACAGAAGGATATTGAGGATGATTTTACATACGATACATCAAAAATCGAAGCTTTTCTTGTACCGGCAGGCACAGCCATTGAGGTGTATGCCACAACACTGCATTATGCGCCCTGCAATGTAAAAGAAAGCGGATTCCAGTGCGTGGTTGTTCTGCCGAAGGGAACCAATACGGAGATTAATTTCCAGTTGGAAAAAACAGGAGAGGACGCACTTATTACTGCAAAAAATAAATGGCTGATCGCTCATGAGGAAGCTGGAATTGAGGGAGCTTTTAATGGGCTGAAAGGTGAAAATATCACAATTGAATAAGGATGCAGCATCAGAAAAATCAGAAGATTTATAAAAAGAAAATTATAAAGAGATATTTATAAAACTTGTACGCAGTCGTATAAAAACAACTATAAACCAATAAATAACAGAAAAAATGGAGGAAAAAATCATGAATAACATGCCAGAAGTAAAAGTTGGAATCGTTGCAGTCAGCAGAGACTGTTTCCCGGAAAGCCTTTCTGTAAACAGAAGAAAAGCTCTTGTTGAGGCCTACACAAAGAAATATGACGCAAAGGATATTTATGAATGTCCAATCTGTATTGTAGAGAGCGAGATTCATATGGTTCAGGCTCTTGAAGACATCAAAAAAGCAGGCTGCAACGCTCTTTGTGTATACCTTGGAAACTTTGGTCCGGAGATCTCCGAGACACTTCTTGCAAAGCATTTCGACGGACCGAAAATGTTTATCGCAGCAGCAGAGGAGACACAGAATGATCTCTGTCAGGGACGTGGAGACGCATATTGCGGTATGCTGAACGCAAGCTATAACCTGCAGCTTCGCAACGTAAAAGCTTACATTCCGGAATATCCTGTTGGAGACGCAGAGGACTGCGCGGACATGATTCATGAGTTCCTGCCGATCGCAAGAGCAATCGAAGGACTGAATAATCTGAAGATCATCAGCTTTGGACCGCGTCCGCTGAACTTCCTTGCATGTAACGCACCGATCAAACAGCTTTATAACATTGGCGTTGAAATTGAAGAGAACTCTGAGCTTGACCTGTTTGAGGCATTTAACAAACACGCAGATGACGAGCGTATTCCAGCAGTTGTAAAAGAGATGGAGGAAGAGCTTGGCGAAGGTAATAAGAAACCTGAAATCCTTGCAAAGCTTGCACAGTATGAGCTGACATTAAAGGACTGGGTTGAGGAGCACAGAGGATACCGCAAATATGTTGCCATTGCAGGAAAATGCTGGCCAGCATTCCAGACACAGTTTGGCTTTGTTCCATGTTATGTAAACAGCCGCCTTACCGCACAGGGAATTCCGGTTTCCTGCGAGGTTGATATTTATGGTACTTTAAGTGAGTTTATCGGAACTGTTGTAAGCCAGGATGCAGTTACACTTCTGGATATCAACAACACTGTTCCAAAGGATATGTATAAAGAGTCCATTGAGGGCAAATATAACTACACTCTGAAAGATACTTTCATGGGCTTCCACTGCGGAAATACTGCTTCCGGCAAACTTGTTTCCTGTGAGATGAAATACCAGATGATCATGGCAAGAGCTCTTCCGGAAGAAGTAACACAGGGTACTCTGGAAGGCGATATCCAGCCTGGAGACATCACCTTCTATCGTCTGCAGAGCACTGCTGACAACAAGCTCCGCGCTTATATTGCACATGGTGAAGTGCTTCCGGTTGCTACAAGATCCTTTGGCTCTATCGGCGTATTTGCGATTCCGGAAATGGGACGTTTCTACCGTCACGTTCTTATTGAGGGAGGCTATCCGCATCACGGCGCAGTTGCTTTCGGACATTATGGAAAAGCTCTGTTTGAGGTATTCAAATACATTGGCGTTCCGGTAGAAGAGATCGGTTACAATCAGCCGGCAGGCGTAAGATATCCTACAGAAAATCCATGGGGATAAGATCATTCTCCAGATGATAAAATTCTGAAATATACAGGCTGAAAATCCATTGCCGCAGGCCGGAGGGAATAAAAATCAGCTTTGTGAACAATAAAAGATACACGTCCCGGGGAAACCCGGGATGTGTAGTTTAAAAATAAAAACCGTACTGAAAATCGGACTGAAATAAAAGAAAGGACGGAAAATATGTATTATATTGGAATTGATCTGGGAACCTCTGCTGTAAAGCTTCTGCTTATGGAGGAATCCGGAAAAATCTGTAATATTGTATCAAAGGAATATCCATTATTTTTCCCTCATCCGGGCTGGTCGGAACAGAATCCGCAGGACTGGTTTGCTCAGAGCATGGAGGGAATGAAGGAGCTGACAAAGGATATTGACCGCAAAGAAGTTGCCGGAATCGGCTTTGGAGGTCAGATGCACGGCCTTGTAACTCTGGATGAAAATGATCAGGTGATCCGCCCTGCTATCCTCTGGAATGACGGACGTACCCAGGAGGAAACAGAGTATCTGAATAACGAAATCGGCAAGAATAAGCTGTCTGAATACACCGCAAACATTGCCTTTGCAGGCTTTACTGCCCCGAAGATTCTGTGGATGAAAAAGAATGAGCCGGACAAATTTGCCCGCATCGCAAAGATCATGCTGCCAAAGGATTACCTTGCATATTGTCTGTCAGGTTCTTTCTGCACAGACGTTTCCGATGCTTCCGGAATGCTTCTTCTGGATGTTAAGAACCGCTGCTGGTCAAAGGAAATGATGGAGATCTGTGGTGTAAAAGAAGAACAGCTTCCAAAGCTTTATGAGAGCTGGCAGGTTGTGGGAACTCTCAAAAAATCCATTGCAGACGAGCTTGGATTCTCGGAAAATGTAAAGGTTGTTGCAGGCGCAGGAGACAATGCTGCCGCTGCTGTTGGAACAGGGACAGTGGGAGACGGACAGTGCAACATCTCTCTTGGAACCTCAGGAACAATCTTTATTTCCAGTAAAGATTTTGGCGTTGATGAAAACAATGCTCTTCATTCCTTCTGTCACGCAGACGGAAGCTATCATCTGATGGGATGCATGTTAAGCGCTGCCTCCTGCAATAAGTGGTGGGCAGAAGAAATCCTTCAGACAAAGGATTTTGCGGCAGAGCAGGCGCCTATCAATAAGCTTGGAGAGAACCGTGTATTCTTCCTTCCGTATCTGATGGGAGAGCGGTCTCCTCACAATAATCCGGATGCCAGAGGCGTGTTCTTTGGCATGTCCATGGACTCTACGAGAGCAGATATGACTCAGGCTGTTCTGGAGGGCGTTGCCTTTGGTCTTCGCGATTCCCTTGAGGTTGCCAGAAGCCTTGGAATTAAGATTGAACGTACCAAGATCTGCGGCGGGGGAGCAAAGAGCCCTCTGTGGAAAAAAATCATTGCCAACGTCATGAACCTGAAGGTTGATGTACTTGAGGTTGAGGAAGGACCGTCCATGGGAGGCGCCATGCTGGCGGCTGTTGGCTGCGACGCATACCCGGATGTGGAAACCATCGGAAAGAAAATGGCTCATGTAGTGGATACGGTTGAGCCGGAACCGGAGCTGGTGGCGAAATATGAGGAACGCTACCAGAAGTTCAGAAAGCTTTATCCTGCAATGAAAGACCTGTTTTAAATTCTGTAAAAGATAATAAGGGGGCTGTAAATCCGTGTATGCGGAGTGCAGCCTACTTTTTTACAAAAATATTAAAAGCTATAGTAATAACCGAATGGATGTGCTACACTAAAATTAATTATACGGCTACTGTTGTTACACACAGCTTATAAAGAAGGGGAGAGAACGGAATGTCAGACGATCGTCATAAAAAAGCACTGGATCAGGCTGTACAGAAACTTCGTACACAATTTTCCAATTATGTAACAGCAATATACTGTTACGGAAGCTATGCCAGAGGAGAACAGAAATTCTGGTCAGATGTGGATGTTCTGGTTAAGGTATCGGATGATACTTCTCCCAGAATTATGAGACAAATGAGAGCCGAAGTAATACCTGAACAGTATGATCTTCCTGAAGTGGATCTGAAATTTTCCTCAGGAGAAGAATTCAGTACCAGCTACCGATTTAATGAAAATATAAAAAAGGAGGGGAAGCTGATATGGAAAAAGGACTGAGTTATTTTGACCTGGCAGAAAATGACTATCAGTTTCTTCTAAAAGATAAAAAAGAAGGCCGTGTAGGCAATATTATGTGTTCTGCCGCACAGAACATCTGCGAGAGATATCTGAAACATATGATAGATACCTATGTGCTGGATTGTGATACAACCCGAATCCTTCAGACATATTCACTGAGATTTCTGAGAAGGTTCATACAGGAGCAGATTCCGGAATTTGAAGGAAACTGGAAAGTGATACTGCAGGCAGATGGCTATTATTTTTCTACAAGATATCCCGGAGACGGTGCGTTTATTGTTGGAAAAGAAGATGTAGAAGAGTGTTGGGAGGCAGTAGAAGAAACCAGGGAAGCGGTAAGGAAATATCTGGAAAGTCAGAAATAGAAAAATGGATTTTAGATGACAGTTTATGGGAGAGCGAATAGGAAAACGCTCTCCCATACTTGTCAGTACCTGTATTTTTTTCTGTATTTCATAAGCATCCATGCAGCCAGAATTACTGCCAGCAGTTCAGCGGCAGGATTGGCAAGCCAGATTCCGGTAACACCTAAAAGGGCAGGAAGGGCCAGAAGGCAGACGATCATAAAAACAAAGGATCTGGTGAAAGCAAGTACTGCAGATACTATTCCGTTATTCAAAGCAGTAAACATCCCACTGGAAAAAATATTAAATCCAATAAATAAAAGAGCAGTTGTGCAGATCCGGTTTCCGGTAACTGCAAGCTGATAAACCGGGGATGCTGGTTTGGTAAAAACAGACACCAGAGGTTCAGTAATCAGCAGGGAGATCAGGGCAGCGCTTATAGAGATTCCTGTAATGATCTTCAGGCTCAGGCGCACCAGCTTTTTCAGTTTAAGATGGTTCTGAGCGCCGTAATAATAGCTGATCATAGGTGCAGCTCCATAGGAATATCCGCTGAAAAGGGAGCTGACAAACATCAGTACATACATGATGATGGTAATGGCAGCAACACCGTCTTCGCCAACATATTTCAGCATGGTCCAGTTAAAAATCAGAGTCGTGATTCCTGTTACCAGAGCAGTTGCCATTTCAGAGCAGCCGTTGGTTACTGTTTTTTTCAGTACAGAGAAACGATATACAGGTTTTACAAAGTGAAGCATGTTTTTTCTTTGCGAGAATACAATAAATCCGACTGCTGTAGTAACAGAATAGCCTATTCCGGTTGCCACGGCAGCGCCGCCGATTCCCATTCCAAGTATCTGTATAAAGACATAATCAAGGATAATGTTTGCAATTCCTCCTGCAACAGAACAGATAAAGGACAGGGAAGATTTGCCGGAGGCAATCAGGTAAAGAGAAAAATTATTCATTAAAAGGATCGGGATAGTAAAAATCAGGTAATGACCAAGATAATCCCGGCAATAGCCCATGACTTCCAGAGAAAGCTTCATATTGGAAAAAATCATGTTCATGGCAAAGTATCCGATCGTACCCATAATAAGACCGACCAGGACATTTACAAGTATCAGACTGGTAAAATCCTGCCGGGCTTCTTTTTCTTTCTTTTCCCCCATTTTTTTCATGATAACAGCGCTGCCACCGGTAGCCAGCATGGTAGAAACAGCAGTAACCAGAGAAATAACAGGGGCAGTGAGATTAATAGCTGAAAGAGCATTCGTTCCGATGAGCCTTGATACAAAAAGCCCGTCTACCATGGTATAAAAGGACATAAACAGAGACATGGCTATGGTTGGCAGTGTAAAGAGTATGACATTTTTGAAAGTGACTGGTTTCTGATAGGCATTCAGAGATTTGTCTTTTGTCTGATTCATAAAATTCCTCCTTGTATTTTTGTTGTGCATGAGATATCATAAACTTTACAGTAAGTGTAAAGTCAAGAGGGAAATATGAAAAATCAGGAAATAAATTTAACAACAGCCCAGTTTGCAGCTATTCATGAGGTAAATCCCAGAACTCTGCATTACTATGATTCCGTAGGACTGTTTTCCCCGGAAAGAAAAGGGGAGAATCAGTACCGTTATTATACCAGCCGTCAGAGTATTGATTTTGAATATATCCGTATGCTGAAAGAGCTGAATATGAGCATTCGGGAAATCCGTTCTTATGTCCAGGAGCCCGGGCCGGATAAATTTATGGAACTGGCAAATGAAAAAATAAATGAGATAAACAGAGAAATACAAAGGCTGGAAAAGACAAAAGAGATTCTGAAAGTCAGGAAAGAGCAGCTTGCAGTATGCAGTCGTGTGGATGATATGTTTATAGAGTTGAAGCTGCTTCCGGAGGAGCGTTTCCGGGTAATTCCCTTTGATATTAAAGAAGAAAATTTAAAGGATCTGTTTTCCTGTGCAAAGGATTGCTGGGGGATTGAACAGTGCAGAATGGGAATCGGTAGCTATATTTCTGTGGATAAGGTGAGAAAAAAGAGGTTTGAAAAGTATGACGGAGTTTTTTCTCCTGCGCTGAAAACAGAAAAAGGCGGAGAGATTCTGATAAGGAAAAAGGGACTTTGTCTTTGCGGATACCAGAGAGGAATATGGGAAAGGCTGCCTGAGCTTTATGAAAAAATGCTGGTATTTGCAGAGAGGAAGAATCTTAAGTTAAAAGGTTTTGCATTTGAATCAGGTATGAATGATTTTGCCATAACAGATGAAAATGATTACGTCACAAAAGTGGAGATTGCTGTAGAAGAGTCCCTGTGAAAGGGCAGATATCCGGGGATTGATAAAAAATTTTATTGAAATTTGTGACAGAAAATGTATTTCTATTAACTTTTATTGCATTAAATTTGCGGCAGATATTTAAAATAGAAAACCGTCCGGAGAGGTTCGCTTCCGGACGGTTTTCTGTATATTACTTATAGAGTATCTATGAGTGACCGTGATTAGAACAGACCTGTGATCTTACCTGTCTCGTCAACGTCAATCTTCTCAGCTGCCGGTACTTTTGGAAGTCCTGGCATTGTCATGATTTCGCCGGTAAGGGCTACGATAAAGCCTGCACCTGCAGAAATCTTCAGGTTACGTACAGTTACCTCAAAGTCTGTAGGAGCGCCCAGTTTTGTCTGGTCATCTGTCAGGCTGTACTGTGTTTTTGCAACACAGATCGGGCAGTTGCCAAAGCCAAGATCTTCAAGCTGTTTTGCCTGTTTCTGAGCGTTAGCTGTAAGGACAACTCTCTTGCCGCCGTAGATTTTTTGAACGATCTGGTTCAGTTTGTCCTCAATGGAGCCTTCCAGCTCATAGGAGTAGGAGAAGTCATCATTTGGCTCTTCGCAGAGACGGATTACTTCTTCTGCAAGCTTCAGACCGCCTTCGCCACCTTTTGCCCATACTTCAGAAAGAGCTACGTTTACGCCCATTTCTTTACATTTTGCCTCTACAAGATCAAGCTCTGCCTTGGTATCTGTTGGGAAAGCATTGATAGCAACTACACATGGAAGTTTGTATACATTTGTAATATTGCTTACATGTTTCAGAAGGTTCGGGAGACCTTTTTCAAGAGCCTCAAGGTTCTCGTTGTTCAGGTCAGCTTTTGCAACGCCGCCATTGTATTTCAGAGCACGAACAGTTGCAACAACAACAACAGCGTTTGGTTTCAGACCTGCCATACGGCATTTGATGTCAAGGAATTTCTCAGCACCAAGGTCAGCGCCGAAGCCAGCCTCTGTAATTGTGTAATCAGCCAGTTTCAGAGACATTTTTGTAGCTGTTACAGAGTTACAGCCATGAGCGATATTAGCGAATGGTCCGCCGTGTACGATTGCAGGAACATGCTCAAGAGTCTGAACAAGGTTTGGTTTCAGAGCGTCTTTCAGAAGTGCTGTCATAGCGCCCTCAGCGTGAAGATCGCCTGCTGTTACCGGTTTCTGCTCAGAAACTTTACCGTATGTATATCCGATGATGATTCTGGAAAGACGTTCTTTCAGGTCTTTGATATCGCTTGCAAGACACAGAACTGCCATGATCTCAGAAGCAACAGTAATGTCGTAGCCGTCTTCACGAGGCATACCGTTTGTCTTTCCGCCAAGGCCGTCTACTACATTACGAAGCTGACGGTCATTCATATCCACACATCTTCTCCATGTGATCTTTCTCGGGTCAATGTTAAGAGCGTTGCCCTGGAAAATATGGTTGTCGATCATTGCTGCAAGAAGGTTGTTTGCTGCGCCGATTGCATGGAAGTCACCTGTAAAATGAAGGTTGATATCTTCCATAGGAACAACCTGTGCATAGCCGCCGCCTGCTGCGCCGCCTTTTACACCGAATACCGGTCCGAGAGATGGCTCACGAAGAGCTACCATAACGTTTTTGCCAAGCTTCTGCATACCGTCAGCAAGACCTACAGTTGTAGTTGTTTTTCCCTCGCCTGCCGGTGTAGGGTTGATAGCTGTAACAAGGATCAGCTTGCCGTCCTGTTTGTCGGTTTCTTTCAGAAGATTGTAGTCGATTTTTGCTTTGTACTTTCCGTACTGCTCCAGATATTTGTCATCAATACCTGCTTTTGCAGCGATCTCAGTAATTGGTTTCATTTCGCATTCCTGTGCGATTTCGATGTCACTCTTGAATCCCATAAGTTTTGTCTCCTTTCATAAACGGAAGCCCGAGCCCGGACAGAAAAAATATCCTGTCTGAGTAAAAAAGGGCAGTATCTGAAAGTGTCAAATACTGCCCAGACGGTCGGCTTCACAAATCTCTGACTCCCCTGTGGTTATCCACGTCTCCGCCAGTTGTCAGAGATGTTTTAAATTGATGATGAAATGGTAACATATTAATTATGGTTTGTCAATAGTTTGTCAAAAAAATATCAAAATATTATGTTGTATTTGTATATCTGATATAAAAATACTGGATGAACTTTATATACATTGCACAAGTAAAGTGTGATGCAACTGTGTTTGTAAATCGGAAACCGTCAGAGAATTACCTGGAAGTTCCGGTGAGTTTTTTCAGGATCCTGCAGCCGTGGCTGTACAGGGAAATGTGGCTCTTGTGAAGGTCAAAGAAATACCCTGTTCCTGTAAGGCTGTCAACCACAACTGAAAGAAAGGTTGCGTTCAGATGAGGATCAATCACAGTTTCTGCAATAGCACTGTTGGTGGAGATATCCTTCAGGGCTGTTCTGGTATCTTCTGTTACCCCGTTCTGATACATAATAATGATCAGACAGGCATTTTGCCCGTTACAGTCAGAATTATTAAAATTATCAATTTCACGGTCAAGTGTTCCGGACAGATCGGTAGCATCTGTCAGTTTTATATAATAGCGAACTGAATCTTTCCAGAAAGAGAATTTTTTGCGGTAATAATAACCGTTTTCATACTGGAATTTGTTTTCGCTCAGAGCCTGCTGTAAAGTCGTTTTGCCCATGGCAGGAAGAGAAGTAAGTTCCTGACCGTTCAGTTTTTTCTCCTTACGGTCTGCTTCCCACAGCAGAGCATAGCCGATATTTTTCACAATAAGAAAAACTGCTGCGATACCAAAGATAACAAAGCCGCCTATAGCAATTGCATCGCCGTTTTTTACATTATACTTCTGGAAAAATATTCCGGCGATAATAAAGCCAAAGGCTATAAGGCAGCAGACAAGCCCGGAAAAATATAGCCGGAGCCCTCTTTTTTCAGAGCGGAGCTCTTCCTGCTCGTCAAAAGTGTCAGGTACCTGGGTGTTTTCATCTTTCATAGACGATTCCTCCTGAGATGTAAATATAATATAATAATTTTATCACGGAAAATTTTGAAAAGAAAGGATAATACTGCATTTTGGGAAAATATTAAAAATAACAGTGTGACAGGCGGATGTTCCTACTGCAATATCACATGGCGGCATAAATGTGAAATAAACAGATAGCAATAAAAGCGTAATGGATATATATAACAGTAACCAATAATATTAAATTTGCATAATTGTGAATACCTTGACATTTTTGAAGGACCATGATATAAAGAAACAGGATTAAGTGTTGATTTTGCAGTTATCCTGGGATAGTTGCAATAATCAGTGAAAAGGGAAACGGGTGAGAGTCCCGTGCGGTGCCGCCGCTGTAAGCGCATAAAAGCAGTTTTGTTTCACTGCATTCCATACAGGAATGTGGGAAGGAACAGAATATGAATGCTGCGCAAAGCCAGAAGACCTGCTTAGTTCTTTTTGCATCCACGGGCCATGGTAATGCAAAAAACATAGGGATACTGTACCCATATAAGTAAAACAGATGCACTGCAGGCCATAGGACCGCAGTGTTTTTTTGTGTACAGGATAAGTAAGGAGAGGCCATATTATATTTTCAGGAGGAAAAACAATGTGTAGCAAAAAAATGTTCAGTATGATGATGGCTGCGGTTATGACAGTGGGAGTGAGTGCAGGGACGGTATCAGCAGAGACTGATTATGAACCAGTAACTATTACTTTGAATTTACAGCGTTCAGGTCTGGGAGAGAATGTAGAGTATACATTTACAGAAAAGCCATCTGCGGTAGTAGCATCCGGGGAACAAATGGCGGATCTTTTCTTTGATCTGGGGCTGGAGGATCAGATGGCAGGCTATACAAAAGGAAACTGCTGGAGCACAAAATCAGAATTTCCGGCAAGCGAGAAAGTTCCTCAGCTTCTGGAACCGGGACAGGCTCTTTCTAATATGTCAAAAGAAAAACTTCTGGAAACTGGCTGTGATTTTCTGATTGGCTGGGATTCTGTATTTGCAGATAAAAGCTTTAATAAAGACTTCTGCGAGGAAAATGGTATTGCAATGTATTTCCCGTATGTATGTTCAGATCAGGCCACCTTTGAAGATCTTTATAAAGATTACGAAACTCTTGGAAAGATTTTTCAGGCAGAGGATGTGGCAGCAGAAAAAGTACAGGCTATGAAGGACAAGATTCAGTCAGTGAAGGAAACCATTGGCGAGGATGCTTATAAAGATCCGGTAGAAGTGTTTGTTTATGATTCCGGTGAGGATGCACCTTTTACTGCATGCCAGGGAATGCCGGGAGATATCCTGAAGCTTGCAGGCGGTATTTCCATTTTTGATGATATTGAAAAAGGCTGGGCAACTCCTTCCTGGGAAGAAGTGATTGAACGTGATCCGGAAGCTATTGTAATTCTGGATTATACAGGTAAGGATGATATTGCTGCCAAAAAAGAATTTCTGGAAACCAGCGAGTATACAAAAGATCTCACAGCAGTAAAAGAAGGCAGAATTTATTCCGCAAGCTGCAGTGACATGCAGGGGTCAGCAGGAAGCGCGGCTACAGTGGAGCAGATTGCACAGCAGCTTTATCCGGATATGTTTAAATAAGAGGATGTTATGAAAAAGAGATCAACAGCAGGCGGGAGGAGGCATTTTGCCGTCCTTCTGCTTTTTATATTAGGGATGATCGCTGTTTTTACCTGTATTTCTGTGACTATGGGGGCAGTAGAAATAGCACCGGTAAATATTGTGAAGATCATTATTAATAAAAGTTTTGGGCGTGAAATTTTTGATGCAGCATGGGAGACAAAAACAGAAAATATTATCTGGAATATCCGTTTCCCGAGAGTTCTGCTGGCATTTATTGTAGGAGCCGGACTGTCGCTGTGCGGAGTTCTGATGCAGGCTCTCACAAAAAATTCCCTGGCTGATCCTTATGTGCTTGGAATTTCTTCTGGAGCATCGGCAGGAGCGGTCTGCGCTATGGTACTTGGAATGTTCAGCATTTTTGGAGGCTATTCTGTGATTGTGGGAGCGACAGCCGGAGCAGCGCTTTCGATTATTATGTCCATGAAGATCGCTTCTGTTCGGGGACGTATCACATCCACCCAGCTGGTATTGGCAGGAATAGCCACTTCGGCTCTGTTTTCAGCCATAACAAATTTAATAGTGTATGGCGGGGGCGCGTCAGATAAGACAAAGACAGCGCTTTACTGGATGGTAGGGTCTCTGAGCGGAGCTACCTGGTCCCGGCTGCATTATGTGGCAGTGGTATTTATTATTGCAGTGGCAGTGATTTTTCTGTTTGCAAAAGAGCTGGATGTACTTCTTTTGGGAGATGATGCGGCAGAAAATCTGGGAGTGGATACCCGGAAGTTAAAATGGGTTATTATTGCTGCTTCTACAGTACTTACAGGAGTGGTGGTATCGGTCAGCGGAGTAATCGGATTTATCGGTCTTGTTGTGCCTCATATGATGAGGGGAGTTGCCGGTTCAGCACATAGAAGACTGATTCCGCTGGCACTTCTGGGAGGCGGACTGTTTGCTGTGATCGCAGATCTTCTTTCCAGAGTGCTGATTGCTCCGGAAGAATTGCCGGTGGGAGTGATATCGGCTTTTTTTGGAGCGCCTTTTTTCCTGTATCTGATCCGGAAAGGGAGCAGAGAAAAGATGTGAGGGAGGTTATGAGACAGTGAGTTTAGAGGTAAAAACTTTGGATTATGAGATCCGGGGAAAAGAAATTTTAAAGGATATTTCTCTTGAAATTCATACGAAAGAATTCGTAGGGCTGGTAGGACCAAATGGCTGTGGCAAATCCACTCTTCTGAAAAATATTTACCGAACTCTTCGTCCAAAGTATAATACAGTATTTATTGACGGAAATGATATTTTAAAACTGTCTTCCAGAAAAATGGCCCGGGAGCTTGCAGTAATGGCTCAGGAAAATAATATGGAATTTGATTTTAAGGTTCAGGATATGGTAATGTTCGGACGTTATTCTCATAAAAAATTTCTTCAGGGAGATACGTCCCGGGACAGGGAATTATGTGCGGAATATCTTGCGGAAGTGGGACTGGAGGGATATGAAAACAGATCTTATCTCAGTCTGTCAGGAGGCGAAAAACAGAGAGTGCTTTTGGCCAGAGTGCTGATTCAGGAAAGTCGGTACATTATTCTGGATGAGCCGACCAATCACCTGGATATCAGTTATCAGTATCAGATTATGGATATTTTGAAAAAACAGGAGGCAACAGTATTTTCTTCTGTTCATGATCTGAATCTGGCAGCTCTTTACTGTGACAGGATTCTTTTTATGTATCAGGGGAAGATCGTGGACGACGGAACTCCGGAAGAGGTTCTCACTTCAGAGAACCTCTGGAAGTATTTTCAGATCAGGGCTCAGATTTCCCGTAATCCGGCAACTGGAAAGCTTCAGATTTATTATCTTCCAGATTGGATATAAAGAACATTTTTATCAGTGTCTTTTCCGGAACTGAGAAACCAGAAACAGGACTACGCCCACCACCAGGATAACAGGCAGCAGAAAGCTGAGTACCATAAACAGAAGCGCAAGAACAGCTGCCGCCGCCGCGATCACGATCAGCTTTCCGTACCAGGTGGAAAGATCCAGATGGTAGTGCCGGTGTTTGGGCTGGCCGTATTCACTGTCCGACTGATTTCCATAACCTGTGTTTTCGGTATGGTAAATATCCTGTCCTGAATAATCCGAGGTATTGGTTCCGGAAAAAACAGAAGGCTCTGCATCGGTATCGATCAGGGTTTTGGCAATCAGTCTGGGATCGCCCAGTGAATCCAGAACCTGTTTTTCCTTCTGTCCCCTTTTTATGGCATCCTGTATATAATCATGGTAATATTGTGTATGCGCAGAGGCTTTTGCCTCCGGCATCTGGTCTGAAAGCTGCTCGTATAAAATATTAAGAAATTCTTTTTTTGTCATGTTTATCTCCCGAAATCGTTATGAACGTTATTTTATTTTTGTGCAGACTTCCTCTGTATATCAGAAGAAAGTTTTATTCTATAAGCAAACATATTTTTTAAAGCTGAATAAGGATTTTGAAAATCTGTGTTTATTATGGGGAACATGGAAGGATTCTTCCTTTATGCCTGTCTGACACAGAGCTTTCTGCTTAATATCTGATAAATGTGTATGCATAGAATTACTGATATTTTATCATACAGAAAGAAATCATAATAGTTTTTGAAATATTAAATTTCCATAAAACAATTCAGAAGGTCCGGTAAATTTCATGGAAACAGAAGGATGATTTTTTAGGGCTGTTCCGTAAAAATAGCTTGTATACATTCTTTCCAGGTTATAAAATAAAAAACGGATGGTCTGATCATGTTTTTATGAAAAGGGAAACCAGTACAAAAAGGCAGGAGGCAGGAAACATGTTACGAACTTTTCTTGTGGAAGATGAAATTGTTGTCCGGGAGACCATAAAAAAGATGATTCCCTGGGAGCAGTATGGATATGAGCTGGTTGGCGAGGCTCCGGACGGAGAAGTGGCTCTTCCAATGATAAAAAATCTGAAGCCGGATCTTCTGATCACGGATATTAAAATGCCGTTTATGGACGGGCTGACCCTGTGCCGTATGGTGAGAAAGGATTTTCCTGAGATGAAAATAGTGATTCTCAGCGGATATGACGATTTTAATTATGCAAAGCAGGCGATAGCCATAGGGGTAGAAGATTATCTTTTAAAGCCCATTACAAAAAATGCATTTCTGGAGCGTCTGACAGAAATACGGGAACGCTGGGAGAGAGAAAAAGGACAGCGGGACTATTATGAAAAGTTCCGCAGGGAGATTCAGGAATACGAAAGAAATGCAAGCAGAGATTTTTTTGAAGCTCTTGTCAGCGGAAAAATGGATGTGGGAGAAATCTACAGACAGGCAGAGCGGCTAGGGCTTGATATTGTTGCAGAAGTCTACAATATCATTCTTTTTACAATGGATACCGGAACGGAAAGCTATGATATTTCTGAAGCGTACTCTGAGTGTGAAGCTCAGAGAAGAGAAAAAATGGAAGCTTTTTTTGTGGACAATGCAAATGCCATGCTCTTCCGTAACAATGCGTTCAGCTATGGCGTTCTTGTAAAGGAAAAGAGAGACGCGCTTTCTGAAAATACAGAAAAATGTGTGGAGTTTTTTAAGGGGATTATGAAGGGCGAAAGGGAGCAGGACTGGTTTCTGGCAGTGGGACAGCCGGTAGAAAGACTGAGCAGTATCAAATCCAGTTATTATACAGCTTCCAAAACCTTTGCAAGGCGTTATCTTTATGACGGCTCTGTTCTCTATTATAAGGATCTGAAACAGGAAGATACCAAAAGGGATAACAGCCCTTTTCTGAAAAAAATTGACATCAATGCCCTGAATCCGGCCACTCTGGAACGATTTCTGGGAAGTGGGCTTCTGGATGAGACAGAGGACTTTGTAAGAGATTATTTTCAGGCTATCGGCCATGAGGCAATGGAATCTCTGGTGTTCCGCAATTATGTGATATTGAATGTAAGGTTTTCTGTTCTGGGATTTTTGCAGAAATTAGGCTGCGAACCGGGCAGACTGGAAGGACAGGATACAGAGCAGGAGTTGATGGAAAGGGCTCAATCCATGGAAACTGCCAAAAAATACGCTCAGGATATTATCCGGAAGGCAATTATGCTTCGGGATGAGAACTCGGGAAACAGAAACCGGAGTATCCTGAAATCAGCCATTGAATATATTGATACTCATTATATGAATGAAAGTCTTTCTCTGAATACTGCCGCTCAGGTGGCAAACATCAGCGCCAATCATTTCAGTGCTCTGTTCAGTCAGAATATGGGACAGACATTTATAGAATATCTGACAGCTCTCAGAATGGAGCATGCAAGGGAGCTGCTCCGGTGTACCGGAAAACGTTCCAGTGAGATCGCAGCAGAGGTTGGATATAAAGACGCCCATTATTTCAGCTATCTATTTAAGAAGACACAGGGAATGACGCCAAGTGAATACCGTAAAACCAGGGAGGACAGAGGATGAAGAAGATCCGGCTGGAAACAAAAATAAAAAGAATCCTTCTCGGTACGCTGGTGCCCATGGTGGTATTAATGCTTCTGCTTCTGGCTATTGTTTCCAGGTATATTTCACAGTATGACAGACTTCTTGAGAATCTTGCTATCAGCAGTGAATTTAATCTTCATTTTAAGGATGATGTTGATCTTGGCATGTACTCTATTGCTGTAGGAACAGAGGAAAACAGCTATTTGCCTGAAGTGATGAAAAGTGTCAGGGATGCGGAAAAAATCTTGAACAAGCTGAAAGAAAATACATCCAGCAGTGAGAGCCGTAAAAATCTGAAGCATCTGGAAAGTTATCTGAAAAACCTTGAAAAAAGAATGGTGGAATTGACAGAGATCACTGAGTATGACCAGAAAATGGCTTCCATGGACAACAATATCCGGATTCTGACCCGTCTTATTGTAGAGGAAATGCAGAATTTTATTTATAACGAATCCATGTATCTGGTTCATATGGAGTCTCTTATGACACAAAGAGTCTATATGCTGGTGGGCGGCGTTGTGGTTCTGTTTGTGGTTACAGTAGGTATTATGCTGCGCCGTTCTTTTCGGTTTTCAAGAAGCATTACAAGACCTGTGACAGAAATCCTTGGAAATGTCAGGGAAGTAGGACGGGGAAATTTTGAGATTTCTGAAGTCGATACTGACAGTATGGAAATTGAGGAGCTGGATGCAGGAATCCGAAGGATGGCAGAGAAGATCGAGCAACTGCTGCAGAGTGTAAAAAAGGAAGAAGAAATGCAGCATCTGACACAGCTTCAGCTTCTTCAGGCTCAGGTGAACCCTCACTTTCTCTATAATACGCTGGACACCATTATCTGGCTGATCGAAGGGGGACAGAATGACGATGCTGTGGAAATGATCTCCAATCTGTCTGTATTTTTCAGGACCTCACTTTCAAAGGGAAACGATGTGATCACCCTTTCCGAGGAAAAAAGACATACAGTCAGTTATCTGGAGATCCAGCAGTCCAGATACCGGGATATTCTGGAATTTGAGATTCATATTCCGGAAGAATTTAATGAAGTTATGGTTCCAAAGCTGACGCTTCAGCCTTTGGCTGAAAACGCTCTGTATCATGGAATAAAAAACAAAAGAGGCGGGGGAAAAATACTGATCGAGGGAGAGAAAAGAGGGGACGATCTGATCCTGAGGGTAACGGATAATGGGCAGGGTATGAAAAAAGAGCGTCTTCTGGAAATTCAGCATGCGATCCGCACAGGAGAACGGGCCGGATTTGGACTTTCGGCAGTGGCAGAGCGGCTGAGACTTTATTATGGGGCCGGATATGGAATGGAGATTCATTCAGAGGAAGGCAGAGGTACTGTAATTGAAATTCGTATTGGTAAAAAAATTAACCTCTCATCATAAATAAATCAACTTTAATCGTAAAAAAATCAATTTGTTAAATTGAAAACAAAAAATTGATAAAAGACCATACATTTTTCCGAAAATATTCTATGGAGTTTTTGGTGGTTTTCGCTATAATAAAGACATCTTAAAAAACACCGAACCAAAAAGTAAAGGGAGGAAACGGAACATGAAGAAAAAAATTATGGCAGCAGTTATGACAGCAGCAATGGTAGCAGGACTTGCAGGCGCAACAAGCGTATATGCGGCAGAGGATACTATTACAGTTGGATTTTCACAGGTTGGCGCAGAATCTGACTGGCGTACAGCAAATACTGAGTCCATGAAATCCACATTCTCTGAGGAGAACGGATATGAGCTGATCTTTGACGATGCACAGCAGAAACAGGAGAACCAGCTGACTGCAATCCGTAACTTCATCCAGCAGGAGGTTGATTATATTCTTCTTGCTCCTGTAACTGAAACCGGATGGGATACAGTTCTTCAGGAAGCAAAGGATGCCGGAATCCCGGTTATCATTGTTGACCGTATGGTTGATGTTTCTGATGACAGCCTTTATACTACATGGATCGGAACAGACGCTCTTCTGGAGGGTCGTAAAGCAGCAGAATGGCTGAACGCATACGCAACAGCAAAAGAGATCAAACCAGAGGATCTTCATATTGCAGATATTCAGGGAACAATCGGTTCCACAGCTCAGATCGGACGTACACAGGGTCTTGAGGAAGGCGTAGAGAAATATGGCTGGGATCTTCTCGAGCAGCAGTCCGGTGAGTTTACTCAGGCAAAAGGACAGGAAGTTATGGAGTCCATGCTGAAGAAATATGACAATATCAATGTTGTATACTGTGAGAACGACAACGAAGCATTCGGCGCAATCGACGCTATTGAGGCTGCCGGCAAAACAGTAGGAACTGACATTGCAAACGGTGAAATCCTGGTTATCTCCTTTGATACAACAAACGCTGGTCTTACAGACACTCTGAACGGAAAAATTGCCTGTGATGTAGAGTGCAACCCACTTCACGGACCACGTGCAGAAGAACTGATCAAAGCTCTTGAAGCTGGTGAAGAAGTTGAGAAACTGAACTATGTAGACGAGGAAATCTTTGCATCTGACGATACTGTTGCTTCTGTAACAGCAGTAAACAGCCTTGAAGAAGAAGGCGAATATGCAGTTACACCGATCACACAGGAAATCATTGACGGACGTGCATATTAATTACAGAGCAGACTGACAACAAAAGTGGAAGCAGATAGGAAAGTCTGAGAAACAGGAAGTGAATCCGGAGCGTGGTACATAATTCGGAGAACCCGGATCAGTGGACCACGCTCCTTTTGCGCTCAAAATCAGAGAAGAAAATCTGTTTTTGGCATATTTTATATGATTTTACAGATAATTATAAAAATTTAGGGAAAGCAGGTGGAAAGAATATGGAACAGAATGTTGTGCTGGAAATGCGTGATATCAGTAAAAATTTCACCGGTGTCCGTGCTCTTTCCCATGTGGATTTCACTTTGCGTAAAGGCGAGATCCATGCGTTAATGGGAGAAAACGGTGCAGGAAAATCTACGTTGATCAAGGTTCTGACAGGTGTTCATGAATTTGAAAGCGGAAGCATCCGCATGGCTGACAAAGAAAAAAATATCATCAATCATTCCCCGCAGGAGGCGCAGGAAAACGGAATCAGTACAGTATATCAGGAGGTCAATCTGTGCCCGAACCTGACTGTGGCTGAGAATCTTTTTATCGGACGTGAACCCCGTAAAATGGGAATGATCAACTGGAAAGAAATGAATAACCGTTCTGAAAAGCTTCTGGAAAGTCTTGATATTCACGTACCGCCTACCCAGATGCTGGATGAGTGTTCAGTGGCTATTCAGCAGATGATCGCCATTGCCCGTGCAGTGGATATGAAATGTCAGGTACTGATCCTGGATGAGCCGACCTCTTCGCTGGATGATGACGAGGTTGAAAAGCTGTTTGTCCTTATGAGAAGACTTCGGGATGAGGGAGTTGGAATTATCTTTGTTACTCATTTCCTGGAACAGGTTTATGCAGTTTGCGACAGGATCACAGTTCTTCGCAACGGCGAGCTGATAGGGGAGTATGAGACAAAGGATCTGCCGAGAGTCATGCTGGTAGCCAAGATGATGGGCAAGGATTTTGACGACCTTGCTGATATTAAGAGTGCTCATGAAGGAAAGAAAGCAGAGGGTTCCGTTCCGGTAATTGAAGCAGAGGGACTTGGACATAAGGGAACTATTAAACCATTTAATATTAAGATCAATAAAGGCGAGGTAATCGGCCTTACCGGTCTTCTGGGCTCCGGCCGTTCCGAGCTTGTCCGCGCCATCTACGGTGCAGATAAGGCAGACTGCGGAAAGCTGAAGGTCAATGGAAAAGAAGTAAAGATCAACAGCCCTCTGGAGGCTATGAAGCTTGGTATGGCATATCTTCCTGAAGACCGTAAAGCAGAAGGCATTATCGCAGACCTTTCTGTAAGAGAAAATATTATTATTGCCCTTCAGGCGAAAAAAGGTATGTTCCATCCATTAAGCAGAAAGGAAATGGAAGAAGCTGCAGACAAATACATTGATATGCTTCAGATCAAGACTGCAAGCCGTGAGACACCGATTAAGAGTCTTTCCGGCGGTAATCAGCAGAAGGTGATCCTTGGCAGATGGCTTCTGACGAATCCGGAATATCTGATTCTGGATGAGCCTACAAGAGGTATTGACATTGGTACAAAGACAGAGATCCAGAAAATTGTCCTTGACCTTGCAGATCAGGGAATGGCAGTGACCTTTATTTCCTCAGAGGTAGAGGAAATGCTCCGTACCTGCTCCCGTATGGCAGTGCTCCGTGACGGAGAAAAGGTGGGCGAGCTGGAAGAGCATGAACTTTCTCAGAGCAGTATTATGAAAGCCATTGCAGGAGGTGACGATAAAGATGAATAAAAGCAAATTAAAACAGATCACAGGCGCAAGGCTTTTTCTCCCGATCGTATGCCTGATCGCCGTGCTTCTGCTCAATGTGATAAAAACACCGGACTTTTTTAATGTATCTATCAGGAACGGTGTCCTTTACGGATACATTATTGATGTTATCAACCGTGCTTCCGAGCTGGTTATCCTGGCAGTGGGCATGACTCTCGTAACAGCTGCTTCCGGCGGACAGGATATCAGTGTAGGTGCGGTAATGGCAGTGGCGGCAGCGGTTTGCTGTCAGGTACTTTCCGGCGGACAGGTTTCAGTTACTGAGTATCAGAACTCCATTATCCTTGCAGTTGTGGCAGCTCTTCTGGCATCAGCTCTCTGCGGCGCGTTCAATGGATTCCTGGTAGCCAGGCTGCGTATCCAGCCCATGGTTGCAACGTTGATCCTGTATACTGCAGGACGTGGTATTGCACAGCTTATCACAGCAGGTCAGATTACCTACATCCGTGTGGATTCCTTTAAAATGGCAGGCGGATATATCGGAAAATGTCCGATTCCAACCCCGATTTTCTTTGCAGTGATCACAGTTGTGATCGTTGCCCTGATCCTGAAAAAAACAGCCCTTGGTCTTTATATAGAAAGTGTTGGCATTAACGGAAAAGCAGCCCGTCTGGTAGGCCTGAATTCTACTATGATCAAGTTTCTGACCTATGTGATCTGCGGTGTTCTTGCAGGTATTGCCGGAATCGTTGCCTCCAGCCGTATCTATTCTGCAGATGCAAACAATATCGGTCTGAATCTTGAGATGGATGCGATCCTTGCAGTTGCTCTTGGCGGAAACTTCCTTGGCGGCGGTAAATTCAGCCTGGTAGGTTCTGTAATCGGCGCCTATACCATTCAGGCTCTTACAACAACTCTTTACGCAATGAATGTAAAGGCGGATCAGCTTCCGGTATACAAGGCTATTGTAGTTATTATCATCGTAACTCTTCAGAGTGAGGTATTTAAGAAATTCATCGCCGGACTGAAAAGCAGAAAAGCATCCGGTGCAGTAGCAGAAGGAGGGCAGAAATAATGAAACAGAAAAAGAAAATGACAAGCTCAGGATTCCTTTTGCTGATCACAATTGTTCTGTTCTTCGTAATGTACGCTGCAGGCATGGTGATTTTTGCAGACAAAGGTTTTGCGAAACCTCAGATGTTTTTGAACCTGTTTGTATCCAATGCAGGACTCCTTGTTATTTCCTGCGGACTTACCATTGTTATGATAACAGGAGGAATTGATATTTCTGTAGGCTCTGTAACGGCCCTTGTGTGCATGGTAATGGCAGACCTTATGGAAAACAAAGGTGCAAGCGCTTATGTTGCAGTTGCAGTTGCTCTTGGCATCGGACTTCTGTTTGGTATTGTACAGGGCTTTCTTGTAACCTATATGGGCATCCAGCCCTTTATCGTAACACTGGCAGGAATGTTCTTCGGACGAGGCCTTACTGCTATCATCAGCACAGATATGATCGCTATTAAAAACAAGGTATTTCTCAGCTGGGCAAACTACCGTTTTTATATGCCTTTTGGTTCCACCAACAAAAAAGGTAAATTTATTCCGGCATACATACCGCCTACAGTTATTATTGCGCTGATCGTAGTGGTTCTCTGTGCAATCCTTTTGAAATACCGTAAATTCGGACGTAAGCTATACGCTATCGGCGGAAATAAGCAGAGCGCTCTGATGATGGGACTTGATGTGAAAAAAACAATGTTCAAGGCTTATGTTCTTGACGGATTTCTGGCAGGTCTGGGCGGTTTCTTATTCTGCCTGAACAGCTGCGCAGGCTTTGTAGAGCAGGCAAAAGGACTGGAAATGGATGCGATCTCTTCGGCAGTTATCGGCGGAACACTGCTTTGCGGAGGTGTGGGAACTCCGATCGGAACCATGTTCGGTGTTCTGATCAAGGGAACTATCTCAAGTCTTATTACAGCGCAGGGAACACTTTCCAGCTGGTGGGTAAGAATCGTGCTTTCCGCGCTTCTGTGCTTCTTTATTGTGATCCAGTCTGTACTGGCTTCTGCAAAAAAGAAAAAATAAAAAAGAAAGATGATCGGACCGTAATAACCGGCGCGAGAAAAAGAAATGGGCTGCTTTTAAGCAGCCCTGATATCGAGGAGGAAATGTGAAATGAAGACAGGGAGAAATTATAAATTCTGGTTTTGTACAGGATCTCAGGATCTGTATGGGGATGAGTGTCTTAGAAAGGTTGCAGAACATTCCAGGATCATTGTGGAAGAGCTGAATAAATCCGGCATATTTCCTTTTGAACTGGTGTGGAAACCCACTCTGATCACCAATGAGCTGATTCGCAAAACCTTTAATGAAGCCAATGCAGATGAAGACTGTGCAGGTGTGATTACCTGGATGCACACATTTTCTCCTGCAAAATCCTGGATTTTGGGACTGAAGGAATACAGAAAGCCTCTTTGCCATCTGCATACCCAGTTTAATCAGGAGATTCCCTACGATACCATTGATATGGACTTTATGAATGAAAACCAGTCTGCTCACGGAGGCAGAGAGTATGGTCATATTGTGTCGCGTATGGGAATTGAGAGAAAGGTGATCGTAGGACACTGGGCAGACAGAAAGGTTCAGGAACGGCTGGCATCCTGGATGCGTACAGCAGTGGGAATCATGGAAAGCAGCCATATCCGTGTGTGCCGTGTGGCTGACAATATGAGAAACGTGGCAGTTACGGAAGGGGACAAAGTAGAGGCGCAGATCAAATTCGGCTGGGAAGTTGACGCTTATCCGGTCAATGAGGTTGCAGAATATGTAAAAGATGTAAGCAAAGCAGATATTGATGTTTTAGTAGAAGAATATTATAATAAATATGATATTCTTCTTGAGGGAAGAGACCCGGAAGAATTCAGACGTCATGTGGCAGTTCAGGCAGGTATTGAGATCGGTTTTGAACACTTCCTGGAAGAAAATAATTATCAGGCAATAGTGACACATTTCGGTGATCTGGGAGCTTTGCAGCAGCTTCCGGGACTGGCAATGCAGCGCCTGATGGAAAAAGGCTACGGATTTGGAGCGGAAGGCGACTGGAAAACAGCCGCGATGGTCCGTCTTATGAAGATCATGACAGCAGGGATCAGGGATGCAAAGGGAACCTCCTTTATGGAAGATTATACATACAATCTGGTGCCCGGCAGAGAAGGAATTCTGCAGTCTCATATGCTGGAAGTTTGTCCGAGCATTTCCGATGGAAAAGTCGGCATTAAGGTTTGCCCGCTTTCCATGGGGGACAGAGAGGATCCGGCAAGACTTGTGTTTACTTCCAAAACAGGTCCGGCCATTGCCACCTCTCTTGTAGATCTGGGAGACCGTTTCCGACTGATCATCAATGATGTAGAGTGTAAAAAAGCAGAGAAACCAATGCCGAAGCTTCCGGTAGGAAGTGCGTTCTGGACTCCGATGCCGGATCTGGCAACAGGAGCAGAGGCATGGATCCTTGCGGGAGGCGCACATCATACTGCATTTTCCTATGACCTGACAGCGGAACAGATGGGTGACTGGGCGGCTGCAATGGGAATTGAGGCTGTATACATTGACAAAGACACAACCATCCGTAATTTTAAGAATGAACTGAGATGGAACGAGGTTGCATTCCGTAAATAACCGGATGGAGGACTAAGGAAAATTCGGGAGGATTTACAATGGGTGTAAACGAAGCAAAGAATTCAATAAAGAATAATAAAACAGCTCTGGGTATTGAGTTTGGTTCTACAAGGATCAAGGCGGTCCTGGTAGATGAAAATAACATGCCTATTGCATCAGGAAGCTATGACTGGGAGAACCGTCTGGAAAACGGAATCTGGACCTATCATCTGGAGGATATTCATGCAGGACTTCAGGGCAGCTACCGGGCTCTTGCCGAGAATGTAAAAGAACAGTATGGCGAAGAGCTTACCAGCGTGGGCGCGCTTGGTGTCAGCGCCATGATGCACGGATACATGCCGTTTAATAAAGACGGCGAGCTTCTGGTTCCTTTCCGTACCTGGAGAAACAATATCACAGGACAGGCTTCTGAGGAACTGATGGAGCTGTTTCAGTATAATGTTCCTCAGAGATGGAGTATTGCGCATCTTTATCAGGCAATCCTGAATAAGGAAGAGCATGTGAAAGATATTGATTATATGACAACTCTGGAGGCATATATCCACTGGAAGCTGACAGGGAAAAGGATCCAGGGAATCGGAGACGCTGCCGGAATGTTCCCGGTTGATTCTGAAACAAAAGATTACAACGAGGAAATGGTGCAGAAGTTTGATAAGCTGGTGGAGCCATATGGCTTCCCGTGGAAGCTTCGCGATATTATGCCTCAGGTCATGGTGGCAGGACAGGACGCAGGCTGTCTTACAGAGGAAGGCGCAAGACTTCTGGATCCTTCCGGAAAGCTTCAGGCCGGAATTCCCATGTGTCCTCCTGAGGGTGATGCGGGAACAGGAATGGTTGCCACAAACAGCATAAGACAGAGAACCGGAAATGTTTCAGCAGGAACTTCTGTTTTTGCTATGATCGTTCTGGAAAAAGCTCTTTCCAGACCTTATAAAGAAATTGATATGGTCACAACACCGGCCGGAGATCCGGTTGCCATGGCACATTCCAACAACTGTACTTCAGATCTGAATGCCTGGGTAAATGTATTTAAGGAATTTGCAGAAGCTATGGGCATGGAAGTGGACATGAACAAACTGTTTGGAACACTGTACAACAAGGCTATGGAAGGTGATGCGGACTGCGGCGGTCTTCTGTCCTACTGTTATTTCTCCGGAGAGCATATGACCGGATTTGAGGAAGGACGTCCTCTGTTTGTCCGTTCTCCGGAAAGCAGATTCACACTGGCAAACTTTATGAGAACCAATCTGTATACCTGCCTTGGCGCCATGAGAGTAGGCCTGAATATTCTGCTTGATAAGGAGCAGGTAAAGATTGACCGGCTTCTGGGACACGGAGGTCTGTTTAAAACAAAAGGCGTTGGACAGCAGATCCTTGCAGACGCTGTAAATGCCCCGGTTTCTGTTATGGAGACAGCAGGCGAGGGCGGCGCCTGGGGAATTGCTCTTCTGGCTTCCTATCTGATCAATAAAGAAGAGGGAGAGACTCTTCCGGACTTCCTGGACAGCAGGGTGTTTGCCGGAAATGAGGGAAGTACTCTGGATCCAAAGCCGGAAGGTGTGGAAGGCTTTAATATATTTATGGAAAGATATATGAAAGGTCTGAACATTGAAAAAGCAGCAGTAGAGTCTGAGATCTGGTAAAAATAACAAAATAAAAAAGTTCCCGATTTTCATTTGTACGAAAATCGGGAACTTTTTGTCTTGTTACAGAAACTGCTGATCATGGCTATGAGGTATGTTCAAAGCAGTTATAAAGTACAGTTTTAATAAGGTCTTCCGGTAAAAATAGCTACAGATCTCGGCCTCATAATGAAATTTCCTGTAATCCGTATTTCCTGCCCCTGAGGGTAAAAATATCGTCCCTGTCCATCGCCGTAAGTATTGACGCTCAGATACCAGAATCCACGTTTGTGAAGATCAGGAAGTGTGATGGAAACATCTTCCCAGTAGGAATTAACCGCAATATATACAAGATCATCTTTTCCTTTTTCACGGTCATATCCTGCAAAGCTTACAGCAAAGGTATAAGCATCTCTTGGAATGGAGATATCCTGTGCGTTTACATTATGGGTGTGGATAGAGTCCATGCCGCATACTGCATCAGGAAGTTTTTTACGGATAACAAGATGATCTTTTCTGTAGGAAATCATAAACCTGAAAAATTCAAACAGATCTTTGTTTTTTTCCAGAAGAGTCCAGTCCAGCCAGGAAATTTCGTTATCCTGACAGTAACTGTTGTTATTTCCGTACTTGGTATTTCCGAATTCGTCACCGGCAAGGAACATAGGTGTTCCGCGGCTGCACAAAAGCACTGCGCAGGCGTTTCGTATCATGCGGTATCGAAGCTTCAGAACCTCGGGATCGTTTGTCTCACCCTCTGCGCCGCAGTTCCAGCTTCGGTTGTCGTTTGCTCCGTCTGTATTGTCCCAGCCGTTATTTTCATTATGCTTTTCGTTATAAGAATAAAGATCATACAGAGTAAAGCCGTCGTGGCAGGTCAGAAAGTTGACACTGGAATTATAGCCTGCGTAATTGCTACCCTGTGAATCCTTGTACATACCGTAAAGATCGCCGGAGCCGGAAATACTCCAGGCAGCATCCCAGGAACTCCAGCAGTCTCCCTTCAGAAAGCTTCTGAGAGAATCTCTGTATCTTCCATTCCACTCTGCCCAGCGTCCGCTTGCGGGAAAGCTTCCCACCTGATACATTCCGCCTGCATCCCAGGCTTCTGCGATCAGTTTGACATTGCGCAGAAGAGGATCTGAGGCAAGCGTACGGAGAAGAGGAGGATTGTTCATAGGGGAACCGTCCTCATTTCGTCCAAGGATGCTGGCCAGATCAAACCGGAACCCGTCTACACGGTAGTTGACCGTCCAGTACCGGAGACATTCCAGGATCATCTGCTGTACTACCGGATGATTGCAGTTCAGAGTATTTCCGCAGCCGCTGAAATTATAGTAATTTCCGTCCGGCGTCAGCATGTAATAAATATTATTATCGAATCCTTTGAAACAGAAGGTTCTTCCCAGTTCATTGCCCTCTGCAGTATGATTGAACACCACGTCCAGGATTACTTCAATTCCGTTGTCGTGAAGGGCTTTGATCAGAGTTTTCAGTTCCGTTCCTTCCCGGTTGTATTCATTGACAGAGGTAAAACTTGTATTGGGGGCAAAAAAGCTGACAGTATTATACCCCCAGTATTCCAGAAGACGCTCCCCGTTGATTTCTCTGGCATTCATGGTTTCGTCAAACTCAAAAATAGGCATCAGCTCTACGGCATTGATTCCCAGCTCTCTGAGATAGGGGATCTTTTCCATCAGCCCTGCAAAGGTGCCTCTGTTCTGGACTCCGGAGGACTCATGTACGGTAAAACCTCTTACATGAAGCTCGTAAATAATAAGGTCACAGAGTTCTTTTTTGGACTGAGGCATATCGCCCCAGTTAAAGGAATCTTTTACAACACGGGCGTGGTAGGTTGGATCCCAGTGAGTACCCCAGGTCCTCTGGCCGGAAACTGCCTTTGCATATGGATCCAGAAGAATATTTTTTTTGTCAAAAAGCAGTCCCTTTTCAGGATCCCAGGGGCCGTCTACGCGGTAGGCGTATTCAAAGTCCCGGATATCCAGACCGTAGACGATCATGGAATATACGTCGCCGATTTTATAAGCCTCCGGAAAGGGAAGAACAGCAAAAGGTTCTTCCTCTTCACGGTGGAAAAGAAGAAGCTCACAGGCTGTTCCGCCACAGGTGTGTATGGTAAAGTTCACGCCGTTCTGAAGAGGAGTAGCTCCGTTCAGATCAAACATTCCCGGACTGACCGGAAATCCGGAGATTTCTCCGGTTGGATAAACCTCCAGAGGCGTTTCGGATACAAATTTCTGATGATAGGATTTCATAATAGAAATAGCCTCCTGTTTTTACTATTCCATAAAAAGTTTTTCACATTTTGAAAGTATGTCCTGATTTCTTTTTTCGTAATCTACATGCATGGTATGGATCTTTCCTTCAACAAACATTTCCATTCCCTGAACAAGACCGTCTTCGCTGTTGGGAAGAAGCGTTCCTCCGTACTGCCGGATAAAAGCTCTTGCCCCGTTTATATCACAGGCAGCTGCGGGAACACCGAGAATATCGGCTTCAGGAACTACCAGTACCTGGCCTTCATAGTAAGAAGACAGCAGGAAAAAGTCGCAGGCTTTTACGACAGGGAAGGGATTGCTCATATATTTGATCAGGATAATGTGACTGCTGGATTTCACAGATGCTGCCAGTTCACAGGTACTTGTGTACAGGTTTCCCATTCCTCCAATGATGATCAGCCAGGTATCAGGATGATTTACCCAGAAACGGTCAAATGCCCGGATCAGTCTCTCATGACCTTTTTCCGGGGAAAAACGGCCTACATTGATAAACTTGCGATCACTGCTGTTCAGGATTTCCTGAAGTTTTTCAATGGAAACAGTGGACTCTGTATTTTTATCAAAGATAAGTGGTTTTTCAGATTTAGAACGAATGAGATCAAGATCCATATAATTGGAAATGACCTGGATTTTTTCTGGATGCCCTCCGATTCGTTCTGCTGCGCCCCTTATATCCTCTCCTACAGGTATTACGTGATCATAGGTTGAATAGGCTTTTTGGAGAAGAGGACGACTGACATTATGTTTTTTTGTAATTTCCATTTCCATATCATTATGGGCCCAGATGCTTTTTTTACACGGGGCATAACTAAAAAGTGCAATCATATAGTTTCCGTATCCGTCATAATGAACGGCATGGTCAAAAGAGATACATCCAAAGTGTTTTTTCCATTCCCTTTTATATGCGTGATCAAGGCGTTTGCCAATGCCAAAAGCTGTAATCCCCCAGTTCATATAAAGAATCTGAGCAGCAGCAGTCAGTATATCAAGATTCATCTCAGTGGCAAGTGGATAGAAATGGTATCCCTCTGGGATATTATTAAGTTTTTCCGGATGATCCTTTATAGAATGGGTTCGGAAAACAATATAGTATTCACAGGAGGATGGATCCAAATGATGTATAAGGCTATAAAAGGCAGTGGTAATCCCATTAGGGAGAAGGCTGCCTGTATAAATAAGGACTTTTTTCTTTTTTGTGCCGGGCATAGATGTACTTTTACATATTTTTTCTCCCAGAAGAACATGATGACAGATATTTCTGGTTGCATTTGTCTGTTCGAAAGTGCAGTATTTCTGGAGAAAAGCATCATCCGGATGTCCGGAATCAGTATTCAGCTCTTTTACCAGCTCCTCAGGAGTACGTACCAGTGGGAAGGGGTAATCAGAGATATCTTCATACATTCCTCTGCTTCCCTGATAGTATTCAAGATCATAAGCAAAAAGCAGGATCCTGCGACCGGTAACAGCAAAATCATACATGACACTGGAGTAGTCAGTAATCAGCACATCACAGGCATTGAGAACTTCATAAGTGTCATATCCTTCCGGAAAGAGACGGATATGACGGTAGGAATCTAATGTTAACTGGCTCTGTACAAATGGATGCAGCTTTACCAGCATGATCTGATTTTCATGAAGCAGTATATCAACGCGGTTCAGATAGTCTTTTATCTGATTTACATAATCCTCTTCCTGCACAGAAGAGGAGGTTCCACGGAAAGTAGGCATATAGATACTCAGCTGTGTACCGGCATATCCGAGAAGCTCTTTCAGTTTTGTACCCTGCTCAGGATGAAAGAATATGCAGTTGCGGGGATAGCCTTCATGAAGAACGGTCCCCTGATAGAGCTCTTTCAGATTATATGCTCCGGACATTTTTTCTTCCATATAAAGATTAGGGAATACAAGATAATCAGATTGAAGAAGATTCCGCATTACGTTTCCGGTATCATACCGTTCTTCCGGATTGTCCTGTCCCATTCGCTTCAGCGGTGTTCCGTGCCATACATTCAGATAGGTCTGACCGTCTTTTTTTATGTAGCGGCCGGGGAAAGTAGTATCATTGATCAGCCATCCGGCTTTTGCCAGATGATAGTAATAGGAGGGTTCTCTGGTGTAAACAAATTTATCTACTGAGATCCCGTACCGTTCCAGTTTTTTCTGAATCTGCTCTTTTTTGTTTTTCTGAACAGCCAGGACTTTAGAAAATTCTTTATATTCCGGCTGATTCAGTTCCTTTAAAATAGCAAGGATATTGCTCTCCAGCGCAAGGCCGCTTCGTGAAACAAGAAGAATTTCTTTTTTGTCAACAGGAACTTTTTCATAGAAAGTATTATAAAATGGATACCAGGCTCCACTTTTGAGTTTTTTCTTTACTTTGGATATAAATGATGGCATAAAATCACCGCCTTAAAAATATTTTACAGATCGTTTGTCAGATGCAGTTTATCAAGTACATAAAATACAAGGCTCAGTATCATGGCAACCACACAGGCAAGAACCATTCCGGTAAGTTTTACATTTCCCAGATTCAGAGCGATTCCGGAAAGGCCTACAATAAATACCACAGAAGTCAGCGCCAGATTCCGGGATTTTCCGTAATCCACCTGATTATCTACCAGCATACGAAGACCTGAGGTTCCGATCATTCCATACAGCAGGAAGGAGATTCCGCCAATAACAGGCCCCGGGATGGTGTTGATCAGGGCTGCAAGCTTGCCAAGGAAGGAACAGCAGATAGAAAGTACGGCTGCTCCGCCGATGACCTGTACGCTGTAGACTTTTGTCATTGCCATTACGCCAATGTTTTCCCCATAAGTGGTAGTAGGAACAGAGCCTACCAGACCGGAAAGGGTAGATGAGAAAAAGTCTGCAAAAAGAGAACGGTGAAGTCCTGGATCTTTCAGAAGATCTTTTTCTACAATTTTACTGGTAACGATCTGATGACCAATATGCTCTGAGGTAACCAGAAGAAGCGCTGGCAGAATTGTCAGGATCGCTTCAATATTAAAGGACGGCGCCTGGAAGTTGGGCAGAGCAAAAAAGGAAGCTTCTTTTACTGCCGTGAAATCCAGAATGCCGCAGAAGCCTGCTGCTGCATATCCGGCAATGATCGCGATCAGAATCGGAATAACAGACAGGAAGCCTCGGAAAAGAATCTGGCCAAATACAGCCACTCCCAGAGTCACCAGAAATACGATCACGTTTCTGGAGTCAATTTTGTCATCCAGAAGTCCGGCAGTGCTGGCAGCGCTTCCTGCAAGCTCCAGTCCGATGAGTGCCACAACAGGTCCCATAGCGGCTGTAGGCAGAACAACGTTGATCCAGTCAGTTCCGCAGCGGCGGATGATCAGTGCAAGGATCATTCCGGCGATTCCGAGAACCACGAATCCGCCCAGTGCATATTCATAACCGAACTTGTCTGCAACCAGAAGGCCCGGGGATAAAAATGCGAAGCTGGATCCCAGATAGGCAGGCGCTTTTCCCTTTGTGATAAGAATGAACAGCAGCGTTCCCACACCGTTCATCAGAAGTACCACGGCCGGATTGATTCCGAACATAAAAGGAACCAGCACAGAAGCTCCGAACATGGCAAACATGTGCTGGATACTCAATGGTATCAACAGTTTTACAGGTACTTTTTCTTCTACTTGGATAATTTGTCTTTCCACTCTTTTCCTCTCTTTCTCGTGAGTACACGATGTAATCGGAATTATTATAGCATAGGAGACAGGGGAATACTATTCAAATTCATAACAATCAGTCATAACTTAAGAAAATCTAAAATTTTACATATCTTATGGTAAAATCCACAGGATAGTGATATACTATAGCTTACAGGAAAACAGTGCGGGCAGAGTATTCGGATGTCTGACCTGCGTAACGGCAGCATGGATGCCGATAAAGAAAGAGAGGATGGTGTGCATATGAATATGAATACAAAAATCGAAGAATTGCTGGCAGTTTTAAAGAAAAAGGAAGACGACAAACAGAAAAATACAGTCCTCTGGGTGTTGGCGATCATTGGTGCTGTGGCAGCAGTAGCAGGAATCGCGTTTGCCGTTTACCGTTTCTTCGCTCCGGATTATCTGGAGGATTTTGAAGAAGATTTCGATGATGATTTTGACGATTATTTTGAGGATGAGGAAGAATAAAAACCGACAGCTCCGGTTGATACCGGGGTTGTTTTCTTGCAGGTCCGTTGGGCAAAAAACATGCCATACCTGAGAATCACAGAAAAGGAGATATTAAGGATAGACATTATATGAAAAAAGGCGAGATATACGAAGGAATCATAGAAAAAGTGGATTTTCCCAATAAAGGTTATGTAATGGTGGAGGATCAGAAAGTACTTGTAAAAAACGGAATGCCTGGTCAGAAGATCCGCTTTGTTATTCAGAAAAAACGTTCAGGAAGAGCTCAGGGCCGTATTCTGGAGGTACTGGAAAAATCACCTCTGGAAAAAAGAGAGCCTGTATGTTCTTCATTTCCCCAGTGTGGAGGCTGCATGTACCAGACAATGCCATATGAAGAGCAGCTTCATATGAAGGAAAGACAGATTCGTGAGCTTCTGGAGGAAGTCCTGGTAAAGGAAGGACAGACAGACCTGAATGGAAAAGCAGATTTTGTGTGGGAGGGAATCCATGGAAGTCCGGAAGAGTTCTGTTACAGAAATAAAATGGAATTTTCTTTTGGAGATGAATATAAGGACGGGCCTTTGTCTCTGGGACTTCACAAAAAAGGAAGTACCTATGATGTGCTAAATACAGACGACTGCAAACTGGTCCATAAAGACATGACAGATATTCTTACCTGTGTGCGTGATTATTTTCTGGAAAAAGGGGTACCCTATTATAAAAAAATGCAGCATACAGGATATCTGCGTCATCTGCTTCTGAGAAGAGGGGTAACTACAGGAGAAATTCTGATCCATCTGGTAACTACAAGTCAGGAGGAGCATGATCTGGAACCTTTAAAGGATCTTCTTCTTGCACTGCCTCTGGAAGGAAAAATTGTAGGGATCATGCATATCATCAATGACTCTCTTTCCGATGTGGTAAAAAGTGACGAGACCAGAATCCTGTATGGTCAGGACTGGTTTTATGAAAATCTCCTGGGGCTGAGATTCCGGATCAGTACGTTTTCCTTTTTTCAGCCAAATTCCCTGGCGGCGGAGGTTCTGTATTCGATTGTCCGCACATATGTTGAAGATGCAAGAGGCATGGAGGTCTTTGATCTTTACAGCGGAACCGGAACCATTGCCCAGCTTCTGGCGCCGGTAGCAAAAGAAGTGATCGGTGTGGAGATTGTAGAAGAAGCAGTGGAAGCAGCCAGACAGAATGCTGCTCTGAACGGGCTGTCCAACTGCCGTTTTATTGCGGGAGACGTACTGAAGGTTCTTGATGACCTGGAGGTAAAGCCGGATATGATTGTTCTGGATCCGCCCAGAGAGGGGATTCATCCAAAAGCGCTTCCGAAAATCCTTTCCTATGGGGTAAAGAGGATTGTGTATGTATCCTGTAAGGCCACCAGTCTTGCCAGAGATATGGAAACCTTTCTTCATGCAGGCTATCGTCTGGAAAAAGCCTGCTGTGTAGATCAGTTCTGTCAGACAGTCTGGACGGAGGCTGTGGCGGTATTTGTCAGGGAGTGATAGGCATGGAAAACAAAGTGGAGCGAAAGAAAAAATTTATTATAAACGTTGTATTTTATGCCCTGATTGCGGTACTTGTATGGGTCGGATGCAAATATCTGGTTTCACCGATGATGCCGTTTATCATTGCTTTTCTGGTAGCGGCTCTGATCCAGGTACCGGTAAGGAAGTTCAAGGTATCAAAAAAGCAGAAAAAGCTTTTGTCTATTGTTTTTTGTGCTGTATTTTACGGGCTTTTGCTTTTGCTGGCAGCCTGGGCCAGTCTGAAGTTTCTGGACGGAGTGGAAAATCTGATACGGCAGGTTCCGCATTTTTATAATACTACAATAGTTCCGGTATTTGAGACAATTTCCAATTATCTGGAGGAGTCCATGACATCGGTACATCCTTCTGTGGCAAATACCATTGAAAATTCCTTTGAGGAAATGACAAATAATCTGGGCTCCTATGTATCCAGTCTGTCTGTAAAAGTTGTACAGATCATATCCGGAGGGATCAGCGGAGTACCGGGATTTGTTATTAAGCTTGTGATCACTGTTGTGGCAACTTTTTTCTTTGTTGGGGATTATGATGGAATTATTGCATTTTTTAAGAAGCTTCTGACACCGAAACAGGTAGCGCTGGTGGAAAAAGGACAATCCTATGTAAAAAACGTTCTGTTTATTTATATCAGATCCTACAGCTTTCTGTTCCTTCTGACCTTTACAGAGCTGTGCATCGGAATGTTCCTTCTGAAAATGCCTTATCCGGCGCTTCTGGCCCTGTGTATTGCAGTGTTTGATATTCTTCCGGTTCTGGGAACCGGCGGTGTGCTTCTTCCCTGGGCGGCAATTCTTTTTATTATGAAAGAACATGGACTGGCAGTGGGGATACTGATTCTGTATCTGGTGATCCTTGTTGTGAGAAATATGGTAGAGCCAAGAATTGTAGGAAAGCAGATCGGGCTGCATCCTCTGGCAACACTGGCAGCGCTTTTCCTGGGACTGAAGCTTTTTGGTCTGGTGGGTCTGGTTGCCTTTCCGGTAGCCCTGACTGTACTTGTGAATTTCAGCAGGGAAGAACTGATGGAAAAATTATAAAAATATATACAAGAAGAAATATAAAAGAGCTGTGGCCCTGGGACACAGCTCTTTTATTTGTTTTGATTCAGGGGAAAACAGGATCAGCCTGTTTTATTCTGGTTCCGTGAAGTTGTTTTGTTCAGAAAATATGAAATATCAGAAAAACTTACCGGCCAGAAAAGAAATAAGACCGCCTGCCCCACAAAGGCACATAACAAGAATGGGATTCCACTTCCACTTTCTGAGAATGAAAAAGGCTCCAAGGAAAAGCAGGGCGTTGATCCAGTCAACAGAAGAGAGAGACACAGGAAGCTCTCCCCACAATGCGGTCTGGCTAAGAGAAAGGCCTGCGGCAGTAATCAAAGCCACAACAGCAGGCCTCAGACATCCGAGAACTGTGTCAATGGCAGTGGTTCCTTTATACTTTCTGTAAATCAGTGAAAGAAGGGAAACCAGGATAACGGCAGGAAAAATGGAGCCAAGAGTGGCTGTTACAGCTCCGGGCAGTCCGGCAATGCGAAGTCCTACAAAAGTAGCAGAATTAATTGCCACAGGGCCGGGGGTCATGGAAGAAATCGTGATAAGATTGGTAAATTCCTGCATACTGAGCCAGCCGTGACCGTTTACAATTTCACTCTGGATGAGCGGAATGGCTGCATAGCCTCCTCCTACACTGAAAAGTCCTATTTTCAGAAAGCTGAAAAAAAGCTGTATATAGATCATCTGGATACCTCCCTGTGAAAGCGCCGGATTATCAGAAGCCTGACAGTCCCAATGACTGCAGCAGCCAGAATAATATAGATGACGCTTACATGAAAAACAAAATTCAGAACAAAAGCCCCTGCCATAATAAAAACGGAAAGGCTGCTTTTTGTTTTAACAGTTGCCATGCCAAGGTCGCAGGCAACATCCAGAACTGTGGCGGTAACTCCGGCTTCCATGCCGTGAAGGACAGCGGATATCAGAGGGCTGGAGGCAAAGGCGGAATAAAACAAGGAGATCACTGAAAGAATGATCATAGGAGGGAGAATGGTTCCCAGAACAGCAGTAAGCATTCCTGCAAATCCGCAGATTTTCCAGCCTATTAAAATGGCGGCATTTACAGCTACTGCTCCGGGACAGGACTGAGCCAGAGCTGCGAAATCAAGCATTTCCTCCTCATCGATCCAGTGAAGATCATGGACAAATTTTCTGCGCATAAATCCCACGATCACAAATCCGCCTCCAAAGGTAAAAGCACTGATATATAAAGTGGAAAGAAAAAGAGTTTTCAGTTTTTTAAGATTTTGATGCCTGAGAGGTGTACCCATGGAAGTCTCCTTTTTAAGGTAATCAGTTATTTGAATAAGACTATTATACAGGAAGAAACACTTTTTGAAAATACCGGTGAAATAAAACAGAAAGTAATTGACTTTTTCCTTTTTCCTGTATATAATATAAACAAACATATGAATAACTGTTCATATGATAAAACGTAAACGAAAAGGAGATAAAAAATGAAGAAAACCTATAAGATCGAAGTAGACTGTGCAAACTGCGCGAACAAAATGGAAGAGGCTGCAAAAAGAACAGCCGGAGTAAAAGATGCCACTGTGAATTTTATGATGTTAAAAATGAACGTGGAATTTGAGGATGGACAGGACCCGAAGGCTGTTATGAAAGAGGTTCTGAAAAACTGTAAAAAAGTGGAAGATGACTGTGAGATCTATCTGTAATAAGTGAAAGGATAAGGTGCGGATATGAACAAAAAACAGAAAAAAATGCTGACTCGTATCCTTATTGCAGCAATAATGGTTGCAGCGTTGTCTCTGGTACCTGTTCAGGGGTATCTAAGGGCAGTTCTGTACATGATTCCGTATCTGGTGATCGGATATGATATTCTTTTAAAAGCATGGAAGGGAATCAGAAACAGACAGGTATTTGATGAAAACTTTCTCATGGCAGTAGCTACAGTGGGCGCCATCTGTCTGGGAGATTTTAAAGAGGGAACAGCAGTTATGCTGTTTTACCAGATTGGGGAACTGTTTCAGAGCTACGCAGTGGGAAAAAGCCGACGGAATATCAGCGAGCTTATGGATATCCGTCCGGACTATGCCAATGTAGAAAGAAACGGAAGTCTGGAAAAAGTAGATCCTGATGAAGTGGAGATCGGCAGTATCATTGTAGTGCAGCCGGGAGAAAAGGTTCCCATTGACGGAATTATCACAGAGGGAAAAACAACGCTTAACACAAGCGCTCTTACAGGAGAAAGCCTGCCCAGAGATGCAAAAGAGGGTGACGAGATCATCAGTGGATGCATTAATATGACAGGTGTTTTGAAAATCCGCACTACAAGAGAGTTCGGGGAATCTACGGTTTCCAAAATCCTTGATCTGGTGGAGAATTCCAGTTCAAGGAAATCCAGATCCGAAAATTTTATATCCAAATTTGCCCGTTATTATACGCCTGTAGTCTGTTACAGTGCGCTGGCGCTGGCAATTCTTCCGCCGCTTGTCCGGCTGATGTTTATGGGACTGGATCCCCAGTGGGGAGACTGGGTTTACCGTGCGCTGACATTTCTGGTAATCAGCTGTCCCTGCGCCCTTGTGATCAGTATTCCCCTCAGCTTTTTTGCAGGAATCGGCGGAGCAAGCAATGCCGGTGTACTGGTAAAGGGATCCAATTATATGGAAACTCTTGCTCAGACCAGATATGTGGTGTTTGATAAAACAGGAACACTGACAAAAGGTGTGTTTGAGGTCTGCGGTGTGCATCACAATGTAATGGAAGACCATAAAATCCTGGAATATGCGGCGCTGGCAGAGTGTTCTTCTTCCCATCCTATCAGCCGGAGTCTCCAGAGAGCTTACGGAAAAGAAATAGACCGTACCCGTGTAGAGGACATTGAAGAGATCAGCGGAAACGGCGTGACAGCCAGAGTGGACGGAATTCCCGTTGCAGTCGGAAACAGTCGGCTTATGGAGCGGCTGGGAGTTGCCTTTAAGGAGTGTCATCAGGTAGGAACCATTGTCCATGTTGCCGTTGACGGTTCCTATGCAGGCCATATCCTGATTGCAGATGTTTTGAAGCCAACTGCAAAAGCTGCGGTAGCAGAGCTGAAGAAGTCAGGGATTCGTGAAACAGTAATGCTGACAGGTGATATTGACCGGGTTGCTCAGCAGGCAGCAGCAGAAACGGGAGTAGACCGGGTATACAGTGAGCTGCTTCCGGCTGATAAAGTGACAAAAGTAGAAGAGCTTCTGGAGAAAAAGAACCCCAGAGAAAAGCTTGCATTTGTAGGTGACGGAATCAATGACGCCCCGGTTCTTTCCAGGGCAGATATCGGAATAGCAATGGGAGCTCTGGGTTCAGACGCTGCCATTGAGGCGGCAGATGTGGTTCTGATGGACGATGATCCTCTGAAAGTAGTAAAGGCAGTAAGGATTGCAAAAAAATGTATGAGGATCGTTTACCAGAATATTTATTTTGCTATTGGAATCAAGATTCTGTGCCTGCTTCTGGGCGCAGTGGGAATCGCAAATATGTGGATTGCTATTTTTGCAGATGTAGGCGTTATGGTAATTGCAGTTCTGAATGCCATTCGCGCGCTGTTTGTAAAAAAATTATAATACCCGTGCAGAAAATCCCTGCATGTGATATGATAAAAAGGAAAGGCAGGGAAATTACATGGCAGAAACAAAAGAGAGTCTGTGCTGTGATACAGAGGAAATTCATGAGGAGCTTTTAAAAATCGTGGATGAGACAATGCCTGATGAGACAGAACTGGATTCGCTGGCAGAGCTTTTTAAGGTTTTCGGAGATCCTACCAGAATCAGGATCCTGTTTGTTCTTTTTGAAACAGAGGTGTGTGTCTGTGATCTGGCAAGAGCGTTGAATATGACCCAGTCGGCAGTTTCCCATCAGCTTCGGATCCTGAAACAGAGCCGTCTGGTAAAGAACAGAAGAGAAGGAAAATCCATGTTTTATTCTCTGGCGGACGACCATGTACGAACAATGATCGCCCAGGGAAGGGAACATATACTGGAGTAGAGATAAGCTGCTGTTTACATTTCTTACAGTAACAGAAATTTCAGAAAAGAGGCTGTGAAACCACAGCCTGTAAAAAGAAGGATCAGGGGTTCGCAAAGAATCCGGGATCCTTTTTTGTCTGCCGGGAAAGTCGTACATTCCATACTGATTTTTCAGTGGATGTATGATAAAATAAACAGGTAACTGTAAGTGAATAAATATTAAAATTTATATCGCTAAATAAGGCAGTACAGAATTTTGCGCAATAGAATCTATAATATATGGACACAAATAAATTTTAAACTATATATGTGCATCCTGCAAAGACAGAACAACGAGAGTGTGTACCTTTTGATTTGATCATTTACAGCAGGTAATCCGGGATGTATTCTGAGCAGGTTATGGGGAATAGTGATCATATTTAATGAAGAGGAACTGGTTTCTTCTGTTATGCAACAGACAGAAACGGATAAAGTACACAGTTTTGTGAAGTGCAGCATTATGATTAAGGGGGAAAACGGGTGAAGAATCAGGAACTGTATCAGATTATGGCAGACCATATGGAGAAGAATAAAAATATGCTGGCCACAGTAATAGAAGGAGAAAATACAGGAAAACGTCTCTTTTTTACTGAGGGCAGGCTTGTGGCCGAAAGCGGAGAAGACAGGCTTTCACCAGAGCTGATAAGCCGGCTGGCAGAGACAGAGCAAAGCAGTATTATTGAAGCGGACGGATGCCGGATTTTTGTGGAACTGTTGGGAAAACCCGGAAAGCTTGTGATCTGTGGCGGAGGTCATGTGGCGCAGCAGGCAGTAATTCTGGCAAAACATACAGGGTTTCATGTGACTGTGCTTGAAGATCGTCCGTTTTTTGCGGATCAGGCCCGGGCGGCAGGGGCAGATCAGGTAATCTGTGATGATTTTGCTTCAGCCCTGGAAAAAATTCCCGGAGGCAGTGATACTTATTTTCTGGTTGTTACAAGAGGCCATCGGTATGATGGAATCTGCCTTACTGCAATTTTGAAAAAGGAACGGGCATATGTGGGAATGATGGCAAGCCGGAAGCGCGGGATCCTTCTGAAAAAAAAGCTGGTGGAAGAGGGATTTCCGGAAAGTGAGGTAGAACGTCTCCATACGCCGGTAGGACTTTCCATTTATGCGGAGACTCCGGAGGAAATTGCAGTCTCCATAGTGGCAGAACTGATTATGGTAAAAAACAGTATAAAAAAAACAGGCGGATATGATAAAGAACTTCTGGCATGCCTGACAGGGGAAAGCTATCCGGAGCAGAAAAAGGCTCTTGCGACTATTGTGGCAAGGCAGGGCTCTGCTCCCAGAGAAATCGGAACAAAGATGGCAGTACTTTCAGACGGAAGAATCGTTGGTACGATCGGAGGCGGATGTATGGAAAGCCGCATCCGGAATCAGTGTCTTCATATGCTGAAAGAGGAAAATCCCCAAAGCCGTCTTGTGCTTGAGGACATGTCCGGACAGGAGGCAGAAGAGGAGGGGCTTGTCTGTGGAGGAAGGATCAGGGTTTTTCTGGAAGTACTATAAGCGTGTATCCGAAAATACAGTGATCAGACTGCGGAGTGGAGATATTATCACAGAGTTGCGGACATTATGGAATAAACAGGAAGATTTTCTGATATATTCAGATGATTCTATAGCAGGAAATGAATGCCGTATGGCGCCAAAAAGGGAAACGGCAGTTTTGAGGGTATATAACTGCCGTGAGAAAATATGGAATACAAATATGCCGGAAGGTGTGTTATAATAAAACTCACAGCAGGTTCCGCAAAACTGTAAACGGAACAGAGAATATCAGAATGTCAGTTTCAGTATATTTTACTTTTAATTAAACGGAGGACAGGATTATGAAAAAAAGAAGTGTGATCGCAGCATTACTTTGCAGCTTGTGTCTGACAGCCGGAGGTGCGGTTCCGGCTATGGCAGATTCAGCCAGAGTTGTAACACTTGGCGCAGACCTTACCCAGGATCAGAAGGATACCATGATGCGCTATTTTAAAACAGATGTCAGCCAGGTTCAGATCCTTACTATCACCAATCAGGATGAAAGAGAGCATCTGGGAGATTATATCCCGCTGGAGCAGATCGGAACAAGAACCCTGAGCTGCGCTTATGTAAAACCTACACAGTCAGGCGGAATCAAGGTCCGTACTGCAAATCTGAATTATGTAACCGGAAATATGATCGCCAATGCTCTTTCTACTGCAGGAGTAACCAACTGTGAAGCTGTTGCGGCATGCCCTTATGAAGTATCCGGAACAGGCGCTCTGACAGGTGTGATCATGGCATACGAAAGCGCAAGCGGACAGAAGCTTGACAGCACCAAAAAAGATCTTGCAACAAAAGAGGTTGTGGTGACCGGTGATCTTGCGCAGCAGGTAGGAAACGATAATGCGACCAATATCATCAATCAGGCAAAGCTTCAGATCATTGGCGATAATATCCAGAACGCAGATGAAATTTATAATATTGTAAACAACATTGCTGTTCAGAATAATGTTACTTTAAGCCAGGAGGAACTGGAAACAATTGTCGCTCTTCTTCAGGAGATCGCACAGCAGAGCTATGATATTGAGCAGATGAAGGAAACTCTGGAAAACATCCAGCAGAATCTGGACAAAGAATCCTCAGATGACCAGGTCCTTGATGGAACTGCTCAGGATGACGGCGTAGTTGAAGATGACGGTTTCGTGGATGAAGACAGCACAGATGGGGAGGATATTACACAAAATGTAGATCCGGACGCTCTTGGTGAAGACATTAAAGAAAGCTCCACAGAGGATCCGTCTCTTCAGGAAGAAACCATGGGAGAGGCTGTGGAAGGCGAGGACGGCGCAGTTGATGAAGAAACAGGAATCCCTGAAGCTACAGAGGACGGAACCGCTCTTGACGGAACAGCCCAGGATGATATGGCTGTAGCTCCGGAAGAAAATACAGAGGAGATTCCGGAAGCCACAGAGGACGGAACTGTTCTTGACGGAACAGCCCAGGATGACATGAGTGTGACACCGGAGGAAAATACAGCAGAAGATCCTCTGAATACAGATTCTTTAAGTGAAGAAGCAAAAGCATCCTTTGAACAGGCAAAAAGCTTCTGTAAGGGAGAGTATGAGGGAGATACGGCTTCTCTTCAGAGTGTAATGGGAGAGGATGCCATGGCATCAGTTACAATTACACCGGAGGTTGGTGCAGATCTGACTCAGAAGGTACTGGAATCCTATATCAAGGTACTGAAAGACGGAGGAATGAGCTATGTTCCGGCTGATACAGACATATATCTGTCAGCAGAGCTGAACATGGTAAATGCAGAGATGAGACTGATCTTCAGTATGGAACTGGATCCGGCTGAGGATGACATTCTGGTAAATGAAACACCGGAGACAAGACAGGCACTCTACAGTGACACTATGAAATTCTTTGAAAATCTGTATGGAGAGAGCAGCGTTTCTGCTGAAACCACACAGGAAGAAGTAATGGAATAATCCTGCATATGGCGGCTGTGCCATATCGGGCAAAAGGGTGTTTTGCCCAGGAGCAGATATGAGTTAAGATAACATATTAAGATCTCAGTATTAGAAATAGTACTGGGGTCTTTTATTTTCGGGAGAGAGTATCTCAGGTACAAACTTTTTAGTATAACAAAACATTCCACAAAGATTTTAGGATAAGCAGATCTGTCCTTTTTGTTTTTACAAAATACGGAAAAGTCACGCCAGAATATCATCCTTCATAGAATGTGATTATTTTGTGTCTTAGCGGAAATACTGGAAAATTCAGACTGTGTGTGCTACAATAAATGGAAATGCTGACGAATACAGTGGAAATATGTTTCCGAAAGGAGAAGAATACATGAGTCTGGCAGTAGTAACGCTGAAAAAGGGGGAAGGACGCCTCCTGAAATCCGGCGGAATGTGGGTGTTTGACAACGAGATAGCTTCTGTGATGGGAAGCTTTCTCAATGGAGATATTGTTCTGGTAAGAGATTTTGACGGATATCCTCTGGGCAGAGGATTTATTAATACCAACTCCAAAATCACAGTGAGGCTGCTCACACGGGATGAAAACCAGAAGATTGATGAGAAATTCCTTGAGCAGAGAGTAAGAGATGCCTGGGAATACCGGAAAAAGGTAACAGATACAGGAAGCTGCAGACTGATTTTCGGAGAAGCTGATTTTCTTCCCGGACTTGTTGTTGACAAATTTTCTGATGTGCTTGTTGTTCAGTCTCTTGCCCTGGGAATTGACCGCCTGAAGCTGCAGATACTGGAACTTCTGAAAAAGGTTCTGGAAGAGGACGGTATTGCTGTCAGAGGAATTTACGAGAGAAGCGATGCCAAGGTAAGACGTCAGGAGGGAATGGAGCTTTACAAGGGCTTTATCGGTCCGGAATTTCCTACTTTGGTAGAAATCGAAGAGAATGGGGTAAAATATCAGGTAGATATAAAAGACGGACAGAAAACAGGATTTTTCCTGGATCAGAAATATAACCGTCTGGCTATCCAGAAGCTCTGCAAAAATGCAAAAGTGCTGGACTGCTTTACCCATACCGGTTCTTTTGCCCTGAATGCGGGAATTGCAGGCGCCAGTGAAGTGACAGGAGTAGACGCCTCTCAGCTTGCTGTAGATCAGGCCACTGCCAATGCACGGCTGAATGGACTTGACGGTACGGTTAAGTTTATCTGTGAGGATGTATTTGAGCTTCTTCCTGAGCTTGAGGAACGCGGAGAAAAATTTGACGTTGTGATTCTGGATCCTCCTGCTTTTACAAAGTCCAGAAATTCTGTAAAAAATGCGGTGAAGGGGTACAGAGAGATCAACCTGAGAGCCATGAAGCTGGTAAAAGACGGCGGCTTTCTGGCAACCTGTTCCTGTTCACATTTTATGACCTATGAGCTTTTTACAAAAACAGTCGGACAGGCTGCGCGCAGCGCCCATAAGAGACTGAGGCAGGTAGAGTACAGAACTCAGGCACCGGATCATCCGATTTTATGGGCGTCTGACGAATCCTATTATCTGAAGTTTTATATTTTTCAGGTGTGCAGTGAACGATAAGTAAAGACAGGAGATGCATTGACATGAAGGAAAAGTTTATAAAATTTATGGAAGGACGCTATGGTGTGGACGGATTTGCACGGTTTACCATGGGAGTTGCCCTGGTATGCATTGTGGCTTCTGTTTTTTTCCGTAATGGAAGCACCACGGGAGCGATTCTGAATACCGTGGGTCTGGCTGCCATCATTTATACATATTTTCGTATGCTTTCCAGAAACATTCAGAAACGTTATGCGGAAAATCAGAAGTATCTTTCCATGACAGCAAAAATCAGACAGTGGTTCAGAAAAGAAAAAAATATGATGGAACAGAGAAAAACACATCATATTTATACCTGTCCCAGCTGCGGACAGAAAATCAGGATCCCCAGGGGAAAAGGAAAAATTGAGATCGACTGTCCGAAGTGTCATACAAAATTTATCAAAAAAAGCTGAAAAGCCTGAGGATAAGCAGGAGGAGTTATGTTTGGGTATGTTGTGATGAACCGGCCGGAAATAAAATTTAAAGATTATGATCTGTATCGGTCTTTTTACTGTGGATTATGCAGGGAACTGAGGGAGCGCTATGGAATCTCAGGTCAGATCACACTGACCTATGATATGACTTTTGTAATCCTTCTTCTCAGCGGTCTGTATGAACCGCCCACAAAAAAAGGAACCAGCCGCTGCATGGTTCATCCGGTGAGAAAACAGCCGGTACGCAAAAATAAAGTGACAGAATATGCGGCTGATATGAACGTGTTTCTTGCTTATTACAAATGTGTGGACGACTGGAAGGATGAAAAAAAGCTTTCCAGACTGGCATACAGCAGACTTTTGAAAAATAAGGACAAAAAGGCAGAAGCTCTCTGGAAGAAAAAGACAGCAGACATTATAAAACATCTGAATGAGATTTCTGCCATGGAAAAAGCAGGAGAAACGGATATTGATAAAATATCTGGATGCTTTGGGAAAATCATGGAGGAGATTCTTGCCTGGAGAGAGGACGAATGGGAACCTGCTTTAAGGCGAATGGGGTTTTATCTGGGAAAATTTATCTATCTGATGGATGCCTATGATGATGTGGAGAAGGATCTGGAAAAAGGAAATTACAATCCTTTTGCTCAGGATTATATAATGGAAGGGTTTCAGGAACGCGTATGCCAGATACTGATCATGATGATGGCTGAGGCGTGCCGGGAATTTGAGAAACTTCCTATTATTAAATATGCAGATATTCTGCGAAATATTTTGTACTCCGGCGTATGGTGCCGGTTTGAGGCAGTTTCAGAGCAAAGGAAGAAGAAACAGGAGAAAGAACATGTTTGATCCGTACAGTATTCTGGGTGTGTCGAGGGATGCATCTGATGAGGAAATAAAAAAGGCATACAGAAAGCTCAGCCGGAAGTATCATCCGGATGCAAATATCAATAACCCCAATAAGGACCAGGCGGAGGAAAAGTTTAAAGAGATCCAGCAGGCCTATGATCAGATCATGAAAGAACGGGAGTATAGTTCTTCGGGAAATTATGGATATGGCGGAAATACGGGCTATGGAGGCTTCGGCGGATTTGGTGGCTATGGTGGAAGTCAGAGCAATAGCGGATATCAGGATGAGGAGGCCATTCGCAGACAGGCTGCTTCCAATTATGTTCAGAGCGGTCATTATCAGGAAGCAATGAATGTTCTGTCCTCATTAAAAGAAAGAAATGCTCAGTGGTATTATCTGTCAGCGGTTGCCAATATGGGACTTGGGAATAATGTAAATGCCATGAATCATATCCGTGAGGCTGTGCGTCTGGAGCCTGATAATATGCAGTACCGCATGATGCTTCAGCGTATGGAGGGCGGCGGAAGCTGGTATCAGGAACAGCAGAATCCATTTGGCGGAATGCCCACAGCTGGCAATGATCTCTGTATGAAATGTCTGATGGCAAATCTTGCCTGCAGCTGCTGCTGTCCGGGAAGCGGAGTCATCTGTTGCTGACAGCGATGGTACAGACCGCCGCGAATGGTAATGTAATGTAATATGCCATTACCGAAGATCATTTGTAATGGATTCTGACTAGGTTGCCGTAAATGAAGCGAACAGTAACTGATGCGGCAGAAATTTGTCAGGAACAAAAGAAAAAAATTGACATTATTCCTCTGGAAGATTAATATATAAGCAGAAAAAACGAGGAGGAAATTATTATGAGTATTCGAATTGGAATCATGGGATATGGCAACCTGGGCAGAGGCGTGGAATGTGCAGTGAAACACAATCCGGATCTGGAACTTGCGGCAGTTTTTACACGCCGTGATCCTGAGACAGTAAAAATACTTACAGAGACAGCTAAGGTCTGCCATGTGGACGAAGCAGAGAAGATGAAGGACGAGATCGACGTTCTGATCATCTGCGGCGGAAGCGCAACAGATCTTCCGGTACAGACACCTAAATATGCACAGTGGTTCAATGTTGTAGACAGCTTTGATACACATGCAAGAATTCCGGAGCATTTCGAAAATGTGGATAAAGCGGCAAAAGAAAGCGGCCATGTGGGAATCATCTCTGTAGGCTGGGATCCGGGAATGTTCTCTCTGAACAGAATGTATGCAAATGCCATTCTTACCAATGGAAAAGATTATACTTTCTGGGGAAAAGGCGTAAGCCAGGGGCACTCTGATGCAATTCGAAGAATTGACGGAGTAAAAGACGGCAAGCAGTATACAATTCCGGTAGAGGCTGCTCTGGAATCTGTAAGAAACGGAGAAAATCCTGAGCTGACAACAAGACAGAAACATACAAGAGAATGTTTTGTTGTTGCTGAAGAAGGCTCAGATCTGGCCCGCATCGAGCAGGAGATCAAGACCATGCCAAACTACTTTGCCGACTATGATACAACCGTACATTTTATTTCTGAAGAAGAGCTGAAACGTGATCACAGCGGGATTCCTCATGGCGGTTTTGTTATTCGTACCGGAAGCACCGGATGGGATAACGAAAATAAGCATGTGATCGAGTACAGCCTGAAGCTGGATTCTAATCCGGAATTTACATCTTCCGTGATCGTGGCATATGCAAGAGCTGCATACCGTATGAGCCAGGAAGGACAGAAAGGCTGCAAAACTGTTTTTGATGTTGCGCCGGCATATCTGAGCGCTATGGACGGAGCAGAGCTGAGAAAACACCTCCTTTAAAAATAAATAAGACAAATATTACAAAAGAGTGAAGTCAGAAAGACTTTGCTCTTTTTTGTTCTGTTTTACAATTTGTAATAAAAATATTGACGCATGGAAAAAGTTGAGATATAATAAATACACAATATTGTAACAAGATTGTAAAAAATAAAGTCCGAGAAGAGGAAATGTTTATGAATAAGGTATGCAAGCGCTGGAAATTCTGGGGTATTTTACTGGGGCTGATGCTATTTGCAGCCGGCTTTTCCATGCATTCCACTACTGTAGAAGTTCAGGCGGCACCTGTGAATGGATTTCATACAGTAGGTGGAAAAACATATTATTATAAGAATGGCAAGAAAATGACCGGGACTCAGAAAGTGAATAATAAGTATTATTATTTTGATCCCAATCAGTCAGGTGCAATGTTGAAAGGATGGTACAAGAACAGTAAGGGTGACAGACGTTATTTCGACAAAAAGACAGGGGAAATGCGAACCGGACTGAGACCGATTAACAGTGAGTATTATTACTTTGATGCAAAAACAGGATGGGCTCAGAAGGGGTTCCAGACAGTCAACGGATATACACGATATTTTCAGCCTGCAACATTTACCATGTCTACCGGATGGATGAAAAATTCAAAAAATCAGAAATGGTATTTTGAAAAAGGAAACGGACGAATGAAGACAGGATTGCGTCCTATTGATGGAAGATACTATTATTTTGATCCTAAGACAGGAGCTGCAAAACAGGGATTCATTGAGTTCGAGGTTGGAATGAGATATTTTTATGGTGGAGGAACCTATGCTATGGCAACAGGATGGCATACTTCACCAGAGGGAGAGAAAAGATATTTTGACCCTAAAACAGGTGTCATGAGTAAGGCAAAAAAAGAAGTTGACGGAAACTGGTATTATTTCAGCAAAATCGATGGTGTTGCCAAAGGCGGATGGCTGAATGAAGACGGTCGAAAAAGATACTTTGATCCTAAAACATTAATTATGGTAACAGGAACAAGGGTCATTGACGGAAAAACTTATACGTTTGATTCCAAGGGACTTTTGATTTCTTCAGAGGATGATTATAATAAGCCTGTAACTCCATCAACTCCTACTTCTGAACGTACTGTTAGGAACTATCTTTTAAATGCATTGCAACCGGTAGGAAGAACATTGTACATCTGGGGTGGAGGGCATAATGACACAGATTCCACACGAAAGGGAATCAGCCCTAAGTGGACATCATTCTTCAGTAGTCAGAACAGCAGCTATAATTACAATAATTACAGATATCAGACAGAGCTTGGACTTGACTGCTCGGGATATATAGGCTGGGCTACTTATCAGGTAACAGGACGTTATTCCACAGACGTTTCAGGAAACATTGGAAGTTTGTATAAAGGATACGGTTGGGGTACTATCTGTAATCAAAATTATCTAAGCAGCCATGATTATAAACTGTATCCGGGGGATATAGGATATGATGAGAATCATACCTGGATGATTCTGGGACAATGTAAAGATAAGAGTGCGGTGATCCTTCACTCCACACCGAATGCAGGTGTACAGATTTCCGGAACGCCTACACCGAATGGAAATTATGGAAGCCAGGCAATTGCCCTTGCAGAAAAGTATATGGAACGTTTCCCGGGGTATCAGAAAATGCAGAAGACCAACAGTAGCTTCTACCATACTTCATCAGGCGCTTATGTCCGTAGAGGAAATTACTTCAGATGGAATTCTTCCACCCTGAGTGATCCCCACGGATATAAAAATAAAACAGCAGATCAGATTCTTGCAGATCTGTTTAGTTAAATAAAAGTAAATATAATGATTTAGAAAGAGATGTTTCGTAAGGGAGCATCTCTTTTTTGTACTATCTGTAATAAGTACAGTATGGAAAAGATTGAAGATGAAAGAGCATTTCTTTTTTACAGTTTGGACATTGCAGAGGATCGTAGACTATAGTAAGTAGAAACAGTGTACGCCAGGTATTAAAATCAAGAAAGTTCCGATGTTTTGATTTACGGACAGTTTTATGTAGCTAAGTTTCGATTTCGCGGTATTTGGCACAAAATCTATAGTAGCATATCATTTTTAAATTTTTTTAAGGATATGCTGGATGAGTAATTTAATAAAATTAATTGCCGGAAGAGTTTTTATGATAAAAAATCAAACAGAAAAACAAAATCTGCTGCGATTAATGGATTAGGATGAAATAAATATTTCAAAATATGAAATAAAGGAATTATGTGATAAAAAACTTTTCTTTTTTTGAGTCTTTTGTCAATGGAATTTTACAGAAAAATATTTTACAATAGGGACAGTAAAATCAATGAAACAGAGTAGCAGAAGAACAGTATTTTAATAGTTTCTGTAAGACAATTTATTGAAATTGGGAGGTAAAAGATGAAGGTTGGATTTATCGGACTTGGAATTATGGGAAAACCTATGTGCAAAAATCTGATTAAAGCAGGTCATGATCTTATCGTTACTACTCATAATCCGGATACCTTAAAAGAGATGGAGGCGCTGGGCGCCAAAGCAGTTCATAATGGAAAAGAGGTAGCAGAAGAAGCAGAAGTGATTATTACCATGCTTCCAAACTCTCCTCAGGTCAGAGAAGTTGCGCTTGGAAAAGGCGGAATTATTGAAGGTGGCAGAAGGGGAATTGTTCTGATTGATATGAGTTCCATTGACCCTACAGAGAGCAAAGCGATTTCGGCAGTACTTGCAGAAAAGGGAATCGATATGCTGGATGCACCTGTATCCGGAGGGGAGCCGAAAGCCATTGACGGAACGATTTCAGTTATGGTTGGCGGAAAAAGAGAAACCTTTGATAAATACTATGAACTTCTTATGAATATGGCAGGGTCAGCTGTCTATGTAGGTCCGATAGGCTCCGGAAATGTAGCCAAGCTTGCCAATCAGATTATTGTAGCAGTGAATATAGCGGCTGTTTCAGAAGCTCTGACTCTGGCGACAAAAGCAGGTACAGATCCTGAGCTTGTATATCAGGCGATCCGAGGAGGACTTGCAGGATCCACGGTGCTTGATGCAAAAGCTCCGATGATGATGGACAGAAATTTTAAGCCGGGATTTCGTATTGAACTGCATATGAAAGATCTGAACAATGCATTAAATGCAGGACATGCAGTGAATGCAGCACTTCCTCTTACAGCAGAGCTTATGGAAATCATGCAGTCTCTGAAAGCGGATGGCTGTGAAAAGGAAGATCACAGCAGTATTGTAAAATATTATGAAAAAATTTCCAATGTTTTTGTAGAGCGGGAAAGGAAGTAAAAACAGAAAATTTCTTTGATGCATCCCCGGTCAGGTATGCCATGAGCCTGGCCGGGGATACTTGTATATGGTACTTGAGGATTACGAAAAGGAGAAATAATTATATGTCAAAAATAGCAGTTCTTCTTCCAAAAGAGTATATGCTGGAACAGGCGCGCAAGGTGATACAGGAAAAAAATGCGGATATAGATATATTGAAAGTAATAAAAACATCAGATTCTGTATATGAAGCGCGTAAGGCAATGGAGCAGGGGGCAGGAATCATTGTTGCCCGGGGAGTGCAGGCAGCATATATCAGAGAATATACCAATATACCGGTGGCAGAAATCATACTGACAGGTCAGGAAATAGCGCTTATGGTTGTGGCGGCAAAAAAGCTTATACCTGAAAAGAAACATCCCCAGATTGCCCTGATCGGTTTTGAAAGTATGTTCAGCGATACATCTTATTTTGATGAGCTGTTTGGAATCACATTAAAAACTTATTTTATGAAAAGTATGGAGCAGGCTGCAGAAAAGGTGGAGCTTGCGATCGCAGAGGGGGCAGATGTACTTCTGGGAGGAGATACAGTGAACAGTCTTGCTTCACAAAGAAATTTTCCCTCCTGTTTTATAAATTCCACAGAGGAGTCTATACGTTCAGCTCTTGCTATGGCAGAGCATATGGCGTTGTCAGCAGAAACAGAAAAAACATATGCGGCGCAGTTTGAAACAGTTCTTGATAATGCCAATAATGGTATTTTTGAGATTGACGAAAAAAGAAAAATTACAATTATTAATCGTACAGTAGAGGAGCTGCTGAAAAAATCTGCCGAGAAGGTGAACGGAGAGGCTTTAGAAAGCTTTTTTCCGGAGCTTGATATAAAATATGTCAATGACGTACTGGAAGGAAGAAGGGATATGTTTACAACTTCTACATATCTTGCCGGAATACCGATGATGATAACAGTTGCTCCTGTTCAGTATGAGGAAAAAATCTGCGGCGCTATCATAAGCTGCTACAGGTATATATCAGCTCAAAAGAGCAGTACGGACGAGCTGCATTCTCATTATTTGAAAGGATATGTGGCGAAAGCACGGTTTTCAGATATGAGAATTACCGGAAAAGAGATGGAATATTGTGTGGAGCTTTCCAGAATGTATGCTCTTTCTAAAAGTCCGGTATTGATACGGGGGGAGGGAGGAACAGAAAAAGAGTTCCTGGCTCAGTGCATCCATAATAATAGTTCTTATAAAACAGGACCTTTTGTGACGATCAACTGCAGCGGAATGTCGGAGCAGATGCAGATGGACCGTATTTTCGGCAATCCGGCTTCTGAGGATATCGGAATTCAGAAAGGTGGACTTGCAGTGGGAGATCTTGGAACAGTACTTATCGCAGAGATTGAAAAGCTTACTCCTGTGTGTCAGTACAGACTGTATCGCGCCATACGGTATGAGGATCTTATTCAGAACGATTTAGAGCGAAGCCAGACTCTTGATAATCGTATTATAGCCACAACATCTGTTGATTTGGGACAGCTTGTAAAGGAAGGACGGTTCAGAGAGGATCTGTATTATCTTTTGAACGGGCTTGTGGTAGAAATACCGCCGCTCCGCAAAAGAAAAGAGGATATTCGCTCTATAGTCGAAGAATGTCGTACAAAATTTTCAAGAAGATATGCAAAGTTTCCTAAAATATCAGAGGATGCCATGGAAGCGCTGATGGAATTTCCGTGGTCGGGAAATGAGCTTCAGCTGGAGACCTTTTGTGAGCGTATGCTGTTGACAACCATGAAAAAAACCATTGCCGGTGATTTTGTACATTTTCTTCTGAATGAACTTTATCCGCAGACGGAAAGTGAACAGGAGGACGGAAAAACAGTTATTTATCAGCATCCTGAGGCTGTTGAACTGCAGACCCTTCTGGAAAAATACAGAGGAAACAGAAGCGCAGTGGCAAAAGAGATGGGAATCAGTACAACAACACTGTGGAGACGTATGAAAAAATACGGGATTATAAACCGGTATGATTTACTGGAAAGAAGACAGTCGGCTGAAAAGGATGTTTTCAAATAAAAATTTTCAAAGTCATTTTTTCAGAGGAGATAAAAATTATGGCAATTCATATTATTGATGAGGCAAACAGATGCCTTAACTGTAAAAAACCGAAATGTATGGAAGGATGTCCGGTGCATACCCCTGTTCCGCATATTATTCAGCTGTTTAAGGAGCATCAGGTTATGGATGCGGGAAGAGAACTGTTTGAAAATAATCCGATGTCTCTGATCTGCTCCATTGTATGTAATCATGAAATGCAGTGTGCAGGGAACTGTGTTTTGGGAAAAAAGGGAAGTCCGGTACACTTTTCCAGTATTGAAACCTATATTTCCGATATGTATCTGGACAGAATGAAGGTAAAAACAGCAGAACAGAAAAAACAGAATGTGGCTGTCATAGGAGCCGGACCGGCAGGGATGACAGTAGCGGTGATTCTTGCTCAAAATGGATATCAGGTAACGATTTTTGAACAGCAGGATAAGATCGGCGGGATTACACAGTACGGAATTCCGGAGTTTCGGCTTCCAAAAACCATTCTTTCCAGATATCAGAAAAAACTCCTGGAACTGGGAATCAGAATACGACCCAATACAGCCATTGGCACAACCCTGACCATTGAAGATCTTCTTCGGGACGGTTATGCCAGTGTGTTTGTGGGAACAGGAGTATGGAAGGCGAGAAATCTTGGAATACCGGGAGAATGTCTTTCCAACGTACATTTTGGAATTGATTACCTTGCCAATCCTTCTGCATACAGTCTGGGAGAAAAGGTTGCTGTGATCGGTATGGGAAATGCAGCAATGGATGTAGCAAGAACTGCTTTGAGAAACGGCGCTCATCAGGTGACCATGTATGCCCGGGGCAGACGGATAGCTGCCAGTTCCCATGAGATGGCTTATGCAGAGCTGGATGGCGCAGAGTTTGTTTTTGGAAAAGCAATTGAGCGGATCACGGAGAAAGGGCCTGTATTTAAAACTTCCATTATGGATGAGAATAACAGAGTAACAGGATATGAAGAAGGAGAAGAGCAGACAGAGGCGGATTCTACGATTATTGCCATTAGTCAGGGACCCAGAAACCGTCTGATCCGTACTACAGTAGGGCTTGAGGGATCAGACAAGGGGCTTCTGATCGTAGATGAAAATCATATGACAACCAGAAAGGGGATTTTTGCGGCAGGAGATGTGGTTACAGGGTCTAAAACAGTTGTTCATGCAGTAGAAGCTGCAAAAAAAGCAGCAGAAGCAATGATGCGTTATATGGAAAAAGAAGGAGCATGATCAAAGCTCCTTTTTCCAGAATTCTTCCGCCAGAGCTATGAAGTCTCTGGTGGATTTGCTTATATAGCGGTTTTTGTGGCAGCAGGCCATAATATTCCATGCAGGGTTATCCGGAAGTGTAAAATAGCGGATGCCATATGGAGAATTTCTGGCATAGTATTCTGGAATGAGTCCGCAACACATTTCCGCATGTATCATAGTAGCAATTGTGGCGTTATTAGAGGTCTCAAAAAGTACATGGGGAGTAAATCCGGCTTTTTTAAAAATCTGATCTGTCATTTCCCTTAAGGTAGATTCCTGGTAGGTGAGAACAAACGGCTCCTCCCGGAGCCGGTAAAGATCAAGCTCCTGAAGTTCGGAAGACATATCAGTCATATCAGCAACAGGTGTGCCGTCAGAGCTGTCCAGTGGAGTTGCCACCGGATGGCGGAGAGGAACACCGGCCAAAATTCTTTCTTCAGAAAGATTTATGTATGTAAGAGAAGCCTTCTGCTGGGAAGGCGTTAAGGTGACAAAGCCCAGATCCAGGCTGCCGGACAGAAGAAGCGACTGCTGTTTCTGTACACTGAGCTCCCTTGGTATAACTGTGATATCCGGATACATCCTGTGGAATCGGGGATAAATATGAGAGAACATGATAATGCCCCGTCCGGGAGTAAATCCAACGGAAAGCTGTCCTTTTTGAATTTCAGCAAGATCGTGGATCCGGTAATAGGTATCTTTTTTCATCTGAAGCATTTTACGTGCTGCGCTCAGATAGATTTCTCCTGCTTCTGTTGGGTGCCAGTCAGTGCGTGAACGGTGAAAAAGCGGGACACCAAGTTCTTTTTCCAGCTTCAGAAGCTGTTGATTCAGGGCAGACTGAGTAATATAAAGCTTTTCCGCTGCCCGGGTAATATTATTTTCTTCTGCAATTTGTACAATATATTCAAGCTGTCGTAAATCCATGGCAAATTCCTTTCTGAAAAATATGGTTTTTCATCAATATCAAGAGGCAGAGACGCAGCTGGGATAATAAGAGCTGATTTTACTTTACCATTTTTTTATCAAAAGGTCTATACTTATATTAATAAAATTAATAGATAACTAATATTTATTAATTTTACTTATACAATATCATATATTATAATAGCAGCATAAAAACAAAGGAGGAATTCCCATGTCACTCTTAGTGAAAGTTCACAGTTCTGATAATGTTGCCATTGCTGTGAAACAACTGAATGCAGGAACTGAGATCGAAGGTCTGCATATTAATCAGGATATTCCCCAGGCGCATAAGGTTGCCCTGACTGACATTCCGGCAGGGAGCCCGGTTATCCGTTACGGCGTGATTCTCGGTTATGCCATGAATCCGATCAAACGCGGCGACTGGATCAATGAATTTATGCTGGAGCTTCCGACACCGCCGTCGGTAGATAATATGGAATATGGAAAAAATATTGTAACCGAACTTCCGGAGCCTCCGGTAACTACATTTGAGGGATATGAAAATCCGGATGGAGGATACGCGGGAACAAGGAATATTCTGGGAATCAGCACAACGGTACAGTGTGTGACAGGTGTACTTAATGTAGCAGTAAAAAAAATGAAAGAAGAACTTCTTCCCAAATACCCGAATGTAGATGACATTGTTCCCATTAATCATGCATATGGCTGCGGTGTCGCTATCAATGCGCCAGAGGCAAAAGTTCCTATACGGGCTCTTCGTAATCTGGCAAAGCATCCGAATTTTGGCGGCCAGCTTATGGTTGTAGGACTTGGCTGTGAGAAGTTTACAGTAGATATGCTTCTTGACCAGGCAGACATATCACCGGAAAATGTGATTATTTTGCAGGAATTAAAGGGATTTGACGCTATGGTGGATGCGCTGATGAAAATGGCAGATAAGAAGCTTGCCATTTTGAATCAAAGAAAGCGTGTTACGCTTCCTCTTTCAAAGCTTTGTATCGGAATGCAGTGCGGAGGCAGCGATGCTTTTTCCGGCGTTACAGCGAATCCTTCAGCCGGTTATGCAGCAGATATGCTTGTAAAAGGCGGAGCAACGGTTCTGTTTTCTGAGGTGACAGAGGTTCGTGACGGAGTCCATTATCTGGCAGAACGCTGCATCAGTCCTGAGGTCAGAGATAAACTGGCGGCAGAAATGCGCTGGTATGATAATTACCTTGCAGAAGGAGAGGTGGACAGAAGCGCCAACCCGACACCGGGAAATAAAAAGGGAGGTCTCTGCAATATTGTGGAAAAGGCAATGGGGTCCATTGCAAAATCAGGAACCTCTCCTATTGTAGAAGTGCTTTCACCGGCAGAGAAGCCCGGCAGACACGGACTCATTTATGCGGCTACACCTGCCAGCGATATTGTCTGCGGTCCCTGTCAGCTTGCGTCAGGAATCACTGTCCAGGTATTTATGACCGGACGGGGAACGCCTTATGGTCTGGCAGCAGCACCTGTGATCAAGGTTTGTTCAAGAAATGAAATGAAAGAAATGTGGCAGGATCTGATTGATGTAAATGCAGGCCCTATTGCTATGGGGCAGGCAACGATCCAGGATGTCGGAACAGAACTGTTTTATAAGATCATTAACGTAGCAAGCGGAAGGGAGCAGTCCTTTGCGGAAAAATACAAGCTTCACAATGATCTGTGCATTTTTAACCCTGCGCCTATTACCTGATTTTTGTTTACTATATTCGATGGAAATTCCTGTTTACCCTCTTTCTTTTGGGAATTTCCATAAAAAGCTGTCGGTATATGCTGGCAGCTTTTTTATGTGAAAAAACAGGACGGATAAAAAATTTTACAATGTAAAAGTTATGTAAAGTGGAAAAACAAAATTCTGTGAAAGAAATGAATATTTTTGAAATAAAAATGAAACAGAAATATTTCATAAAATGAAAGATTGAAGTATATATATAAAAATTACCTGTTTATCTTGAGTATTTTGCGAATTGAATAACAAAAGGGATTGTATATAATAAAATGTATAGAAAAGAACGGTGGCCGTAACCTTTTAAGCACATTGAGGAGGATATATTGATGATACCAGTTGTAGAAAAAATGGAAGTTTATCCGGTAGCCGGACATGATTGTATGGAACTTAATCTGTCTGGCGCACATGCTCCATATTTTACACGAAATATTGTAATACTGACAGATTCTACCGGAACAGAAGGAGTAGGAGAGGTTCCGGGAGGAGAAAAAATTACAAAGGCGCTGGAGCAGGTGAAAGACCTTGTGATCGGAACCAGTATTGCGGATTATAAGCAGACCTTAAATAAGGTACGCGGCTGGCTTGACAAAAATATAAAGGATGATGTCCGCGGACTTCAGACCTTTGATCTTCGTACAGGGGTTCATGTGGTCACTGCTGTTGAAGCGCCGCTTCTGGATCTTCTCGGAAAGTTTCTTGAGGTTCCGGCAGCAGCTCTTATGGGAGACGGAATCCAGAGAGAACGGGTACAGTTCCTGAGTTATCTCTTTTACATTGGGGATCGTAAAAAAACAGATCTTCCATATGAAGAAGAGCCGGATGCAGAGTGCGACTGGTATCGTCTGCGCCATGAGGAGGCTCTTACCCCGGAAAGCATTGTAGCGCTTGCAAAGGCAACTCATGAGAAATATGGCTTTGTGGATTTTAAATTAAAGGGCGGCGTTCTTCCTGCAAAAGAAGAGCTGAAAGCTGTCCAGGCAATTAAAAGAGAATTTCCAAATGCCCGGGTAGACCTTGACCCCAACGGATGCTGGAGCCTTGAAGAAGCACTGGAAATTGCGCCTCAGCTGAAAGAGTGTCTTGCTTACTGTGAAGATCCCTGCGGCGCAGAAAACGGATTTTCCGGCCGTGAGATCATGGCAGAATTCAGACAGGCGTCAGGAATGCCTACAGCAACAAATATGATCAATACAGACTGGCGTCAGATGTGCCACTGCCTTTCTTTAAAAAGTGTAGATATTCCGCTGGCTGACCCGCATTTCTGGACCATGAACGGTTCTGTGCGGGTAGGTCAGATGTGCAATGACTTTGGGATGATGTGGGGATGCCATTCCAATAATCACTTTGATATCAGTCTTGCAATGGTTGTTCAGTGTGCTGCTGCAATTCCTGGAAAAATGAACGGAATTGATACTCACTGGATCTGGCAGGAGGGACGTGAGCGCCTGACAAAAGAGCCGATGCAGATCGTAGACGGATGCATTGATCTTCCGAAAAAAGGCGGCCTTGGCATTGAGGTTGACCGCGACCAGGTACTGAAGGCACATAAGCTTTACATGGACAACTGTCTTGGCGCACGTGATGATGCAAAGGGAATGCAGTATCTGATCCCCGGATGGGAATTTGATAACAAACGTCCGTGTCTGGTTCGCTAGACAATGTAAAAAACAGTTTACGGTCTGTCAAAAAACCGGATACATAAGGAAAAGGAGAGAAAAACATGTCTGAATCAACAAGAATGTTACTGGGACTTGCATTAGGTATTATTGTTATGATTCTCCTGGTAATGAAAACAAAGGTTCATTCCTTCATGGCGCTTCTTATTGCAGCCATGATTACAGGAATCATCGGCGGAATGCCGATTTCAGACGTAACCCTCGCTGACGGCACAACACAGACTGGTCTGATCACTGCCATTCAGGATGGTTTCGGAAGTACACTGAAAAGTACAGGTATTATCATTGGTCTTGGAGTTATGATGGGCGGTGTTCTTGAAAAATCCGGCGCTGCTGAAAAAATGGCATACAGCTTCATCAAACTCATTGGCCAGAAAAACGAAGAATGGGCGCTGGCAATTACAGGATGGTTTATTTCAATTCCGGTATTTGCAGATTCCGCAATCGTGATCTTTGCCCCTCTTTGTAAAGCAATGTCCAGAGTAACCGGAAAGTCTGTTATCGGTCTTGCCCTTTCTCTGGCGGTTGGTCTTCAGCTTACACACTGTCTTGTTCCTCCTACACCCGGCCCGCTGACAGCGGCAGGTATGCTGAATGTAGACGTGGGAACCATGATCATCGGTGGAGCGCTGATTTCCATTCCTATGCTGATTGTAGTCGTTTTCTATACAAAATGGATTGGAAAACAGATTTATCAGATTCCTACTGCAGACGGTGGATTTGACAGAAAAGAATTCAAAAAAGAATACATCAAATCCATGGACGAGCTGAATGCAATGATGGATGCAAAACCGCTTCCGGGATTCTGGGTATCCGTAGCTCCGATCATCATTCCGATTGTCCTGATCCTTCTGAAAACAGTCCTTGATTTCGTAGGTGTCGGCAATGCATTTATCGATTTTTTTGGTTCACCGATTGTTGCTCTTGGAATTGGTACTCTTCTTGCTATTTACGGTCTCGTAAAAAAAGAAGACAATAAAAAAGTCCTTGGTATGATGGATGAGGCAATTAAGGATACCGGTATCATCATGCTGATCACAGGAGCGGGCGGAAGTCTTGGAAACGTAGTGAAAGTCAGCGGTATCGGTACAGCTCTGGGTGAGATGGTAACATCCTGGCCGATTCCGGCAGTTTTGATTCCGTTTATTATTGCAGCTCTTATGCGTATTGCTCTTGGCTCTGCAACGGTTGCCATTACAACCGCAGCGTCTCTTACGGCTCCGCTTATGAGCGTACTCAGCATCAGCCCGCTGCTTATGGCGCTTTCCTGCTGCGTAGGCGCAATTTCTTTCTCATATTTTAACGACAGCGGTTTCTGGGTATTCAATGGTATGTTTGGCCTTACAGAGCTGAAAGATCAGGTAAGATGTAAAACAGCCGTTTCCATGATCATGTCAGGAGTAGGTGTTGTTGAGCTTCTGATTGCACAGTTCTTTATCTGATATTTGACAGTACAGCTTCCTGTCTCTGCTTCACAGCAGCAGGACAGGAGGCCACCCTCACAGCTTATTAAAATTAAATAAATATATAAAGGAGATTTTAAAATGAAAGTTGGATTTATTGGACTTGGAATTATGGGTAAACCTATGAGTAAAAACCTGGTAAAAGCAGGTCACGAGCTTGTGGTATTTGATTTCAATGAGGCAGCGGTAAAAGAGCTTGCAGATATGGGAGCAGTTGCTGCAAAGAGCAGCGCTGATGTAGCCGGTCAGTGTGATGTGATCATCACTATGGTGCCAAATTCTCCTCATGTACGTGCAGTGTGCCTTGGTGAAAATGGTATTTCTGATACAGCAAAGCCGGGAACAGTCGTGATTGACATGAGCTCTATTGACCCGGTTGAATCAAAAAAGATCGGCGCAGAGCTGGCTGAAAAGGGCATTGAGCTTATGGACGCTCCGGTTTCCGGAGGAGAGCCGAAGGCGATTGACGGAACACTTTCTGTTATGTGCGGCGGTAAAAAAGAAACCTTTGACAAATATTATGATCTTCTTATGAGTATGGCAGGATCTGTTGTATATGTAGGTGATCTTGGTTCAGGAAACGTTGCAAAGCTGGCAAACCAGGTAATTGTTGCAATTAATATTGCAGCAGTTTCAGAAGCGCTGACTCTTGCAAAAAAAGCAGGCACAGATCCGGAGCTTGTATATCAGGCGATCCGCGGAGGTCTTGCAGGCTCTACGGTTCTTGACGCAAAAGCGCCGATGATGATGGAGCATAACTTTAAACCGGGATTCCGTATTGAGCTTCACATTAAAGACCTGAATAATGCTCTGAATGCATCTCATGCAGTAAACGCATCTCTTCCTCTGACTTCTCAGCTTATGGAGATCATGCAGTCACTGAAAGCTGACGGATGCGAGATGGACGACCATAGTGCAATTGTAAAATACTATGAAAAAATATCTAAGGTTTCAGTAGAAAAAGAAAAATAATTTATCGCTTTTAGGCGAAGGAGGTACCCAAAATGGGATTTGTGCCAAGAGGTATTATTCCCCCGATTATCACTCCTCTTACTGACGAGGGTGAAGTCAACTATCCTGTTCTGAGACAGATGGTAAATCATCTGATAGATAATGGAGTGCACGGTTTGTTTCCGCTTGGAACAACCGGCGAGTTTTATGCGTTTGACGATGACACATACCGTAAGATACTGGAAACAGTAAAGGACGAAACAAGAGGACGTGTTCCGGTATATGGCGGAGCAAACCATATTACAACAAGAGGTGTAATCCGCCTTGTAAAAATCTGTGAAGAGGTTGGAGTAGATGCAGTCTCTGTTCTGACACCGATGTTTGTATCTCAGACACAGGAAGAGCTTTATGATTATTTTGCAGAGATAGCAGCCAGTACAAAGCTTCCGATCATTCTTTATAATAATGCTCCGAAGACAAATGTTACGATCGTCCCGGGAACTGTAGCAAGGCTGGCAGAGATCGACAACATTATTGCGGTCAAAGACAGTACAGGAGATATGACCAATACTGCAGAGTATATCCGTCTGACGCGTGATAATGATAATTTCCATGTACTGATGGGAAGAGATACTCTGATTCATGCTGCGCTCTGCTATGGAGCATCAGGCGCCATTGCATCCTGTGCCAATGTAGCTCCCCGTATCACTGCCGATATTTATGATAAGTATATGGTGGGAGATCTGAAAGGCTCTCTGGATGCCCAATTTACTTTAGCGCCTCTGCGTATTGCCTGCAGTATGGGAACATTTCCGGCCGTTATTAAGGAAGGTCTTGTACAGGAGGGAATTCCGGTAGGAAAATGTCTTTCACCGATTGCAGAGCTTAAACCGGAGGAGAAAGAAAAGCTCCATCAGGTTCTTGCAGAAATGAAACTGGTATAAAGGTTCAGAAAGAGTTCTGAGCCTGTAAATAAAAATGCTGCCTTATGTATCCGGCGATACCCCCAGATATAAATCCACCGGATATGTGAGGACAGCATTTTTTGTACAAACAGGTGAGGCAAAAAGCTTTATAAATACAGATATGTGGATATAAAACAGCAAAAAAAGGAGGACTGTGGATAAGTATGAGAATTTTTTACGAGGATATGAAAAGGGAATTTGAACGGGTTCTTCTGAAAAAAGGATTCAGTCAGGAAAGAGCGGAGACTTCGGCAAAAATGTTTGCAGATACGTCTCTTGACGGTGTTTACTCTCACGGGTATCAGAGATTTCCCCGTGTGATAGAATATATTGACAAGGGATATATTCATGTAAATGCGATACCGGAAAAGCTTGCGGGAGTCGGCGCGGCAGAACGCTGGGACGGACATCTCGGAATGGGAAATCTGAATGCAGCGTCTGCTATGAAAAGAGCTATGGAGCTGGCCGGAGAGTTTGGAATTGGCCTTGTGGCAATGTGTAATACGAATCACTGGATGAGAGGAGGCACTTACGGATGGCAGGCAGCAGAGTCCGGATATATTGGAATATGCTGGACAAACACCATGCCAAATATGCCTGCCTGGGGAGCCGTTGACAGTAAGATCGGGAATAATCCTTTTGTGATGGCAGTTCCCGGGCCCCAGGGAAAACCTGTGGTGGTTGATATGGCTATGGCTCAGTATTCTTATGGGAAGCTGGCTGTATGCCGACAGGCTCAGACAGATCTTCCTTATCCGGGCGGATATGATGAAGCCGGAGTTCTGACCTGTGATCCGGCAGCTATTGAAAAGACAAGGCGCGTCCTTCCTATCGGATATTGGAAAGGATCCGGAATGTCAATCCTTTTGGATCTTGCAGGTGCAGCTCTCACCCTTGGGAGAACAGTATCTAAAATCGGGAAAGAGTGTAAAGAAGAATATGGGCTGACGCAGGTATTTATTGCTGTGAAGCCGGAGCTTCTCAGCGGGGATGCGGAGGCAGCCAAAGCACTTGCAGAGGAAACCCTGAAAGACATTCAGAACTCTGTGCCGGAACATGCAAATAAAAAAATCCGTTATCCGGGAGAGGGGACTCTGATTCGCAGGAAAGAGAATACAGAGCTGGGCATTCCGGTTGATCCTGAGATATGGAAAAAAATCTGTGAATTATAAAAACTACCTGCCTGATAATTTCAGAGCCATATACAATACAACTGCATCCTGAAAGCTGCGGGGATTGTAGCCGCAGCGGTGATAAATCTGATTCAGTCTGTACTGAAGTGTGTTTTTGTGAAGAAAAGCTTTTTCGCAGGTGTCCTTCAGTGACATATTACATTTAAAATAAGTGTTCAGAAGGTCCAGATCTTTGTCCGAAAGGCTGCTGACAGTCTTTGAAAGATAGGCGGAGCGGATTCTGGCCGGCGCAGAGGAAAGAATCAGTTCCAGGGTCAGGTCGCTGAATTCTGCAAAGGTTCTGCCGGAAGTCAGGAGACTTTGCAGAACCGTTTCAGATTCGTCATAAGAATCGCTGATCTGACGAATAGGCACGGCATTTCCAACAGCAATTTGTACAGGAAGACCTGAGCTTTCCGGAAAAGCTTTTAGGATATGTCTGCTGTTTTCAAAAACAGAATGTTCCAGTACTGCCAGATACTGATCAGGATACATAAATGTATAAAGAGTGATCCCAAGTTTCTGAAAAAGCTGATGTATCACCGGTTCCGGAAGCAGAAAAGCTGTATCGTTATGAGAGTCTGCATGGGAACCGGAAAGCGTATTTTCGTGATTAATATAAATACGGATTAAATGATACCGGCTGTTTTCCTGTATTCCCCAACGGGAAAAATTTTCTGCCAGATAATCCGGATGAATATCCTTATGCTCGATCAGACCCTGGAGAATATGGTTTTTCTTTTCGGCTTCTGTGCGATGAAAAGCATCCAGTTCTTTCTCGCGGATCAGAAGTCTGGTAATACGTTCTGCAAGATGAGCATATTTTCGGATCTCATCCGGATTTCCGGTAATTCCGATGACAGCAATTACCTTATGATTATGATAAACAGGAAGATTGACTCCCTGTTGGGTTCCGGTAAATCTGTCAGTTTCTGTTACTTCGATTACTTTGCCGCTGACTGCCGCCTGTCTGCCGATTTCGTGAAAATTTCCGATCCGTTCTTCATTTGTGCTCGCAAAGATAATACCCGAACAGTCTATAAAATTTACATTCTGCCCGCAGAGATCACTGACAGTATTTACAATCTGACAGGCAAGCGACTTGCTGATATATGGATTCATGCTTTCCTCCTGAAATAATATTATAAAAGGTATTGGGTATATGGCCTATTATACCAGAGCGGAAAGCGGTTGTCGAACGGGCAGAATTATTTAAAAAAGCCTAAAATAAGGATATGTTTCAGTCAGAAGCTGTCCTTTTTCATCCGGGAGACTTTTTACAGAAGGCGGAATACCTGCTCGGCGCAGGAGCGCATATTGTATTTTGCTGTTTCTGTATCCATGGCTTCTTCCAGAGTGGTGATTCCTCTTACTATTGGAAAGAAAGCGTCAATACCTGCCTGGTTGCAGGCTGCGGCATCTTTTGTAACACTGCCTGCAAAAGCAATTGTTTTTGCTCCATATTTCTTTCCCAGCTTTGCAACCCCTACAGGAGCCTTTCCCATAGCAGTCTGATGGTCAAGGCGGCCCTCTCCGGTAACCACAATATCTGCATCTTTCATTTCATCTTCCAGATGAACCGCATTCAGAATCAGTTGGATTCCGGGAGTAAGCTGGCCATTCAGATAACTTAAAAAGGCAAAGCCAAGTCCGCCGGCTGCGCCTGCGCCCTCTGCCGGGGAATGATCTTTTCCGGTCAGAGAGGCAGTAACCTCTGCATAATTTTTCATGCCGGCGTCAAGAACCGGAGCCATTTCTTCCGTAACTCCTTTTTGGGGGCCATAGATATAGGTAGCGCCCTGGGGCCCGCAAAGGGGATTTGTCACATCGCAGGCGATCTGAAAACAGCATTGGGCAAGGAGCTCTTGTTTGTCAGAACTCCTTACAGAGGAGATTTTTGCAAGAGCCTGTCCGCCTTCGCCTACGTCATTTCCGTCTCTATCCAGAAATGTAAAACCCAGGGCTTTTAACATTCCGATTCCTCCGTCGTTTGTGGCGCTGCCTCCAATCCCGATAATAAAGTTGCGGATACCATTGTCTATGGCGTGAAGAATCATTTCTCCAACTCCAAAGGTGGTTGCTTTCATGGGATCAGCGTGATCTGAAATTGTGATTCCCGCAGCAGAGGCCATTTCCATAACTGCAGTGTTTGTATCTTCCAGATAGCCGTAGTAAGCGTCTACAGGCTCTCCCATGGGCCCTGTAACTGTCAGATTGATTCGTTTTCCGTTTAAGCCCTCCGTCAGGGCATCGGTAGTTCCTTCTCCGCCGTCTGCCAGAGGTCTGACTATTACCTCCGCATCAGGGTGGGCAGCCAGAATACCGGACTTTACTGCAGTACCGGCTTCCATAGATGTCATACTTCCCTTAAAAGAATCAACTGCAACAACAACTTTCATATTAAAAACCCTCCTGTATACTTGAAATTTATATTTGTATTTTACCACGGGAAAAATCAGAGGCATATGTTGTACAGGACAAAATATCTGTGATTTTTAAGGATTTTTTGGTACAGATACCAAGGAAGAGGGTAATACACTTAATGGCAATTTAATCAAGGAAGAAAGCTTTAAAGCGATTGGTCGGCTTTTAAGTAAGAATTGTACGACCATCTCCGAAGAAGTGAAAAATCACATCTGCTTTGAAAACAGTGGGGCATATGGCAGAGCTTTCAATGTTTGACGCCTGGATTTTCTACATTGGTGCTCTGCACAAATGGTTTGTCGTGAATGTTCCTTCCGCAAAGAGTGATTCTGTGTCAAATGTTCCTTTTCCTGCCTTTTTATGAAAAATATATTTGCCCCAGACTCTCTAAACCGCCTTATGTCTGCAACGGCTGTCCGGAACGCAATAAATGTTCTCCGGAAAAGCATCTCTATCAAGATGCTTATGTCAAAAAAGGGTATGAGATGGTCAGAAAGAGCATAAGCCGGATTTTTTGTGATGATCTGCAGACAGAGAAGGTAAAGAATATCTTGTATGGAGAAAACGGATAGGAACTGGAGATGATAAGGAACTTTGAGAACAGGATGGGAAATCCCAAAATCCATAATAGATGCGATAGGGGCAGTTTGTGCGTATTCTTCCGTATGGAAAGAGAAAAGTCGGAAAGCAGCAGAAAAAAGAAGGGTTTTATAAATATGCAGAGTTAAAAGCGAAATCCCTGAGTAAAATAAGTTTTTGTTTTCTTTTTGAAGGCAGTATGATAAAATTATAAAAATAATATCTACTGTGAAAAATTATAAAATTGGAGAAGGGCAACGGTACTTAAAGATATGATATGGTAGAATCAAGGGGAAGGATATGTATGAAAAAGAATAGAATAGATTGGGTGGATTGTGCAAAAGGAATTACTTTGTTGCTTGTTATTATAGGACATACAGTAAGTACCGATGCTTCAAATATGGTAAGAGCAGGAATATTTTCTTTTCACATGACGCTGTTTTTTGTAGTAAGCTGCGTTACAGGAAAACTTTCAAATAGTAACGATGAATTTGTGAAAAAAACAGAAAAAGGTTTTAAACATTTAATTCTTCCGGCATTGTTTATATATATTACAGTTTTAATTTATGTTAGTTCTAAGTGCATTTCAGAATTTCGTTCCTGGGAATTTGTGAGAAAATTTCTAAAAGAAAGTTTATTGACAATGGTTTTTTCATCCGGAGTTAACTTACATGTATTATCAGCGGAAATTAAAGGTTTGGGTATTCCATGGTTTTTAGTAGTTATGTTTTTGGGAAAAACATTGTTTGACTATATGCATTTAAAATTATCAGGAAGAAAACTGATTGTAGGTTGTTTACTCCTTTCAGTAACAGGAGTGGTAATCAGTCGATTACAATGGTTACCATTGTCTTTTGATATTGTACTAACAATTATGCCAATGTTTTATATTGGATATATTTTGAGGAAGTTTTGTGTAGAACATAAGCCGGTATTGAAACTATTGATATTTGGAACTGGTTGGTTTGTAACATTTTATTTATGTTATAAAATAAACGAGGGATGTAATGGATATCCATATATGGTTTATGCCAGCAGACAATACCCATCATATCCGTTTTGCTTTTTGTCCGCCATTTTAGGAACATTAATGATTGCAGAGCTTAGTGTAATACTTTGTAAGCAAAAAAAGATAATCAGTCCTTTGCTGTATTTGGGGAAAAATTCTCTTTATATGCTTGTGATACATGGGATTGACAGTACATGGATGAAAAGAATCTGGCTTATATCAGAAAATATATACATAAATATAATATGCAGAATCATTGTGGATATAGTAGTATTTGCAGCAGTAATGTATGTGCGTGGATTATGGAATAAAAGCAAGCAGCAGAGTAGAGAAAGTATGCCTGAAACCTGATAAGTATGATTGTATATTATGTTCTGAAAATAACAACACTTAAAGGAAAATCAAAGACTGAGAAAAGGAGCCTGATATCTGGGGTTCTGACTTTGGCACAACATAAAGGAGTTCAGACTTGAAAAGCTTACAGGAAGATTTAAAAACAGGAAATTTTAAACAGGCGTATCTTTTGTTTGGGGAGGAGGCCTATCTCAGACAACAGTATAAGGATAAGCTGATACAGGCATTGAATCCGGATGGAGATACCATGAATTTTACCAGATATGAAGGAAAGGGAATAGAAGTTCGTGAAATGATCGATCTTTGTGAAACGATGCCCTTTTTTGCAGAGATCAGGGTGATCCTTGTGGAAAACTCCGGATTTTTTAAGAATAAGTGTGAAGAACTTGCGGATTATATGAAATCATTGCCGGATTATATCCGGATGGTTTTTGTGGAAGAGGAAGTGGACAAACGAAGCCGGATGTATAAAGCAGTGAAAGCCTGTGGCCGTATTACGGAGTTTGCCAGACAGGATGAAAAATCCCTGATGCGCTGGGCTGCAGGAATCCTGGGACGGGAAGGCAGGAAGATCAGAACTTCAGATATGGAGCTTTTTCTTACAAAAACAGGAACTGATATGGGAAATATCCGTATGGAGCTGGAAAAGCTGATCACTTACACCCAGGGGAGAGATATTGTTACTGCTGAGGATATTGAGGCAGTGTGCACCACCCAGACTGCAAACAAGATTTTTGACATGGTGCGTGCGGTAACGGAAAGAAATCAGAAACGGGCATTGGAATTGTATTATGATCTTCTGACCTTGAAGGAGCCGCCAATGAGAATTCTGTTTCTTTTGGCAAAACAGTTTCACCAGCTTTTTTTGGCAAAGAAGATGTCAGAGGAAGGCGTGGCGCAGCCGGAAATTGCTTCCCGGTTAGGAGTACCGTCTTTTGTGGCACGAAATATTTCTGCCTGTGCCCGTTCCTACTCGGCTGCGGAGCTTCAGAAAGCAGAGGAAGACTTTGTGGAGGCAGAGGAAGCAGTGAAAACAGGACGGCTTCAGGATGTGCTGAGTGTGGAGCTTCTGATCGTAAAATACAGTTCTGCACGGTAAGTCGGAGATTTTTAAGAGTCAGCCGTAACCGTCAATTTTGCTGCCTTGGTACAATACAGAGGAAGAAAATATAGTGAAGGAGACTATAGTTTCAGTAAAATGCAGAGGAACTGTTACAGGGAGATGTTCGGGATATCAAGAATATCTGTTTTTTTGCATGAGCGGAATTATGAAATAAACAAGCCGGGATTTTCCGGCTTTTTTATTTTATAATGTGTACCTTATTATAATTATAATAGTGTATGTATTTTTAAAGGTTTCCCATATAAAAATGTAATAATTCTTAGTAAAAATATAGGAAATGATTTTGTAAGAAATTAATTTAATATATGAGCTATTTTTGGTACAATATTTATCAACAGAGAATATATAAGGAGTTATTTCTGAGTTTGGGTATTTCTTGCGTGAAAGTAATGAATGTTCTATACTGGAAATAATACAGTGAAAATGAGGTAATAATATGGGAGAAAAAAACAGTGTTCTGATTGTAGATGATGAATTTAGGATCGGGTTACTGATTAAGAAGCTGATTCATTGGACTGAATTAAATATGGAATGCCTGGATGTTTTAGACAGTGGGGAAACAGCTGTTAAGATTATCCAGGAGAAGAAACCTGATATTGTAATAACAGATATTCGTATGCCTAAGGTTAATGGGTTGGATCTGATTAAAACAATTCGTGAAAGTGATATTAATGTACATTTTATTGTAATCAGTGGTTATAAGGAATTTGAATATGCTCATAAAGCGTTGGCATATGGAGTGGAAGATTACATCTTAAAGCCTGTTAATGAGAAAGACTTAAATGATGCTTTGCATAAAATTGGAAAAAAATTAAGTGATAAAGAGATATTTACCAAACATCAGACAGAGTTGAAAAGGACTATTGATAAAAGCAATAAGATTATCCGCCAGAATCTTTTGAGGAATATAATTGACCAAAGAGAAAATATAAATCTGTCAGATATTCCAATTAATATGGAGGGAGAACTGTATCAGGGAATTGACATAAAATTGGATTATATTGATTGTGAGAACATGGATATAAGACATGATACTCAGACTGTAAATAAGGTCTATTCTTTAGTGGAAACTGCTATCAGAAAAGAATTAAAAGAATTTTTGATTTGTCAAAAAGATTATCTACACATATATTGTTTGTTTAATTATGATCGCGATAAAGAAAAAGATATAAAAGAATTAGTAAGTAAAATACTGATACAAATCAAAGAATACTTAATGGGATTTGATCAATATGAAGTAACAATAGGAATCGGAACGAAGACATGTGATTTTGAGGAAATACGTTTTTCAATACTGGAATCATATAAAGCAGTATGTAATAGAATGTGCCATGGTACAGGAAGATTAATTTATGCAGAAACTTTTTCAGAAGATATGGATATACAATTAAAGAAACGTTTTGAAAAGATGAGGGATTCTTTATATACCAGTATTGATGCGTATTCTGCCAAAGGTATTGAATCAGGTATTTGTGAGTTGTTCAGGTTACCGGAAACTATGGAAAATATAGATATGTCAGCGTATTATATGGCTGCAGAGAAAGTGATAGATTTGTTTTTTAATTATTTGGATAAAGAGGAGCTGGAAGATCACAAAAAGTTGATTTTAGCCAGATGCCAACATTGTTATAAGTTGGAACAGTTGCTTAATCTGCTGGTTAAAAGTCTGGGAAACTGCTTGGAAATGCTCCGGGAGACAGAAGAAAATAAATCAATCAGGCCAATTCGTCAGGCTAAGGAATATGTTGAAGAACATTATGCAGAAAAAATATTACTGGAAGATATTGCTATTATTGTGGATCTGAATCCGGTATATTTCAGTGCTTTGTTTAAAAAAGAGACAGACATGAATTTTAGTACCTATTTAAGTACAGTCAGAATGGAACATGCAAAAAAATTATTGATAGATACGAACGATACAATAGCTGCTATTGGAGATGCTGTAGGATATGCGGATCAGAAATATTTTAGTCAGCTGTTTAAAAAAATAGTAGGAGTAAAGCCGGCTATATATAGGAGATTACACTCATAGGAAGGGGCAAGAACAGATGAAAGGGATAAAGAATGCAGGATTTATACTGTTATCATTAAATCTGTTTGCTGCGATTTTTTTTGCTATTACATGGTCAGAACCAATTCTTTTTATTATTTTAGGTATCATGTTTCTTATTCAGGTATGGCTGATTATTAAATTTTATTATTTAATTTATCATCCCGTAAAATGGATGGAAGAAGACCTGGAAAAGATTGATAGAGGTGAAAATTCTCTGAATGAATTTGAAAAAGAACTGTCGGAATCATCACTTTTGAAAGAATTTGAAACAATATTAAAACATTATGTTGCCTTAAAAATATGTCATAATAATGCTGAGATTTTTAATAAACAAACTGAGCTGACTGCTTTGCAAAGTCAGATTAATCCTCATTTTCTCTACAATACATTGGATACTATAAGAGGTCAGGCAATGTGTGATGATAATATAGAGGTGGCGAATATGATTGAAACATTAGCCTCATTTTTCAGATATAGTATCAGTCGTAAAGGCAATCTGGTAACACTTCGGGATGAGCTTAACAATATTAATAATTATATGCGGATTCAGCAGTATCGTTTTAATAATCGTTTTTCTTTAGAAATTGTAGTAGATGAAGAAGATATGCAGGCCTATGACTTTTACGTACCACGGCTGATTTTGCAGCCTATTGTAGAGAATGCTATTGTTCATGGCCTTGAAGAAAAAACAGAAAATGCAAGAGTAATTATTGAGGTTACAGTTGCTGATGATCTGATTATTACAGTTTCTGATAATGGGACAGGAATGTCCATTGAGGAGCTTGATCTGTTAAACAGCAGGATTCATTCCAGTCAGATGCATGTTGAAGAGGAAAGTAGCCAGAATCATAGTACAGGAATTGCACTTCCCAATATCAACAAAAGGATCCGTTTACTTTTTGGAGATAAATATGGACTTAATGTTTATAGCTCGAGTGGATGTGGTACAGATGTCGAAGTAATTTTGCCAGTTGATTGTCGAACGGAGGAAATGCCAGTTGAAAAAAATAGTATTAAAAATGAGCGAGCTAAATCTTCGGAATGAAAGATATGGAAAGCTGGAGTATGCATCATTGCATGTAATGGAAGGCGATATTACTTCTTTTCTTGGGCTGAATTACTCCGGGAAGGAATTGGCAGTTCAAATTCTTCTTGGTGAAATTGATTTGGACTGGAATAAAAATAAGGTTTATATTGATGGACAAAAAATACAAAGGGCATCGGATTTGCACCCGCTGGTTTATCATTTGTGTGCAGACAGTCCTGGGATTGAAAATTGGACAGTTGCAGAATATATTTCTCTGACGGAGGTAAATTGGTTTCTATCTAAAAAGGTTAAAAAGCGCTTATTGAAAGAAACAGAGCAGCAACTGGAAGAGGTAGGCATACATATTGATATTCAAAAAAAAATGAACAGCCTTAATGTACTGGAACGTAGAATGGTAGAGGTTATGCGTGCACGCAAAAAAGGTGCACGTATTTTGATTCTTGAAGATGAATGTGAAGGGATGGACAGGGAGATGCTCTGCTCTTATGAGCAATTCTTGAAGAAAGTGATCAAGAATCATATGGCAGCTATTCTTATCTGTCATTCAGATATGGCTACTTCTGTTTTGGCAGATAATTATATTATTTTCAGAAGAGGACGCATTGTTAAAAAATGGAAAAAAAATTCAGCATATAACAATGGAGAGATTAGTGATTATTTACTGGGTGGAACTATGATTCAGAAAAAAAACTCATTGGACAGTTATGCCCGTAAAATACGTCCGGGAAAAGATATTGTATATAGTGTACGAAACCTTGCAATTGGCAAAACTATAGAAGATTATGATTTCAGGAAAGGAGAAATTTCTACTTTTGTTCTTGTGAATCATACAGAAAGAATGAAGCTTTTCATGAATCTGAGTGGAAGAATTACTCCTGATAGTATGCAATACTTATTAAACGGCAAGTTTGTATCTCGGCCTGCGTATCTGTCATTTATAAAAAATAAGGTTGTGTCTGTAATGAAAAGTGGGAATGATTATGAGATATTTGAAAAGATGTCTGTGGGAGACAATCTGATTCTTCCTTCCCTTCGAAAGATACCGCGACTGGTATATATGGTATCAGGCGACAAGATGAGTGAAATTTTAAGCGAGGAAATGGAACATGAATCATTGATTAATAATGATATCGTTTATCATTTGGACAAAAATAATCATATTAATATTTCATTTAATCGGTGGTATGTATTTAATCCTAAAGCAATTATACTTTATGAACCGTTTACCAGTTGTGATGCCTATGGAGTTTCTATTATACTGTCTTATATTAAAAAAATGGCAGACAGAGGAACCGCTGTTATCGTTATCAAATCAAATATAGAATATATGCATGGAATTTCGGATCGTGTATTTATTATTGAGTGATCTGTTTTTCATTTGGAAAAAAGTGTTATTTGCAAACAGAACGTATTTGCAGATAATGCTTTTTTTGTATATATCGCTTATAAAACGAAAAAAAATGCCAGATAAATATAAAAAAGATAAAAATATTAATGAGGAAATATATAAAAACTTGATATTTTCCACCAATTCTAAATCTGGTCGGGTTGGTTTTTTTGTATATTTACTATATACTAAAGCCAATAAAGGAGGGAACAGACATGAAAATTGCTATTGGTTGTGATCCAAATGCTCAGAGTGCAAAGGAAGAGCTTATTAAATTTATGAATACTAAAGGATATGGATCTGTTACAGATTTTGGAAGTGAAGATACAATTTATGCTCATGTTGCGACTAAGGTTGCGGAGGCAGTAGCTATTGGAGAATACGATCGTGGAATATTGATTTGTGGAACAGGAATTGGTGTTTGTCTTGCAGCAAGCAAAGTAAAGGGTGCATATCCTGCGTTATTAACAGATATTTATTCTGCTAAGCGTGCACGACTTAGTAATAACGCAAATATTGCCTGTTTTGGTGCGTTTACGATTGGCAGTAAATTAAGGGAAGAGCTGGTAGATGCATTTTTAACAAATGAGTTTGTTCAGGGATGTTCCTCTCAGCCAAAGGTAGATGCGTTTGTGGAATATGATATGAATCGATAATGACAATTTAGAAGAGAGGTGGCAAAACAATGAGTTTAATTGAGTTGAAGGATATTCATAAAAGTTTTTATGGAGTTGAAGTCCTCCATGGCGTAAATTTTGTTTTGCAGGCCGGAACTGTTCATGCACTGATGGGTGAAAATGGTGCAGGAAAATCAACGTTGATGAAAGTGATTGCAGGAGTTCATTCTGCTGATTCTGGAAGAATTCTTCTTGATGGTAAAGAAGTAAACATTTCATCTCCGGCTATGGCGCGTGAATTGGGGATAGCCATGATTCATCAGGAACTTTCTTCAGAACTTGAAATGTCTGTTGCAGAGAATATTTATCTGGGCAGGGAACCAGGGCGATTTGGATTGGTTGATTATCAACAGTTATATCGGCAAACAGGAGAATTACTTGAAAAGCTTGGAATAAATTTAAACCCTAAAACAAAAATGAAACAATTGAGAGTAGCAGATCAACAGATGGTTGAAATTGCAAAAGCTATTTCCCAAAATGCGAGAGTGGTTATCATGGATGAACCAACCTCTTCGATCACTGATAAAGAGGTAGACAGCTTATTTGAAATGATTAGAGGACTTAAGGCTTCAGGGGTTGGTATTATTTATATTTCACACAAGATGGACGAAATATTTCAAATTTGTGATGAAATGACAATACTTCGTGATGGCACATACATAGACACTTTTAAAGCTTCTGAAATAGATGAGGATATTTTAATTCGCAGCATGGTAGGACGTGATTTGGGAGTGCAGTTTCCAAAAGTAAATGTACAAATTGGAGACCCTGTACTGGAGGTTCAGCATCTTACTCGCAAAGGCCAATATGAAGACATAAGTTTTAAACTCCATAAAGGTGAAATATTAAGTTTTGTCGGTCTGGTAGGAGCAGGGCGTACAGAACTGATGCATTCTATTTTCGGCATCACGAAACCAGATTCCGGAAAAATTTTGTTAAATGGTCAGGAAGTGAATTTTAAAAATCCGAAAGATGCCATAGAGCATGGAATTGCCTATGTGACTGAAGATCGTAAAGGAGAAGGCCTGGTTTTACCAATGAGTGTTGAAAAGAACATTACGATTGCTTCTTTAAAATCATTTGTAAAAAAGGGGTTTTTACAGAATAAAAAAGAAGTGGAGATAGTAAAACAGGAAATCGCCTCTTTGGGAATCAAAGTTTCAAGAACCTCTATGGATGTTAAGTCACTTTCGGGTGGAAATCAACAGAAAGTAGTCTTGGCAAAATGGATGATCGCCAGACCGAATATTTTGATTTTTGATGAACCTACCCGTGGAATTGATGTAGGTGCAAAAGCAGAAATTTATAAAATTATGTGCGACTATGTAAGTCAAGGAAATGCCATTCTTATGGTTTCTTCTGAAATGCCGGAGGCTATGGGAATGTCTGACAGGATGATTGTATTAAGTAATCATAAATGCAGTGGTGAGCTAAAGCGTTATGAATTTAGTCAGGAGACAATTGCGCAGATGCAGTTTAGATTTATGCAGACAAAACAAGAATAGGGGGGAGAAGTATGAATGGAGAAATGGTAAAGAAGAAGGCTTATGCAAAGAACGAAAAATTATCAAGAAAACAATTTATTTCAACTTACGGTTCTTTAATAGGACTGATACTTTTGGTAATTGTTATTACCATATTGAGACCACGATTTGTCAGTCCTGCCAATTTAAGAAATGTATTTCGGAATGCATCCATTAATGGATTGCTAGCAATAGGTATGACATTTGTTGTTTTAACTGGCGGTATTGATTTATCTGTTGGTGCGATTATGGGATGTGCAGGTATGTATTCTGCATATTTTGCACAGGCTGTAAAGGGATATCCTGCTATTGTTGCTGTTTTAATAGGTTTAACAGTAGGACTTGTATTTGGTGTTTTTAATGGAGTATGTATTGCCTATCTGAAGGTTCCAGCATTTGTAGGAACTTTAGGTGCTATGAGTATTGCAGACAGTTTGAAGTTTTTATTAACAGATGCAAAACCGATTCCTAATCTGTCGGATACATTTAAATACATTGGAGGCGGCAGTTTGGGTTTTCTTCCAATTCCGTGTGTAATAATGATTTTTGTTTTAATTATATGTTTTACACTTTTGTATAAAACAAGATATGGACGCTATATTTATGCAGTAGGCGGAAACAGAAATGCAGCTCATGTGTCAGGTATTAATACCAAAAGAATTATCTGTTCTGTTTATGTACTTACAGGTATACTTTCCGCTTTGGCAGGAGTCATTATGACTGCCAGAGTGACATCAGGAGTTACGTCAACCGGGGATGGATATGAAACAGATGCAATTGCAGCAGTTGTGATCGGAGGAACCAGTCTGGCAGGAGGAAAAGGCAGGCTTTGGGGAACTATCGTAGGTATTTTGATTATGCAGTTCCTTTCTACGGGACTTGATATGCTGGGGGTTAATGCATATTATCAGATGTTGGTTAAAGGATTTGTTGTAATTGGAGCGGTAATGTTAGATGGGCTTAGCTCTGATTGACCGAATAAGTTTTGAACCAGAAAATCATATTAAATATATAATCAACAATCAAAGGAGGAAATGATTATGGCAAAGACAACAAAGAAAATGCTGGCAGCAACAATGGCGCTCACAGTGGCAGCTACTACTTTAGGAGGTGTGGCAGTATTTGCTTCTGAAGGTACGGAAAGCGAAAAAGTAGCCGGTGCAGAGGGACTTAATATTGGAGCAACTTTTTATACCCTTCAGACAGAATTTTGTATGCGTATGGATAATGCAGCACAGAAATGGGCGAAAGACAATGGTGTAACTTATAAATCTTATGATGGTAATAATGATGCAGCAAAACAGCTGGAGCAGGTTGAAACTATGATTGCGGATGGTGTAGATGCTATTATTTTAAATCCTCAGGATGCAGACGCATGTTCTGCGTGCGTAGATGCGGCTGTAGAAGCAGGTATTCCAATTATAGGTGTAAACACTATGGTAAATAATGACAAACTGACTGCTTATGTAGGGTCTCAGGATGTAACTGCCGGTGAAGCAATTATGGAATATATGATTGAGTATATGGGCAGTGAAGAATTTAATATTGTAGTTATTGAAGGTCCTATGGGACAATCGGCACAGTTACAGCGTATGGAGGGAATTACAAATGTATTAAAGGATTATCCAGATATTAAGATTCTTGCCCAAAATACAGCAAACTGGTCACGTTCTGAAGCAATGGCTCTAATGGAAACATGGATCACTACATATGGGGATGAAATTGATGCAGTAGTATCTGAAAATGATGAAATGGCATTGGGGGCAAGAGAGGCAATTGAAGCGGCAGGAATGGATATTCCATGTATTGGAATTGATGGTATTACAGACGCCGTATCCGCAATTGAAAATGGAAAAATGATTGCTAGTGACTTCCAGAATGCGGAAGGTCAGATTACCGGTGCACTGGAAACTGCTGTGAAATGTGTTAATGATGAGGAATATGAAAAGGAACTTTGGATTCCGTTTGAAATGATTACTCCGGATAATTTTAAAGATTACCAGGGAAAATATTAAATGACATTGGGATAATAAAATAATAGGAGGGATTTATTATGTTGCCTTATGAGGGTGTTGATCTTGAGTTTTCATTGGAAGGAAAAACTGCTGTTATTACTGGAGGCGCAGCTGGCATTGGTTATGCAACAGCGAAGTTCTTCCATGAAAAAGGTGTAAATATTGTACTTGCTGACCTTAACCCCAAACTTGATGAAGTAGCTGAAGAAATCGGAGAACATACTATTGGAGTTGTTGGAAATGTCTGTGACACAGACTATCCTGCTAAGGTAGTTGAAAAAGCAGTAAATTCATTTGGAAAAATTGATATCCTGGTAAATTGTGCGGGTATTGTTGCACTTGATAATGCTGAGACAATCAGTGCAGATTTCTGGAATCGTACGATTAATATTAATTTATCTGCATGTTTTTTTATGGCACAGGCTGTTGGCAGATATATGATCGAAAATAAGATACCGGGATGTATTGTTAATATGGCTTCACAGGCAGGAGTTATTGCTTTGGATAAGCATGTTGCGTATTGTGCTGCGAAAGGTGGAATCATTGCAATGACAAAAGTAATGGCAAAGGAATGGGGAATTTATGGGATTCGTGTAAATTCTGTATCTCCTACTGTAGTTCTTACAGCATTAGGGCATAAAGCGTGGGATGGTCCGGTGGGAGATGCTTTTAAAGAGACAATTCCTGCAAAACGGTTTGCAGAACCTGAAGAAATCGCTTCTGTTATTGCATTTCTTTGCAGTAAGGGAGCAGGTATGATTACTGGTCATAATCTTCTTGTAGATGGTGGATTTACTATTCAATAATATTGATAATACGACATATAGAGTTGGGAGGATATTATGCAAAGAATATTAAATAATCCAGACAATATTGTAGATGAAATGCTGGAAGGATTTTTAAAGGCACATTCTGATATAGTAGAGACAACAGAAAATTCTCGTGTGGTAAAGGCGAAAAATATACCGGAAGGTAAAGTCGGTGTTATTACAGGCGGTGGATCCGGTCATAAGCCTGCTTTTATTGGATATGTTGGAAAAAATCTCTGCGATGCAGCAGCAGTAGGAGAGATTTGTTCTTCTCCCACTGCGGTAGCATTTCTGGATGCGGCGAAAGCAGCAGATCAGGGAAAAGGAGTGGCCTGCCTGTACGGTAATTATTCCGGAGATAACATGAATGTAAAAATGGCAGTAAAAATGGCAAAAAAAGAGGGAATTACTGTAAAAACAGTAATTGCCAATGATGATGTTGCATCAGCACCTAAAAGTCAGAGAGAAAAAAGAAGAGGTGTTGCTGGTGAAATACTGATGTGGAAAGCCGGTGGTGCAAAGGCTGCGCAGGGAGGTAATCTTGATGAAGTGATCGCAGCTGCACAGAAGGCAATTGATAATACCCGTTCGGTTGGTATTGGTTTAACCCCATGCACACTTCCGGCAGTAGGACACCCGAACTTTGAAATTAAAGATGGAACTATGGAAGTGGGAATCGGACATCATGGCGAACCGGGAATTGAAGTAGTTCCAATTGAGACAGCAGATAAAATGGCAAAAAGAATGACAGATATTGTTCTTCCTGATTATCCATTTGAGTCTGGTGATGAAGTGATTGTATTAGTCTCTGGTCTTGGGGCAACACCTGTCATGGAATTATATGTTTTGTATAACGAAATTGAGAAAATTTTAGAGAAGAAGGGAATTAGAGTTCATAGATCTTATGTAGGAAATTATTTTACTTCTCTGGAAATGAGCGGTGCTACTTTGACGGTAATGAAATTGGACGATGAGCTAAAGACGCTTATGGATATGCCTGCATACAGTATGGGATTTAAGCAGGAATAAAAGGGAAAGAGAGGGAGCGACAGCATGAGTACATTCAAAAATGCTTCTGGTAAAACGATACTGATGAAAATGGTAAAGGGTATCCAGGAAAATAAAGCATATCTTGGTGAAGTAGATGGGCTTATTGGAGATGGAGACCATGGCATGAATATGAATAAGGGATTTACAGTATTTGAAAATCGCTTTTCAGATAAAGAGTTTAGTTTTACAGAAGGACTTGATGAACTTGGAACGATATTGTTAAATGAAATAGGCGGTTCCATGGGGCCTATATACGGTACTATTCTGATGGACATGGCAGAAGCCGGCGAAGATTTGGAAGAAATAGGTGTTTCTGATTTTGCAAAAATGTTAAGAGCAGGGCTTAAAGGACTATGTGAGATTGTTGATGCGCGGGTAGGCGATAAAACACTTGTGGATACACTTTCCCCGGCGGTAGATGTGATGGAAGAGGCGGCTGAAGCTGGAAAAAATTTTGCAGAGGCTTTGTCAGAAATGAAGCATGCCGCCGAAACAGGACGTGATTCTACAAAGGATATGGTTGCAAAATTTGGACGTTCCAGTCGGCTGGGAGAACGTTCAAGAGGAGTTTTGGATGCCGGAGCAACATCATGTTGCATTATTTTGCAATCTATGGCTGATGGAATTATGGATATTCTTTTGTAAATATTTTGATATGAAAGGCTGTTACGCTACTTAGTGTAACAGCCTTTTAAAATATAAAAAATAAATCTGTTTCTGGTTTTTTATTCAGGAATCCTGCTGGTTTATGGACATGGTTATGAAAGGAAATCAAGAAACTGCATATTTTCGAAAGATATCTGAGATGAATTTATATGGTGCAGACTGTTGTTTTATGTGCTTTACAGGTGTCTTGACACCTATCAAGTTTGGTGGTATACTTGCAAAAAATATTAAGAACAGCCAAAGATTATGTAAAGAAAACCGCTCAGGTGTCGGAAAATGACAGCTATGCGGTGCGAGGGAGAAAATGAAAGAATATTATGACGTGATCATTGTGGGAACTGGCGCAGCAGGTCTTTACTGTGCCCTGAACCTTCCGGAAAGAAAGGATATCCTGATGATCACAAAAAAGGAAGCGGATCAGTCTGATTCTTTTCTGGCTCAGGGCGGCATCTGTATGCTTCGTGGTGAGGATGACTATGAGGATTATTTTGAGGATACCATGCGGGCCGGACATTATGAAAATAATAAAAAGGCAGTAGATCTGATGCTTAGAAGTTCCAACAGTATTATCCGGGATCTTCTGACGAGAGAGGTTGATTTTGAGAGAAATGAAAAAGGAGATCTGGAATTTACCAGAGAAGGAGCTCACTCTCAGCCGAGGATCCTTTTTCATGAGGACATTACAGGCAAGGAGATCACTTCAAAGCTTTTGGCTCAGGCACAGGCCAGAGAAAATATTGAAATTGTTGAATACATGACAATGGTAGATCTGATTTCAGCAGATAATATCTGCGGCGGAGTTGTTGCCATGGACGAACAGGACGAAATTTACGAGATAAGTGCTCCTTACGTGGTGCTTGCCTGCGGAGGACTTGGGGGCCTGTATAAAAATTCTACCAATTTTCCGCATATTACAGGAGATGCTCTGGGAATTGCCATGAAGCATGGGATTCTGCTGGAAAATATTGATTACATACAGATCCATCCCACAACTCTGTATTCAAAGAAGCCCGGAAGACGTTTCCTGATTTCAGAATCAGTGAGAGGCGAGGGAGCTTACCTTTATGACAAAAACGGACAGCGTTTTACAAATGAACTTCAGCCCAGAGATCTGCTGAGTCAGGCAATTTTTTCTCAGATGGAAAAGCAGGATACAGAATTTGTCTGGGAGGATATGAGACCTCTGGGAGAGAGTACTATTATGAAGCATTTTCCGAATATTTTCAGCAGATGTCTGGAGGAAGGCTTTGATGTAAGAAAAGAACCGATTCCTGTAGTTCCTGCCCAGCATTATTTTATGGGCGGGATCAAAGTAAATCTGGGAAGCAGAACCTCCATGCAGGGGCTTTACGCCTGTGGAGAGACCAGCTGCAATGGTGTTCACGGTAAGAACCGTCTTGCCAGCAATTCCCTTTTGGAATCTCTTGTATTTGCAAGAAGGGCAGCTGATGATATATTATTTGGGAAGAAGCCGGAGCCATGCCGGGCAGGCGCGGTAGACCGGAAGGTGTATGAGGACCGGGAAAGTCTTATGGCAGGCTACCGTACAGTGATTTTAAATGAAATTGAAAGGATGAAAAAAAATCATGAATGAAATTACAATGAAAATGCAGGCAGATGAGCTGATTATGATGGCTCTGAGAGAGGATATTACAAGCGAGGACGTTTCCACAAATGCCGTTATGCCAAAGGCACAGAAGGGAACGGTTGACCTGATCGCCAAGGAGGACGGCGTGATTGCAGGACTTCAGGTTTATGCAAGAGTATTTACACTTCTTGATGACAAAACAGAAATTGAATTTTTTTGCCAGGATGGAGAAGAAGTAAAGAACGGACAGCTTCTTGCCAGAGTAACAGGAGATATCCGTGTGCTTCTTTCCGGAGAACGTGTGGCTCTCAACTATCTTCAGAGAATGAGCGGAATTGCCACCTATACAAGAGAAGTGACAAAACTTCTTGAGGGAAGCAGTCTGACTCTGCTTGATACAAGAAAGACAACTCCCAACTGTCGTGTGTTTGAAAAATATGCAGTGCGTGTAGGCGGGGGAAATAATCACAGATATAATCTTTCTGACGGAGTTCTTCTGAAGGACAATCATATCGGTGCGGCAGGAAGCGTTGCAAAAGCTGTTGCTATGGCAAAAGCATACGCGCCTTTTGTCCGTAAAATTGAAATTGAGGTAGAGTCTCTGGAGCAGGTAAAAGAAGCTGTTGAGGCAGGAGCCGATATTATTATGCTGGATAATATGACTCCGGAACAGATAAAAGAGGCAGTAGAGTTCATTGACGGAAGAGCGGAAACAGAATGTTCGGGAAATGTTACAAAAGAAAACATTGCCAGAATCCGTGAGGTGGGTGTTGATTATGTTTCCAGCGGTGCTCTCACTCATTCTGCACCGATTCTTGATATTTCCATGAAAAATCTTCATGCAATCTGAGAGGAGGGAAAGCATGAATACCTCTGAGAGGAGAAAGGAGATTCTGAAGACTCTTCGGAGCTCGGATTTTCCGGTGGCGGCCAGAGAGCTTGCGGCAAAATTTGGCGTAAGCCGTCAGGTGATCGTTCAGGATATGGCGGTGATACGGGCGTCAACGCCAGGAATCCTTTCCACTACAAAGGGCTATACCATACAGCAGGAAAACAGCTGTACAAGAGAATTTAAGGTCCGCCACAGTCAGGAGCAGGCAGCCGAGGAACTGAATCTGATTGTGGACTGCGGCGGCCGTGTGAAGAATATCAGCATCAGCCATCGGGTATATGGCCGTGTTTCCGCAGAAATGGACATCCGTTCCAGGCATGATGTGACGGAATTCGTAGAAGCTCTGAACAGCAGCCATTCCACAGTTCTGAGCAATGCCACTTCCGGTTACCATTATCATCTGGTAGAAGCGGAAAGTCAGCAGCGGCTTGATCTGATCGGGCAGCAGCTGGAGAACGCAGGATTGCTGGCGCCTCTGCAGCCCTGGGAAAAGAAAGAGAAAAAGGAGAACATAAGATGACAGTAGCGGAGTTACAGGCAGAAATCATTCGCCTGAAAAAAGAAAAAAACATCTGTATTCTGGCACATGCCTATCAGGGACATGAGATCCTGGAGGTAGCGGATTATACAGGAGATTCCTACGGATTAAGTGTAGAGGCCACAAAAAGCCACTGCAGCGGTATGATCATGTGCGGTGTCCGGTTTATGGCTGAGACCTGCAAGATTCTGAATCCTGATAAAAGAGTCTGGCTGGCAAATCCGGCAGCAGGCTGTCCTATGGCTGAACAGCTTGATGTTCAGGGACTTCGTCAGCTGAAAAAGAAATATCCCGGTTATGCAGTTGTTGCCTACATAAATACCACTTCAGAGCTGAAAACAGAGTGCGATGTATGTGTCACTTCCGCTTCTGCACTGGAAATCTGCAGAAAGCTTGACAATGATAAGATCCTGTTTATTCCAGATCCGAATCTTGGACATTTTGTGGCAGAGCAGCTTCCGGAAAAGACCTTTGCCTTTTATGACGGAGGATGTCCACGTCATAAGATGGTTACAGGTCAGGAGGCGGAAAAAGCAAAAGCTGCTCATCCCAACGCCCTTCTTCTTGTACATCCGGAGTGTTGCCCTGAGGTGACCCGGCAGGCTGATTATGTGGGGTCTACAACAGGAATTATGGCGTATGCGGAAAAATCGGATGCAGAAGAATTTATTATCGGAACAGAAAACAGTATTGTAGAGCATTTGCAGTTTTCCTGCCCGGATAAAAAGTTTTATCCTTTGTCTGTTTCTCTTACATGCATGGACATGAAGGTTACTACATTAATGGATGTTTATAATTGCCTGAGAGGAACTGCAGGAGAAGAGATCGAGCTGTCTCCGGAAGTAATGGAAGGCGCAGGAAGATGTATCAGAAAAATGGTTGAATAAATATATGGAACGAGGGGAAGCGCGAAAGCGCTTCCTTTTGTGGTTAGGTGGAAAACAGATAGTTTTGATCAGAAACTGATATCATAGCTTACATTATTACAGTGTTATCTGAGGCGCAGGCAACGGGGGAGGAGGGATTTTAAAATTTTTTAAACACATAAAACCTTGACTTTTATATCTTACATATGTAATATTTAGATATAAAGATTACATATGTAGGATTTAAAAAGAGGTGATTATGATAAAAAAGTCAAAAAAGATTTTGTTTACAGTTTTGCTGATTGCTGCAGGGATGCTTCTGATGGTTTTGGCTGCTGGCCTGGTATTGCAGATGAAGACAGAAAAGCCGGAAGAAATTTTGAGGGCGTATTTTTCCGCAGTGGAAGAAAAGGATTATGAATCCATGTATCAGATGGTGGATCCGGATACGTTGATCAATCTTGATAAAGAGGGTTTTATCCATAGAAATTCCAGAATTTATGAGGGAATGGAAGCCCATAATATCCGTATTGAAAACATTCAGGAAATCAGCAGCAGGGGAAAGACTACTGTGCTGTCCTATGATATTTCTATGGATACTGCGGCCGGAACCATTGCTTTTTCTGATGAGACAGGCTTTGTCAGGACAAAAAACAGATATTTACTTTTATGGAATGACGGGATGATTCTTCCTGATCTGACTCCATCAGACAAGGTAAGTGTTGTTACAGATAAGGCACAGCGGGGAAGGATTCTTGACCGGAACGGAAAGACACTTGCCGGTCCCGGAATTGCTTCTTCTGTGGGCATTGTCCCGGGAAAGCTTCAGAATAAGGAGGAAGCTGTAAAGGAACTGGCTCTGCTTCTTGATATGAGGGAGGAAACCATTCTTCAGAAGTTAAGCGCATCCTGGGTAAAGGAAGATTCCTTTGTGCCGCTGGCAACTATTCCAAAAGTCAGTGAACTGGAGCTTATGGCAGAAAATCCCGGTCAGGAGCTTCTTCAGGAGCAGCAGCGTCAGGAACAGCTTCTTGCCGTCCCGGGAGTTATGCTGACAGATCAGGAGATCCGGACGTATCCTCTGGGTGAAGCCGCCTCTCATTTGATCGGGTATGTGCAGCCTGTAACCGCAGAGGATCTGGAAGAGCATAAGGGCGAGGGCTATGATGCTGCCAGTGTGATTGGAAAAAGCGGGGCAGAGCTTCTCTATGAAAAAGAACTGAAGGGGAAAAATGGATGTGAGATCAGAATTGTAGATCAGGCTGGAAACACCAGGAAAGTGGCAGCCAGTGTTCTAAGAGAAGACGGACAGAACATTCAGCTTACCATTGACAGCGGCCTGCAGCAGTCCCTTTATGAAAAATTTCAGGAGGATCCCGGCTGTTCTGTGGCAGTAAATCCTTATACGGGAGAAGTTCTGGCTCTTGTAAGCACTCCTTCCTATGATAATAATGATTTTATTCTGGGACTTTCGGATACTCAGTGGAAGGATTTGAATGAGGATATAAAAAAGCCAATGTATAACCGTTTTCGTCAGATCTGGTGTCCGGGCTCTGTGTTGAAGCCTGTGATCGCGGGAATCGGAATGAAAACAGGCAGTCTGGACCCGGAGGAGGATTTTGGAAATGAAGGACTTTCCTGGCAGAAGGATTCCTCCTGGGGAGATTACCATGTAACGACTCTTCATGAATATGAGCCAGTTACACTAAAAAATGCCCTGATCTATTCTGATAATATTTATTTTGCAAAGGCAGCGCTGAGAATCGGGGCAGAGACATTGGCAGATTCGCTGGAACAGCTTGGCTTTGGTCAGAAGCTTCCTTTTGAGATTTCTGTGGCGGAATCCCATTATTCGAATACTGATAAAATTGAAACAGAGATCCAGCTTGCGGACAGCGGGTACGGGCAGGGTCAGATTCTTGTGAATCCTCTTCATCTTGTAAGCATTTATACGGCGTTTCTCAATCAGGGAAATATGCTTCGTCCCTATTTGAGATACCGGGAAAATCCTTCTGCAGAAACATGGATTACACAGACCTTTTCTCCGGAGATCGTGGATAAGCTTATGGAAGGAATGACTGGGGTTGTGAACGATCCTTCGGGGACCGGATATGGAGCCTGCAGACAGGACGTTCTTCTTGCGGGAAAAACAGGAACCGCAGAGCTTAAGGCAACCCAGGAAGATTCTACAGGTACAGAAATCGGATGGTTTGCTGTTTTTCCTGTGGAAAAGGATGCTTCCAGACCAGTTCTTTTGATATCCATGGTGGAAAACGTAAAGGAACTGGGAGGAAGCGGATATGTAGTCCAAAAGGATGCGGAAGTTTTAGAGGAATATTTTGGAGGATAATACAGAACGGGTGATTGCAGCGGCCTGCGAGCCGTCTGCATGGTCTACACCCTGGATATTTGCAGCAAAATACAGAACATTATCATCTGTTTCCACAAAACCTACAAACCATCCACTGATATCCCTGCCGTTTCTCCGAATAGTTCCGGTTTTGCCGTACAGCGTTCTGCCTGAGAACTCTCCTACCCGAAGCGCATCCTTTACTGCCTGAATGTTTTGTTCGGAGCAGTCAAAGGTATTCGTATAAAAATTCTGAAGAAGCTCCACCTGTTCTACTGCGGAAATCTTCAGTGAGTCGTCAGCCCAGTAAAGCTTCAGATCTTTACTTATCTGCTTGTTTCCATAATTGATTTTTTTCAGAAAGGAGGAGATTTCTGTTCTTCCAAGCAGCTGATCTATGTTCTGAAAATACCAGTTTACAGAGTCCTTCATGGCAGAATCAAGGGTCTGGTCCTGTTCCCACCGGGGAAATGCGCAGGGAGTGCCGTCCCATTTCATGGAGGAGGATTCCGGTGAGATAATGCCCTTTTCCAGCCCGTGAAGAGCAGAATAAATTTTGAAGGTAGAGGCCGGAGAAAAACGTTGGACTGCAAGCTCCGGCCGGTAAATTTTCCAAAGCCCGGTCTGACTGTCATACAGAACAAAGCTTCCGTCAAAACCATGGAAATCTGTGGAAATCTCAAGATTCTCTGTGGTTTTTCCATGTAAAGAAACAGTTTCTTCGGAGCCGGCGTATGCAGACAATACAGGTATCATTCCTGCAATAAGAACAGAAATGAGAAGATAGGAAATTACGCTTTTCCATTTTTGTTTCCTGTTTCTGTGCCGGAAAGAGGTGATTCCCAGGATTCGCCGGCGGAGCTGGCTGCCTTTGCTTACCATTCCGGAAGCAGACGGATAAGAAGAGAGCTTTTCCGCCAGATTTAAAAGCGAAGCTCCGTAAAGAGGGTAATCCTCTGCTGATAGATGAGCCAGCACAGAGGCATCGCAGGCAAGCTCCCGTTCCAGGGGGATTCTTTTTAGTGTCAGGAGAACTGCCGGATTAAACCAGTAAAGAATGCGGAACAGTATACAAAGGTCATTGACAAGTCCGTCCAGACAGCGGCAGTGCTGAAGCTCATGAAGAAACATATACCGTAATTCGTGGGTCTGAAGTACAGAATCAAGATCATCAGGAATAAAAATCCGGGGTTTCAGAAAACCGGTTGTTACGGGAGAGGGGATTTTGGGGCTGACAAAAACCAAAATCTTACGACGAATATGGAGCTCTGTACAGCAGTCTGAAAAAATTTTTTGGATTTCCGGTTTCTCAAGGAGACTGGCGCCGCATTTTATTTTATGGAACTTCCATGTAATATGGAAAAATAAAAGCAGGGTTATGGCAGCACCGGTAATCCAGAACGAAAGAAGTATAAGATTCCAGTGTCCGGGAGCTGCAGAATTTACAGAGACTGCAAAATCCCGGATTACGGAGCTGGAATCCGAGGCTGTCATAGAGGAAATGCCAGGGAGGTTTTGCGCGGAAGCCGGCTGCAGGCTGTTTATAAAAGCAGAAAGCCATTGGAACAATGAGCTTCGGGATACGGGAAACGAAAATCCGAAAAAGGACAGTGGGAGAAAAGGCACGGACAGAAGGATAAAATACGGTATGCAGAGATAATACTGGAGCCCCGGAGAAAGCTGGTTTTTCAAAAGTCTTTTTGCACAGACCAGTATTCCTGTAAGAGCTATAAGAATAAGATTGCAGATCAGAAAGCGACTACCAAAATTCTGCAAATTAATTTCCCCCTTCCGGAAAACGATCGTTCAAAAGCTGACGAAGAGATTCCAGTTCTTCCCCGGAAACTGGTTCCGTGTCCAGAAAAGAGGAGAACATGGCAGAAAGCTTTCCATTATAATACCGATCGAGAAAACTGGAATTTTTTTGGCGGAGATAATCCTCTTCAGAAAAAACAGGAGAATAGACAAACATCCGGCTGCGTTTTTCATAGCAGAGCACACCTTTTGTCACAAGTCGTTTCAGCATGGTCTGGACAGTTTTGGGACTCCAGTCAGTAGTCCGGCAAAGTATGTCAGTTACCTGGTTGGTACTGATGGGGGCATGTTTCCAGATGATTTTCATTACCTCGTATTCTGCTTCAGAAATCTGGGGAAGTTTCATGACAGTCTCCTTTCGGGATGGATAGAATGGAATCTTACGTATGTAAGATTATTATAGCCCGGGAGAGGGCGGGTGTCAAATACATAAAAAAAGACAGTCACATGACGGTTGTGACTGTCTTTTTTAATTATAAGCTTATAATTAAAAATAAAAGGCGTTTTTATTAGCCGATGTTGTTTACGGCTTTTGTTAAACGGGAAACTTTTCTTGCACAGTTGTTTTTGTGGTAAACACCCTTGGATGTAGCTTTGCTGATTGTGGCAATTGCCTCGTTAAGTGCAACCTGTGCAGCAGCCTTGTCGTTATTCTGAACTGCAGCTTCTACCTTTTTGATGGAAGTTTTAACAGCAGAACGGATAGACTTATTTCTCGCAGCTTTAGTTCTGTTTACTAAGATTCTTTTCTTTGCAGATTTAATGTTAGCCAATGTGGACACCTCCATTTCGAGTTTTTTTGATTGATTGCTACAGGAACAGACACGGGCGCTCCTGTAAACATGCTTATTCATTTTAGTATACATATTCTGGAATGTCAATACATAATTCTCATAAAAATGTAAATCTTATAGAAAAGGAGCTATCAACTGCTTTATGCGCAGTATAACACTGGAATTTATTTCAGATGTCCCGGGAAAATGAGCGCATTAATTGTATGAAATCGGACAGGATTGCATGTATAGCAGGGAAAAGACACTGGCAATATCATTTACAGGCATGGAGGGAAAAATGTCAGGAAGCAGCAGAATCAGAACCGACCTGGCTCTTGAAGCAACGGAGAGCTTTGCCCAAAGCAATACAGAGCTTCGGGGAGTAGAAGTAAAGGAACAATATGATGAAGAAAGAGATATCCGCACTACTGTTGTAAAAATAACAACAGAAAACGGAGCAAAGGCTATGGGGCGGCCTCAGGGAAATTATATTACCATAGAAGCGCCAAATCTTTCGGCCTCGGACGAGGATTATCACAGAGAAATCTCAGAAGAGATCGCCCGTCATCTGAGAAAGCTTGTCAATCTGAAGCGGGAGACATCAGTTCTTGTGGTAGGTCTGGGAAATCAGGCAATTACAGCGGATGCCCTGGGTCCCCACGTTGTGGATAATCTCAGGATGACCCGTCATATTATCAGAGAATATGGACTGAAAAGTACAGAAAAGGAAATTCTGCACCGGGTCAGTGGTCTTGCGCCGGGCGTTATGGCTCAGACAGGAATGGAAACTTCAGAAATTGTAATGGGTGTAGTGGCAGAAACAAAGCCGGATCTTGTTATTGCGGTAGATGCCCTGGCAGCCCGCAGTATCCGAAGGCTGAACCGGACAGTCCAGATCACGGATACGGGGATTCATCCAGGTTCCGGGGTGGGAAATCACAGGATCGGACTTACTGAAGAAAATCTTCAGGTAAAAGTAATTGGAATCGGGGTTCCCACAGTAGTAGATGCGGCAACGATTGTCCATGATTCTATGGAACATCTTCTGGATGCACTGGAGGAACAGGAGCAGAAAGAGTTCCTGGAGGAAATGATTGCGCCAAATCTTTACAGTATGTTTGTGACACCGAAGGATGTGGATGAAACTGTAAAATATTTAAGCTTTACCATATCAGAGGGGCTGAACATGGCTTTTTCAGGCGTCTGATGGGAAAATCAAAAAATAGATTTCTGCATAGATAAAGCTTATTGCTGCTGTCGCAGAGAATCAGAATATATGACCGGGAAATACTTTGACAGCAGCATATTTCCGGAAATACAGGGGTATAATCATATCATTTTTGTCATAGGATTCTTTGAAAGAGGTGATTCTATGACAAAGCTCCAGAAAGTAACCTGCATTATTTTGAGCGTTTTCTTTTTTGCGGTTCTGCTTTTGGTTCCGGGACCGTTTTTTTTGCGGGGAAATGTGTACAGGCAGCTGCCGCTTTACTGCTTTCTGGAGGAAGAAGCAACAAGTGTTCCTCAGAGAGAAGATCCGGAAACCTATGAAAAACTTGTGGAAAGTAATGCAAAATATCTGGCTGATATGATGAAGGCGGAAAATCTTCAGTCGGGCAGTGATGATATGCGGGAAAATCAGGAAACGGCTGTTGAAAAAGAAAAAAACAGACCGGAAGCACACCTGTCAGAAAATGAAAAACTGGAAGAAAAAACAGAAGAATCGGACAGGCACTTGCAGGAACAGCAGGTGACCGGAGAAAAGAAAAGCTCTGAGACAGAGGCGATTCCCACATCAAAACCGGAAGTCAGCCCGGTATCAGGTCCCACTGCCAGTCCGGCAGTCAGTTCAGCAGCCTCTGCACAGCCTGCACTGGCGCAGAGTCAGCCTGCACCGGTTATTGATCTGGCTCCGGAGATCCTGGCAGATTATGATTATCTGCTGAATAATTTTTTTATTGTAGACGAGGATACTGCCACCAGCGCAGAGCAGCTGGATGCAGCAGAATTTCTGGCAAATGATCTTACGGTAAAGAAGGATCCGCGGACGCCTCAGATTCTTATTTATCACAGCCATACACAGGAAACTTTTGCAGATTCCAGAGAAGGCGTGGTGGAGGATTCTATTGTGGGAGTGGGAAACTATCTGGCGAAAATTCTTACAGAAACCTATGGCTATCAGGTACTTCACGTAACAGAAGAATTTGATCTGGCAGGAGGCGTGCTGGACAGGAATAAAGCCTATGATTACGCCCGGCCTTATATAGAACAGATTCTGAAAGAAAATCCTTCTATAGAAGTAGTAATAGATCTTCACAGGGACGGTGTGGCGGAGGATCGTCGGCTGGTAACAGAGATCAACGGCAAACCTACGGCCCAGATCATGTTTTTTAACGGGCTCAGTTATACAGTCTCAGGCGGACCGGTAGATTACCTGCCCAATCCATACATACAGGATAATCTTGCTTTTTCTTTTCAGATGGAATACCAGGCCGCGCAGTATTATCCGGATTTTTACAGGGGGATTTATCTGTCCGGATTAAGGTATAATCTGCATCTTTGCAGGAGAGCAGTTCTTCTGGAAGCCGGCGCTCAGACAAACACGGTGCAGGAGGTAAAAAATGCTATGGAACCCTTTGCGGATATTCTCAACAGGGTTCTGACAGGGTAATGAAAAAAATTTGCTCACATTATACAGAATGAAAACTCTTAAAGGCAATAGAGGATATATGCAGGAGCAGCTTCTGTTTATTTATATTATAAGGATTTATGCGTTATATGGAACTGTAAATGAGACAATACAGAATTTTGCACAATAAAATCCACAGTATGCGGACATAAACAAATTTTAAACTTTATTTGTATATCCTGTAAAGGCAAAACAGAGAAGATTTTGTGTGCTTTTTTAATCTGTTCATTTACAGAGATGGTATTTACTTTTGCCGGCTGGGATTTAAAAATGCATTTAAGTTTTGTCGAAGGAAAAAAGAAAATAGGTCTTGAAAATATGAACGTATGTTTGTATAATGAAAGCAGGAAAATAAATAGCATGTATGACTGCGAAAGGCCTTGGAAAGCAGGGCTGATAACTGGACTTGATGAGGGCGGATATGCTATAATGGGGCACGATATAACGAAAATACACTGAGATAAGAGGAGGAACGCTGCGGAATGACAGATCAGAGCAAGATTCGTAATTTCTGCATTATTGCACATATAGACCATGGCAAGTCCACACTTGCCGACCGTATTATTGAGAAGACCGGACTTCTGACACAGAGAGAAATGCAGGCGCAGATCCTGGACAATATGGATCTGGAAAGAGAAAGAGGGATTACTATTAAGTCTCAGGCAGTCCGGATTGTTTATAAAGCAAAGGACGGAGAAGAATATATTTTTAACCTGATCGATACGCCGGGACATGTGGATTTTAACTATGAGGTTTCCAGAAGCCTTGCGGCCTGTGACGGAGCCATCCTTGTGGTAGATGCTGCTCAGGGAATTGAAGCTCAGACACTGGCAAATGTCTATCTGGCTCTTGAACATAATCTGGATGTGCTTCCGGTGATCAATAAGATCGATCTTCCAAGCGCGGAACCGGACCGCGTGATCAGTGAGATCGAGGATGTGATCGGACTGGAGGCAGAGGACGCGCCAAGGATCTCTGCAAAAACAGGACTGAATATTGAGGATGTACTGGAACAGATCGTGGAGAAAATCCCGGCGCCGGAAGGGAATCCGGATGCTCCGTTAAAAGCCCTGATCTTTGATTCTATTTATGACTCCTATAAAGGTGTTATTGTATTCTGCAGGCTGATGGACGGATGTATCAGAAAAGGCACAGAAGTAAAAATGATGGCAACAGGTTTTTCAACAGAGGTTGTGGAGGTTGGATATTTTGGAGCCGGCCGTTTTATTCCATGTGATGAGCTGTCTGCTGGAATGGTAGGTTACTTTACAGCAAGCATCAAAAACGTCAGTGATACCCGCGTAGGCGATACGGTTACAGAAGTGACCAGACCGTGTGCGGAGGCACTTCCCGGATATAAGAAGGTTCAGCCTATGGTTTACTGCGGCCTTTATCCGGCAGACGGAGCCAAGTACGGGGATCTGAGAGACGCTCTGGAAAAGCTTCAGTTAAACGATGCGTCTCTTTTCTACGAGCCGGAGACTTCTGTGGCGCTGGGCTTCGGTTTTCGCTGTGGATTTCTGGGGCTGCTTCATCTGGAGATCATTCAGGAGAGACTGGAGAGAGAATATAACCTTGATCTTGTCACTACCGCTCCAGGCGTTATTTATAAGGTCTATAAAACAAACGGAGAGGTAATCGAACTTACCAATCCGTCCAATCTTCCGGATCCCTCAGAAATTGAGTATATGGAAGAGCCTATGGTAAATGCTGAGATCATGGTAACGACGGAATTTATCGGCGCGATCATGGATCTTTGTCAGGAACGCCGGGGACAGTATATTGGCATGGATTATATGGAGGAAACCCGTGCGCTTCTGAAATATAAGCTGCCTCTGAATGAGATCATTTATGACTTCTTTGACGCTCTGAAATCCAGATCCAGAGGATATGCATCTCTTGATTATGATCTCTGCGGTTATGAGCGCAGCGAGCTTGTGAAGCTGGATATTCTTGTAAATAAGGAAGAGGTAGACGCCCTTTCCTTTATTGTTCATGCGGAAACTGCCTATGAAAGAGGACGTAAAATGTGCGAGAAGCTGAAAGAGGAAATTCCCAGACAGCTTTTTGAAATTCCAATCCAGGCAGCAATCGGAAGCAAGATCATTGCCAGAGAGACAGTTAAGGCCATGCGTAAAGACGTGCTTGCCAAATGTTATGGCGGCGATATCAGCCGTAAGAAAAAGCTTCTGGAAAAACAGAAAGAGGGAAAGAAGCGCATGCGTCAGGTAGGAAATGTGGAAATTCCTCAGAAAGCCTTTATGAGTGTCCTGAAGCTGGATGAGAAATAAGGAATTCTGTGAAGGTCAGAAACAGTACTAATAGGTGACTGTACGCAGAAGGCTGTAAAGGTCAGGAACAGTAAGGAAAATAGCCTGAACAGGCCTGAGCCTGTCAGAATTGGAGATAGGAAATGAAAAAAAATGCAGCAAGAAAGCTGGTTGTTGTTTCTGTGCTTCTGCTCTGTGTGTTTATGGCAGGATGCGGCTGCGGCAAAAAGAAAAAGGATCCGGCCACCCAGCAGGTTCTGAAGATCAGCATCACACCTGAGCCGTCGCCTGCGCCTGAACCGGATAAAATGGATCAGAAGGCAGTAGTCAAAAACGGAAATATTACCATGGTAAATGAATATCTGGTCAACGGGAACAAGACAGACGATAAAGAAACCGACAGCAGAACAGGTGAGAACTCCGAAAATGCAGAAAGTCCGGAACCGGAAACCGATAACGGCAGCGACACAGGAGATCAGGAGGACATTATTGAAGAATAAAGGGAAAAAACCTCTGGAACTTTATCTTCACATTCCTTTTTGTGTGAAGAAATGTGATTACTGTGATTTCCTTTCCGGTCCGTCCGGCACAGAGACCAGGAAAGCATATACAGAGGCTCTTATTAGAGAAATTCAGGCGCTTCCGGAACACCTGGACAGAGAAGTTGTTTCTGTGTTTACAGGAGGAGGAACGCCGTCTCTTCTGGATGCTTCGGACATGGAACGGATCATGGCGGCTCTCCGAGACAGATTTGAATTTTCTGAGAATGCAGAGATCACCATAGAGGCCAATCCCGGTACTCTTTCTTCTGATAAGTTGGAAATATATCGGGCGGCCGGTATCAACCGTCTCAGTCTGGGACTTCAGTCAGCGGATAACAGGGAGCTTCAGATTCTTGGAAGGATTCATACGTATGAAGAATTTCTGGAAAGCTATGAGCTGGCAAGAGCTGCCGGATTTGACAATATTAATATTGATCTGATGTCAGCAATTCCGGAACAGACCTGTGAAAAATGGATACATAATCTGAAAACTGCAGCAGAACTGAAGCCGGAGCATATATCCGCCTACAGCCTGATCGTGGAAGATGGGACGCCTTTTGCCCGGAGAGAACTGAAGCTTCCCGGTGAGGATGAGGAATATCAGATGTATGAAGATACGGCAGATATTTTGAAGAGATATGGATTTGAACAGTATGAAATATCTAATTATGCAAAGAATGGATATGAGTGCAGACATAATATAGGTTACTGGAAAAGAACAGAGTATCTTGGACTTGGACTGGGATCAGCCTCTCTTGTAGATGAAGAACTATGGAAATGCCTTTGTGGAGAGGAAACCAGCGGAAGCTCTGAAAGAGAAGGTATGGACGGAACAGAATACTGCAGCCCGGAACAGAGGGAATACCGGTTCTGTAATACCCGGAATCTGCAGGAATATCTGGAGAGCAGCAGGAATCCCCGGATAATCCGCCGGGATGTTGCTGCTTTGTCAGAAAAGGAACAGCAGGAAGAGTTTATGTTTCTTGGACTTCGGATGACAAAAGGCATTTCTGTTCAGGAGTTTAGGGGACGTTTCGGAAAAGAAATTGAAGAAATTTACGGAAAAGTTCTGAAAAAATATGAAGCCATGGGATTTCTGGAAGAAAGCGGTGGATTCTGGCGTTTTACGCGAAAGGGAATACATGTAAGCAATCACATTCTGTCAGATTTTCTTCAGGACTGAAGGGCTGAAACCAAAAGCAGGATACAGAATCCAGGTATATACAGGATAGAAATTGGAGGAACAAATGGCTGAACATACAACAGGCAAAAAGTTTATCAGAATCCGCGGGGCAAATGTAAATAATCTGAAAAACCTCAGCGTGGATATTCCGAGAGATGAATTTGTGGTTCTGACAGGCGTCAGTGGATCCGGAAAATCTTCTCTGGCTTTTGATACCATTTATGCAGAAGGACAGAGACGTTACATGGAATCTCTTTCTTCCTATGCAAGACAGTTTCTGGGACAGATGGAAAAACCGGATGTGGAAATGATTGAAGGGCTTCCTCCGGCAATTTCCATTGACCAGAAATCCACCAACCGAAATCCCCGTTCCACAGTGGGAACCGTGACGGAAATTTATGACTATCTTCGTCTTCTGTATGCAAGAATAGGAATTCCTCATTGTCCCAAGTGCGGAAAAGAGATAAAAAAACAGACCGTGGATCAGATGGTGGATCATATCATGTCTCTGCCTGAGCGGACAAAGCTTCAGCTTCTGGCTCCTGTGGTCAGAGGGCGGAAGGGAACCCATGTCAAGCTTCTGGAACAGGCAAAAAGAAGCGGATTTGTCCGTGTTCAGATTGACGGAAGCCTGTATGAACTGTCAGAAGAGATTAAGCTGGACAAAAATATCAAACATAATATTGAAATTATCGTAGACCGTCTTGTGGTAAAACCGGGAATCGAAAAAAGACTGGCAGATTCCATTGAAACTGTTCTGGATCTTGCAGAGGGACTTCTCATGGTAGATACCATGGACGGAAATGTTCTGACCTTCAGCCAGAGCTTTTCCTGCCCTGACTGTCAGATCAGCATTGATGAGATCGAGCCAAGAAGTTTCTCTTTTAACAATCCTTTTGGAGCCTGTCCGGATTGTTACGGCCTTGGATACAAAATGGAATTTGATGAGGATCTGATGATTCCGGATAAATCACTGAGCATTTCACAGGGAGCTATCGCTGTAATGGGATGGCAGTCCTGTACGGATAAGGGAAGCTTTACAAGAGCCATTCTGGATGCTCTTGCAAAGGAATATAATTTCAGTCTGGATACACCTTTTCAGGATTATCCCCAGAAAATAAAAGATGTGCTGATCCATGGAACAGAAGGCAGGTCTGTCAAGGTTTATTATAAGGGTCAGAGAGGAGAAGGCGTTTATGATGTGGCGTTTCCGGGACTGATCAAAAATGTGGAGCAGAGATACCGGGAGACCGGTTCCGATGCCATGAAGCAGGAATATGAAACTTTTATGCGCATCACCCCATGCAAAACCTGTAAGGGACAGCGTTTGAAAAAAGAAGCTCTGGCTGTTACTGTTGGCAATAAGAATATTTATGAGCTGACAGCTCTTTCCATAGAGAATCTGAAGAAGTTTCTGGCTGAACTGAAGCTGACAGAACAGCAGGAACTGATCGGAAGGCAGATTCTGAAGGAGGTCCGGGCAAGAGTGGGATTCCTGGCAGAGGTAGGACTTGACTACCTTTCTCTGGGACGGGCTACAGCAACTCTTTCCGGAGGGGAAGCGCAGAGAATCCGTCTGGCAACGCAGATCGGTTCCGGTCTTGTAGGCGTGGCCTATATTCTGGATGAGCCAAGTATCGGACTTCATCAGAGAGATAACGACAAGCTTCTGAAAGCGCTGATGCGTCTGAGAGATCTGGGAAACAGTCTGATTGTGGTAGAGCACGATGAGGATACCATGCGGGCTGCAGACTGTGTTGTGGATATTGGTCCCGGAGCCGGGGAACATGGTGGAAAACTTGTGGCAATGGGAACTGCAGAAGATCTGATGAAAAATGAAAATTCCATAACAGGTGCTTATTTAAGCGGAAAATGCAGAATCCCGATACCGGAAGAGCGGAAGAAGCCAACGGGATGGCTGAAGATCAGAGGAGCTTCGGAGAACAATCTGAAACAGGTAAATGTGGATATTCCTCTTGGGATTCTGACCTGTGTCACCGGTGTCAGCGGATCGGGAAAAAGCTCTCTGATCAACGAGGTGCTTTATAAAACTCTGGCGAGAGACCTGAACAGAGCCCGTATCATTCCGGGAAAACATAAGGAAATACTGGGACTGGAAGATCTTGACAAGGTGATCAGTATTGACCAGTCGCCGATAGGAAGAACTCCCAGATCCAATCCCGCAACTTATACAGGCGTTTTTGATCAGATCCGGGACCTTTTTGCGTCTACGGCAGACGCCAAGGCAAGAGGGTATAAAAAGGGACGCTTCAGCTTTAATGTAAAGGGCGGAAGATGTGAAGCCTGCAGCGGAGACGGAATCATCAAGATTGAGATGCACTTTTTATCAGACGTTTATGTGCCCTGTGAGGTCTGCAAAGGCAAACGATACAATCGTGAAACCCTGGAAGTTAAGTATAAGGACAAAAATATTTATGATGTGCTGAATATGACAGTAGAAGAAGCACTGGGATTTTTTGAAAATATCCCGTCTATCCGCAGGAAGATCCAGACCTTATATGATGTGGGACTTTCCTATATCCGTCTTGGTCAGCCCTCCACAGAGCTTTCAGGAGGAGAGGCGCAGAGAATCAAGCTGGCAACGGAACTCAGCAGAAGAAGCACAGGAAAAACCATCTATATTCTGGACGAGCCTACAACCGGTCTTCATTTCGCGGATGTGCATAAACTGGTAGATATTTTGAAACGTCTGGCAGACGGTGGAAATACAGTAGTAGTGATCGAGCATAATCTTGATGTGATCAAAACAGCAGATTATATTATTGACATGGGACCTGAGGGCGGCGATCGGGGCGGCACAGTGATCGCAAAGGGAACGCCCGAAGAAATTGTAAAAATACCGGAATCCTATACGGGACAGTACGTGGCCAGATATCTGAAGCAGTAAACAGAGAACTGCCGGAGAGGTAAAGAATTCTCCGGTACAAAATTACGTCAGTGACAGAGTTTGGTCAGAAAGGAGGGCATTATGCCTGCAAGTGATATCGGAATCGATCTGGGCACCAGAAACTGTCTGGTGTATTCTACGGCAAAGGGACTTGTTCTTCAGGAACCTTCTGTAGTTGTTTATGATAAAAATACAGAAAAGATCAGAGCCATAGGGGAAGAGGCCCGTCAGATGGCAGGCCATGTGACCTCTAATATGGAAGTGATCCGCCCTATACGTCAGGGAGTGATCGCTGACTTTAATGTTACAGAAAAAATGTTGAAATATTTTATAACAAAGGCAATGGGAAACAGGGTTTTCCGTAAGCCCCGGATCAGTATCTGCGTTCCAAGCGGGATTACGGAGATTGAGAGAAAAGCTGTTGAGGAAGTTACTTATCAGGCCGGGGCCAGAGAAGTTTTTCTGGTAGACGAGCCGATAGCCGGAGCCATAGGCTCCGGTGTGGATGTAACCAAGCCTTTTGGAAATCTGATCGTAGACATAGGCGGAGGAACCACGGATGTGGCAGTGATCTCTCTGGGAGGCGTGGTGGTTTCTGCATCTGTTAAGATGGCAGGAGATGCCTTTGACCAGGCGATCATGAATTATGTGCGGAAAAGTCACAGCCTTTTTATCGGAGAAGATATGGCAGAGGAAATAAAAATTAAAATAGGAACAGCGATTGAAGAGTCCAGCCCTCATGTCATGGAGATAAAAGGCAGAAACATAATGACAGGACTTCCAAAGACTGTTAAGCTGACCTCTGAAGAAGTGCGGGCTGCCTTAAAGGACGCTACCGGACAGATTGTGGAAACCGTGCATGGGGTTCTTGAAAAAACTCCGCCGGAGCTGGCAGCGGATATTGTTGACCGCGGGATTGTTCTGACAGGAGGCGGCGCGCTTCTTCGGGGAATGGATACGCTGATCGAGAGGAAAACAGGAGTCAGCACACTGACCGTGCAGAATGCAATGAGCGTAGTTGCTGTAGGAACCGGAAAATATGCTGAAGTAAGAGCAAAAATGGAAGAGTAAGATGAGTGAAAGCGTAACAGGATATATTGACCATATTATATTCAGAAATGAAGACAACGGATATACGGTTCTTGTTCTGAAAGGAACAGAAGGCGACGATGAGGAACTGACCTGTGTGGGAACTTTTCCTGTGATCAGTCAGGGAGCCACCATTGAGGCTTCCGGAAATTTTATCAATCATCATATTTATGGAAAACAGTTTCAGATCACCTCTTTTACAGAAAAAATGCCTGAGGATGCCATGGCAATGGAGCGCTACCTTGGCTCCGGGGCTATTAAGGGGATCGGAGCGGCTTTGGCTGCCAGGATCGTCCGCAGGTTTGGGGCAGATACTCTTAGGATCGTGGAAGAAGAGCCCGAGCGTCTGGCTGAGATCAAGGGAATCAGTGAAAAAAAGGCCCGCGAGATCGCTGCTCAGATGGAAGAAAAGGCAGATATGCGAAAAGCAATGATGTTTTTGCAGAAATATGGGATCTCCCTGAATCTGGGGGCAAAAATCTATCAGAAATACGGAGATTCTGTTTACAGTGTTCTTCAGGAAAATCCTTACCGCCTTGCAGATGACATCAGTGGCGTGGGTTTTAAAATCGCGGATGAAATTGCAGGGCGCATAGGTATTCATACAGATTCAGATTACAGGATCAAAAGCGGAATGATGTATACTCTTTTACAGGCAACAGGAGAAGGTCATGTGTATCTTCCGAAAGAAGAGCTGTTCCAGAGATCCTCTGAGCTTCTTGGAGTGGACGTTTCCTATATGGAAAAGCATCTTATGGATCTTTCCATGGAGCGAAAGGTGATTCAGAAAGAAGAAGGGGAAACGGTACTGGTTTATCCCAGTCGTTTTTATTACCTGGAGCTTAATACCGCCAGAATGTTAAGTGAGCTGAATATTGACTGTCCTGAGGATGAAGCTTTTGTGCAGCGCAGGATTGCCCAGATTGAAAAGGAAACAGGTACAACACTGGATGAAATGCAGAAAAAAGCAGTGACCGAGGCTGCCGGCCACGGTCTTTTTATTTTAACCGGAGGACCGGGAACCGGAAAAACGACAACCATTAATGCAATTATCCGTTTTTTTGAAGGAGAAGGCAGTGAACTGCGTCTGGCAGCGCCTACAGGAAGGGCGGCAAAGCGGATGACAGAGGCTACAGGCTATGAAGCTCAGACCATACACCGGCTTCTGGAATTAAACGGAATGCCGGAAGAGGAAAGACAGGGACAGGCAGTTCATTTTGAACGAAATGCGGAAAATCCTCTTGAAGCAGATGTGATCATCATAGATGAGATGTCTATGGTTGATATTCAGCTGATGCATTCCCTTCTTCTGGCAGTAACCGCAGGAACACGGCTGATTCTTGTAGGAGATGAAAACCAGCTTCCAAGTGTGGGTCCGGGAAATGTTTTAAGAGACATTATCCGAAGCGGAGAATTTCCGGTGGTAGAGCTGAAAAAGATCTTCCGGCAGGCTTCAGAGAGTGACATTGTTGTCAATGCCCATAAGATCAACCGGGGAGAACAGGTGACTCTCAGTAATAAAAGCAGCGATTTCTTTTTCCTGAAGAGACAGGATGCAGACATTATCATTCGAGTGGTGATCGCCCTGATCCAGGAGAAGCTTCCCAGATATGTTGAGGCAAAGCCTTTTGATATTCAGGTTCTCACGCCCATGCGAAAGGGGTTGCTTGGTGTGGAAAGGCTGAACCAGATCCTGCAGCGTTATCTGAATCCTCCGGAACCATCCAAAAAAGAAAAAGAATATGGTCAGGGTCTGTTCCGGGAAGGCGACAAAGTCATGCAGATCCGGAACAACTATCAGCTTGAATGGGAGATCCGCGGAAGGTACGAGATTCCTGTAGATAAGGGCGTGGGTGTCTTTAACGGTGACACGGGGATCCTGAAAACGATCAATGAATTTTCGGAAACAGCGGAAGTGGAGTTCGAGGACGGACGCTGTGCGGAATATTCTTTTAAGCAGCTGGAAGAACTGGAGCTTGCCTATGCAGTGACCATACATAAATCCCAGGGTTCTGAGTATCCGGCAGTGGTGATTCCTCTTCTGTCCGGACCAAGGATGCTTTTAAACAGAAATCTGCTGTATACGGCTGTCACAAGAGCGCGCCGGTGCGTGACCATTGTAGGCAGCGAAGAAACTTTCCGGGAAATGATAAAAAACGAAAAGCAGCAGAGACGCTACAGCTCTCTTGATATCAGATTAAAAGAGGAGCTGTAGATACCTTTTTCATCGGGGAGAAAGGACTGTTTTTGAATAAATATGTAAATATGTTTCTCAATATCCTTTATCCTAGGCACTGCCCTGTGTGTCACAGAATACTGAAAAATCAGAAAACGCTGATCTGTCCGGAGTGTGAAACTGTATTTTGCAGGATCGGAGAGGATTATTGTCTGAAATGCGGAAAGCCTGTAAAAAAGCAGGAAGAATACTGCAGGGAATGCTCGGCGCTTTGCCGCAGCTTTGATCAGGGAAGATCTGTTTTTATTTATAATGGAAAGCTTAGGCAGTCGCTTGTGAGATACAAATATTATGGCTGCAGGGAATACGGGGATTATTATGCGGATGCAGTCTGTAAATACACAGGAAAAGACATTATGAGATGGAAGCCGGATGTGATCGTACCAGTTCCCCTTACAGGCCGGAAGCAGCGTATGAGAGGTTTTAATCAGTCTGCATATCTGGCTGACAGAGTGGGAGAACAGCTTCAGATCCCTGTGGCTTATGGACTGGTAAAAAAGATCCGCAATACAAAATCCCAGAAAAAGCTGAATGCAGCTCAGAGAAAGCAAAATCTTGCAGATGCTTTCCGCGCAGAGGAAAATATCCGGGGACTTACCGTACTGGTGATTGATGATGTATATACAACAGGAAGTACTGTGGATGCCATGGCTCAGTGCCTGAAGGGAGCCGGCGCCGAACAGGTGTATTTTATTACGCTGTGCGCAGGACAGCAGTAGAAAAACCATAAAAACACTTTTCATGGATAATGATATATGTTACAATTAAATTACTGTGAATATCTGTGTCCTTTTACAGAAAATACAGGAGACGGATATGTCCGACGGTTTATTCAGAAACAGATTGCTTATTGAGGAGTAGATCATGATCAACGAAGAAAAGGTTAAAATAATGACCAAAATTGCTATGTATGAGCAGGGAAAAGGCAGAAGATACCTTCCGGTCAGCAAGTATTATAGAAGCGATTACATCGGACTGGCTCTGATTAAGAACTTTTTTCTTGTTACTATCGGGTATGCGCTGGCAATCGCTGCAGTAGCCGTATATTTTGGGGAATATCTGATGGAAAATATTCATAAGATGAATCTTGTTTCCATGGGTATTTACATAATTGTAGGATATGCTGTTGTTCTTGTAGTATATTCTGTTCTTACTTATATTCAGTATTCTGTGCGGTATTACAAAGCCAAAAAGAGTGTGCGGGAGTATTACAGCCAGCTTACTGAACTCAGCAAGATTTATGTGCGCGAAGAGAAAAAAGCAGCAGGCAGAGGAACTGCAGGAGGGTATCGGAAATGACAGCTTTACTGGAATTTAAACAGAAAATAAAAGGATTATATGCAAAATATGAAATGTATCTGCAGCCATTGATGAAGTTTGTTCTGGCTCTGGTATATTTCATATGGATCAATTCCAATATGGGATATATGACAGCTCTGGATAATATGTTTGTGGTGCTGATACTTGCGCTGATCTGTTCTATTCTGCCATCCGGAATGACCATATTTGCAGGTTTTGCCATGATGGTAGGCCATAGCTATGCGCTGGGAATCGATGTTGCGGGATTTATGCTTGTCCTCATTCTTTTTATGATGATCGTATTTCTCAGATTCAGTACAGAGCAGAATATTGTTGTGGTTTTTACCCCACTTGCCTGTGCTTTTGATCTTCCGGTGCTTCTACCCATTGGCTGCGGCCTTTTAAGCAGTGCGCTTTCTGCACTTCCGGCAGCAGGCGGTGTGATCCTCTATTATTTTGTAAGATTTCTTGGAAGTCAGTCTCAGATGCTGCAGAATCCGGATGCCGAGATTCTGGACAGGATCACGCTTCTTTCTGATGGACTTATGAAAAACGGGGAGATGTGGCTGACGCTTGTTGCGTTTGTGGCTGTGATTCTGGTTGTAAATCTGATCAGAACAAGAATGTTTGACTATGCATGGCGGACTGCTATTGTAGCAGGCGGAGTAATCTACGTAGTGATTATGCTGATCGGAAGCATTTTTATGGAAATTTCCATTTCCGTGGTGCCAATGATCATCTTTTCTGTTGTGTCTGTCCTCATTGGTCTTGTCCTTGAATTTTTTGTATACGGAGGAGACTATACACGTACAGAAAGACTTGAATATGAGGACGATGAGTATTATTATTATGTAAAAGCAGTTCCCAAGGCACTTGTTGCAACTTCTGAACGCAGCATTAAAAAGATCAATGCCGAGCCGCCAAGGGAAGATAAAAATCGGAATGAACGTGTGGTAAAATATAATGAACCACTGTTCCATGGACAGGAACCGCAGAAGCAGGCAGAGAACAGCCGCTTTCATCGGGAAGAACAGATGCTCAGAAAGCCCTCTGTGGATAACATTGATTTTGAAAAGAAACTGGAGGAATCCCTGAAGGATTTATAACAGAAATATGATTTTGTAACCTGAGGAAGCATAAGAAAGAGAGGAGCAGTTATGCAGAACATCATAAGTGTATTGAACAGATATCTGTCGCATATCAATATGCCTTCTGTCAATATCATTGATGTAATAGAAATTCTGTTGATTTCTGTATTTGTATATCAGTTTATGGTATGGATCAAGTATACCCGTGCCTATACTCTTTTGAAAGGACTTCTGATTATCAGCGCTTTTCTGCTTGTGGCGTACATTTTTAAGATGAATACGATTCTGTGGATCGTGTCCAATCTTTCCAGTGTGCTTATTATGGCAGTGATCGTTATTTTCCAGCCGGAGCTGCGTAAGATTGTGGAGCAGCTGGGCCAGAAGAGGATCATGTCAGCCATTATTCCTTTTGATGTGGGAAAGGAAGTAAAAGAGCGTTTTACAGATAAGACGATCAATGAGCTTGTAAAAGCCTGCTTTGATATGGGGGAGGTTAAGACCGGGGCACTGATCGTTATTGAACAGAAAAACCGCCTGGATGAATATATCCGCACAGGAATCAATGTGGATGCAGTTCTTTCCAGTCAGCTTCTAATCAATATATTTGAGCATAATACTCCTCTTCATGACGGAGCAGTTGTTATGAGAGGGAATCGTATTGTTGCAGCTACCTGTTACCTGCCGCTGTCAGATAATATGGAGCTGAGCAAGCAGCTGGGAACCCGGCATCGGGCCGGCGTGGGAATCAGCGAGGTTTCTGATTCGGTGACAATCATAGTCTCAGAGGAAACCGGTCAGATTTCCGTGGCTCAGGAAGGAAAGCTTGAGAGAAATGTTTCATCTGCCAAACTGAGAGAAATTCTTGAAAAAGCGCAGAATAAAACAATTGTGGATAATAACAAACTGAGACAGCTTTTAAAGGGGAGGTCAAAGAATGAAGGAAAAACTGACAAATAATCTCTCTCTGAAAATTCTTTCTCTGCTTGTTGCTATTCTGGTATGGCTTCTTGCTATTAACATAGACAACCCGATTGTGAAAAAAACTTTTATTGTAACAGATGTTCAGCTTCTGAATGAGGCCTACATTGATGCAGACGGCAAAATGTGTATGCGAAACGAGGAACAGGAGCCCATCCGTGTAACAATAAAGGCTCAGAGAAAGGTTCTGGATGATCTGACGTCAGCGGATATCCGTGCAGCGGCTGATCTGCAGCAGGCGGTGAGTCTGGATACAAATCCTGTTATGGTACCCATTACTGCCACAGTGGATAATATTGCTCCGGGCAATATCCAGGTGACACCTCAGAATCTCAGTCTTCATATAGAGGATAAGGAAACTCAGGAGTTTGTTGTTACTGTGACAACCAAAGATACAAAGCCTGAAAGAGGCTATGAAATTGGAAATTTAGTATCCAGTCCTGAGAAAATCAGGATTACAGGACCAACATCTCTAATCAATAAAATAGATAAAGTAACAGCCTCTGTTGATGTCAGTGGCGCATCTTCCGATGTGACCAGAGAGACAGATGTTACAGTCATTGACAAAAACGGCGAGCAGTTCAGCAGCCAGGATATGTCATATCTTAATGTGTCAAAGGTTTATGTGACTGCCCGTTTATGGAAAGTGCGTACAGATGTAAAAATCAGCGCAGAATGCTCCGGAACGCCGGCAGATGGTTATCAGGTGGAAGGTGTTACCACTACGCCCAATGTGATTAGTGTGTCGGGAAGCGATGAGGCGTTACATGCTCTTGCTGAGCAGAATAACACAGTATGGATTCCAGCAGAGGCTATTGATATATCCGGCAGGGATAAGGACTGTGAAGAAAAAATAAATATATCTGATTATCTTCCGGAGGGACTGAAACTGACCAGTGATTCCAGTGAAGATGTATTTGTTCATGTAAATATTCTTCCGGAGGGAAGTACTGTATGCGAGGTTCCTACAAAAAATATTAAAGTGGAAAACGTGCCGGATGGAATGCAGGTGGCATTTGATGCGGCACAGGTAGAACTTCGTGTAAAGAAAACAAAAGAGGACCTGGGAGATCTGAAGGAAAAAAATATTAAAGCCTCCATTGATCTGAAAGATAAAAAAGAAGGAACTTACGAGGTGGTTGTTGATATCGAGATTCCCGAGGGATATGAACTTGTGGATGAGGTAAAAACACAAATTGAGGTTTCCAGGATTTCCAAGGCAGAAGAAAACAGTTAAACAGGAGAAGGGAATATGGTCAGTCAGAAAATTACAATCAATAATCCTTCCGGGCTTCATTTGCGGCCTGCAGGGAATTTGTGTAATGAGGCGATCAAGTATCAGTCATTGATTACCTTTACGTACGAGGGGGGGACAGCCAATGCAAAGAGTGTGCTCAGCGTATTGGGGGCCTGCGTAAAATGCGGGGATGAAATTGAGCTTGTCTGCAAAGGGGCAGACGAGGAGGAGGCAATGAAAGCTATGGTCAAAGCTATCAGCAGCGGCCTTGGTGAATAAATAATAACATGAGGAATGAAGAAGAATAAACAAGGAGGAAGTACGTTGAAAAAACGAGTGGTGGCAATTCTTTTGAGCCTGACAATGTGTTCGTCTATGGTAACAGAGGCCGGTGCGGCGGCAATGCTGGATTCGGCAGTGGAATCATATTCTGAAAACAGTTTTTCAGATTCTGAATCAGATGTTACTGTGGAAGAAGAGCCAATGGTGGACGGTGAAACAGAGACGCCGGAAGATACTGATGGTGGTAATATTTCAATTGAAGATCCTGAGGGAGAGGTGCAGCAGCCCTCTGACGAACCTTCTGACAATACAGACAGCAATGATGTGACAGACAATACAGAACCGGAAGTGGGATTTGCAGATGATCTTTTCAGTTCAGGTGACAATATGACTGAGCCGGAACAGAAACCTCAGACTGTACCGGAAATGGAAAATACAACTGCAGAGCCTGCAGCAGCTTTTGAGACAGAGGATGCAGAAAAGCATACAGCCACTCTGCTTTATACACGTTGGAAGCTGGAAGAGGGAAATAAGTGGATGCTTCAGAAGCTTCCAAAGACAAGGGATACTGTAGTTGGTAACGAAAACGCAGAAGTTTTAGACGGAACAGCTGCAGATGAAGGTACTGTATCGGAGATGCTTCCGGATATACAGACAGAAAGTCAGTCTGCTTCTGCTGAAACTGATGATGAACCGGTGACTACATCAGAAGAAGTTACAGACACAACAGAAGCAGTAAACCTTGAAGGTGATATGCAGGGAGATACAGAACAGCTGGAAACAATTCCGGAAGTTATCCCTGATGTTAATACTGTTCCGGAAACAGAAGATAATATATCGCAAGAGAATGTATCTGTTGATGTACAGGATGCAAAAGAATCAGTGGAGTATTACAGGAACACACTGGTTGAAATTACAACAGTAGACAGCCGGGGACAGGTCCTTCAAAAAGGAACATACTATTTTAACGAAAATGGGTGTATGCTTACAGGAAAAAGAGTTGTAAATCCTGGCACAGAGGGATTTCCTTACGATTCCCCGGCTGAGTACTTCTTTCAGTACAGCTCCAGCGCCAAGGTGACAAATCCTGATACAGAGGCAGGAGATACACCGACTCCTTTTAATTCCAACATGGGACAGATGCAGAAGAATACTGGATACATGTGGGATGCAGGTGCTTTTCATAAATACGGAGAGGATGGAAGAGCAGAAGAAATTGCACCTAATATGATATACAAGATTGGTGGTCAGTTTTATTATCTTTTGGAAGATGGCAAACCATATATTGGTGTAGTAGAAGCTTCCTATAATGGAAGAAAAGGACTGTATGCATTCAGAAAGAGTGAGCCAGGCGAAAAGGTTCCTGGAAAAATGGTATTCAATCGTTGGGCAAGTATGAAAACCAGCAAGGGAGACAAATGGCTTTTCTTTGGATCCAACGGTCTTAATCAAAAAAAAGGAGCAGGTGTATATAAATTGTTTGCGCCTTCCAAGAATACAGAATATCTGATTGATTCTTACGGATATCTTGCCAAAGACAAAGTGATTAAAGCTGCTAATGGTTCCTACTATATGGCAAATAAATATGGCTGGGTATACAAAGACAGCGTTGTTAAATGGAATAATGCCAGATATTATTTTGGTAAAGACGGAAAACGTGTAGAATGGACTAAACGGTGGATTCGTGTACACGGAAACAAGAAAGGACGTTATTATTATATCGGAAGTCTTCCCGGTCGTATTCAGGAAATGAAGGGAATCCAGAATGTTACCATGAATGGTAAACATGTTGGATGGTTTTTGTTTGACTCAAATGGTGAAAATGTTCAGAGCCAATGGTCAGGTGACAGATATTTTCTTGGTGATGGACGTATGGCAAGCGGACCCGTGACGGTAGGTGATTATAAGTACTTTTTTGAACGCAGTTCATCAACGCAGTGTCGTGGAAAAAAATATAAGAGCCAATGGATCAAGTATAATAATAAGTTTTATTATGCAACAAAAGAGGGCAGATTATATGGAGCCGGATGGAAAACAATCAATGGTAATAGATACTATTTTGAAGCCTGGACAGCAGTTACCAATGTTGTAAAGAAAGATCCGGATACAAAGCTGTATGGATATTTGGATAGTCGCGGAAAGTTTACAACAGAGTGGATTGCACATAATAACTCAAAAAATAATGCAAGATATGTGAATCCACAGACTGGTGCAGTATATAAAAATATGACCAAAACTATTGACGGGGTGAACTATCGTTTTGACAAGTATGGAAACCGTGTCAATGACAGAACAAGTGAATTCAAACGCAGTAACTATTATCTGGAGTGTGATCGTGTAAATGGAGTTATGACTATTTATACAGACAGCAGTAAAAAAACTCCGATTAAAACAATCCGTGTATCCGTTGGTCTTCCGGAAACTCCTACAAAGGTTGGAACATTTAAGATTACCAGAGCGGATCGCTGGCAGCTGCTTATGGGACCGTCCTGGGGACAGTATGGATCTCATGTAGTAAATGGAATTTATATTCATTCAGTAGCAAGCGGTCAGCCGAACGGAAATAACCTTCCGGCAGGAGAATATCTGAAACTTGGAAACCCGGCTTCTCACGGATGCATCCGCTGCTGTGTGGCAGATGCCAAATGGATTTGGGAAAACTGCAATGGTTCTACAATTCGTGTATTTGACGGGAAGTACAAATCAGATGAATGCTTTAAGGGACCTCTGGGAAGAAATCCGCTGACACCATTAAGAGGAAGCGGAACCTTTGATCCTACAGATCCAAACTATAACTAATCAATAAAAAGGGGGCTGTTGCAAATCCTGTGGAAAATAAGGTTCTGCAATGGCCTCTTATCAGGAGGAGAAAATATATGAGAACATATCTGGTAACAGGAGGAGCAGGTTTTATAGGTTCCAACTACATTCACTATATGTTTGAGAAGTATGACAATGAAATCCGCATTATTAACGTAGATAAACTGACTTATGCGGGAAATCTTGAAAATCTCAAGGACATTGAAAACAGAGACAACTATACTTTTGTGAAAGCGGATATCTGTGACAGCGAAGCGATCATGAAGATCTTTGAGGAAAATGATATTGACCGTGTTGTTCATTTTGCAGCAGAAAGCCATGTAGACAGGAGCATCCGCAATCCGGAAGTTTTTGTAAAAACGAATGTACTTGGAACTCTTGTTATGCTGAATGCTGCAAAGGCTGCATGGGAGCTTCCGGACGGAACCTTTAAGCCGGACAAAAAATTTCTTCATGTGTCTACCGATGAGGTTTATGGCTCTCTGGAAGAAGACGGCGGATATTTTTATGAGACAACACCGTATGCGCCTCACAGCCCGTATTCTGCCAGCAAGGCATCTTCAGATATGCTGGTAAAATCTTATATGGACACCTATAAGTTCCCTGCCAATATTACAAACTGCAGCAACAACTATGGTCCGTACCAGTTTCCGGAAAAACTGATTCCTCTGATCATCAACAATGCGCTCCAGGGCAAAAAGCTTCCGGTGTACGGCGACGGAAAGAATGTAAGAGACTGGCTTTATGTTATGGATCATGCAAAGGGAATCGATATGGTTCAGGAAAAAGGCCGCCTTTTTGAAACCTACAACATCGGCGGACATAATGAAAAACAGAATATCCAGATCATTCACATTATTCTGGATACTCTGAAAGAGATGCTTCCGGAAGGAGATCCCAGAAGAGAGCTTGTCAGCGAAAACCTGATCACTTATGTTGAGGACCGCAAGGGCCATGACCGTCGTTATGCGATCGCTCCTGACAAGATCAAGGAAGAGGTTGGCTGGTATCCGGAAACCTGTTTTGAGGATGGAATCCGCCTCACGATCAAATGGTTTTTTGAGAATGAGGACTGGATGAAAAATGTCACAAGCGGTGATTATCAGAAATATTACAACGATATGTATCAGACAAAATAATGTTTTCCTGAAAAAGAAAAATACTATGTCTGACTAACGAAGAATGCTGCAGTAAACTGGCAAGAGGGTCAGAACTGCAGCGTTTTTTATTTGGATCACCGAAGGTGATTTGGAATTCCGTGGAAATTGTCTGGTATCAAAATAAGGTGGAAAGCTCAGGAATAAAATGATAGAATACCCTATAGATGAACGTTCGTGATCCGGACAGAAAAGAGGTATCCATGAAAAAGATTGTGATTATCGGGGCCAATGATTTTCAGCGCCCTTTAATAAAAAAAGCCGGAGAAATGGGATATGAGACGCACGTGTTTGCCTGGAGAGATGGCGCTACAGGAGCCGGGGATGCGGATTTTTTTTATGAGATCAGTATTACGGAAAAAGAGCAGATCCTTGAGATCTGCCGTAAAATACAGCCGGATGCAGTAGCAACCATAGGTTCTGACCTGGCAAATATTACAGTGCAGTATCTGGCAGAGAAGCTTGGGCTTCCGGGAAACAGCAGCGCATGTATTGAAAATTCCACCAACAAGTTTGCCATGCGGAATGCTTTTCAGAAGGCCGGAATCCCGGTTCCCTTTTTTCAGGCAGTATCTGTGGGAGACAGAGTAGTTCCGGAGAAATTCCCGGTTATTGTAAAGCCCACAGACCGTTCCGGAAGCAGAGCCATTACAAAGGTTTATACCCAGGAAGACCTGGAACGAGCCATCACACAGGCTGCGGAACAGTCTTTTGAAAACAGAGCGATTGTGGAAGAATATATCCAGGGAGCAGAGTACAGTGTGGAGACCATCAGCTATAAAGGAGAACACACCTGTCTTGCAGTAACAAAAAAATTTACAACAGGCAGTCCCCATTACATTGAAACAGGACATTTGCAGCCAGCCCCTTTGTCAGAAGAGATGTACGGAAAAATTCAGGACACGGTGTTCCGCGCTCTTGATGCCCTTGAAATCAGAAACGGAGCAGGTCACAGTGAACTCCGTATTGATAAAGAGGGAAATATCAGGATCATTGAGATTGGTTCCAGAATGGGCGGAGACTGTATCGGTTCCGATCTTGTGCCTCTGTCCACAGGACAGGATTTTGTGGCAATGGTGGTAGATACTGCTGCCGGGAAACCGCCGGTTTTTACAGAAAAAACCAGAAAGGTTTCAGCTATTCGTTTCCTTATGAATGGAAATGATCTGAAACATCTTCAGGAGCTTCAGAAGGAGCACCCGGACAAGGTGAAAAAAGTGGTGCTGGAGGGTGATGTAGAACAGGCTCACATTACAGACAGTGGAAGCCGTCCCGGATTTTTTATTCTTCAGACAGATACCATGGAAGAAATGGAAGAGCTTTTTTATCACGGTCCCTGGGAAAATCCGCTGAGGGAGCTTCCAGAGACTCCAATACAAAAGCTGAGATTTACCGGGAACATCAGGGACAATACTGAGACAGCACCTGTGCACAATCATCTTTATATGAAAAGAGAGGATCTTCTTCCCTATTCTTTTGGGGGGAACAAGGTTCGGTTTGCACAGAAGTTTATTGAGGATATGAAAAGAGAACACTGCGACAGCATGATCATTTACGGAAATTATCATTCCAATCTCTGCCGGATTCTGGCTACTCTTTGCTATCAGCTGCACCTGCCCTGCTACATGGTCCATAATACAGAGGATGTAAAAGAGGATAAAGAAACAGAGAACAGCAGGATCATCCGGAGTATGGGAGTAACAGAGATCCCCTGCAAAAAAACAGAAATTGCAGACGCTGTGCAGAAGGCTGTGGATGAGCTGAGGGAAAAAGGCTGTAAGCCTTATTATATTTACGGAAATACCAGAGGCGAGGGCAGAGAGTGGGTACCAATGGAGGCCTACAGGGAGGTTTATCAGGAAATCTGCTGTCAGGAAAGAAAAATGGGTACTCATTTTGACTATATTTTTCTTGCATCCAGCACCAACGCCACACAGTCCGGCCTTCTTGCCGGAAGTCTGGAAGAGGGTGATGAACGGAATATTGTGGGTATTTCTGTTTCCAGAAATGAGACCAGAGGAAAGCAGGTAATTGCCCGGAATCTGGAGGAGTATGCGCAGATGCATAAAAGCAGCCTGCCTCAGAATTTTAAAGAGAAGATTCTTTTTACAGACAAATATATGGAAAATGGATATGGAACCTACTCACAGGATACGGCAGATCTGATCCGCAGGATTTACCGGTCAGAAGGCATCCCTCTTGATATGACCTATACAGGAAAGGCTTTTTGTGGTATGGTAAAATATCTGGAGGATCATCAGATCCGGAATAAAAATATTCTGTTCCTTCATACAGGAGGAACTCCGTTATTTTTTGATTTTCTGGAGGAGTACAACCTGTAAATATGAAAAAACTTATGATTTTAGGAGCCAGCTATTCTCAGCTTCCTCTTTATGAGGCTGCAGAAAGGCTTGGCATAAAAACAATAGCTGCAAGCACTCCCGGTGACTGGCCGGGATTTCAGGCAGCAGATGAAAGTACGTACACAGATATTTCTGATCCCGGGGCGGTTATGGAAGCTGCCCGTAAATTTCAGGCGGACGGTATTACTACCTGTTGCCTGGATACAGGAGTCCGGGCAATGGGTTATGCCTGCGAAAAACTTGGGCTGAAAGGACTGTCAGAAAAGTCGGCTGATATCAGCAGCAACAAATTTAAAATGAAAGAAGCTTTTATGGCAGGAGGAGTACGCTGCGCCCGCCACATCTGCATCAGAAACCGTGAGGAGCTTGCAGAAGCTCTGGAAAAACTGGATTTTCCCGTAGTGATAAAGGCAGTGGATCTGATGGGAAGCCGGGGGATATTCCGGTGCGATACCAGCGAACAGGCTTTTTCCTTTTATGAAAAAACCATGGAAGCTACAGGCAAGGATTATTGTCTTGTGGAAGAGTTTATTGAGGGAGAACCCTTTGGCTGTGAGGCAATGATGTCAGAGGGAAGACTTTTATACTGCCTTCCTAATAATATAGATGCCTTTCAGAGCTATGTGCCCACTCCGGTAGGGCATTCGGTTCCCTGGAAAAAACAGGACAGCCTGGGAGAAGAGGCAAAACACCAGGTAAAGCTTGCCATTTGTGCGGTGGGACTGGATAACTGTGCCGTAAACTGTGATCTCATTGAAAAAGACGGAAAGGTTTATGTGATCGAGATCACGGGAAGAGCTGGAGCCACCTGCCTTCCGGAAACAGTAGGACTGTATTACGGCATCAACTATTATGAGGCTATTGTGCGTCTTGCCCTTGATATGGAGCCGGAAAAGCTTTTTACCAAACCGTATCCGGGAAAGGCCAGCCTGTCTAAGATTCTGACCTCAGACAGAAGCGGAACCGTAAAAGCGATCCGAAATGAAAATGCGCCTGCAGAGGATATCATTGATCTTTCCTTTAATATTCAGCCGGGAGATTATGTGAATCAGTACCGGAATGGAAGGGATCGTATCGGACAGATCATTCTTGCAGGGAAAGAACTTCATGACTGCGAAGAGAGGCTGGATGAGATTTTGTCGAAAATTAACATTGAATTTACAGTATGATTGTGAGAAAATAACATGAGAAATAATGACCATGCCTTAAAGAAAAGTACATTTTTGCTGCTGCATATAAGCCTTTTGTTCAGCTCCCTAAGCGGTGTCTGTTCAAAAAAAGCTTCCGGATATACGGATCATATTTTTTCCCTGCCGTTTATTTTCTGGTTTGGACTTGTTTTTGTGATCATGTTCGGCTACGCCATTATCTGGCAGCAGATCCTGAAAAGAATGCCGCTTACTGTGGCCTATGCAAACCGTCCCGTAACTCTGATCTGGGGAATCGTCTGGGGAGCTCTGATCTTTGGAGAAAGGATCACCTGGAATATGATCGCCGGAGCAGCTGTGATTTTTGCAGGAATTTATCTTGTGACAAGTGATAACGCCGGAAAGGATGGTGAGAATTCATGAGCAGTCTTGGAATATCCGTATGTCTTTTGCTTCTGTCGGTTTTTATCTCGTCTGTATCTCAGATCATTCTGAAAAAGGCAGCAGATAAAACCTACGAAAGCACCCTGAAGGAGTATATGAATCCTATGGTGATCGGAGCTTACGGGCTTTTTTTCTGTTCTGTAATACTGACCATGCTGGCTTTGAAGCATGTGCCTCTTTCCATGTCACCGATCCTGGAATCTACAGGTTACATCTTTGTATCAGTAATGGGATATATTTTTCTGAAAGAAAGATTCAGCAGGCGGAAACTTATGGGCTTTGCCCTGATACTTGCAGGGATCGTCATATTCAACTTATAGAAACGAGGGACAAAAGAGATGCTGGTATCGATTGTTATACCGTGCTATAATTCAGAGCAGACCATCGGCAAGGTGGTGGAGCTTGCAATTGAAGAATTTGAGAAACTAAAAGATTACGAGTGTGAATTTGTTCTGGTAAATGATTATTCCAGAGACAATACCTGGAAATCCATACATGCTCTTACAGAAAAATATCCAAATGTAAAAGGAATCAACCTGGCTAAGAATTTTGGACAGCACAATGCCATTATGGCCGGAATGAATTATGCTCAGGGAGAGCTGATCCTGGGAATGGATGACGATATGCAGAATCATCCGTCACAGATCCCACAGTTCCTTGACAAAATGGAAGAAGGCTATGATATTGTGTTCGGAGTGTTTAAACAGAGAAAGTTTTCCTGGTTTAAAAATCTCACAGGGGCAGTAAGCCGGTTTCTTTTGTGGCATCTGCTGGACCGTCCGAAGGATATCCAGATGAGCAGTTTCTGGTGCTGCAGAAAGTATGTAAGAGACGAGGTTGTCAAATACGACGGCTATAATACTTTCCTTCAGGTATTGTTTTTCCGGACCACACACAACATTGCAAATATAGAGATCGAACATTTTGAGCGTGAGGTGGGAACCTCCAACTATAATTTTAAACGTGGACTGAAGCTGTTTATGTCCTGCCTGAATTTTACTGTGATTCCTCTGAGGGCAGCTACCTTTTTCGGAACATTGTTCTCGGCAGCAGGCTTTATAGGCGCAGTGATCGTTTTTATCCGTAAGCTTCTGAATCCGGCGGTTGCCATTGGCTGGTCTTCGCTGATGTGCGCCATGCTGGTTCTGTTCGGTATCTGTTTCCTGATGCTGGGCATTGTGGGAGAATATCTGGGAAAACTGATGCTGAATGTAAATAAGACACCTCAGTATGTGATCCGTGATAAAGAAAATATTTCCGAACAAACTGACAACGCAGATAATTAAGAAACAGGAATAGCAAATGATAGATTTTAACAGGCCTGCAATTGTAGGAAAAGAACTGACATATATTAAAGATGCCGTAGACCAGGGAATGCTGTGCGGAGACGGCAAGTATACGAAGCTGTGCTCTGCATGGATGAAGGAGAGGTTTCAGGCAAATCAGGTGTTTCTGACAACCTCCTGTACTCATGCGCTGGAAATGGCGGCATTTCTCTGCGATATAGAACCCGGGGATGAGGTGATCATGCCCTCCTATACCTTTGTATCCACGGCGGATGCTTTTGTGCTGAGAGGAGCCAGGATCGTGTTTGTGGATATCCGGCCGGATACCATGAACATGGACGAAAAGCTGATCGAACAGGCGATCACAGAAAAAACCAAGGCAATTGTCCCTGTTCACTATGCAGGGGTTGCCTGTGAGATGGATGCGATCATGGCACTTGCAGAAAAATATCATCTGAAGGTGGTGGAGGACGCTGCTCAGGGAGTAGAGGCATACTACCATGGAAAAGCGCTGGGAACCATCGGAGACTTCGGCTGCTATAGCTTCCATGAGACGAAGAACTATACCATGGGAGAGGGCGGGGCTCTTGTTTTCCAGAAAAATGAATACCAGGAAAAAGCAGAGATCCTCAGAGAAAAAGGAACAGACAGAAGCAAATTTTTCCGGGGACAGGTAGATAAATACCGCTGGATCGATTATGGCTCATCTTATCTTCCAAGTGAAATGAACGCGGCGTATCTTTATGCCCAGCTTGAGGAAGCGGAAAAAATCGACCGTAAGCGGCATCAGATCTATAACTATTACCATGAGGGGCTGAAGAGTCTGGAGGATCAGGAAAAGATCCGAAGACCTTTTGTGCCGGAAGGGTGCAAGCATAATGCTCATATGTATTATATAAAAGTGAAGGATCTGGAAACCAGAAGCAGGCTGATCACTTATCTGAAAGAAAACGGAATCTGCACTGCCTTTCATTATGTGCCTCTTCACAGTTCTCCGGCAGGCAGGAAGTTCGGACGCTTCAGCGGAGAGGATGTTTATACCACACGGGAAAGCGAACGGCTTTTAAGACTGCCCATGTTTTATAATCTGGAAATGCCGGATGTGGAATATATTACAGAAAAAATACTCTCATTTGAGTTTTGACGGAGGAAACACAATGAAAAATAAAATAGCAGGCACTGTGGCAGCCGGCATTGCGGCGTTACTGCTCCCTGCCGTGTCCGTACAGGCGGTAACTGTGAATTTCGGGACAGCGGCAGCAGTAAGCTCAGACAGCATTCAGGGATGGCCCAAAGGACCGGACACAGTTTCTGAGACAGCAGTTCTGATCGATGCGGATACGGGAGCGGTTCTTTATGATAAAGGAAAAGACGAATACCGTTATCCTGCAAGTACCACAAAGATCATGACTGTGCTTACTGCAATCGAAAACAGTTCCCCGAAGGATTCCGTAACCTTTACAGAAACAGGAGTCCGGGATGTGACCTGGGACAGCTCCAACATCGGAATGAAGCTGGGAGAAACCATTACCATGAAGGACTGCTGGTATGCAGCCATTATTAAATCTGCCAATGAAGTGTGCGCTCAGATGGCAGAATATGTAGGGGGAACAGAAGCTCAGTTTATTGAGATGATGAATGAGAAGGCCAGAGAGCTTGGATGCAGTAACACGCATTTTGCCAATGCAAGCGGACTTCCGGATTCCAATCATTATACAACGGCCTATGATCTGGCAAAGATCATGCGGGCAGGACTTCAGAATCCCCGTTTCCGAAAGGTTATCAGCGCAGCCAATTATACGATTCCGGCTACAAACCTCAGCGAGGCCAGAGGAATGCATACTCATATGCCTCTTATGGCAAAAGAATCCAATCTTTATTATGAAGGCTGCATTGGCGGAAAAACAGGAAATACCAATGATGCAGGCCATACCCTTGTAGTGGCTGCGGAGCGGAACGGAAGAACCTATATTGCAGTTACCATGCGTACAGCAGATCTGGGCGCAAACTGTACAGACAGTATCGCGCTTTTTGACTATGCGTTTAATAATTTTGATACACTGACAGTCAACGGGAAAAAAATGACAGTGCCAAAAGGTGTGACAGCAGATCAGCTTACCGTAGAGCAGGTGGATAAAAACGGAAAAATGCTGAACCGTTATTTTTATAACGGACAGTATGTAGGCTATGCGGCACCAGCTGCAACTCCCACTCCCCAGGCTGTGCAGACAGCAGCAGCGGGAACAGGGGAAAATACTTCCAATACTCAGGCAGTACAGGAAGAACCGGAACTTTCGGAATCGGAAACGGAGGACGGACTTTCCGATATGTCAAAAGTCCTTCTTGGAGTGATGGCAGTGATGGCTGTGATCCTGGTGGCATTGATGACAGCCCTTTACTTTAAAGAGAAAAAAATGTACGGTTCCAGAAAATAGGAGGAGAGATATGAAAGGTATTATTTTAGCAGGCGGTTCAGGAACAAGATTATATCCATTGACAAAGGCGATTTCCAAGCAGATCATGCCGGTGTATGACAAGCCCATGATCTACTATCCCCTTTCCACTTTGATGCTGGCAGGGATCAGAGAAATTCTGATCATTTCCACACCAAGAGATCTTCCTGTGTTTGAAGAGCTTCTGGGAGACGGAAAGCAGCTTGGAATGCGTTTTGAGTATGCGGTTCAGGAACAGCCGAGAGGACTGGCAGACGCATTTATCATTGGAGCGGACTTTATCGGAGACGATGCAGTTGCCCTTGTTCTGGGCGATAATATTTTTTACGGACAGAGCTTTTCCAGAGTTCTTCAGAATGCATATAAGAGAACAGAAGAGGAAAAGGGAGCAACTATCTTCGGTTATTATGTAAGAGATCCCAGAGAGTACGGCGTAGTAGAGTTTGACGAAAACGGCAAGGCTCTTTCCATTGAGGAAAAACCGGAGCATCCGAAGTCCAATTATGCGGTTCCGGGACTTTACTTCTACGACAATGATGTAGTGGAGATCGCCAAAAATGTGAAGCCTTCTGCAAGAGGTGAAATTGAGATCACAAGCATTAATAACGAATATCTGAACAGAGGAACTCTGAAGGTAGAAACTCTGGGAAGAGGCTTTGCATGGCTGGATACAGGAAACCATGATTCTCTTCTGGACGCGGCTGATTTTGTCTCCGCATTCCAGAAACGTCAGGGACTTTATATTTCCTGTATCGAGGAAATTGCATACAAACGTGGATTTATCAACAAAGAGCAGCTTGTGGAGCTGGCGCAGCCGCTTCTTAAAACTGCATATGGAAAATATCTGATCGAAGTAGCGGAGGGCTTATAAAATGGGAAAAATTACAGTAGAGACCTGTCACATTGAAGGATTAAAGGTGATCACTCCTGCAGTGTTCGGAGATGACCGGGGATACTTTATGGAGACTTATAATTATAATGATTACAAGGCAGCAGGCATTGACCAGGAGTTTGTTCAGGACAATCAGTCCAGCTCCAGAAAAGGTGTGCTTCGCGGACTTCATTTTCAGATCAACTATCCGCAGGATAAGCTGGTCCGCGTAGTAAGCGGAGAGGTTTATGATGTGGCTGTGGATCTTCGTGAGGGCTCTCCTACTTACGGACAGTGGTACGGAGTGCTGCTTTCCGCAGAAAACAAAAAACAGTTCTTTATTCCAAAGAACTTTGCCCATGGCTTCCTTGTACTTTCTGATTCTGCTGAGTTTGCCTATAAGTGTACAGATTTTTATCATCCCAATGATGAGGGCGGACTTGCATACAATGACCCGGATATTGCAGTAGAGTGGCCGATTCCGGAAGGAATGGAGCTGATCCTTTCTGATAAGGACAAAAAATGGGGAAGCTTTCAGGAATATTCCGCAAACAGGAGCAAAAAGGATTGAAAAAAGAGACATGGCTGCCAGGGGAACTATACCGGAACAGAAGGCTGGTTCTTTCCCTGGCCAAAAATGATTTTAAAACAAAATATGCAGGTTCTTATTTTGGAACAGTCTGGGCCTTTATCCAGCCGGTAGTTACCATCTGTGTATACTGGTTTGTGTTTGGCCTGGCTTTAAGAGGCGGAGCGGACAGAGGAGTTCCTTTTGTTCTCTGGCTGGTAGCCGGACTGGTGCCCTGGTTCTTTTTCCAGGACGGGCTGATCGGCGGGACCAATTCTCTTCTGGAATATAATTATCTGGTAAAAAAGGTTGTTTTTAATATTCGTATCCTTCCTGTGGTAAAAGTGATCTCAGCCGGGTTTGTCCACTGCTTTTTTGTGCTGATCGTTCTGGTGATCTATACCTGCATGGGCTATCCGCCTACCTGGTATGCCATTCAGCTTATTTATTACAGCTTCTGTATTTTTATGCTGATTCTGGCAGTGACTTATTTTTCCAGCGCGGTAGTGGTATTTTTCCGGGATCTCAGTCAGATCATCAACATCGGACTTCAGGTAGGGGTATGGGTAACTCCCATTATGTGGAATTTCAGCGACCTTGGTCTTACAGGGATCCTTACAAAGATCCTGAAGCTGAATCCGGTATTTTATGTGGTACAGGGATATCGTGATTCCCTGATCGATCATGTGGGATTCTGGCAGCATCCGGCGCTGACCCTTTATTTCTGGGCTTTTACCCTGGTGCTGTTTTTCCTTGGAACAAGACTGTTCAAAAAACTTCAGGTACATTTTGCAGATGTACTGTAAACGGAGAAAAAAATGAGTGAATTTGCAATTCAGGTAAAACATCTGGACAAGATGTATAAATTATATAATAAGCCTTCAGACAGACTGCGGGAAACTCTGGGCTTTAAGGTCCCGGTCAGAGAGCATTATGCTTTAAGAGACGTGAATTTTCAGGTAGAGCGGGGCGAAACTGTGGGCATCATCGGAACAAACGGTTCCGGAAAGTCCACCATCCTGAAGATCATTACAGGAGTTCTGAACCCTACGGCAGGAGAGGTGAAGGTGGACGGAAGGATTTCCGCTCTTCTGGAACTGGGAGCCGGCTTTAACATGGAATATACAGGAATCGAAAACGTATATCTCAACGGAACCATGATGGGATTTTCCAAAGAAGAGGTGGATGCCAGACTTCAGGATATCCTGGACTTCGCAGACATCGGAGATTTTGTTTATCAGCCTGTAAAATCTTATTCCAGCGGTATGTTTGTCCGTCTGGCATTTGCAGTTGCCATTAACATTGATCCGGAAATTCTGATCGTTGACGAGGCCCTGTCTGTAGGGGATGTGTTCTTTCAGGCAAAATGCTACCGGAAATTTGAAGAATTTAAAAAGATGGGCAAAACCATTCTTTTTGTCAGCCACGATTTAAGCAGTATTTCCCGGTACTGTGACAGAGTGATTCTTTTGAATAAGGGAGTGAAGCTGGAAGAAGGTTCTCCAAAACAGATGGTGGATATGTACAAGCAGCTTCTGGTAGGCCAGGATCCTGCAAAGGCAGAGGAAAAGAAAGAAGAGCAGAAAGAAAGCTGGAGCCAGCAGTTCCAGGTAAATCCCAATATGCTGGAATATGGTACCAAGCTTGCGGAGATTGTGGATTTTGCAGTTCTGGATGACAAGGACCGCTGTACCAATACCATTGAAAAGGGCAGCAGTTTCCGGATACGGATGAAGGTGGTATTTCATCAGGATATTCAGGAGCCGATTATGGCCTATACCTTTAAAGATATTAAGGGTACAGAGATCACAGGAACCAATACTCTGTTTGAAAAGAAATCTGTGGAACACTCTCAGACAGGAGATAGCTGTACAGTGACCTTTGAGCAGGAAATGTTCCTGCAGGGAGGGGAATATCTTCTTTCCTTTGGCTGCACCGGGTACAAGGACGGTGAGTTTACAGTTTTCCACAGACTGTATGACGCATGTAATATCACAGTGGTTTCCAACAAGAACACGGTTGGATTTTATGATATGAACTCAAAAGTGGAGATTCGCTACGGAGAAAAAGCATGATAGAAAAAATCGGTAAGGCAGTCCTGGATGATACCTGTTATCCGGGACAGGATTTATACAGTGACGGAGCCATAGAAGATGAGATGCTGGAAATTGCCAGAGCTTATCCGAAAGAGCAGTGGAACCAGGTGATCGCAGAGCGGAAAAGCTGGCCCATTCTCTATCATTTTTCCCATATAAGGGAAAATATTTTAAGCTGGCTTCCGTTTACCGGAAAGGAAAATGTGCTGGAGATCGGTTCCGGCTGCGGAGCCATTACAGGTGCGCTCTGTGAAAAAGCAGAGAAGGTCACCTGTATTGAGCTGTCAAAAAAACGAAGTGAGATCAATGCCTGGAGACATAAGGACTGTGAAAATCTCACAATACTTATGGGGAATTTTCAGGAGATCGAGCCTGCGCTGACGGAGAAGTATGATTACATTACTCTGATCGGCGTTTTTGAGTATGGGGAAAACTATATTCAGAGCGAGACTCCTTATGTGGATTTCCTGAAAACCATTGCCCGTCATCTGAAACCGGACGGACAGATCGTTCTTGCCATTGAAAACCGTTTTGGTCTGAAATACTGGGCAGGCTGCACGGAGGATCACTTTGGAACACTGTTTGAAGGGCTGGAAGGCTATCCCACAACAAAGGGCGTAAAAACCTTTACTAAAAAAGAGCTTACAGAAATTCTGGAAAAGGCAGGGAATCTGAAAGCGCAGTGGTATTATCCGTTTCCGGACTATAAGCTTCCCATGACCATATATTCTGACAGACGCCTTCCCTTAAAGGGCGAGCTGAACCGTATGGAGACAAACTTTGATCGGCTGCGCCTGCAGCTTTTTCAGGAATCTCCTGTGTATGATTCTCTTCTGGACAATGACATGTTCCCGGAGTTTTCCAATTCCTTTCTTCTTCTGATCGGAAAAGAACAGATCTGTCCGGAAATTGTGTATACTAAATTTTCCAATGAGCGGGATGCCCGTTTTGCTCTGAGAACAGATATCTGTGAGCCGGGAAGATTTGAGAGATATGTGCAGAAGCTTCCTGTCAGTGAAAAGGCCTGTGAGCATACAGCCGGTCTGGAACGGATTTATACAGAGCTTACAGAAGCTTATAAAAAGCAGGGTCTGGAGCTTAACCTTTGCAAAACAGTAAACAAAGCTGCAAGACTGGAATATCTGGAGGGAATGACTCTGGAAGAAAAGCTGGATCAGCTTCTGGCTCAGGGAAAACTTTCTGAACTGGAGGAACTGTTCTTTTATTATCTGAAAAAGGTTCAGAACCTTCACAGCACAGATACCTTTATCAAAACGCCGGAGTTTGTACAGGTATTCGGGGACGTAGAGCTGACCGGAGAGTATTCCTGCGCAAAAATGTCCAATATTGACCTGGTTCCTGCCAATATTCTGATTCTGAAGGACAGACAGGTTGTGATCGATTATGAGTGGACCTTTGACTTTCCGGTTCCTGCAGGCTTTATCCTGTACCGGATGATCCATTATTATCTGGAAAGCGACGGAAAGCGCCGTGTTCTGAAGGACAGGGATTTTTATGGCAAAGCAGGTATTACTCAGGAGGAGCTTGCTGTTTACGGAGAAATGGAAAGGAATTTCCAGAAGTATATGCAGGGAAGTCATGTGCCTCTTCTTTCCATGTATGAAGACGTTTCTCCGGGCAAGGTGGAGATTCTTCCCTATTATGAGCAGATGAGGGCAGCAGGAGCAGAGCGGAGGCTTCAGGTGTTTTTTGACCGGGGAAATGGATTTTCTGAGGAAGATTCAGAAGCTTATCCTATGAGCAGAGCAGGGATCAGCATGGAACTTGAAATACCGGAGGATGTGAAGAACCTTCGTCTTGATCCGGGAGAAGCGGCAGGAGGTCTGGTTCTTCGGAAACTTGCTTTTGAAAATGACATAAAGGCAGACTTTACCACAAACGGTTTTCCGGTAGGAGCTGACAGCTATTATTTCGGCGGGGGAGATCCTCAGTTTGTGATCGGAAATATCAGCGGAGAGAAAAGGCTCAGGATTGAAATTGAGATCATGAAAGCTCAGGACGCAGGGGAAAAGTTCTGGAAGAGCTTTGGCCTGGTGTCAGCGGAAAAGGATGAAGAGATCCGCAGACTGAAAGAAAAGATCAGTCAGATGGAAAATACAAAAGTCTGGAAATTGTACAGAAGCATTAAGAAAAAATAAGCTGTCAGAGAGAACTGACAGAAAAAAGGTCTGATGGCAAAATTCCGGCCTTCAGATCAGACAGAATGAGGATGAAATATGGAAGAATTGCGCTTCAGCATTGATGAAGAAAAATATGATGACAGACATGGCCAGGTGTTAAGCCTTGGAGGCTGGTATGCCGGATCTGACAGACAGGAAATGAGCTTCTGTCTGGTGGGAGACGGAAATCAGGAGCTTGTTCTGGCTGATCCTGAGAGATATGAAAGACCGGATGTGGCTCAGGCTCTGGAAGCGGACTTTGGAGAGTTCCTTCCGGGCTTCCGGCTGCGGATTCCAAAGGCAGATCAGCTTGCAGAACAGTTTCAGCAGATCGAGCTGTTTCTTACAGACGGAGAACAGCGGGTATCTGTGTGGAAGAAGAGCGCAGATGAGCTGAAAAGCTTTCTGAACCAAAGCCTGCTGGAATATCACCTGGACAGAGTGGAAATCCTTTATGATACCATGCTGGAAATCCAGGGCTGGGCTGTGGATCAGAGGGGTGAGACGGAGATCACCGCTTTAAATCAGGACGGAAGTCCTTTTGCCTGCAGGATAAGCAGAGGGCGGCGGCCGGATGTGGTGGAGCGCTGCAGCCTTGATGAGAGTTATAAAAATCAGGAAATCGGATTCCGTATTTCAGCTTCTTTAGATGAAATTTCAGGAAAAAAGATCCTGCTTAAATTTACAGGATCTTCTGTGGAAAAGATTTATGAAATCGATGTTCAGAAGCTTCGTAAAGAGCAGAAACCAAAAGGTTTTTTTAACAGGCTTCTGAACCGTCAGGAAAACACTCAGGGAGATTATGAACAATGGCTGAAACGCCATTCTCTGAACCGGCGTCAGGCATGGAAGCAGAAGCATACTTCTTTTGACAGAAAGCCTTTGATCAGTATTGTGATCCCTCTTTACTGTACGCCCCTTCCCTATCTGAAGGAACTGATTGAGTCCATAAGAAAACAGACCTATGGAAACTGGCAGCTTTGTCTGGCAGACGGAAGCCCGGACGAAACCGTTCATGAGTTTCTGAAAAAAAATTACAGACATGAGGTAAGGATCAGCTACAAAAAGCTGAAATCCAACGGCGGGATTTCTGTGAACACCAATAAGGCCATGGAGCTTGCCAGAGGAGAATACCTGATGCTCTGCGACCATGACGATATTCTGGAGCCTGACGCGCTGTTTGAAATTGTAAAGGCCATTAACGATCAGGATGCAGATGTAGTATACACAGATGAGGATAAGGTCAGCATGGACGGACAGCATTATTTTGATCCTCATTTTAAATCGGATTTCAACCTGTTCCGTTTCCGGGATAATAATTATATCTGCCATATTTTTGTGGTAAAGAGACAGGTGGCAGAGCTGGCGGGATATTTCCGGAAAGAATTTGACGGAGCCCAGGATTTTGATTTTATTTTCCGCTGCTGTGAAAAGGCAGAGAAGATCATCCATATTCCCAGGGTTCTGTATCACTGGCGCTGTCATATGGATTCCACGGCAGCAGATCCGGAAAGCAAGGCCTATGCTTTTGAAGCAGGACGAAAAGCCGTGGAAGAGCATTATAAGAGAATGGGGATCCCGGCAAAGGTGGAGATGACAGAACGGCCCGGATGGTACAGAAGCAGACTGGAGATTCAGGGAAAGCCCCTGATCTCTGTGATCATTCCAAACAAAGATCATACAGAAGATCTGGAGCTGTGCCTTTCTTCCATGGCGGAGCGCACCTCCTATGAGAATTATGAGGTTTTAGTGGTAGAAAACAACAGTGAGGAAAAAGAAACCTTTGCCTATTATGAGAAGCTTCATGAGCGTTACCCAAGGGTAAGAGTTCTTGTGTGGGAAAAAGAGTTTAATTATTCTTCCATAAATAATTTTGCCGCAGAGCAGGCAAAGGGAGAATATCTTCTGTTTCTGAACAATGATGTGGAGATCCTGACCCCTGACTGGATGGAGGAAATGCTTGGAATCTGCCAGCAGAAGGAGGTTTCCATTGTGGGAGCCAAGCTGTATTATCCGGATGACACCATCCAGCATGCAGGAGTTGTTCTGGGGCTGGGAGGTATTGCAGGCCATGTGATGTGCCGGGCGTCCAGAGAGGATGCAGGATATTTCGGCAGAATGGTAAGCGTTCAGGAGATCAGCGCAGTGACAGCTGCCTGTATGCTTGTGGATGCCTGTGATTTCCGGGCAGTGGGAGGCTTTGATGAAAGCTTCCGCGTGGCGTTTAATGATATTGACCTCTGCATGAAAATAAGGGATATGGGAAGAAAAATCGTCTTTACCCCTTATGCGGAGCTGTATCACTATGAGTCCAAATCAAGAGGCCTGGAGGACACTCCTGAGAAACAGTACCGTTTTGAAAAGGAAATAACACGTTTTCGGGAAAAATGGGAAGATCAGCTGAAAAAAGGCGATCCTTATTACAGCCCCAATCTGTCTGTGACAGAGGGCGACTGTTCCCTGAGAGAAGACTGAGAAATTGTGAGGTTGGATATGTCAAGAGAGATTTTTGAGGTAACAAAGGACCGGTTTCACCTGAAGGATCCCTGTCAGTATATTCTGCAGGGAACCTGGCCAAAGGAAGCAAAGATGCGCGCCTGTCTGGACGGCTCTGAAGTAAAGGCGGAGATTCAGCGCCTGGAGGTAGTCAGCGCTCTGGAAAGATTTAAAGATCCGGATCTGATGAGAGGCGAGAGGATCACTGCGTCTGTGCAGCTTCCTCAGTCTCTGGAAGGCTGTCAGAAGCTGACCGTGTATGCGGATATGCCGGACCGGCGGATCTGCTGGTTTTCCGTTTCTGCAAGAGAGCTGGAAAAAAGAAGAGGAAAGCCTCAGTTTTTTATTGAAGAGGAAAAAGTGCAGCAGGGATTTCTTCGGATCAGAGGCTGGGCAGTTGCAGACGAGCCGGTAAAAATCCAGATTTTTGATGAAAACAAACAGAAATTAAATGTGGAGATCCTTCGTACCGAACGTGTGGATGTGGAACAGCTTTATGAGGAAATGGACAGCAAAGACAAGTCCGGATTTTTTGTGGAACTTACAAATCTTACCGGAAAGCTTCTGTATCTTGTTTTTTACGCAGGAGACACAAAATCAGTCCATATTGTTCATTTGAATCCGGCTGTTGTTTTTCGGAAAAAAATAGAGAAATATGCAAAAAAAGGTCTCAGGTACTGGAAAAGCCAGGGAAGCGCAGCTATGGTAGGCAAGGTGGTATCCAAGGTAAAAACTGCGTCCACAAGGGAGATTCCCTATCAGAAATGGATCGTCCGCCATCTTCCAGGCTCAAAGGAGCTGGAAAAGCAGAGAAGGACAAAATTTGAATATCAGCCCAGGATTTCCATTGTGGTGCCTTTATATAAAACGCCGGAGAAATATCTCCGCCAGCTTGTGGATACTGTAAAGGCTCAGACCTATCCAAACTGGGAGCTTTGTCTGTCGGACGGCAGCGGAGCCGATTCTCCCATCCGTAAGCTTCTGGAATCTCTGGCTGCTTCAGATGAAAGGATTAAAGTGATCTATCATGAGAAGGCTCTGCAGATCTCTGAAAATACCAATGCGGGAATTGAGGCTGCCACAGGCGATTACATTGCTTTTGCAGATCACGATGATGAGCTGACGCCTCACGCGCTGTTCCAGTGCGTAAAGGCATTAAATGAAAACAGGGACATCCGTATTCTTTATTCCGATGAGGATAAAATGTCCATGGACGGCCACAAATTTTTCCAGCCTCATTTTAAGCCGGATTACAATCCGGATCTTTTGTGTACGGTAAACTACATCTGCCATCTTTTTGTGGTGGACAGAGAGATCATCAGTCAGGTTGGAATGCTTCGTAAGGAGTTTGACGGGGCTCAGGATTATGATTTTATTTTCCGCTGTGTGGAAAATGTAAAGCCGGAACAGATTTATCATATTCCCAAGATCCTTTATCACTGGCGCTGCCATGAGGATTCCACAGCAGAGAACCCGGAAAGTAAGACCTATGCCTTTGAGGCAGGAAAACGGGCTATTGAAGAGCATTATAAGAGAACCGGGATCAACGCTGAGGTGCTTCAGGGAGAGTTTCTGGGTCTTTACCGCACAAGGTTTATCCGGGACCATGATCCGCTGATCTCCATTATTATTCCCAATAAGGATCATATTGCAGATCTGAAGCGGTGCATGGACTCCATTGACAAAAAATCCACATATCAGAATTACGAGTATATTATTGTGGAAAACAACAGTACGGAGGAGGAAACCTTCCAGTATTATAAAAAGCTGGAGGCAGAGAATCCAAAGGCTCATGTGGTTTACTGGGACAGAGAGTTTAACTATTCTGCTATCAATAATTACGGAGCCACTTTTGCAAAGGGTGAATATATCCTGCTTCTGAACAATGATACGGAAATTATCAATGAGGACTGTCTGGAACAGCTTCTGGGATACTGTATGCGAAGCGATGTGGGAGCTGTGGGAGCAAGAATGTATTATGAGGACGACACTATTCAGCATGCGGGAGTTGTCATTGGTTTCGGAGGCATTGCAGGACATTGCTTTGTGCTGCAGCCAAGAGGAACCACAGGTTACTGCCACAGAATCATCTGCGCTCAGGATTACAGCGCAGTTACAGCAGCCTGCATGATGGTAAAACGGTCTGCCTTTGATGAGGTAGGAGGCCTTACGGAGGAGCTGGCAGTTGCTTTTAACGATATTGATTTCTGTATGAAGCTGAGAGCCGCAGGCTATCTCATTGTGTACAATCCTTATGCAGAGCTGTATCATTATGAGTCAAAGTCAAGAGGTCTTGAGGATACGCCGGAAAAGGTTGCGCGGTTTAATAAAGAGATTCAGATTTTTGAAAGACGCTGGCCGGATATTATGAGGGACGGAGATCCTTATTATAATCCGAACCTGACATTAAAGAGTCAGGATTTTTCGCTGAAAAGGATATAGGAGGTTTGGTATGAAGGTATTGGTTACAGGAGTAAAAGGACAGCTTGGCCACGATGTAATGAACGAGCTTGCAAAAAGAGGCTATGAGGGAGTAGGCGTAGACGTGGCGGAAATGGACATCACAGACGCGGAGGCTGTGCGCAGAGTGATGGAAGAGGTGCGTCCGGACAAAATGGTTCACTGCGCTGCATGGACTGCTGTGGATGCGGCAGAGGATGAAACAGAAATGTGCCGCAAGGTCAATGCAGAGGGAACTGAAAACATTGCCAGAATGTGTGGAGAAATGGATATCCCAATGATCTATTTAAGCACAGACTATGTGTTTGACGGTCAGGGAACCCGTCCCTGGGAACCGGATGATCCGGTGGTACAGCCGCTGAATGTTTACGGTCAGACAAAATATGAGGGCGAGCTTGCAGTAGAAAAATATACCGACAAGTATTATATTGTGCGTATTGCCTGGGTATTTGGCGTCAATGGAAAGAATTTTATCAAGACTATGCTGAATCTGGGAAAAACACATGACACACTGACTGTTGTGGACGACCAGATCGGCACACCTACCTACACCTATGATCTGGCCCGGCTTCTTGTAGATATGCTGGAAAAAGAAGAGTACGGAAAGTATCATGTGACAAATGAGGGAGGATATATTTCCTGGTGTGATTTTGCAAAGGAGATCTTCCGTCAGGCAGGAATGAACGTAACGGTAACTCCGGTAAGCTCTGATCAGTATCCGGCAAAGGCAAAAAGACCTTCCAACAGCCGTCTGGAAAAGAAAAAGCTGACAGAGCATGGCTTTACCCGCCTTCCGGACTGGCAGGATGCCCTTGCCCGTTATCTGAAGGAGATCATGTAAGCAGATATGAATAATACACATAGGACAAAAAGAGCGGTGGATAAAGCCACCGCTTTTGCTAAATGGTGTGGAAAAGATCTGAAATATCCGGCGCTTTTGTTTCTGCTGATGACAGTCAGCAGCATGTTCATGTTCCGGGACTATCTTTTTGGAGATCAGCTGATGATTTTTAATGATATCGGAAGCGACACCTGGCAGCAGTATATTATGAATTACACTGCCATTGTCAACGACATCCGGGACGGAAGCTTTTCTCTGTGGGATTTTTCCAATGGACTGGGCGTGAATCTTTTTAATTTCAACCTGTTCGATCCCTTCCTGATGCTGCTGTATGGACTGGGAGTAATTCTGGGACCTGCGCACATGCTGCTTTTTATCAATGTGATACAGATCATAAAAATGCTGACAGCCGGGCTGGTCTTTTACTGGTTTTTATCTCAGTTTTCCTTTAGTCCCAGGGCAAAGCTGGCTGTCTCCTATGCATACGGCTTCAGCGGTTTCCTTCTGGTGTGGGGACAGCATTATCAGTTTGGAACAGCAGTGATCTACATTCCTCTGCTTTTGCTTTTCTGCGAAAAATTTATCCAGAAGAAAAAAGGAAGAGGATTCTTTCCGGTGATGGTATTTCTCTGCGGAATCTACAGCGTGTATTTCACCTACATGTGTCTGGCTGCCACAGGACTTTATCTTCTTTTCAGGATTTTGATGGTGGATGATCTGACACTGGCACAGAGAGTGCGGAGATTTCTGCTGGGCTGCGGAGAAATCCTTCTGGGTGTGGGGATGAGCCTTGTGGTATTTCTTCCCATGGCAGAGGTGCTTCTGAATGTTTCTTCTCGGCTTGACAGCCAGGGAACCGGATTCCTGCAGTGGCTTCAGCAGTGCTTTACTCCTTATCACACAAAGGTCTATGATTCCATGATAAAGCATCTGTTTTCCAGCAATCTGCAGAACGGCTTCGGCCTTGCAAAAGGTCCTCAGTCTTATGCCATGAACTATTATGAGGATCCCATCTTTTTCTGCTCTGTACTGGCAGTGTTTCTGAATGTCCAGTTCTTTTTTGTACTGCGCAAGGCCCAGATGAAAAAAAGGGCAAAAACAGTGCTGTACAGCGCTGCGGTTCTGATTTTTATTGGCGTGGTCTTTCCGGTTGGAGGAACAGTGTTTAATTATTTCACAAAGCCTACGCAAAGATATACCTTTGTTCTGATCCCGTTTTTTCTTATGGCAATGGCATGGATGTGGGATTATCTGAGAAAGGGCGGAAAGCTCTGTCTGACTTTAATACTGGCGGTAACAGTTCTTATGGGCTGGGCATATCTGGAAGGCTGGAAACAGGCAGGCTTTGCAGAATATAAAAGAAATATCCTGATCCTGGCAGTGACAGGAACCGTGATGGCAGTGTGTCTTGTTCTTTTAAATTTTGTATATAAGCAGGCTGTGCGGCAGGGGCTTATGGCTGTGCTGGCGCTGGCTCTTCTGGTGAATGTAGCGTCCGAGGGAGCAGCGAATTTTCAGGCAAGAGTTACCATGAAGAAAACCGATACACCTGCAGAGCTTATGGAGCAGAAAATGGCTCAGTATGAGGCTGACAGGAAATCAGATGATAAAGAAACAAAATACCGGGCAGAAATGAACAAGCCACAGGATTTTTTCAGAGAAATGTATCGGGCAGACCTGGGGCAGTGCCTGGATTATCTGGAACAGAAAGACCAGAGCTTTTACCGGGTGGAAAAGGATTACATATCAGGAACAGTTGCCATGGATGCTTCCGCCCAGGGCTATAATGGTATTTCTTCTTATAATTCCGTTATGAACGGCTATGTGAAGGAATTTGTGGAAACCTTCTGTCCGGAGCTGTTTTTTGCAGACCAGAACCATTATACATTCTGGAACAATGTAGAAGAAAACCGTCTTGCAGCGTTCCTTGGAATACGCTACCTGCTTTCCGGACAGGAAACACCTCAGGAAGGCTGGAAGCTTCTGGACAGAGTGGGAAGCCTTTATATCCATGAGAATGAGGCTCAGGCAGGAACCGCGCATTTTTATACGGATGCGGTGACAGAGGAGAGCATGAAGGCGCTGTGCAACGAGGAAAACAGAGATGAGCTTCTGGAAAGTGTGATCGCTCTTCCACAGGAAGGAGAGGGCTCAGAGAAAGATGTACTGAAAGGTGGCGGAAACTCTGAGGAAGAAAACAAAACTGTGAAATCCTCAGAGGATGATCCGGCATATGAGATTACAGATCTGGAAGAGGTTTCTGATATTGAAAGCGTTGTTTCCGAACAGGACAGGCAGGTAATGGAAGCCTCAGAGATCATTCTGGATGCTCCGGAAAAGGATGCTTATATTACAGGAACCGTTCATGCGGAAGCTGACGGCTATGGAGTGTTTATGATTCCCTATGAAAAGGGCTGGAGCCTTACTGTTGACGGAAAAGAAACAGAACTTTTAAGAGGCGATATTGGCTTTCTGGCATGTCGGCTCCCGGAGGGGGATCACAGTCTGGAGCTGAAATTTGAGGCTCCAGGTCTGAAGGCGGGAGCAGCCGGAAGTGCAGTATTCTGGGTTCTGTTTGCAGTGACCGGGGCAGTGTCCCAGTGGAAGAGATACAAACTGAAAGTGTAAAGTAAATAAGAAAATAAGCTTTTGCAGCAGACGAAAAAGTAAGGCTCAGAAATAAGGAGTTCCAGGTGATTTATCAGAAATATGTCTGAAAATGGAGGTAAAAGGATGAAGTTTGCATTTTTAATTATGGGAAAATTTAACAGTGAAACAGATAAAGCGGCAATCCATAACGGCGTGTCTCAGCTGATCGGCGTTGCAGATATAGAAGATGCCTGCCGGACAGCCAGAAACCTGTATGAAAATGGAATTGACTGTATTGAGCTGTGCGGAGCCTTTGGCGCAGAGGGAGCCAGAAAAATAATAGAAGCCACAGAAAACAAAATCCCTGTAGGCTATGTTACCCACCTGCCGGAGCAGGAGGAGGTGTACCAGGCTGCGTTTCCGCAAAAATAAAGCCCATGTATCGGGAGCAGAGAGCCGGGATGAGAGGTAAAACTTAAGTGTTTAGATTTCAGTTGTGGTCAGAAATAATTGGCTGTTTCTCCGAAACAATATATATCTAAAGTATACAATAGGACAAATGGGGAGGCGAGCCTCCCCTGAAATTTTTTAAAGCTTGTACAAAAATATTAAACACAGACAGTTCAAGAAAATATTTGTATTTTCATTTCGTATGTAAAACAATGCCAATGGCCTGCAACAATATACTACGTTTTCTGATCAAAGCAGACAGCCTTGTTTCTATTATCAAATTGTAATGATTACTATTGCAGTTTACTCATGCCTGTTGATATCAGATATCGCAAGAATCCCTCCCGCTATTGCTATGGAATAGAAGAATAATATTATAAAAAAATCCACCCCATTTGAAGAGACTGTCAACATTTCTGTGAGTGTGGAAAAGCACTCAGGAGTATTAAGGCATGACCGGGCAATTATCCATCCAGTACCTCCAATAATACCAGAGATTATCATTGTACAAACTACAATAAGTTTTTTCATAAATTACCCCTTTCTGCTAAAATAAAATGTAGGGAACATAAATATTTTTCATTTTAATCGCATATTAACTACTATTTATATTTTAAAGAGGCACAGATATTTTCAATTTAAAAGTATAAAAATAATTATGATACCTGGTATCATTAATCCGAATATTATTTTAAGAATGATATTCTTATTGGCATATATAAGGAATATCAACGATGCGCACCACAAAAAGCAGGCAATATAAAAATCAATACCACTACTAAACGCCGTCATACTTAAAAATATAAATATACTGGTTAAAGTAACTCCTTTTTCTCCGATTTTTTTATATTTTTCTCTTTTTATTTCGTCCATACAGATTCTCCTGCCATAATAGAAAAGCGGTTTTATGTAACTGTTTTGATACTAAAATATCCTGCAAGTGCGGAAGCACCGCGAATGGACATAAATAATAGTAAATTATTCAAAAGCGCTTTCCTTTCATTTATTCATCCAGAAATTCATGTAACTCTTTGGCTTCTGCTTCACTTAGGGATTTGCCGCCCGTAAAAGCCAGCATAAAATTTTTCAGGGATCCGCCAAAATCAATATCTAATAAATCGTGTGTCCAATTATGAATATGTTCAGCTTCTGTACCAACTGGGGAATAATAACGTTTATTTCCGATTTTTTCAGCTTTTAATACTTTTTTGTCAATAAGTCGGGTTAAAAAGGTTTGTACGGTCTGTTTTTTCCAAGTATGTCCTTTTTTGTGTGTATATTCCATTACGTCAGAAAAACTGGTATTATTTCCGTTTTCCCATATAAACTGCATGATTTCATATTCTGCTTCAGACAAATTATATTTCATTTCTTGTTTCTCCTACTACTTTTTGTAGTACAATCGTACTACGAAAGCATAGTATTGTCAAGCTGATATTTCAGCACATAAAAAAACAGCGCAGCTTTACGCCACGCTGTTTTTCAAAACCTATTTCAGGAATTTATTGATCAGATACACAAGAATCGTCAGAATGATGATTACTGTAAAAATACTCAGCATTCCTTTCCACATAACCTCAAGTGCCTGCATAATAAGCTCAGAATTCATAGAGATATCTCCTTTCTCTTACAGAATACTTGCAACGACATTCAGAATAACTCCACCTGCAACAACAGAAGCAATCTGACCGGATACGTTTGTACCTGTAGCCTGCATGATCAGAACATTGCTGGGGTCTTCTTTCAGCGCCATTTTCTGTACGACACGGGCTGCCATCGGGAAGGCGGAAATACCTGCGGCGCCGATCATAGGATTGATCTTTTCCTTTGAGAAAAGATTCATAAGCTTTGCAAAAAGCACGCCTGCAGCAGTGTCGAAGATAAAGGCTGCAAGACCGATCAGCATAATAAGAAGAGTTTCTTTGTTTACAAAGGTGTCTGCCTTCATACTGAACGCAATGGTAATACCAAGAAGAAGGGATACCAGATTGGACAGTACGTTCTGTGCGGTATCGGAAAGATTATTCAGCACACCGCACTCGCGGAGCAGGTTTCCAAACATCAGGAATCCTACCAGAGAAACGGACATGGGGGCTACAAGGCCGGCAATAAAAGTAACCACGATCGGGAAAATAATCTTTGCTTTTTTGGAAACAGTAGCCGGTTTGTATTCCATATGGATGCAGCGCTCTTTTTTTGTTGTAAGAAGCTTGATGACCATAGGCTGGATAATAGGAACAAGCGCCATGTAGGAATATGCCACCACAGCGATAGGCCCTATGTAATTGGAGCCAAGGACCTGAGATACAAGGATGGAAGTAGGGCCGTCGGCTGCTCCGATGATACCGATAGATGCAGCGTCTTTTAAGTCAAAGCCCAGGAAACATGCAACAACGATTGCGGCAAAAATACCGAACTGTGCGGCTGCGCCAAAAAGAAACAGCTTGGGGTTGGACAGCAAAGGTCCGAAGTCGATCATGGCGCCGATTCCGATAAACAGAAGCAGAGGCATTGCCTCGGAAGCCTCGATACCTACATTGAACAGCCACTCGATAATACCATTTGTTTCACCGATACCTGCAAGTGTCTGATTCAGAACACCGGAAGCAGGAAGGTTTACAAGAATTGCTCCGAATCCCAGAGGCAGAAGCAGTACCGGTTCCAGATCCTTATTAATGGCAAGCCAGATCAGCACAGCGCCGATCACGTACATAACGATCTGCTGGGGGGTGATAGATGTGATGCCGGAAATTAAAAAATCCATACTGGTTCCTCCTGATTTTTTTCACGGGAAAGTCTGCCTGAATATTTTCAGTAAAAAAGACCCGTGCTCCCCTGAAAGCGGAACACAGGTCTTGTCGTATACCAAAAGCATAAGGTATAGATTAAGCCAGAGCCGGAGGCTCAAGGTGTTGACTTAATCGCACCATACAGTGCTGACTACTCCCCTATATCAAGAGTATTGTACCGTATGGAAAAGTATTTTTCAAGAAATTTTTTGTAATTCTGAAACATACAGAGTGAAAAGCCGCCGCCCGGGGTGATCAGGAATCCATTTTCCGGTTACTGAAAACAGTAGCTGAGGCGCCCTGCCATCTGTCAGGATTTTGCTGTTTTTATAATTCTGTAGATCAGAAAACCAAGAAGCAGAATCCCAACGCCGGCGATCACATAGTAAGGAACTGCAGTATGCTTTTCGGAGTAGCTTCTGGCAGCGTCCATATTTTTCTGACCCTCATCTGTAAGGGCAGTATCCTGTTCCTGTACGGCAGCCATTACCGAGGTTCCTACCGGAGCGTTTCCAAAGTAATACTGACGGGTGTACTGACCATTTTCCGGTGTGCCGTCTTTTGTGGTAAGAGAGTCGGTAGCGGTTCCCACAGGAACATAAACATTTCCGCCGGAAAGCATGTTAAAGTCTGTATCGCCAAGAGAAAGCATCTGGAAGTTATCAAATCCATAATTGAGAAGACTTCCGGCTTCGGCGGCTGTTGTGCCGGACGCGCCCTGAAGTACAACTGCGATCAAAGTGACTCCGTTTCTTTCTGCCCCGCATACAAGAGTGCTGCCGGAAGCGTCCGTATATCCTTCACGTCCTCCAAGACAGTTCTGATAATAAGCGGCATTGGCAGCGCTCATCATGGAGAAATTATTTGTCAGTACCCGCTCGCCTCCTGATATGTTGGTAGGAGAGATAGTATAGGAAAGGGCTCCTGCAATGGTACGGAAAGTTTCATTTTCCATGGCGGCCTGCATAATAAGAGCCATGTCATGAGCAGTGGTGTGCTGGTTCTCATCAGAAAGACCGGTAGGATTGGTAAACACTGTGTTGGTGCATCCAAGCTCGGCAGCCCTCTGATTCATCATCTGTACAAAGCCTTCCACAGAGCCTCCAAGATGTTCGGCAACCTGCAGGGCAATGTCATTGGCAGATACCAGCATAATAGCGTACAGACACTGCTCCATGGTAAAAACTTCATCAAGATTGGCGGAAATATTGGCTCCGCCGTCAGTAACGCCGGAAACGCCGGTAGCAGTCATGGTAACCTGATCTGTAAGCTGGCTGTTTTCCAGTGCCAGAAGAGTTGTCATGATCTTTACCGTACTTCCGGGAAAAAGCTGCTGATCCATATTTTTTGCGTAGACAATGGTATTGGTGGATTCTTCCATAACAACTGCGGCTGTGGAAGTGATATCAGCTCCCTGGGGCCAGCCCGGAACAGCGTTGGTGGTAATTCCGGAAGCTGCCTCGGCGGCTCTGACCGGTGTTGGAAGCATCAGGGAAAAAGCCATTCCCAGGGCAAAAAGCCCGGCGCATAATTTTTTTATTTTCATAAAGTATACTCCTGTAAAAGGTTCGGTAAATAAAGGTAGTGTGCCGCAATACTAGGACGAATAATCCTGTATGTGGCGGAAACTGTTACAAAATCTATCATATCCCATTTTTTTATGTAATTCAACACTTTTGTGAGCCCGGAATACTGATACACACGTTCAGCCTTGCAAAACACGGGACGGGATGATAAAATAAACCCGGATTCTATGAAAAAAGAAGGTAAAATGACAATAAACCGAGGTTTTATATGAATAAAGAAAAAAGTTCAGCCGGCAGGATCCAGTGGGGACGGATGCTAAAAAAACTCAGTCCCTACACCATACAAAAGGGATTCCGCTATCTGAAGCATTACGGACCAAAGGAGTTCTGGATAAGGCTTCACGAAAGATTTGAGCCGGAGGAAGTTCCTTACGGACCGTGGTATGAGGCTTATGTGCCTGATGAAGCAGCACTTGAGAAACAGAGACACCACCATTTTGAGTACAGTCCTCTGATCAGTGTGGCAGTGCCTGCATACCGTACACCGGAAAAGTTTCTGGCTCAGATGATAGACTCTCTTCTTGCTCAGACCTATGGAAACTGGGAGCTTTGTATTGCAAATGGAAGTCCTGAGGATGGAGCAATGAAAAAGGTCCTGGAAGAGTACACAAAAAAAGACAGTCGTATCCGGGTCAGTGAACTTACAGAAAATAAGGGGATTGCAGGAAACACAAATGCGGCTCTTGAGATGGCCCGGGGAGAATTTGTGGGACTTCTGGATCATGACGATCTGCTTGCACCCAATGCTCTTTATGAGATCGTCCGTGCGCTGGATGAGGACAGAACTCTTGATGCGGTGTATACAGATGAAGATAAGGTGACAACTGAGCTTGACGAGCATTTTCAGCCTCATCTGAAACCGGATTTTAATCTGGATCTTCTGAGATCAAACAACTATATCTGCCATTTTTTTGTGGTAAGACGTTCCATTGTACAAAAGGTTGGAGGATTCCGTCAGGAATTTGACGGAGCCCAGGATCATGATTTTATCTTCCGCTGTATAGAAACTGCGGAAAAAGTAGGACATATTCCGGAAATTCTCTATCACTGGCGTACCCATAAGGCTTCTACAGCAGACAATCCTGCCAGCAAAATGTACGCTTTTGACGCGGGAAAGCGGGCTATAGAAGCGCATCTGAAGCGGACAGGAACAGAAGGAACCGTAAGTCATACGCCGGATCTGGGATTTTTCCGGGTGAAATATCCGGTGCAGGGTCAGCCCCTTGTTTCTATTATTATTCCCAACAAGGATGAAAAAGAAACACTGAAGGCCTGTATTGATTCCATCAGAGAAAAAACAGAGTATCCGAATTATGAGATCATTATTGTGGAAAACAACAGTACCACAGATGAGATTTTTCAGTATTATAAAGAACTGTCACAGGATCCCCGTATCCGTCTTCTCAGATGGAAAAAAGAATTTAATTATTCTGCCATCAATAACTATGGAGTCCGCCATGCAAATGGAGAATATCTGCTGTTTCTGAATAATGACGTCACTGTGATCACACCTGGATGGATCAGAGAACTTCTGGGTGTCTGCCAGCGCCCTGAAGTGGGAGCGGCAGGCGTCAAGCTGATCTATCCGGATGATACGATTCAGCATGCGGGCTGTGTGATCGGACTTGGCGGTATTGCAGGCCATATGTTTGTGGATATGCCGGCAAACAGAACCGGGTATCTTCATAAGGCGTCGATTCTTCAGGATATGAGCGCAGTGACAGCTGCCTGCATGATGATGAAGAGGACAGCCTTTGAGGAGGCCGGCGGATTTACCGAAAAGCTGTCTGTGGCGTTTAATGATGTGGATCTGTGTCTGAAGGTTCGCAAGAATCATAAGCTGATCGTCTATGATCCATATGTGCAGCTTTATCATATGGAATCAAAAACGCGGGGAGCAGAGGACAATAAAGAGAAGGTGCGCCGTTTCCAGGAGGAAATTGAGTACATGCGGTGTCAGTGGATTGATATTCTGAAAAAGGGAGACCCTTATTATAATAAGAACCTTTCTCTTACAAAATGGAATTATTCTCTTCGCCCTCTTCCGGGAATGACGAAGAAGCAATAAGGAGGAGTTATGGAAGTATCGGTAATCATACCGAATTATAACGGGATTGCGTTTCTGGACAGTGTACTTGGAAGTCTGGAAGGGCAGACCGCAAGAAATTTTGAGGTTATTTTTGTAGACAATGGCTCCACAGACGGAAGTTGTTCTTTTGTGGCCGGAAATTATTCCTGGGTCCATATTATAGAGCTTCCTGAGAATTATGGCTTCTGCAGAGCTGTGAACGAGGGAATCCGTGCTGCAAAGGCTCCTTATGTCCTGCTTCTTAACAATGATACAGAAGTGGCTGAGGATTTTGTGGAACAGATGCTCAGCGCCATACGAAGACACAAAAACGCATTTTCCTGCGCAGCCAGAATGGTTCAGTATCATGACAGGGACAGGCTGGATGATGCAGGAAATTATTACTGCGCTCTCGGATGGTCCTTTGCCAGAGGAAAAGGAAAAGATATTCATACCTACGAAAAGGAAGAACAGATTTTTGCCGCCTGCGGCGGAGCGGCCATTTACCGAAAAAAAATACTGGAAAAGATCGGGTATTTTGACGAGGAACATTTTGCGTATCTGGAGGATACAGATATTGGTTACAGAGCCAGGATTTACGGCTATGAAAACTGGTATGCCCCTGAAGCGCTGGTTTACCATGTGGGAAGCGGCACAAGCGGCTCCAGGTACAATCACTTTAAGACAAGATATTCGTCCAGAAACAATGTATATCTGATCTATAAAAATATGCCTTTGCTTCAGATCATCCTGAACCTGCCGTTTCTGATCGTAGGCTTTGGAACAAAGCTTCTGTTCTTTACCGTAAAGGGAATGGGAAAGGAATATCTGGCAGGGATCAAAAACGGGTTCAGTATCAGCCGCCAGGGAAAAAAAGTGAAGTTTTCTCTGAAAAACCTGCCTAATTACGCAAAGATCCAGGTGGAGCTGTGGGTCAATATGTTCCGGAGACTGGCGGCGTAAAGTGTTTATTACAGAATTTCACTGAAATTTTATAAAATAAACCCTAAGAAAACATTGATTTTGAAGAACAACTATTATAATATAGACGAAATGGATTGAGGTGTCAGAGATTGATTCAGGATAATCAGAAGAATTTCAGCCGCCTTCAGATGCTGATAGATGTAATTGTACTGGCAGTTTCCTATATAAGCGCATGGTTTCTGCGTTTTATGGGACCCTTTGCCTATTCGGCAGAACAGGGACTGAGTTTTGAGCAGTACATGCTGGCTCTGATTTTTATTATACCGGGCTATCTGCTGTTATATCAGGCATTTACTCTTTATGAGCCTCTTCATATGCAGGGACGCAGGCTTATGCTTGCCAATATTATCAAGGCAAACGTGTTGGGAATGCTGATTTTTGTATTTCTTTTATATATGCTGAAAGAGAGCGATTTTTCCCGACTGACAGTATATATTTTCTGCGTGGTCAACATTCTGCTGGAGTGGGGCGTCCGTATGCTCATATTTGCCGTGCTCAGGGATATGCGAAAAAAAGGTCTGAACCAGAAGCAGATCATACTGGTGGGTTACAGCCGTGCGGCAGAGGAATATATTGACAGGATCGAGGCAAATCCTCAGTGGGGCTATATTGTCAGAGGAATTCTGGATGATAATGTTCCTGCAGGCACTGTGTATAAAGGAATCAAGGTGATCGGCAGAATTGCAAATCTCACAGTGATCCTTCCTGCAAACAGGCTTGACGAGATTGCGATCACTCTTGGATTAAGCGAGTATTACCGTCTGGAAGAAATTGTTGCCATGTGTGAGAAGTCAGGCGTGCATACAAAATTTATTCCGGACTACAATAAGATTATTCCTACAAAGCCATATACAGAAGATATTCTGGGCCTTCCGGTGATCAATATCCGGTATGTGCCGCTGAGTAATACCTTTAATTCCATGGTGAAGCGGGTAATGGATATTTTTGGCTCAATTGCCGCTATTATCGTATCTTCTCCCGTTATGCTTCTCATGTGTATTCTGATAAAAGCAACTTCTCCCGGTCCTCTGATCTACAGGCAGGAGCGGGTGGGACTTCACAATAAAACATTCTGGATGTATAAATTCCGCTCCATGGAAATACAGCCGGAATCTGAAGAAAAAAAGGCATGGACGGTGAAAAATGATCCCCGTGTAACGGGAATCGGCAAGTTTATGCGCAGAACAAGTATTGACGAGCTTCCTCAGCTCTTTAATATTCTGAAAGGGGACATGAGCCTGGTGGGACCAAGACCGGAGCGCCCTTTCTTTGTAGAGAAATTCAGGGAAGAAATTCCAAGATATATGGTAAAACATCAGGTTCGTCCCGGCCTGACAGGATGGGCTCAGGTAAATGGATACCGGGGAGATACATCCATCAGGAAACGTATTGATTGTGACCTTTATTATATTGAAAACTGGAGCATTGGTTTTGATATTAAGATTTTGTTCCTGACAATATTTAAAGGTTTCATTAATAAAAATGCATATTAAAAAGATAAGGGGAAAGAAGATGGCAAAACCAAGGTCAAAGACAAAAAAGATACTGTTTGCAGTTGAGATCATTGTACTCCTTCTGTTTATCGGAGGTCTGTATGTTTACGGACAGCTCAACTCCAGACTGGACAAGCTTGAAAAGCCCAAGACAGAAAACGCGCAGCCCATAGAGGTAAACCAGGAAGTACAGGATTCTATCAATGCGGAAGAATCAAAACTGACAGGATATACCACCTATGCGCTGTTTGGTATTGACCACAGAGATAAAAGCGCTACCGGCGGCATGAACAGTGATACCATGATCATTGCAAGTGTAAATAATGATACAAAGGATGTAAAGCTTGCTTCTGTATACAGAGATACACTTCTTAATGTTTATGATGATACTTATTCCAAGGCAAACGCTGCCTATGCGAGAAGCCCGGAAGCTGCAGTCAATATGCTGAACAGAAACCTGGATCTGAATATTACAGATTATGCTACTGTGAATTTTTCAGCTCTCACAGAGATTGTTGACGCACTGGACGGTCTTGACATCGATATGTCCTACGCAGAGATCGTACACATGAACAGTTATTGCGAAGAGACTTCAAAAGAAACCGGTAAGCCGTATGAACCGATCGAACGTCCGGAAAGACCTGAGGACATTGAAAAAATTGATTACCGTTTTCATCTGAACGGCGTGCAGGTAACTTCCTACTGCCGTATCCGTTATACGGCAAGCCTTGATATGGGACGTACAGAGAGACAGCGAAAGGTTATCCAGCTGATCGTTCAGAAGGCAAAGAAGGCAGGACTTCCTACTATCTTTAAGATCATGGATGCTGTATTCCCGATGGTATCCACATCCATGGATAAAACAGAGATCCTTCAGCTTCTGCCCACAGTGATCGGCTACAGTATGAATGAGACAACCGGTTTCCCGTCCAGCATTAAGTTTTCCAATGTTAAGGGAAGCGTTATCGTTCCTACAAAAGAAGGTACGTCAGAGGCGGATCTGGTATCCAATGTAATTGCCCTTCATAAATTCCTTTATGGAGACGAGGCGTATACACCATCCAGTACAGTTCAGGAAATCAGTACCAAGATCGCTGAGATCGTCAGTGGACTGGGAGAACTGGAAGATGTTCAGAAGGTTACACCGGAGGATGAGAATACAGGCATCAGCTTTGAAAACGATGGTTCCGGTTGGATTGACAACAGTACAGACTGGGTAGATCCGGGAACCGGAGATACTGGTAGTGGAGATATCGGCAGCGGAGACACTGGCAGCGGAGACACCGGCAGCGGAGATACCGGAGACGGAGACACCGGCAGCGGAGATACCGGAGACGGAGACACCGGCAGCGGAGATACCGGAGGCGGAGACGTTGGCGGTGGAGATACCGGAGGCGGAGACGTTGGCGGTGGAGACATCGGAGGCGGAGACGTTGGCGGTGGAGATACCGGAGGCGGAGATGTCGGCGGTGGAGATACCGGAGGCGGTGACATGGGCGGCGGAGACGTCAGCGGCGGAGATGACTATATAGAAGGATAATCCGGAAAACCGCACAATCAGAATGATAAGGAAAGGGAATTTCTTTAAAAAGAAATTCCCTTTTTGCCAGTTTGGGACAATGGAAAGTCAGAAAGTGAGAAAAACATGAAAACTGAAAAAATTGATGTGATTATTCCGACATATCATCCGGGCAAAGAATTTGCAGCTCTTCTTGACTGTCTGGAACAGCAGTCCTGTCCTGTCAGCAGGATTATTGTTATGAATACAGAGGAACTGTTCTGGGATACCACATGGGAAAAAGAGCATCCCTGTCTTGAAGTTCATCATTTGAAAAAAGAAAATTTTGATCATGGAGGAACCAGAAGACAGGCGGCAGAGCTTTCTGATGGAGATGTTATGGTTTTTTTGACTCAGGATGCGATGCCTGCTGATAAAAATACTGTCAGCCATCTGGTGAAGGCCCTGAACAGCCAGGAGAATATCGGAGCTGCATATGCAAGGCAGCTTCCGAATTCTTCCTGCAGTTTTGTGGAAGCATATACAAGATCCTTTAACTATCCGGACCAGTCAGGGGTAAAGACAAAAGATGATCTTCCCGTTCTGGGAATCAAAACTTTTTTCTGTTCCAATGTATGTGCTGCCTACAAAAAAGATATTTACAAAAAACTGGGAGGGTTTGTGGAAAAAACTATTTTTAATGAGGACATGATCTATGCGGCAGGCCTTATCCATGCCGGATATGGAATTGCATATGCAGCGGATGCAAAGGTTGTCCACTCTCATAATTATTCCTGCAGCCAGCAGTTTCACCGGAACTTTGATCTGGGAGTTTCCCAGGCTCAATATCCGGAAATTTTTGATGGAGTTCCATCTGAGGGAGAAGGACTCCGCCTGGTAAAAAAGACCTTTTCCTACCTTGTAAAACATGGGAAATGGTATCTGATTCCCGGATTTATCATACAGAGCGGGTGTAAATATGCAGGATATTTTATGGGAAAGCGCTATAAGAAGTTATCGAAAAAAATGATCCTCCGGTGCACCATGAATCAGACATACTGGAATGAATCAAAATAATAAAATGATTTTCGGGAACACTGTTTTTTAAAGGTATTATCACATTTTGAACACAATTCCCTGATACACTTGTGTCATAACAATAAGAAAGTGGTGAAGGGAGGGAAGAAAGCCCATGGATTATGAAAAGGATCAGGATGTCAGTGATTCCGGAATGCATGAGATACAAAGCAGTGAGCCGCCCCGGTACGAACATTATCAGATGCACCGGAACAGCGGAAGAATGGAGCAGAAATCCCCTGTAAAACCAAAAAAGAAAAATAATCCGGGAAAGAAGATCGCAGGAACCATAGCTCTGGCAGTGGTGTTTGGAATAACAGCCAGCGCGGTGTTTCAGTGTTCCAATACAGTTGCAGAAAAATATTTCAGAAAAGAGACAGAAGCTGTTCAGCTTTCTGATGGCAGCGCAGAACAGACCGGACAGACAGCTGCTCCGTCCGGAGAAGCTTCCACAACGTCAGGAAGTGTGGCAGAGGTGGCAGAATCAGCAATGCCGGAGGTAGTTGCCATTACTTCTGTAAGCATTCAGGAGATTCCAAGCTTTTTCGGGGCTTACGGGTTCAGTCCTTATGGGACAGTAGAACAGTTTTCCAGTGAGAGCAGCGGATCAGGCATTATTGTAGGCGAAAACGAGGATGAGTTTCTAATCGCAACCAATAATCATGTGGTAGAGGGAGCAACTACACTGAGCGTGTGTTTTATTGGTGATGATGTGGCAAATGCAGAGGCGGAAACAAGAGATCTGGCAAGCGGAGACATTAATGTGGAGGATGCAGTCAGCGCAAAGATCAAGGGAACTGATAAGGGAAATGACCTAGCAGTAATTGCAGTACAGAAGTCAGATATTCCAGAGGATACCCGTTCAGAGATCAAGGTGGCTCAGATCGGCGATTCGGATGGGCTTCAGGTTGGAGAACAGGTAGTTGCCATTGGAAATGCACTTGGATATGGTCAGTCAGTTACCTCAGGATGGGTCAGCGCTCTGGATCGAAGCATTTCCAGCGAAGACGGAACAACTACCACAGGGCTGATACAGACAGATGCCGCCATTAATCCCGGCAACAGTGGGGGCGCTCTTCTGAACATGAAAGGGGAGCTGATCGGAATCAACTCCGCCAAATATGCTGCAGATGCAGTAGAAGGAATGGGATATGCAATTCCCATATCAACAGCCAGCCCCATTCTGGAAAAGCTTATGAACCGGCAGACAAGAGATAAGCTGGATGTTTCAGAGTCCGGTTATCTTGGAATCAGCGGAGGCGATCTGACAACAGAGGCAGTGCAGATGTTTGGTGTTCCGGCAGGAGCTTTTGTCCGTGATGTGGATGAGGGCGACGCTGCGGAAAGAGCCGGCCTTCAGAAAGGTGATGTGATTGTGGAGCTGGATGGTCAGCCGGTAACGGGAAGTGACGATCTGGCGGAAAAGCTTTCCTATTATGCAGCAGGGGAGACGGTAGAAATGGTCATTGCAAGGGCTGTCAACGGAGAATACGTGGAGCAGACAATGGAAGTGACGCTGGATGCAAGACCCTCTTCCGGATATTGATCAGAATTTTTATAAAAACTTTAGTTTACAGGCACAGAGGTTATGATATAATGGACGCATAGGCGGCAGAATCCTGAAGAAACAGAGCTGACCACCTGTGCGTTTTGTATTATGACAGAACGGAAAGGAGTTTATATGACAGACAAATACGAAGATGAGGTAATTCAGGAAGAGGATCACGAGAATAAAGATGAGAACAGACGTGGTCCGGAAAAGTTTTGTTCTCTTTGCCGGAGATCTGAACGGCAGGCGGGCAGGATGATTGATCTTCCAAATAATATACATATCTGTTCAGACTGTATGCAGAGAAGTTTTGACACCATGAATCAGCAGATGAGCAGCGGAAAGTTTAATTATAATGATATTTTTAACATGCCGGGTGTAAGCATGGTTGATCTGGGCAGCTTCCAGAATCAGATGTCGCAGCAGCAGAGCGCGCCCAAGAAGAAAAAAGATGAGAAGCATAAGCCGGTTCTGGATCTGAAAAAGATTCCGGCTCCTCATAAGATCAAGGCTGCGCTGGACGAATATGTGATCGGGCAGGATTATGCAAAAAAGGTAATGTCAGTTGCAGTTTATAATCATTATAAGCGTGTAGCAACAGACACCATGGATGAAATTGAAATTGAAAAATCCAACATGCTGATGATCGGCCCGACAGGAAGCGGTAAGACTTATCTTGTAAAAACACTTGCCAGACTTCTGGATGTGCCCCTTGCTATTGCAGATGCCACATCTCTTACAGAGGCAGGCTACATTGGCGATGATATTGAAAGTGTGGTATCCAAACTTCTTGCTGCAGCAGATAACGATGTGGAAAAAGCAGAGCACGGCATTATTTTTATTGATGAAATCGACAAGATCGCCAAAAAGAAAAACACCAATCAGAGAGATGTAAGCGGCGAGGCGGTTCAGCAGGGAATGCTGAAGCTTCTGGAAGGCAGTGAAGTGGAAGTGCCGGTAGGGGCAAACAGTAAGAATGCAATGGTTCCGCTGACAACTGTGAATACAAGAAACATTCTGTTTATCTGCGGAGGAGCTTTCCCGGATCTGGAAAACATTATCAAGGAACGACTGAACAAACAGGCGTCCATCGGATTTTATGCTGATCTGAAAGACAAGTATGACAATGATCCCCATATTCTGGAAAAGGTTACCGTAGATGATATCAAAAGCTTTGGCATGATCCCTGAGTTCATCGGCCGTCTGCCGATCATCTTTACCCTTGACGGACTGTCTGAGGATATGCTTGTGAAGATACTTATGGAGCCGAAAAATGCCATTTTGAAACAGTATCAGAAGCTTCTTGCCCTGGATGAGGTGAAACTGGAATTTGACGAGGGAGCTCTTCATGCTATTGCGGCAAAAGCTATGGAGAAAAAGACAGGAGCCAGAGCACTGAGGGCGATTCTGGAAGAATACATGCTTGATATCATGTATGAAATTCCCAAGGATGACAATATAGGACAGGTTGTGATCACCAGAGAATATATTGAAGGAAACGGCGGACCGAAGATCCTTCTGAGAGGGCAGGAAATTCCGCTTCTGGAAACAGCTCAGTAAATGGTGACCGGAAAGGAGAAACGGTTATGGCAAAAGATTTTTTTGAAGAACTTGGAGAAGCAATCACAAAAACAGCAAGAGAAATCGGCGGACGCGCAGAGGTTCTGTACGGAACTCAGAAGCTGAAAAATAAAATATCCGGCGAGGAAAGACAGATTCAGAAGATTATGGAAGAGCTGGGAAAAGTTCTTTACAGAAGATATCGGGAAGGCGTGCCGCTGGATGATCTGCAGAGGCGTCTCTGCGAGCAGATTGATCAGAGGATGACAAGGATCGAGCAATATAAAGAAGAGATGGCAGGAGTCAGATCAAAGAAGGTGTGTCCGTCCTGCGGAACAGTCGTAGATCAGGACGCAGCATTCTGCCATCACTGCGGAGCAGCCTGCACAACAAAGGAAAAGGAAGAGGCGGCAGGCAGCGTCATTGACGGAACAATGGATGAGACTGTAAAATCAGAAGAAGCTCCGGCGTGGAAGGTTACTGCAGATACATCAGAACCGGAAAAAGAGAATACAGCGGAAGAACCGCAGAAAGATCCGGTTTCAGAAGAAGTTGCGGAACAGTCAGAGTCAGAGATGTCCACAGAAACTGAAGAAGCAGATCATAAAATCCTGACGCAGGAAGCAGAAGAAAAACAGCCGGAAGCTGAAATATCAACAGAACAGCCGGAAATGTAAGAAAAGCTGATCTCTGAAGCATCAGGCGAGCGGTCGGAAATGCCAGAAGAACTGACCTCTGAAGTTCAGAAGAAACAGTCAGAATCTGTAAAAACAGAAGAAACATCGGAAGAAAAAACAAGAACAGAAAAAATGCCTGAAATTCCGGAGGGATAGTCAGAGCAGTCAGTTTTACAGGAAGCTGTATATCCTGAAACAGAAAATTCAAGTGATACAGCGAATGTGTAAGATCAAAACATTTTGAGGGGAAAATTAATGAAAACCAGATTTCTGGCAGTCATAGACAGAAAACGAAAAAGCCCGTGGTTTGCCCTGGGGGTAAATCTTATGGCAATGCTGGCGATGACGCTTGTTATGCGCCCGTCTTTTGAGACAAATGATGATATTGTTTTTGCCGAGTTTGGAAGTGGACTGCGGGGAGTGAAAACTCCCCGTCTTGTATTTCAGAATTACATTCTCGGACTGGTATACCGCCTCCTTTATCAGGTTACAGGCAGACTGCCCTGGTATACGATTGTGCAGTATGCAGTGCTTGTGGCTGCTTTCAGTGCAGTGACCTATGTATTTATGAACCGGCTGAAAGGCTATTGGGGCTTATATTTGTCTTTCATTCTTTTGTGGGTGTTCGGCTATGAAAGCTATATTCATATTCAGTTTACAAAAACAGCAGGAATAGCGGCGGCAGCGGCTGTGCTGCTCCTTTTTCATGTGATCACATCTGAAAAATTCTGTGTCTGGGAGACGGTGGCAGGTTTTCTTCTGGGACTGACCGGCTTTATGTACAGAGAGGATCAGTTTTTTGCCAGCAGCGCGCTGATGGCAGGTGTTGGTATTTATTTTATTTTTACACTTAAAAAACGCTTTCCGGGAAAAGAATGGAAACGGTTTGGCCTGTGTGCAGGTATCTTTGGGATGCTGCTGCTTGCTGTGTTTGCTGTGGACTGTACGGACAGACTGATGTATAAAAATCCTCAGTGGCAGGAGTATCAGAGGTTTAACAATCTGAGATCAGAGCTTCTGGATTATGGATTTCCGGATTATGAATCCAATCAAACTTTATATCAGGAGCTGGGAATTTCCAGAGAAGCATATGAGCTTTACAGAACCTGGAACTTTAATGATCCGGACAAATTTACCACAGAGGTTATGGAGAAGCTGGCAGAGCAGAAGCCGGAAAAGATACTCTCCGGAAAGGTGATCCATTCTTTTGTAAAGCGCTTTCCAGGTGATGTGCTTCAACAGAAAGCATTCTGGATTGTTTTACTGCTGTTTGTACTGTGGCTGTTTTTTGGAAAAAAGGGATATGCTGCGTGGTTTGGACTTGCCGGAGAGCTCTGTATGCTGGGAGGACTGAATTTTTATCTTTATTTTCAGGGAAGATATCTGGTAAACAGAGTAGACGTAGGGCTGTGGTTCAGCGTATGTCTCACAATGGCGTGGCTATTGGCAGATTCTGTAAAAGAGCGTGAGAAAGCAAAAGAGCGTTCAAAAGGCAAAGTAGGTGCTTTATCTGTTCCTACTGTTTCTATGGAAAAGATTTCCGGAAGGTGGGGGCTTGTTTTATGTGCAGCAGTTCTTCTGATTGCACAGAGTTTCTGGTATGATGACTGGAGGCTGACTACCAGAGAGATTCCCAAAGCGCGGGTAAGTCAGCGGGCAGTACTGGAAACCATCGGAACAGACAAAGAGCATGTATATCTTGCAAAAAGCGGCACGGTATCAGAGATTGTATGTTACGGACCTTTTGACCCCATGCCGGAAAATCTTCTGGATAATCTGTACTGGCTCAGTGGATGGGAATGCAGAACCCCGGGGATTGTAAAGGAGATGCGGGAACACGGGGTCACAAATCCATATAAAGATATGATCGGAAATAAAAAGGTTTATCTAATTGACGATAATATTCAGCTGACCCTGGATTATATCCGGCAGAATTATGACAAAAATGCAGAGGCGGTATTTGTGAAAACGCTGGGAAACGTGGATTTATATCAGATTCAGGGTAGCGTCCGGGAATAAAATCCCTGTAAAACAGGCGGAAAAACAGGCTTTTGCAGGGATTTGAAAAAAAATCGCGAATTTTAAAAAAAATTAAAAAAACCTATTGACTTTTATTAGAACATGAGGTATTATAATCAAGCAGTCGCGAGAGAGCGGCTGATAAATAAGAAATGCAGGAGTGGCGGAATTGGCAGACGCGCAGGCTTCAGGTGCCTGTGGTCGCAAGATCGTGTGGGTTCAAGTCCCATCTCCTGCATTATTTTTTTTGTGTATCGGGAAGCCCTTAGTTCAGCTGGGGCTCCCGATTTTTTCGTGTTGTGAAAGAAATAATTTCCTGGCCACCAATGGTTAAGGTTGCTTCGGCTTCCTGGATTGAATCAGAATTATTTTCAGCGAAACATAATTTTTTTCAGCTACTCTTTATGTTGAAAAAGAAAGTTTCTTGTGATATAATCTTGAAGATTTAGGATAAAACAAGAGAAAGGGAGATTGTATGAAAGCATTTCTGATATTAGAAGACGGCCATGTGTTTACAGGAACCAGTATTGGCGCAGCCAGAGAAGTAATCAGTGAGATCGTTTTTAACACATCTATGACCGGATATCTGGAAGTGATGACTGATCCGTCTTATGCTGGACAGGCTGTTTGTATGACCTATCCGCTGATTGGTAATTATGGAATTTGTTATGAGGATCAGGAGTCCAGGAAGCCGTGGATAGATGCATTTATTGTTCGTGAATTATCCCGTATCCCCAGCAACTTCAGAAGCGTTGACACCATTCAGCATTTTCTGGAAAAACATGACATTCCGGGAATTGCGGGCATCGACACAAGAGCCCTGACAAAAATCCTTCGTGAAAAGGGTACCATGAATGGTATGATCACAGTTGATGAAAACTATGATTTAGATGCAATTATTCCCCGTTTAAAAGCATATACAACTGGAAAAGTAGTGGAAAAGGTTACCTGCCATGAAAAAGAGATTCTGGAAGGCAAAGGACCGAAGGTGGCTCTGATGGATTTTGGAGCAAAACGCAACATTGCCCGCTCTCTTAATGAGAGAGGCTGTCAGGTGACGATTTATCCGGCTCTTACACCGGCAGAGGAAATTTTAAAAGATAATCCGGACGGAATCATGCTCAGCAACGGACCTGGGGATCCCAAGGAATGTACTTCTATTATAGAAGAAATCCGTAAGTTATATGAGTCTGATGTTCCGATTTTTGCAATCTGTCTGGGTCATCAGCTTATGGCGCTTGCCACAGGCGGAGACACTCATAAGATGAAATACGGACACAGAGGCGGAAATCATCCTGTAAAGGATCTTGCAACAGGAAGAGTTTATATTTCTTCTCAGAATCACGGATATGTGGTGGATGCAGAGCAGCTTGAGGCGAAAAATATTGCAAAGCCGGCATTTGTGAATGTAAATGACGGTACCAACGAAGGTATGGCCTATGTAGGTAAAAATATCTTTACCGTGCAGTTCCATCCGGAAGCATGCCCGGGACCGCAGGATTCCAGTTACCTGTTTGACCGATTTATGGAAATGATGGGAGGAAACAGATAATGCCGAGAAATAAAGATATTCATAAAGTTCTTGTGATTGGTTCCGGTCCGATTATTATCGGCCAGGCAGCAGAGTTTGATTATGCAGGTACTCAGGCCTGCCGTTCTCTGAAGGAAGAGGGCATGGAGGTTGTACTTCTTAACTCAAACCCGGCAACCATCATGACAGATAAAGATATTGCTGACCGCGTATACATTGAGCCTCTGACTGTAGAGGTGGTAGAGCAGCTGATCCTGAAAGAAAAACCGGACAGTGTGCTTCCTACACTGGGAGGTCAGGCCGGCCTGAACCTTGCAATGGAGCTGGAAGAAAAAGGCTTTTTCAAGGAGCATAATGTACGTCTGATCGGTACTACTGCAGAAACGATCAAAAAGGCAGAGGACCGTCAGGAATTTAAGGATACTATGGAGAAAATCGGCGAGCCGGTTGCAGCTTCCAAAGTAGTAACAACAGTGGAAGACGGTATTGCCTTTACAAAGACCATCGGATACCCGGTTGTTCTCCGTCCTGCTTATACTCTTGGCGGTAGCGGCGGCGGTATTGCCAACAACGAATATGAACTGAGAGAGATCCTCGAAAATGGTCTTCGTCTTTCCCGTGTAGGCGAGGTTCTTGTAGAGCGCTGCATCGCAGGCTGGAAAGAGATTGAGTATGAAGTAATGCGCGACAGCGCAGGAAACTGCATCACAGTCTGCAACATGGAGAACATTGACCCAGTAGGCGTTCACACAGGCGACTCTATTGTAGTTGCTCCTTCTCAGACTCTTGGGGACAAAGAATACCAGATGCTTCGTACTTCTGCCCTGAATATTATCACAGAGCTGGGAATCACTGGCGGATGTAACGTTCAGTATGCGCTTCATCCGGAGAGCTTTGAATACTGCGTTATCGAGGTAAATCCCCGTGTAAGCCGTTCTTCTGCTCTTGCAAGTAAGGCTACCGGTTATCCGATCGCCAAGGTTGCTGCAAAGATCGCTCTTGGCTATACACTGGATGAGATTCCAAACGCCATTACAGGAAAAACCTATGCAAGCTTTGAGCCGATGCTGGACTACTGTGTTGTAAAGATTCCGCGTCTGCCATTTGACAAATTTATTACTGCAAAAAGAACTCTGACAACTCAGATGAAAGCAACCGGAGAGGTTATGAGTATCTGTCATAACTTTGAGGGAGCTCTGATGAAAGCTATCCGTTCTCTGGAGCAGCATGTGGACAGCCTTATGTCCTATGACTTTACCGGACTTACTGAGGATCAGCTGATTGAGGAGCTGGCTGTTGTAGATGATCGCCGTATCTGGAAAATTGCGGAAGCCATCCGAAGAGATATTTCCAAGGAATATATTCACCGTATTACAAAGATCGATCGCTGGTTCATTGACAAGATCGCAATCCTTGTTGAGATGGAGCAGGCGCTGAAGACCCAGCCACTGACAGGAGAGCTTCTTCTGGAAGCAAAACGCATGGAGTTCCCGGATTATGTGATCGGAAATCTCTGTGGCAGAACAGAGGCTGAGATCAAGGCTCTCCGTGAGGGCTACAACATCCGCGCTGCCTATAAAATGGTAGATACCTGCGCGGCAGAGTTTGCGGCAGCAACACCATACTATTATTCTGTTTACGGCGGACCGGATACAGAAAATGAAGCAGTTTCCACACCGGATAAGAAAAAAGTTCTTGTTCTCGGTTCAGGTCCGATCCGTATCGGCCAGGGTATTGAGTTTGACTTCTGCTCTGTACACTGTACCTGGGCTTTTGAAAAAGAAGGCTACGAGACAATTATTATCAACAACAATCCTGAGACTGTCAGCACAGACTTTGACATTGCAGACAAGCTGTATTTCGAGCCTCTGACACCTGAGGATGTAGAAAATATCGTAAAAATCGAAAAACCGGACGGAGCGGTCGTTCAGTTCGGCGGACAGACTGCCATCAAGTTGACAGAAGCGCTGATGAAAATGGGCGTGAAGATTCTCGGAACATCTGCAGAAGACGTAGATGCAGCAGAGGACCGTGAGCTGTTTGACGGCATCCTGGAGCAGTGCCAGATTCCGAGACCGAAGGGAGATACTGTATTTACTGCTGAGGAAGCAAAAGAAGTTGCTAACAGACTGGGATATCCGGTTCTAGTACGTCCTTCCTATGTTCTTGGCGGACAGGGAATGCGTATTGCAGTCAGCGATGAGGATGTAGAAGAATACATTGGAATCATTAACCAGATCGCGCAGGATCATCCGATCCTGGTAGATAAATACCTGATGGGCAAAGAGATTGAGGTAGACGCTGTATGTGACGGCGAGGACATTCTGATTCCTGGTATCATGGAGCATATTGAGCGTGCGGGAATCCACTCTGGTGACAGTATTTCCGTATATCCGGCACAGACTATCAGTGAAACTGCAAAGGAAACCATTGCAGAGTACACACGTCGTCTTGCAAAAGCGCTTCACGTTGTAGGTATGATCAATATCCAGTTTATTGTATGCGGCGAAGAAGTGTATGTAATCGAGGTAAATCCACGTTCCAGCCGTACTGTTCCGTATATCAGCAAGGTAACAGGAATTCCGATCGTGCCGTTGGCAACAAAAGTAATCCTGGGCTATAAGCTGAAGGATCTGGGCTATGAGCCGGGACTTCAGCCTGAGGCAAAACACTTTGCCATTAAGATGCCGGTATTCTCCTTTGAAAAGATCCGCGGCGCAGATATCAGCCTTGGACCTGAGATGAAATCCACCGGAGAGTGCCTTGGTATTGCAGAGACTTTTAACGAGGCTCTTTATAAAGCGTTTATCGGAGCAGGAATCAAGCTTCCGAAGCACCGCAACATGATCATCACTGTAAAAGAGGAAGATCATGAGGAAGTTGTTCCGATCGCAAAACGTTTTGAAGCTCTTGGCTACCGTATTTATGCTACAAGAGGAACTGCAAAGGTTCTGAAAGAAAACGGCATCAAGGCAATCCGTACCAACAAGCTGGAGCAGCCTGCGCCAAACCTTATGGACCTGATCCTGGGACACAAGATCGACGTTGTAATTGATACTCCGCCTCAGGGGGTAGAGCATCAGAAGGACGGATTTGTGATCCGCAGAAATGCCATTGAGACAGGTGTAAATGTACTGACCAGTCTTGATACTGCAGAGGCTCTTGTAACCAGCCTTGAAAATACAGACCTTAATAATCTGACTCTGATCGATATTGCAACGATCGCAGACAGATAAAAACAAATATGAACCGGGGAGGCACAGACTTCTCCGGTTTTTATTTACCAGGAATTCAGGGAGTTTGAAACGGATATGTCCGTTTGGTTTTGGGAAAGGAAAGTTTCGTCCGGGATTATCTGCGACTGTTACATTGCAGACTATTTCCAGCAGAATATTACTTGTGAACAGTGTTGCTTTATTCTTTAATGAGAGTAAAAATTGTGTTATACTTACAGTGTCCGGGGTGGATAAAATCTTTGTAAAAGAAGAAAAATGCCCGGCATAAAATAAAAATGAAAGGGAGAAAGAATGGATATTATTGAATTTTTAAAAGCCGTGTTTCTGGGTATTGTGGAAGGTATTACGGAATGGCTTCCTATCAGCAGTACCGGACATATGATTCTGGTGGATGAATTTATCAAACTTAATGTGACGCCGGAGTTTAAAGAATTCTTTCTGGTAGTGATCCAGCTTGGTGCGATCCTGGCAGTGGTGGTATTATACTGGGGAAAGCTGTGGCCTTTTTATATCAGAGAGCTTCCAAAGAAACAAAGAGCAATCATAGCAAAACAGCCTGTTTTTGCAAGAGGGATCATGACTTTTGTGGAACGGTTCTGCGATAAGGAAAAATGGGTGCTGTGGTTTAAGATCCTTGTGGCATGTATTCCTACCATTGTGATTGCATTGCCGTTTAATGACTTCATTGAGGAAAAATTTAACAATTACGTGGTTGTTTCCATTGCTCTGATCGTTTACGGTGTGATTTTTATTTTTATTGAAAACTATAATAAAAGACGGAAAGCAACCTGCAGATCTCTGGAATCCATGAGCTTTAAAACTGCTTTTTTGATCGGTCTGTTTCAGGTTCTGTCTGTAATTCCCGGAACTTCACGCTCCGGTTCTACGATCATCGGAGGTATTCTGGTAGGAACTTCAAGAACAGTAGCGGCTGAATTTACCTTTTTCCTGGCAATTCCTGTTATGTTTGGCGCCAGCCTTCTCAAGCTGATAAAATTCGGATTTGCCTTTACTGCCGGAGAGGTTCTGATTCTTATTACAGGCGTGGTGGTTGCATTTATTGTATCCATACTGGCGATCAAGTTCCTGGTAGGATATATTAAAAAACATGACTTTAAAGTGTTTGGATGGTACAGGATCGTACTGGGTGTCCTTGTACTTGGATATTTTATCGGAAAGAATGTAATTGGATAAAAAATAAGGGATATACAGGGCAGAATCCTGTTACACAGGGGAAGGAGCAGGATTTTTGATCGGCAGCTGCAGCAGGCTACAGAAACGGAGGTACATAATTATGGGAAAATATATTATGGCAATGGATCAGGGAACCACAAGCTCCCGCTGTATCCTTTTTGATAAGGCGGGAAATATCTGCAGTTCAGCGCAGAAAGAATTTGCCCAGTATTATCCAAAGCCGGGCTGGGTAGAGCATGATCCTCATGAGATCTGGTCCTCTCAGATGGCTGTGGCAATTGAGGCCATGGGAAAGATCGGGGCTGATGCGGGGGATATTGCAGCCATTGGAATTACAAATCAGCGTGAGACAACAATTGTCTGGGACAAAAAAACAGGAAATCCTGTTTATCCGGCTATTGTATGGCAGTGCCGCCGTACGTCAGACATGATCGAGGAACTGAAACAGGATGGTTTTGCTGATAAGATCAGAGAAAAAACAGGACTGATTCCAGACGCTTATTTTTCCGCCACAAAAATTAAATGGATCCTGGATTATGTGGATGGAGCCAGAGAGGCGGCAGAAAGAGGCGACCTTCTTTTTGGTACGGTAGACACCTGGCTCATCTGGAAACTTACCAAAGGTCAGGTACACGTTACAGATTACACCAATGCTTCCCGTACAATGTTATTTGATATTTATAAAAGACAGTGGGACGAAGAGATTCTGGAATATTTTAATATTCCAAAATCCATGCTTCCGGAGGTTAAACCAAGCAGCTGCATTTATGGCTATACAAATGAAAATCTGATCGGCGGTTCGATTCCCATTTCAGGTGCGGCAGGCGATCAGCAGTCAGCGCTTTTCGGACAGTGCTGCTTCCGTGCAGGAGATGTGAAAAACACATATGGAACAGGCTGCTTTCTTCTGATGCATACAGGAAAGCAGGCAGTTCGTTCCGAGCACGGACTTCTTACAACAATTGCAGTGAATCCGGACGGAACACCGGGATATGCTCTGGAAGGAAGTGTGTTTGTAGCCGGAGCTGCGATCCAGTGGCTGAGAGACGAAATGCAGATTTTGAACAGCGCCCCGGAATCAGAATTATATTGTCTTTCTGTACCTGATACCAATGGGGTTTATGTGGTTCCAGCTTTTACAGGACTGGGAGCGCCTTACTGGGATCAGTATGCCCGGGGAGCGGTTCTTGGACTTACTCGGGGAGCGGGAAAAGCTCATCTGATCAGAGCAACTGTGGAGTCTCTGGCTTATCAGGTGACAGATGTGATTCATGCAATGGAAAAGGACTCCGGAATGAAGCTGAGCTTTCTGCGTGTAGACGGAGGTGCAAGCGCAAATAATTTTCTGATGCAGTTTCAGTCAGATCTTCTGGATGCGCAGGTAGTGCGTCCAAGCTGCATTGAGACAACAGCGCTTGGAGCAGCTTATATGGCAGGCCTTGCAGCAGGATTCTGGAAGGATGCAGAGGAAATCCGCCAGAACTGGAAGCAGGAAAGAGAATTTTCTCCTTCGGTTGAACCGGAGAAGAGAGAAGCCCTTCTGAAAGGATGGCAGAAAGCAGTACGCTGCACCTTCCAGTGGGCAAAGGACGAATAGATATATTTGTTTGGATTCAGATTTATGAATCCGGAAAGGATGGTAGATTCAAGTGAGAAAATCCAGAAAAATAGTATTTGCAGTCGGTACGGCAATGGCGTTGACGCTTGCAGGATGCGGATCAGATAAAAAACCAGAGGAGGTTGTGCCTACTGTGGCTCCTACAGCTACTCCTACCATACCTCCGGTGACGGCAACTCCGGCGCCTACATCCACACCGGCACCGAGAAAAATCGGTGAAAAAACCTCCCAGTCAAAGTTTGTTTATCTTACAAACAATCTGAAAACAGATGTAAGAGAACTGTATCTCATGGTTTCCGGAAGCGAAGACTGGGGCGACAATCTGATTCCAAGAGAATTTTCGGTAAAGGCATCCGATCAGGTTCAGATGTTTTATACACCGGAATCTGTACAGGCTTCCGCAGAAGAGGAGGATTCCGAAGAGACCGGCGCTCCTTCCGGTGCGTTGTATGACATGAAACTTGTAATTGCAGATGGAAATACCTATGAAATCTACAGTATTGAGCTCAGCGATATGGAAAAAGCATCATTGACACTGGATGAGGAAACATCAACCGCATATCTCCGCTATATGAGTCTTTCAGAGAAAAAAGAAAAAGATACAAAGGAAAATTCACAGCAGACCGGTTACGGAGATGACTATGACAGTGACGATGAAAGTTATGATGACAGCTATTCCGATGATGGAAATTATGATGATGGAAGTTCCGACGACGGAAATTACGATGATGGGAATTATGACGATGGAAGCTCCGATGACGGTAACTATGATGATGGAAGCTCCGACGATGGAAACTCCGATGATGGTAACTATGATGACGGAGGCTCCGATGACGGAAGCTCTGACGATGGAGGCTCTGATGACGGAAATTATGATGACGGAAGTTCCGACAGCGGAAGCGGCGATGACTATGTAGATGCCGGAGATGGCGATGACGACGGCTACTATGATACAGAAGAATAATATAAGTGTGTAAAACGAAAACGCTCACCTTTCGGTGAGCGTTTTCGCTTTACAGATATAAGATTTCTCCGGTTCGGGAGGTGTTGCAGCCGTTTTGCAGCCGGAGGGCAGTGCGGAATTCCGAAGAACGGATAATTTCTGCAAGAGCAGAAAAACCGGGCCGGTTCAGGGATTCCGTTTCCATTACAAGAAACATAGGAAGCTGCTGAAGAGGAATAAAATCCAGGTATTTTGACTTGAATATGACGGATTCTGCTCCCAATGCAGCATCGGCCTGGCTGGTCAGAACTGCGTTTGCAGTAGAAAAATCAGAAACCAGTTCTTTCTGGTAGCCATTGATCTGATCTGGCAATATTTTGGCATCTTTCAGTAAAATATCCAGATACATTCGTCCGGTACTTCCCTTTTCTCTGTTTGCGAGAGCAACATCGGGACGTTTCAGATCACTGACGGACAATATATTTTTCGGATTTCCTTTTTGGACATAAAATCCCAGAGAATATTCATAAAGAACAAAAGCTGCAACGGACATACCGGGAAGCAGGGCAGGAATATGCTCAGGAAGAATACCGGCAGTGGTGGCATGAACTTTTTTAAAATAAAGAGAATACAGTCCGTTATAAGTATTCAGGTGTGAATGAAGTACTGGAAGTCCATTGGGATGAACAGCCATCTGGTTGATCAGATATTCCAGAGCTGGAGATGCCTGTCCGCTGATAATAAGACCGTTGGAATACAGAAGATAGTCTCTTTTCAGAAGAGAGCTTTCCGGCTGAAAACCGGGAAAAGGCAAAGGCGCTTCAGAGACAGATGCATCGCCTCCCTGAAGATACCGATTCAGCTGTTCTTCACTGATTCGAAGCTGTTTGCCTATTTTTGAAGATCCCAGTTCTCCACGTTTGATGAGTTCGTAGACTGTAGTTTTTTTTATTTTCAGCTTGTCTGCAATTTCCTGGGCAGTGTAAAGCTTATTCATCAATTCCTACCATAACATTTGTGGCTTTGATAACAGCGTAGGCATCAGATCCAACTTCCAGGCCAAGTTCTTCCACAGCCGCACAGGAAATGGTGGCAACAATAATATTTCCCCCTCCGATATCAATAGAGACAATAGAATTTACAGCTCCTTTGTTAATGCTGACAACTTTTCCTTTTAACTGATTTCTTGCACTTAATTTCATGATGATTTCTCCTTTATATATTATTGTAAAAATTATTGATATCTGTTATTTCTGTTACTGCTTACGGTATTTTTTAATTTTTATTTCGGAAAGTAACCTGAAATGAAATCCGGTATGTTACTGTTTGCTACATTTTCAGAAATATGGTTAAAATATCTTTAAATTCTCTTCAGTAATGGTAATTGTCCTGTATATTTGGGGATATTGGAAACATACAAAAACGTCTGGCGGAATATTGCCTGTGTACAGTTGCTGTTTTACATTGAGATTCATTTCATTCCTGGCAGTCTGGTTAAAGTGTTTTCCCAATCACCTTCGGTGATGGTAATTATCCTGCATACCCCGGGGACTCTGGTAAAGAATACAAAACACCTTGTGGGATAATACCACATGAACAGTAACTATTTTACTACTATTTACTATAACACAGTGGAAATGAATTGACAATAACAGTCTTCTGATATAAAATGAATAAAACAGAACTAAAATAAATTAAAATGAATAAAGGAGAAGAGAAATGAAGAAAAAACTGGCAGCTATTGCGTTTGCAGGAATGATGGCAGTCGGATTAACAGCAGGAAATGTACAGGCGGCGGAACCCAGCGGAGAGGTCTATGTATTTATTGCAGCCAGTCTTGCCAATGCAATGGAGGATATACAAAAGGACTTTAATCAGAAGTATCCGGATGTGGAGATTTTTTACAATGCGGACAGTTCAGGAACTCTCCAGACACAGATTGAGGAAGGATCTAGATGTGATATCTTTTTTTCAGCAGCAACCAAGCAGATGGATGCCCTTGTAGAGGAGAAACTGGCAAAGGAAGAGTCTGTAGTGAATCTTCTGGAAAATAAGGTTGTTCTGATTAAGACAAAAGATACAGAAACCAGGGTTACAGGATTTGAGAATATCACAGAGGCTGAGAATCTTGCCCTGGCAGGGGAGGATGTTCCTGTAGGGCAGTATGCCAGAGAGATTTTTACCAACCTTGATATTATGGATCAGGTAGAGGCAATGGAAATCAACGAGGGAAAAAATGTAACAGAGGTTCTGGCAGCAGTGACCCAGGGAAGCAACGAGGTAGGGGTTGTATATGCAACAGATGCAGCTTCCGTGGCAGATCAGGTAGAAATCATTGCAGAGGCTTCATCAGACATGCTTGAAACACCGGTTCTTTACCCGGTAGGCATGATAGAGGATGAAGAGGCTTTACCAGAGGAAAAAGTGGCAGCAGAGACATTTTTTGAGTATCTTCAGACAGAAAACGCACTGAAAGTTTTTGAAGAGCATGGATTCAGTCCTTATACTGCTGAAGTGGAAGAGAACGACACAGAGGAAGCGGAAGATACACAGGCAGATCAGAAAACTGACTCAGAAGCAGAAGAAACCGGGGAAGCTTCCACTGAGCAGGAGAAAACAGCAGAGTGACATAGAAATAAGAATTTGCCAAAGCTCTGTACATTGGAGAATGAATGATGAGTGAGTTTATACAGGAGATTAACTGGTCTCCTTTATGGATTTCCTTGAAAACAGGCGCGGTGGCTACTACCATCGCGTTCTTTCTGGGAATCTGGTGCGCCAGAAAAATAATGAAAATGAAGCCTGTGACCAGAGCAGTATTTGATGGTATTCTGACAATGCCTCTTGTGCTGCCTCCTACAGTTGCAGGTTTTTTTCTGCTGATTATTTTCAGCCTGCGGAGACCTTTTGGAAAGTTTCTCCTGGAGAATTTTGATTTTAAGATCGTGCAGACATGGAAAGGGTGCATTGTAGCGGCTGCTGTAATAGCGTTTCCTCTGATGTACCGTAATGCCCGAGCAGCTTTTGAGCAGGTAGACGTAAACCTGATCTATGCAGGACAGACCCTTGGAATGAGCGATCGGAAAATATTCTGGAAAGTTATTATTCCGGCAGCTGCTCCGGGCATTGTATCCGGTACAGTTCTTGCGTTTGCCAGAGCAATCGGGGAATACGGCGCAACCTCCATGCTTGCAGGAAATATTCTGGGAAAAACAAGAACCGTTTCTGTTGCAATTGCGGCGGAGACTGCGGCGGGAAATTATGATGTAGCAGGATTCTGGGTTGTGATTATTGTGCTTATTTCTTTTTTTATTGTGTCATTGATCAATATTGTGTCAGGAAGAGGAATGAAAAGCAGACGGTGGATATAAAAAGTAAATGGTTTGTATATGAATACAAAACCATCAGTGAGAAAATACTGAATGATGCATAATGGAAGCGGTAATATGAGGATATAAAAGAAATGTCGGGCTTTCTATGTGTATTATATACAAACAGAGAAGAGTTCTTTATGTTTTTTGTGGCTGTTTACGGTACGAAGGAAGAAAAACAAGAATCAATACCTGAATATATAAGAAAACATATTCAAGGTTTATAAAAACAACTGTCAGGGGAAAGTGAGACGGAAGGAAAATATGTCCATAAGTGTAAATATAGAAAAAAGCTTCAGAGGCTTTACTCTGAAAGTACAATTTGAGGCGACGGATTTATCTACAGGAATTCTGGGAGCCTCAGGAAGCGGTAAAAGTATGACTCTGCGCTGCATTGCAGGTATTGAGACACCGGACAGAGGAAAGATTGTGATTCATGGAAAAACGGTTTTTGATTCAGAAGAAAAAATCAATCTGAAACCACAGGAACGCCAGGTAGGATATCTTTTCCAGAATTATGCGCTTTTTCCGACAATGACAGTTCGTGACAACATTCGTTGTGGATTTCGGGGCGAAAAAAAACTTCGAGACGAAAAAGTACAGGATTTTATCTGCCGCTATCATCTGGAGGGGTTGGAAAATCGGTATCCCTCTCAGTTATCCGGAGGGCAGCAGCAGAGAGTTGCCCTGGCCAGAATGATGATAGGGGAGCCTGAGATCATTCTTCTGGACGAGCCTTTTTCTGCTCTGGATGGATTTTTAAAAGACGTTCTTCAAAAAGACATGCAGGATTTCCTGAAGGAATATACGGGAGATATGATTATGGTCACTCACAGCAGAGATGAAGCTTTTCGATTCTGCAGGAACCTGATGCTTTTAAAAGAGGGAAAAACTCTGATATTTGGAGATACCCGGAAGCTTTTTGAGCAGCCGGAGCTTCTGGAAGCAGCAAGACTTACCGGGTGCAAAAATCATTCTAGGATTGAACGGCTGGGAGATCATGAGTTATTTGCCCTGGACTGGGGCGTTGCTCTTCGTACAGAGAAAAAAATAGGATCCGACATCACTCATGTGGCAATCCGCGGACATTGGATGCAGGGAACGGATCACAAAACAGAAAACTGTATTTTGTTTCAGGCAGCGGACTATGTGGAAACGACCTTTGAACATCAGTATCTGGTAAAAAGCCCGGAGATGGAAGAAGATGCAGTTCTCTGGTGGATGCGTCCTAAGGGCAGTTTTGACGAGCCGGCAGAAAAAAATCTGCCCAGGTATCTGTATCTTCCGCCAGAGCATTTAATGCTGCTGAAATAGAAAAGTGTTTTTATGATGTTTTTCTTTATAAGTACAGGGGATTGATTTATAATAAAATTGTGGCGATAAATGAGCAAATATATAATTTTGCATAATGGATCCGCAATATGAAGAAATAAAAAATTTAAACTTTATATGTGCATTTCACAAAGCAACGATAATTTTGTGTACTTCTTCAAGTTTGCTCATTTATAGATTATAATTATTAATCATTTAACATGATAAGGAGGGAAAACAAAGACCAGTACCATTTTCACAGAAGATAAAGATTCCAGGAGTTTCCCGGAATAAAATATACAGGCTGATAGCATTTCTTAAAATACATAAGACAAAAACCGAAAGCTGATAATGTAAGTTACATAAAGAAAGGAATGTCTTATGGAAAGCAGTACTATTTTTGATGATGTGTTCCGGACTATGTTGGAAAAGATGCCGCAGCTGGCAGTGCCGCTGATCAATGAAGTTTTTGGCACTTCCTATCCGGAGGATGTTAAAATCATACAAAAGAGAAATGAACATCAGACACAAAACGGCAGGATAATCACAGATTCCCATTTGCTGATTGCAAATCGGATTTACCATATAGAATGTCAGAGTACAGACGATTCTACTATGGTGATCCGAATGATTGAATACGATTTTGCAATCAGCCTGGAACATGTACAGAAGGAAAATGGCAGATATCGGATGTATTTTCCACAGTCGTGCGTACTGTATTTGCGTGGCACAAAAAAGAGGAATACGATATCTGTGGAGATTGTGATGCCAGATGGCAATACAGTAGAATACACGGTTCCTGTTGTACAGGTGCAGAAGCTTACCTGTGATGATATACTGCAGAAACATCTGCTGTTTTTACTGCCGTACCATGTAATAAAATACGAACAGGAAAAAGGACTGGACACGGACAGCGAGAAATGGAAGGAACTTTTAGATGAGTATGCAAAAATCGAGAAGTATCTGGAGAAAAATTTTCTTGAGAAAGGAAATGAAAAAATATACCGGGATATGGTTGAGCTGATCATCCGGATTGCAGATTATGTGTTCAGAGACAAAGAAAAAGTAAAGAAAGGATTTGGTGATGTAATGGGCGGAAAGGTATTGGAACTGGAATCAGATAAGCTGATCCAGAGGGGAATTGAACAGGGTCTGAAAAAAGGAATCCAGCAGGGCATTGCCATGGAACGAAAAAATACAGAGCTTGTACGTCGCAAGGCAGAGGAGGAGATTCAACGTTTGAAGAAGCTTTTGGAAGAACAAAATAATAAATAGTGACTGTGAGAAGCACAACAAAGAATCCAGGCCGGAGCATCAGCTCCGGCCGTTTTTATGATAAGTTACATACCCGCTTACCAGCATGGCCAGCTTAAAGGTCAGGGCATCCTCAAAGGTACGGAGATCCAGCCCGAACTTTTTCTGGATTTTCTCAAAGCGGTACACAAGAGTGTTTCGGTGGACATAAAGCTGTCTGGAGGTTTCAGAAAGATTCAGGTTGTTCTCAAAGAAGGTACGGATAATGGCAAGGGTTTCACTGTCCAGGGAATCCAGAGATTCACTGCCAAATACCTCCTGGATAAACATTTCGCACACAGAAACCGGGAGCTGATAGATCAGCCTGCCAATTCCAAGCTTGCGATAGCTGAAAACGTTTTTTTCTGAGTAAAAGATCTTTCCAATCTCCATAGCTGTTTTTGCTTCTTTGTAGGCATTGGAAAGCTGGAGGAGATCATCGGCTGTGTTGCTGTAGGAAACCCAGGCCTGGGTCATGGCTTCAGTTCCAAGCATGTCTACCAGCATAAAAGCAATATCTTCCATATCCTCGTCTGATTCTGTAGAGGAAAGCTCCCGGATTACAATGATTCCGGAATCGTCTACAGAGGTAATAAAATCTTTTGTACGGGCGGAAAAGATATTCCGGATAGTGGCAAGAGCGTGTTCGTCTCTGGCCTGGCGGGTTTCCACCAGAAAAACTGCCCGTCTGGCAGTGGAAGAGATATGGAGCTTTTTGGCGCGGTTAAAGGCTTCTACGTCCTGATAATTTCCCAGAAGAAGTTTTTGCATAAAAGTGTTTTTGTCATTTTTTTCTGCATAGGCTTCCAGAAGACTCTGTACCTGGCAGACAGCCAGTTCTCCAATGGTGGGAACACTGTCTCCGCTTCCCCACACAATAAGGATATAGGCCAGCTCTTCTTTATACAGGACTTTATAAAGACAGCAACTGGTGTTTGCCATGATAAGAGCGTTGCTTTCCCTGAATTCACTGAGCTTTTTTTCTGAAGGAAGTGAACGGGAGCAGGTAGTTACAAAAACTTCGTTTTCATCAGTGATAAGACAAAAATCAAGACTGCTGATGGTTTTCCAGTCATCCATATATTTCTGTAAGGTTCGCTGTATTGACATGAGATCATCCCTCTTTCTACTGTAGTTATAAATGAAACAAAGCCGGCTCCTGCATTTTATCTGCCGGGAAAGTAGTAAATTCTGTACCGGACTTTCTGGTAAAGAATGTTGCAGCCTGGATCATAGCTGAAATTTCCTGCAATATAAAATGTTTTCCGCAGGATTCAGTGACAAAGCAGGTTGCTGTAAACAGAGTGAACAGTAACCAAAGCTGCGGATTATTTTAAAAATCCGGAAGATTCATCCTCTGCCGGGCTATGAGGCGCTGGTCCGGTGGAATTTCGTTCAATCAGCTGAGCGTGAAGATAAATGGTTCCGATAGAAACTTTGTTCATAATACTGTCTATGGCATAAAAACCACATTTGCCAAGCTCGATCCGGTCCTGGCGGATGGTAGTCAGAGGCGGAGAAGTATAGGCACACAGAGGCAGATCGTCAAAACCGATAATACTGATATCTCCCGGGACCCTGTAGCCCAGCTGCTGACACTGAACCATAGCAGCGTTGGCAATCTGGTCGTGGCTGCAGATAATGGCAGTCATTCCCATATTCAGAAGTCGGGGCAGATGCTTTTCAATACACTGGGTTACATAGTAAGAAGCGCCAGCATAATCGGGATCAGCCTTCAGCCCGTTCTGTTTCAGCGCATGGAAAAACGCCTTGTGGCGCACCTGCATAATATAAGCACCAAGTGCGCTGCTTAAATATCCGATCTTCCGGTGGCCGAGCTTTTTTAGATGAGATACAGCAAGAGCCATTCCTTCATTATTGTCAATTCCGATAGAGGCAATATACGGATTGGCGGGAATATAGTTATCATAAAGAACAGTAGGGGTGTGGCTTGTTTTAAAATCCTCCATCCAGGGATCGTTCAGAGAAAAACCCAGGACAAAGGCGCCAGCATAATCATTCTGGAGCATAAAAACATCATAGGGAGTTTTTTTCTGAAGTTTTGCTGTTACAGGAACCACATTTGCTACATATCCTGCAGGTTCTGCCATCTGCCGGAAGCCGATCACAAAATCATATCCGAACTGATGAGGTTCTTCATATTCCATATTTTCGATCAGGATGCAGAAACGTTTTGCATCATTTTTTTGCCGCCGCAGTCTGGTATATCCCATTTCTACTGCAGTATCAAGCACTGTTTTTCGTAAAGTTTCGCTTATATCGGGAGCATTGTTGATTGCTTTGGACACAGTTCCCTTGGAAACGCCAAGTCTGTCAGCGATATCCTGTATTGTTGCCATATGTGTACCTTCCTTTTGCCAGACATATCTGAGATAAAAGAGCAGCCGTGTAAATCCGAAAAGACAGAGATATAAAAGCAGAATATTGACTGTATAAACAGTTTTTTAATCCTGCCTGTTTATTCGGAAACTGCAGATTGTACTTAAAAACAGTTCAAATGTCTGGATTCTTTGACTTTAATTATATCGAAACATGAGGAAAAATGCAATTCTTTTGATCTTACTTGTTTCGAAAAGTATATCAGTGAACAGAGAAATTATAAAAAATGCACAAAAATAACAATATAAAAATGTGAAAAACAGAGAAAAGCATCTGATATATTGACGTTTTTTTCGGGGTGTTGTATATTACAAGTAACGAAACGTAACGAAACACAAGGAGAAAAGAAAAATGGGAAAGAGAAGAACAGCGTTTCTGATAGCCGGAGTTCTTGCTGCAGCTGCTCTTACAGGCTGTGGCGGAGCTTCGGGAGAAAAGACCGGAGCAAAGGAAAAGGTCCGTCTGATGGTATGGTCTTCTTCTGAGGATCAGTCCAAAGACAGTGGCCAGTGGCTCCAGAACAGCTGTGAGGACTTTGCAGAGCTTCATCCGGAATGGGACATTACGTTTGTGTATGGAATTGCTGACGAGGCAACAGCGGCAAATCAGGTGGCACAGGATCCGGAGGCAAGCGCAGATGTATTTATGTATGCCAACGATACACTGACAATTATGACAGATGCCAATGCACTGACGAAATTTGGCGGAAGGTACAGAGAAGAAATCGAAACAACCAATTCTCCGGAGGTTCTGGAATCTCTGGTAAAGGATGGAGATCTTTACGGCGTTCCGTTTACCACAAATACCTGGTTCATGTACTATGATAAGAGTGTTTTTTCTGAGGAGGATATTAAAAACCTGGATACCATGCTTGAGAAGGGAACGGTGTCTCTTCCGTTTACCAATTCCTGGTATCTTCCTTCCTTCTATATTGGAAATGGCTGTACCCTTTTTGGAGATGGAACAGATGAATCCAAGGGAGTGGATTTTAGCGGAGAAAAAGCAGCAGAGGTAACCGATTATCTGATCGATCTGGCTGCAAATCCGAATTTTGAGATTGATGCAGACGGTTCCGGCCTTGCAGGACTTCGCGACGGAAGCATTAACGCAATCTTTTCCGGTTCCTGGGATGCCAATGCGGTAAAAGAAGCCCTTGGCGACAACATGGGAGCTGCGGCTCTTCCGACTTATACTCTGAATGGTCAGGAAAAACAGATGACAGCTTATGCTGGATCTAAGGCGATTGGAGTGAATCCCTACAGCAAAAACATGGTAGCGGCAGTAGAGCTTGCTGTTTATCTGGGCTCTGCAGATGCTCAGAGATCACACTATGAACTGAGAAATGTAATTCCATGTAATACAGAGCTTCTGGCAGAAGAAGCCATCGCCAACGACCCTCTGGTATCTGCACAGAACGATACCTTTAACAGTACCTCTATTCTTCAGCCGTTTGTGGCTAAGATGAACAACTGCTGGGTTCCTGTTGAGAACATGGGAAAAGGAATCCGAAACGGAAGCGTCACCCATGATAATTCTGCAGCTCAGACTGAGGGTATGAACGAGGCAATGAACAGTGACGGCATTTAAGAGAAGGGGATAGGAAAATGTTGAAATTAATGAAAAAGGAAGACGGGTTTTCTACACCATATACCTGCATGAACGCCATAAAAAAAGGCGGGATTGAGACAAAACTTTCCATGGTACTGATGGGATTCGGAAACTAACTTTGTCCACAAACAGAAGATCAAAGGTCTTTTATATCTGGCAGTGGAAGCTGCATACCTGGTATTTATGCTGGTGAACGGCATTGGCTTTTTGAGTATGTTGGGCTCTCTGGGCAGCGTTCCGCAGAAGGAAGTCTGGGATGAGACAAATCAGGTTTATGTGTATACACAGGGCGATCAGTCGGTACTGATCCTGCTCTATGGAGTGGCAATGATCCTTCTGACACTGCTTATGATCTGGGTTTGGAGAGGAACGCTTAAAAGCGCTTACAAGGCAGAATGTCTGGATAAAAACGGACTTCATGTGAATACTTTTGCAGAAGATCTGAAATCTCTGCTTCATGAGAATCTTCACAGACTTCTGATGACTCCGCCTGTGGCAGCTATTTGTATTTTTACAATTCTGCCTCTGATCTTTATGATCTGCATGGCGTTTACCAACTACAGTAAGATCGGAAATCATCTGATGCTGTTTGACTGGGTTGGGCTGGAAAACTTCAGGGCTCTGTTTGACTCCAACAGTATTTTGGGAAGCACCTTCTGGTCTGTGCTTGGATGGACGCTGATCTGGGCATTCTTTGCTACATTCAGTAACTATATCTTCGGTATGATCCTTGCTATGGTGATCAATCGTAAGGATACAAAAGCTAAGGGATTCTGGAGATTTTGCTTTGTGCTTTCCTGCGCGGTGCCGATGTTCGTATCTCTTCTGATCATGCGTACCATGCTTCAGCCAAACGGTGCGGTTAACGTTCTTCTCAGAAACCTGGGATGGATCGGAGCAGATGCAAGCCTTCCGTTTTTTACAGATCCTACCTGGGCAAGGGTGACGGTTATTGTGATCAATATCTGGGTTGGTGTTCCTTATACACTGCTTCAGCTTACCGGTGTTCTTCAGAATATTCCGGAGGAACTTTATGAAGCGGCAAAGGTGGACGGAGCCAATGCTGTTCAGAGATTTTTCAAGATCACCCTGCCTTATATGCTGTATGTGACAACTCCGTATCTGATCGTGACCTTTACCGGAAACGTAAATAATTTTAATATTATTTATCTTCTTTCTGGAGGAGATCCGGTTACGGATCTGGCGTCCACAGCCGGAAAAACAGACCTGCTTGTTACCTGGCTCTATAAGCTTACCATTGATAAACAGTACTATAATATCGGAGCAGTGATCGGAATTCTGACCTTTATTATTCTGGCGGTGGGAGCGCTTCTTACTTACCGCAACAGCAAGTCCTATAAAGAAGGAGGAATTTAAAGATGGCAGCAGCAAAATACAAGTCAGCAAAAACAAAGCGTTTTGTAAACAATACCATTGTACATGTAAGTCTGGCAATTCTGGCCTTTATCTGGGTATTCCCTATTATCTGTGTTGTACTCACAAGCTTCCGTGCAGAAAAGGGCTCTTATGTTTCTACGTTTCTGCCCCGGTCTTATACACTGGATAACTATATTAAACTGTTTACCGATACATCGATTCTGAACTTCCCTAGGATGTTCATGAATACTCTGATCATTGCGATTTTTTCCTGCCTGATCGCAACCTTTTATACACTGGCAGTTTCCTACTGCCTGTCAAGACTGAAGTTTAAGCTTCGTAAGCCATATATGAATATGGCGATGATACTGGGACTTTTCCCGGGATTCATGTCTATGGTTGCGGTGTATTTTATTCTCAAGGCAGCAGGACTGACAGAAGGAAATCTTATCAGGGTAGCGTTGATCCTCTGTTATTCAGGCGGCGCAGGACTGGGCTTCCAGATTGCCAAGGGATTTTTTGATACCATTCCCTATGCAGTGGATGAGGCTGCTATTCTGGACGGCTGTACCAAATGGCAGGTATTTACAAAAGTAACTTTGCCGTTAAGTAAGCCGATCATTGTTTATACAGTACTTACGGCGTTTATGGCACCGTGGCTGGATTTTATTTTTGCAAAGGTAATCTGCCGGGCAAACTCTGACCAGTACACCATTGCCATTGGATTGTGGAAAATGCTGGAAAAAGAATATATTGACAGCTGGTATACAAGCTTTGCGGCAGGGGCTGTTCTGATTTCCATACCGATTGCGATTCTTTTCCTGTGTATGCAGAAATATTATGTAGATGGAGTATCCGGCGCAGTTAAGGGTTAATGAAAGAGGAGAATTATGAGGACGAGACAGGAATTAAAGAGACTATATCATTCTTCAGAATTTCAGAAAAAATATTTGTATGAGGGCAGTGACCTGGGGGCTGTCTGCACAGAGGAAGGGACCTCCTTCCTTCTGTGGAGCCCTCTGGCGGAGGACGTGAAGCTTCGTTTTTATAAAGACGGGGAAAAAGCTTCCTGTCATCAGGTCGTTTCTATGAAAAAGGCGGAAAAGGGAGTCTGGGCTTACCGTACAGAGGAAAATCTCCACGGAGTATACTATGATTATGAACTCACATTTGACGGAGAAAAAACAGTTACAGGGGATCCTTATGCAAGGGCCTGCGGAGTAAACGGGATCCGAAGTATGGTATGTGATCTCAAAGAAACAGATCCTGCAGACTGGGATAAGGATAAGAGACCAGAGACATCTCCGGAAAATGTGATCTATGAGCTTCATGTGAAAGAATTTTCCTGGGAAGCTTCCGGTGGATTTAAAAAGGAAAACCGTGGAAAATACAGAGCCTTTACCGAAGAGCATACCACACTTCACGGAAACGGTGTGCATCCTACCGGACTTGATTATCTGAAAGAGCTTGGGGTTACCCATGTGCAGATCATGCCTGCATATGATTACGGCTCGGTAGATGAAAAAAGTGAAACAGATTTTAACTGGGGCTATGATCCGGTGAATTACAATGTGCCGGAGGGGTCCTATTCCACAGACCCGGAGCACGGGGAAGTGCGTATCCGGGAATTTAAGGAAATGATCCAGGCCCTTCACAGAAATGGTTTTCGTGTGATTATGGATGTGGTTTACAATCATATGTATTCACTGGATAATAACCTGAATCGTACAGTGCCCTGGTATTATTTCCGCACAGACAAAAACGGAGAGATTTCCAATGGCTCTGCCTGTGGAAACGATGTGGCAAGCGAGCGTCCTATGTGTGTCAGATATATTCTGGATTCGGTGATTTACTGGGTAAGGGAATATCATATTGACGGATTCCGTTTCGACCTTATGGGACTTCTTGACGTGGAGCTTATGAACCGCATCCGAAGAGAACTCGATACTGTTTACGGAGAGGGAGAAATCCTGATCTACGGCGAACCATGGGCGGCTGATGTGACAGCCATGGAGGACGGCGCAGCTCCGGCTCTGAAAAGTAATATACAGCTTCTTGACAAAAATGTAGGTATGTTCTGCGATGATACAAGAGACGCCATTAAGGGGCATGTGTTTGAGGCGGAAACACCGGGCTTTGTCAACGGGGCAGAGAGCATGGAGGATAAAATCCTGGACAGTGTAACTGCCTGGTGTGGAAATGACAGTGTAAAGGCTCCAAGCCAGATCATTACCTATGTGTCCGCCCACGACAACTGGACGCTTTGGGATAAGCTTGAAAAAACCATTTCCGATGAAAAACAGAGGGAGAAAGTGAACCGGCTGGCAGCAGCAATTTATATGACCTGTCAGGGAAATCTTTTTTTCCTTTCCGGCGAGGAATTTGCCAGAACAAAGGACGGATATGAGAATACCTACAATGCTTCCATAGCGCTGAACCGGCTGGACTGGGAACGGGCTTATGAATATCAGGAGTTAAGACAGTACTATCAGGGACTGATCGCTCTTCGGAAACAGCTCCCCGGCCTCTGTGACAAATCAGAGGAGGCGTGGAAAAGGATTTCCGGGCAGTGGAAAGAAGACGGTGCAGTTGGATTTCTGGTGGATAACCGGGATGAAGCAAATACATGCCCCTGGAAAAAGCTTCTGATCATTTATAACAGAACAGAAAAAACAGTAACAAGAGAGCTTCCGGAAGGAAACTGGGAAATTCTTCTGAATGGAGAAAACAGTTTTCTCTGGAAGGAACCAAAAAATACACAAAAGGCAGAGGCTGCGCCGGTAAGCGCGCTGATCCTGGGACAGAGGTAAGGATATGAAGTGGATTTACGGAAAACAGGAGTTGAAAAATCTGGAAAGAGGACAGGAAAACTGTTATCTTCTTACCAATGGCTTGGGTGGATTTTCTTCCATGACCATGACAGGCTCTGTGGCAAGAAACGATCACGCTCTTCTGATGGCCTGTGTACAGGCACCCAATCACAGATACAATATGGTACATCGTCTGAAGGAAAGTCTGTGTCTGGGTGAAGAGGAAATTGTTCTTTCTTCCCAGGAGTTTGCAGACGGATATAAGGAGGAGGGCTGTCCTTATTTTTCATCTTTTGTATTTGACGATATGCCCATATGGAGATTTCTTGTTCAGGGAGTGGAGATCCGCAAGGAGATTGCCATGAAGCAGGGAGAAAATACAGTGGCAGTACGCTACAGCATCAGAAACCGCAGCAGAAAACCTGCTGAACTGAAGATTGTACCTTTTTATCAGTTTACTGCAAAGGGCAGTGAGCCGGAACCAGAGCAAAAGTTTCAGTATACGAAAAATGCAGTGATTTCCAATGGAATGACTCTCTATTTCCAGACAAACGGAACACTGGATAATATAGAAGAAAGACAGGAAACATATTTTTACAGCTATGACGCCTGCGACGGACGTAGAGAGACAGGTCTTGCAAAGTCCGGACACATAATCACAGAAAGCGTTCAGCCGGGAGAGGAAAAAATCCTGAAGCTTGTATACTCCATGGAAAATGCAGATCAGGATGCAGACGTTATCATTCTGGAAATGCAGACTTACCGCAAAGCTCTGGAAGCAAAAGCGGGACTTCATAAGGAAATGGCAAAGGAGCTGGTAAAAAGCGCCAGCCAGTTTGTTTCCAGAAGGGAATCTACCAACGGAAGAACCATTCTTGCTGGATATCCGTTTTTTGAGGACTGGGGAAGAGATACCATGATCGCCCTTCCGGGGATATGTATTTCCACCGGCCAGTATGAAACGGCAAAGGAGATTCTCAGAACCTTTGCGGTCAATGAACGAGGCGGACTGATGCCGAATCTTTTTCCGGAGGGCGGAAACGACCCCCTTTATAATACGGTGGATGCGGCGCTTTTGTTTATCAACTGTGTGTATCTTTATTATCAGGCTGCCGGGGACAGAGCTTTTGTGCAGGAAATGTATCCGGTGATGGAGCGGATCATAAAGGCTTACCGGGAGGGAACCGACTATGGAATCCATATGGATGAGGATGGTCTGATCCAGTCAGGGGAAGGGCTGTGGCAGGTAACCTGGATGGACGTGCGGGTAGGAGATATTCTTCCCACGCCCCGTCACGGCAAGCCTGTGGAAATCAATGCTTACTGGTATAACGCGTTGTGTATTATGGATGAGCTTGCAGAGACAGCAGATAAAAAGGCAGTTTATACACAGCTAAAAGAGAAAGTAAAAGCTTCTTTTGTGGATAAGTTCTGGATGGATGACAAAAAATGTTTAAAAGATCTTGTTTCCGGAACAAAGGCAGATGCTCAGATACGGTGCAATCAGATCTGGGCAGTATCCCTGACCTTTACCATGCTGGACCCGGAAAAAGAACAGCAGGTAGTGGAAACTGTTTTTGAAAAGCTTTACACCCCATATGGAATTCGTACCCTGGAACAGGAAGATCAGGAAGTTCATGGACTTTATCAGGGGAAAATGGAAGACAGGGATATGGCTTATCATCAGGGAACGGTATGGACGTTCCCTCTGGGAGCTTATTATCTTGCATATCTGAAGGTGAATCAGTACAGCCCGGAAGCAAAAAAAATCGTGAGAGAGCAGCTTGAGGTTATGGAAGCAGCCATGAGAGAGGGCTGTATCGGACAGCTTCCGGAAATCTATGACGGTGAAAATCCTACAAGGTCAAAGGGATGCTTTGCCCAGGCATGGAGCGTGGGAGAGATCCTGAGAGTATATGAAGCACTGGAAAAACTCTGAACATAGAATGAATAGAAAAGAGGAGACAGTTATGGAGAAATTATTAGAGCAGGTATTACAGGAAAGATATCACAAAACCATCAGGGAAGCCTCCAGTCAGGAGATTTATACAGCGCTTCTTCTGATCACAAAAGATAAAATGAAACATATGAAGCGGAATGAAGGAAAGAAAAAGCTGTATTATATTTCAGCAGAATTCCTTATTGGAAAGCTTCTTTCCAACAATCTGATCAATCTTGGTATGTTTGAAGAGACAAGAGAGGTTCTGGAAAAGAACGGTCATCACCTTACGGATATTGAAGAGATTGAACAGGAGCCTTCTCTTGGAAACGGCGGCCTTGGACGTCTGGCAGCGTGTTTCCTGGATTCTATAGCAACTCTGGGATTGAACGGAGACGGTGTGGGATTAAATTATCATGACGGTCTGTTTCGTCAGACTTTTGTGGACCATAAGCAGAAGGAAGAAAAGAATCCATGGATTACAGAGGATTCCTGGCTTACAAGAACAGAAACAACTTTCCAGGTTCCTTTTAAGGATTTTACCCTGACCTCTGTCATGTATGACATTGAAATTCCGGGATATAAAAACAACTGCAACCGCCTGCATCTTTTTGACACAGACACTGTGGATGAAAGTATCATCGGCGACGGTATCAGCTTTGACAAAAACGATATCAAAAAGAACCTGACCCTGTTCCTTTATCCGGATGACAGTGATGAGGCAGGCCAGCTTCTGCGTATTTACCAGCAGTATTTTATGGTCAGCAATGCCGCGCAGCTGATCCTGAAAGAAGCAGAGGACAACGGTTACGATCTCTACAGACTCTACGACCACGTAGCAATCCAGATCAACGATACTCACCCCACCATGGTGATTCCGGAGCTGATCCGTCTTCTTATGGAAAAAGGCTTCAACATGGATACAGCTGTTGACGTTGTGAGAAAGACCTGCGCTTATACCAACCATACCATTCTTGCAGAGGCTCTGGAAAAATGGCCGGTTGCATATCTTGAAAAGGTGGTTCCTCATCTTATGCCTGTGATCCGTGAGCTGGATGCCCGTGTGAGAAAGGACTACAGCGACGAGCGCGTTGCTATTATAGATAAGGATGACCGTGTGCATATGGCGCATATTGATATTCATTACGGATATGCGGTAAACGGTGTGGCTGCCCTTCATACTGAGATCCTGAAGGAATCTGAGCTGAAACCGTTCTACGATATTTATCCGGAAAAATTCAATAATAAAACAAATGGAATCACTTTCCGCAGATGGCTGAAGCACTGCAACCATGATCTGGCAGCTTATCTGGAAGAGCTGATCGGCGGAGAATATCTTGAGGATGCCACAAAGCTTGAAAAGCTTCTGGACTATAAAGATGATGAGACTGTACTGAAAAAACTCCGTCAGATCAAAATGCATTCCAAGGAAGAGCTGAGAGATCATCTGAAAATGACTCAGAATGTGGAGATCGACCCAAATGCGGTTTTTGATATCCAGATCAAGCGCCTCCATGAGTATAAGAGACAGCAGATGAACGCACTTTATGCAATTTATAAATATAAGGAGATCAAAAAAGGAAATCTTCCGAAACGTCCGTTGACAATGATCTTCGGGGCAAAAGCAGCTCCGGCGTATACCATTGCCAAGGATATTATTCATCTGATCCTGTGCCTGCAGGAGCTGATCGAAAAGGATCCTGATGTAAATAAATACATGAAGATCGTTATGGTAGAAAACTACAATGTAACCAAGGCAGAAAAGCTGATTCCTGCCTGCGATATTTCCGAGCAGATCTCTCTTGCTTCCAAGGAGGCCTCAGGAACCGGAAATATGAAGTTTATGCTGAACGGCGCAGTGACGCTGGGAACAGAGGACGGCGCAAATGTGGAGATCCATCAGCTTGTAGGAGACGAGAATATTTATATTTTCGGAAAACGTTCTGAGTATGTGATCCGTCTTTACGAAGAGGGAACCTACAGTGCGGAGACTCTTTATCAGGAAGATAAACTGATCCGTGAGTTGGTTGATTTTATTAAGGGAGAAGAGCTGGAAGCGATCGGAGATATGGAAAATCTGGAAAGACTGTATAAGGAAATCCGCTCCAAAGACTGGTTTATGGCCCTTCTGGATGTAAAAGAATATATTGAAACAAAAGAAAAAATGCTGGCAGATTATGAGGATGAGGCAGCATGGTCAAGAAAAGCTCTGGTAAACATTGCAAAGGCCGGATACTTTTCTGCGGACCGTACCATTGCCGAGTACAATCGCGATATCTGGAAGCTGTCATAAAGAGGTATATTATGAAAGAATCAGGAATTTTGATGCCGGTGTCAGCTCTTCCCTCCAGTACAGGAGTGGGAGAGCTGGGAGCTGACACCTTTCGGTTTATTAAAAATCTGAAACATTCAGGAGTAAAGATATGGCAGATACTTCCCCTGAATCCTGCAGGCTATGGAAACTCTCCGTATCAGCCTTATTCCTCCTGTGCGGGAGATGAAATCTACATCAGTCTGGAAGAGCTGTATAAGCAGGGACTTCTGAAAGTTTTGCCGGAGGCCTTTCGCAAAAATGCGGCAAAGGTGGACTATCAGGCGGTGAGAGAATGGAAGGAGCCTTATCTCCGGGAAGCCTGCAGCAATTTTCAGGAAACAGAGGATTATCAGAGGTTTGTGGAGCAGCCCTGGGTAAAAACCTATGGAATGTTTCGCGCCTTAAAAAAAGAAAATGGAAACCGCTGCTGGAATGAGTGGAAAGATGAGGATAAGAGCTGGCCGGAAACAGGGGCAGAGGTTCCGGATCATATAAAGGAAGAGGTTTACTACCAGATGTTCCTTCAGTATGTTTTTTACTGTCAGTGGATGGCAGTAAAAAAAGCTGCCAATGACGCTGGGATCCGGATTATGGGAGACGTGCCCTTTTATGTGGGAGTGGATTCTGTGGATGTGTGGGCAGGTAAGGACAACTTCCTTCTGGATACAGACGGCCGTCCCATCTTTATTGCAGGAGTTCCGCCTGACTATTTCAGCGCCACAGGACAGAGATGGGGAAATCCCATTTATGACTGGGATTATCTCAAAAAAAATGATTATCAGTTCTGGCTTGACCGGATCGGGTACAGCAGCAGATTGTTTGATATGATCCGTATTGATCATTTCCGGGCTTTTGACACCTTTTGGAAAATTCCGGCAACCTGTCCTACAGCCATTGAGGGAGAATGGATCGAGGCTCCCGGCTATGAGGTGCTTGATATGCTTACAGAAAAGCTTCCGGATGTGGAACTGATCGCAGAGGATCTGGGAGATCTCCGCCCGGAAGTCCTTACCTTAAAAGAACATTATCATCTGAAGGGAATGAAGGTTCTGGAATTTGTCCTGGATACTTCAGGCAAATATGCAGTGGACAGCTTCTCGGATGAGGAAAACATGATCGTCTATACAGGAACCCATGATAACAGTACACTGATGGAATGGTATCAGGAGCTCAGTGTTCCGTCCAGAAGAAAGATACGCCGTTTCCTGAAAAGGCAGGGGATCAAAAACGGTTCTGTACAGGACAGGCTTCTGGAATATACCTGGAGAAGCAAAGCAGAGTACGCAATTGTTCCTCTTTCTGATATTCTTGGAATGGGAAAAGAAGCACGACTGAACACTCCGGGTACCGTAGGAAGTCCAAACTGGGAATGGAGGATGCCGGACGGGGACAGGATAGAAGCAGGCCTTAAAAAATATGCCGGACATTTATCATCTATAAATCTATAGAAAGAATAAGCGTACAACCATCATTTCTGGCGGTCATACGCTTATTATACGAGGAAATAACATATGGAATTTACCGGGGTTTATCATAAAACTTCAGAGCAGATGAGCTATCCGTACAATGAAAACCAGCTGATTGTGAACATAAAAACCGGTTATGATGTCAAACGGGTATTCATACATTATGGAGACCCGTTTGATGCAGGTATTCTGGGCGGAAAAGAAAAATGGACAGGAAAACGGGAAGAAATCTGCTACAAAAAGCGGCTGAAGCATCAGCTCTGGTGGACAACCACCCTTGTGCCGCAGTATAAAAGATGTAAATATTATTTTGAGCTTCAGACAGACAAGGAAACCTGGTATTATTTTGAGGACGGATTTCTGACAGAGGAGCAGCTGCATATGGATGGAAGAATGCTTCAGTGTTTTATTGTTCCCTGGATGAACCCGTCAGATCTGAACAGAACGCCGGAATGGGTGAACGATACGGTATGGTATCAGATTTTTCCGGACAGGTTCTGCAATGGAACACCGGAGAAAAATACAGAGGATATCCTTCCATGGAGAACCGGACCGGTTACCAACAGAGAACGGTATGGGGGGAATCTTTCCGGAATCCGTCAGAAGCTGGATTATCTGAAGGAGCTGGGAATCAATGGAATATATCTGAATCCCATTATGAAGGCAGAATCCAATCACAAATACGATACAACAGATTATGAAAAGATCGATCCGGTCTTTGGAGATGAGAAGGAGTTCTCTCTTCTGGCAAAGGAAGCTCACGATCACGGCATCCGTGTGATGGTGGACGCAGTATTTAACCATTGCGGGCCAAAATTTGCTCCCTGGCTGGACGTGCAGGAAAAGGGACAGGCTTCCGAATATGCAGACTGGTTTATGATCAATGACTGGAGTGACCTTAAGAAAAAGGCAGATACCAGGGATGGACGATTTTATTCCTTTGCCTTTGCGGACGGAATGCCAAAGCTGAATACCAATAACGAAAAAGTGCAGGAGTATTTCTGTAATCTCTGTGAAAGCTGGATCCGTGACTATGGCATTGACGGTATCCGCTTTGATGTTGGAAATGAGATTTCCCACAGCTTTCTCAAAAAAATGAGAGAGCGGGTGAAGAAACTGAAGCCGGATATTTATCTTCTTGGCGAGATCTGGCATGACGCAAGCCAGTGGCTTATGGGAGACGAGTATGATTCTGTTATGAATTATCCTCTGATGAGCGGCATCCATGACTTTTTTATTGATCAGACAATGACAAAACATGACTTTGAATATATGGCCAATCACTGTTATACTATGTACATGCAGCAGTGCAACAATATACTTTTTAATCTTCTGGATTCCCATGATACGGAGAGACTGATGAACCGTTTTCATGATCTGGATATCTTTTATCAGCATCTTGCAGTGTTGTTTACCATGCCGGGAAGCCCCTGTATTTACTATGGAACAGAAATTGCAATGGAGGGCGGACACGATCCGGACTGCAGAAGATGCATGCCCTGGCAGGAACTGGATTCAGAGGAAAACAGACAGCGTATAGCAGAAATGAAAAAACTGATTTCCCTGAGAAAGCAGGAGCCTTCCTTTAAAAGCCTGTACTTTCATTTTCCGGGAAACTATCAGGAGAAGCGCTGTGTGGAATATATTAAGCTGGATGAACAGAATCAGAAAACGGAAGTGCTGTTGAACTGTTCAGAGGATTCTATAAAAGTGGAAGAACAGGGAGAAATCCTTTTTGCCCGTGGCTATATGAATGGAAGCCTTGCAAAAAACGGAACTCTCATACGAAGGATTTAACAGGAGGAAATGGATATGAACAGTAAAAAATGGTGGCAGAATTCTGTGGTTTACCAGATTTATCCCCGAAGCTTTCAGGACAGTAACGGAGACGGGATCGGCGACATCCAGGGAATTATAAAAAGACTGGACTATCTTCAGGAGCTTGGCATTGACGCCATCTGGCTGTCTCCGGTGTGCAGATCTCCCCAGGATGACAACGGTTATGATATTTCCGATTATCAGGATATTGACCCCATGTTCGGAAATCTTGATGACATGGAGCAGCTGATCTCTGAGGCAAAAAAGAGAAATATCCGTATTATTATGGATCTGGTGCTGAATCATTCCTCTGATGAACACCGTTGGTTTACTGAAGCAAAAAAAAGCAAGGACAATCCTTATCATGATTACTATGTATGGCGCGATGGTGAAGAGGGCGTTTATCCAAATGATATGGGCTCTGCATTCGGAGGCCCGGCCTGGGAGTGGGTGCCTGAGTTAAAGCAGTATTATTTTCATCAGTTTTCCGTAAAGCAGCCGGATCTGAACTGGGAAAATCCTAAGGTCAGAAGAGAAATCTATGATATGATCCTCTGGTGGATGGACAAAGGTGTTGGCGGCTTCCGTCTGGACGTGATCGACCAGATTGCCAAGGAGCCGGATCTTAAGATTACTAATAACGGACCGAGACTTCACGAGTTTATTCAGGAATTAAGCAGAGAAACCTTCCAGAAAGGAGATCTGATCACAGTTGGAGAGGCCTGGGGAGCAGATATTGACAGGGCAAAGCTTTACAGTAAGCCGGACGGAAGCGAGTTTTCCATGGTGTTCCAGTTTGAGCATATGATGCTGGATCAGGAACCGGGAAAAGAAAAATGGGATTTCTGTCCCCTGCCTTTTGTGAAGCTGAAGAAATGCCTGGAAAAATGGCAGAAAGAGCTTCACGGCTGCGGATGGAACAGCCTTTTCTGGGATAATCACGACCTTCCGAGAATCGTATCCCGCTGGGGCAATGACAGAGAATACAGAGTGGAGGCTGCAAAAATGCTGGCGACTGTTCTTCATGGAATGGAAGGAACTCCCTATGTGTATCAGGGAGAGGAGCTGGGTATGACAAATGTGCGCTTTGATTCCATTGAACAGTATCAGGATATAGAGATCCGAAACATGTACAGGGAGCGGTTGGAAAAGGGATATGCAGAGAAAGACATTATGGAATCCATCTATGCAAAGGGCCGTGACAATGCCAGAACTCCCATGCAGTGGGACGATACAGAAAATGCAGGCTTTACAACAGGAACTCCATGGCTGGGCGTGAATCCCAACTATACAGAAATAAATGCCCGAAGCCAGCTTCAGGATGAAAACTCTGTTTTTCATTATTATAAAAAGCTGATTCATCTTCGCAAAGAAAACAGCATTTTTGTTGACGGTGATTTTACCCTGCTGCTGCCGGAAGACGAAAATATTTTTGCTTATGTGCGGGAATATGAGGGCAGGAAGCTGCTGGTGGCAGCCAATTTTACAGATAAAGAGGTGGAGTGTCCGCTGTTAAAGGAGTGGGGAGTGCCTGCAGACGAGGATGGCGCCGCTAAGAGCCGGGACAATGGAGTGAAGCTTTTGATTCACAACTACAATGATCTGCCTTCCCAGCAGAAGCTGAGACCCTACGAAGCGATGATATGGGAGAAAGCAGAGACAGGAACTGAGATCTGATTTATGGAAAAATGGTTGTTATTATGTTGACAGAAATACCAATGGCAAACCTTTCGCCCGAATGTTTTTTATGAATCCTGGCTGTTTATCTGACAGGATAGATGCGGGAGGTTTCGGGAAATCCGGCAGAAATATAAAAGCTCAAAATGCAGTAATAGGGCAGGATTCCTAAGAATTTCACCCCAAAACTTGACACAGAGCCCAAATATAAAGCTGATATTGACAGGCTGCAGACAAATAGTTTACTTTGATTTTTGATAAGGTGCCTAGAAAACACCCCCGGGAATCTCCCGGGGGTGAAATTATATCAGGATTAGTTTGTGATAACAAGTTCAGTTTCTTTGTCAAAGAAGTGAGCTTTGTCCATATCAAAGTCGAAGCTGATAGGATCGCCGGTTTTAGCTGTTGTACGAGGATCAACACGAGCTGTGATCTGAGTTCCGTTTACGTCGAAGTACAGGAATACTTCTGCTCCGAGAAGCTCGTATACTTTAACGATAGAGGACATGGAACCGTTAGCGGAATCTGCAACGTCCTCAGGACGGATACCCATAACAACTGTTTTGCCTACATAGCCTTTATCTTTGAGAACTTTTGCTTTTTCTGCCGGAATCACAACCTCGTCATTGCCGATCTTAGCAACCAGATCAGAACCGTTTTCTTTGATCTCAGCGTCAAGGAAGTTCATCTGCGGAGATCCCATGAATCCTGCTACGAACAGGTTGCCTGGTTTCTGATACAGGTTCTGAGGTGTATCTACCTGCTGAACAACACCATCTTTCATAACAACGATTCTGGTACCAAGAGTCATAGCCTCTGTCTGGTCATGTGTTACATAGATGATAGTAGCGCCCAGTCTCTGATGGATCTTGGAGATCTCAATACGCATCTGTACACGAAGTTTTGCATCCAGGTTGGAAAGAGGCTCGTCCATAAGGAATACCTTAGGATTACGAA
>OFMG01000021.1_pt1 | contig 212773 bp, 192 predicted proteins | sample 1541751 | NCBI WGS metagenome assembly OFMG01 (sample SAMN04209232, study PRJEB22552) | human gut metagenome | biome: gut; material: feces | host: Homo sapiens | place: USA: Oklahoma
TTATTGACCGTCCTATGCGTCCTCTGTTTCCAAAGGATTACAGAAATGACGTAACCTTAAATAACATGGTTATGGCTGTGGACACAGAATGCAATCCGGAAGTCGTAGCTATGCTGGGGTCTTCTATTGCGACCTGTATTTCGGACATTCCTTTTGACGGACCATGTGCGGCCACACAGATGGGTATGGTAAACGGGGAACTGGTGGTAAATCCGTCTCTGGCTCAGAAAGAAATCTCTGATTTACAGCTTACGGTTGCGTCTACCAGAGAAAAAGTTATCATGATAGAAGCCGGTGCAAATGAAATTCCGGAAGCAAAAATGATTGAGGCAATTTTCAAAGCCCACGAAGTAAATCAGGAAATCATTGCATTTATTGATAAAATTGTTGCAGAATGCGGAAAAGAAAAACACACTTATGAAAGCTGTGCAGTTCCGGAAGAACTGTTTGCAGCTATAAAAGAGATTGTAACTCCGGAAGAAATGGAAAAAGCAGTCTTTACAGATGAAAAGCAGGTGAGAGAAGAAAACATCCGCGCGATTACAGAAAAACTGGAAGACGCTTTTGCAGACAACGAAGAATGGCTGGCTGTACTGAGCGAAGCTGTTTACCAGTACCAGAAGAAAACCGTCCGCAAAATGATTTTAAAAGACCACAAACGTCCGGATGGAAGAGCTATTACACAGATTCGTCCTTTGGCAGCAGAAGTGGATTTGATTCCGAGAGTACATGGCTCCGCGATGTTTACCAGAGGCCAGACTCAGATTTGTACCGTTACCACGCTGGCTCCATTGTCAGAAGCACAGAGACTGGATGGCTTAGATGAATTTGAAGTAAGCAAACGCTATATGCACCACTATAATTTCCCGTCCTACTCTGTAGGTGAGACAAAGCCGTCCAGAGGACCGGGACGCCGTGAAATCGGACACGGAGCTTTGGCAGAAAGAGCATTGGTGCCGGTGATTCCAAGCGTAGAAGAATTCCCGTATGCAATCCGTACAGTATCTGAAACTTTTGAATCCAACGGTTCTACTTCTCAGGCAAGTATCTGTGCATCTACCATGTCCTTAATGGCAGCAGGTGTGCCGATTAAGAAACCGGTGGCAGGTATTTCCTGTGGTCTGGTAACAGGGGAAACCGATGACGACTATCTGGTACTGACAGATATTCAGGGACTGGAAGACTTTTTCGGAGATATGGACTTTAAGGTAGCCGGTACGCATGACGGTATCACAGCCATTCAGATGGATATTAAGATTCATGGTCTGACAAGGCAGATTATTGAAGAAGCCATTGCCAGAACAAAAGAGGCCAGAGAATACATTCTGACAGAAGTTATGGAAAAATGTATTGCAGAGCCGAGAAACGCCGTAAGCAAATATGCACCTAAGATTGTGCAGATTCAGATTGACCCGGAAAAAATCGGTGATGTGGTAGGTCAGAGAGGCAAGACTATCAATGCGATTATCGACGAGACAGGTGTGAAAATTGACATTGATGACAGCGGTGCAGTATCTGTATGTGGTACGGACCAGGCTATGATGGATAAAGCTGTAAAATATATCCAGACCATTACCACAGATTTTGAAGAAGGTCAGATTTTCACAGGAAAGGTTATCAGCATTAAAGAATTCGGTGCGTTCCTGGAATTTGCACCAGGCAAAGAGGGTATGGTTCACATTTCCAAAATTGCAAAAGAAAGAATCAACAAGGTAGAAGATGTGCTTTCTCTGGGTGATGTTGTGAAAGTAGTATGCCTTGGAAAAGATAAAATGGGACGTATCAGCTTCAGCATGAAAGATGTTCCGGAAGAGGCATAAAAACTGTGAAAACAGGTGGATACAGAAATGAACAGAAGGGGCGGCACGAAGAGAGTGCGCCCCTTTTTGGACTTCACGGGAAGTATTACGGCATTCTGTATGGGAGGTGAAAATATGGGCAGAAAACGAATGGGGATTTTTATGCTGCTTCTGTTATTGGGAGCGTCAGGCTGCGGCCAGAAGGAAGAGGCACATCTTTCGGAAGCGGAAGAAGAGAAAACGGCTCAGGAACATCCGGCGGGATGGAAAAAACGTATTGACAGAGAGGGGACAGAAAGCGGAGTAAAAGCAGAGGATAAAGGGGTTTATCTGTGCAAAGACTCTGATAAACAAATGTTAGAAGACACAGAACTCACCTCTCCTTCTGTCTATAGGAAGGACTTCCTGGAGGACAAGGTAGACGGATATAATCCCAACTGGTATAATCTTGCTGTCAATGAAATATATGCCCGCCATGGATATGCTTTTCAGACGGAAAGTATCCGACAGTATTTTGAAGCGCAGCCCTGGTACGAGGCGAGCACAGAGCCGGAGGATTTTCAGGAAAGTAATCTCAATGACTTTGAGAAGGAAAATATACAAAAGCTTTTAAAAGGGAAAGAAACGCACAAAAGAGATGAGATTTCGGCGGAAGGGAATACTTATACGATTACCAGTAACACAACCTACGAGCCTGTTTTCCGAGATTATACTTTTACTTTCCAGGTGCCCCAGGAATGGCTGGCAGAGGGATACAGCATTACAGCCTGTGATACTTCCAGTGATTCCACTTATTGGGTGATTGCAAAGGATTGGAAAAAAGAAGCTGCAATCCTTAACATCATACCCATGGAGCATTTCGAGGGGAATCTTTCGGGACAGGAAATTCTGTGGAAAGACCATGTCTGCATGCTATCTGTAGATGCAGATAGTGCAGATGAGAAATTGACAGCCGGGATTGAGAAAATAAAAGAAACCATCAACAGAGTACAGAGGTGAAGATTCATGCGTTATCACAATATTACAAAAGATGATATGTTAAACGGGGACGGCCTTCGGGTGGTACTGTGGGTGGCAGGCTGCGACCACGGCTGTAAAGGCTGCCAGAACCCGGTGACCTGGGATCCCAACGGCGGCCTGGTTTTTGATGAGGCTGCAAAGCAGGAAATTTTTGAGCAAATGGAGAAGAGCTACATTGCGGGGATTACTTTTTCCGGCGGAGACCCTCTGCATTGGAGAAATGTGGAAGAAGTTACGGCTTTTGCAAAGGAATTGAAAGAAAAATATCCCCAAAAGACCATATGGCTGTATACCGGATTTTTGTGGGAAGAAATACAGGATTTAGAAGTTCTGAACAATCTGGATGTTTTGGTAGACGGAGAGTTTATTGAGGCTCAGAAAGATATTTCCCTGAAATGGAAGGGCAGTGCAAATCAGAGAGTGATTGATGTGCCCCGGACCTTAGAGGCGGGTAAGATTGTATTGCATGCATAGGAGGACAACATGAAGAGAATTGCAAAATTTCATAAAGTAAGCGAAAAACAGTTTGCAGAAGGATGGAGAGATTCTTTTGGCGCGGCGAGCGAAGAAGAGATTCAGAAGATTTATGAGAACATCCGGCTGCCCAAAAGAGCTACAGCGGGAAGCGCTGGCTATGACTTTTTCAGTCCCCTGGACTTTGAACTGAAGCCAGGAGAAACTATAAAAATTCCTACTGGAATCCGGGCTGAAATGGAGTGCGGCTGGGTGCTGAAGATTTATCCCAGAAGCGGTCTGGGCTTTAAGTACCGCCTGCAGTTAAACAACACTGTGGGAATTATTGACAGCGATTATTTCTATTCGGATAATGAAGGCCATATTTTTATTAAAATTACCAATGATTCCAATGAAGAAAAAACGGTGCAGGTAGCGGCAGGAACGGGATTTGCACAGGGGATTTTTCTGGAGTACGGCATTACGGAGGACGATGACACAGAAGCAGTGCGAAACGGCGGCTTTGGCAGCACTACAGGGAAACACTGAGAAAGCAGAGATAATATGCAGGAGAGGAAAACTCTTGCATATTATTTTTTTTTGTGCTAAAATACTTTGAAATACAAAATAATTGAAAATCATAGCAGTTTTAAAGAAACAATACGCTGCTTGCAGGAGGATAAGATGAAGGTTGAACCGAAAATTCGAGAATTTATCTGTACCACAGCTCACCCAGAGGGCTGCAGGGAGTATGTGAGAAGACAGATTGCTTATGTAAGAAGCCAGGAAAGAAAGAAAGGCAGAAAACAGGAGCCAAAAAAGGTGCTGGTAATAGGCGCTTCCACAGGATACGGTCTGGCCAGCCGGATTACAGCCGGGTTTGGCTGTGGGGCGGCAACCATAGGTATTATGTTTGAAAAGCCGTCAAACGGCAAAAGAACAGCTACACCGGGCTGGTACAATACGGCTGCTTATGAAGAGGAAGCGCAAAAAGCGGGACTTTATGCGAAATCCATTAATGGCGATGCTTTTTCAAAAGCTGTAAAGGAGGAGACGATTGCCCTGATTAAAAGAGACTGGGGAAAAGCAGATATGGTGATTTACAGTCTGGCGGCGCCCAGAAGAACCGATACACAGGGGAAGACTTGGGTATCGGCTCTAAAGACAACAGGGAAGCCTTTTACAGAAAAAAGTATGGATTTGCGGAATCATACCATTGTCACAAAAACGGTAGAACCTGCTGCAGAGGAAGAAGTGGAAGGCACGAAAAAGGTTATGGGGGGAGAGGACTGGCTGGATTGGATAAAGGCTTTAAAAGTAGCAGATGTATTGGAAGACAATGCCCTGACTGTAGCTTATTCCTACATTGGACCAAGGCTCACATATCCCATTTATTATGACGGAACCATTGGACAGGCCAAGCGTCATCTGGAAAAAACGGCCCGTGTGATTCGGGAGGAATTTCCGGACGTAAGGGCGCTTATTTCCGTAAACAAAGCCTTGGTGACTCAGGCAAGCGCAGCGATTCCCATTGTACCGCTGTATTTTGCTGTTCTTTATGGTGTGATGAAGGAAGCACATACCCATGAGGGATGTATCGAACAGATGGTGAGGCTGTTTAGGGAAAAGTTACTGGAGGAAAATCCGCCCACAGATGAGGCGGGCAGAATTCGTATGGATGACTGGGAACTGGAAGAACATATCCAGAGCCGGGTGTGGGAAATATGGGAACAGGTTACCACGGAAAATGTAGAAAACCTTGCCGATATTCAAGGATACTGGGAGGATTTTTATCATATGTTTGGGTTTGGATTTGAGAATGTGGACTATGAAAAAGATGTGGAAATCGAGATTGGCATTCCCAGCATAAATTTTGCTGAATAAAGAGAGAAGAGGCTGTCAATATGCACGAAGTGCGACAGCCTCGGTTTTGTATGAAAAAGATTATTCTTCTGTTTCTGCGGCCAACTCTTCTTCACTTTTCAGGTTTGCAATGAAGTCATGGAAGGCTTCTGCTGCAGCCATATATTCATCTTCTCTTTCAATATTGCTTACAACAGGAGTATTGCCTTCTTCTGCATAACGGAAGAGGTAAGTTTCTCCGTCTGTATTTTTGCCGTCTTTGTTCAGAGGAACAAGGGCAATGTATTCGCCAAAGCCTTCTACCGGAAAGGTTGTCAGCACGGCACATTCCAGGACAGAATCGTCATCCAGGGTCAGTTTGATAGTAGGATTCGGAACCTTCGGAATGCTGCCCTGGCTGCTGCCGCCTGCGCTGGAGCAGTTGGCGGTACAGGATGCACAGTCGCTGGGATTGCAGGAATCCAGATTGGTTGTATAAGTTTCTTCGCTCATAATTAGCCTCCTCGTATGTGATATCTGCTCATATTTTAACAGATGGACCGAGGGAATGCAACCACAGAAAGGATTTGCAATTTTGCCATAGGACAAGTATAATGAAAATGTCTATGTTAAGAAAAGAGGGGAAAGAACGTTGAAAAAAGGTACATCACATCTGCTGAAACGGGCGGAACATTTTAAAACTATTCTCACGGCAGAAGGATTTCTGGTGGGTATCGTTGCCGGACTGGTTGTGCTTTTGTACCGGGTGCTTCTGGAGTACGCGGGCAGGGGAATGAATCTTGTTCTGGAATATGCCCGGAAATATCCCGCTCTTTTAGGAGGCTGGTTTCTGGCACTGTTTGTTCTGGCCTGTATTGTAGGCAAACTGGTGAAGTTTGAACCCATGATTTCCGGCAGCGGTATTCCTCAGGTAGAGGGAGAAATGATGGGAAAACTGGACCAGGTATGGTGGAAGGTACTTCCGGCCAAGTTTCTGGGCGGTTTTCTGTCCCTGTTTTCCGGTCTTTCTCTGGGAAGAGAAGGTCCGTCTATTCAGATTGGAGCCATGGCGGGAAAGGCAGTTTCCAAAGCGTTAAAAAGAGAAAAGACGGAGGAGCGGTACCTGCTGACCTGCGGCGCCAGCGCCGGACTTGCGGCAGCCTTTCACGCTCCGCTTGCAGGGGTTCTGTTTTCTCTGGAAGAAATACATAAAAATTTTTCTGTATCTGTACTGGTATCTGTTATGACAGCTTCCATTACTGCAGACTACATATCCGGCGAATTTCTGGGATTTACTTCTGTGTTTCAGTTTGATATCGGACAGGAAGTGGCACCCCGGTATTACTGGCATATTGTGATTCTGGGAGTCTTGCTGGGCGTTATGGGGGCTTTTTATAATAAGATGACCATATGGGTGCAGGGGCTGTATTTTAAGGCAAAAGGGCTGAATGAAACCACAAGACTTCTGATTCCTTTTTTGCTGGCAGGCGTTCTGGGGCTTTTGCTGCCGGAGGTATTGGGCAGCGGTCATGGACTTATTGATATGGCGGCACGGGGGAATATGGTATTGCAATCCCTTGCAGTGCTGTTTGCAGTAAAATTTTTGTTTTCCCTTATCTGCTTTGGTTCCGGGGCGCCGGGCGGTATTTTCTTTCCGCTTCTGGTACTGGGGGCTTTGCTCGGAGGCATGTACAGCACCTTTGCCGTGAAATATATGGGACTGGAGGCTTCTTATATCAGCAATTTTGTGCTTTTGGCTATGGCCGGGTATTTTACAGCCATTGTAAGAGCGCCGATTACAGGAATTATCCTGATTTTTGAGATGACGGGGCAGGTTAGCCAAATGTTATCCATGTCACTGGTATCTATTGTAGCTTATCTGGTAGCTTCCGGACTGAAATCGGAACCTATTTACGAAAGCCTTCTGGATTCTCTTTTAAGAAGAAGAGGCCAGCAGGTGCCGGAAAAGACAGGAGGCAAAATTCTCCAGGAATTTATTATCTGCCATGGAAGTCCGCTGCATAAGCAGCAGATACAGCAGATTAACTGGGCGGGCGACTGCCTGCTTGTGGCCGTAAAGCGAAACGGTACAGAATTGATTCCCAAAGGAAAAACCATGCTGCAGGCCGGCGATGTTTTGGTGACGTTGACAGATGAAGCCCATGCAGCGCCAGTTTATGATTATATAAAAAAAATGTGTGCAGAAAAGGAATCTTTGCATTCATGAGGCAGAGAAATGAGGTGACGGCATGAACAGCAAAAGGATAGAGACAGAAGAAAAAATACAGGCAGTACCGGGAATCCCATGCCGCCCGGGTATAGAAAGAAAAGGGAGAACTTACGTATTTACGGCAGAGGTATTCCCGGAAAGCAAGGCAGAACTGTTGCTGTATGAGCGAAAAGACGGAGAAAAAATCCTTACTGTATTTCCTTTTCCGGAGGAAAGCAGACAGGGTAATCTGCTTTCACTTCAAGTTACAGGACTGACGGGCACAGAAGTCTGGTATAATTTCCGTATAGACGGAGTTGTGCGGCAAGACCCTTACGCACAGAGCCTCTGTCATATGCCGGACTTTGGAAAAGCGGGAGAAGAAGAACCTTGCTGCAGATATAAAGAAGATAAATTTGTATGGACAGACAGGGAATTTCGGCCAAAAACTCTGTCAGATACTATTTTATATAAGGTACAGGTGCGCAGTTTTACCATGCACAGAAGTTCCAAAGTGAAGAAAAAAGGCACATTCGCAGGTCTGGAGGAAAAGATTCCCTATCTGCAGGAACTGGGAGTTACCAGTGTGCTTTTAATGCCTGCTTATGAGTATCGGGAGCGTATGGGATTACAGACCAGAAGCAAAAAATATTCCTGCGCGCCGAAGCAGGAGAAGGAGGATGTCTGGCGGGTAAACTGTTGGGGCTATACGGGGGAGGCCTGTTACTTTGCTCCAAAGGCGGCATTTTCCGCCACGGCCAGCCCGGTGAAAGAATTTAAACATCTGGTAAATGCCTTTCACAGCGCCAATCTGGAATGCCTCATGGAATTTTATTTTGAAAAGGAGACAGCGCCCTCCACGATACTGGATATTCTGCGCTACTGGAAAACCGAGTACCATGTGGATGGATTTCACCTTATGGGAGAAGACATTCCCCAGGCCTTGTTTATGAAAGACGCGCTTCTGGCGGGAAGCAAACTGTTTTTTCACGATGTGGATGGAGAGACCATTCTGAACCGGGAAAAGCCTTTTTATAAAGGGGCGGCAGAATACAATGAAGGATTTCTCTACTGTATGCGCCGTCTTCTGAAGGGAGAAGAGGGCATGATGGAGGAGTTCATGTTCCGCAGCAAAAGAAATCCCCTTTGCAGCGGCGTCATTAATTATGTGGCAGACCAGGACGGGTTCACCATGATGGATATGGTATCTTATGAGGAGCGGCACAATGAGGCAAACAAAGAAAACAATCAGGACGGTATCGAATACAACTGTACCTGGAACTGCGGAGCGGAAGGCCCTACCAGGAAACAAAGTATTCGGAAGCTGCGGCTGCAGCAGCTGAAAAATGCCTTTGCACTTCTTTTGTCTGCCCAGGGGACGCCGCTGATTTATCAGGGAGATGAATGGGGCAATACCCAGAAGGGAAACAACAATGTCTGGTGTCAGGACAATGAATTGGGCTGGATAGACTGGAGCGGCATACAGCGCAGCGAGCCGATTTTTACCTTTGTGAAGAAAGCCATTGCCATTAGGAAAGAAAACAGCGTTTTTCATATGGACGAAGAGCCAAGAGGTATAGATTACCAGGCGCTTGGGTATCCTGATATTTCTTATCACGGCAATCAGGCCTGGTATGTTCCTAAGGAAAAAAGCCTTCGCTGTCTGGGTGTGATGTACTGCGGAGATTACTGCGGGCAGGAACGGGAGTTTTTGTTTTTGGCGGTAAATTTCCACTGGGTGGCTCATGAAATTGCACTTCCGGGCATACCGGGAGAAATTATCTGGAACATGGTTATGCGGACAGACCAGGAAGAGAACGGAGGGGTCCATAAAGCAGAGGATAAGACCCTGCTGGTTCCTCCCAGGACAATTATGATTTTAAAAGGAAAGCAGGACGAAAAGACATGCGGAGCTGGGAACATTTTAAGACGATTACAAGGCACAAGCTTTTAGTGATGAAATATTGCTTTAAAATAGGACTTTACAAACAGGGGCTTCTTCACGATTTGTCCAAGTATTCCTGGACAGAGTTTTCCGTGGGTTGTAAATATTATCAGGGTAATCGGAGTCCCAACAATGCAGAGCGGGAAGCAACCGGGCTCTCCACCTCCTGGATACACCATTATGGGAGGAACAAGCATCATTTTGAACACTGGGTAGATTATGGTATTGACTGCAATACCGTTATCCGGGGCGTGCCCATGCCGCGGAAATACATTGCAGAAATGGTTATGGACCGCATTAGCGCCTCCCGGAATTATCATCCGGATACGTATACAGACGAGGCGCCTTTGCAGTATTTTCTGGCCAGCAAGGAAAAACTGTGGTTTGTCCATGAGGACACCAACCGGGATTTGGAACAGCTGCTTCGCATGCTGGCGGAAAAAGGCGAAAAGGAAACACTGAAATATATTAAGCATGTATATCTGAAAGGAATGTAAGGATTTATGAATATGCAGATATCACAGGTACTGGAACGTATGAAGGAGTATTGGGATACAATTCCACAGCAGTATATGGTGGTGATTTATCTTGCGGGGGCAGTTTTTGCACTTTTGAACTGTTTCATGGGCTATCGGCTTCGCAAAGTCTGGGGCTGTATCCTGGGAATTCTGGCAGGAGCCGGAGGCGGCGGAGCTGCAGGATACTATTTCCTGCAGGACAAAGTGATGGCTCTGGTCTGCGGTGCGGCAGGAGCTTTGATTTTTGGGCTTCTGGCCTGGCTGCTTTATAAGTTCGGCGTTTTTTTCATGTGTACCGGGCTGGTTTACGCTCTGATACTCACCTTCTTTGAGGATGCATCTCTGACCCAGCATATCATTGCACTGGTGGCAGGCGTTTTTGCAGGAACGCTGGCTCTGGGATATGAAAAGCAGATGGTTATCGGAATTACGGCAGTCTGCGGCGGTATTGGAGGGATTCATCTGCTCTTTGCCATGATGGCAAAAAATACAGGCGGGGAGTTGGTGCTGGGCATCATACTGGCTGTTATCGGAGCTGCAGTACAGGCAGCGCCGCTGATGAAAGGAGAGGACTGGGAAGCAAAAGTATTTCACCTTCCTTCCGGCAGCAGGAAGAAGAGAGGCGGACTTCCCACAGGAAGGAAGAAGAAAGTTGTAAAGAAAACGAAAGTAGTTCAGAAAGGTTCCGCAAAGAAAACGGCAAAGGACAAGGCGCTTGAAAAACGGAGAAGTATTTTTACGGATGATGATTATGATGACGGAGATTATGACAGCGATTATCAGCCGCCGGAAGAAGAAGCTACAGACAGAGGTGACAGGGAAGACCTTGACAGAACTCAGGAGTACCAGGTGGGACAGCGGCAGTACGAGCCAAGGGAAAAGCAGCAGATACCTTATATGGGAAGCGGAATCGGTATTGATTTGGATGATTTGAACCGGGAGTTATCTCAGGAAATTAAAAAGATATACAAGGACGACAGCCAGTGAGGGGGTCGTCCTTTTTTTAACATTTTTCAGAGAAGATAAGAGAGGAACGTAAGAAGGGGAAAAGAATTGACAAAAGACAGAAAGAAAGGTATACTGAATACAATAGTTTGAAATACAAAATATTTGAAATAGAAATAAAATAACAGAAAGAAAGGAAAAAACATGGCAGAACAGAGAACAGGAAGAATTACAGGAACAGGAAGCTGTGTTCCGGATTTATGTATCACAAATGAAAGGCTTTCGGAACTGGTGGATACCAGCGATGCATGGATTTACAGCCGTACCGGGATACACAGGCGCAGGATTGCAGTAGATGAAACCGTAGCAGATTTGGCGGCAGAAGCAGCCCAAAAAGCCATGGAAAATGCGAAAATTTTGCCGGAGGAGATTGACCTTCTGCTGGTAGCTACCTGCTCTGGAGAAATGCTCTTTCCGGGAACTGCGTGTCAGGTGCAGGCACGTATCGGAGCTGTCCGTGCGGCAGCCTTTGATATGAATGCGGCATGCTCAGGGTTTCTCTTTGCCCTGGGCACAGCCTGGGCCTATTTAAAAAGCGGGCTTTATGAAAAGATTCTTGTGATTGGGGCAGAGAAGCTGTCCAGGCTGCTGGACTGGGAGGACCGCAGCACCTGTGTGCTCTTTGGAGATGGGGCAGGGGCTGTAGTGTTGGAAGCAGACGGGAAAGGTATTGTGGGAATGGTACAGCATGCAGACGGCAGCAGAGGACAAGTGCTGACCTGCCCGGAAGGCCATAAAGCAGCTGAGAACAGCAGCAGTCTGGAAATGGAAGGGCAGGAGGTCTTTAAATTTGCCGTGAAAAAGGTGCCCCAGTGTATCGAAGAAGTATTGGCACAGAACGGCACGGCAAAAGAAGACATCCGGTATTATATTCTCCATCAGGCGAACAGCCGGATTCTTTCTGGTGCGGCAAAGCGGCTGCAGGAGCCGGAGGAAAAGTTTCCCATGAACATGGAGGAGTATGGAAATACCTCTGCGGCCAGTATTCCTCTTTTGCTGGATGAACTGAACCGGGAGGGAAAACTGCAGAGAGGGGATAAGCTGGTGCTTTCCGGATTTGGAGCAGGGCTTACCTGGGGAGCCCTGTTACTGGAGTGGTAATAGTAAAAGGCCGCTGCACAAAACCGGATGGATTTCGTGCGGCAGCCTTTTTGCAGCTTGCATATGGTTTAGTTCAGGCAGTTTTTCATTTCTTCGTATGTTCCGTGTGCTTCAATGTTTTCTACAATGGCAGCAACTTCTGCTTCAAATCCCGGGATTTCGGTTAAATCCTTGCCCCAGAATTCTGTGTTGGTGCAGACTGCATGTACCAGGTCTTTTGCGCTGTCTTCTTTGTGTGCGTAGTAGAATTCCAGTACGGCCCGGTCATCGGAAATCGTGTAAGTATCCCCGTTTGGACGCTTTGCTACAAGTCCTGCGTCGGTCAGTTCGGTTCCGCGGTAGAAGGAGATGTAGAATGCAAAGGAAGCTGTAATGCATTTCGGCAGCTTGTTAAATTTGCTTACATAACCTTCTAAGGACGGCATAACGCGGGCTCTCCACTTGGAAGTAGAGTTCAGGGAAATGGACATCAGCGCGTGGTCAATGAACGGGTTTTTGAAACGCTCTGTGACAGCAGCAGCGAAGTCCTTGCAGTCTTCCTCAGAAAGAGACAGGGTTGGAATGATTTCATCGTAAATGGTCTTGTTCATGAAGTTTAAGATTGTTTCATCATGCATACAGTCTCTTACAATATCCTGTCCTGCCAGGTAAGCGCCTAAAACCATGGAAGTGTGAGCGCCGTTTAAGATACGGACTTTTCTCTGTTTGTATGGTTTGTGGTCGTCTGTAATCAGTACAGGAAGTCCTGCTTCGGCAAATGGAAGTTCTTTTTTCAGAGATTCCGGCCCTTCGATAACCCAGAAGCCGAAAACCTCTCCGGTGTCGATGATGTTGTCTTCGTAGCCGTTTGCTTCGTTGATGGCAGCAGCTTCATTTCTTGGGAATCCGGTTACAATACGGTCTACTAAAGTAGAGCAGAAGATGTTTTCGGTTTTAATCCAGCGAATGAAATCTTCGCCCAGGTTCCACTGCTGTGCATAGGTGAGCACACATTTTTCCAGCTCTTTTCCGTTGTTGTCAATGAGTTCGCAGGCCAGAATCACAAAGCCTTTTCCGGCTTCTTTTCCGAATTTTTCAAATCTGTGGTATAAGAACTGAGTCAGCTTTGCAGGATAGCTGGCCGGCGGTGTGTCTGTAAACTGGCAGGAGGGGTCATAGGAAATACCTGCTTCTGTGGTGTTGCAGGTGATGTAGCGCAGTTCCGGATTTTCTGCACAGGCCATAACTGCTTCGTAGTCACTGTAAACATTTAAGCAGCGGCTGACACAGGAAATGACGCGCTTGTCATTTACTTTCTGTCCGTTTTCAAAACCTCTTAAATACAAGGTATACAGACCTTCCTGTTCATTGATGACATCAGCCAGGTTAAAACCGCCATGGTTGGCGATTGGCTGTACCAGAACGACCTTGCTGTTAAAACCTGCTTTTTCGTTCATCATGTCAATAAAGTAGTCCACAAAAGCACGAAGAAAGTTGCCTTCTCCGAACTGCAGTACCCGTTCCGGTGCGTCTTTTAACAGGTATCCGTTGTAACCCTGTTCTTCCAGTGTCTGATAGTTTAATTTTTTCATTGTGTTTTCCTCCTGAATTAAAATTTTTATTAAAGAGTGACTCCCTGCTTAAAAATAGCCATATCGTGGAAGCCTGCTTTTTCTGATTTTACTTCTTCTCCGGAAGCAACGGCTGTGACATAATCGAAAAGCTGATTGCTCAGTTCGGCCAGAGAAGTTCCTTCTACCATGGTGCCGCAGTTGAAATCAATCCAGTTATTTTTATGACCGTAGAGGTTGGAATTGCTGGAGATTTTTACAGTAGGTACCGGAGATGCAAAAGGGGTTCCCCTTCCTGTGGTAAAGAGGACAATGTGTGCGCCGGAAGCAGCCAGTGCGGTAGAAGCTACCAAATCATTGCCCGGTGCGCTTAACAGGTTCAAGCCTTTTTCTTTTACCGGCTCCCCGTAGGAAAGGACGCCTCTTACAGGGGCAGAGCCGGATTTCTGGGTACAGCCCATGGACTTGTCCTCTAAAGTAGAGATACCGCCCTTTTTATTCCCCGGAGAGGGATTTTCGTAAATGGTCTGCTTGTGGCTGGTGAAATAGTTCTTAAAGTCATTAATCAGATGTACGGTTTTGTCAAAGAGTTCTTCGTTTTCACAGCGGTTCATGAGAAGCGTTTCTGCGCCGAACATTTCCGGAACCTCTGTGAGAATGGTGGTGCCTCCTTTGGATATCAGCAAGTCGGAGAAAGCGCCCACGACCGGGTTGGCCGTGATACCGGACAGTCCGTCTGAGCCGCCGCACTTCATGCCGATAATCAGTTCGCTGCAGCTAATAGGTTCTCTTTGCGCCTTTCCTGCGTAGGCAGCCAGTTCCTCCATCAACTTTAAGGCTTCGGCGATTTCGTCTTCACATTCCTGAGCCACCAGAAATTTTACCCGGTTTTCATCGTAAGGACCGATGAATTTTTTCAGTTCATCAATGTTGCTGTTTTCACAGCCAAGTCCCAGCACCAGCACACCGCCTGCATTGGGGTGGTTGATAAGGTCTGCCAGAATCTGGCGGGTGTTGTCCTGGTCATCCCCCATCTGGGAACAGCCGTAAGGATGAGGGAAGGCAGCAATGGCCTCAATGCTTCCCTGCACAAGGCTCTGGGCTTTTCTTTCAATGGCAGTAGCCACATTGTTGACACAGCCTACAGTAGGGATAATCCAGAGTTCGTTGCGTACGCCTGCCTTGCCGTCTGCACGGCGGTATCCCTGGAAGAACCGTTCTTCGGTAGGAGTAAGGACTGCGTCCTGTTTCTCATATTTATAAGTAAGCAAATCTCCCAGTCCCGTCTTCATATTGTGCACATGAATCCAGGAGCCGGCTTTTACCGCCTCTTTGGTAATCCCAATAGGATAGCCGTATTTGATAACCGGCTGATTTTCAGACAAATCTTCCAGAGCAAATTTGTGTCCCTGAGGAATATCCTCTGTGAGAATCAGTGTCTGATTTTCAATAGTAACTTCTGTTCCTGCCGCTAACGGACAAAGGGCAACTGCAACCTTGTCGGCAGGATGAATTTTGATATATTTCTGCATTTATATTCCTCCTAAAAATATACAAAGCCAGAAATGTAAGGGCTTACATTTAATGTACTGCCGAATCTCGAAAACGTCAATATGAATCTTATAAAAAAACAAAAAATATTAAAATTGCATAAAAAAACGCGTGTAAAATTGTAAAAAATTACAATGATAAAGGTTTTGCATTTTCTATAAAGGTTCGGTATAATAAAAAACAAGATGTAAGGGCTTACATCAAAATCCCGCAAAAAGCGGGAAAAAGAAAGTAGGAATTGTATGAACATCTATGATATTGCCAGGCTTGCAGATGTTTCTATCGCAACGGTTTCCAGGGTCGTCAATGACAGCCCAAAAGTCAGCGAAAAAACAAAGCAGAAAGTGCGGGCAGTCATGGAGGAACAGAATTACACACCTAATGTATTTGCCCGGGGACTTGGACTGAATTCCATGAAAACAGTGGGCATTGTCTGCCCCGATGTGTCAGATGCCTATATGGCAGAATCGGTGGCTTACTTGGAGAAAAGCTTCCGAAACTATGGGTATGACTGTATTCTTTATTGCAGCGGTTATGAATATGAAAGCAAAGTAAAGTCTGTGCAGATGATACTCCGGAAAAAAATTGACGCGCTGGTACTGGTGGGCTCCCACTATGCAGGAGACGGAGGCGAAGAAGACATACGTTATTTAAGCGAAGCTGCAGAGAAAGCTCCGGTTTTTTTAATTAATGGGTATATCCGCTGCCCGGGTGTGTACTGTGTACTGTCTGAAAATTATCAGATTATGTATGACACTGTCTGCGCACTGACAGAGGCGGGCAGACAGCGGATATTGTTTCTCTATGATTCCCATTCTTACAGTGCTACACAGAAACTTTCAGGATATGAAGACGCACTGAGGGACAATGGTCTTCCCGTTGTGGAGGAACTGAAAATTTTTACGGAAAATAAAATAGCCACGGTCAGGGAAAACTTATTATCAAAAGAGGGACTTTCTTTTGATGCAGTGGTAGCTACGGATGACGGGCTTGCGGTGGGTGCATTGAAATATGCAAACAAAAAGCAGCTTCGGGTGCCGGAAGATGTGAATATCGTTGGGTTCAACAATTCAGAACTTGCCGTGTGCTGCGAGCCGGAATTGACTTCTGTAGACAGCCGCAGCGATGCGCTGTGCAAAACAGCCGCAGATTCGCTCATGCAGCTTCTGGAAGGCAAATCCATACGGCATAAGCGTTCTATCAGATGTCATCTGATAAAACGGGGAACAACAAATTTCTAAAACAGAAACAAAAGGAAGGGACAAGGAAGAATGAAAGGTTTAAAAAGAATTTTAGCAGCAGCTCTTTGTGTTACCGTAATTGCGGGCATGTCCGGCTGTGCTTCTTCCGTGACAGGAGGAAAGAGAATTATCCGTATTTCTCATGCACAGTCTGAAACCCACCCGGAACATCTGGGTCTTTTGAAATTTAAAGAGTATGTAGAAGAAAATCTGGGTGATAAGTATGAAGTACAGATTTTCCCAAATGAACTTCTGGGTTCTGCGCAGAAAGCCATTGAACTGACACAGACAGGCGCCATTGACTTCGTAGTGGCAGGTACTGCAAACCTGGAAACCTTTGCAGATGTATATGAGGTTTTCAGTATGCCATATCTGTTTACTTCAGAGGATGCCTATCATGAAGTTATGAATGATACAGATTATATGAACCAGGTGTATGCTTCTACAGACGAAGCCGGATTCCGCGTACTGACCTGGTACAATGCAGGAACCCGTAACTTCTATGCAACAAAGCCAATCCATACACCGGATGACCTGAAAGGCCTGAAAATCCGTGTACAGCAGTCACCAGCCAGTGTAAATATGGCCAAAGCCTTTGGTGCTGCCGCTTCTCCAATGAGTTTTGGTGAAGTTTATACAGCCATTCAGCAGGGTGTTATTGACGGCGCGGAGAACAACGAACTGGCTCTGACTAACAACAAACACGGAGAAGTTGCCAAATACTTCTCTTACAATAAGCATCAGATGGTGCCGGATATGTTAATCGGAAACCTGAAATTCTTAAACAGCTTAAGCGACGAAGAAAGAGAAGTTTTTGAGGAAGCTGCCAGACTGTCTACAGAAGTAGAACTGGAGGAATGGGATGTACAGGTAGAAGAGGCAAAGAAAATTGCCCAGGACGACATGGGTGTGGAATTTATTGATGTGGACATTCAGCAGTTTAAAGACAAAGTAGCCGGTGTGCAGGACGAGATGCTTAAGGAAAATCCGGACATTCAGGATTTGTATGACCACATTCAGGAAATCAACGCGAAATACACAGATAAGGAGGCAGAGTAATGAACGTATTGCATAAAATCCGTAAAGGAATCGACCTGGTATTAAGCTGGGTCTGTGCAGCTCTGTTTGCACTGATGGTAATTGTGGGAACGTATCAGATTGTAGTTCGCTATTTTTTCAATAGCCCAAGTACTGTGTCAGAGGAACTTCTGACTTACAGCTTTACCTGGATGGCGCTTCTGGCTTCCGCTTACGTATTCGGGAAAAGAGACCATATGCGTATGGGATTTATTGCAGACAAATTAACAGGAACACCGAGAAAAGTGCTGGAAATCATAATTGAGATTCTGGTTATGTTTTTGGCAGGCAGTGTTATGGTGTACGGCGGCTGGAATATTATGGGGCTGACCATGACACAGGTGACTGCTTCTTTAGGGGTTCCTATGGGTGTTATCTATACGGTCGTTCCTCTTTCCGGTATTCTGATTGTCATCTACTCTATACTGAATATTGTAGATTTGGCTGCAGGATATGAAAGAGAACAGAGAGAAGTAAAGGAATAAGAGGGAGGAGAAGTATATGAATACAGCAATTATTTCAGGTCTGATTATTTTGGTCTTGCTGGTTATCATGCTGGTTGCCGGTGTGCCCATCGCCGTTGCGTTGGGAATTTCTTCCGTGTGTGCAATTCTTCCGGTTATGGATACCAGTGTTGCAGTTTTAACAGGAGCCCAGAGAATTTTTTCCGGTATCTCCGTATTCAGTTTGCTGGCCATTCCGTTTTTTATTCTGGCCGGAAACATTATGAACAAGGGCGGTATTGCAGTCCGTCTGATTAATCTTGCAAAACTGGTGACAGGACGTACACCAGGTGCTCTGGCACAGACAAACGTTCTGGCTAACATGTTGTTCGGTGCGATTTCCGGTTCCGGTACAGCGGCTGCTTCTGCTATGGGTTCTATTATCGGACCGATTGAAAAAGATGAGGGGTATGACCCGAACTTTTCCACAGCAGCCAACATTGCAACAGCGCCTACAGGACTTCTGATTCCTCCAAGTAACGTTATGATTACCTTTTCTTTGGTGAGTGGAGGAACTTCGGTGGCAGCCCTTTTCATGGCAGGCTATATTCCCGGTATTCTTTGGGGCCTGGCTTGTATGATTGTTATTTATTTTATTGCCAAGAAGAGAAATTACAGAAGCAAACAGAAGTTTACATTTAAAGAAGCCATGAACATTATTTTTCAGGCACTTCCATGTCTGCTGTTGATTATTATTGTAATCGGTGGTATTATTGCTGGTGTATTTACAGCGACAGAAGGTTCTGTGGTTGCGGTTGTATACAGCTTATTGTTATCCTTGTTTGGATACAAATCCATTAAATTAAAAGATATTCCGGCTCTGTTAAAAGACAGTGCGGAGATGACAGGTATCATTATTTTCCTGATTGGTGTGTCCAGCATTATGTCCTGGGTTATGGCCTTTACCAATATCCCGACTCTGGTTTCCAACGGACTTTTAGCTATCAGTGACAGCAAGATTGTGATTCTTCTGATGATTAATATTATCCTGCTGATTGTAGGTACTTTTATGGATATGACACCGGCGTGTCTGATTTTCACACCGATTTTCCTTCCGGTTTGTACCGCACTGGGCATGAATACCATTCACTTTGGTATTATGCTGATTTTCAACCTGTGTATCGGAACCATTACACCTCCGGTTGGAACAACTTTGTTTGTAGGTGTAAAGGTAGGTAACGTTAAGATTGAAACCGTATTCAAACAGCTTCTGGTATACTTTGCCGCAATCTTTGTGGTACTGATGCTGGTAACTTATATCCCTCAGCTGAGTCTGTGGCTGCCTGGCCTTATGGGATATGTCTAAAATAAATTTATAAGGAGGCTGTTCATATGAAAGCATTTATGGACAAAGATTTTTTACTCAGTACAGAGACAGCACAGGAATTGTATCATAATTTCGCAGCGCAGGTTCCTGTACTGGACTATCACTGCCATATCAATCCTCAGGAAATCGCTGAGGACAGAAAGTTTGAGAACATTACACAGGTATGGCTTGGAGGCGACCATTACAAATGGCGTCAGATGCGTTCCAATGGTGTGGACGAATACTATATCACCGGAGACGCACCGGACAGAGAAAAATTCCAGAAATGGGCGGAAACTTTGGAAAAAGCTATCGGAAATCCGTTGTTTCACTGGAGTCACCTGGAACTGCAGAGATACTTTGGCTACACCGGTGTATTAAACGGAGAAACCGCAGAAGAAGTGTGGAACCTGTGCAATGCCAAATTGCAGGAAGATTCCATGAGTGTAAGAAACCTGATTAAACAGTCAAATGTAACATTGCTTTGCACTACAGATGACCCCATTGATGATTTGAAATGGCACAAGGTTATCAAAGAAGATGAAACTTTTGATGTACAGGTGCTGCCTGCATGGAGACCGGACAAGGCTACCAATGTGGAAAAACCGGATTTCGTAGAATACCTTGGCAAACTGTCCCAGGTTTCCGGTGTGGAAATCAAAACGTTTGCAGACTTAAAAGAAGCCATTGCAAAGAGAATGGAATACTTTGACAGCATGGGCTGTTCTATTTCTGACCATGGTCTGGACTATGTCATGTATGCACCGGCCAGTGACGAAGAAGTAGAAAGAATTTTTGCAGACCGTCTGGCAGGAAAAGAAATCACAAAAGAAGATGCAGCAAAATACAAAACTGCATTTATGCTGTTCCTGGCAGGAAAATATGAAGAAATGAACTGGGTAATGCAGTTACACTATGGCTGTAAGAGAGATAACAACAAAGCTATGTACGCAAAACTCGGCCCGGATACGGGATTCGACTGTATCAGCAACTTTGCACCGGGCGAACAGCTTGCAGACTTCTTAAACGCAGTCAATGAAGCAAAAAACCTGCCAAAAACGATTTTATACAGCTTAAATCCGGGAGATGACGAATTAATCGGAACGATTCTGGGCTGCTTCCAGAACAGCGATGCTATCGGAAAAATTCAGCAGGGTTCTGCATGGTGGTTCAACGACAACAAAACAGGTATGATGAAGCAGATGACTTCTTTAGCAAATCTGGGTCTTCTGGGCAACTTCATCGGTATGCTGACTGATTCCAGAAGTTTCCTGTCTTACCCAAGACATGAGTACTTCAGAAGAATTATGTGCGAGCTTATCGGCGGCTGGGTAGAAAACGGAGAATATCCAAAGGATATGAAGAATCTGGAGAAAATTGTCAAAGGAATTTCCTATAATAATGCAGTGCGTTACTTCGGATTTGATTTGGAAACAAAATAAAAGACCTCAAAAGGGAAACTGTTTTGCGGCAGTTTCCCTTTTTTGTCGAAAGGGAAAGCATTTTTTTCTGGTATTTTGGAACAATGTATGCTAATATAAGACGAATATTAAAAAGTAAGGGAGAAAAACTGTGGAAAATCGTAAAATTATCCAAGTGGAAGAGAAAGTACCGCCAAAACTTTTGATTCCATTGAGTATTCAGCATATGTTTGCCATGTTTGGTGCGTCTGTGCTGGTTCCGTTTATTTTTGGCATTAATCCAGCCATTGTATTGTTTATGAATGGTGTGGGAACTCTGCTTTTCATTTTGATTACAAAAGGAAAAGCACCGGCCTACCTGGGCTCCAGCTTTGCTTTTATCGCTCCGGCCAGCATTGTTATCAGCAAGTTTGGTTACGAATATGCCCTGGGCGGTTTCGTGGCTGTGGGATTCTGCGGCTGTATCCTGGCACTGGTTATTTACAAATTCGGTTCGGACTGGATTGATGTGGTATTGCCTCCTGCGGCTATGGGGCCGGTGGTTGCCCTGATTGGTCTGGAGTTGTCCTCTACGGCAGCCAGCAATGCAGGGATGTTGGACGAGAAACTGAAAAGCGGCAATGTCATTGTCTTTCTGGTAACGCTGGGTGTAGCCGTGTTTGGCTCTGTGGTATTTCGGAAATTCCTTTCTGTTATTCCTATCCTCATTGCTATTATTGCCGGTTATGTTGCAGCCATTGCCTGCGGTATCGTAGACTTTACTGCAGTGTCAGAGGCTTCTCTTTTTGCATTGCCGAATTTCAGCACACCGAAGTTTGACATGCAGGCCATTGTCATTATCCTTCCGGTGATTCTGGTTGTAACTTCCGAGCATATCGGACACCAGATTGTAACAGGAAAAATCGTGGGAAGAGATTTGCTGAAAAATCCAGGTCTGCACCGCTCGCTGTTTGCAGATAACTTTTCTACCATGATATCCGGTTTTATCGGCTCTGTGCCCACAACCACCTATGGGGAGAATATCGGTGTTATGGCCATGACCCGTGTGTACAGCGTGTATGTTATCGGCGGAGCAGCCGTGCTTTCCATTATCTGCTCCTTTATCGGAAAGCTGACAGCGCTCATCAATACCATTCCGGGTCCGGTTATCGGAGGAATTTCCTTCCTTCTGTATGGTATGATTGGTACTTCCGGTATTCGTATTCTGGTAGACGGAAGAGTGGATTACGGCCGTTCCAGAAACCTGGCGCTTACCTCTGTAATTTTTGTCACAGGACTTTCCGGAATTACGGTGAGCATCGGAGAAATCGAATTAAGAGGCATGGTACTGGCCTGTATCGTGGGTATGGCACTGAGCCTTATCTTCTATGTACTGGATAAGCTGAAGCTGACCAATGACAGGGAAGAAGCATAAAGGTTTACTATTTATATGGAAGAAACAGAAAAGACACTTCGCGATGAGGTGTCTTTTTTCTGTGATTTTTTTGCTATTTGTCTAATTCACCCAGTTCCTTTGCTGCTGTTTCCAGATTCTCGCGAATGGAGAGAGCCTGAGGACAGACCGTTTCGCATTTGCCGCATTTTTTACACTGGTCGGCTCTTGCGGATTCTTTCATGTCTGTAAAATAAGCATGCTTTGTTTTGGCATCGTTTCCGTACATGGACCATTCGTTCCAGATACGGAAGTTCCCCGGGATATCTACGCCAAAGGGGCAGGGCATGCAGTAGGCACAGCCGGTACAGCCGTTTTTCGTTCTCTGGCGGATGGCAGCCGCCACATCAGCAACCACTTCTTTTTCCTGAAGAGAGAGAGGTGTAAAGTCTGTAAAGGTGTCCAGATTGTCTTTTACCTGCTCCATGGTGGACATACCGCTCAAAACAACCTTTACGTTTGGTTTGCTGGCCACCCAGCGAAGAGCCCAGGATGCAAGGCTGCAAAGAGGATCAAAGTCTGTAAACCGGACAGAAATTTCCTGTGGAAGAGAAGCTAAAGCGCCGCCTTTTACCGGTTCCATAATGACCAGAGGAATTCCCAGCTCTTCTGTTAGTTCATAGCCCCGGTCACCAGCCTGGATTTCTGTGTCAATGTAATTGTACTGAATCTGACAGAAATCCCAGTCTCTGTAGGTGAGAATCTTTTTAAAGGTATCAAAATCGTCATGGAAGGAGAAACCAAGAAAGCGGATTTTCCCCTGCTGTTTCATGTCCTCCAGAAATGGAATCACACCTAAATCCAGCACCTGCTGCCATTTTTCCTTGTCCAGACAGTGAAGCAGATAAAAATCCACATAGTCGGTCTGGAGACGTTCTAATTGTTTGTAAAAAATTTTTTTCACGTCTTCCGATGTTTTTATATCCCACATGGGAAGTTTGGTAGCCAGATAAAAGGATTCCCTGGGGTATTTTTTCAAGGTACGTCCCAGAAAGGGTTCGCTTTCCCCGTTGTGATAGGGGTAGGCTGTGTCTATGTAGTTCACTCCGGCTTTTATAGCGGTGTCCAGAAGTTTTTGGGCTTCTTTTTCGTTAATGGTGCCATCTGTATTCTGGGGAAAGCGCATACAGCCAAATCCCAGAAGAGAGGGAGAGACTCCCAGTTTTTCAAATTTGCGATATTCCATATGTTACCTCCTCATGTGTTGTAGGTTATCGTTCTCTTTATTTTATCATTGTATGAGAAAAAAGGACAGATAGAAAAGAAAAATTGTACAGGAAAAAATAAGAAACAGGCAGATATAGGAAAAGGATATACCCGCCTGTTTTTGAAATATTTTTAATTATTTGCTGCAGTTACAGGTATTGTCTTTGCAGGATGCCTTACAGGGCATATCAAACGCCGGATTAAAGGCATAGAAGTTGTTGGAATCCAGGTCTTCCTGAACGCTTCTTAAAACTTCACCGAAACGCTGAAAATGAACGATTTCTCTGGCGCGGAGGAATTTGATGGGGGCAATGACATCAGGGTCATCAATCAGGCGCAGAATGTTGTCGTAAGTGGTTCGAGCCTTTTGTTCTGCTGCCATATCCTCAAATAAATCCGTGATAGGGTCGCCCTTGGACTGAAATTCACAGGCGTTGAAAGGAATTCCCCCTGCCGCCTGTGGCCAGATACCTACTGTATGGTCCACATAATAGGGGGCAAAACCGGATTTTTCAATTTCTTCCATAGAGAGGTTGCGGGTAAGCTGGTGAACAATGGTGGCTACCATTTCCAAATGCCCCAATTCTTCGGTTCCGATATCCGTCAATGTTCCCATAGCTATCCGGTTGGTCATGGCGAATCGCTGGGACAGATATCGCATGGAGGCGCCCATTTCTCCGTCAGGGCCGCCATATTGGCTGATAATCACCTGCGCTGCTCTGGCATCAGGTTTTTTGATATTGATAGGAAACTGCAGTCGTTTTTCATAATTCCACATCTTTTAACACACTCCTTCCCAAGGCCAGGGCTGCATGACCCAATCCCAGCACTGTCTGCAGTTTTCGCTGTCGCTGTCCAGTGTGAGAGGACCGAAGCGGGCTGCATATTCTTTCAGAAGCTCTTTCCGGAGCGCTGTATTTTCACAAAAATAAGCCATAGCATCGTCGTCGTCCGGGTGGGTATCCAGATAAAGAGTCATGTCGTTCACTGCGAAACTGACCTGGTTAATCATAGAGAAAAGTTCCGCCTGAGAACAGGAACGGGGATTTTTCATCGTCTGACACCTCGCTTTCCGCAAAATGGTTTGCAAAGTTCCGGAAAAATAGTACCCATGGGAAATGCTTTGCATAAATCAAAAACAGTAGAGAACTGCTGGCAGGGAACATAGGCCATAGTAAGAGGCAAATGGTCCGCATGTGTGTAAATTCCTGTATTGTCTACCCGGTCTGAGCAGCCGCAGCCTGAAGAAACCGGAGCGCTTTTCCGGACAGCCTCACGGGGCATAACCCGGCAGGAACGGCAGGCATTATAATGCATTCGATAATTATCCATGATTCAAACCTTTCTGTCTATGTTTTCACAGAACAAAGAGAGAGTTCTGTTACATTCTTATTTTATGGCAATCTGGTAAAAAAGTGAGAAAAAGTATTGACTTTTTGGATAACATCCATTATAGTACAAATATAGATTAAACAAATGTTTAATTGTTAAAGAAATATTGAATGAGAAAGGAGTACTTATCATGAAAAAAACTTATAAAATCGAAGTAGACTGCGCAAACTGTGCAAATCTGATGGAGGAAGCTGCAAAGAAAACAGCCGGTGTTGCAAATGCAACGGTAAACTTCATGGCACTGAAAATGATTGTGGAGTTTGAAGAAGGCCAGGAACCGAAAAAGGTTATGAAAGAAGTTTTAAAGGCATGTAGAAAAGTAGAGCCTGACTGTGAAATTGAGTTTTAAACAAAGATGATAAGGGTGTGGGGATGCTGCGGTAAGTGCATCCCCTTCAAAATTTAAAAAAGATAAGAAATTCCTATACAAAAAAAGTAGATATGGGATATAATAAAGCGAAAGGAGAAAATTATGAGTAAAAAGCAGAAAAAAATGCTGATACGAATTGTGATTACGGCTGTGATGGTTCTTATTCTGCAGTTTATATCTGTGTCGGGTCTGCTGCAGCTGGCTTTGTATCTGGCTGCTTACCTGATAATCGGATATGATATTTTAAGAAAAGCGGGGAAGGGAATTTTAAACCGCCGGGTATTTGATGAGAACTTTCTTATGGCCATTGCCACAGTAGGAGCTTTTGCTCTGGCAATTTATTCCGGAAGCGGAGATTATAACGAAGCCATTGCGGTTATGCTGTTTTACCAGATTGGTGAATTGTTCCAGAGTTATGCAGTAGGCAAAAGCCGGAGAAATATCAGTGCACTTATGGATATCCGGCCGGATTATGCCAACATAGAGCGGGACGGGAAATTGGAAAAAACAGACCCGGACGAGGTGGCTGTAGACAGTATTATTGTGGTGCAGCCGGGAGAAAAAGTACCTCTGGACGGCATTGTTTTAGAGGGAACTTCCAGCTTAAATACCAGCGCTCTGACGGGAGAAAGTCTTCCAAGGGATGTAAAAGCGGGCGACGAGATTATCAGCGGCTGCATTAATATGACGGGCGTGCTGCGAATCAGAACCACAAAGGAATTTGAGGAATCTACAGTTTCTAAAATTCTGGAACTGGTGGAAAACTCCAGTTCACGGAAATCCAAATCCGAGAACTTTATTACCAAATTTGCCAGAGTTTATACGCCGGCTGTCTGCTATGGAGCCCTGGCTCTTGCCGTGCTTCCGCCGCTGATTCAGCTGCTGTTTCTGGGGCAGGAGGCTGCTTGGAGCATGTGGATTTACCGTGCGCTGACTTTCCTGGTTATCAGCTGTCCCTGTGCACTGGTTATCAGTATTCCGCTCAGTTTTTTTGCCGGTATCGGCGGAGCCAGTAAAGCGGGTGTACTGATTAAAGGTTCGAATTACATGGAAACACTGTCTCAGGCGAAATATGTGGTTTTTGATAAAACAGGAACTCTGACCCAGGGAGTCTTTGAGGTCACGGGAATTCATCACAATAAGATGGAAGAGGCCAAGCTTTTAGAATATGCCGCTTTGGCAGAATGTGCGTCTTCTCATCCTATCAGTAAGAGTCTTCAGAAGGCTTATGGAAAAGAAATTGACAGAAGCCGGGTAGAGGACATTCAGGAAATCAGCGGAGAAGGAATCCTGGCAAAAGTAGACAAAAGAGAAGTGGCAGCCGGAAACAGTAAGTTAATGAAACGTCTGGGAATTGCATATCGTGACTGTCACAAAGTGGGAACCATTATTCATATGGCTGTGGACGGGGCTTATGCGGGACACATTGTAATTTCCGATGTTATAAAGCCAAATGCGGAAAAAGCAGTCAAAAGGCTGAAAAAATCAGGCGTGGAAAAAACCGTTATGCTCACCGGAGATGCGAAAGCAGTAGCCGAACAGGTTGCGGAAACACTTGGGATTGATGAAGTTTACAGCGAACTTCTGCCTGCAGGAAAAGTGGAAAAGGTAGAAGAACTGTTGGCGAAGAAAGGGACAAAAGCGAAGCTGGCCTTTGTGGGAGATGGTATCAATGACGCTCCGGTGCTGACACGGGCAGATATCGGAATTGCCATGGGCGCCATGGGCTCTGATGCAGCCATTGAAGCTGCAGACGTGGTATTGATGGATGATGACCCGATGAAGATTTCAAAGGCCATCCGGATTTCCAGAAAATGTCTGGGTATTGTATACCAGAATATTGTGTTTGCCCTGGTGATTAAATTTGCCTGTCTGGGACTGGGGGCCCTGGGAATTGCCAATATGTGGTTTGCCATATTTGCTGACGTAGGCGTTATGGTGATTGCGGTACTGAATGCCATCCGGGCTCTGCGCGTGCAGAATCTTTAGTACAAAAGAGGGAGATTGAAATGAAACTAAGTGAATTACAAATCGGAAGTACGGCCACCATACTTGCCGTAGGAGGAACCGGGGCTTTGCGCCAGCACTTCCTCGATATGGGGCTGATACAGGGAACCGAGGTCACGGTTGTAAAGTATGCGCCTATGGGAGACCCCATAGAACTGCGCATACACGGCTACGAACTGACCATACGTCTGGAAGATGCCGGGAATATTGAGATTAGCAAAGCTCATGAGCCCAAAGCGGCAACGGTGAAAAAGCCGGGACCGGAAAAACATCATCCCGGATACGGAGAAGGGGGAAAATATCACGACAGAAAGCAGGAAAATCCTTTGCCGGAGAGTGAAACCCTGACCTTTGCCCTGGTGGGAAACCAGAACTGCGGAAAAACTACGCTGTTTAATCAGTTGACTGGTGCCAAGCAGCATGTGGGAAATTTTCCGGGTGTGACTGTGGACCGCAAGGACGGCATTATCCGGGGGCATGCCAACACACTGATTACGGATTTGCCGGGAATTTATTCCATGTCACCTTACAGCAGTGAGGAAATAGTTACCCGTGAATTTGTTATCGGAGAAAAGCCAAAAGGCATTATCAATATTGTGGATGCTACCAATATTGAGCGAAATCTCTATCTGACCATGCAGCTTTTGGAATTGGGATTTCCCATGGTTGTGGCATTGAATATGATGGATGAGCTGAGAGAAAACGGCGGTTCTGTCATGGTGAACGAAATGGAGGCAGCCCTTGGCGTGCCGGTGATTCCCATTTCTGCGGCAAAGGGAGAAGGCATTGAAGAATTAATCCGCCATGCCATTCATGTGGCGAAATACCAGGAAAAGCCTTTGAAGATGGATTTTTGCAGCAAAGAAGAAGGGATTCACCGGGGAATTCATGCCGTCATGCACCTGATTGAGGACCATGCCGGACAGGCAGGTATTCCCGTCCGGTTTGCGGCCAGTAAGGTAATGGAGGGAGACGGTAAGCTGTTGGAACAGCTGCATCTTACCGAGCAGGAGAAAAATCTTCTGGAAGATATTGCCAGACAGACGGAAGTAGAAACAGGTATGGATCGCGCGGCTGCTGTGGCGCAAATGCGGTTTAGCTACATTGAGGATGTGTGCAGCGGAACCATCATCAAGCCCAAGGAAAGCAAGGAGCGTATCCGAAGCCGGAAAATGGACCATTTCCTCACCGGAAAATATACAGGAATCCCTGCTTTTATTGGCATTATGGGAATTGTGTTCTGGCTTACTTTTAATGTCATTGGTGCATTTTTGCAGGGCCTTTTGGAAAATGGAATCACAGCCCTGACTGAGCTGGCGGATAAGGCTATGACAGCAGCTCATGTGAACAGTGTGATACATTCCCTTATAATTGACGGTATTTTCAACGGTGTGGGCAGTGTGCTCAGCTTCCTGCCTATTATTGTGACCTTGTTTTTCTTTCTGTCTATTCTGGAGGACAGCGGTTATATGGCAAGGGTGGCCTTTATTATGGATAAACTGCTGCGTAAGCTGGGGCTTTCCGGCAGAAGTATTGTTCCCATGCTCATTGGATTCGGATGTACTGTACCGGGCGTTATGGCCAGCCGGACTCTTCCTTCCGAGAGGGACAGAAAGATGACCATTTTGCTGACACCGTTTATGAGTTGTACGGCAAAACTTCCCATTTATGCTTTTTTCACGGCTGCCTTCTTTCCAAAGTATGAAGCGCTGGTTATGATTTGCCTGTATGTGTTTGGGATTGTTATGGGAATTGTCATGGCGCTGGTATTCAAGAAAACAGCATTTAAGGGAGAAGCTGTGCCCTTTGTTATGGAGCTTCCCAATTACCGTATGCCGGGAGCGAAAAATGTGGGACATCTTCTGTGGGATAAGGCCAAGGATTTCCTGCAGAGGGCCTTTACCGTTATTTTTGTCGCTACCATTGTCATTTGGTTTTTGCAGAATTTCGATACCGGACTGAATATGGTATCAGATTCTCAGGACAGTATTCTGGCACTGGCAGCCGGCTGGCTGGCGCCTTTGTTTGCACCGGTGGGATTTGGAGACTGGAGAGTTGTGACTGCCTTAATTTCCGGTTTCCTGGCAAAAGAAAGCGTGGTTTCCTCGCTTACTGTATTGTTCGGAAGTACCGCCGTTTTACAGAGCAGCCTGAGCATTGCCGGAGCGGCAGCCCTTCTGGTGTTCTGCCTGTTGTACACTCCCTGCGTAGCAGCCATTGCTTCGGTGAAACGCGAGCTGGGCGGCAAATGGGCAACAGCCATGGTACTGGGCCAGTGTGTGATTGCCTGGATAGCAGCCTTTGTGATTTACCAAATTGCGCTGTTGTTTTAGGGATTTTTAGAAAAAGATACTTACATAGAGAAGTGAATACAGGAGAAGCTGCCGCGTGCAAGAACTGCTATGCGACAGCTTCTTCGCTTTTATCCGAACAAATGCTCAATCAGAATTTTAAGACCAATGAGAATCAGAATGATACCTCCGGCAATTTCAGCGTATTTTCCTAATTTTCCGCCTATCCGGTTCCCCAGAAATACAGCAGCGAAGCTGATGACAAAGGTAGTGGCGGCAATAAGACAGACGGCAGGCAGAATGCTTACCTGCAGGAAGGCAAAGCTGATACCTACAGCCAGGGCGTCAATGCTGGTAGCAATGGCAAGGAGCAGCACCTCTTTTCCGGAAATGCTGTCCACGCAGGCTTCGCATTCGGCCCCGGCTTCTTTGGATTCCCGAATCATGTTAAGACCGATAAATCCCAGTAAAAAAAAGGCAATCCAGTGATCCACAGAGGTAATCAGGGCCTCAAAATGGGTGCCCACCCACCAGCCCAATAAGGGCATAAGTCCCTGAAAGAGACCGAAAGCCAGAGCCAGTAAAAAGGCATATTTTTTTACGTTTTTTTTCAGGGAGATTCCCTTGGCAAAGGAGACGGCACAGGCATCCATGGCAAGTCCCACTCCTACAAAAAATACGGCTGTTAAACTCATAATGGTTCCTCCTTTTTTCATTTCAGGTATATGGATAAGGCAGTGCGCCTGCTTCGGGCAAATAAAAAGAGACTTGTCCACACAAAATCTGCGTGGATAAGTCTCGTTATTACCCATAATTGAAAATATGAGATGTATTTCCAACTATCTGCATATAAAAGACCGGGAATAAATCCTCTGGTTTTATATACAGACCGACAAAACACAGCCAGTAAATTTTGCCGGTTACACTGCACCAGATGAAAGGTTCATCAATATGTTGATACAGTGACTTCTGACGAAGCTAACTACTCCCTTATACAACTTTAGTATCATAACGGATAAAAACATAATTGTCAATAGAAACAGCAGGAAGTTTATAATTGTATGCAGGAAATCTCCATCATTTCTTCAATCATTTTATGAAGGGTTTGTGCCTTTCTGGAAAGACTGGCGCGATAGTAAGTTTCCTTGCCGTCTCTTCGGGATTCAATCAGTCCGCTGCTGCGCAGAAGGCGAAGGTGATGAGCTACAGCAGGACTGCTCATTTCCATCATGGCAGAAATATTAATTACACATTCTTCACAATGACATAAAATCCAAAAAATGCGGATACGCGTAGGATCGCTTAACTGTTTGAAAATGGAAGATACAAGTTCAAAATTTTCTGTGGCAGGCATGTGATTTAAAAGCTGCTCTTTTGACTGTCCATGCTGATGTGGTAGTGTCGTGTGTTCCATAGTAAAATCCTCCTTACATTCTGTTATATAGTGTAACATAGATTTCCCGTTTGGAAAACACCCTTGCATAAAGCAGCCTGTTTTTGTTAAAATAAAATCAGGCAATACAAAAAGGTGATGATTTGATATTTATGAAACGCATTTTAAAGAAGACATGGGCAGTACTCAGATATAATTTAGGAAGTCTGCTTTTATTTGAAACCGGGTACAGAATTGCTTCTTTTTTTCTGGTTATGCAGCTGACCCACAGAGCAGTGAATTTTTCTTTGAAAAAACAGGAATTCAGTTATCTGACGGCGGAAAATTTTGTGCGTTTTCTCTCTTCTCCGCTGTCGATTCTGCTTTTGCTGTTTTTACTGCTGCTTATTCTTCTGCTTTTTCTGATTGAAGTTTCCAGTCTGTTGTCCGGTTTCCTCTGTTCTTATCAGAAGCAGAAAATTTATGCCAGTGATATGCTGCTTTTAGGCATTAAGAGAACTTTTGCTTTTTTGAGACACAGCCGGATATCCTGGATTTTTGGGGCGGCTCTTAGCGCACCGTTTTTCACTGCTTATTTTGTGGCCAGAGAAATTTCTTATATTCGGGTGCTGGAATTTACGGCCATTCAGATTTACAAGGCGGTAAAGCCTTCGTTTCTCCTGTATCTGGCTGTGGGCATTTTGCTTTTGATTTCTTTTCTCTGTGTTTTCACTCTGCCCTATGCCGTTCTGGAAAAGGAAAAGAACAGGCGGGCCATGCAAAGAGGCCTGGAACTGCTGCAAAAACAGTGGAAAAAGACACTGTCCGGCTTTCTTGTACTCCATGTGCTGATGGCAGTCTTTATTGCGGCAGTCTATCTTGCCGCTATGGCGGTTATGACAGTCTGGGTGTTTCTCGGCGTGACCGGAGGAGAGAAGGTGACCCGGGTACTGATTTACAGCGGAGACGTGAATATGGCGCTGGGGGTCTTTGCAGGGGCTGTGCAGCTTACCGTAAGCCTGGCTTTTGTGTATGTGCTTTACGCCAGGTTTCATGTGCAGTCTAAAGAAGAAGTGGCGCTTTACCGGCTGATGGAGCACTATGCCTGGTTTTCCAAAGTGGGAAGGAGAAAGGCGGCGGCCATACTGACCGCAGTATTTGTACTGTGTGAGGGAGGATATCTGGGACTCTTGGCAGCGGGGCATGATGTTTCTCTGGATACGCTCACTGCGGATATGGGGATTACGGCTCACAGAGGCGGGGCCAGAATGGCGCCGGAAAATACCATAAGCGCCCTGGCTTATGCCGTAGATGCAGGCGCAGACTGGGCGGAAATTGATGTGCAGGAGACAAAAGACGGAAAGCTGATACTCCTGCATGACGATTCCCTGAAACGGACGGCAGGGGTCAATAAAAAGGTCTGGGAGATGACACTGGCCCAGATCGAAAAGCTGGACGCAGGCTCCAGTTTTCACCAGAAATTCCGGGGAGAAAAAATCCCGACTCTGGAGGAGGTCTTAAAATTTTGCAAAGGAAGACTGGACTTAAATATAGAGATTAAGTATAATGGTAAAAACAGAGGAATTGTTCATAAGGTTGTCCGCGCAATCCGGGAAAATGGTTTTGAGGATTATTGTGTGGTGACTTCTATGAATTATGGATTCCTGGAGCAGATAAAGGAGACGGCTCCGGAAATCCGTACGGGATACATTATGACAATGACATACGGCAGCACAGCCAACATTACGGCCGCTGATTTTTTCAGCGTGAAGCACACTTATGTGACAGAGTCGTTTGTAAAAGAAGCTCATGGAATGGGGAAAGAGATTCATGCGTGGACAGTGAATTACAGGGGAGATGTCCGGCGCATGATAGATATGGGAGTGGACAATATCATTACAGACGACCCGGTTATGGTGCGGAAGGTGCAGGGCCGGGAAAGCGGCAGTCAGACCGGGTACCGGGAACTGCTGGGCTATGCCCTTGGAATTTAGCGGGAGGAAGTAAATGCCAAAAAAAGAAAAAAAGGGGAAAGTGTTCAAGGCAGAGTATTATGATTTCAATCTGGTGGCAGTCGTTATTCTGCTGATTTGCTTTGGACTGGTTATGCTTTATAGTACCAGCGCTTATACGGCGTTGGTGAAAGATAATAATGACATGGCGTATTTTGCCAAGCAGGCTATTATCAGTGCCTGCAGTATCGTAGGCGCGCTGGCAGTCTCAAAGCTGGATTACCATTTGCTGTACTATGTCAGCGGAATGATTTACTGGGTTTCTATGGGACTGATGGCTTTGGTAAAATTCAGCCCTATGGGAGTCGAGGTAAACGGCGCCAAAAGATGGCTGAATTTCGGTATCGATGCGCTGCAGTTTCAGCCTGCAGAGGTGGCAAAGATTGCGGCCATTACGTTTATTCCCTGTCTGATTATGAAGATGGGAAAAGAGGTGGCTACAAGAAAAGGCTTCTGGAAGCTCATGGCTTACGGAGGCGGCCTGGCGGCGGCAGCGTTGATTTTTACCGATAACCTGAGTACCGCCATCATCATCGGCGCTATTACCGGATTTATGATTTTCATTGCCCACCCCAATCAGAAAATGTTTCTGCGTATCATTCTGGTTCTGGCAGTGCTGCTGCTAGTGGGAAGAATTGTTCTGCAGATGACACTGGGAGATATGCAGCTGGATATGACCAATGTGGACAGCTTCCGTCTGAAGCGTGTGCTGGTATGGCTGAATCCGGAGCAGTATTCTTCTGCCGGAGGTTATCAGATTATGCAGGCCTTGTATGCCATTGGAAGCGGGGGCTTTTTTGGCAAGGGACTGGGGAACAGTGTACAGAAGCTGGGGCCTGTACCAGAGGCGCAGAATGATATGATTTTCTCCATCGTGTGCGAGGAACTGGGTGTATTCGGCGGTCTGGTTATTATTGTGCTGTTTGGCTATCTGTTGTACCGCCTGTTCTTTATTGCCCAGAATGCCAGGGATTTTTACGGTTCTTTGATGGTCAGCGGAATTATGGTGCACATTGCTTTGCAGGTTATTTTAAATATCTGCGTTGTGTTAAACTGGATACCTACCACCGGAATCACCCTTCCTTTTGTCAGTTACGGCGGTACGTCCATTGTGTTTTTGATGGCAGAGATGGGCATTGCCCTCAGCGTTTCCAGACAGATTTATTTTGGAAAATAAAAGGGTTGACAAACAGGGGCAAAGAGGATATACTTTGAACATCAAAATAATAAAGCAAACAATTCCATGGCAATGGAAAAAAAATAAGTAATTTAAAGGAGACAGAAAACGATGTTAGAAAAAATGAGAGAAATTATTGCAGAACAGTTAAATTGTGATGGAGACAGCATTACCCCGGAAACTTCCTTTAAAGAAGATTTGGGAGCAGATTCTCTGGATTTATTTGAACTGGTTATGGCGCTGGAAGATGAATATTCCATTGAAATTCCTTCTGAGGAGCTGCAGGAACTGACTACCGTAGGTTCTGTAATCGAATATCTGAAAACAAAAGGTGTAGAAGAATAAAAAAAGAGGCTGCTGCATGAAGTGCAGAAGAAAATCCGGCACTTCATGGAACAGCCCATATTTTTAGGTTAATATTTTGAATAACAAAATATTTTATATACAAAGGAGTGTGCAATGGGAAAGACAGCGTTTCTATTTCCGGGACAAGGCGCCCAGTATGTAGGCATGGGCAGAGATTTTTATGAAAATATGGCGGTGTGCCGACAGGTGATGGACTTGGCCGGACAAATGGCAGGACTGGATGTGAAGAAAATCTGCTTTGAAGAAAAGGAGAAAATTCATATTACCGAATACACCCAGATTGCTATGGTGGCCGTAGAGGCAGCCATTTTGAAAGCTTTGGAAGAAGAGGGGATATTTCCGGAGGCAGCCGGAGGATTGAGCCTGGGAGAATATGGAGCTGTGCTTGCAGCCGGGGTGATGTCTCTGGAGGATGTTTTTTCTCTGGTGCGCAAGCGGGGCATTTATATGCAGGAAGCCGTTCCTTTTGGCGGGGCTATGGCAGCGGTGCTGGGACTTTCCGGGAAGCAGGTGGAAGATATCTGTGAGGCAGAGCCGGGTATGGTGTCTGTAGCCAATTACAACTGTCCGGGACAGGTGGTGATTACCGGGGCTTCTCAGGCTGTGGAAGAAGCTGCCGAAAAGCTGAAAAAAGCAGGAGCCAGAAGAGTGCTTCCCCTACAGGTATCCGGGCCTTTTCATTCTCCCATGCTTGCGGAAGCAGAAGAAAAGTTAAGAAGCGCTTTGCAGGAAATCAAGGTGCAGAAGCCGCGGATTCCTTATACCGCCAATGTGACGGCGCAGTATGTAAGAGAGGCCGGTGAGGTGAAAGAACTTCTGGCTCATCAGGTCTCTGCTCCGGTACGGTGGCAGCAGTGTGTGGAAACCCTTCTGTCTGATGGCGTAGAGACTTTTGTAGAAGTAGGACCGGGAAAAACCCTCACCGGATTTGTGCGGAAAATAGACAAAAATGCCAGGGTACTGCAAGTGCAGACCATAGAAGATTTTCAAAATCTGGTAAATATCTGGAAAGAAAGGTAGGAAATTGGAGTGATGTTAGAAGGAAAAGTGGCATTGGTAACCGGAGGCGGCAGAGGCATTGGACGCGCCATTGCCCTAAAGCTGGCTGCATACGGGGCGGCTGTGGCGGTAAATTACTGCGGCTCTAAGGAAAAAGCGGAAGAAGTGGCAGACTTGATTTTAAAAAACGGAGGAAAAGCCAAAGTCTATGCCTGTAATGTAGCAGATTTTCAGGCTGGTAAAGAGATGACAGAGCAGGTGATAAAGGATTTTGGGGGGCTGGATATTCTGGTCAACAATGCAGGTATTACCAGGGATAATCTGCTGATGAAGATGTCAGAAGAAGAGTTCGACATGGTTCTCAATACCAATTTAAAGGGAACCTTTCACACCATGCGCCATGTGTCCCGGTATATGTTAAAGCAGAGAAAAGGAAAAATTATCAATATTTCTTCTGTGTCCGGGATTCTGGGAAATGCAGGACAGGCCAATTATGCAGCCAGCAAAGCCGGAGTTCTGGGTCTTACAAAGACAGCGGCAAGGGAGCTGGCCTCCCGGGGTATTACAGTAAATGCCATTGCGCCGGGATTTGTGGAAACCGACATGACAAAGGTGCTGAAAAAGGAAGTTCAGGAGGCAGCCTGCAGCCAGATTCCCCTGGGACATTTTGGAAAAGCAGAGGACGTGGCGGAAATGGCTGCATTTCTGGCTTCGGATAAGGCAGCTTATATTACGGGACAGGTATTTTGTGTAGACGGCGGCATGAGCATGTAGGAGGAAAAAATGAGAAGAGTAGTCATAACCGGAATGGGAGCCATTACACCTCTTGGGTTAAATGTGGAGGAATACTGGCAGGGATTAAAAGAAGGGCGCACAGCCTTTGGTGAAATCACAAAGTTTGACAGCAGTGCATATAAAGTACATTTGGCAGCCGAAGTGAAAGGCTTTCAGGGAAAAGAATATATGGATTTTAAGGCGGCAAAGCGTATGGAACTTTTCTGCCAATATGCGGTGGCAGCAGCAAAAGAAGCGTTGGAACAATCGGGGCTTGATATGGAACAGGAAGATGCTTACCGGGTGGGCTGTTCCATTGGGTCCGGCATTGGAAGTCTGCAGACAGTAGAACGGGAACACCAGAAGCTTTTGGAAAAAGGGCCCAATCGTGTGAATCCCCTTATGGTGCCCATGATGATTTCCAACATGGCGGCAGGTAATGTGTCCATTCGGTTCGGACTGAAAGGCAAAAGTCTGAACGTGGTGACAGCCTGTGCATCCGGCACCCACTGTATCGGCGAAGCGTATCGGAGTATACAGGCCGGAGACGCGGAAGTAATGGTAGCAGGCGGCGCAGAATCCTGCATTACCCCGGTGGGTGTGGCAGGTTTTTCCGCCCTGACCGCCTTGTCTGTATCTGCAGACCCCAAACGCTGTTCCATTCCTTTTGACAGGGAAAGAGACGGATTTGTCATGGGCGAAGGGGCCGGAGTTCTGGTACTGGAGGAGTTGGAGCATGCCAAAAAGAGAGGGGCAACGATTCTGGCAGAAGTGTTGGGATACGGCGCTACCAGCGATGCTTATCACATTACCTCACCCAGAGAAGACGGCGAAGGGGCAGCTAAGTGCATGGAATACGCCTTGAAAGAGGCGGGTATTCCTTTGGAAAAGATTTCTTATATCAATGCCCACGGAACTGGAACACACCACAATGATTTGTTTGAGACAAGAGCCATTAAGAAACTCTTTGGTGAGCATGCTTATGAAATGAAAGTCAATTCCACAAAATCCATGATTGGGCATCTTCTGGGTGCAGCAGGAGCTGTGGAAGCCATTGCCTGTGTAAAGGAAATACAGGAAAATTATATACATGAGACCGCAGGATGGCAGGTGCCGGATGAGGACTGTGATTTGGATTATGTAACTGGACAGGGCGTGGAAACGGAAGTGAACTATGCACTGAGCAATTCTCTGGGATTTGGCGGACACAATGCCAGCCTGCTTCTGGGCAAATATGGAAAGGACTGAAAACATGGAATTTGAGAAAATAAAAGAGCTGATTCAGGCGGTGAGCCAGTCAGATTTAACCCGCTTTTACATGGAAGATGGGAACCTGAAAATTTCCATGAAGGCAGGAAAAAAGACCGTGGTAAAAGGGGTAAAAGACCCCATACAGGAGGAAAAAGAGACAGAAGAAATTCCCTCTTTTAAGGAACAGAGAACCGTTAAGGCCCCTCTGGTGGGAACCTTTTACAATGCCCCTTCTCCCGGTGCAAAGGTTTTTGTACAGGAGGGGGACAGCGTGAAGAAAGGCCAGGTATTGGGAATCATTGAAGCCATGAAGCTGATGAATGAGATTGAGGCAGAAGAAGACGGTGTGATTGAGAGAATTCTGGTCTCCAATGCGTCCATGGTGGAGTATGGACAGCCGTTATTTGTTATGAAATAGGAGGACGTGATGAAGCTGACAACAAAGGAATTAATGGAAGTGATTCCCCACAGACATCCCTTTCTTCTGGTGGATGCCATAGAAGAACTGGAACCCGGTGTGCGGGCTGTGGGACGCAAATGTGTGACTTATGACGAACCCTTTTTTGCCGGACATTTCCCACAGGAACCGGTCATGCCGGGGGTGCTGCAGATAGAAGCCCTGGCCCAGACCGGAGCGGCGGCTATTTTAAGCAAGCCGGAAAATAAGGGAAAAACCGCTTATTTCGGAGGTATCCGCCAGGCAAAGTTCCGGCAGAAGGTAGTGCCGGGGGATGTGCTGACTTTAGAGGTAGAGCTTGTGAAGGTAAAAGGCCCGGTAGGCGTGGGAAAAGCCGTAGCCAGAAACCAGGAGGGCAAAATCACAGCAGCCGGAGAATTGACATTTATGATTGGATAGAGGAGTGGCAGGTATGTTTCAGAAAATCTTAATTGCAAACCGGGGAGAAATCGCAGTGCGGATTATCCGCGCCTGCAGAGAAATGGGCATTTGCACGGTGGCTGTTTATTCGGAGGCTGACCGGGACGCACTTCATGCCCAGCTGGCAGATGAGGCCGTGTGTATCGGTCCGGCATCTCCTATGGAAAGTTATCTGAATATGGGAAGGATATTAAGCGCAGCCATCGCCACAAAGGCGGAAGCTATTCACCCGGGCTTTGGTTTTCTTTCGGAGAACAGCCGCTTTGCCGCCATGTGCGAGGAGTGTCACCTTGCTTTTATTGGCCCTTCTGCCCAGGTGATAGAAAAAATGGGGAATAAAGCAGAGGCCAGAAAAACCATGGTGCAGGCAGGCGTTCCGGTGGTTCCGGGGAGCAAAGAGCCGGTTTATGAAGCTGAAGAGGCTCTTTTGCAGGCAGAAAAAATCGGTTTTCCCATTATGATAAAAGCGGCTCTTGGCGGCGGCGGCAAGGGCATGCGTGTGTCTGTCTGCCGGGAAGATTTTCTGGAAAATTTCCGCATGGCACAGACGGAAACCCTGCACGCTTTTGCAGATAATGCCATGTATCTGGAGCGTTATATTGAAAAGCCCCGACATATAGAAGTACAGATTCTGGCAGATAAACAGGGACAGGTCATACAGCTTGGGGAAAGGGATTGCTCCATTCAGAGGCGGCATCAGAAGCTGATTGAAGAATCTCCTTCCTGCGCTGTATCACCCAAAGTCAGAGAACAGTTGGGGGAAACGGCCTGCCGGGCAGCCCTGGCTGTGGGATATGAAAGCGCCGGAACCATTGAGTTTCTTCTGGACAAATCCGGGGAATTTTTCTTCATGGAAATGAATACCAGAATCCAGGTGGAGCACCCGGTTACAGAGTTTGTTTCCGGAGTGGATTTGATAAAAGAACAGATTCGTATTGCAGCAGGACTTCCTTTATCTGTAAAGCAGGAAGAGGTTCTTTTGCAGGGGCATGCCATAGAATGCAGAATCAATGCGGAGAATCCTGAAAATAACTTTCTGCCCTGTCCGGGAACCATTCAAAATCTTCATATTCCCGGCGGGAAAGGGGTGCGGGTGGACACGGCGGTGTATCATGGATACCGGATTCCTCCCAATTATGATTCTATGATTATGAAAGTCATTGTCCATGATAAAGACCGGGCTTCTGCCATTGCCAAAATGCGCAGTGTGCTGGGAGAAGTGATTATTGAAGGGGTGGAAACCAATCTGGATTTTCAGTACGATATTCTGAATCAGGGAGATTTTGAAGAGGGAAACGTGACAACCCATTTTATAGAAGAGCATTACGGAGAGAGGGGTGAAAGAACATGTCCCGACTAAAAGAATTGTTTAAGAAAACAGCCGGAATACAGGCAGAAAAAGCACAGGAAAAGAGAGAAACAGAAAGCCCCTCTGTGCCGGAAGGCCTGTGGGTTAAGTGCCCCAAATGCGGGGAACTCTTATGCAAGGAAGAGGTAGTACGGCATGCATATACCTGTCCGAAATGCGGTGGATATTTCCGCATGAAAGCCAAAACCAGGATGAAACTGGCTGCAGATGAGGGGAGTTTTACGCCCTGGTTCACAGAGATAAACGGGAAAAATCCATTGGACTATCCAGGCTATGAGGAGAAACTGGAGGAATTGAGAAACAAGACAAATCTGGATGAAGCTGTGTACATCGGGAAGGGAAAAATTGACGGCAGTCCAGTGGTTTTAGGTGCCTGTGACACACGTTTTCTTATGGGGAGTATGGGATATGCCGTGGGAGAAAAAATCGCCCTGGCCTTTGAGCGGGCTGTGCAGGAAAAGCTGCCGGTGATTCTTTTCTGCTGTTCCGGCGGCGCCCGTATGCAGGAAGGCATTGTGTCTTTGATGCAGATGGCAAAGACGGCTGCGGCCATCAAAAAGCACAGCCAGGCGGGACTTCTGTATGTTTCTGTACTGACAGACCCTACCATGGGCGGAGTGACCGCCAGTTTTGCCATGCTGGGGGACGTGATTCTGGCAGAACCCCAGGCTTTAATCGGTTTTGCAGGCCCCAGAGTCATAGCCCAGACCATTGGAGAGAAGCTGCCGGAAGGTTTTCAGAGGGCAGAATTTCTTTTAGAGCATGGTATGATTGACCGGATTGTAAAGAGAGAGGAACTGCGGCAGGCCTTGTCTGCTCTGGTGAAAATTCATGAGCGCAGACAGGGATATTGTCAGTTTTTCGGTATTTCTATTCCAAAAGAAGAGAAAAGTCAGCAGGAAAACTCCGGAAAACAGGTTCAGACAGAGAACGAAAAGAGAACAGCCTGGGACAGAGTGGAAACGGCCAGAAGCAAAAAGCGGCTGACGGCTTTGGACTATATGGAAACCGTATTTGACGGCTTCTGGGAACTTCACGGAGACCGTCTTTTCGGAGATGACCCTGCCATTATGGGCGGGCTGGCTCTTTTAGACGGGCAGCCGGTGACCGTTATCGGGATTCAGAAAGGACGGACAACCAAGGAAAATCTGGCGAGAAATTTCGGTATGCCTTCTCCGGAAGGATACCGCAAAGCTCTGCGCCTTATGAAACAGGCAGAAAAATTCCAAAGGCCGGTGATTACCTTTATTGACACCCCCGGCGCCTTCTGCGGTATGGAGGCAGAAGAACGTGGACAGGGAGAGGCCATTGCCAGAAATCTGCTGGAAATGGCAGATTTGCAGGTGCCGGTGCTGTCTGTGGTAACCGGAGAGGGAGGCAGCGGCGGCGCCCTGGCTTTAGGCGTAGGAAATGAGGTTTGGATGATGGAAAATGCCACGTATTCCATCTTGTCGCCGGAAGGCTTCGCCTCTATTCTCTGGAAAGACAGTAAGCGGGCGAAAGAGGCGGCAGAGGTCATGAAGGTAACTGCCAAAGACTTGCAGGAACTGGGGATAATTGAGCAGGTGATTTCCGAAGAAATTCCCGCCTGCCCGGAAAATCTCCGGGAAATAGCAGGAGAAATGAAGAAAAGAATGAAACAATTTCTGGAAAAATACAATGCCATGACACCAGAGGAACTGGCGCAGCAGCGATACGAAAGATTTCGCAGAATGTAAAGGAGAGGCTATGGAAAAAACACTGAAAATCGGATTGCTGGAAGCAAAAATTCCGGTGATGCAGGGGGGGATGGGTGTGGGAATCAGCCTCTCCACCCTTGCAGGAACTGTGGCAAAAGAAGGCGGTATCGGCATGATTTCCACGGCTCAGATAGGCTGGAGAGAGCCGGATTTTAAGAAGAATCCCTTTGCTGCAAACTACCGGGCCATAAAAAAAGAAGTGCAAAAGGCGAGAGCCATAGCCCCCGGCGGGATTCTGGGTGTCAACATTATGACAGTTACCAGAAACTATGCCCAGTATGTAAGAACAGCAGTGGAGGCAGGCGTTGCCCTGATAGTTTCCGGGGCCGGACTTCCTGTGGATTTGCCTGCTTATACAGAGGGAAGTCCGGTAAAAATTGCACCTGTGGTATCATCCCTGAAATCCTTTTTGGTGCTGTGCAGGCTGTGGGAGAGGAAGTATCAAAAAGTCCCGGATTTTGTAGTGGTAGAAGGACCAAAAGCGGGGGGACATCTGGGTTTTTCCCAGGAAGAACTGGAAAGATTTCAGAGAGATTCCTATGATGAGGTGCTGCTTTCTATTATAGAAAAAGCCAGAGAATATGGGGAAAAAGTCGGAAGAAAAATCCCGGTTCTTGCAGCCGGAGGGATTTTTGACAAAGAAGATATGTGCCATGCGCTTGCCCTTGGGGCAGACGGAGTGCAGGTGGGAACCCGCTTTGTTGCCACAGAGGAATGTGATGCGCCCAAAGCTTATAAAGAGGCTTATATACAGGCCCAAAAAGAAGATATCTGTATCATAAAAAGTCCGGTGGGAATGCCGGCAAGAGCCATCAGAAATCCGTTTTTGGAACAGGTAGGGAAGAATACCATGAAAATTCAGCATTGCTACCAGTGTATTTCCACCTGTAAGCAGAAAGAAATTCCTTATTGTATTACAGAAGCGTTGGTACATGCTGCAGAAGGGGATATCGAGCATGCTCTTTTATTTTGTGGGGAAAATGCGTGGAAATGTGAAAAAATAGAAAAAGTGAAGGATATTATGAAGGAATTTGCAGAGGCGGCACGAATGTAAAGGTGCCGCCTCTTTTTAAATGATAGAAAATCTGATTTTGCAAACTGGTAGATACTAAATGTAGTCTTTTGGAAACTATTGGAAAATTTTGGTATTTCGTATACTAAGAGCAGAAAATAATAACTGCAAGTTTACAAAGGAGAAATGACTGTGCAAAAGAGTTTTGGCAGAAGAATTAACAAAATCAGAAAGGAACAGGGGATTACTTCAGAAGCCCTGGCGGTTATCTGCGGCGTGAATCCAGTTTTCATCCGACAGATTGAAGGCGGTACCCGGACACCCAGTCTTCCTGTTTTTGTCCGCATTTGCAACGCACTGGAAATGTCACCGGAATATTTTTTACAGGATGAATTGAAAGAGAACCCCCATTCCTGCGACAGAGAAGAAATCATAGAATACATTTCAAAATTTACCCCTGCAGAACTGAAAATGGCAAAAAATATTATTCAGGCCATGGAAATTTCTTTTTCAGATAAGGAAGATTAGAACTTGCTATTTTTCCCGATTTTTTGTATGCTTAGTACAGACGCAATATCACAGACATGAAGGAGGAAATGAATATGAGCAAATTGGAAGAACTGGGATTTGAACTGCGCCATGTAGGTATAAACTGTGAAAACGAAGGAGAAGCCTGCAGCGTAGCAGAGCGTTTTGAAACAATTTTCGGATTTACAAAGAAAGTGGGCAACAGCTCTGTATTCGCAGGAACCGCGGTAGAGGCTATGAAAACACCGTATCTTGGAAAGAACGGACACATTGCCATCGGCACTACAGACGTAGCAGAAGCAGTGAAGTATCTGGAGAGCCAGGGCGTGGAGTTTGATATGGAAACTGCCAAATATAAGAATGAAAAAATGATTGCCGTTTATATGAAAGAGGAAATCGGCGGTTTTGCCGTACATCTAGTACAGAAATAGGAAAGAAACGGGAATTACTACTTGAAAATAGAAAGAGGTTTGAGTATAATTTTCATGGTGACGGGGTATAGGGTGAAAGCCACATACCCCTTGCTTTTTGCTATAGAGAAAGAACATGTAAAAAAGTAAAGGAGATATAGAAGATGAGTACAGTAAGAACAAGATTTGCCCCCAGTCCTACAGGAAGAATGCATGTGGGAAATTTAAGAACGGCTCTTTACGCTTACCTGATTGCAAAACACGAAGGCGGAAGTTTCATGCTGCGTATTGAGGATACAGACCAGGAACGTTTCGTAGAGGGTGCGCTGGATATTATTTACCGCACACTGGCGAAAACCGGACTGGTGCATGACGAAGGTCCGGACAAGGACGGCGGTTACGGTCCTTATGTGCAGAGTGAGAGAAATGCCCAGGGCATTTATTTAAAATATGCAAAACAGCTGATTGAGCAGGGAGATGCGTACTACTGCTTCTGTACAAAGGAGCGTCTGGAATCCCTGAAATCCCAGGTGGGTGACAAGGAAATTGCCATGTATGATAAGCACTGTCTGCATTTGAGCAAAGAGGAGGTAGAGGCAAAGCTGGCGGCAGGGGAGCCTTACGTTATCCGCTTCAACATGCCTACAGAGGGAACCACTACGTTCAGTGATGACATTTACGGAGATATTACGGTGCCGAATAATGAACTGGACGATTTGATTCTTATTAAATCAGACGGTTATCCGACTTACAACTTTGCCAATGTGATTGACGACCATTTAATGGGCATTACCCATGTGGTAAGAGGAAATGAGTACCTGTCCTCCTCCCCGAAATACAACCGTATTTATGAGGCGTTTGGCTGGGAAATCCCTACTTATGTGCACTGCCCTCTGATTACCAATGAAGAGCACAAAAAACTCAGCAAGCGTTCCGGTCATTCTTCTTACGAAGATTTGCTGGAACAGGGATTTTTGACAGAAGCGATTGTGAACTATGTAGCGCTTCTGGGTTGGTGTCCGGAAGATAACCAGGAAATCTTCTCTTTAGAGGAACTGGTGAAAGTCTTTGACTATCATCACATGAGCAAATCTCCGGCTGTTTTTGACATTCAGAAACTGAAATGGATGAACGGCGAGTACATGAAAGCCATGGATGATGAAAAATTCTATGAAATGGCTCTGCCTTATCTGAAACAGGCCATTACCAGAGAAATCGATTTGAAAAAGGTAGCGTCCATGGTGAAGACCAGAATCGAAGTTTTCCCGGATATCCCGGAATTAGTAGATTTCTTTGAGGCAGTACCGGAGTATGATAATGCCATGTACACCCATAAAAAGATGAAGACCAATCCGGAAATTTCTCTGGAGGTGCTCGCGAAGGTTCTTCCGGTTCTGGAAGCACAGGAAGACTACAGCAACGATGCTCTTTACGAACTGCTCTGCGGTTTTGCAAAGGAAAACGGATACAAAAACGGACAGATTCTCTGGCCAATCCGTACGGCACTTTCCGGCAAACAGATGACTCCGGCAGGCGCTACGGAAATCCTGGAAGTGCTTGGAAAAGAAGAAAGTCTGAAACGGATTCAGGCAGCCATTGAAAAATTAAGCTGAGATGGAGAGAAACGCAGCACAGGAAAAAGCCATTCACCACAGCAGCGGCCCTATGATGCTTCTGGCCGGGCCGGGTTCCGGTAAAACGACTACGATGATAAGGAGAATCCGGGCCCTGTTAAGTGAACAGCATATCAATCCTGCAAACATTCTGGTAGTCACCTTTACCAAGGCGGCTGCCAGAGAAATGAAAGAGCGGTTTGAAAAACTCTGTGAAAAAGAAGGAGAGCAGCAGAATTACAGGCAGGTTACCTTCGGCACCTTTCACGGGATTTTCTACGGGATTTTAAGACATGCTTACGGCCTTTCCAGAAACAATATTATCAGTGAAGAGCGCAGGTACGATATGCTCAAAGAGATTGTCTATGCTCTGCGGATAGAGACAGAGGACGAGAAGGAACTGTTTGAGGGATTGGCAGGGGAAATCAGCGAGGTGAAAAACAGCCGGATTCCTTTGGAACATTATTATTCTAAAAACTGTCCTGACGAGGTGTTCCGCCGGATTTATACAGAATATGTATCCGGCTGCAGAAAGGCAAGACTTCTGGATTTTGACGATATGCTTTTGTACTGCTATGATTTGCTGACCCAGAGACCGGACATTTTGGCAGGATGGCAGAAAAAATTTCGCTACATTCTGGTGGATGAATTTCAGGATATCAATAAACTGCAGTATGACATTGTGAAAATGCTGGCTGCCCCGGACAATAATCTGTTTATTGTAGGGGATGATGACCAGTCTATTTATGCTTTCCGCGGGGCAAAGCCGGAAATTATGATGCATTTTCCAAAGGATTTTCCCACCGTGCAGACGGAACTTCTGGCCTGTAATTACCGTTCCACAAAGCGGATTGTGGAAGCCGCAGGAAAGGTTATCGGACACAATAAAAGACGGTTTAAGAAGAAAATCCATACGGAAAATGAGGAAGGCAGGAAACCGCTTATCAAAGGCTTCGGCACGGGAAGAGAAGAGGAGCTGTACGTAAAGGACTGCATTTTAAAAGCCAGAGAGGAGGGCTGCCCTCTGGAAGAGATAGCTGTGCTTTACCGCACCAATTCCGGCGCCGGCTCCCTGGTGGAACTTCTGATGGAATACCAGATTCCCTTTCAGATGAGAGATACACTGCCGAATCTGTATGAACACTGGATTTCCGGGAATTTTATCTCTTATATGAGACTGGCTATGGGAGAGCGGAGCCGTCAGGAATTCCTCCAGGTAATGAACCGCCCCAACCGTTATATCTCCCGCAATGCACTGGAAGATTCCCAGGTGTCCTTTGAAGCTCTCCGGTGGTTCTATGAGGACAAGGAGTGGATGTGCGACCGCATCGACAAGTTTGAGGAAGACTTGAAGAAACTGAAAAATATGACCCCTTACGGAGCTGTCAATTATATCCGCCATGGTGTCGGTTATGAGGAATACTTAAAAGGCTACGCCGCATACCGGAAGCTGAAGATGGAAGACCTGTATGAAGTGATGGATGAACTGGCAGAAAGCGCCAGAGGCTACAAAACTTACGAGGACTGGTTTGCGCATATGGCAGAATACACCAGAAAATTAAAAGAACAGACTAAAACCCAGATTTCCGGCAAAAGCGGTGTGGTGATTTCCACGCTTCACAGCATTAAGGGACTGGAATTTGACCGTGTGTTTATCATGGATGTGAATGAGGGAATCATACCTTATCACAAGGCAGTTTCTGAAAATGATATTGAGGAAGAGCGGAGGCTGTTTTATGTGGGCATGACACGGGCCAGAAAAGAACTGAGCATGCTCTATGCAAAGGAACGTCATGAAAAGAGAACAGAACCTTCCCGGTTTCTGACGGAAAGCGGGATTACAGAGCAGGAGGAGAGTGCATGAGCAGACATACATCTTCGCCCAGGGAAAGAATAAACATTTACATAGGGAATATTCGGAAACTGACCGGGGACTGTGCAGATAAGAAGCATGCGCAGAGTATCTGCGGCAGGCGCCTTCTGGCCTATGGTCTGCTGGATACAGGCTGTAGGGGAATTTTTCGGGAAAGAGCGCCTTGGGAGGAAGTTTCTGAATATTTAGAACGTATTATGCAGAGAGGAGAGCAGGGAAAACCATATTTTCCCGCTTTCCCTTCTGTATTTTTTAATATCAGCCATACCGGAGCTTATGCGGCCTGCGCGGTGGCAAAGGTGGCCTGCGGACTGGATATCCAGGAGGTTCGGGCAGTAAAGAGTGAACGGCTTTTGCAGCGGACACTTTCAGAAGAAGAATATGCCCTCGTTAAGGCTTCCGGAGAGCGCAATAGTGAATTTTGCAGACTTTGGGCCAAAAAAGAGAGCTTTTTGAAGCTGAGCGGGGAGGGGATTACCAGGGATTTGAAACATATTCCTGTGCCTGCATGGTATGAGCAGTTTGCGCCTTATGAAAATGTGGAGGGATGTATCAGCGCACAGAAAGTTTGCGGCTGTATGTACAGGGAAGTGACGGTGGAAGAATATTTAGAAAAAATTTCGTTTTTTTAATTCTGTTTCTTAGGAAAAATCTTTTATTCTTTGAAGTATGAAAAAAGATATCGAAAGGAACAGGAGAAAAAATGAAAGAAAAAACATGGAAGCATATCTGGTATGCCAGTATATTGCTGTATGCAGTTACCTTATTCTATAGTTTTGTACATAATATTCGGGCCGGGGACTGGGAGCATGTGGGCATGGCTTTTGTGGCAGTGTTGACGCCTTGTATTGTTCCGGCGGTGTTTCGGGTGTTTCGCTGGAAACCAGTGTACGAAATTTATATTCTTTCCAATGCATTTACCTACTTTGCCAGCATTTGGGGCGGTTCTTTAGACGCATACCGCTTTTGGGGATACGACAAGCTGCTTCATTTTTCCAGCGGCTGGCTGCTTTCTGCTGCTGTGGCTATGCTTTATTTTGCCATAAAGCAGACCAATGAATTTGCGGATAAGAAAGACTGCCTGATTTTTCTGATTTTTCTGAATACGGGAAATATGGCAGTAGCAGAACTGTGGGAATTTTTTGAATATGCCATGCTGGTGTTCTTTCAGAATGACTGTATTAATCACTATACCCAGGGAGTGCGGGACAGTATGAATGATATGCTCTGCGCTGCGGTAGCAGGGATTTTGCTGACTTTGTGTTTTGTGCGGTATTATAAGACCGGGAAGAAAACTTTTCTCATCTGTACTTGTGAAAAGTTTTATGAAAGGAATGTCAAAAAGCAGGAATACAAAATCTAATCCGCTCAAACCAGTCATAAATAAAGATTGTCCTCATATATTATCTTAAAGAGGTGAGGAAAGATGAATCAGACAGAGATTACACGGCTGTTTCCCCTGCGTATCCGGCAGGCGCTTCATAAGGCCTGCCCGGATATGCACCAGGTCTATGAAATCCGTCTTCGTGTTCATGGGCCGCTGATTTTGATTTATCAGGGAAAGGAATTTTTTCTGACAGAGGACGGCAGGCTTTCCCACAGGGAGGCAGAGGCTTGTATGGTCAGTCCGGGAGATATAAAGGAGACCATGGAATATATCAGCAATTATTCCATGTATGCCTTTGAAGAAGAAATCCGCCAGGGCTTTCTGACCATTCAGGGAGGACACCGGGTGGGAATTGCAGGAAAAACCATTCTGGAAGGGAACAAAATCAAAAGTGTAAAATACATATCTTATATCAATCTTCGATTATCACATCAGATAAAGGGGTGTGCAGCGCCCATACTTCCCTATGTTATAAAAAACAAAAGAATATGCCACACACTGATTATTTCACCGCCCAGATGTGGGAAAACCACTCTTTTGCGGGATTTGATCCGTCAGGTCAGCAATGGCAGCAGCTATCTGGACGGCGTCTGTGTGGGCGTGGTGGACGAACGCTCGGAAATCGGGGGCTCTTATCAGGGAATTCCACAGAATGACCTGGGAATCCGCACCGATATTCTGGACTGCTGTCCCAAGGCAGAGGGCATGATGATGCTCATACGTTCCATGTCGCCGGAGGTGGTGGCTGTAGACGAGCTGGGAGATTACGAGGATATTCATGCCATTGAATCCGTGATTCACTGCGGCTGCAGACTGTTTGCCACAGTACACGGCAGTTCTATTGAAGACATTAAGAGAAAACCATTGCTGCAGCGCCTGATGCAGGAGAAAATCTTTGAACGGTATATTATTCTGCATTATGAGAAACGGGCAGGTGAAGTGAAAGCTATTTTTGATGAAAGGGGAACCAGTCTGTACGACTGCAAGAGAAGGCAGGGTATTCTATGCTGAAAATCGCAGGGGCTGTTCTGGTGATTTTTTCCTGTTCGGCTCTGGGGTACAGCAAAAGTATCCACATGACGAGAAGGCTGCAGCAGTTAAGAGAAATCGAAAAGATGGTGTTTTTGATTCTGGGAGAAATTACTTACAGAAGGGAAGCGCTGCCGGAGGCATTAGGTACGGTGGCTTACAGGCTGCCAGAGCCTTTGGCCGGCTTTTTAAAGGAGGTGTCTGAGGCTGCGGGGCAGTATCAGGGGGCGTGCTTTCAGGAAATTTTCAGAGAAAAGGCAAAAACGTATCTGAGCGGCACAGCGCTGTGTCCAAAGGACCTGGAAGAATTTTTGCAGTTGGGAGCATATCTGGGATATCTGGATATTACCATGCAGAAAAATACCATTACTTTGTACCTGGAACAGTTAAAAAGGGAGATGGAAAACCTGCAGCGGGAAATGCCTGCAAAGCAGAAGCTGTACCGGAGCATGGGAGCATTGGGAGGAATTTTTCTGGCAATTATGCTGCTTTGAAAATTATGCAGGGGGAGAGATGCCATGGAAGTGAGTTTATTATTCAAAATCGGTGCAGTAGGCATTCTGGTGTCTGTCCTGTGTCAGATACTGAAGCACAGCCAGAGGGAGGAGCTGGCCTTTCTCACCAGTCTGACCGGTCTTTTGCTGGTGTTGTTCTGGGTGCTGCCCTATATTTATGACCTTTTTCGCACCATAGAAGACTTATTTGCGCTGTAGGGAGGGAAATGCATGGAAGTTTTGAAGGTTGTTATGCTGGGGATGACAGGCATGCTTCTGGGAATTCTTTTAAAAGGCACAAGACCGGAGTATTCCGTGTATTTAAGCCTGGCTGCGGGAATCTGCATTTTTTCTTATATGACAGGGAAGCTGTCCTATCTGTTTTCTTCTGTACTGAAAATTCAGGAATATCTGCCGGTGGACGCACAATATCTGGAAACACTGCTGAAAATGATAGGAATTACCTATGTCAGTGAATTTGCAGCCGGAATCTGCAAAGATGCGGGGTATGGAGCCATTGCCTCTCAGATAGATATTTTTGCAAGGCTGTATATTATGGTATTGTCCATGCCGGTGCTGCTGGCGCTGATGGAAACCATTCACAGCTTTCTGGCATGAACCGGGCCGGGAAAAAACCAAGGATAAAGAGAGGGACATGCTCCGTGTGGAGAAAAAAACTGCTTCTGGCGGGAATCTGCCTGTGCGTAGGTTGGAACCTTTCCGGAAAAGAAGTTTTTGCAGCAGCGGAACAGGAGGAGCAGAAAGGGGAAGAAGAACTTTCTGAGAAACAGCAGGAAGCCCAGGAAAAACTTTTGGAAGGGCTGGAATTGGGACAAATGCAGGAGGCGGTCAATGAACTTCTGGGAGAGGAAACCTTCAACATTAGGGAAAGTCTGGCTTCCGTTCTGAAAGAAGGGCGGCTGTTTAGCAAAGAGGGAGTGAAAGAAATCGGGAAAGCTTTTTTGAAAAGTCATTTGTCTGTACAGAAGCAGACAGTAGTGCAGATTTTACTTCTGGTGCTTGCGGCCTCTCTGTTTTCTAATTTTGCCAATGCCTTTGGGAAGGGGCAGACCGGGGAAGTCAGCTTTTATGTGGTGTATCTGCTGCTTTTGGTGCTTCTTATTCATACCTTTGGCAGTATGGGAGAGGAACTTTCAAAAAGTCTGCAAGGGTTTGTCCTTTTTATGAAAGCACTGATTCCATCCTATTTTCTGGCAGTCACTGCCGCTGCAGGTTCTGCCAGCGCCATGGTGTTTTACGAAACCGTGCTGCTGGTCATTTATCTGGTACAGGCCGTGCTGCTGAAGCTGATTCTTCCGGGAATCCATGCCTATGTACTCATATCCATGATTAATTTCATCCACAAAGAGGAACTGCTTTCCCGCATGGCAGAACTCTTCAAAACTTTGCTGGAATGGGGGCTGAATGGCTGTACGGCTTTTGTTATCGGCATGCAGGTGATACAAAATATGATAAGCCCGGCAGTGGATTCCCTGAAAAGGGATATGCTGGGGAAAGCGGCAGCAGCTATTCCCGGTGTGGGAAATGCCATAGATGGTGTGACAGAGGTGGCCCTTGGCACAGCCGTGTTAATCCGAAATTCTCTGGGGGTTCTGGGCATGGCCGTGCTGCTGCTGTTGGGGCTGGTTCCTCTGGTGAGACTTGGCATTTCCACCCTGTTATATAAACTTTTGGCAGCCTTGGTGCAGCCGGTGTCCGATAAGAGGATGACCGGCTGCCTGCAGGCTATGGGGGATGGCTGCAGACTGCTTTTGCGGATGCTGTTTACAGCGGAACTGATGCTGTTGATTACCATAGCTGTTTTGACGGTTTCTTTTGCAAATCATTAGCAGGGCAAAAGCCCGGAGAGAGGGTGAAACATGGAAGCGCTGTATGCCTGGCTGGAAAGTCTGATTTGTTATTTTATTCTGCTTTTTGCAGTGATGAATTGTCTGCCTGACAACAGCTATAGAAAATACATTCAGTACTACATGGGGCTGCTGCTCATTCTGGTGGTGTTATCGCCCCTTTTGCATTTATCTGGTATGGAAGGGCAGATAGCTGCTTATACAAAAGAATTCCAGGAGGAAGCACAGGAATGGGAAGAAAAAGCAGAAACCTGGGAAAGGGAGTGGCAGGAGGAGGCAGGGATTATCGAGGGGCAGGAGGTAGTGCCATGAAAGCATGGAAAGATATGATGAAGAAAGAAAATCTGGTGGTGCTTCTTATCCTGGGACTGCTTTTGCTGGTACTGGCCCTTCCCACGGAAAAGACAGACCGGCAAAATGCCAAAAAGGAGGTGGAAACCGCACAGACAGGTACGGCAGAAAACTGGCAGCAGGAAATGGAAAGACAGCTGCAGGAGATACTGGAACAAGTGGAAGGTGTGGGAGAAACCAGGGTCTTTCTCACTTGCCAAAGCAGCAGCAGGAAAATCGTAGAAAAGGACGAAACGGAAACGGTGTATGAAAAGGATGCAAAGGGCACGCAACAGCCTTATGTGGCTTCTGAGGAATACCCCCGGGTAACCGGTGTCCTCATTGTGGCAAAGGGTGGGGGAAATCCTGTGGTTGTGGGGAATATTCAGGCGGCAGTCGAGGCATTATTTCAGGTAGAACCCCATAAAATTAAAGTAATGAAAATGAATTAGAGGAGAATGTGCATGAAAAAAATCTTCAGGAAAAATCAGGTTATCATTACAGCCCTGGCAATCATGATTGCTGTGGCAGGGTACATCAATTATTCAGATAATCATCTGGGTATTGATAAGACGCTGAAGAAGAGTGACGCAGACACTGCCGAGACCTCCGCTGCGGATACAGACGGAATCGTAGAGGAAATCGAAAGTCTGGATTATGATATCACAGACGAGAGCGCCCTTTTAGAGGAAAACAGCAAAGCAGCAGAAGGGGAAGAGGTGCAGCCAAAGGAAGGGGAAGAAAAAGAAACGGCCAGTGCGGAAGGAGAGACAGACGTGCAGACAGAAACTCCGGGAGAAGCTGTGCTGACAGGGGCTTCCGGCTTTGTGGCAGAGGCCAAGGTCAGCAGAGAGCAGGTGCGCTCGGCCAATAAGGAAACCCTTCTGGAAATCATTAATAATGAGAACCTGGGAGAAGAACAGAAGCAGGAGGCTGTAAATTCTATGGTGAACATGACCAATCTGGCAGAGCAGGAATCCGCAGCAGAACTTCTTTTAGATGCCCAGGGCTTTGCAGATGTGGTGGTAAATCTGACGGGAGACAGTGCGGATGTCATTGTGCCTCAGGAATATATGGAGGATGCCAAAAGAGCCCAGATAGAGGATATTGTGAAGCGCAAAACCAGCGTGGCGGCAGAAAATATTGTTATCACACCATTGGATGGGGGAACACAGGAAAATGAATAGTTGTGCATAAAGCCCCTTGACACACATTTCAACGTATACTAAAATAGCGTCAGTGTGCTATATGAGAGAAGGAGGGCCAAACGTGGCTGACTATACCAAAGAAATTACAAAAAGACGTACATTTGCAATTATTTCCCATCCGGATGCCGGTAAAACAACCCTTACCGAGAAGTTTCTTCTTTACGGAGGGGCTATTAATCTTGCGGGAAGTGTAAAGGGCAAGGCAACGGCCCGCCATGCGGTTTCTGACTGGATGGAAATAGAAAAGGAAAGAGGTATTTCCGTAACCTCTTCTGTATTGCAGTTTAATTATGATGGCTATTGCATCAACATATTGGATACTCCCGGACACCAGGACTTCTCAGAGGATACCTATCGTACTCTGATGGCGGCGGATTCAGCGGTTATGGTAATTGATGCTTCCAAAGGTGTGGAGGCCCAGACCAGAAAGCTGTTTAAAGTCTGCGCAATGCGCCATATTCCTATTTTTACGTTTATCAACAAACTGGACAGAGATGCAAACGACACCTTTGACCTTTTAGATGACATTGAGAAGGAACTTGGAATCCCTACCTGTCCGGTGAACTGGCCTATTGGTTCCGGCAAGAAGTTCCGCGGCGTATACGACAGGGAGACCGGGAAAGTCCTTACTTTTTCCGATACCATGAAGGGAACAAAAGAGGGAATTGAGGAGGAAATCGGCATTGACGAGGCCCGTCTTGACGAGGTCTTAGACCCGGAGCAGAAAGAGCAGCTTTTAGAGGAAATCGAACTTTTAGACGGTGCCAGTGCGGAGTTTGACCAGAAACTGGTGGATGAAGGAAAACTTTCTCCGGTATGCTTTGGTTCTGCGCTTACCAATTTTGGTGTGGAAACCTTTTTGAAGCATTTCCTGAAAATGACTTCCAGTCCCCTGCCGAGAAAAGCAGACATCGGAGAAATCGACCCCATGAAGGAGGATTTTTCTGCGTTTGTCTTTAAAATTCAGGCCAACATGAATAAAAACCACAGGGACAGAATTGCGTTTATGCGCATCTGCTCCGGTAAGTTTGAGGCTTCCAAAGAAGTGTTCCATGTCCAGGGCAATAAGAAAATGCGCCTTTCCCAGCCGCAGCAGATGATGGCGCAGGACCGTCATGTGGTGGAAGAGGCTTATGCAGGAGATATTATCGGTGTCTTTGACCCTGGTATTTTCTCTATTGGAGATACGGTATGCTCACCGGGGAAAAAATTCCAGTACGAGGGTATTCCTACCTTTGCGCCTGAGCATTTTGCCAGAGTCCGTTTGCTGGACAGCATGAAGAGAAAGCAGTTTGTAAAGGGAATCAACCAGATTGCCCAGGAAGGTGCCATTCAGATTTTCCAGGAAATCATGGGCGGTATGGAAGAAATCATTGTAGGCGTAGTAGGCGTCCTGCAGTTTGACGTTTTGAAATACCGTCTGGAAAACGAGTACAATGTAGACATTCGTCTGGAAAACCTGCCTTACGAGCATATCCGCTGGATTGAGAACAAGGAAGAGGTGGACGTAAAAGCCCTCACCGGAACTTCGGACATGAAGAAGGTGATGGATATGAAGGGAAATCCGCTTCTGCTGTTTATCAACAGCTGGAGTATCGGCATGACCCTGGACAGAAACGAAGGCCTTGTGCTGGCGGAATTTTCCAGAAATTAAGAAAAGAAGTGAGAAAAAGCGGTTTTTTACGGGAAAAGTAAAAAACCGCTTTTCATTTTTGCAGGGATTTGGTATAATAAAAAGCAGGATATTTCCTATAGGAGGTTTGAAAAATGGCGGAAGACAGAAACAGATATAAAATACATGACAATGGTTCTCTTGGGGAAGTACAGATTGCAGATGAGGTAGTAGCGATTATTGCAGGACTGGCAGCGACAGAAGTGGAAGGTGTCGGTTCCATGGCTGGAAATATTACAAACGAACTGGTTGGAAAACTGGGTATGAAAAACCTTTCCAGAGGTGTGAAGGTAGATGTTCTGGAAGATGTAGTCTGTGTGGATTTGGCCCTGAATATTGAGTATGGATACAATATTTTAGAGACCAGCAAGAAGGTACAGGAGAGAGTAAAAACTGCCATTGAAAACATGACAGGACTGACTGTTTCCGATGTCAACGTGCGGATTGCAAGCGTTGAAATTGACAAGACTAAATAGTTCATTGACAAGTGAAAAAGCAAAAAGCGGGAGATAAGGTGTCTTTTTCAGAGGCACCTTATTTTAAACTACAGCAGAAAAAGACAATACGGAGGAATATATGGGAAGACGAGAAATGCGGGAGCATATTTTTAAGCTGCTTTTTTTAAACGAATTTAACGGAACAGAGGAAATGCCGCAGCAGATACAGCTGTATTTTGACGGCTTAGAGGACTTAAATCCGGTAGAGCAGGCTTATATGGAAAATAAGTATGCCAAAATTACAGAGCGCCTGGAAGAACTGGACAGTATTCTCAATGAAAAGAGTGCAGGCTGGAAGACCAAACGAATGAGCAAGGTGGATTTGAATATTCTGCGTCTGGCAGTATATGAGATGAAATATGACGAGGATGTTCCTGTAAAGGTTGCGATTAATGAAGCAATAGAAATCAGCAAAAGCTTCGGCGGGGAGGATTCTGCTTCTTTTGTAAACGGAGTTTTAGGAAAAATTGCAAGGGAAAGTTTATGAACAGTATTTATTCCGTAGGACAGGTAAATAATTATATCAGAACCATGTTTGACCAGGATTTTATGCTGAATAAAATCTACATCAAAGGCGAGGTTTCCAACTGTAAGTACCATACCTCCGGACATATTTATTTTTCCCTGAAAGATGAAAGCGGCACAATTTCCTGCGTCATGTTTGCGGGCCAGCGGAAAGGTCTGGGCTTTGCCATGAAAAACGGGGATAAGGTGGTGGCCGGCGGCAGCGTCAGCGTTTACGAAAGAGACGGTAAGTACCAGCTCTATGCCAGAGAAATCACCCTGGAGGGCGCCGGACTTTTGTACGAGCGGTTTCTGGCAATGAAAAAGGAACTGGAAGAAATGGGAATGTTTGCGCCGGAATACAAACAGCCCATTCCTGTCTGGGCAAAAAAAGTAGGCATAGTGACTGCGCCCACAGGGGCGGCAGTGCAGGATATCCGCACCGTGGCAGGCAGGAGAAATCCCTATGTGCAGCTGATTCTCTACCCGGCTCTGGTGCAGGGCGAGGGCGCAAAGGAAAGCATTGTAAGAGGTATCGAAGTCCTGGATGATTACGGTGTAGACGTGATTATTGTGGGAAGAGGCGGCGGTTCTATTGAAGATTTGTGGGCTTTTAATGAGGAAGAAGTGGCAAGGGCCATTTTCAACTGCCGAACCCCTATTATCTCTGCGGTAGGACATGAAACGGATACCACCATTGCGGACTTCGCAGCAGATTTGCGGGCTCCTACGCCTTCCGCGGCGGCGGAGCTGGCTGTGGCAGATGTGCGCGTGCTTTTCAACCAGCTTTTAAGTGCAAAACAGAAACTGATGCAGACCATGGACAACCAGATGTTTTGGATGCGCCAGAGAGTGGAGAAGTACGGGACAAAGCTGGAATATTTAAGTCCGGCAAGACAGATACAGGAAAAACGCACCCGGCTTTTGCAGGCAGAAGACCGGATGTACAGCGCTATGGAAAATCAGATTTTCCGCGCCCGTCAGAATCTGGGAATTTATATTGAACGCATGAAGGGCTTATCGCCCCTGGATAAACTGAAGCAGGGATTTTCTTATGTGGAAAATGGAAAAGGTCATGCAGTTACCCACGTTTCACAGGTAACAGGAGGCGAAGTGCTGCAGATTCAGGTGACAGACGGAAGAATTCAGGCCAAAGTGCTTGGTACGAAACAGGAGGAGAGAGGAGTTTGAAATGGCAGAGACAGAGAACAGAAACCAGGAAATGACCATGGAAGAAGCTCTGAAGGAATTAGACGGGATTGTAGAACGTCTGGAGAGCAGAGAGATTTCCCTGGAGGACTCCTTTGCTTTATATCAGAAAGGGATGGAACTGCTGCGGCAGTGCGGCAGCAAAATTGACACTGTTGAGAAAAAAATGCTCAAACTGAATGAAGATGGTGAGTTAAGTGAATTTTAAAGAAGAACTGAAACAGAAAACAGCCCGGGCAGAACAGGTGATTGCTTCTTTTCTGCCAAAAGAAGAGGGCTTTGCAAAGCATATGGCAGAAGCAATGAACTACAGCATGCGGGCAGGCGGAAAGCGGCTGCGGCCTGTGTTTATGGCAGAAATGTATGAGCTTCTGGGGGGAACGGGAGAAGTTATCCGTCCCTTTATGGCGGCTATGGAGATGATTCACACCCATTCTCTGATTCATGATGACCTTCCGGCTCTTGACAATGATGAATACAGGAGAGGGAAGAAAACCACCCATGTGGTGTTCGGTGAGTCGGCGGCTATTCTGGCAGGAGACGCTCTTTTAAACTATGCTTATGAGACCGCTTTTCGCGCCTTTGACCTGGCAAAAGGAGAGAAGGAACTTCGCCGGACAGCCAGGGCTTTGGAGATTCTGGGAGAAAAAACGGGAATCAAGGGCATGTTGGGAGGACAGGGAGCAGACGTGGAAAATGACGGTAAGCCGCTCTCAAAGGATATGCTGGATTTTATTTATGAAAATAAGACTTCTGCGCTGATTGAGGCTTCGCTTATGATTGGAGCGGTGCTGGCCGGAACAGAGGATATGGTAAAAATAGAGAAAATCGGCAGCTGCATTGGTCTGGCTTTTCAGATTCAGGACGATATTCTGGATGTGACAAGCAGCCGGGAAGAACTGGGAAAACCAGTGGGCAGTGACGCCAAAAACAACAAGACCACATATGTGACCTTAGAAGGAATTGAAAAAGCGGGAGAGGAAGTAAAGCGTCGGACAGAAATGGCTATAGAGCTTCTCGATGACCTTCCGGGAGAAAAGGAATTTTTGAAGGAGCTGTTTCTTTCTCTTTGCACCCGCAGAAAATAGAGGTGCACGATACATGTTATTAGAAACCATAAAAAAGGCAAATGATATTAAGAAAATACCGCCGGATAAATTTCCGCAGTTAGCGGAGGAAATCCGGGCTTTTCTGTTGGATCATGTCAGCCGTACAGGGGGACATTTAGCTTCCAATCTGGGGGCTGTGGAGCTTACCATGGCGCTGCATTATGTGTTTTGTCTGCCGGCGGATAAGATTATATGGGATGTGGGACACCAGTCCTATACCCATAAAATTCTTACGGGCAGACAGGAAGGGTTTGACAGTCTTCGGACTTTGGGCGGTATGAGCGGCTTTCCAAAACGCAGCGAAAGCCCCTGTGATGCTTATGACACGGGGCATAGTTCCACGTCCATTTCTGCAGGCGTGGGATATGTCTGTGCCAGAGATTTAAAGGGAGAGGACTACCATGTGATTTCCGTCATCGGAGACGGCGCGCTCACGGGAGGTATGGCCTATGAAGCAATCAATAATGCTTCTGCGCTGAAGAAGAACTTCATTATTGTTTTAAATGACAACGAAATGTCTATTTCCGAAAATGTAGGGGGCATTTCCAGTTATTTGAGCAATATGAGAACCACAGAGGGATATTTTGAATTGAAAGCAGGCGTAAAGAACAGCCTGAATAAAATTCCGGGACTTGGCCCTGCGGCTATTAAACAGATTCATAAGACGAAGGACAGCCTTAAGAGACTGATGATTCCGGGTATGTTTTTCGAAGACATGGGGCTGACCTATCTGGGTCCCATCAATGGTCATGACTGTAACCGGATGATTCAGGTGTTCCAGGAGGCAAAAAGAGTCTCCGGGCCGGTGCTGGTACATGTGAAAACAGAAAAAGGAAGAGGCTATGAGCCTGCTATGCGCCACCCTGCCAGATTCCACGGCACGGCGGCTTTTGACCTGGAGCATGGAATTCCCTTAAACAATAATGGGAAAGCCAATTATACAGATATTTTTTCCACGGTTATGCGGAAATTCGGCGACAGAGAAGAAAAGGTGGTGGCCGTAACGGCCGCCATGCCCGACGGAACAGGATTGAAACGGTTTCGTAATATGTTTCCGGATAGATTCTTTGACGTGGGAATTGCAGAGGAGCACGCCGTGACCTTTGCTGCCGGCCTGGCTCTTGGGGGAATGATTCCTGTGGTGGCGGTGTATTCTTCCTTTTTGCAGAGGGCGGTAGACCAGATTATTGAGGACGTATGCCTGCAGAATCTCCATGTGATTTTTGCAGTGGACCGGGCCGGACTTGTGGGCAGCGACGGGGAGACGCATCAGGGCTGTTTTGATTTAAGTTATCTGTCCATGATTCCCAATATGACAGTTATGGCGCCGAAAAATAAATGGGAGCTTTCCGATATGATGAAATTTGCGGTAAGCTATGACGGCCCTATTGCTGTGCGCTATCCCAGAGGAGAGGCCTATGACGGGCTGGAGGAGTTTCGGGAACCCATTGTAAGAGGGCGCAGTGAAATGATTTACCGGGGAAAAGGGATTGCCCTGCTGGCAGTGGGCAGTATGGTAAAAACAGCGGAGGCGGTAAGGAAAAAGCTGTTAGAGGACGGAGATAATCCCACCCTTGTCAACGCCAGATTTGTAAAACCGCTGGATAAAAAAATGCTGGACAGCCTGGCAAAAGACCATGAAGTTATCGTTACTATGGAAGAAAATGTAAAAAGCGGCGGCTTTGGAAGCGCAGTTGTGGAATATCTGCACACCGCGTACCCGGAAGTACAGGTGCTGTCTGCAGCACTTCCGGATGTTTTTATGGAGCATGGAAGTCCGGAGAAACTGAAGGAAAAAGCGGGAATCGATGCCGGTTCCATTTATAATCGGATAAAGGAGGCCAGATAGATGAAAGAGCGTCTGGATGTCCTGCTGGTGAAACGGGGACTGGCCGTTTCCCGTGAGAAAGCGAAAGCTGTCATTATGGCAGGAATTGTATATGTGGAAAATCAGAAAGAAGATAAAGCCGGAAGCATGTTTCCGGATACTGTAAAGATAGAAGTCCGGGGAAATACCTTAAAATACGTAAGCCGCGGCGGATTGAAACTGGAAAAAGCCATGACACATTTCGGTGTGACCCTGGATAAAAAGGTGTGCATGGATGTGGGTGCTTCCACGGGAGGATTTACAGACTGCATGCTGCAGAACGGAGCCGTGAAAGTCTATGCCATTGATGTAGGACATGGACAGCTGGACTGGAAACTGCGAAACGATGAGCGGGTGGTCTGCATGGAGAAAACCAACATCCGTTATGTGGTACCGGAGGATTTGCAGGAACCAGCAGATTTTTCTTCCATTGATGTGTCTTTTATTTCTCTTACCAAGGTACTGCTTCCTGTATATCATCTTTTGAAAGATGACGGAGAGGTTGTCTGCCTCATTAAGCCCCAGTTTGAGGCAGGAAGGGAAAAGGTAGGAAAAAAAGGAGTTGTCCGTGATCCGGCCGTGCACGAAGAAGTCATTGACAAAGTCATTGCTTATGCAAAGAGCATTGGATACGCAGTTCGTCATCTGGAGTTTTCTCCCATTAAAGGACCGGAGGGAAACATTGAATATCTGCTGCATATACAGAAACAGAAAGACGGATTACCGGAAAACCAAGAGGCAGATGTAAAGGGCGTTGTGGCAGCAGCCCATAAAGAGTTGGATAAATAAGTATGGATAAGTTTTATATTATTGCCAATAGTGAAAAAGACGAAGGATTAAAGGTGTCCAAAAGAGTGGCGGAATATCTGGAAAATAACGGAAAACACTGTGTGATTCAGCCTTCCAGCTTTTCTGTACGGGAGCCTTTTACCCATTATACGGATATCAGCACCATTCCCGAAGATGTGGAATGTGTCATTGTATTAGGAGGAGACGGAACCCTTCTCCAGGCGGCCAGAGACGTGGTCAGCCGCCAGATTCCCCTTTTGGGTGTGAATCTGGGAACCTTGGGATATCTGGCAGAGATTGACCGGGAATCCATAGAACCGGCTCTGAATCATCTCATGGCAGACGAATACACCATAGAACGACGCATGATGCTGTGGGGACAGGTATATCACCGGGGAAAGGCTGTGGCAGAAGATGTGGCGTTAAATGATATTGTGATTGGAAGAGAAGGGCCCCTGCGGGTTATCCGCTTTAATAATTACGTCAACGGAGAATTTCTCAATTCCTACACGGCAGACGGAATTATTGTCTCCACAGCCACGGGTTCTACAGGGTATAGCTTGTCTGCGGGAGGGCCCATTGTTTCTCCGGAGACGAATATTATGATTATGACACCTGTGGCGCCCCATACCCTGAACACCCGAAGCATTATTTTTCCGGCAGAGGATGAAATTGCCGTGGAAATCACCCAGGGCGCCAAGGAGGGGCAGGGAAAGGCCGTGGCTTCTTTTGACGGAGATACCAACATTTCCATGACTACAGGAGACCGGATTGTGATTCGCCGCTCTGCCAGTGACACCAGAATTATAAAAATCAGCAACATCAGCTTTTTAGAGGTGCTGCGTACTAAAATGAGAAATTAGGAGGAAGGACATGAAGATTGCCAGACATTCAAAGATTCTGGAACTGATTAATCAGTACGATATAGAAACACAGGAAGAACTGGCTGCACGGCTGCAGGCTGCAGGCTTTCGTGTGACGCAGGCCACAGTTTCCAGAGACATTCGGGAACTGAAGCTGATGAAAATTGCAAAGCCGGGCGGCGGCTCCAGATATAAGGTAATGACCTCCAAGGAAAACTCAGACAGCGAAAAATACATAAGGGTCTTAAGAGACGCCTTTTTGTCCATGGACATTGCCCAGAATATTCTGGTGATTAAGACTACCTCCGGTATGGCCAATGCCGCTGCGGCTGCTCTGGACCATATGGAATTTCAGGAAATTGTGGGGAGTCTGGCAGGAGACGATACCATTGCCTGCTTCTGCAAAAGCGCAGAAGAAACCATGGCACTTATGAGCAAAATCAGAAAGCTGATTCATGTGTACGAATAAGAAAACGGAGTAGGAAAAGATGTTAGTGCATTTACATGTTAAAAACCTGGCTTTAATTGAAGAGGCAGAGGTGGATTTTGAGGAAGGGCTGAACATTCTCACCGGAGAGACAGGCGCCGGAAAATCCATTCTCATGGGAGCGGTCAATCTGGCTCTGGGACAGAAAATGTCCAGAGAAATCATAAGAGAAGGCGCTTCTTACGCCCTGGTAGAGCTGGTATTTCAGGTGAGCCCTGACACAGAAGAGAAACTGCGGGAACTGGAGGTGTTCCCGGAAGACGGACAGGTCATTATAACCAGAAGAATTACAGAGAGCAGAAGCATGATTAAGGTCAACGGGGAAACCTGTACGGCTGCAGCCATAAAAAAGGCGGCATCTCTGCTTTTGGATGTTCACGGACAGCATGAACACCAGTCCCTTTTATACCCGGATAAACAGATGGAGATTCTGGATGAATATTCAGAGGCAGAGTCCGGGGAGAAAAAAGAGGCAGTGAAAATGCTTTACGGCGCCTACCGTCAGATCCGAAAAGAACTAGAGGGTTATCAGTTAGATCAAGAGCAGAGACGCAGAGAAATCAGCTTTCTGGAGTATGAAATTCAGGAAATCCAGAATGCGGAATTGAAAGACGGAGAAGACGAGGAACTGGAACATCTCTATCGGAAACTGGTAAACAGCAGGAAAATTACGGAAAATCTGGGAGGCGTATATCAGCTCACCGGATATGAGGAGGAGGGCAGCGGCACCCAGACCGGGCGGGCTCTTCAAAAACTGTCACAGATTTCGGATTTTGATGAAAGTCTGGAAAACTTATACCGCTCTTTGGAAGATATTGACAGCCTGCTCAATGACTTTAACCGGGAAGTGTCTGCCTATCTTTCGGAATTCCGGTTTTCTGAGGAAGAATTCCAGGAAACGGAAAACCGTCTGGATGGTATCAATCATTTAAAGGCGAAATATGGCCATACCATTCCCGAAATCCGTGCTTATCAGGAAGAAAAGGAAAGGGAACTGGAACGTCTCAGAAACTTTGAGGAAAGAAAAGGGCAGTTGGAAGGCGAACTGGAGCAAAAGAGGGAAGAACTGGAAAAAGCCAGCCGGGAACTGACCCAGGTGCGGAAAAGCTGGGCGAAAAAGCTGGAAAATCAGATTACAAAGGGACTGGAGGATTTGAATTTCCTGAATGTGGAGTTTGAAATCCGCTTTTCTCAAAAAGAGAAGTTTTCTCCTCAGGGAAAAGACAGCATTTGCTTTATGATTTCCACAAATCCGGGAGAACCTGTGCGGGAACTTTCCAAAGTGGTATCCGGCGGTGAGCTTTCCAGAATTATGCTGGCCATTAAGACGCTGCTGGCGGATAAAGATGACACGGAAACCTTGATTTTCGATGAAATAGATACCGGAATCAGCGGCAGGACAGCCCAGAAAGTGGCGGAAAAGATGGCGGTTATCAGCAGAAACCATCAGATTATCTGTATTACCCATCTGCCGCAGATTGCGTCCCAGGCCAATGCCCATTATCTCATTGAAAAGAATGTGGAAGAAAAGGGAACTACTACCAGAATCCGCGGCCTTTCTTATGAAGAGTCCGTGGAAGAACTGGCGCGTATGCTGGGCGGAGCAAAAATCACAGAGGCGGTTTTGCAAAATGCAGCAGAGATGAAAGATTTGGCACAGCAACAAAAAAATACAAGATTGAAATAGACGAAAGGTCACATACTAAAAAGGTACACTGCGGTGTATCTTTTTTTGTTTCTATACAGAAAGGTTGTGATTTTTTGTCAAAGAAACGTAATTATCGCCGGTTTCTTATCGTATTATTAGTAGCGGATATTTTCGCCGCAGGTGTGCTGGGATTTCGCCATCTGCAAAACAGTATTCCGAATACCGTGTATATTCATGCGGGACAGGAGGAAGAACTTTCCCGTGCGCTGGATTCTCCTTTGCTTACTTATCCGGATACGATTGACGTATCGGATCGGGGAAGCTACCGGATTTCCTGTTCCCTTCTTGGAATCCTTCCAATCAAAGAGGTTCAGGTGCAGACCATGGAAGAAAAAAGCGTTGCCGTGTGCGGTGTACCTGTGGGGCTTTACATGGAGACAGAGGGCGTTCTGGTGGTAGACACCGGGGAAATTCTGCAAAAAGACGGTATTTCCTGCAGACCTGCCGCAAATATTGCCAAAGCAGGGGATTATATTCTGGAGGTCAACGGCACGCCTATATCCGGAAAAAAAGAACTGATTCAGCAGATTCATGACAGTAAAGGAGAAGCCATGGAGCTGCTGGTAAACAGGGGAGGAGAAAAAATCCCCTTATCGCTGACGCCTGTACTGGCAGAGGATGACAGTTATAAGCTGGGTATCTGGGTGCGGGATAATACACAGGGAATCGGAACCATGACGTATGTAGACACAGAAGGAAAATTCGGCGCCCTGGGGCATGGTATCAGTGATATGGACACAGGAGAACTTCTGGACATAGAAGACGGAGAACTCTACCAGGCACAGATTATGTCGATTGTCAAAGGTGTAAAAGGCACACCGGGGGAACTCTCCGGCTACATTGAATACCAGAAGGACAGGAAAATCGGCACTATAGAAAAGAATACGGAAATCGGAATATTCGGCAGAGTGGAGCAGCCGGAAAAGCTGTGCTTAAAAGAGACGGAAATCGGCTATAAACAGGAAGTACAGGAGGGACGTGCAGAGCTTCTTACCTGTGTGGAAGGAGAGGTGAAATCTTATGAAATCCAGATAACCGACATTTACAGAGAGCGGGCAGATACCAACAAGGCCTTTGTTCTGCGCGTCACAGACCCGGAGCTTTTAGCTGCAACCGGCGGAATTGTTCAGGGAATGAGCGGCAGCCCCATTCTGCAGAACGGAAAACTGGTAGGCGCAGTAACCCATGTTTTTGTACAGGATTCTACCAAAGGATACGGAATTTTTATCGAGAATATGCTGTGGTAAGCTGGCGAAAGTAATGGAAAAAAACGAAAAAATGTCGAATAAATAGGAAAACTATCAGAATACAACATAAGTTGTAAGATGATTTAGCTTGATTCTGAAAAGAAGTGATAATATAATACTAATAGTCTTCAGATATGGCGATTCAAAAGGGCGCCCGTCATATGCTGGAGAATAGAGTTGTAACAAAACAGATGGAGGATGAGTAATGGAGAAGTTAAATGTCGCTATAGCAGATGACAATGAAAAAATGTTGGACTTATTGGGGAATCTTATTAACGAAGACAAAGAGCTGGAATTAGTAGGGCATGCTAATAACGGCGCCGAAATTTACGATATTATCAAAGAAAAAGAACCGGATGTTGTACTTTTAGATATTATCATGCCGAAAGTAGACGGGCTGACCGTTATGGAAAAAGTCAGCAAAGATACCAATTTGAAAAAACACCCGGCTTTTATTATTGTATCTGCTGTAGGACAAGAACAGATTACGGAGGACGCGTTTCAGCTGGGAGCAAATTACTATATCCTGAAGCCTTTTGATAATGACATGCTTTTATCCAGAATTAAGCATGTAAGACAGGCCAGGGACAACAGAAGACGGGATTTAAGAAAAGTGAATGCATATGAGAGTGACAGCAGTTATTATGAGAGAAACCTGGAGGCGGACGTTACCAATATTATTCATGAAATTGGTGTACCGGCCCATATTAAAGGTTACCAGTATTTGAGAGATGCCATTATTCTGTCTGTAAACGATATGGAAATGCTGAATTCAATTACGAAAATTCTCTATCCTACCATTGCAAAAAAACACCAGACCACACCCAGCAGAGTGGAGAGAGCCATACGCCATGCCATTGAGGTGGCCTGGAGCAGAGGGAAGATGGACACTATCGATGAACTGTTCGGCTATACTGTAAGTACGGGAAAAGGCAAGCCCACAAACTCCGAATTTATCGCCCTGATTGCCGACAAAATACGTCTGGAATACAGGAAATAAGTTGAAACAGAGGGGAAAAATAACTTTTCTTTGCATAAAAAATGGGGTATAATATGAATAAAGCTTTGATTTGCAAGGAGGGTGTTTCAGTGAAAAAAATATTATTTGTGGCATCAGAGGCAGTTCCGTTTATAAAAACAGGGGGATTAGCGGACGTAGTGGGAGCTTTGCCGAAATGCTTTGATAAAAATGAGTATGATGTGCGTGTGATTATTCCCAAATATTTATGCATGAAAGAAGAATACAAAAACCAGTTGCAGTATGTGACCCATTTTTACATGGATATTGGCTACAGACGGGAATATGTAGGGATTATGCAGCTGGTTCACGAAGGTATCCAGTATTATTTTATTGACAATGAATATTATTTCTCAGGCTATCAGCCATACGGAGACATTCGTTTTGATATTGAAAAATTTGCCTTTTTCTCAAAGGCAGCCCTGTCTATACTTCCGGTCATTGATTTCCGTCCGGACCTTATTCACTGCCACGACTGGCAGACAGGCCTCATTCCGGTATATTTAAAAGACAGTTTCCAGGGCGGTCCTTTCTATCAGGGCATTAAGACTGTTATGACCATACATAACCTGAAATTCCAGGGAACCTGGGATATTAAGACCATTCGGGAACTGACCGGTCTGCCGGCTTACTACTTTACACCGGATAAACTGGAAGCTTATAAAGACGCTAATTTGTTAAAAGGCGGACTGGTTTATGCCGATGCCATTACCACCGTCAGCAATACTTATGCAGAAGAGATTAAGACGGAGTTTTACGGAGAACATCTGGACGGCCTTTTAAGAGCCCGCGCCCATGATTTGCGGGGAATTGTAAACGGTATTGATTATGAAGAATACAATCCGGAAACAGATACATTTCTGGCGAAAAATTACAATGCCAAGAATTTCCGGAAAGAAAAAGTGAAAAATAAACTGGCCCTGCAAAAAGAACTGGGACTGCAGGAAGACCCCAAGGTAATGATGATTGGTGTGGTTTCCCGTCTCACAGACCAGAAGGGCTTTGATTTGGTAAATTATGTAATGGACGAGTTGTGCCAGGACAGTATCCAGCTGGTGGTTCTGGGAACCGGTGAAGAACGGTATGAAAACATGTTCCGTCATTTTGCATGGAAATATCAGGGAAAAGTATCTGCCAATATTTTCTATGACAACGGACTGTCACACAGAATTTATGCGTCCTGTGATGCGTTTTTGATGCCGTCCTTATTTGAACCCTGCGGCTTGAGCCAGCTTATGAGCCTTCGTTACGGTACGCTTCCCATTGTAAGAGAAACAGGAGGCTTAAAAGACACAGTGCAGCCGTACAATGAGTACGAAAGTACAGGTACAGGCTTCAGCTTTACAAATTACAATGCCCATGAAATGCTGGGCACGATTCGTTATGCGGAATCTGTTTACTATGATAAGAAGAGAGAATGGAACAAACTGGTAGACAGAGCCATGGCCAAGGATTTCTCCTGGGCAAGTTCTGCAAAACAATATGAAGAAATGTACAGCTGGTTAATCGGCGGCTGAGAATAGCAAAAGAATCCTGTTATAGAAAATGAGAATTCTGCCATACTAAGAATGTGAACAAAAAACATTCAGGAGGAAAATGCCATGACAGAAATCTCGGTACTTGATTTACAGAATCTGCGTCATTTAATCGGCGGCTTTGAAACTACCCACTGCAAAATGCAGGACTATGCCCATGAGGCACAGGACCCGCAGGTAAAACAGTTTTTCCAGAAATCCGCACAGTGTGCAATGGAAAGCAAGCAGCAGTTAATGCAGTTTTTACAGTAGCAGGAGGGAAAGAAAATGACAGATAAGACAATGGTAGCAGATACCCTGGCAGGAATTAACGGAGAACTGGTGCGCTATGGAGAAATGATTAGCCAGACAGAGAACCAGCAGTTGAAACAGGCGTTAAAACAAATGCGGAATCAGTGTGAAATGTCTCAGGAGGAAATCTATCAGATTGCCAGAGCCAAAAGTTATTACGTTCCGGCTGCGTGTGCAAAGCCGGAGGAAGTAGCCCATGTGCGTTCCGTACTGAGTCAGCCGGGAATGTAAAAGAGAAGAAAAACAAATTCGGGAAATAGACCGAAAAGGGAAAAGAGTCTGCTGCAGGACAGAGAAAAAGAGATGCTCTGTTTTGCAGGGACTCTTTTTCTGTTGTCATGAGAAAAGGGGAATGATACAATAGGAATATCAGAAATGGGGAGAAGGAATGTGCGATGGAGAAAAAAGCAGAAAGTTGTGTTTGCGGCAGAGAAGACAAATTCTATTATGGATTGATTTCCTCTTGACAGAACTTCTAAATGGGTTCATACTAAAAACACCTTTAAAACATTTTCTGAGTCTGTCACATTTAGTACATATCGAGAATATGGCTTCCTGTGACAGCTCCAACCTTTCAGTTTCAGACGGCATTCGCCGCAAAATCCACCTTATAAAAATAAAAGACAGGCAGGTGATTTCTGTGAAAAACAGTTGACAAGCAGGGAAAAGTGTACTATCATGAAATATATAAACGAACATAAGTTCGTGGTTTGAGAGCAGCAGGAAAAGGAGATTAAATATGGCACAGATGGTCAAAGAAGATAAATTAAAGGCTCTGGATGGAGCACTGGCACAGATTGAAAAGCAGTTTGGAAAAGGTTCTGTGATGAAACTGGGAGATTCCACAGACAATATGAATGTGGAAACCGTTCCTACAGGTGCGCTGAGTCTGGATATTGCCCTTGGTCTGGGCGGGATTCCAAAGGGAAGAATTGTAGAGGTTTACGGACCGGAGTCCAGTGGTAAGACAACCGTAGCTCTTCATATGGTAGCAGAGGTACAGAAAAGAGGAGGAATTGCAGGATTTATTGATGCGGAGCATGCTCTGGATCCTGCTTATGCAAAAAATATCGGAGTAGATATCGACAATTTATACATTTCCCAGCCGGACAATGGCGAGCAGGCTCTGGAAATTACAGAAACCATGGTGCGTTCCGGCGCTGTGGACATTATCATTGTGGACTCTGTAGCCGCACTTGTGCCAAAGGCAGAGATTGAAGGCGATATGGGAGATTCCCATGTGGGGCTTCAGGCACGTCTTATGTCACAGGCTTTGAGAAAGCTGACAGCTCATATCAGCAAATCCAACTGTATTGTTATTTTCATTAACCAGCTTCGTGAAAAAGTGGGTGTTATGTTTGGAAATCCGGAAGTTACTACGGGTGGACGTGCACTGAAATTCTATTCTTCTATCCGTATGGATGTGCGCAGAATTGAGACACTGAAACAGGGCGGAGAAATGGTAGGAAACCGAACCAGAATCAAAGTCGTAAAAAACAAGATTGCGCCTCCGTTTAAGGAAGCCGAATTTGACATTATGTTTGGAGAAGGAATTTCCAGAGAAGGGGATATTTTGGATTTGGCGGCTAATATCGGCGTAGTGAATAAAAGTGGTGCATGGTATGCTTATAATGACGGAAAAATTGGACAGGGACGTGAAAATGCCAAGAAATATTTAAAAGAAAATCCGGAAGTTTCCGAAGAAATCGAAAAGAAAGTGAGAGAATTCTATAGTCTGATTCCGAAAGAAGAAGGCGCGGAGGCGCAGAATGCAGACAGTACAAATACGGAGAAATCCGTAGAGGGTCTTCAGCCTGCAGAGCGTAATAAAGAAGATTAAGGAGGGGAACTTCCATGACGGTTACAGAGATAAAAGCTGTAACAAAACAGAAGTTTCAGGTGGAACTTGACGGGCAGGAGACCTTTGTTTTATACAGAGGTGAGTTGTCCCGCTATGGAATCGAAGAGGAGCGGGAACTTTCTCCGGAAGTATACCGGGAATTGGTGGAGGAGGTGCTCACAAAGAGGGCAAAGCTTCGAGCCATGCACCTTCTTCAGAAAATGGACCGGACAAAAGCAGATTTAAGAAGAAAACTGGAGCAGAGCGGTTATCCCGTCCAAGCCGTGGAAGCGGCTCTGGATTATGTGGAATCCTTCCACTATATTGACGATGCCCGCTATGCAGCCATGTATATAGAAAATCAAAAGAGCCGAAAAGGTATGGCGAGAATCCGCATGGAACTTGTACAAAAAGGCGTATCCTCAGGAATTATACAGCAGGCCTTTGAAGAAGCAGAGGAAAAGACAGATTCCAGGAGTGTCATCCGGCAGATGCTGGAGAAAAAACGAAGAGGGGAAGGCCCCTTGGAGGAAAAAGAGAAGCAGCGGTTATATGGCTTTTTTATGCGGAAAGGTTTTTCTTCTTCTGATATTTTGGCAGTTTTTCGCGAATTGTGAAATTACACAGAAATACGGTTTTTACTTCATGGTTTTCTGTTGACTTTTTTCAAAATTCAGTATAAAATTATACTGTTGTATCCGTACAATGAAAACTAAATAAGGAGGTGCTCCTGTGATAAGCTATGTAATAATTGCAATTGTTGCTGTAGCTGTTTCACTGCTGATTTCCATTCCGGTGACTGCAAATATTTCAGTGAAGAAAAAAGCGGAAAAAGATGCGGAAACTATCGGTACAGCGGAAGTGAAAGCAAGAAGCATTATAGATGAAGCATTGAAGACTGCTGAAACAAAAAAACGTGAAGCTCTCTTAGAAGCAAAAGAAGAAAATCTCCGAACCAAGAACGAGTTGGAAAAAGAGACAAAAGAGAGAAGAAACGAACTTCAGAAGTACGAAAAACGTGTTTTGTCGAAAGAAGAGGCTCTTGATAAGAAAGCAGATGCTTTGGAGAGAAGAGAAGCCGAGTACACAGCAAAGGAAGCAGAATTAAAGAAAAAAGAAAAGAAAGTCGATGAATTACAAGGACAGAGAGTACAGGAACTGGAAAGAATTTCAGGTCTGACCTCCGAACAGGCAAAAGATTATCTGTTGAAAACTGTTGAAGACGAAGTAAAAATTGACACCGCCAAGCTTTACAAAGAATTGGAAAGCAAGGCAAAAGAAGAAGCCGATAAAAAGGCGAAAGAGTATGTAGTAACTGCGATTCAGAAATGTGCAGCAGACCATGTGGCAGAAGCGACAATTTCTGTTGTACAGCTTCCGAGTGATGAGATGAAAGGTCGTATCATCGGACGTGAAGGACGAAACATCCGAACACTGGAGACGCTGACAGGTGTGGATTTGATTATTGATGACACTCCTGAGGCTGTGGTGTTATCCGGATTTGACCCTATCCGAAGAGAAGTAGCCCGAATTGCTCTGGAAAAATTGATTGTAGACGGACGTATTCATCCGGCAAGAATTGAAGAAATGGTTGAAAAGGCTCAAAGAGAAGTCGAATCTATGATGAGAGAAGAAGGAGAAGCAGCGGCACTGGAAGTTGGTGTCCATGGTATTCATCCGGAACTCATTCGTCTTCTGGGCCGCATGAAGTTCCGCTCCAGCTACGGACAGAATGCATTGAAACATTCTATCGAAGTGGCACAGCTGGCAGGTTTGCTGGCAGGCGAAGTAGGAACAGATATACGAATGGCGAAAAGAGCAGGTCTGCTCCATGACATTGGTAAGTCTATCGACCATGAGGTAGAAGGCTCCCATATTCAGATTGGTGCTGACTTATGTAGAAAATATAAAGAATCACAGATTGTGATTAATGCTGTAGAGTCCCATCACGGCGATGTGGAACCTACATCCCTGGTTGCCTGTATTGTACAGGCTGCAGACGCAATTTCTGCGGCAAGACCAGGTGCGAGAAGAGAAACTTTAGAAACTTATACCAACAGATTAAAACAGTTAGAAGACATTACAAACTCCTTTAAGGGAGTAGATAAATCTTTTGCTATTCAGGCAGGAAGGGAAATTCGTGTTATGGTAGTACCGGAGCATGTTACAGATGCGGATATGGTACTTTTGGCCAGAGACATTTCCAAACAGATTGAAGCAGAACTGGAATATCCGGGACAGATTAAAGTAAACGTAATCCGCGAATCAAGAGTTGTAGATTATGCCAAGTAATAAAATCGACTGAAACGATGAAAAAGAAAAGACCCCAAGGGAGAGTAATCCGGGGTCTTTTTTCTTTTGGGAAAACATAGACTGTAATGGGTGAAGAGAATGAAAAAATATAGTAAAATGTTTTCCATATTATATATGGCAGGGTTTGCAGCGGGAATTGTGTGCACGAATCTGCTTTTTGAGAAGACGGGCTATCAGAGCAGTCTTTTGTCCATATATCTGGCGGATGCAGTGCAGAAGGAGACAGAAAAGGCAGGTCTTTTCGGAGAATTGCTGGTAAGAAGAGGAGTCTTTTTTGGATTTGGAACCATTTGTGGTCTGACTGCGGTGGGAGTTCCGCTGGTTGCCATGAGTCTTATCTGGTTTGGATTTCTGGCGGGAAGTCTTATGACAACATTTTTGCTGGATTACGGTATTCGGGGAATTTTCCTGGGAATTATATCCTTTGTGCCCCAGATGTTTTTTTATGTTCCGGGTTGGTTGATTTTTTTCTTTTCTGTAATACAGATGAGTCAGAAATTTTGGGGAAACCGGAAAAGAGAGTCGGCAGACTATCGGGCCTATTTCTTTTTTCTTTCCTTGGCAGCCGTGTGCCTGCTTTTGGGAATCTGGCAGGAAAGTTATGTTAATCAAAATCTTTTAAACTATATTTGGAAAAAATGGGTTTGAGTTCATAAAAAATTAATATTTAGCAACTTACCACATGTGGTATTTGAGTAAAAATAATCGTTCGATATGTTGTGTAAAAGGGGAAAACCTTTTAAAAACAGGGATTTTTGCTAAATTAAGGTTTGATTTTTGTGTGATATATGATATATAATCAAACTATGCCTACAGAAGGGGAATGAAATATGAAGTGCGAAATAGAAGAGTTTATTGGCTATTTACATAATACCAGAGGCACTTCCAAAAATACAGAAGTTTCATATGAACGTGATTTGAAAAAGCTGGAGCGTTTTTTGACAGAGGAGAAAATAGAGAGTGTAGAGCAAGTCAATGCCACACTTTTGAACTCTTATGTTATGTACATGGAGAGAAAGAATTTTGCAGCGTCATCTATTTCCAGAAGTATTGCTTCTATCAGAGCGTTTTTTCATTTTTTATGTCAGACAAGAAGCTGGAAAGAAAATCCGGCTGAGCATTTGAAAGCACCGAAGATAGAGAAAAAAATGCCTGGTATTCTCACGATAGATGAAGTGGATTTGCTTTTGAAGCAGCCGCGGGAAAACACGGCAAAGGGAATCCGGGACAGAGCTATGCTGGAACTTTTGTATGCCACTGGTATCAGAGTAAGTGAATTAATCAGCCTTACCTTAAAAGATATTAATTTGAAACTGGGATATATTACCTGCAGCAGCGGGGAGAAGGAGCGAGTGATTCCATTTGGAAGTGCTGCGAAAAGGTCTGTGGAACATTATATGGAAGGGGCCAGGGCAGAACTTTTAGGTTCTCAGGAAAGTGAAATGTTGTTTTTAAACTGTTCCGGGAAATCTATGAGCCGTCAGGGGTTCTGGAAGGTACTGAAAAGCTATGCGGAGGCAGCAGGTATTCAGCAGGACATTACACCTCATACCCTGCGCCATTCTTTTGCCGCCCATCTGGTACAGAATGGTGCGGATTTAAAAAGTGTTCAGGAAATGATGGGACATTCAGACATTTCCACCACCCAGATTTACATGAATATGAACATGAATAAGATTCGGGATGTGTATATGAAAGCGCACCCCAGAAGATAAAAAGCAAGAAAAAGCCCTTTGGGGTATGCCAAGAGAAAGGTATACGCTCAAAGGGTTTTGTTTTGTACGGATATCAGCAGAGTTCTGCAATGGTATAGATGAGTTTTTCGGTATCTTCCCAGCCAAGGCAGGGGTCTGTGATAGATTTGCCGTAAACGTGGTCAGGACCGATTTTCTGGCTTCCTTCTACCAGGTAACTTTCAATCATAACGCCTTTTACCAGATTACGGATATCCGGGGAGACCAGACGACTGTGGAGTACTTCTTTTACAATGCGAATCTGCTCCTTGAATTTTTTGCCGGAGTTGGAGTGGTTGGCATCAATGATGGCAGCAGGATTTGCCAAGTCTTTTTCCCGGTACATATCCAGAAGACGCTGCAAATCTTCGTAATGATAGTTGGGAATCGTATTGCCATGTTTGCTGACGGCGCCTCTTAAAATGGTGTGGGTCAGAGGATTTCCCTCAGTAGCCACTTCCCAGCCTCTGGAGATAAAATCGTGTCCGGCTTGTGCTGCAATCACAGAATTTATCATAACGGAGAAATCACCGCTGGTAGGGTTTTTCATACCTGCCGGAATGTCCAGGCCGCTGACCATAAGGCGGTGCTCCTGATTTTCTACAGAACGGGCGCCGATGGCAACGTAGGAAAGTAGGTCAGAAAGATAATGCCAGTTATCGGGATAAAGCATTTCGTCAGCGGAAGTCAGACCTGTTTCGGCAAGAGAACGCAGGTGCATTCTGCGAATAGCCAGAATACCGGCCAGAACGTCAGGCTTAGCTTCCGGGTCAGGCTGATGCAGCATGCCTTTATAGCCCTCGCCTGTGGTGCGCGGTTTGTTGGTATAAATACGGGGTACCAGTACCACACGTTCTTTTACTTTTTCCTGCAGACGGGCCAGGCGGTTGGTGTATTCGCAGACAGATTCCTCGTTGTCTGCAGAGCAGGGACCTACAATGACAAGAAATTTGTCTGATTTTCCGGTGAAAATATCCTGAATCATGGTATCACGGATGGCTTTCGCTTTTTTTAATTTTTCGGGTACCGGAATTTGTTCTTTGACTTCATCCGGGGTGGGGAGTTGTTTGATGAATGAAAAACTCATGGCAGTCTCCTTTGTATTTCGTAATCAATATTCTTCAAAACCAAATTATAATACAAGAAAACAGTATTGTCGATAGTTTTGCACAAAATACTTCAAAACTTTAAAGCGATTATGTGTGAAAATAATCGCGAAGAAAATAAACAGACAAAAGTGTGGACAAAAGTTCGCTGACAATCAGTCCCCAAAGGTATCCGATAATGCCGTATTTTGGAATGACCAGGCAGACAAATGCCAGACGGACTCCAAGCCCCAGGGTATTCAGCAGGAAACTTTGGTTTACCAGCCCCAGACCATTTAAAATGCCGCCCAGGGTACCGGAGAGGTACAGGCAGGGACAGATAAAGGACAGGATTTTGATAAAGGTTCCGGCAAACTCGCTTTTGAAAAGAAGCAGCCCCAGGAAATTGCCTGCAAAATAGAAAAAGGCAGTAGACGCTGCCCCTAAAAGCAGACAGTATTTCATAGAAAGAAAGATACTGCGCCGGATGTGGTTGCGGTTGCCAACAGCCTGCTGCTCGGCTACAGAGGGAAGCAAAACCGTAGAAACGGCGTTGGTAATAGCAGAGGGAAAGAGTATCAGCGGCAGAGCCATTCCGGTGAGAGTCCCATAGACAGAAAGGGCAGAGGCATTGTCCAGTCCATACAGCCTAAGATGTCCGGGGATGAGCACAGACTCGATACTGTGCAGCAGATTGACTAAAAGCCGGTTGCAGGTCAGAGGAAAGGAGAGACAGACAATGGCTTTTATATCTGCAAAAGGCGATTTCATAAAGCGCAAAGAATATTGCTGTTTCTTATAATCCAAAAGAATAAAAAATCCGGAGAACACCATGGAGGCCAGTTCTCCGCCCAGAAGTCCGCTGACAGCCAGGGCGGGTGTAGGGGAAATTCCTTGTTCTGTCTGAATAAGAAAAAGAAGATAGGAAGTGCCAATACGAGCGCACTGTTCCAGAAGCTGCGCAGCAGCCGGAACGGCCAGTTTTTTCCGGGCAAAGCAGTAGCCGTTGACACAGGCATGAAAAGTTCCCATGGGAATGGAAAGAGCCATGATTTTTAAAAGGGGAGTACAGCTTTCTTCCAAGAGAATGTGCACTGCAAACCAGGAGGCATGACGGTACAGGAAAAAAGAGGACAGCAATGCAATCAAAACGGACAGGAAGGTGGAAAGGAGAAAAATATCTCTGGCTCCCTGCTCGTCTTTTAAGGCAGCTCTTGCGGCTGTAAATCTGGAGATTGCGGTCTGAATCCCTCCTACAGAGAGGGCAAAACACAGGGTATGGATGGGGAAAATAAGCTGGTAGATTCCCATGCCCTGCGCACCAATCACCTGGGAGAGGAATATTCTATAAATAAATCCCAGAATTTTTGTCAGGAATCCGGAGAGGGTTAAGAGCAGGGTTCCTTTTAAAAGCAGATGCCTGTCGTTCATAGTTTCACCGATTTTTCCTTTTTCCTAAATATATTCCCAAAAGGTGCTTGACAGAACAGAGGAAAGGTGATATTCTACTTCCAGATTAGAAATCCGACTAAAATAGTAGGAATTGAAAAGAGGCGATAAATTGAAACTTTCCACAAAGGGCAGGTATGGTCTGCGGGCGATGATTGACCTGGCGCTGTATAGTGATGAAGAGGCAGTGTCCATACAAAGTATTTCTGCCAGACAGAACATTTCCGACAATTATCTGGAACAGCTTGTGCGCAAGCTGAAGAAAGAGGGACTGGTGGTCAGCGTCCGGGGAGCCCAGGGTGGTTACAGACTGGCAAAGCCGGCAGATGAAATTTCGGTAGGAGATGTGCTAAGAGCTTTGGAGGGCAGCCTGGAGGCAGTTTCCTGCGGCGAGGGAAATAACCTTCACTGTCAGGGAGAAGACTTATGCGTGACCCGGTATGTCTGGCAGAGAATTAATCGAAGTATTCAGGAAACAGTGGATTCCATTATGATAAGCCAACTGGTAGAAGAAAGCCGCAAGGTGCGGGAAAAAGGACAAATTAAAGTGCAAAAATGTGATTAATAGGAGATGAAGATTATGAAGACGAGAATTTATCTGGATAATGCAGCAACTACAAAGACTTCTAAAGAAGTAGTAGATGCCATGCTTCCTTATTTTACAGAGGATTACGGAAATCCTTCCAGTATTTACGAAATTGGACAGAGAAGTAAAGAGGCTATTACAAAGGCCCGTGAGCAGATTGCACAGGTGATTGGCGCAAAAACGGAAGAAATTTATTTTACCGCAGGCGGCAGTGAGTCTGACAACTGGGCGTTAAAGGCGGCTTTTGAAGCATATTCAGGCAAGGGCAATCACATCATTACTACGAAAATTGAGCACCATGCGATTTTGCATACCTGCGAATATCTGGAAAAACAGGGCGCCAGAATCACCTACCTGGATGTAGATGAAAACGGTCTGGTAGATTTGGAGGAACTGCAGAAAGCCATCTGTCCAGAAACAATTCTGATTTCTGTTATGTTTGCCAACAATGAAATCGGAACCATTGAGCCGGTGAAGGAAATCGGTATGATTGCAAAAGAACATGGGGTACTTTTCCATACCGACGCAGTACAGGCATTTGGTCAGGTTCCCATTGATGTAAACGAGATGAACATTGATATGTTAAGTTCCAGTGCCCATAAGATTAACGGACCCAAGGGAATCGGCTTTCTCTATATCCGCAAGGGCGTGAAAATCCGTTCTTTTGTACACGGCGGTGCCCAGGAAAGAAAGAGAAGAGCCGGAACGGAAAATGTACCGGGAATTGTAGGTTATGGTGTGGCTGCCAAAAGAGCGGCAGAGAGCATGGAAGAGCGCACAAAAAAGGAAAGAGAACTGAGAGATTATCTTATTGAGAGAGTCTTAAAAGAGGTTCCTTATGTAAAATTAAACGGAGACCCGGTAAAACGTCTTCCGAATAATATGAATTTCAGTTTCCGGTTTATCGAAGGGGAATCCCTGCTGATTATGCTGGATATGAAAGGAATTGCAGGTTCCAGTGGTTCTGCATGTACTTCCGGTTCCTTAGACCCTTCTCATGTACTTCTGGCTATCGGCCTGCCTCATGAGATTGCACACGGTTCTCTGCGTCTGACTCTTGGGGAAGACATTACGAAGGAAGACTTGGATTACACTCTGGAGCAGATAAAAGAAATCGTGGGAAGACTGCGGGAACTGTCCCCGTTATATGAAGATTTTGTAAGAAAACAGGAAAAACAGAAACAGTAAGAAAAATAAGAGAATTTTTTGAATAAACGGAGGAATTTATTATGTACAGTGAAAAAGTTATGGACCATTTTCAGAATCCAAGAAATGTAGGAGAAATCGAAAATGCCAGTGGTGTGGGTACTGTAGGCAATGCAAAATGTGGAGATATTATGCGTATCTATCTGGATATTGACGAAAACCAGATTATCAGAGACTGTAAGTTCAAAACCTTTGGATGCGGTGCAGCAGTGGCCACTAGCAGCATGGCAACAGAACTGGTAAAAGGAAAAAACATTCAGGAAGCACTGCAGATAACCAATAAAGCGGTTATGGAAGCGCTGGACGGACTTCCGCCAGTGAAGGTGCACTGTTCTTTGCTGGCAGAAGAGGCTATTCATGCAGCATTATGGGATTATGCGGAAAAGAATGGAATCAAAATCGAGGGACTGACCAAACCGAAATCTGACATTCATGAGGGCGAAGAGGAAGAAGAGGAAGAATATTAATGGCAAAGAAAAAGGTAGTGGTAGGGATGTCCGGCGGTGTGGATTCCTCTGTGGCAGCCTGGCTTTTGAAACAGCAGGGGTATGATGTTATTGGCGTTACCATGCAGATATGGCAGGAGGAAGACCGGGAGTTTCAGGAAGAAAACGGGGGCTGTTGCGGTCTGAGCGCCGTAGACGATGCCAGAAGAGTAGCTCAAGTGCTGGATATTCCCTACTACGTCATGAATTTCAGAAAAGAGTTTAAAGAAAATGTCATTGATTACTTTACCAGAGAGTATCTGGAGGGCAGAACACCCAATCCCTGTATCGCCTGTAACCGTTATGTGAAATGGGAGTCCCTTTTAAAGAGAAGTCTGGATATTGGCGCCGATTACATTGCTACCGGACATTATGCCAGAGTGGAACAGCTGCCAAACGGCAGGTATGCTATCCGCAATTCGGTTACTGCAAAAAAAGACCAGACCTATGCGCTTTATAATCTGACACAGGAACAGCTTTCCAGAACATTGATGCCGGTGGGAGACTACACAAAAGACGAAATCCGCCGTATGGCAGAGGAAGCCGGACTTCCCGTGGCACATAAAAAGGACAGTCAGGAAATCTGTTTTGTGCCGGATAATGACTATGCAGGTTTTATTGAGGAGCATACAGGCAGAAAAACAGAAAAGGGTAATTATGTCCTGGAAGACGGCAGTGTTATCGGGCAGCACCAGGGAATTATCCATTACACCATTGGCCAGAGAAAAGGTTTGAATCTTGCCATGGGTCATCCCGTTTTTGTGACGGAAATCCGTCCTGAGAGCAACGAGGTAGTCATTGGAGAAAATGAAGATTTATTCGTATATAGTCTGCTTTGCGACAGGGTGAATTTTATGGCCATGGAAAAGCTGGAGGAGGGCAGAAATCTTACAGCAAAAATTCGTTATAATCATTCGGGTGCACCTTGTACACTAAAGGATGCAGGTGACGGAAAGGTAATAGTGACTTTTCAAGAACCTCAAAGAGCCATCACGCCGGGACAGGCTGTCGTCTTTTATCAGGGCGAATATGTGGCAGGAGGCGGCATTATTCTGGGAAAAGCATAAAGAATAGGCAGATAAGAAAAAGGGCTGCTGTATCAGAGGAAAATCGTCTGATACGGCAGCCTTTTTGAGACTGGAAATCTGGTTTTTAAAGCTTTATAAATTCCGGTTTTCTCTTTTTAAAAATGGTATAATACCGGAATCCACAGGCTTTTAACAGCTCGCCCATTTTTGGAAAATCGTAAGCCATATGTTCCGGTGTATGGCCGTCAGAGCCCAGCGTCAAAATTTCCCCTCCCAGTTCCCGGTAGCGAGTCAGAATATCCTCTGTGGGGTTTGGGTGACCCAGTCCATATTTAAAGCCCGCACTGTTACATTCCAGTCCAATGCCCTTTTCAATCAGAGTTTTGAGAATTTCGTCCAGAATATCCCTGTAAGCCCAGTAAGAATAATCTTTGTTTTTCTCAGGGCCGTAGCGTACTACATAGTCAATATGCCCACAGGTATCAAAGCAGGAGAACGTTTTCAGGTTTTCCAGAACCACTTCAAAATACCGATGGTAGGCCTGGTACTGGGTTCTGTCCTCATAAAAATTTTTCTTATAGGGGTCCAGACGGTCGGCTACATGGACGGAGCCGATGAGAAAGTCAAAGTCAGAAGAAGCGGCAAGGGTCGGAATTTCCTTTTTTAAATGAGGCTGAAGTCCCATTTCGAGACCGAAAAACACAGAGATGGTATCTGCGTATTTTTCTTTCAGCTCCCGGCAGGTTTTTTCGTAGGCAGGCAAATCAACCAGAAAGTTCAGTTCTCCCGGAGGAAAATCCAAATCCATATGTTCTGTAAAGCAGATACCGGGAAGCCCCAGGGCAATGCCTCTTTGAATCATGGACTCCATAGGAGCCTGGCTGTCACTGGAAAAAGAGGTATGCAGATGAAAATCATAATACATGGCAAAACTCCTTTACTGTAAAATATGCTTTTTTCTACATTATAAACGCTGATTTGCAGGGGTTTCAAGTGGTATTACAGGAAATTGCTATTTCATAAAAAGGAATTTTGAAAATAGACTTGAATTTTTGGATAAAAACAGGTACAATATGGACAAGGTTGATGTTTCTTTAACGAAGTTAGGCTTTAAAGCTAAACTCTGTTAAAGAACTCCCATATAAATCAATCACTTTTAGGAGGAATGAAAATCATGGCAGTAAAAGTAGCAATTAATGGTTTTGGACGTATTGGACGTCTTGCATTCAGACAGATGTTCGGAGCAGAAGGATTTGAAATCGTTGCAATCAACGACTTAACATCTCCAGCTATGTTAGCTCACTTACTGAAATATGATTCTACTCAGGGTAGATATGAATTAGCTGATAAAGTAACAGCAGGTGAAGATTCCATCACAGTTGACGGAAAAGAAATCAAAATTTACGCAAAAGCTAATGCAGCTGAACTTCCTTGGGGAGAAATCGGTGTAGACGTAGTTCTGGAGTGTACAGGATTCTACACATCTAAAGACAAAGCACAGGCTCACATTGATGCAGGCGCTAAGAAAGTTGTTATTTCCGCTCCGGCTGGAAACGACCTTCCTACCATCGTTTACAATGTAAACCATGAAACATTAACAGAAAATGACAACATCATTTCTGCAGCTTCCTGTACAACAAACTGCTTAGCTCCTATGGCAAAAGCATTAAATGACTTAGCTGAAATCCAGTCCGGTATTATGTGCACAATTCACGCTTACACAGGCGATCAGATGACACTGGACGGACCACAGAGAAAAGGTGATTTAAGACGTTCCCGTGCAGCAGCAGTAAACATTGTTCCTAACAGCACAGGTGCTGCAAAAGCTATCGGATTAGTTATTCCTGAATTAAACGGAAAATTAATCGGCGCTGCTCAGCGTGTACCGACACCTACAGGTTCTACAACAATCTTAACAGCAGTTGTAAAAGGAAACGTTACAAAAGAACAGATTAACGATGCTATGAAAGCAGCAGCTACAGAATCTTTCGGATACAACACAGATGAAATCGTATCCAGTGATATCGTTGGTATGAGATTCGGTTCTCTGTTCGACGCTACACAGACAATGGTTCTTCCATTAGACAACGGCACAACAGAAGTTCAGGTTGTATCATGGTATGACAACGAAAACTCTTACACAAGCCAGATGGTTAGAACAATCAAATACTTCGGAAAATTATTAAACAAATAATTTCAAGTATTTATAAAGGCTCAGGAAGGGGTCCGGTCTATTGTGGGCCGGACCCCTTTCGTTTTTTCAGACCCGAAGAATAAGGAAAAGGAGGCATTTTTTAATGCTCAATAAAAAATCAGTTGACGATATTAACGTAAAAGGAAAAAAAGTCCTGGTTCGCTGTGACTTTAACGTACCCTTACAGGAAGGTAAAATTACAGATGAAAACCGCCTGGTAGCAGCTCTTCCTACGATTAAAAAATTGATTGCTGACGGCGGCAAAGTAATTCTCTGCTCCCATCTTGGGAAACCGAAGGGAGAAGCAAAACCGGAATTATCTCTTGCCCCGGTTGCAAAACGTCTGTCTGAATTATTAGGACAGGAAGTAACATTTGCAGCTGATCCGGAAGTGGTAGGACCAAACGCAAAAGCAGCGGTAGACGCTATGAAAGACGGCGAAGTTGTTTTGCTGGAAAACACACGTTACAGAGCAGAAGAGACAAAGAACGGAGAAGCTTTCTCAAAAGAACTGGCCTCTCTTTGCGATGTATTTGTAAACGACGCATTCGGTACAGCACATCGTGCACACTGCTCTAACGTAGGTGTTACACAGTTCGTTGACACAGCAGTAGTAGGCTACTTAATGCAGAAAGAAATCGATTTCCTGGGAAATGCAGTGAACAATCCGGAAAGACCATTTGTTGCAATTCTTGGAGGCGCAAAGGTTTCCAGCAAGATTTCTGTTATCAACAATCTGCTTGATAAAGTGGATACTTTAATCATTGGCGGAGGAATGGCTTATACTTTCTCCAAAGCAGCAGGCGGAAACATTGGTATTTCTCTGTGTGAAGATGATTATTTACAGTATGCCCTTGATATGCAGAAAAAAGCAAAAGAAAAAGGCGTGAAATTACTTCTTCCTGTAGACCACAGAATCGGAGATGCTTTCTCCAATGACTGCAACATCCAGATTGTTAAGAGCGGCGAAATCCCAGAAGGATGGGAAGGTATGGATATCGGACCTGAAACAGAAAAACTTTTCTGTGACGCGGTAAAAGACGCAAAAACAGTTGTATGGAATGGACCAATGGGCTGCTTTGAAATGCCGAACTTTGCACACGGAACAGCAGCAGTGGCAAAAGCACTGGCTGAAACAGATGCAACAACTATCATCGGTGGCGGTGACTCTGCAGCAGCTGTAAATATTCTGGGATATGGCGACAAAATGACACATATTTCCACAGGCGGCGGTGCTTCTTTGGAATTCCTGGAAGGAAAAGAACTCCCAGGCGTTGCAGCAGCAAACGATAAATAAGTCAGGGTCGGGCTTTAAAAGACACCAAATATAAGAAAGAAGGTTATTCCCATGGCAAGAAGAAAAATTATTGCTGGAAACTGGAAAATGAACATGACTCCAAGTGAGGCTGTTGAACTGGTAAACACATTGAAACCACTGGTGGCAAATGAAGAAGTAGACGTGGTATTTTGTGTTCCTGCTATTGATATTGTACCGGTTGTAGAAGCTGTAAAAGGCAGTAACATTCAGGTGGGTGCAGAAAATATGTACTTTGAAGAAAAAGGCGCTTACACAGGCGAAATTTCACCAAACATGTTAGTAGATGCAGGTGTAAAATATGTCATTTTAGGACATTCCGAGAGAAGAGAATATTTCGGTGAAACAAACGAAGACATTAACAAAAAAATGCACAAAGCATTTGAGCACGGTTTAGTACCGATTATGTGCTGCGGCGAAACTCTGGAACAGAGAGAGCAGGGCGTAACTATGGACTTTATCCGTCAGCAGGTAAAAGTTGGATTCCAGGGAATTACTGCAGAGCAGGCGAAAGAAGCGGTTATCGCTTATGAGCCAATCTGGGCTATCGGAACAGGCAAAACAGCAACTACAGAGCAGGCACAGGAAGTTTGCAAGGCTATCCGTGCATGTATTGCAGAAGTGTATGACGAAGCAACTGCAGAAGCTATCCGTATTCAGTACGGCGGTTCTGTAAATGCTGCAACAGCTCCGGATTTATTTGCACAGGCAGATATCGATGGCGGTTTAGTTGGCGGCGCTGCATTGAAACCAGATTTCGGTAAAATCGTAAACTATAAATAATCAAAAGCGATGGATATTATGTAACAACGGAAAGAGAGACCTTGTATGGAAAATTCTGTGCAGGGTCTTTTTTGTATAGCAGAAAAGTTTTTTCAAGAACTCTTACACCCCTTCCAAATCAAAAGGCGGTGTATATTCCTCCTTTGCGCTGCTTTTCTTCTGCATAAACCCTTCGGTCAGTCCCAGGGCGATGGCAGTGTCCAGGACTTTGTTGTATTCATAACTGGTAATGCGCCGGTTGATTTCAGGATAATCGCTGCTTTTATAAAAAGGCGTGTACTGGCTTAACAGGCTGAGCAGGAAGCTGTGTTTGGGAAGTGTTTCCTGCAGCCAGGTAAGGAGTCTTATGGAATCTTCTTTACAGCCCGGAAGTACCATATGGCGTATAATAACTCCTTTTTGCAGAATGCCCTGACTGTCAAAAACAGGAGAGGGACATTGCTGTACCATTTTGATAAGGGCAGGACCGGCAAAGGCAAAATAGTCTTTTGCTTTTGAGTAGCGCAGGGAAAGTGCTGAATCAAAATATTTTAAATCCGGCAGCCAGATGTCCACATAGTTTTTCAGTAAATCAATCATTTCCGGTTTCTCATATCCGCTGGTGTTATAGACAACAGGGATGGTCAGACGATTTTTTACCAGTTCCAGAGCAGGAAGAATCTGAGGCAGAAAATGGGTAGCAGTTATCAGATTAATATTGTGCGCGCCCTGTTCCTGAAGCGAAAGAAAAATTTCTCCCAGACGTTGGGGCGTCAAGTCTTTTCCGATTTGTCCGCTGCTGATGGCGTGATTTTGGCAAAAGCAGCATTTTAAGGTACACCCGGAAAAGAAAACGGCTCCGCTGCCTTTGGTACCGCTGATACAGGGCTCTTCCCAGAAGTGCAGGGCAGCTCTGGCCGCTTTCACGGTGGAGAAACAGCCGCAGTAGCCAACACGATGGTTTCTGTCAATTTCGCAGTTTCTGGGGCAGAGCCGACAGTGGGAAGTGGAAAGAAGAGGATGTTCAAGTACTTGTTTCATAAAATAGATGGTCACCTTTCCTGATAAATTTTGTTTTATGCTTTTTTCATCATATAAAAACTTTAGGGATATTTCAAGAGAAAACCAGAAAAGGGTTTCTTTTTGGGATTTTTTGGAGTAAAATAGCGTATGTGAACCGGAGAAATTTGGAAAAGCAGAGAAAAAGGATGTTTATATTCATGTCAGGGAAAAAAGACAATAAGAAAGAAAAATTGAAAAGCTTGAAAAAAGCGGATGAAAGACTGAAAAAAGAGAAAAAAGGTGTAAAGAAAACAAAAAGGAAGAGGGGTTCCGGCAAGAAAATTGCTGTGGGAACAGCGGCGGCAGCGGTATGCATTCTGGCAGCAGGTTATGTGGCTGGGGCTGTGTACTATCAGAATCGATTTTACCCCGGAACGGAAATTAACGGCGTGAAATGCGGCGGACAGACTGTGGCAGAAGTGAAAAAGGACGTTAAGGAAACTTCCGAAACTTATACGCTTACCATTCAGGAAAAAGACGATAAAAAGGAAATCATCAGCGGGGATACGATAAAGCTCACATATAAAGACGATAAAGGTCTGGAAAAGACCAAGGAGAAGCAAAATTCCTGGATTTGGCCTGTGCAGATTTTTGGAGACAAAACTTATAAAGTCAGTATGGACAGTTCTTATGATGAGGCCAGCCTGACCAGTGCAATCGACCAGCTGCAGTGTCTGCAGGATGCCAATGTGACCCAGCCCCAGAATGCTTCCATAGAAGATAACGGAACCTCGTATGTGATTGTTCCGGAAGTGTTGGGAACGGCACTGGATAAGGAAAAGACGGTTGCTGCTATTAAAGAGGCAGTGGATACACGAAAGGAAACTCTTTCTTTGGAAGAGGCAGACTGTTATTTGAAGCCGACAGTGCTGCAGACAGATGAAGCGCTGAAACAGGAGGCGGACAGACTGAATACGCTGACCAGTGTACAACTGAGTGTGAATTTTGGCAGCGGTACGGAAACCATTACCAGAGACATGCTGAAATCCTGGCTGAAAAAAGGAGAGGACGGCAGTTACAGTTTTGATGAAAGTGTCGTAAAACCAGTAGTTATCGGCTGGTCTGAAAAATATAATACTTACGGCAAGGCAAGGGACTTTCAGACTTCCGGAGGCGCCACGGTACATCTGACCGGCGGGGACTATGGCTGGAGAGTGTGGCAGGACAAGACGACAGAAGCGCTTATGGCTGCTTTGAATGAAGGCAAGAGCCAGGAACTGGAAGCTACCTGGCTGTACAAGGGACAGACTCATGGCGGAAACGACATTGACGGAACCTATGTGGAAATTTCTATCAGTAAGCAGCGTATGTGGTTTTACAAAGACCATGTATGCCTGGTAGATACTCCTGTAGTAACCGGAAATCCAAACAAAGGAAACGGAACCCCGGCAGGAGGTGTCTGGAGGCTGAAAGATAAAGCCAGTCCCTTTACGCTGGTTGGAAAGAAGCCGGATGGAAGCATTGATTATGAAGAACCCGTGAATTACTGGATGCCCTTTAACGGAGGAATCGGGATTCACGATTTGACCAAGCGAAGTGAATTCGGAGGTGATATTTACCTCTACAATGGTTCTCATGGCTGTATTAATACACCTCTTGAGAATGTGAGAACGATTTATGAAAATATTGAAGTGAATACGCCTGTTGTTGTGTATTAATATTATGCATCATTCTATGCATAAAAATAGGTGAAAAAGGCCGCTGTGCAGCTGATATGTATATATTTGATATTTACAGATTAGAAATGCACAGCGGTTTTGGCATATTTTTCGCTTGCAAAGAGAGAGAAAAGCTGATATAATGCATAGCAGTTGAATAAATATGCATTATATACAGAATAAATGAATATTATATGAATAAAGGAGAGGCAATTATGAAAAAGAAAATTTTAGTTATGGCAATGACCGCCGCTATGCTGGCGGCAGCAGGATGTGGAAGTGGAAAGAGCGCAGAACCGGTGGAGATTTCTTCAAAAGAAGACCTGGCAGATTTAAAGATTGGTGTGCAGATTGGTACTACAGGAGACAGCCAGGCGACAGAAGCGGTCAAAGAAGATAAGCAGGTAAGCCGTTTTAACAAGGGAGCCGATGCGATTCAAGCGTTGAAAAACGGAAAAATTGACTGTGTGGTTATTGACTCTCTCCCAGCAGAAAAATTTGTGGAAGCAAACGATGATTTGAAAATTGTAGACGGCATTTTTGATAAAGAAGAATATGCTATCTGTCTGAAAAAAGGCAACACAGAACTGAAGGAAGAAATGAATCAGGCGTTGAAAGAGTTAAAGGAAGATGGAATCTTAGAGCAGATTCAGAGCAATTATCTTGGAGATGAAGTGGGAGAACACCCCTATGAATCTCCTGCGGACGCAGACCATTCTAAAGGAACGCTTACTATGGCTACCAATGCAGAATTTGAGCCATGGGAATACAAAGAAGGCGATGAAATCGTGGGAATTGATGCGGATATTGCAAGAGCGATCTGCGATAAAATGGGATATGACCTGAAGATTGAGGATATGGCATTTGAAATGATTCTGGCTACCGTAGATACCGGAAAAGCAGATTTCGGTGCTGCTGGTATGACCGTCAATGCAGAGCGTGAAAAAAGTGTGGACTTTACGGACACTTATGCGGAAGCTACTCAGGTAGTCATTGTGAAGAAATAATAAGGAGACAGAAGATATGTTGGAAAATTTACAGGCATGGTTTCAGCGCTACTTTGTGGATAACGGCGCAACCTCTTGGTGGCTGGAAGGTTTGAAAACAACCGTTCTGGTTACCCTGCTGGCCCTTTGTATCGGTGTGGTGCTGGGATTTCTCATTGCCATTATCCGTACCACTCATGAGCAGACAGGAAAGCTGAAACTCCTGAATCTGCTGGCAAAGATTTATCTGACGGTTATCCGCGGTACACCGTCCATGATTCAGATTTTGATTTTCTATTCCGTGGTTTTTGCCAGTGTGAATCTGAATAATATTATCATCGGCGGAATTGCCTTTGGTATTAATTCCGGCGCTTATGTGGCAGAAATTGTCCGTTCCGGTATTATGTCTATTGACAAGGGACAGACAGAAGCGGGCAGAAGTCTGGGACTTTCTGCAGTGCAGACTCTGTGGCTGATTATTATGCCTCAGGCATTTAAAAACGTGCTTCCTGCGCTGATTAATGAGTTGATTGTACTGTTAAAAGAAACAGCTATTATTGGTTATATCGGCACTACAGATATTACAAAAGCGGCAACTCTGGTACAGAGCCGTACTTACAGTGCGTTTGTGCCTTTGATTTCAGCGGCTGTATTCTACCTGGTGCTGGTTATGCTGCTGACCCACTTTATGGGCAAACTGGAAAGGAGGCTGCGCAAGAGTGAACACTAAAGGAGAAGTTTTGATTCAGGTGCAGAACCTGCAGAAATCTTTTGATGGAAATGTGGTTTTGGATGGAATTTCCACCGAAATCCACAAAGGAGAAGTTGTGGCTATTATCGGACCTTCCGGTTCCGGTAAATCTACGTTTCTGCGCTCTTTAAACCTTATGGAGGAACCTACAGGGGGAAAAATCCTGTTTGAAAACGTGGATATTACAGATCCCAAGGTGGATATTAACCGTCATCGTCAGAAAATCGGCATGGTATTTCAGCAGTTTAATCTGTTTCCACATAAGACCGTGAAGGAAAATATTATGCTGGCGCCGGTGACTTTAAAGCTGATGACCCAGGAAGAGGCTTCTAAAAAGGCCGATGAACTGCTGGAGAGAGTGGGACTGCCGGATAAAGCAGGAGCCTATCCGGGACGCCTTTCCGGAGGTCAGAAGCAGCGTATTGCCATTGCAAGAGCCCTGGCTATGAATCCGGACGTTATGCTTTTTGACGAGCCTACTTCTGCCCTGGACCCGGAAATGGTAGGGGAGGTTCTGGAAATTATGAAGGAACTGGCCCATACGGGTATGACCATGGTAGTGGTAACTCATGAAATGGGATTTGCAAGGGAAGTAGCCAGCCGTGTGCTGTTTGTGGACGGAGGAAACATTCAGGAGGACGCAGAACCTCAGGAATTTTTCGGCAATCCGAAGAATCCCCGTCTGAAAGAATTTTTATCAAAAGTACTGTAATGGAAAACTGCCAAAAGAACAGTTGTCATCCCCAAAGACCGCTTGTTCTTTTGGCAGTTTTGTTGTTTGAAAAATTTTGTGGGAAATATTTGGAAGAGGCAGAAACGGAAATCTTGGGATTGAAAAATCTGGGATTTCTGTTAAAATATAAACGGGTAAAAAGTTAGTAAATCAAATTTTATATAAGGGAGAAATTACTATGAGTAAAAAACCAACCGTATTAATGATTCTCGATGGCTATGGATTGAATGACAAGTGTGAGGCAAATGCGGTCTGCGAAGGAAAAACACCGATTATGGACCAACTGAAAGCACAGTGCCCATTTGTAAAGGGAAATGCCAGCGGTATGGCCGTAGGTCTTCCGGAAGGGCAGATGGGAAATTCAGAGGTCGGACACCTGAATATGGGGGCAGGCCGTATTGTATATCAGGAACTGACAAGAATTACAAAAGAAATTGAGGATGGAGACTTTTTCAAAAATGAAGCTCTGTTAAAAGCTGTGACAAATGCAAAAGAACAGAACAGCGCCCTGCATTTATTCGGTCTGATGTCAGACGGCGGTGTGCACAGCCACCTGACTCATGTATTCGGTCTTCTGGAACTGGCTAAAAGAGAAGGGCTGTCCAAAGTTTTTGTACACTGCTTCCTGGATGGAAGAGACACACCTCCTACAGGCGGCAAAGGTTATGTGGAACAGCTTTGTGCGAAAATGGAAGAACTGGGTGTAGGACAGGTTGCCTCCGTTATGGGACGTTACTATGCAATGGACCGCGATAACCGCTGGGATCGTGTGGAACTGGCTTTCAATGCCATGACAAAGGGCGAAGGCGTACAGGCTGAATCTGCTGTGGAAGCTATCCAGGCTTCTTATGACAATGATAAGACAGATGAATTTGTTCTGCCTACTGTCATTGTGAAAGACGGAGCACCAATCGGAACAGTAAAAGACAAGGATTCCGTTATCTTCTTTAACTTCCGTCCGGACCGTGCAAGAGAAATTACAAGAGCCTTCTGTGATGATGACTTCACAGGTTTTGCGAGAGACAAGAGATTGGATCTGACTTATGTATGCTTTACAGAATACGACCCGACGATTCCAAACAAAGAGGTTGCTTTCCATAAAGTATCCATTAACAATACTTTCGGAGAATTTCTGGCAGCAAACGGTCTGAAACAGGCTCGTATTGCAGAGACAGAGAAATATGCCCATGTAACCTTCTTCTTTAACGGTGGTGTGGAAGAGCCAAACGAGGGAGAAGACCGTATTCTGGTAAAATCTCCAAAAGTTGCAACTTATGATTTAAAACCGGAAATGAGCGCTTATGAAGTATGCGATAAACTGGTAGAGGCGATTAAATCTGACAAATATGATGTCATTATCATCAACTTCGCAAACCCGGATATGGTTGGACATACCGGTGTGGAAGCAGCTGCTATCAAAGCCATTGAAGCAGTGGACGAGTGTGTGGGAAAAGCGGTAGAAGCAGTGAAAGAGGTAAACGGACAGATGTTTATCTGTGCAGACCACGGAAATGCAGAACAGCTGGTGGATTATGAAACAGGCGCACCGTTTACAGCACACACCACAAATCCGGTTCCGTTTATTCTGGTAAATGCAGACCCGTCTTATGGCTTGAGAGAAGGGGGCTGTCTGGCAGACATTGCGCCAACCCTGATTGAATTAATGGGTATGGAACAGCCGGCAGAAATGACAGGAAAATCTCTGCTGATTAAAAAATAAAAAGTATACAAAGTTATCCTTTTAAAATCCACAGGATTTTGTGTAGTATTCCGGGTTGTATTTTTACAGCCCGGGTGCTATGATAAAGTCACATTTCAAAAGAAATCTAAAACATCAGGGCCAGTCGGCCGAACAATCCAAAACATGAAAAATCGAAAGCAGGAAAACAGATAAGACTGTTATATGCTATGTTTTTATGCTGCATGGCACATCCGTGTTCTTTTTCTGGATTCCTGGGAAAGGGGACACTATGAGCAGTCATGGAAAAAGAAAAATACGTATCTGGGGAGTAGTGCTTTCGCTGCTTCTCTGTCTTTGCACTTTTGTGCAGGCAGCAGAACTTGGAAAAGTAACTATGGAAAGAGGAAGATGGGTGGAATATCCCCATTATTGGGGTGTTCATGGCACCTATTTTTATACGGCTCACACGGAACAGGGAGATTATACCGCGTACTGTCTGGAGCCGGACAAAAATTTTGTGCCGCCCGGAGAGTATGAGCCGGAGATGCAGTCGGACAATGAAGGCCTAAGAGCAGCTCTTTATTATGGTTACGGAGGACCAGGACAGGGAGCCTATATTGATCAGTCTGCCTATGAAGGTCTGGGAGATTCTTCGCTGGAGGATGCCAAATATGTGCGTACCCATCTGGCGGTTTCTTATTTTTTTGACAGAGAAAATGCATTTCACAACATGGATGAAGCAGATGTGAAAAAATCCGGTGTGTGGGAATTTATTGACTGGCTGGAGGGAAGAGAGATTCCTTCCGTTTCTTCCCGGTTTTCCAAAACTTCCTTGTCTGCTTATTATGAAAAGGGGACAGATTATCAGAGAACAGAAAGTATACAGTATCTTTCTGAAAATGGAGAAAACAGGATTTCTTTTACCTGTCCGGAGGGTGTAAAGCTGCATAAGGAATCTACCGGAGAAATTCAGACCGGACAGGTCAGCGTAAGCGCAGGGGAAAGCTTTTATTTTTCCGCACCTTTGGATACAGCATCTAAAACAGGCGAAATCTGGCAGTCCGGAAAATTGTATGGGGAAAAGGATGGCAGATGGGAAGCCATGGTATTGCCTGCAAAAGGCGATTCCCAGACCTCCGGTTATGGATGCTTCCATATAAAAAATGCACAGCCCACAGAATTTCAGGTGAAGTGGACAGTTCTGGGAAACCTGGAGATACAGAAAACCGATGCACAGACAGGGGAAGCCGAGGCCCAGGGAAATGGAAGCCTGCAGGGCGCTGTCTATACGGTGAGTAAAGACGGACAGGAAATCGGAAAGATTGAGACAGACGAAAAGGGCTACGGAAGATTGGAAAATCTTGCAGCAGGAACTTATACGGTAAAAGAGACAAAGGCCCCTGCAGGATACGAACTGGATGCCCAGACGTATACTGTGGCGGTACCAGGGCAGGATGGCAGTACGGATGTAAAAATTCATTCAAAAGAAAAACCCATAAAAGTGCGGCTAAAACTGCAGAAAATTGACCATGAGACAGGAAAGCCCGTACCACAGGGAAACGGGTCTTTAAAAGGCGCAGAATATACGGTTTATGCGGCCGAGAACATTGGCAGTCTGAAAAAGGACAGTCCGGCCGGGAAAATCGTAACGGATGAAAAGGGAATGGGTGTGTTGGAAAATCTTCTTCCTGGAAGTTATTATGTCCGAGAGACGAAATCCTCCCCAAAATATTTTTTAGATGAAACCAGATATGAAGTTACTTTTCCACTGGATGGAGGAAAAACAGAAGAAGTGATTACCAGCAGAGAGAAGCCCGTAAGAGGACAGATTGAACTGCAGAAACAGGATGCAGAAACCGGGGAACACAAGCCGCAGGTCACAGGAGCTGTGTTTGAAGGGGCTGTTTACGGTATTTATGCAGAAGAGGACATAGGTTCCTTGAAGAAGGGTGAGAAGGTGACTGAAATCAAGACCGATAAAAAGGGGTACGGAAAAGCGGAAAACCTCTTTTGCGGCATTTACCGGGTAAAAGAATTATCTGCGCCGGAGGGCTATCTTACAGATGAGAAAGAATATGTTGTTACCATACCAGAGGCGGAAGAAGACAGTACACAGCTGAAAATTCTCATAAACAGTAAAGAAAAACCCATAAGAGGAGATGTGTCCCTTACAAAACTATTAAAAGAGGACCAGGAGGAGGATGGTTTCAAGAAGCCCGGGGCAGGCATTTCATTTACTTTTACTGAAGTGGGAAACGAGAAAAACCAAGTGACGATTACTACGGATAAAAACGGCTATGCGTCTACAAAAGACGAAAAGTATCCACAAGGGCGGCTTCTCTATGGGACTTATCGGGTAAAGGAATCCAACACACCGCAGGGTTATACACCGGCAGCGCCTTTTGAAATCACAATAAAGGAAAAAAATCAGACTTTATATTATATTCTGGAAAATGATGAGATTCTGTGCCCGGTAAAAATCGTGAAGACGGCAGCGGATACGGGAAAAGTAATAGCTAAAGAAGGAACGAAATTTAAAATTCAGAAACAGACAGAAAAAGGATGGGAGGACCAGGAATTTTTAGTTTCCATGTATCCCCAGGAAACCAGACAGACGATTTTTGAGACCGATGAAACCGGAAGTTTCCACTTGCCCCAGAAGTTAAAGGCAGGACAGTACCGTGTGGTGGAAATACAGCCGCCCAAAGGCTACGCTCTAAACCCGGTGCCCTTGGAATTTTCCGTATATAATGGGATGAATCAGGGAGAAAATCTGGAAGTCCTTTTTGCAGATAAACCACAGCAGGGAAAAATTCGTCTTGTGAAAAAAGATGAGGATACCAAAGAAAATGTGGGAACAGGGTTTGTATTTTCCGTTACTGCCGGGGAAGATATCTATACTGCAGACGGAACGCTTCGGATGAAAAAGGGAGTAGAAGCTGAGCGGATTACCACAGGAGAAGACGGGACAGCAGTGACCGGGCCTTTGTATCCGGGAAAATATATTTTAAAAGAAGAACAGCCGGGAGAATATTATGCAGCCAGTCAAAAGGTTTACGAGGTACTTTTGGAGGCGGGAGAGGGAGAAGAAATTTTCCAGGTGGAGTGTGAAGCAAAAAACAGGAAAACCAGAATTGAAGTTGTGAAGACCGAAGCAGGAGAAGCGGGAAAAACGCTTCAGGGAGCGGAGTTTATACTGTTTGAAGAAAAACAGCTGACACAGGAACAGATTGCGGGAACGGCAGAATTACCAACAGAAGGCGGACAGGTGCTGGTGACCGATGAAAAGGGAACATGTACGGCCGTGAATCTGAAACACAAAACCATTTATTATCTGGTTGAGACAAAGGCGCCGGAAGGGTATGCGCATAATGGGAAGCGCTATAAACTGGCGGTAGATGAAAAGGGGCTGATAGATGGAAAAGAGACTTGCAGACTGGAAATTGAGAATTATCCCATTGTTTTGGAAGTTTCCAAAAAAAGCCAGGAAAGCAAAAAGGAATTAAAAGGTGCCAAACTGACATTGGAAGAAGAAAATGGTGCTGTACAGGAAACCTGGGAGACCGGAGAGAAACCTCATGTTATAAAATATCTGAAGCGGGGGAATTATATTATAAGGGAAGAAAAAGCGCCCAAAGGATATAAAACGGCGGCGGAGATACGGCTGGAGGTAAAAGATACGCCAGAAGTCCAGAAAGTCGAGATGACAGATGAATTTTTAAAAGGAAAATTGTGGGTTACAAAAAAGGATGAAGAAAGCGGAAAGATATTGGGCTCTGGTTTTGTGTTTGTGGTAACGGCAGCAGAAGACATCTGCAGCCCGGAAGGGGAAATTGTGTGGAAGAAAGGCGATACGGTGCAGGAGATTGTCACAGATGAGAAGGGCATGGCCTGTGCGGAAAATCTGTTTCCAGGAAAATATCAGGTTGAAGAGAAGCAATCCGGGGAATATTATGCAGTAGACAAAGGAAAACATGAGGCAGAGATACGAGTGACAGAAGGAAACAGTACAGAAGACTGCAGTTTTACGGTATTCAACAGCAAAACCAGAATTACACTGGAAAAAACAGATGCCCGAAAGAAGAATCCCATGGAACAGGTAGTATTTGTCGTTGCAGAAGCAGAGGCGTCACAAAAGGAAATGACAAGAAAAGAACTTTTAGAAAAGGGAAAAGAAATAACAACTGACAGAGAAGGAAAAATTTCCCTTACAGAATTGAAACATCAGAAAGCGTATTTCTTTACAGAAGTAAAGACAAGAGACGGGTATCAGTTGGACGAAACAGTATATCGGATTCCGGTAGATGAACAGGGATTGATAGACGGGAAAAAAGAGAAGACCTTAAAGTTGGTAAATGAACCTGTTGTGAAAAAAGAAACACCAAAAGCTGCAGAGGCGGTAAAAACGGAAGATGAGAGCAGAGGTGTGCTGTTTCTGTTTCTTTTAGCAGGCAGTGCCGGTATTTTGGGGGCAGCTTTAAGAGGCAGAAAGAAGAAAAGACACTAGAACCAGAATTTGGCATAAAGTCAGGAGGTATTTGCCATGAACCGCTATTTACCTATCAGAAAGGTTTACGCCAGAGAAGTGCTGGATTCCAGAGGGAATCCCACAGTAGAAGCAGAAATTACGGTAGGAGAAGGTATTGTGGGAAAGGACGGATATACCGGAAGGGCTATTGTTCCCTCCGGTGCATCCACAGGAAAGTTTGAAGCTTTGGAACTGCGGGACGCAGAACCGCGTTACAGAGGCCTGGGAGTACAAAGGGCAGTAGAGCATGTCAATACCGTGCTGGCAGACGCAGTGCTGGGAGAAAATGCACTTTGCCAGAGCCGGATTGATTGTCTGCTTCTGGAGGCAGACGGCACAGAGAAAAAGGAGCATATGGGAGCCAATGCCATACTGGCTGTATCTCTGGCGGTGGCAGATGCGGCTGCAAAGGCTATGCGCATGCCTTTGTACCAGTATCTGGGAGGCTGCAAAAGCACACAGCTGCCAGTACCTATGATGAATATTTTAAATGGCGGGAAACATGCAGACAACACTGTAGATTTTCAGGAATTTATGATTATGCCTGTAGGCGCCTGCTGCTTTAAAGAAGGACTTCGCATGTGCGCAGAGGTTTACCATACGCTGAAAGAGTTTTTAAAAGAGCGAAAATTGTCTGCAGCTGTAGGAGATGAAGGTGGATTTGCGCCGGATGTACAGGGGGCAAAAGAAGCTTTGGCTATGATGGCAGAGGCTGTAAAGCGCGCAGGCTATACCCTTGGGAAGGATATCTGTTTTGCCATAGATGTGGCAGCCAGTGAGCTGTACGAAGAAGACAAAAAGGCTTACTATTTTCCGGGAGAATCTTTTATGACTGGCACAGAAGTCTATCGCACAGCAGAAGAGATGACCGCTTACTACGAAGAACTGACAGAGACATTTCCCGTTTTATCCATTGAGGATGGGTTAGACCAGGAAGACTGGGAAGGCTGGCAGAGGCTGACGCAAAGACTGGGGCAGAAAGTACAGCTGGTGGGGGATGATTTGTTTGTTACCAATACAGAACGGATTGCCAGGGGAATCACTATGGGCGCCGGCAATGCGGTGCTGATAAAAGTTAACCAGATTGGGACTTTGACAGAGGCCATGGAGGCTGTGGAACTGGCTCATAAAGCGGGATACCGAACCATTCTTTCCCATCGTTCGGGAGAGAGTGAAGATACGTTTCTGGCTGACTTGGCTGTGGCAGCGGGCAGCGGACAGATAAAGGCAGGTGCGCCCTGCAGGGGAGAGCGGACGGCAAAGTATAACCGCCTTCTTGCCATTGAGGATATGCTGGGAGAAACTGCCTGCTATGATTATAAGGGGATAAATGGGAATCTGCGAAAATAACAGTTGAAATCATGCTGCGCCTGTGTTAAACTTTAGATGTTTAGCAATTAGGAGGTGTGAACGTGGAAATTTTGAGAATTGTTTTGACCGTACTTTTCGTTATAGATTGTATAGGCTTATCTGTTATTATTCTGATGCAGGAAGGAAAGTCCCAGGGACTGGGAAGTATTGCCGGAATGGCAGATACTTACTGGGGGAAAAATAAAGGACGCTCCATGGAAGGCGCAATGGTAAAAGCAACCAAAATTATGGGGATTTTATTTTTTGTGCTGGCGTTAGTATTGAATCTGAACTTTTAAACATGGCACTCTTGCATTGCAAGGGTGTCATCTTTTTAACAGGAAAAGGAGAAAATTTGAAGAAAAATCAACAGCTGAAAAAGAGGAAAAAAATTTTATATGAGTTGATGTGCTGCAAGGAATATGAGCCTATGAGAGCCAGAGATTTGGCAGTGCTTCTGCAGATTCCTTCGGGAAAAAGGGAGGAACTGCACAAGGTACTGGATATACTCCTGAAAGAAGGGAAAGTCACCATCAGCAAGCGCGGCAAGTATGAGGCTGTGAGAAAGCCGGAAAAAGACCGCAGAAAACAGACAGAAAAACAGGAGAAAAAAGAAAAGACCGGTTTGGGATATAAAAAGGGCCATGTTTATACAGGAACCTTTATCAGTCATCCCAGAGGCTTTGGTTTTGTAGAAATTCCCGGTGAGGAAGAGCGACAGGATATTTTTATACCGGAAGAGCAGGTAGGACGGGCCTTGCATGGAGATACGGTGCAGGTAACGGTACAGAAGGAAGAAAAGAACGGACGGCGTTGTGAAGGTGCAGTGACAAGGATTCTGGAGCATGGAATCGAAGAAATCGTGGGAACTTATGAGCAGTCGGCAGGTTTTGGCTTTGCAGTGCCGGACAACCAGCGGTTTGCCAGAGATATTTTTATTCCCCAGGGAAAGGCTATGGAAGCCGAGGACGGAGATAAAGTTCTGGTGAAGATTAAGGATTATGGTCGGGGAGGAAAATCTCCGGAAGGAATCGTGACAGAAATCCTGGGAAAGCCGGGAGAAAAAGGCGTAGATGTCCTGTGTGTGGCGAAAAGCTATGATTTGCCCATGGAATTTCCGGAAAAGGTGGCCAATCAGGCCCAGCGCGTAAAAGAGACGTTAAATGAGGGAGATTTTTATGGCAGAGAAGATTTGAGGGATGTGGTTATGGTTACCATTGACGGGGAAGACGCCAAAGATTTGGATGATGCGGTTTCTCTTACAAAGGAAAACGGCCTGTATCATCTGGGGGTACACATTGCAGATGTAAGCAATTATGTGCAGTACAGCAGTGCTTTAGACAGAGAAGCACTGAAAAGAGGCACCAGTGTCTATTTGGTGGACCGGGTAATTCCCATGCTGCCCAAAAAACTTTCCAATGGTATCTGTTCTCTGAACGCAGGAGAGGACAGACTGGCGTTAAGCTGCCTGATGGATATTAATGAAAAAGGAAAAATTGTGTCTCACCGCATTGTGGAGACCGTCATCCGGGTGAATGAGAGAATGACATACACAGACGTAAAAAAGATTCTCCTGGGTGAAGACGAAGCGGTGACAGAGAAATACAGAGAACTGGTTCCCATGCTTTTGGAAATGGGCGAGCTTTCCGGACTCCTTCGGAAGAGAAGAAAGAAGAGAGGAGCCATTGACTTTGATTTCCCGGAAAGCAAAATTCGTCTGGATGACAGTGGAAAGCCAGTGGAAATTTATCCTTATGAACAGAATGTGGCTACCCGGCTCATTGAAGACTTTATGCTGGCTGCAAATGAAACGGTAGCAGAAGAATATGCGCTTTTGGGCCTGCCTTTTGTATACCGGACACACGATACTCCCGATGGGGAAAAGATGGAAGCTGTACTGGAAATGGTTCATCAGGCAGGAGTAAAAGTGAAGAAAGCAAAAGAAGAAATCAGCCCAAAAGAAGTGCAGAAAATTTTAAAAGAGCTGGAAGGCATGGAATGTGAGCCGTTTTTTGCCCGGCTGCTTCTGCGTTCTATGAAACAGGCCAGGTATACCACCCAGTGCAGCGGACATTTTGGCCTGGCTGCCAAGTATTACTGTCACTTTACGTCTCCTATCCGCAGGTATCCGGATTTGCAGATTCACAGAATTATCAAGGAACATCTGCGAGGCAAGATGACAGAGGCAAAAATTCGCCACTATGCGGAAATTCTGGAGGAAGTGGCAGGACAGTCCAGTGCTATGGAGAGAAGAGCCGAAGAGGTAGAGCGGGAAACCGTTAAAATGAAGAAGGCAGAGTTTATGAAGCAGCATATTGGCGAAGTCATGGAGGGAACTATTTCAGGCGTGACGGAATGGGGACTGTATGTGGAACTGCCTAATACGGTGGAAGGTCTGGTGCATGTGAATTCCATGCGGGATGATTATTACACATATGAGAAAGAAAAGTACCGCTTTGTGGGAGATATGACGAAAAAGGTATATTCCATGGGGCAGAAAGTAAAGGTTCGGGTAGAACAGGCGGACATTGCCACAAAAACCGTGGATTTCAGTTTGGAAAGGGAGGATTAAGTCATGGCAAAAGAATTAGGGATTCGTCTGATTGCAAATAATAAAAAGGCATACCATGATTATTTTATAGAGGACACTTATGAGGCAGGGATTGAACTGGCGGGTACAGAGGTCAAATCCCTGCGCATGGGAAAATGCAGTGTTAAAGAGTCTTTTATTCAGATTGAGAAGGGCGAGGTGTTTATTTATGGTATGCATATCAGCCCTTATGAAAGAGGCAATATTTTTAACAAAGACCCTTTAAGGGTGCGTAAGCTTTTGCTTCATACCTATGAAATTCGGAAAATAGAAGGCAAAATCAGAGAAAAAGGGTATACTTTGGTACCTTTGAAGGTATATTTTAAAGGCAGTCTTGTGAAAGTAGAAATGGGCGTGGCGAAAGGCAAGAAGCTTTACGATAAGCGGCAGGACATTGCAAAAAAGGACCAGAGAAGAGAGACAGAGAGAGAATTTAAGGTGAAAAACCTGTATTAACTGCAGGGCAGGAGAGGAGAACAGACCATGATGAAATTTAAAGATATGCCGTATGAAAGAATTGATTTTGTACAGGTAAAAGAGCAGCTGAAAAAATTGATGAAGAAGCTGGAAGAAGCGGGAAGCGGGGAAGAGCAGTTTGCTGTTCACAAAGAGTTTTATAAACTCAATGACAGGGTGCAGACCCAGGTGACGCTTTGTTCCATTCGCCATACCATTGACACCACAGACGAGTTTTATGAGAAGGAACAGAATTACTATGATGAACAGGTGCCCGAGTATTCCAACTTATGTGTGGAATATCAGAAGCGGCTCTTTGCTTCCCCGTACAGGGACGTTCTGGAAGAAAAAATAGGGCCTGTGGCATTTAAAAATATGGAAATTGCCATGAAGTCTGTGTCCGAGGAAGTCATTCCACTGATGCAGGAGGAGAATGCACTGGTGACAGAATATGAAAAACTTCTGGCCAGCGCTAAAATTGACTGGGAAGGGGAAACCCTGAATCTTTCTCTTTTGACTCCTTATCTGAAAAGTAAAGATCCTGAAGTGAGAAGAAGAGCAGCCCAGAAACAAAATGCTTTCTTTGACAGTATTGCCGATAAATTGGATGAGTTGTATGACAAACTGGTAAAAAACAGAACAGAGCAGGCAAAAACACTGGGATTTGAGACGTATACACCTCTGGGATATCTGCGCATGCAGAGGAACTGTTATGGAAGAAAAGAAATTGAAAATCTGAGACGTCAGGTGAAGGAAGTATGGGTTCCTTTTGCAGAAGAGCTTTTTGAAAAAAGGAGAGAGCGTCTGGGACTTGAGCATATGACTTATACAGACGAACAGGTATACGGACCAGAGGGAAATCCCCAGCCGGAAGGAACGCCGGAGGAAATTCTGGCAGCAGGACAGGAGATGTATGAAGAATTGTCTCCGGAGACAAAAGAGTTTTTTGATTTTATGATGGAAAACGAACTTTTAGATGTCTTTGGCAGAAAGACAAAAGCAGTGGGCGGATATATGACGTACCTTCCGGACTATAAGGCACCGTTTATTTTTGCCAACTTTAACGGCACCAGCGGAGATGTGGACGTTATGACTCATGAGTGCGGCCATGCGTTCCAGGGATACCTGGCAGCAGAAGACCCTATCCGGGAACATGCAGATATTGGTATGGAAACTGCGGAGATTCATTCCATGTCCATGGAATTCTTTACAGAACCTTGGTATCATCTGTTTTTCGGAAAAGAGAAGACAGCCGATTACACCGGTATGCATTTGGAGGATGCTGTGATTTTTGTACCGTACGGCTGTATGGTGGACGAATTTCAGCATGAAGTGTATGACCATCCGGAAATGACGCCTCAGCAGAGGAAAGAGGTGTGGAAAAAGCTGGAGAAGGAATATAAGCCTCATATGGATTATGCAGGGCTGGACTTCTTTGAAAGAGGCTGTTTCTGGCAGAAACAACACCATATTTACAGTTTCCCTCTCTACTATATTGATTATGTGATTGCCCAGCTTTGTGCTTTTGAGTACAAAATCTGGATGGATAAGGACCGCCGGGGAGCGTGGGAGAGTTATCTGAAATTATGCAGGATTTCCGCTTCCGAGTTTCATACTGATTTGTTACAGCAAAGCGGCATAGAGTCTCCCTTTAAAGACGGAGTTATCCGTAAAATTGTGGAGAATTTAAAAGAAATTGCTTGAAAAGTTTCGGCCAGAAAGATATTTGTCTTTGTGCAAAAAACACAAATGCGAGAATTTTGCCAGAAACAGTTGACAAAACTTCATAATTTATTATAATAAAGAAGATTGATTCACAACATTAAGAAAACAAAGTATTAAAGTTTTCAGTGTGAAATTCTAGCAGAGAGGAAGGAAATCAATATGAAAATGAAGAAAGTATTGGCAATGGCCCTTGCAAGCGCAATGATTTTATCTTTAGGCGCATGCGGAAGTTCTTCAGGAGACAAAAAAGCAGAAGGCACTTCTGACGGTGGCGCAAAAACAGAAACAAGCAGTACAGGTTTTGCAGGAACACCGGAGGAGGATTCCTACACAATCGACTTACGTGCAGAACCGCCTGAATTAAACAGTATGCTCACTACAGACGTGGCATCAGGAGATATTCTCCGTATGGTTATGTCCGGTCTGTATAAACTGGATGAAAATGATAAACCGGTGCCAGACCTTGCCGAAGAAACTACTGTAAGCGATGACAAACGTACTTACACTATGAAACTTCGTCAGGATGCAAAATGGACAAATGGAGAACCTGTAACAGCAAATGACTTCGTGTTCGCTTATCAGGCAGTTTGTAACAAAGAGACAGCTTCTTCCTACGCATTTATTATCTATGATAATCTGTTAAATGGTAAAGAAGTATATGAAGGAACAAAAGACCCTTCTGAACTGGGTGTAAAAGCCATTGACGACTATACTCTGGAAGTTACTTTCGTAAACCCGATTCCATATGCAGAGCACCTGTTCTCATTCTCAACCTACTATCCTGTAAACCAGAAGGCTTACGAGGAAATCGGTGCAGAGCACTACGGAGATGAAATGGATCAGCTGGTAACAAACGGTGCGTACACCATCAGCGAGTGGGTACACAATGACCACATTACACTGGCAGCAAATGAAGATTTCTATGACCCGGACAGAGTTGCAGTAAAAACCGTTCGTTATAATATGATGAATGATTCCAATGCACGTATGAACGCATTCCAGGCTGGACAGATTGACTGTATCAACCTGACAGGTGACCAGACCGTACAGGCAGAGTCTCTCGGCATTCATGTAGAAAACTATGTAAACAACAGCAACTGGTATATTCAGTTTAACACAAAGAAAACAGACAAAGGCTTGGACAATGCAAATATCCGCCGTGCACTTGGTCTTGCTCTGGATACACAGAGTCTGTGTGACAATATCTTAAAAGATGGTTCCGTACCGGCTACAGGTCTTGTACCAACCGGTATTGCAGGAGCAAATGATGTGCTGTATCGCGAAGCGGCTGGAGATATCACCGGATACAATGCAGAAGAAGCAAAGAAAGCTCTGGAAAAAGGTCTTCAGGAAACAGGACTGAAAGCAGAAGATTTGAAATTATCTTTCCTCTGTGATGATTCTGACGGAGCTCAGAGAGATGCACAGTTTATGCAGGAACAGTGGAAATCCGTACTTGGTCTGAATGTAGAAATTACACCACAGCCATTTAAGTCACGTCTGGCTTCTATGGATTCCGGTGATTTCGATATGGTATACGCAGGCTGGTCTCCGGACTACAACGATGCCATGACATTCCTTGACCTGTTTACTACAACAAATGGAAACAACTATGGTAAATACAGCAACACAGAATATGATAAACTGATTGCTGACGCTATGGTGGAAGCAGACCCGGCAGCTCGTCAGGATTTACTGGTTAAGGCAGAAACTCTGGTAACACAGACAGACGCAGCAGTTTACCCAATTTACTTCAGTGCTGTTTCTTATGCCGTGTCTGACAAGGTGCAGAATATGACTCGTACCGGTTTCCAGGAATTTGACTTTACAGACGCTAAATAATTTCGGAAAGCGGAAAGAAAAAATTTTATAAGGTTATTTTAGATAGGAGCTGTTGTTCTGGAATCAGAGTGGTTTCTCACACGGCTCCTGTCTGTTTATGTAAAGCGCAAAAACTTTTGCGCTTTACATAAACAGAACATAAAAATAATAAAGTAAAGAAAACAAAAGAAAGGAGCTGTCTATTTTGTCTAATCGGATACGCTACATTTTAAAAAGAATTATTTATTCTTTTATTACTATTTTAGTTCTGGTAACTATCACCTTCCTCTTAATGCAGTTACTTCCGGGCGAACCGTTTACAGCCGGAAAAGCGTTGCCGGATTCCGTTATGCAGGCCCTGGAAAAGAAATATGGACTGGATAAACCCGTGCTTCAGCAGTTATTTATTTACATAGGAAATGCCTTAAGAGGTGATTTCGGAATTTCTATTCCGGACGGAAGAGCGGTGACAGATGTTATCGCAGAAGCTTTCCCGGTATCCTTTAGTCTTGGTATCCGCGCCCTGCTGTTTGCCTTTATTATGGGTATTCTTCTTGGTGTTGTGGCTGCTGTTAAGAGAGGAACTGTATGGGACAGCGCAGCCATGTTTTTTGCACTGGTTGGTGTTTCTGTACCTTCCTTCATTATGGGTGCAGTTTTACAGTATTTCCTGGGATTGAAGCTGTATCAGGCAACGGGAGTTCAGGTGTTTGCCGTTATTGGCTGGTCTGACTTTAACAGTAAGATTCTTCCGGCTTTTGCTCTGGCTTTTGGCTCTATGGCAACGGTAAGCCGTTTGATGCGAACCAGTATGCTGGATGTACTCAGCCAGGATTATATCAAAACAGCAAAAGCAAAGGGCCTCAGCCAGCGTCAGATTGTTTGGAAACATGCGGTACGTAACGCAGTTATGCCGGTTGTTACCGTTATGGGTCCCCTGGTAGCAGCTGTTTTGACGGGTGCTTTCGTTGTAGAGAATATTTTCTCTATTCCGGGACTTGGAAAATACTTTGTAACCAGTGTGCAGACTCTGAATTATACTATGATTGCAGGTACTACAGTCTTCTACGGTATGTTCCTGATTCTCGCCAATCTGGTTGTAGATTTGATTTACGGATTTATCGATCCACGTATTAAACTGACAGGCGGAAAGGAGTAAGGAACACATGAGAAAAAAGAATAATAAGACAACCGTACAGACAGAACAGTACACTCCTTATGATGTCAGCGGCAAAATTTCTTCGGATGCCTTTGAGGTGTTAGGAGCCGATGCAAAAAGTATGGAATCATTGGCAAGACCTTCTGTCAGCTTTATGAAAGATGCCTGGAACCGTATTCGCAAGAGTAGGGTTGCAGTGATTTGTATGATTATTCTGGGTCTGATTATTCTGGGTGCTATTTTCTGTCCTATGTTGACACCGTTCAGCTATTCTGAGCAGAATGTAGCATTTCAGAATAAACCCATTATGAGTCCGGACTCTGTGACCGGTCAGATGCATATTTTTGGTACCGACGCCCTGGGACGCGACGTATTCTCCAGAGTCTGGTACGGAGCAAGAGTTTCTCTTACCGTAGCGATTGCGGTTGCGCTGATTGACTGTCTGGTAGGTGTTATCTATGGCGGTATCTCCGGTTACTTCGGCGGTGCAGTAGATAATGTGATGATGCGTATTGTGGAAATCATCAGCGGTATTCCTTACCTGATTATCGTTATCCTTCTGATGACGGTTATGGAACGTGGTCTGGGAACTATTATTGTGGCCTATTCCCTTACCGGATGGACCGGTATGGCTCGACTGGTGCGAGGACAGGTTGTTGGTTTGAAGGAGCAGGAATTTGTTATTGCGGCAAAATCCATGGGCGCTTCTCCGGCAAGAATCATTGGCAAACATCTGGTACCCAATGTGCTTAGTGTTATTATTGTCAATATTACGTTGGATATTCCCAATGTTATCTTTACAGAAGCATTTCTGTCCATGTTGGGTCTGGGTATTGCGCCTCCGAAGTCTTCCTGGGGTATTATGGCCAATGACGCCATTAAGGTTTTCCAGATGTTCCCCACACAGCTTGTTATTGTAGCGTTATTTATCTGTGTTACCATGTTGTCCTTTAACCTGCTGGGTGACCAGCTTCGTGACGCATTTGACCCGAAATTAAGGAGGTAAGGAAATGGAAGAAATATTAAAAATAGACAATCTTCATGTTTCTTTTGATACTTATGCAGGTGAAGTACACGCTGTCAGAGGTGTCAGCCTGGAGGTAAACAAAGGAGAAGTGCTTGCTATTGTAGGAGAATCCGGCTGCGGAAAGAGTGTAACGGCTCAGACAATTATGAAACTGAACCCTATGCCTCCTGCAAGAATTAAAGAGGGAAGCATTAAACTTTGCGGTAAAGATATTGTAGCGGCAAGTGAAAAGGAAATGCAGGATATCCGTGGTCAGATGGTCAGTATGATTTTCCAGGACCCTATGACTTGTATGAATCCTACTATGCGTGTAGGCAAGCAGCTTACGGAAACTCTGGTAAACAAGAAAAAAATCAGTAAAGCAGATGCGGAAAAAGAGGCTGTCCGTCTTTTACAGATGGTTCAGATTCCAAATGCCGAGGAGAGAGCAAAGCAGTATCCTCATGAATTTTCCGGCGGTATGCGTCAGCGTGCCATGATTGCTATGGCTTTGGCCTGTAACCCGCAGCTGTTGATTGCGGATGAACCAACAACAGCTCTTGACGTAACCATTCAGGCGCAGATTATGCAGCTGATGGGAAAAATTAAGGACGATACCAAAACAGCGATTATTCTGATTACCCATGACCTTGGGGTTGTGGCAAATCTGGCGGATCATGTGGCTGTTATGTATGCCGGTAAAGTAGTGGAAAAAGGTACCGTAAGAGATATCTTCTACAATCCGGGACATCCTTATACAAAGGCTCTTTTAAAGAGTCTTCCAACGATTGATACAAAGAAAGAGGAGCAGCTGGTATCCATTCCGGGTACCCCTCCTGACTTATATGCTCCGCCGCAGGGCTGCGGATTTGCCAGCAGATGTGAATGCTGCATGAAAATCTGCCGTTCCAATCAGCCGCCGGTATTCCAGGTGAGCGAAGGCCATACGGCGTCCTGCTGGAGACTTCACCCTGATTTTCCGGGAGACAAGGAGGAAAAGGTAAATGGATAAGCTGGTTACTTTAGACCATGTGTCAAAGCACTTTCATGTAGGAAAGGGAAAGAATCTGGTAGCAGTCAATGATATTTCCCTGGACATTTATAAAGGAGAAACGCTTGGTGTGGTAGGTGAGTCCGGATGTGGAAAATCTACATTGGGAAGAGTAGTTATGGGAATTTATCCGGCTACCAGTGGAAAAATGCTTTACAATGGAAAGCAGGTAAATTTAAGACACACCAAAGACCGCTATGAGTATTCTCAGAAAGCACAGATTATTTTCCAGGATCCTTATGCGTCTTTGAATCCCCGTATGACAGTGGGAAGTATTATTGCAGAAGGTATGGAAATTCACAATATGTATGACAAAGAGAAACGTATGCAGCGTGTTTATGAGCTTCTGGAGACAGTAGGTCTGAACCGGGAACATGCAAACCGTTTCCCGCATGAGTTTTCCGGCGGTCAGCGTCAGCGTATCGGAATTGCCCGTGCTCTGGCTGTAGAACCGGAGTTCATTGTGTGTGATGAGCCGATTTCTGCTCTTGACGTATCCATTCAGAGTCAGATTATAAATCTGCTGAAAGACCTGCAGGCAGAACACGGATTTACTTATATGTTTATTGCCCATGACTTAAATATTGTCAAATATATTTCAGACCGTATTGCGGTTATGTATCTGGGAAATCTGGTAGAACTGGCAGACAGTGATGAGATTTATGCTCATACACTGCATCCATACAGCCAGGCGTTGTTGGCATCTGTGCCGATTCCGGACCCGGATAAAGAAGCGCAGAAGGAATCCAGCGTACTGTCCGGAGACGTACCAAGCCCTATCAATCCAAAGCCGGGCTGTCCTTTTGCAAACCGTTGTAAGTATGCAACAGAAAGATGTAAGACGGAATCTCCGAAATTACAGGAAGTTCGTCCGGGACATTTTGTAGCATGTCATTTACATAAATAAAATTCAAATACAAAGAGCCATTGCCGGATGATTTTGGGAATGGCTCTTTTATCAATTATTTTTCTGAAATTAACTCTTGACAAAAATACAGAAACCAGATAGTATGTAATAAGTTTCCTAATGTACTTACATTGGGAATGGGAAATCTACTCGTTTGTGTACCATGCAGTGCTTATTTTATATGAGGGCTTGTACTGGTTTCGACGGGGGTTTTGAAGTTGAGGAAGCCATCTGCAGACTCCGGGACTGCATATCAACCTGGAAACTAAATATAAACGCAAACGATAACGTAGCGTTAGCTGCCTAATTGCAGCTTGTCAGCCTCAGGTCACCCGCTGCTTGAGAATCTGGCATCGACTTTGCGGGGCACTTCGTTTTCAAAGCTTTGAGAAAATGGAAGATTTTATGAAGCTACCAAGTGTAACAGCCTGTTATTCGGCGGCTGCATAAGGGAATGTTAAAAGAATAACTGTGATGGGAGATGCCGCAAGGGATAGACTTTCGGACAGGGGTTCGATTCCCCTCAGGTCCATAGGGAAAGGAGTTCGTTCTAAAAGAGATTAGTACGGATTCCTTTTTTGTTTTTGGAACGGAAACCATGCGAAGAAATTTCACATTTTTGACAAATTTGTCTGCTATACTATACATTACAGTGCGAAGGAGGAAAAGACCATGGATAAATGCAGAATACTGGTTGTGGATGACGAGAGCAGAATGAGAAAACTGGTAAGGGATTTCCTTGTAAAACAGGATTTTGAGGTATTGGAAGCCGGAGACGGGGAAGAGGCTCTTGATATATTCTATAAAAAGAAAGACATTTCCCTGTTGATTCTGGACGTGATGATGCCCAAGATGGACGGCTGGGAGGTATGCCGGGAAATTCGGAGAGAGTCCAAAGTGCCGATTATTATGTTGACAGCCAGAGGCGATGAGCGGGACGAACTTTTAGGATTTGAACTGGGAGTAGACGAGTATATTTCAAAACCTTTCAGCCCGAAGATTCTGGTAGCCAGGGTGGAAGCTATTTTGCGGCGTACCAGTTCTATCGGTGCAGATGAACTTTTGAGCGCAGGCGGTATTGAAATCAATAAAACTGCCCATATTGCGGCCATTGACGGTACCCCTATAGAATTAAGCTACAAGGAATTTGAACTGCTCAGCTACTTTTTGGAAAATCAGGGAATTGCCCTTTCCAGAGAAAAGATTTTAAATTCTGTATGGAATTATGATTATTTTGGCGATGCCAGAACCATTGATACCCATGTAAAGAAACTGAGGAGTAAAATGGGCGATAAGGGAGAGTACATCAAAACCATTTGGGGTATGGGATATAAATTTGAGGTGTCATGATGAAAAAATCCATTAAAATCAGACTGGCAGTTACTTACATTGTGATTATGTGCCTGTCTCTGGCGGTAATGCTGGGGGTGAATTCTCTGTTTTTAGAGAAATACTACCTTGCCAGGAAAACAGACAGTCTAAAGAATGTTTATCAGGCCTTAAACAATGTGGACAATTACCAGTACAGTGCTTTGAATGACGATGACGCATTTAAGAAATATCTGGCAGAAAAAAATTTCCGTTTGATTGTGGTAGACCCTTTTGGAAATTGCTACAGTACCACAAAGGATGAGGCGGAAATGCTGGCTTACATGCAGTTTGAGTCTCAGTTTTCCAGGGGAAAACGGGTGATTATGGAGCAAAAGGACAATTATGTAGTAACGAAAATAAGCGGAGACGCCAGTACCATGGACGTGGTCTGCATGTACGGGAATCTGGACGATAAGAGCAGTTTTATGATTCGTACACCGATTCAGAGTATTCGGGACAGCGCACAAATTTCCAACATGTTTTATCTGTATATTGGCCTTGCTACGATTTTGATCAGTTCAGTGATTATCTGGATTATGTCGAGACGGATTATCAGACCGCTGCAGACCCTCAGTGATATTTCCAGGGAAATGGCAGACCTGCATTTTGATGTGAAATATCACAGCACCAGCCAGGATGAAATTGGTATTTTAGGAAATAATCTGAATAAGCTTTCTGAAGACTTGGAAAAAACCATTTCCGAACTGAAAACAGCCAATAATGAGCTGCAGCAGGATATTGCCAAAAAGGAAGAAATTGACGAAATGCGGAAGGAATTTCTGGCGAATGTGTCTCATGAGCTGAAAACCCCCATCGCCCTGATTCAGGGGTACGCAGAAGGTCTGCAGGAATGTATCAATGACGACGCCCAGAGCCGGGAATTTTACTGCGAGGTCATTGTGGATGAAGCCGGAAAGATGAATCAGATGGTAAAGAAATTGTTGACACTGAACCAACTGGAATTTGGTAATGATACAGTTGCTATGGAGCGTTTTGACCTGACAGATTTGGTGAGCGGGGTCGTGCAGTCTGCGCGGCTTCTGGCAGAACAAAAGGGGGCAGAAATTCATTTTAACCAGACAGAACCTGTATATGTATGGGGCGATGAATTTAAAATGGAGGAAGTTGTTACCAACTATGTGTCCAATGCTTTGAATCATGTGGACTATGAAAAGAAGATTGAAATTAAGACGGAAATACGTCAGGATACCGTAAGACTCTCTGTTTTTAATACAGGGGACGTCATACCGGAGGAGGATTTGGATAAGGTCTGGGTAAAATTCTACAAGGTGGATAAAGCCAGAACAAGAGAATACGGCGGCAGCGGTATCGGGCTGTCCATTGTCAAGGCTATTATGGACAGTATGCACCAGAAATGCGGAGTGAAAAATTACAGCAATGGTGTAGAATTCTGGTTTGAGCTCTCCTGCGCAGACGGTCAAAAAACGGAGTGTCAAAAAATGTAAAAACAGATAAAAAAAGGTAAAAAATCCCTGGGTTGGATTTGCATTTTAAAACGTATTCTGCTAAACTAAGAAAATGTAAAAAAACAAAGGAGGGAATACGAATGCCGCCTTTACAGGGACAATGGCTGGAGGCTTTAAAGCCGGAATTTAAGAAAGCCTACTATAAAGAATTGTTTGACAAGGTGGGACAGGAATATCAGCAGAGAAAGATATTTCCTGCACCGGATGATATTTTTAACGCGTTTCATTTTACGCCGCTTGATGAAGTGAAGGTTGTGATTTTAGGGCAGGACCCGTATCACAATGACGGACAGGCTCATGGACTTTGTTTTTCCGTGAAGCCAGATGTGGAAATTCCTCCTTCGCTGGTAAACATTTACCAGGAACTGCATGAGGACTGCGGCTGCTTTATTCCGAATAATGGCTATCTGGAAAAATGGGCAAAGCAGGGCGTACTGCTTCTGAATACAGTGCTGACTGTGCGGGCCCACCAGGCCAATTCTCACAGAGGGATTGGATGGGAACAATTTACGGATGCGGCTATCCAAATACTGAATGAGCAGGACAGACCCATGGTTTTTCTGCTTTGGGGACGCCCGGCACAGATGAAGCGCAGCATGCTGACCAATCCCAAACATTTGATTCTAGAGGCTCCTCATCCCAGCCCGCTGTCTGCCTACCGGGGCTTTTTCGGGTGCAGGCATTTCAGCAAAGCCAATGCATTTCTGGAAAGCCAAGGGCTTTCGACCATTGACTGGCAGATAGAAAACAGATAGAGGATGAAAATACATGGGAAAGAAAAATGACAATACTTTAGTAAAAAATGCTTCGTTTCTGATGGTGGCTGCGCTGATTTCCAAGATTATCGGACTGATTTATAAAAGTCCTCTTTCCAGTACTATGGGAAAGGAAAGTTTTGGCTGCTTTCAATTTGCTCAAAATGTGTACTTTATTTTGCTGATGATTGCCTCTTTCAGCATTCCCCAGGCTGTGTCTAAGATTATGGCGGAACGGCTGGCCTTTAAACGATACCGGGACGCCCAGAAAATCTTTAAAGGTGCGCTTTTATATGCAGTGGTGGTAGGAGGCGCAGTAGCCATTGTCTGTGTTGCAGGCGCACCGATTCTGGTGCCGGAGCGTATGGCAAATGCCAGACTGGCATTGCAGTTTTTAGCGCCTACGATTTTTCTCTCAGGAATTTTGGGAGTGTTCCGGGGTTATTTCCAGGCTTACCGCAACATGCTGCCGACTTCTATTTCTCAGATTGTAGAGCAGACTGCAGTGGCTGTTGTGGCCCTTGTTATGGCTAACTTTATGGTACATCATTTTGCCGATGCACCCGAAAATACCCTGCGAAGCTGGAGTGCGGCAGGTGCAACCATGGGAACAGGGGCCGGAGTGCTTACCGCCCTGTTGTTTATGCTTTTTGTTTATCAGGTAAACCGCAGAGGAATTCAGAAAAAAATAGCCAAAGACAGGGTTTCGGTAGACGAAAGCTACAGGGCGGTCATGAAGACGCTGATTCTGATTATGGCGCCCATTTTGCTTAGTGCCTTTTTGTACAATGTAAACGGATACATTAACAGTATGATTTATACCACGATTTCCGGAGTGAAGGGAATGAAAAGCAGCGTGGTGGAAGGACTTTATGCAGAGTGCGGTTTCTTTCTGACAATTATTAATATTCCGCTGACCCTGTCCAGTACAGCCCCTACTTCTATGATGCCGGAGGTATCCGCAGCGTATGCCAGAGGAGATATTTTGACTGTAAAGGAAAAAATCAATAAAGCAACCTGGCTGAGTATGTTTATTTCTATCCCCTGCAGCGTAGGGCTGTTTGCGCTGGCCGGACCTGTGACGAAGCTGTTGTTTGCTACCACAGACGGTACAGCGGGGCGCCTGATGATGCTGGGTGTCATTACGGTAATCATGAACGGAATGTCTAATATCTCCAACGGTGTGCTGCAGGGGATTGGCAAAGCCAATTTACCCATGATTCACGCGGCCATTGCCCTTGGGGTTGATGTGGTTGTTATGACTGTGTTGATGTTTGCCACAAACTTGGGGATTTATACGGTGGTTATTGCTATGATTGTCTACGCGCTGGTGATGTGTGTGTTAAATGACCGCTCTATGAAAAAAGAACTGGGATATGAAAATCCCTGGAAGGAAGCCTATCTTCCTTCTTTTCTGGCCTCTGTACCTATGGGGCTTGCAGCATTCCTGTCATACCAGGGACTGCATGCTGTGCTGAAATCCAATTTCCTGGCTCTGATACCGGCCATTGTACTGGGAGCAGGCATATATTTTGTGGTATATCTTGCAGCGGCAAAACCTGACGCAGAGACACTGGCAGGAGTGCCGGGAGGTGTGGTTCTGGCAAAAATAAGCCGGAAACTCCATTTAGTGAAATAAAAAAGTGAAATGAAAAAGAGAGTTGCTTTTCTTGTCCATGCAACTCTCTTTTTCCATAGAAAAAAATAACCGTTTTTAAGGCTGCAGCTTCTTAAATGCAGTGGAAAGCATCAGTTTGATACGGTTTAGCTGATTCACTTCGCTGGCTCCGGGGTCGTAGTCTACGGCTACAATGTTGGCTTCCGGATAATCGCTGCGAATGGCCTTGATAACGCCTTTACCTACAATGTGGTTAGGCAGACAGCCGAAAGGCTGAATACAGACAATATTTGGCACGTTTCCGTGAATGAGCTCCATCATTTCTCCGGTGAGGAACCAGCCCTCGCCCGTCTGATTTCCGAGAGAAACAATGGGTTCTGCCATTTTTGCCAAATCTTCAATTCTGGCAGATGGCGTAAAGTGTTTACTCTTTTCAAACTCTTTGTTTGCTGCACTGCGGATAAATTCAATAGCAGAAATTCCCAGCTTTCCTTTTTGGGCCAGCGATTTCTTAAAGCCCAGATAATCGGATTTGAAATTCAGGTTATAGAAGCAGTAACACATAAAGTCAATCAAATCCGGACAAACCGCTTCGGCTCCTTCCTTTTCCAGCAGTTCTGCCAGATGGTTGTTGGCCGCAGGCAGGAATTTTACCAGAATTTCGCCTACAATGCCGACTCTTGGCTTTTTCTCGTCTGTAATAGGCAGAGCGTCAAATTCTCGAATCATTTCCCGGCAGATACGGTTAAACTGTGCGAAAGCCGTATGTCTGCTGCTTAAGAAAGAGATACAACGTTTTTCCCATTTGCGGTGCAGGGCATTGGCAGAGCCTTTTACCACCTCGTAGGGGCGCATACGGTACACACATTTCATAAGAATATCGCCGAATACAGCGCCGTAAGCCAGACGTGTGGCCAGCTTTGGCGTAATCTTAAAGCCCGGGTTGGATTCCAAACCGCTTAAGTTGATGGATATAACCGGAATATAGGACATATCTGCTTTGGCAAGAGCCCGGCGGATAAAGCCGATATAGTTGGAAGCACGGCAGCCGCCCCCTGTCTGGGACATAATAATCGCCACCTTATGTAAGTCATATTTTCCCGAAAGCAGCGCCTGCATAATCTGTCCGACTACCATAAGGGAAGGGTAGCAGGCGTCGTTGTTTACGTATTTCAGTCCCACATCCACGGCTTCTTTGTTGTCGTTTGGCAGAACCTCCAGGTTGTATCCGCTGGCACAGAAAGCTGCCTGCAGAATGTTAAAATGAATGGGCGACATCTGGGGACATAAAATGGTGTAATTCTTCCGCATTTCCTCTGTAAACGGCACACGCTCTATAGAGGAGGGCAGGATATTTCTCTGTTTGTGCTGTTGTTCCTTGGCCTTGATGGCAGCAATCAGGGAGCGGACGCGGATACGGGCAGCTCCTAAGTTGTTCACCTCGTCAATTTTCAGGCAGGTATAGATTTTTCCGCTTTGGGAAAGAATTTCATTTACCTGGTCTGTGGTAACGGCGTCCAAACCGCAGCCAAAAGAGTTTAACTGAATCAAATCCAGATTCTCCCGTTCTTTTACAAAGTTTGCGGCAGCGTAAAGCCTTGTGTGGTACATCCACTGGTCATTGACACGGAGAGGGCGCTCAAGGGGAGCCAGATGAGAAATGGAATCCTCTGTCAGCACGGCCAGTCCATAGGAATTAATCAAATCCGGGATACCGTGGTGGATTTCCGGGTCAATGTGGTAAGGGCGTCCGGCAAGCACAATCCCCCGTCTGCCGGTTTTGTCCAGGTAAGCCAGGGTTTCTTCGCCTTTTCTTTTGATGTCCTCTCTGCAGGCAGACAGTTCTTCCCAGGCTAAATGTGCAGCTTTGCGGACTTCTGCAGCGGGAATATCCGGAAATTCCTGTACCAGCCGGTCGGTTACAGTGTCTTCCCCGGTAAGAGAGAGGAAAGGATTGTGGAACCGGATGGACGGGTCTTTTAATTCATCCACATTGTTTTTAATATTCTCCGCATAAGAGGTTACGATAGGGCAGTTGTAGTGGTTGACCGAATCGTCAAACTCCTGTCTTTCGTAAGGGATACAAGGGTAGAAGATATATTTCACCCCTTGTTTTAACAGCCAGGAAACGTGTCCGTGTGCCAGCTTTGCCGGGTAACACTCGGATTCGCTGGGGATGGATTCAATGCCCAGTTCGTAAATTTTCCTGGTAGAAGTGGGAGACAGAACCACCTGATATCCCAAATTGGTGAAAAACGTATACCAGAAAGGATAATTCTCAAACAGATTCAGTACACGGGGAATCCCCACCTGTCCTCTGGGGGCCTTGTCAGGAGTAAGCGGCACATAGGAGAACAGCTTTTTATATTTATATTCGTATAAGTTGGGTATATGGTCTTTGTTCTTCTCTTTGCCGATACCGCGTTCACAGCGGTTGCCGGAAATATACTGGCGTCCGCCGGAAAATTTGTTAATGGTCAGACGGCAGTTGTTGGTACAGCCTTTACAGTTGGCCATGGTGGTTTTGTATTCCAGGGTATTGATTTTCTCTATAGGTAGCATGGTGGAAGCTTTCTCTTTGTCATAGCGTTCCCTTGCAATCAGGGCAGCGCCGAATGCGCCCATAATGCCGGCAATATCCGGACGGATGGCTTCGCACTGTGCAATTTTTTCAAAACTGCGCAGCACTGCGTCATTATAGAACGTTCCACCCTGTACTACAATGTGTCTGCCCAGTTCCGAGGCGTCAGAAACTTTAATAACCTTGTAAAGGGCATTTTTGATAACAGAATAAGCCAGTCCGGCGGAAATGTCCGCAACAGAAGCGCCTTCTTTTTGAGCCTGTTTTACTTTTGAATTCATGAAAACCGTACAGCGGGTGCCTAAATCAATGGGGTGTTCGGCAAAAAGAGCGGCTTTTGCAAAGTCCTGTACACTGTAATTTAAGGATTTCGCAAAGGTTTCGATAAAGGAGCCGCAGCCGGATGAGCAGGCCTCATTTAACTGTACGCTGTCTACGGTCTGGTCTTTGATTTTGATACACTTCATATCCTGGCCGCCGATGTCCAGAATACAGTCTACCTCCGGATCGAAAAAGGCAGCGGCATAGTAATGGGAAACGGTTTCTACCTCACCTTCGTCCAGCATTAAAGCCGCTTTTATCAGTGCTTCTCCGTATCCGGTAGAACAGGACCAGGCAATTCTGGCTCCGGCGGGAAGCTGTTCATAGATTTCCTGGATAGCCCGGATAGACGTAGCCAGGGGATTGCCGTTGTTATTGCTGTAAAAAGAGTAGAGCAGAGAGCCGTCTTCCCCTACCAGCGCGGCTTTCGTGGTGGTAGAACCGGCATCGATTCCCAGATAGCAGTTTCCGCGGTAAGTGGAAAGCTCCCCTGTTTTTACGTTGTACTTGCTCTGGCGGCGGTTAAAGGCCTGATAATCTTCTTTGGAAGCAAAGAGGGGCTCCATACGGTCTACCTCAAAGTCCATCGCAATGGCAGCTCTGAGACGGTCACGCATGGAAAGCAGGCTGACATCCTTTGCGTCCTCTTTGGAATTCAGAGCGGAGCCTATGGCTGCGAACAGGTGGGAATTTTCCGGAACAATGGTATGTTCTTCGTCCAGATTTAAGGTGCGGATAAAAGCGGTCTTTAACTCAGAGAGAAAATGCAGGGGACCGCCCAGAAAAGCCACATGTCCACGGATAGGCTTACCACAGGCCAGACCGCTGATGGTCTGGTTTACCACAGCCTGGAAAATGGAGGCAGCCAGGTCTTCCTTGGTAGCGCCTTCATTAATCAGAGGCTGAATGTCTGTTTTGGCAAATACACCACATCTGGCTGCAATGGGATAGAGCGCCTTGTAATTTTGGGCATATTCGTTCAAACCCGGTGCGTCAGTCTGCAGAAGAGAAGCCATCTGGTCGATGAAAGAGCCGGTTCCTCCGGCGCAGATACCGTTCATACGCTGCTCTACATTGCCGCCTTCAAAATAGATAATTTTTGCATCCTCTCCTCCAAGTTCAATTGCCACATCTGTCTTTGGGGCCAGTTTTTCAAGAGAAGTGGAAACTGCAATGACTTCCTGTACAAAAGGAACTTCCAGATGATTGGCAAGGGTCAGTCCTCCGGAGCCTGTAATGACAGGTGCCGCAGAAATTTCACCCAGGGAATGGCAAGCTTCGTCCAAAAGGTCCGCCAGCGTACTCTGGATATCTGCAAAATGCCGTTTGTAATCAGAAAAAAGTAAATGAGAGTCATGGTCTAAAATGGCAATTTTGACAGTGGTGGAACCAATATCAATGCCCAGAAGGTGTCGGGGTGTCTGTGTTTTTTTTTCTTCTGACATAGTCAGAAACCTCCTTCTTGTATGTGTTTCTACTTATTTATTATATGTTCATAAAAAAATCAAGCTACATTATACGACAAAATGTCAAAAAAAACAATTCCCAATATTTTTCTGCATTGCGTTTAAATAAGGGATATGATAAAATGAACTCTGTAACAAAAAAGAATTCTGACTATTTTTGGTCAGATTCCATAAAAAGAGAAATCACATTCTCCTATGGCATGTAAAACATAGAGAAAAGACAGGAAGAAGAGGAAAATAAATTTATGTATACCGTACTGAAGCAGGAAGGCAGGGCAAAGAGAGCCCGTCTGGAAACCGTACACGGAACCATTGAGACTCCCGTGTTTATGAATGTGGGTACAGCGGCAGCTATTAAGGGGGCTGTGGCTACCACGGATTTGCACGAAATCAAAACCCAGGTGGAATTGTCCAACACCTATCATCTCCATGTGCGCCCCGGTGACCACATTGTGAAGCAGTTGGGAGGACTGCACAAGTTTATGAACTGGGACCGCCCTATTTTAACGGATTCCGGCGGATTTCAGGTATTTTCTCTCTCAAAATTGAGAAAAATCAAAGAAGAGGGCGTGTATTTTAACTCACATGTAGATGGAAGAAAGATTTTTATGGGACCGGAGGAGAGTATGCAGATTCAGTCCAATCTGGGCTCCACCATTGCCATGGCGTTTGACGAATGTCCGTCCAGTGTGGCCAGCAGAGAGTATGTGCAGAATTCTGTAGACCGCACCACCAGATGGCTGCAGAGATGTAAGGACGAGATGGCAAGGCTGAATCAGCTGGAGGATACCGTAAATCCCCATCAGCTTTTGTTCGGAATTAATCAGGGCGCCATTTACGATGATATCCGTATTGCCCATGCAGAAACCATTTCCAAAATGGATTTGGATGGTTATGCTGTCGGTGGTCTGGCTGTGGGGGAAACCCATGAAGAAATGTACCGGATTCTGGACAGTGTAGTACCCCATCTTCCGGTGAATAAGCCCACCTACCTCATGGGAGTGGGAACGCCTGCCAATATTCTGGAGGCCGTGTCAAGAGGCGTGGACTTCTTTGACTGTGTGTACCCCAGCCGTAATGGACGCCACGGTCATGTGTATACCAATTTCGGCAAGATAAATCTTTTTAATGCGAAATATGAACTGGATTCCCGTCCTATTGAGGAGGGATGTCAGTGTCCGGCCTGCCGCCATTACAGCAGAGCTTATATCCGTCATCTGTTAAAGGCAAAAGAAATGCTGGGTATGCGTCTTTGTGTACTGCATAATTTGTATTTCTACAATACGATGATGGAAGAAATCAGAGATGCGCTGGATAAAGGGTGCTACGAAGAATATAAGGCACGGAAATTGGAAAGCATGGCTTTAGGAGCAGGGAAATAAGAAAACCGTTTTTCTCCCATATAAAAAAACTATTAAATTTGGGAAAAACCGGAGAAAATACTTGAAGAAACAAGAAAAATTGTGTATTATAACAATAATGTCTATCAGTCTGACAGACAAAGTTTAAGGTTCAGGAGGAAGCAGGATGTTATTATCAACAGCAGCAGGCGGCGCAGGAGGCATGATTACTTTGTTCTTACCGCTGGTGGTATTTTTTCTTTTGATGTATTTCATGATTATGAGACCTCAGAAAAAAGAGCAGCAGAGAGTAAAAAGCATGCTGGCAGCTATGGAAGTGGGCGACAGTGTCGTTACAACAAGTGGTTTCTATGGTATCTTGATTGATATTACAGAAGAAGATGTCATTGTGGAATTTGGAAACAACAGAAACTGCAGAATTCCAATGAGAAAAAGTGCGATTGCCGAAGTAGAAAAAGCAAGCGACGGAGTTGCAGAGTAAAATGAGAATGAGAGGTACTGACGGGATATCCTGCAGTACCTTTTTCTTTCATAAGAAAAGGAGAAGATTATGACAGGTATCAGTTTGTTTGAAGTGATTGGTCCTAATATGGTAGGGCCGTCCAGTTCCCACACAGCGGGCGCAGCCTCTATGGCTCTGCTGGCCAGAAAACTGTTTCCGGGAACCATTCGGCAGGTGCAGTTCACTCTGTATGGTTCTTTTGCCAGAACCTATCGGGGACATGGTACGGACAGGGCGCTTCTGGGCGGTATCATGGGATTTGAAACCGATGATTTGCGGATTCGGGATTCTCTGGAATTGGCAAAAAAGGCGGGAATTGCATACAGCTTTTCAAAAGCGGAAGAAGAGCCGGACGATATTCATCCCAATACTGCGGATATGGATATTCAGGGAACAAACGGAGAGCGGCTTTTTGTCCGTGGCGTTTCTCTGGGCGGCGGAAAAGTAAAGATTGTGAAGCTGAACCAGATAGAAGTAGACTTTACAGGAGAGTACAGTACCCTGATTGTCAGTCAGACAGATAAACCGGGTGTGGTGGCCCATATTACAAAGATTCTAAGTGAGGAAGGGGTGAACATTGCCTTTATGCGTCTGTTTCGGGAGGAGAAAGGTGCGGCAGCGTTTACCATTGTGGAATCAGACGAGAAGATTCCAAAAGAAGTATTGGAAAAAATCAGAGAAAATCCACTGGTATCGGATATTATGCTGGTGCAGTTATAGGAGGACAGGAAAATGGATTTTAATCATGGAACAGAATTGCTGCAGCTATGTGCAGAACAAGGACTTTCCATATCTCAGGTTATGAAAATACGGGAAACCGAGATTTCTCAGATGCGTGGAGAAGAAGTAGAAGTAAAAATGAGAAAAGCTCTGGAAATCATGAAAAATTCGGTAAAAGAACCGTTGATACAGCCGGTGAAGTCCGTAGGAGGACTGATTGGCGGAGAGGCAAAGAAGTTAGAGGAACACCGCCGTATGGGGAAATCTATCTGTGGAACTATGCTGTCAAAAGCTATGACTTATGCCATGGCCGTCCTGGAGGTCAATGCCTCTATGGGTGTGATTGTAGCTGCACCGACTGCAGGTTCTTCCGGAGTGGTGCCGGGGGTACTTCTGGCTCTGCAGGAAGAATATCAGCTGAAAGATGAGGAGATTTTAAACGGGCTCTATACCGCAGGAGCTGTGGGGTATCTGCTTATGCGCAACGCTTCTGTGGCAGGGGCGGAAGCAGGCTGTCAGGCGGAAGTGGGGGCGGCGTCTGCTATGGCTGCTGCTGCTGCCGTGGAAGTCATGGGTGGAAGCCCGCAGATGTGCCTGGACGCAGCCTCTACAGCTTTGTCCAATCTCCTGGGACTGGTTTGCGACCCGGTGGCGGGGCTGGTGGAGGCTCCCTGTCAGACCCGGAACTCCATGGGATCCGCCAATGCTCTTGTGTGTGCGGAGCAGGCGCTGGCCGGTGTGGTGCAGATGATTCCCTTTGATGAAATGGCAGAAGCCATGTACCATGTGGGAAGAAGTCTGCCCTTTGAACTGAGGGAGAGCGCATTGGGAGGCTGTGCGGGAACAGAAGCGGCCTGTAAGAGCACCTGTGAAATTTTCGGAGGAGGAAAAGCGTGACCGGTACACAACAAAAAAGACGATATCGTTCTTATCTGCTGATTATTCTGGGAACCGGGATTATGTCCGTTGCCATTAATTCTATCTATGATGCCCTGCAGATGGTGACAGGAGGATTTTCCGGTCTGGGAATTGTGATAAAGAGCCTTTCAGAGAACTGGATAGACGGCGGGCTTCCTCTTTGGTTTACCAATGCAGTGCTGAATATTCCTTTGTTTTTCCTGGGTATCTGGATAAAGGGCTGGGAGTTTACAAAAAAATCGGTTTTTGGCGCTCTGTGTCTGTCTTTCTGGCTGTATTTCATACCGCCCATTCCTCTGATTCAGGATGATATGCTGTTGGCGGCCCTTGCGGCAGGAGTCATTATGGGAGTGGGAATCGGCTGTATTTTTCTGGGACAGGGAACCACTGGAGGAACGGATATGGCAGCGGCTCTGATACAACATAAGCTGCGCGGTTATTCCATTCCCCAGATTCTGCAGGTTATAGATGGAAGTGTGGTGCTGCTGGGGATTTTTGTCTTTGGGATTCATAAGGCTCTGTATGCGGCAGTGGCGATTTTTATTACCTCCTGGACTGCGGACCGCTTTATGGAAGGAATGCATTTTGCAAAAGGGGCTTATGTGATTACGGAAAAGGAAGAACTGGTATCTAAAAGGATTATGGAAGAGCTGAACCGGGGGCTGACAGGGATTTATGCTCAGGGGATTTATTCCCGTCAGGACAGGAAAATGCTGTTCTGTGTGGTAGGGAAAAAGGAACTTGTGAAATTAAAAGAAGTGGTGGAAGAAACAGACCCGGAGGCTTTTGTGATTGTGACAGATGTCAGAGAAGTTATGGGGAAAGGATTTACAAAAGAGAAAGGATAAAAAAGTTACTATCTATATAGAAACCTGCAATATGCAGGAGTGTCTTTAGGCGAAGGCCAGCAGCCGCAAACGCGCGTGAACTCTGCAGCCACTGTCTTCTATTTCTTAACAATACCCAGTATATAGAACAAATGTGACCACTGTGTGTCGTCAAAATAAAGGAACTATAAACTTTAGAAAATTCCAGGGAATAGAAACCATAACGAAAAGGTATAGCGCAAAAGGGATTATTGCTTGAATTATGGCAGGAAAAGGATTATCATATTACTAATTACATTCTATGAATGACAAAAAAATGACAAAACTGCGGAAAGGGTGACAGTATGAAAAGAAATATAGCGTACATTCCCGGTGACGGAATCGGCCCGGAAATTGTAAGAGAAGCAAAGAAGGTTCTGGATAAAGTCTGCAGTGTGTACGGACATGAGTTTCATTATGAAGAATTGCTTTTAGGCGGCGCTTCCATTGATGCACACGGTGTACCGCTGACAGAGGAGACGATAAAGAAAGCAAAGGTTGCAGATGCCGTTTTGATGGGTTCTATCGGCGGAGACGCAAAGACTTCCCCCTGGTATCAGCTGGAGCCGTCCAAGAGACCGGAGGCAGGCCTTCTGGGTATCCGAAAGGCGCTGAACCTGTTTGCTAATTTAAGACCAGCTTATCTCTATGATGAGTTGAGAAAAGCCTGCCCTTTAAAAGAAGAGGTTATTGGGGACGGCTTCGACATGATTATTGTCAGAGAATTAACGGGAGGTCTGTATTTCGGAGAACGCAAGACGGTAGAAGAAAATGGCGTGAGAAAAGCCGTGGATACGCTGTCTTATAATGAAGAGGAAATTCGCAGAATTGCCATCAAGGCTTTTGAGATTGCAGGCAAAAGAAGAAAAAAAGTGACCAGTGTGGATAAGGCAAATGTATTGGATTCCTCCAGATTGTGGAGAAAGGTTGTGGAAGAGGTGGCAAAAAACTACCCGGACATTACACTGGAACATATGCTGGTGGACAACTGTGCGATGCAGCTGGTACATAATCCGGGACAGTTCGATGTGATTCTCACGGAAAATATGTTTGGAGATATTTTGTCAGACGAGGCCAGTATGGTTACAGGGTCTATCGGTATGCTGTCATCAGCCAGCTTAAACGAGACCAGCTTCGGGCTTTACGAGCCAAGCCATGGTTCAGCTCCGGATATTGCAGGAAAAGACGTTGCAAATCCTATTGCCACCATTTTGTCTGCGGCCATGATGCTGCGCTTCTCTTTGGATTTGGATAAAGAAGCGGACGCAGTGGAGGCAGCTGTGGCACAGGTATTAGAAGAGGGCTACAGAACCCCGGATATTTACTCTGAAGGAATGAAAAAGACAGGAACCGCACAGATGGGGAGTCTCATTGCAGAGCGGATTCAGTAGAGAAGGAACAAATAAAAAGGTCGGAAGGAAGGAAGATAGATGAGAAGTGACGCAGTAAAAAAAGGAATGCAGCAGGCGCCTCACAGGTCCCTGTTTCATGCTTTGGGCATGACCAAGGAAGAAATGGAAAAACCGCTGGTGGGAATTGTCAGCTCTTATAATGAAATCGTACCGGGACATATGAACCTGGATAAAATCGTAAATGCCGTGAAACTGGGCGTTGCCATGGCAGGGGGAACTCCGGTGGTATTTCCGGCCATTGCAGTCTGCGACGGCATTGCCATGGGGCATGTGGGCATGAAATATTCTCTGGTTACCAGAGATTTGATTGCAGATTCTACAGAGGCTATGGCTATGGCACATCAGTTTGACGCCCTGGTTATGGTGCCTAACTGTGATAAAAATGTGCCGGGACTTTTAATGGCAGCAGCCAGAATCAATGTACCTACGGTCTTTGTAAGCGGCGGCCCCATGCTGGCCGGAAAGGTGCAGGGACAGAAGAGAAGCCTTTCCTCCATGTTTGAAGCCGTGGGCTCTTACAGCGCAGGAACTATGACGGAAGAAGAGGTAGAAGAATTTGAAAACCATGTCTGCCCTACCTGCGGTTCCTGTTCCGGTATGTATACGGCAAACAGCATGAACTGCCTGACTGAGGTACTGGGCATGGGATTAAGAGGAAACGGAACCATTCCGGCCGTCTATTCCGAGCGTATCAAGCTGGCGAAGCATGCAGGTATGCAGGTTATGGAAATGTACAGAAGAAACATTCGTCCAAGAGATATTATGACAAAGGAAGCTTTGATGAATGCCCTTACGGTAGACATGGCTCTGGGCTGCTCAACCAACAGCATGCTGCACCTTCCGGCCATTGCACATGAAATCGGCTGGGACTTTGATATAACCTTTGCCAATGAAATCAGTGCCAAAACGCCAAATCTGTGCCATCTGGCACCGGCAGGCCCTACCTATATGGAAGATTTGAATGAAGCCGGCGGCGTGTGGGCTGTTATGAAGGAACTGACCAAGAAAGATTTGCTGAATCTGGATTGTATGACCGTAACCGGAAAGACCGTGGGAGAGAATATTGCCAACTGTGTGAATAAAAATCCGGAAGTTATCCGTCCTATTGAAAATCCATACAGCCAGACAGGGGGACTTGCCGTACTGACAGGAAATCTGGCGCCTCACGGCGGTGTGGTAAAGAGAAGCGCCGTATGCGAGGAAATGATGGTGCACGAAGGCCCGGCCAGAGTCTTTGACTGTGAGGAAGACGCCATTGCAGCCATTAAAGGCGGTAAAATCGTGGCGGGAGATGTGGTGGTTATCCGCTACGAAGGACCGAAAGGCGGCCCCGGTATGCGGGAAATGCTGAATCCCACTTCCGCGATTGCCGGTATGGGACTGGGCTCCAGTGTAGCGCTGATTACAGACGGCCGCTTCTCCGGTGCGTCAAGGGGCGCTTCCATTGGGCATATTTCTCCGGAAGCAGCAGTAGGCGGTCCTATTGCCTTGGTAGAAGAGGGGGATATGATTCGCATTAACATTCCGGAAACCAAGCTGGAACTGGCAGTGTCCGAGGAAGAGCTGGCGGCCAGAAGAGCGAAATGGCAGCCAAGAGAGCCGAAAGTGACTACCGGATATCTGGCACGGTATGCCTCTATGGTAACCAGCGGAAACAGAGGCGCTGTACTGGAAATCCAGAAATAAACAGAGGGAGGATTTGTCTATGCAGCTGACAGGTGCGCAAATCGTAATGGAATGTCTGAAAGAACAGGGTGTCGATACGGTTTTCGGGTATCCGGGCGGTACGATACTGAACATATATGATGAATTGTATAAACAGCAGGGAGAAATCCATCATGTGCTGACTTCCCATGAGCAGGGGGCGGCCCATGCGGCAGACGGTTATGCCCGTTCTACCGGAAAAGTGGGAGTCTGTCTGGCTACCAGCGGTCCCGGCGCTACCAATCTGGTAACGGGAATTGCCACTGCCCATATGGATTCCATCCCCATTGTGGCCATTACCTGCAACGTAGGCCTGCCTCTTCTGGGAAAGGACAGTTTCCAGGAGGTGGATATTGCAGGGGTGGTTATGCCCATTACCAAGCACAGTTTTATCGTGAAGGACGTAACAAAGCTGGCCAGAACAATCCGCCGTGCTTTTGTCATTGCAAAAAGCGGCAGACCGGGGCCGGTACTTGTGGATATTACCAAAGATGTAACGGCAAATAAAACAGAATTTACGCCTTATGTGCCGAAAAAGGTGAAACCTTATGTGGAAGAAATCACACAGGAAAGTCTGGAAAAAGCGGCGCAGATGATTCAGGAAGCGAAACGTCCCTTTATTTTTGTGGGCGGCGGCGCAGCGGCGGCCAATGCCTGGGAAGAAGTCAGAGAACTGGCCCATAAGATTCAGAGTCCGGTGACGGATTCTCTTATGGGAAAAGGCGTGTTTTCCGGTACAGACCCTTATTATACAGGAATGTTGGGTATGCACGGAACCAAAGCCTCCAATCTGGGCGTCACAAAGTGCGACCTGCTCATTGCCATTGGAGCCAGATTTTCTGACCGCGTTATCGGAAATCCGCGGAATTTTGCACGAAACGCAAAAATTCTTCATATTGATGTAGATGCAGCGGAAATCAATAAAAATGTGTTGGTGGACTGCAGTGTTATCGGAGACGCAAAAGAAGTTTTGAAGCAGTTAAATCATATGGTTCCGGCAGCAGAGCATAAAGAATGGTTGGAAACCATAGAAGAATTGAAGGAGAAATACCCCTTATCCTATCATCAGGAAGGACTTACAGGTCCGGGTATTATCGAAGAGTTGTATAAGCAGACCAATGGAGAAGCCATTATTGTGACAGAAGTAGGACAGCACCAGATGTGGGCGGCCCAGTATTACAAATATACCATGCCCCGTACGTTTCTGTCCTCCGGTGGTCTGGGCACCATGGGATACGGTCTGGGAGCGGCCATCGGGGCCAAAATGGGTAATCCGGACAAGGTTGTCATCAATGTAGCGGGAGACGGCTGTTTCCGAATGAATATGAATGAGATTGCCACAGCTACCAGAAATGACCTCCCCTTGATTCAGGTGGTAGTCAACAATCAGGTGCTTGGCATGGTGCGTCAGTGGCAGACTTTGTTCTATGAGGGCAGGTATTCTAATACAGTGTTAAGAGACAAGGTAGACTTTGTGAAGCTGGCAGAAGCCATGGGTGCCGTGGGAATCCGCGTTACCCGAAAAGAAGATTTGGCCGGGGCTATTCAGGAGGCTATTCGGTTAAATACAACAGTGGTTTTGGACTGTATCATTGACAGTGATGACAAAGTATTTCCGATGGTTCCGGCAGGAGCCAACATTGAAGACGCTTTTGACGAGGCGGATTTGGAGAAAAGACAGAAATAAAGAAAGAGAAATCAGAGGAGGAAGCATCATGAGCAGAGTTTACAATTTTTCAGCGGGTCCGGCTGTACTGCCGGAGGAAGTGTTAAGAGAAGCAGCAGATGAAATGTTAGATTACAGAGGCTGCGGCATGTCCGTTATGGAGATGAGTCACCGTTCCGGTATGTTTGAAACAATTCTAAACGAGGCAGAGGCAGATTTGAGAGATTTGCTGCAGATACCGGACAACTACAAGGTGCTCTTTCTGCAGGGAGGGGCCAGCCAGCAGTTTGCCATGATTCCCATGAATCTTATGAAGCACGGGGAGGCAGATTACATTGTCACCGGACAGTGGGCAAAAAAGGCATGGCAGGAAGCGCAGAAATACGGAAAGGCAAACAAGATTGCTTCTTCTGAGGATAAAACCTTTTCTTACATACCGGATTGTTCCGATTTGGATATCAGTCCCAATGCAGATTACGTGTACATCTGTGAAAATAACACCATTTACGGTACAAAATTTAAAAAACTGCCAAATACCAAAGGCAAAACATTGGTGTCTGATGTGTCCTCCTGTTTCCTGTCTGAGCCGGTGGATGTAAGCAAATACGGCATTCTCTACGGCGGCGTACAGAAAAATATCGGCCCGGCCGGCATGGTGATTTCCATTATCCGGGAAGACCTGATTACCGAAGATGTGATGAAAGGCACGCCCACCATGCTGACATTTAAAACCCATGCAGACGCAGGCTCTCTGTACAATACGCCAAACAGCTACTGCATTTATATGTGCGGCAAAGTCTTTAAATGGCTGAAAAATATGGGTGGTCTTGCTGTGATGAAAGAGCGGAACGAAAAGAAAGCAAAGCTTTTGTATGATTTCCTGGATGAAAGCCATTTGTTTAAAGGAACCGTTGTGCCGAAAGACCGTTCTCTTATGAATGTGCCTTTTGTAACCGGAAATGCGCAGTTAGATGCGAAATTTGTAAAAGAGGCAAAGGAAGCGGGACTGGAAAATCTGAAAGGCCACAGAAGTGTGGGCGGCATGAGAGCCAGCATTTACAATGCCATGCCGATAGAAGGTGTGGAAACTCTGGTGGACTTTATGAAAAAATTTGAGAAGGAGAATGTCTAATATGTATCGGTATCATTGTCTGAATCCCATTTCTCAGGTGGGTTTAAAGGAATTTAATCAGGAATATGAAAAGACAGAAGGCGCAACAGAGGCAGATGCCATACTGGTGCGAAGCGCAGATATGCACCAGATGGAACTGCCACAGCAGGTATCGGCCGTAGCAAGAGCCGGTGCAGGTGTCAACAACATTCCCCTGGAGGAACTGGCAAAAAAGGGCGTGGTAGTTTTTAACACACCGGGAGCCAATGCCAACGGCGTAAAGGAAATGGTGCTGGCAGGTATGCTTCTGGCTTCCAGAGACATTGTAGGGGGCATTGAGTGGCTGAAAAGTCAGGAACCGGCAGATGATTTGGCAAAAAAGGCAGAAAAAGAGAAGAAAAAATTTGCAGGATGTGAAATCAGCGGCAAAAAACTGGGCATTATCGGTTTGGGCGCCATAGGCGTTAAGGTAGCCAATGCAGCGGTACATCTGGGAATGGAAGTTTACGGATATGACCCCTTTATTTCTGTAGATGCAGCATGGAGTCTGTCCAGAAACATTCACCACATTAATGAAGTCAGCGAGATTTACCGGGACTGCGACTATATTACCATTCATGTGCCGCTTCTGGAAAGCACGAAAAAAATGATTGGCAGGGAAGAAATCGCACAGATGAAGGATGGTGTCGTTCTTCTGAATTTTGCCAGAGACCTTCTGGTGGATGAAGAGGCTTTGTGCAAAGCCCTGGAAGAAGGAAAGGTGAAAAAATATGTGACGGATTTTGCCAATCCTGTAGTAGCCAATGCTCCAAATACGCTGGTAACCCCGCATCTGGGTGCGTCTACAGAGGAATCTGAGGATAACTGCGCCGTTATGGCGGTTCAACAGGTTATGGATTATCTGGAAAACGGAAACATTAAGAATTCTGTGAATTACCCGGATTGTGACGCCGGAAGATGTGTGGATGCGGGAAGAATTACCATTAACCATAAAAATGTGCCGAACATGATTTCTCAGTTTACCAAAACCCTGGGTGACGCAGGGGTGAATATTGCCAACATGACCAATAAAAGTAAAGGGGATTATGCTTATACCATGCTGGATGTGGCATCCCCCATTGACGGTCAGGTGGCAGAGGCGCTGAAAGCCATTGAGCACGTATACAGAGTCAGAATTGTAAAATAAGAGAAGGGAGGCTGCTGTGCCGCCTGCATAGGAAAAATTTTCTTGTGCAGGGGTGCAGGAACCTCTTTTGACATTTTGTGAAAGGGGAAAAATTATGGCAGATATCCGACCATTTCGGGCAATTCGTCCTATTGCGGCAAAGGCGGCAGAGATTGCGGCTTTGCCTTATGATGTGTACAACAGAGAAGAGGCGGCAGAGGAAACCAAGATACATCCACACTCCTTTCTTGCCATAGACCGTCCGGAGACGCAGTTTTTGCCGGATATGGATATGTACAGCCCGGAAGTTTACGAAAAAGCGGCAAAACTTCTGGAACAGCGAATCCGGGAAGGGGATTTTATCGAAGAGAAGGAACCTTGTTTTTACATTTATGAACTGAAACGGGGCAGCCATGTACAGACGGGAATTGCAGCCTGCGCTTCTGCGGAAGACTATCTGCAGCAGGTTATCCGGCGTCATGAGAACACCAAACCGGAAAAGGAAGCAGACCGTATTCGCCACATACAGGCATGCGGAGCCCAGACAGGGCCAGTGTTTCTGGTACACCGCCCCATAGCGGAGCTTCGCAGACTCCTGGAAATCCGCAAACGGACAGCACCGGTATATCAATTTGTTTCCGAGGATGGAATTGGACACAGAGTCTGGATTATCCGTGAAAAACTGACTATAGAGAAAATTCAGCAGCTTTTTTTGAAAACAGAGGCTCTGTATATTGCAGACGGACACCACAGAGCAGCTTCGGCTGTAAAGACGGCCCTGGAAATGCGAAAAGCCTGCCCGGATAAGAAGGGAAAGGAAGAATACCAGTATTTTCTCAGCGTTTTGTTTCCTTCCGATGAACTGGAAATTCTGGATTACAACCGTGTGGTAAGGGATTTAAACGGGCTTGAAAGAGAGGACTTTCTAGAAGCGCTGAAACAATATTTTTCTGTGACAAAGACAGCAGGTCCGGTGAAACCAAGGAGAAAAGGCAGTTTTGGGCTTTGTCTGCCCGATGGCTGGTATCAGCTGGAACTTATGGAAGCATTTCGGCCTCAGGATGCGGTAGAGGGTCTGGATGTGGCTGTGCTGCAAAATCTTGTACTGGCTCCCATACTTGGCATTGAAAAGCCGGGAGAAGATAAGAGAATTTCTTTTATGGGAGGTATCCGTGGGCTGGAAGAACTGGAAGTACAGGTGAAAAAGCAGGGCGGAGCAGCCTTTTCCCTGTATCCGGTTACTATGGAGGAAATCATGGAAACAGCAGATGAAGGAAGGCTGATGCCGCCGAAATCCACCTGGTTTGAGCCAAAGCTGCGCAGCGGACTCCTTATCCATAAGATAGCTATGGACGGCTGCTGATTTTGTATGGTAAAATAAAAAATAATACTGGATTTTACAGGAGAGAAAGGAAGGACAAACATGAAGAAAAAGATGGCGGTCATGCTGTTGGCTGTGGCTCTGGCAGCAGTATCCATAAGCGGGTGCGGCAGCAAAGCAGCTACAGACACAGAAAAAGAAGAAGAACAGAAAGAAAATCCTGTCGATATAAACATTACAGCCTTAAAAGGGCCTACCGCTATGGGGATGGTGCAGTTTATGGATGAAGCGGAGCAGGGAAAGCTGACGGATGAAAATTATCAGTTCTCCATTGCCGCTTCTGCAGATGAGGTTTCCCCAAAGCTGGTGCAGGGAGAAACGGACATTGCTGCGGTTCCGGCAAACCTGGCCTCTGTACTTTATAATAAAACAGAGGGAAAGGTGCAGGTTCTGGCTGTGAATACCCTTGGGGTGCTGTATCTTGTGGAGAATGGGAACAGTGTGCAGTCTGTGGCGGATTTAAAAGGAAAAACCATTTATGCCAGCGGCAAGGGCTCTACACCGGAGTATGCCCTGGATTATATTTTGTCTGCAAACGGAATTGACCCGGAAAAAGGCGTAACCATCGAGTGGAAAAGCGAACATTCTGAGTGTGTTGCAGCAATTTCCAGTACGGAAAACGGTATTGCCATGCTGCCGCAGCCCTTTGTGACCACGGCCCAGACCAAAAATCCGGCTATCCGTACGGCCTTGGATTTGACGGAAGAATGGGAAAAGGTACAGTCCGGGGAAGATACAAAAAGCAGTATGATTACCGGTGTTGTGGTAGCCCGCACAGAGTTTGTGGAAGAACATCCCCAGGCCGTGGAAGATTTTCTGGAGCATTACGAGGACTCTGTGGAATATGTAAACGAGAATACGAAAGAAGCAGCCCAGTTGGTAGGAAAATATGACATTGTTACTGCAGAAATTGCAGAAAAAGCCCTGCCGGAATGTAACATTGTATATATGGATGGCGAGGATATGAAGGAGCAGCTTTCCGGTTATCTGGAGGTGCTGAAAAACCAGAACCCACAGGCGGTAGGAGGCGCAGTGCCGGGAGATGATTTCTATTATATCGAAAAATAAAAAAAGGCAAATCCGGCTCTGGGCAGTGGCATTTTGGCTGCTTATCTGGCAGGCAGCCAGTATAGCCATCGGACAGGAGATACTTCTGGTATCTCCTGTTGCTGTCTTACAGAGATTGAAAACACTGGTATGGGAAAGTACATTCTGGCTGTCCTGTGCGTTTTCCGTCCTGCGCATTGTCAGCGGATTTTTGCTGGGTACGGCCCTGGGGGTGGTACTGGGAGGAGTTTCTTTTGGTTTTTGCAGAATACGGGAACTTCTGGCGCCTTTGGTGCTTACCATGAAATCCATTCCGGTAGCGTCTTTTGTGATTTTGGTGCTTATCTGGATACCTTCAAAGAATCTGTCCGTATTTATTTCTTTTTTTATGGTTTTTCCGGTGGTTTATACCAATGTGATCCAGGGGATAGAAAGTGTGGATAAAAAGCTGTTGGAAATGGCGCAGGTATTTCAGGTCTCGCGGATGAGAAAAATCCGCTATATTTATCTGTCGCAGGTGCTGCCCTTTTTCCGTTCCGGCTGTTGTGTGGCTCTGGGACTTTGCTGGAAAGCGGGAGTAGCGGCAGAGGTTATCGGAATCCCTGACGGCTCTATTGGAGAGCATTTATATCAGGCAAAGGTGTATCTGGACACGCCGGATTTGTTTGCCTGGACGGTGGTCATTATTGTGATCAGTCTGCTGTTTGAGAAGGTGTTTTTGGGAGTCATTGACTGGGGCGTAAGGAAACTGGAGAGGAGATAGGTATGGGAATCCAAATTACAAATCTGAACAAAGCCTATGGAGAGCATCAGGTATTGGAAAATTTCTGCGCAGAAATTCCGGAAGGGAAAACCACCTGTGTTATGGCAGCCTCAGGAAAAGGGAAAACCACGCTTCTTAGAATCCTTATGGGACTGGAAAAGCCGGATGGCGGAGAGATTACAGGACTGGAAAACAAAAGAATCAGCGCTGTTTTTCAGGAGGACAGGCTGTGCGAAAATCTCAGTACAGAAGCCAATATTCGCCTGGTACAGAAGGGAGGGAAAGGCAGAAGCAGGGACTTTTTGCAGCAGCTGCAAGACGGGTTTTCGGCAGTGGGATTAGAAGGCTGGGGGAAGCGTCCGGTAAAAGAGTTGTCCGGGGGTATGAAGCGAAGGGCGGCCCTTTTAAGAGCTCTGTATGCAGACTGGAATATATTGTTTTTAGACGAGCCGTTTAAGGGACTGGACAGGGAAACAAAGGATAAGGTGCTGGCCTTTGTGCGGGAAAAGTGCAGAGGAAAGACTGTACTTTGCGTTACCCATGAAAAGGAAGAAGCGGAAATCCTGGGAGCGGAAATTTTAGAACTTTGAGATTCACAAGTATGCGAAAAGGAAATAATCCTGGATGTAAAGAGGCACAAGAAGACATATTCCTGTGCCTCTTAAAAGGTCTGTTTCTTTCTACAGCAGTCTCGTTTATCTATTCATCTCAATACTCATCTACATGAAGCAGTTCATGCACTTTTCCTTTCAGAAGTCCATCATAAAGAGAGACAATCAATGGATTTTCGTCTGCCTTGCGGATGCTGGTTACGTTGTCTGCCTGATACAGACCCTCCATTCTGGCGCTCTTCGTGCGGCTGCCGGCTCTCGGAGGCTGTCCGCCGCCCATGATACAACCCCTGCGGCAGGCCATAACTTCCACAATGTGGTACTGCTTTCTGCCGCTTCGGATATTTTCCATAACGGTATGGGCATTGGCCAATCCGCTGACGACGCAGACATGCAGCGGCGTGCCTTTATAGGTAACGGTAAATTCTTTGATACCGTCCTCGCCTCTGGCACCTGCTTCCGCAACGCTGTCCATGGTGGCTTTGTCGTGGCGGTCCGCAAAGCGGCGCAGCATAGCTTCTGTCACACCTCCGGTAACACCGAAGATAACGCCGGCGCCGGAGCCGAATCCAAACGGCATATCACAGGCTTCCGTAACCAGTGTAGAGAATTCAATGCCGGAATTGCGAATCATGCGGATGAGTTCTGTAGTGGTAATAACCACATCAGTATCCTGTTCCCCTTTGGTAAAGTTGTTGGGGCGGAGAATTTCCATTTTCTTCGCGGTACACGGCATGATGGATACCACAAACGTTTTCTTGCCCTGATTTTTCTCCGGGTCACGGTAGTATTCCTTCATAACAGCAGAGAACATACCCTGAGGAGAACGGCAGGTGGAAAGGTTATCCTTAAATTCCGGATACTGGTCACTGAGGTATTTCACCCATGCGGGACAGCAGGAAGTAAAAAGAGGAAGATTTTCACCTTTTTCCACTCTGTCCAGAAATTCCTTGGATTCTTCCATAATGGTAAGGTCTGCGGCAAAGGCTGTATCGTAAACTTCATCAAAGCCCATGCGGTGCAGAACAGCCACCAGCTTGCCCATGACGCTGTGGCCCCGGGTAAGACCGAAAGCATCTCCCACAGCAACCCGGACAGCGGGAGCGACCTGTGCGACTACACGGGTATTGGGGTCTGCAATGGCGTCCCAAACCTCGTCCATCTGCGTTTTAATACTGATGGCTCCGGTTGGACAGAAGACCCGGCACTGACCGCAGCTTACACAATCCGTGGCGGACAGGGGTTTGTCAAAAGCAGGCATAACCATGGCGTCCGTACCCCGGTGCGCAAAGCCCAGCACCCCCAGTCCCTGAAGTTCGCTGCAGGCCCGGACACAGTCTCCGCAGAGGATGCATTTATTGGGGTCTCTTACCAGCGCAGGAGAACTGTCATCCAAAGGACGCGGCTCTCTGGTGTTCTGGAAACGCACGGAAGTAATATTCATGCGGTGTGCCAAATCCTGCAGCACACATTCGCCGCTTTTTACACAAGTGGTGCAGTCCCGGCAATGTGCAGACAACAGCAGTTCCACAATCATTTTTCTGTATTTTTTGATTTTTCCCGAGTTGGTATAAATCACCATGCCGTCTCTTGGCTCTTCTGAGCAGGAGGCAAAGGTGCGTCCCCGGTCATCTTCTACGGTACACAAGCGACAGGCACCGAAAATGGATAATTCCGAATGATAGCAAAGCGTTGGCAAATCAATGCCGGCATTGCGGATAACAGAAAGGACATTTTTTTCATCGGTAAACGCTACCTTTCTGCCGTCTATTGTCATAAATCCCATAATAGTCCCTCCTAATATTCAACATAAACTGCATCAAATGCACAGTTTTCCCGGCAGGAATCACACTTGATACAAAGATTCGGATTGATGTGGTAAGTTTCCTTGCGGACGCCGGTAATAGCTCCCACAGGACAGTTCTTTGCACATTTGCCGCAGCCCTTACAGAATTCGGGATTGATGATATAGCGTCTCATGGCAGTACAGCTTTTCGCCGCACATTTGTGTTCCAAAATATGCTCCTCGTATTCCTTGCGGAAGGTCTTTAATGTACTGATAACCGGCAAAGGCGCACTCTTTCCAAGACCGCACAGCGCCATGCCCTTTACCATAGAGGCCAGTTCCTCCAGGGTATCCAAATCTTCCAGCTTTCCTTCTCCGTTTACAATGCGTTCCAGAATTTCCAGCATGCGTTTCGTGCCTTCCCGGCAGGGAACACATTTTCCGCAGGATTCTCTCTGGGTGAAACTCATGAAAAAGCGGGCTACTTCTACCATGCAGGTGTTTTCATCCATAACTACCAGGCCGCCGGAGCCCATAATGGCATTGTATTTCTTTACATTGTCAAAATCCAGCCCTACATCCAGATGTTCACTGGTGAGACAGCCGCCGGAGGGACCGCCAATCTGAATGGCTTTGAAGTCTCCGCCGCCTTTGATACCGCCGCCGATGTCGTAAATAATTTCCCGCAGGGTGGTTCCCATGGGAACTTCGATAAGTCCTGTGTTTTCAATGGAACCGGTGATGGAGAACGTCTTAGTTCCCGGACTCCCCTCAGTGCCGATGGTTCTGAACCACTGGGCTCCTTTTAAGATAATACCGGGTACATTGGCAAAAGTTTCTACATTGTTTAAAACCGTTGGTTTCGCCCACAGACCCTGGTCAACAGTCCTTGGCGGTTTGGTACGGGGCATACCGCGGTCCCCTTCGATAGAAGCGGTAAGGGCAGAGCCTTCTCCGCAGACGAAAGCGCCGGCGCCCCGGTTAATATGCATATGGAAAGAAAAATCAGTTCCCAGAATGTGATTTCCAAGGAGTCCTTTTTCTTCCGCCTGGCGAATAGCATGACGCAGACGGGCTACAGAAAGAGGATATTCTGCGCGAACATAGATATAACCGTTTTGTGCCCCTGTTGCGTAAGCGGCAATGGTCATACCTTCGATTAAGCGGTAAGGGTCGCCTTCCATTACGCTGCCGTCCATGAAAGCACCTGGGTCGCCCTCGTCACCATTACATACCACAAAATGTTCCGGTACGTCTTTGTGGGCTGCCACCTGTTTCCACTTTCTTCCGGCAGGGAAACCGCCGCCGCCTCTTCCCCGAAGCTTAGATTGGTCTACCTCCTCTAAAACATCCTCCGGTGTCATGTCAAAGAGCGCTTTGGCAAGGGCGTCGTATCCGCCGGAAGCTATGTATTCGTCCAGAGATTCCGCATCGAATTTACCGCAGTTTTCCAATACGATTCTGGTCTGTTTGGCAATGAAAGGAATTTCATCGGGAGTTGCGTAGGATTCTCCGTTTTTCTTATAAAACAGCCGTTCTACAGGCTCCTGTTTTAAAACCGTGCGCTGGAAGATTTCCTGGCAGTCTTCTTCCTGTACTTTCACATACTGGTAATGGCAGGGTTCGATTCTCACCAGAGGGCCAAGTTCACAAATTCCCTGACATCCGGTTTTGACAGCGCCGATATGAGGAACATCTTTTTGAAATTCCACGGACACTCCTTCTAAATCCTGACACAGTTCCAGCATTTTGTTGTATATTTTTTCGGAACCTGAGGCTACGCAGCCGGTTCCGGCACATACCAGGATTCTGCACTTGTAAGCGTCGATTTCTTTTTGGGCAGCTTCCCGTTCTTTTAATAAGGCATCTCTGTTTTCAATTATCATACATTGTCACCTCGCAGTTCCGCAATTAATTCCAGCGCCTTTTCCGGCGTCATGGATGGGTGGACTTCGTTGTTGACCGTCATGGTAGGGGCAAGACCGCAGGCACCGAGACAGGATACCGTTTCCACGGTAAAGAGCATATCGTCAGTGGTGTGTTTTTTTCTGCTGAGTCCCAGTTCTTTTTGCAGGGCTTCCAGAATTGGGATGGACTTACGGACATGACAGGCTGTTCCGTCGCAGACTTTAATGATGTATTTTCCCTTGGGTTCAAAAGAAAAGTTTTCATAGAAAGTGGCTACGCTGTACGCCTTTGCCTCACGGACACCGATTTCCTTTGCCACATAGGTCAGCAATTCTCCGGGCAGATAACGGTATTCTGCCTGAATATCCTGCATAATGGGAATCAGAGAACTTGCTTTTCGGCCATAGAATTCAATAATCTCGTCAGTTTTTTCATAGTAGCTTTGGTCGAGCATGATTGCATACCTCCTCATACATTGTCAATACACCGCCAAAATAGATAAGCGAAGTTGTTTATATTATATCTTATATATGGAAAATGCACAACAATTTTTCGACTAAAAATAAAAAATTAGTCATTATTCTTAAACTTTACAAGGGAATGGTTTGATGATAAAATGAAAAAAAGGAGGGTGTATATGTCTGAAAGATTATATGATATGATGGATTGGCCGGAAATTGAGGCTGTGGTATATTCGGAAGAAAGCGAGCCGAAGCGGATTCTGGGACCCAGGAAAACGCCGGACGGTATTTTGATACAGTGCTTTCGGCCGGGAGCGCAGCAGGTAAAGGTGCTGCTTGGCAGGGGGAAACCAGAGTATGAAATGGAGATGGAAGACGAGACGGGATTTTTCTCTGTACTGCTTCCGGGGGATAAGATTCCAAAATATAAATATGAAGCAGTGTATGAAGACGGCAGAAAGGAAAAAATTTATGACCCGTACGCTTTTGAAAAGCAGATTACCATAGAGCAGGAGCAGCAGTTTGCAGCAGGCATTTGTTATGATATTTATGAAAAACTGGGGGCACATCCCATGGAGCTTCACGGGGTGGAGGGCGTTTATTTTGCTGTCTGGGCGCCCAATGCCATGCGTGTCAGTGTGGTAGGGGATTTTAACAGATGGGACGGAAGAGTACATCAGATGAATCGTCTGAATGTATCCGGGATTTTTGAACTTTTTATTCCGAAAGTCAAACCGGGAGCCCTTTACAAATATGAAGTGAAAGCCAAAGGCTCTCTGGTGTATTTAAAGGCAGATCCTTATGGCAATCAGGCGGAGGTGCGGCCGAAAACCGCTTCTGTGGTTGCGGATTTGAATCAGTATCAGTGGCAGGATGACCAGTGGATGAAGGAAAGAGGACAGAGAAACCGGGAGGACAAGCCTTTGGCTGTATACGAAATGCATTTGGGCTCCTGGAGAAAACCAGAAGAAGAGGGCAGACTGTTTTATAATTACCGGGAACTGGCTCCCATGCTGGCAGACTATGTGAAAGAAATGGGGTATACTCATGTGGAACTGATGCCGGTTATGGAGCATCCTCTGGACGAATCCTGGGGCTATCAGGTCACTGGATATTATGCCCCTACCAGCCGGTATGGAAGCTGTGAGGATTTCATGTACTTCATGGACTACATGCACCAACAGGGAATCGGTGTGATTTTAGACTGGGTGCCTGCACATTTTCCAAAGGATACTTTCGGTATGTCTCATTTCGATGGAACCTGTCTCTATGAGCACTTAGACCCAAGGCAGGGCATGCACCCTCACTGGGGCACGCTGATTTACAATTATGGACGCCCGCAGGTGAAGAATTTCCTCATTGCAAATGCCCTGTTCTGGGCAAAGAAGTATCATGCAGACGGAATACGCATGGACGCAGTGGCTTCCATGCTGTATCTGGATTACGGCAAGAACGACGGGGAATGGGTTGCCAATATTTACGGAGGTAATGAAAATCTGGAAGCTGTGGAATTTTTGAAACATTTGAATTCTGTGTTTAAGAAACAACATCCGGATGTGCTGCTGATTGCAGAAGAATCCACAGCCTGGCCTCAGATTACGGGTAAAGTGGAAGAAGAGGGGCTGGGATTTGATTATAAATGGAATATGGGCTGGATGAATGACTTTATAGATTACATGCAGAAAGACCCTATTTTCCGAGGTGGCGCCCATGATGAACTGACTTTCAGTATGGTGTATGCCTACAGTGAAAAATTCCTGCTAAGTCTTTCCCATGACGAAGTGGTACATGGAAAAGGTTCTCTTTTAAACAAAATGCCGGGAGATAAGGCGAAAAAAATGGCAAATCTTCGGGCTGCTTACGGTTTTATGCTGGTACATCCGGGGAAAAAGCTGTTGTTTATGGGACAGGAATTTGCCCAGGAGAGAGAATGGTCTGAGCAGAGGGGGCTGGACTGGAATCTGCTGGAAGAAACAGACCACAGACAAATGCAGGAATATGTGAAAGCCCTTTGGAAGCTGTACCGGGAACAGCCGGCCCTGTACGAAAAGGACTACGAAACAGAAGGCTTTGCATGGATTAATCACATGGACGCAGAGAGAAACCTGCTGACCCTTATCCGAAAGGGGGAAAGGGAGGAGAATACCCTGGTTGCCGTATGCAATTTTTCGGCAGTGGATTATGAAGCGTATCAGATGGGTGTTCCCTATCCCGGAAAATATAAGGAAATTTTTAACAGTGATAAGGAGGCTTACGGCGGCAGCGGTATGGGAAATCCCAGGGTAAAAACTGCCAAAAAGGCGGAATGTGATGAGCGGCCTTATTCCATAACGATTCAGGTAGCGCCGCTGGCTGTACAGATATTTTCTTATACAAAGGCAGAACCTAAAAAGACCGGAAAAAGACCTGCAGCATCTGTAAGAGTGCCGGTGTCCAAAGTGCGGAGACAGCTTCAGAAGACTATGGAGGAAGAATGGGAAAAAGCTGAAAAACAGAAAATTGAAAAATAAAGTACAGAAAGGTGGAGTGTATGAGAATACTCTTAACAGACGCATTGACAGAACCGTTAGAAATCGAAAGCATTGATGCTTTTTTTAAACAATATGTGACATGGGATTATTGGGAGAAAAAATTGCCCCTTATCGGAAACTTTGTAGGCAGGGTTCTGCTGGCTATTTTAGTTTATATCATTGCCAGCAAGCTGATTCATAAAATATGCAGACTGATTGCTGCTTCTATGAACCGGGCCAATGCAGATACAGGCGTCATACAATTTGTTTCCTCTTTTGTAAAGGCTGCGCTGTATTTTCTTCTGATTGTAAGCATTGCCACAAGCTTTGGGGTAAAGGAATCGTCCATTGCCGCACTTCTGGCATCCAGTGGTGTTGCCATTGGTCTGGCTTTGCAGGGTGGTCTGTCCAACCTGGCTGGCGGTGTGATTATTCTGATTTTGCGGCCTTTCAGCGTAGGAGATTATATTATTGAAAATGCGGGAAATCAGGAAGGAACCGTTGTCAAAATTGACTTGTTTTACACTACACTGTCCACGGTGGACAACCGGAGAATTACAGTTCCAAACGGAACCCTGACGAATTCCAGTATTGTCAATGTAACAGCAAAAGACAGCAGAAAGCTGGAAATCAAGGTAGGGATTTCTTACCAGGCAGATTTGAGAAAGGCCAAACAGATTCTGCAGGGCCTCCTTGAAGAAGATGCCAGTATTATGTCAGAAGAGGGAATGCAGGTGTTTGTAGACCAACTGGCAGCAGACAGTGTAATTTTAGGGCTGCGGGCCTGGGTGAAAACAGAGGAATACTGGGCGACCAAGTGGCGGCTCAACGAGGAAATTAAACTGGCTTTTGACGAAGCAGGTGTTGAAATTCCCTTTCCTCAGCTGGATGTTCATATCAAAGAACACTGACTTTATAGAGTCTTTAGAATATTTAAGAATCAAGAAATATTTTTTCCATTGGTTTGGTGATACAATAACACTATAACAGACAATGGAAGGACGGATGAATATGAAAACCCAGGTGTTGTATAAAAGCAGAACCGGCAATACAGAGAAGCTGGCAAAAGCGATTTTTGAAGCGATTCCCGGACAGTGCAAGGACATTGCACCTTTGGACGGGCAGATAAATTATGAAATGGGAGACATTTACTTTATTGGCTTCTGGACAGACAGAGGCAGCGCAAGTGTGGAGGTTCTGGATTATCTGGGAAGTCTGCAGGGAAAGAAAATTGCCCTTTTCGGAACCTGTGGTATGGGCAACAACCCGGACTATTATAAGAAAATTGAAGAAAATATCAGGGTCTTTATTGAAGATGACAACGAATATCTGGGAGCCTATATGTGTCAGGGGAAAATGCCCATATCCGTAAGAGAAAAATACGGACGCATGAAAAATGCGGAGAATGAAAAAATGGTAAATGCCATGCTGCACAACTTTGATATGGCTATGCTGCACCCGGATGCAGAAGACCTGCGGGCAGCACAGAGATTTGTGAAAGACATTTATGAAAAGCTGGAAAGGGAAGAGCAGAGTTATGAATAAGTTGAGAGAAATGCTGGCGAAGTTTATGTATGGCAGGTACGGCACAGACCGCCTGAATATGTTTTTACTGATTGTACTGATAGTGTGTGCAGGCCTGAATCTCTTTGTGAGAAACGGATATTTCAGTATTGTGATGAGTTCCTGGGAAACTTTGTTAATTGTTTTGATTTATTATCGGATGTTTTCCAGAAATATTCAGAAGCGGTATGCAGAGAATCAGAAATATCTGAGCCTGGAGAATAAGGTAAAACGCTTTTTTGGCAGAACCAAGTATATACAGGAGCAGAGAAAGGATTTCCATATCTATACCTGTCCTCAGTGCAGACAAAAAATCCGAATCCCCAAAGGAAAAGGAAAAATCAGTGTCCGCTGTCCGAAATGCGGGGCAGAATTTGTGAAAAAAAGCTGAAGCAAGTCTTGGTATTATGAAGTACATAACGGCGCTGCCGCATGAAATGCAGATGGGAGATGTCCCGGATTGCTGTTTCATGTGACAGCGCCGTATTTTATTTGGAAACGCTGGAGAAGCTAATGGTTACCATACCGCCGGAGGGAGTGTTGCTCAGGTTTAAGGTTCCGGCATGGGCCTTTATAACCTGTGCGGCAAACCACAAACCAAGTCCGTGATGGGAATTGGCACTTCGGGAAGTATCGTCACGCCACAGTCTTTCCGTGGCATGCGCCAGCGCCCCTTTGCTAAAGCCGGAACCTTCATCCGAGACTCTTATCTGCCAGCTGTTTTTCGTCTCCAGGCCTTCCAAAAACACCGCTTTTCCCGGAGGTGTATGTTCCACCGCGTTGAGCACCACGTTGAGAAAGGCCCGGAGCAGGCGGTCTTTCTGTAAATTGGCAGTTCCTTTTAGATGATGCTCTGTTCTAAGGGCAATGCCTCTGGAAACAGCGAGAGCTTCTGCGCTGCGGCAGAGCTCCTCAAAGAGTTGGGGCAGGCTGGAAGAAACAAAGGGTTCCTCAGCACCTTTGGATACTTCCAGCAGGCTTGTGACATACCAGATGGCCCGGTCATTGGCAGAGCCAATGGTTTCAGCCATTTTGCGGCTGTTCGGGGGCAAATCTTCTTCCAGCAGAAGTTCGGCATTGCCTCCGATTAAGGTGAGGGGTGTCTTTAGATCATGGGTCAGAGCGGCAATTTCCGATTCTCGTTCCTGTTGCGCCGTCCACTGGGCAGACAGAGAACGGGACAATTCCTGCCGCATGTTATCCATGGCCTGTAAGGCCTGGTCAAACTCCCGGATACCTGCATGGGGAAGGGGGAAATCCAGTTCCCGGGCGCCGATTTTTCTGCTGACCTGGCTGAACAGTTTCAGCTTTTCCTTGAGACGGCGGCCCAGCCACAGCGTATTCAGCAGCAGACACAGAACCCAGAAAATTCCAAGAATCGCCCACCACAGGTATTCAAAGGGAGGCAGTGAGCGGCGCAGCAGGGGATTTACAAATTCTCTTCTGTAGTACCAATGCAGCATAAGGGTGGTGCCGTCGGGGTAAGTATAGCGGTAAAAATGAATGTCATTGGTGTTTTGCTGCAGAACATTGGTAAGAAGGCGCAGCTCCTTTTTGGACGCATTGCTTTCCAGTACCTTTCCCTTCGGGTCAAACCATCCATAGGCAGGAAGAAAATCGCTGTTCGGGGTTTGGAAAGCGTCTGGTTTCTCTGCCAGCATTTTTTCAGCCTGCTGGTTGGACACAGAGCCATGGTAGATGATTCCGGTTCTTTGCAGTTGGGTCAGAACCCCAAGCCAGAGCAGAGCGCACAGGAGCATGCTTGCAAGCATAGTCATGGTAAAACGCAACAGAACCAGGGACAGGCTTATACAGGATTGTCTTTTCGCCATTTATATCCCACCCCCCAAACTGTCTCCACAGGATTCAGACTGCAGACTTTTAGTTTTGCGCGAATATTCTTAATATGCTCTGCAATGGCAGAGGAATTTCCCTCTGCGTCAAAGCCGAAAATGGCCTCATAAAGCAGTTCTTTGGTAAAGACCTGTCCGGCATGCAGAGCCAGATATTCGCAGATGGCATATTCTCCCTTTGTAAAAGGCAGAGCATGCTCTTGTGCAAAGGCCGTCTTTGCCTGCATATCAAAGCGCACACCGCCCCGTTTCAGAATATGAGCGGGCAGGCGACTTTCCCGCCTGATATGAGCATTTACCCGCGCCCGCAGTTCTGCAAGACTGAAAGGTTTTTTGATATAGTCGTCTGCGCCTAATCCAAAGCCCTGTACCAGTGCGGCGTCTTCTGTCCTGGCGGTCAGAAAAAGAATGGGGCAGTCCACCTCGGTGCGGATACGGCAGCACACGGAAAATCCATCTTCACCGGGCATCATAACATCCAGCAGAATCAGGTCGTATTGCTGACAGCGTTCCGGCGAAAGCCTCTGTCCGTCTGTTTCGGTATGAATCTGATGACCGTCCTTTGCCAGAGCCCTGCGCACTAAATCCAGCATATCAGAATCATCATCTACTATTAATATTTTTGCCATTTTAGTTCCCTCTTGTGTTTCATATAATTTCTATTCTTAATAGTACCACATTTTTTCTTTGTATTCTCTTTTTTTATTCATCCCTGCCATGTTTGAGTTTTCTTAATATCAAAACGGAAATGCCTCCGCAGGCAAGCAGAACCAGACTGCTTTGTATTCTGGCAAGGCCAGTGGTCTCATAGTAACCGGCAATTCCCAGCGCTGCGGAAACAGGATAAAAAGTCCTGAGCGTATTGGACATACTTGTAAACAGGCCGGCAAAAGAGTATATTTCGGCCAGAACCAGAGCCAGCCAATAGCTTTTTTTCCAGTAAGCTACAAGCGCAATGATAGGGGACACCGCTAAAAATACGCAAATACCCTCCAAAAAGTAGGATTTTAGAAAATGCAGAACCATATTTGTTGACAACGCGTGGATATGGAGAATAGCTTCGCCTAAAAACGTGATGGCAAAAAGCAACAAATAAAGCAGAATACTGAAGACAAAGGTAAGAAGCATTTTTGCGGCAGTCAGCCTGGTTTCGCTGACAGGAACCAGCAGCAGGGATTTTAAAGTGTCATCCTCCGCTTCCCGGCAAATCATATAGCTCCCCAACAGGGCAATCACTGCCGGAAGTACCAGCAGGGTGGCCCATGGCTGGGTCATGGTCATATACCAGCCGGCTTCTTCCAGATAAGGGGGACCATAATCAGTGCTTTTTCCGCCGATGAAAACCATGAAGGCTATCCCACAGACAGCAAAAATCGTAAGCAGTAAAAGGCTCAGGCGGCGGAGTTTTTGACATTCTGCCCAAAGGAAGATTTTCATATGTTCACCCCTTTCTCTTTAAAGAAATTGTTGCAAAGAAGACAGAAGCAGTACCCCAAATGCCGATACAAAGAAGCGCCCACGGAACAGAAATGGTTTGCGTAAGAGTCAGTCCCGGAATCTTTCCCTCTCTGGCAAGAATGGCAGAGAGACTGGCTATGGGATGTACATAGGGATTTACCGGCAGGATAAAAAATCCAAAGAAAATATAAAGCAGGATGATACAAACCGGCAGGACATATCCCTTTTGTGAAACAGCAGCAGCCAGAATCGGCAGTATAGAACATGCAGACAGAACAGCGATTTCCAGACATTTTTTCAACAGAAACAGAATGCTTTCCCATTGAAAAGGGGCACAACCGGAGGCGATACCGAACAAAACGGAGGCAGCCGCTGTTATCAGCATGAAGCAGAAGGAATACATCAAAACTATAAAAAATTTGCTGAAAAAACAGGCCGTTTTAGGGATAGGTATTATCCAAAGCTGTTTCAGTACATGAGCCTGATTTTCCTCGTGCATGAGTATGGTGCAGACAATACCCAAAATAAAGGGCAAAATCATAAAAACTGTATAGCCAAACGCAGACCACTTGTAGAACAGCAAGGGATCAAGGTCTGTTTTTCCAAAGGAACGGAAATAGATAACAGCAAAAAACGGCATGAGAAGAGCCGTAAGCAGCATAAGCCAAAACAGGCTTTTGCGACGTAGTTTCCAGAATTCTGTTTGAATCAGTTTAAGCAATGCCTTTTCCTCCTGTGATTTTTCTAAAATAGTCTTCCAGTGTGTTTCCACCAGTCGTCTGCTTTTGGTTTTTCTCCTCCAGTTCTTTCAGACTGCCCTCTTCTAAAAGGACGCCTCGGTGGAGAATCCCAATATCATCTGCCAACAGGGAAATTTCCGAGAGAATATGGCTGGAAATCAGGATGGTTTTGCCCTGTTTGACACTTAAATCTTTCAGAAAATCCCGTAGTTCGGCAATGCCCACAGGGTCAAGGCCGTTGGTTGGTTCATCCAGAATCAGCAGCTTGGGGTTATGCAGAAGCGCATTGGCAATGCCCAGGCGCTGCTTCATACCCAGAGAATATTTGGCAAACAGTTTTTTGTCCCTGTAGGGCAGCCCTACGATATGCAGAGCCTCCTGTACAGCCAGAGGGTCTTTGAGTCCTCTTAGCCGGGCAAAAATCTCCAGATTTTCGGTTCCCGTCAGATTGGGATAAAAGCCTGGCGCTTCAATGATAGCGCCAATATGGGGATAAAGCTGTTTTTGGTGTCCTTTTATGGGCTTTTGAAAGATTTTTATCTCTCCGGCTGTGGGGGAAGCCAGACCCAGCAGCAGTTTCATAAGCGTGGTTTTCCCGGCTCCGTTTCGCCCCAGAAGACCATAGATTTTTCCTCTTTCTACATGGAGACTGACTTTTTCCAACACGGTCTGTTCCCCATAAATTTTTGTCAGGTGTTTTGTTTCTATAACAAAATCATGCATATAAAATTCCTCGCTTTCCTTTTTCTGAAGCCAGCATAACATTTCTTTTTAAGGAAATTATAAGGAAAAAGAAAAAAGATAGTTGTTTCGGTTTCCAAAAATCTATGTTAGAATACAACATATAAGACAAAAAAATGAGTCAAAAGTATAAATGAGGAAATGAAAATGGATAATATGAAACTGAAATACCTGGAACGAATGGCAGAGCTTTACCCTACCATAGCCAAGGCCTCTACAGAAATCATCAACCTGCAGGCGATTTTAAACCTGCCTAAAGGCACAGAACATTTTCTGACAGATATCCATGGGGAGTATGAAGCGTTTTCCCATGTGTTAAAGAATGGTTCCGGCTCTGTGCGGAGAAAAATTGACACGGTATTCGGCCACACCATGAGCCGGCAGGACAAGAAAAGTCTTGCCACGTTGATTTATTACCCCAGAGAAAAGATGAATCTCATTAAAAAGCAGGAACATGATAGGAAGGAGTGGTATAAAATCACCTTGTACCGCCTTATTGAAGTGTGTAAGAAAACAGCGTCTAAATACACCAGATCTAAGGTGCGCAAAGCTTTGCCGAAAGATTTCGCTTATGTGATAGAAGAACTGATTACCGAGCGGCCGGATATTACGGATAAGGAATCCTATTATGAGCAGATTATCCACACCATTATTGCCATCGGGAGAGCAGAAGAATTTATCATTGCCCTGGCAGAGCTGATTCAGAGACTGGTGGTAGACCATCTGCATATCCTGGGTGATATTTACGACAGAGGGCCGGGGTCTCATCAGATTATGGATAAGCTGGAAAATTATCATTCCCTGGATATTCAGTGGGGAAACCATGATGTTGTCTGGATGGGGGCAGCGGTGGGACAGGCCTGCTGTGTAGCTACGGTGGTGCGGATTTGTGCAAGGTATGCGAATCTGGATATTCTGGAGGACGGGTATGGTATCAACCTGCTGCCCCTGGCGACCTTTGCCCTTACTTATTATAAGGATGACCCCTGTATTTGTTTTAAAATCAAGGGACACAATACCCTGAATCCGGTGGAGCAGGACTTGAACATGAAAATGCACAAGGCCATTTCCATTATTCAGTTCAAACTGGAAGGACAGCTCCTTATGCGCCGCAGAGAATTTGGTATGGCAGACAGGGCGCTTTTGGATGATATTGATTATACCGAAGGAACCATTACTTTAAACCGCAAGACCTATAAGCTGATGGACAATCATTTTCCTACCATTGATCCGGACAATCCTTACGAGTTGTCTAAAGAAGAAAAAGAAGTAGTGGAAAGGCTGATTTTTGCTTTTGTAAACTGCGAAAAACTCCAGCGGCATATGCAGCTTCTTCTGAAAAAGGGCAGTATGTATAAAATTTACAACCGAAACCTTTTGTATCACGGCTGTATTCCATTAAATGAAGACGGCACGTTTAAGGAAATTCAGGTATACGATAAGGTTTACAAGGGAAAAGAACTGTACGACGTGCTGGAAACTTATGTGCGGAAGGCCTTTGTAGCTGTGGATGAACGGGAAAAGGAGAAAGGAAAGGACATTCTGTGGTTTATCTGGAGCAGTCCCTCTTCGCCGCTGTTTGGAAAAGATAAAATGGCAACCTTTGAACGGTATTTTCTGGCAGAAGAGGAAACGCATAAAGAGAATAAAAATGCCTACTATAAATTTCTGGAAGACGAAGCGGTGGCGGACCGGATTTTACAGGAGTTCCATGTGACAGGAGAATGTACCCACATTGTAAACGGCCATGTTCCGGTACACCACGGGGCGGGAGAAAGCCCCATTAAATGCGGCGGAAAACTGCTGATTATTGACGGCGGATTTTCCAGAGCATACCAGAAAGAAACGGGGATTGCAGGTTATACGCTGATTTACAATTCCTGGGGGATGATTTTGGCCGCCCATGAACCATTTACTTCTGCGGCAGACGCCATTAGTAAGGAAAGCGATATTCTCTCAGACAGTATTCTGGTGAAGCGCACCGTGAAGCGCAAAACCGTGGGAGAAACCGATATTGGTATGAAATTAAAAGAAAGGATAGCAGAGCTGGAGGAACTTCTGGCAGCGTACAGAGACGGCCTGCTGATAGAAAAATCATGAGACACGAAGAAATTCCTATTCAGGTAGAGGGTTCTGCGCCCGAGACTCATTTGACAACGTATATTTTAGGAGATTATCTGGACGAGGCGCCAAATGACATCAGACCTTTGGTGCTTATCTGTCCGGGAGGTGCTTATGCCATGACCTCCAACCGGGAGGCCGAGCCGGTAGCCCTGCAGTTTAATGCCATGGGATACCATGCAGCCATTCTCAGATACTCCTGTGCTCCGGCCGTATTTCCCACTTCTCTTTTGGAGGTGGCAGCCAGTGTGAAGTATATCCGGGAACATGCCAAAGCGTGGCGGGTGAGTCCGGATAAAATTCTGATTATGGGATTTTCAGCGGGAGGACATTTGGCAGCCAGTTATGGTGTTTTCTGGGATGAAAAATTTGTAAGAGAAGCCTTTTCGTGTACCAGAGAACTGCTGCAGCCAAACGGACTGATTCTGTGCTATCCGGTTATTAGTGCAGATGAGAGCATTGCCCATGTGCCCAGCCTGCAGAACCTGCTGGGAGAACAGTATGAGGCGAAAAAAGAAGAGATGTCTTTGGAAAAACAAGTGGGAGAACAGGTGCCGGAAACCTTCTTGTGGCATACTTTTGAGGATAAGACAGTTCCCTTCTGGAACTCTTTTCGTTTTGCAGAGGCGCTTGGAAGAGCCGGAATTCCTCTGGAATATCATCTTTATCCCACGGGAGAGCACGGCTTGTCCCTGGCTGTGGACAGTATCCGCAGAAAAGACGGCAGCGGTTCTGAAAAAGGGTGTGAAAGCTGGTTTCCGCTTTTGAAATCCTGGCTTTTGCGGAAATTTGGCCTGTAAAATACCGTATGCGGCAAAAAAATCCTTGCAATGACAGGGACAAGTATGATATAATACAGGCGTTGCCGAGCGCAATGAAGAAAATAACCACGCCTGTGAATACCAATGGACGGTGCTTACAAAGTCCCGGAGGTGAAGAAGCAGGTGGAAGTGTAAACCAAAAGGAGAGAAAAAAATGAGCGTTATTTCAATGAAACAGTTACTGGAAGCAGGTGTTCATTTCGGACATCAGACAAGAAGATGGAACCCTAAAATGGCTCCGTACATCTACACAGAAAGAAATGGTATCTACATCATCGACTTACAGAAATCTGTAGGTATGGTTGACGATGCTTACAAAGCAATCGCTGACATCGCTGCTGATGGCGGTACAATTCTGTTCGTAGGTACAAAGAAACAGGCTCAGGACGCTATCCAGACAGAAGCTGAAAGATGCGGTATGTTCTATGTAAATGAAAGATGGTTAGGCGGTATGCTGACAAACTTCAAAACTATCCAGAGCAGAATCGCAAGATTAAAAGAAATCGAAGCTATGGAAGCTGACGGAACATTTGATGTTCTTCCTAAGAAAGAAGTTATCAACCTGAAGAAAGAACTGGCTAAATTACAGAAAAACCTTGGCGGAATCAAAGAAATGAAGAAACTTCCGGATGCTATCTTTATCGTAGACCCGAAAAAAGAAAGAATCTGTGTACAGGAAGCTCACACATTAGGTATTCCACTTATCGGTATTGCTGATACAAACTGTGATCCGGAAGAATTAGACTATGTAATTCCAGGAAACGACGATGCTATCAGAGCCGTAAAATTAATTGTTTCCAAAATGGCAGACGCTGTTATTGAAGCAAATCAGGGCGAAGCTGCTGACGCTGAAGAAATCTTCACAGAAGAAGCAGAAGAGGCTGTAGAAGAATAATTTTTTCTATTATACAGGAGGAAATGAAAATGGCTATTACAGCAGGAATGGTAAAAGAATTAAGAGAAATGACAGGCGCTGGTATGATGGACTGTAAGAAGGCCCTTACAGCTACAGAAGGCGATATGGATAAAGCAGTAGAATTTTTAAGAGAAAAAGGTCTTGCAACTGCTCAGAAAAAAGCTGGCCGTATTGCAGCAGAAGGTCTTTGCCAGACTCTGGTATCTGCAGATGAAAAACACGCAGTTGTTGTTGAAGTAAATGCAGAAACAGACTTCGTTGCAAAGAACGATACTTTCCAGGGATATGTTGCTCAGGTTGCTGAGGCTGCTATGGAAACAGAGGCTGCTACAACGGAAGAATTCCTTGCTTCTACATGGAAATTTGATACAACAAAGACAGTAAACGAAGCACTGGCTGCTCAGATTGCTGTTATTGGTGAAAACATGAACATCAGAAGATTCGCTAAGGTGACAGAAGAAAACGGATTCGTTGCTTCTTACACACATATGGGTGGAAAAATCGGTGTTCTGGTAGACGTTGAAACTGATGTTGTGAACGATGCTGTAAAAGAAATGGCTAGAAACGTAGCTATGCAGATTGCAGCTTTAAAGCCACAGTACACAAACAGCTCTGAGGTAAGCGAAGAGTACATTGCACATGAAAAAGAAATTCTGCTTGCTCAGATTATGAACGACCCGAAAGAATCCCAGAAACCGGAAAAAGTTATCCAGGGTATGATTAACGGACGTATCAACAAAGAATTAAAAGAAATCTGTCTGTTAGACCAGGTTTATGTAAAAGCAGAAGATGGAAAACAGAACGTAGCGAAGTATGTAGAAGAAGTTGCTAAAGCAAACGGCGCTAAGATTGCAATCAAAGGCTTCGTTCGTTTTGAAACAGGCGAAGGAATCGAGAAAAAAGAAGAGAACTTTGCTGAAGAAGTTGCAAAACAGATGGGCAATTAAGCAAAGTTTTCAATCTGAAATTTAATTAGAGTTTTATAGGCTCTGAGAGCCTTGTAAACACACTATTTCCAAGTGTTTATAAGGTTTTCAGGGCTTTTTTTATTGCCAAAGGGAAAAAGGGCAATATATCATTAAAGACCGTCTAAAACCGTCTAAAATCACATCAAATTGAGTATTACACAACATGTAAATCGAGTAAAATGTATATCCACAATCTTCAGCGAAGTTTACACAAATTACTGGAATATTTAAAAGCACCCTAAAAGTTAAAGCTATCAGGAGGGAAAAATATGAATAACACAGCGTTAAGAGCAGAGAAAGAAATCACAAACACAATTATCTTCAGAAACGAGAAACACAAAGACTTTTATCAAACATATATGAAAAAATGCCGCCGCCAAGATGTGTATCACAAAGCCTTGATTTATTGTCTTGGGATTAGTGAAGATACAAGAGTCAATATAGATTGTATTTACGATTTGAGAACAGGATATGTAAAAACAGAATGCCTTCAAGAAGGGTGGCAGACCAGTGGCAGCGTAAGGATTGTCCGTATGGCTTTTAATTTATACTGTAACGGTACACCGAGCGTATATGACTATGAAAGTGAAGAAGCGAAATTACAGGAGCATGCAGGATATACACCGGAGGAGTTATTTTGCTGTGGGTATGCGAGATACTTTTGGGAGGCAATAAAAATTCGTTATCCGGAATATTGCTTTTAGAGGAGAAGGGGCATGTTAAAAGTCAGAGTTCAGGGAACAAAATCAGATATTCGATGGTTTCGGGAAAAGTTGGAGCAGCACCCTCAGATAGCGGTGCTGCAGGTATCTGACCTGTTTTCCAATAAAGGAACTACAAAATATTTTCGTATGTACGCAGAGATAGAAGAAAAGAAAGGCGGAAGATAAGTATGTGTAAAGTAATCGCAATCGCAAATCAAAAAGGTGGAGTCGGAAAGACAACAACTTGTGTCAATTTAGGGATTGGCTTAGCAAGAGAAGGAAAAAGAGTTCTTTTAATAGAAGCCGATGCACAGGGAAGTATGGCTGCAAGTTTAGGGATACAGGAGCCGGACGAGTTGGAAGTTACCTTAGTAACAATCATGGAAAAAGTAATCAATGATGAAGATGTTGAACCAAATGAGGGGATTATCTGGCATGATGAAGGCATTGCCTTTATTCCAGCGAATATTGAACTGGCAGGATTGGAAACTGCACTGGTGAATGTTATGAGCAGGGAAATGATATTAAAACAATATCTTGATACGGTAAAGGCAGAGTATGACTATATTCTGATTGATTGTATGCCGTCACTGGGAATGATCACAATCAATGCACTGGTAGCGTCAGATTATGTGCTGATCCCAGTAGAAGCAGCGTATCTTCCGGTAAAAGGACTTCAGCAGTTGATTAAAACGATTGGGAGAGTACACAGAAAATTAAATCCTCAGCTTTCTATCATGGGAATTTTATTTACAAAGGTTGACCGAAGAACAAATTTTGCAAGAGATATAGCTGAACAAATCCGGCAGGTATACGGGACAAGAGTACATATTTTTAAGAATTGTATTCCTCTGTCTGTTCGGGCTGCAGAAACAACAGCAGAAGGAAAGAGTATTTATCTGCATGATCCGAAAGGGATAGTAGCAAAAGGATATGTTTGTCTGACAGAGGAGGTGCTTGCACATGAGGAGTAAGAGCGCAGAAAAAGTAAAACTTTCTTCTTTTGATGATCTGTTTGGTAAGGAAGAACCAGTAAGTGGTGAAGTAGTTACTTCTGTTCCGATTGATTTACTGCACCCATTTAAAAATCACCCGTTCCATGTGCTGGATGATGAAAAAATGGAAGAAACCGTAGAGAGCGTCAAGCAATACGGGATTTTGATGCCGGGGATTGTCCGCCCTTATCCAGATGGCGGATATGAGGTAGTAGCAGGACATCGCAGGTGGAGAGCCTGTGAACTTGCCGGGTTAGAAGAAATGCCTGTCATTATTCGGGATATAGATGATGATACTGCGACGGTGATTATGGTGGATACCAATATCCAAAGAGAGGATATTCTGCCAAGTGAAAAAGCATTCGCTTATAAAATGAAGTATGAGGCGTTGAAACATCAGGGAAGTAAAGGGAAAAAATATACTGCTGAAATGGTAGGAGAAACAGCAGGTGACAGCGGAAGAACCGTTCAGAGATATATTCGTCTGGCAAATTTGATCAGCGGACTATTAGACCTTGTTGATGTGAAGAAAGTCCCTATGATTGTAGGAGAAAAACTGTCTTATCTTACAAGAGAAGAACAGGAGCTTGTTTTGGAGGCAATGAGAAATTGTGAAATCATGCCAACAGCGGCGCAGGCAGAAGCAATCAAGATGTTTAGTGAAGAGAAAAAACTGGACGGAAATGCCATATATGGACTGTTATTAAAAAAGAAAAATAGCGGGAATGGAGTGACGATTTCGGCGAAGAAAATCAGCAGTTATTTTCCACCTGCATATACAAAACAAGAGATAGAGAATGTAATTTATACCTTGCTGGAAGAATGGAAAAATGGCAGAGAGGAGGAATTGGAGCATGGAGAAGATACAATTTGATTATTATAGGGGAATGGAGGCAGAGCAGTACAGTTTTTACCGTGTTCCTAAAATTCTGTTCACTGCAGAATGCTTTAAAGAACTTTCCTGTGAAGCAAAAGTACTCTACGGTCTATTATTAGACCGTATGAGCCTCAGCATGAAAAATCATTGGCTGGACGAAGAAGAACGGGTATATATTATTTTTACCGTAGAAGAAATTGCAGAGTTATTAAACTGTGGAACGCAAAAAGCGGTAAAACTTCTGAAAGAACTGGACAGTGAAAAAGGGATTGGATTGATTGAAAAAAAGCGGTTGGGACTTGGCAGACCAAATGTAATTTATGTAAAGAATTTCTTGGTTCAGAAAAATGATGAAGAAAATAGTGATACATCAGATTTGCAGAATTGTGAAAATCACAATTCAGGAGTTGTGAAAACCACAATTCAAGAGTTTCCAAAATCACAATTCAAGAATGATGAAAATCACAATTCAGAAGATGCGGAACCCATAGACATAGAAACAGAACGGTTGGAAAAGGAGCCGTATTTGAGTGGTGAGAAGGAAATTTTAGAAAATATGGAGATAAAAATGCAGGAAAATGAGGGGATTGGGGAAGAAAACTTCCAGAATTGTGAAAATCACAATTCAAGAGTTGTGAAAACCACAATTCAGGAATATCCAAAATCACAATTCAAGAATGATGAAAATCACAATTCAGGAGTTGTGAAAACCACAATTCAAGAATGTCCAAAATCACAATCTAATAATACTGATATTAACAAGACAGAGAATAATGAAACAGAGAGTGGTAATATCTTATCAAATCTTATCTGTCCGGAAAAAGAAAAAACGATAGATGAGATTGAGCAGAGGAATACATACAGGGAAATAATTCGGGAAAACATTTCGTATGAGTGTTTCCGGAATGATACCCCACATGCAAGGGAAGAAGTTGATGAGTTGGTGGAATTGATGGTAGAAGTTATGGTAATGCCGGATCAGGGAAAAATCCGGATTGCCGGAGAAGATAAATTAGTATCACTGGTAAAAAGCCAGTTTATGAAATTGACACATGCCCATATTGAGTATGTCTGTCTTTGCCTGAATAAAAATACAACGAAAGTCGGGAACATTAAGTCCTATCTTTTAACAGCACTTTATAATTCCGTTTTGACAATCAATCATTACTATCAGGCAGAAGTAAACCATGATTTATACGGAGGAGGATGGGGAAAATGAGGCAGGAAATTTTTTGCCGTATGATTTTTGTGACAGAGGTGTTATTGTGGACAGTGATTTTTTATCCATTTTGTGTAGAAGGAGGGAATTGTGATTATTTAAAGTTATGGATACTGGTAGGGATTCCTTTTGGAATCCGTAAGATGCAGATATGGATTGTTCCACGAAATAGAGATGTGGGGAGCACGATTGCCATGTTGGTGTTTCAAATGCTGATTGGAGGCATAATAGGGGGAGTTGTATTAGTGTGGAAACTTTTTTTATTGTTTGTTTTTATGGTATTACAACTTTATAAAGCAATAAAAAAGTTGATAAAGTAGAAGATGATAAACGTTGATTATGTTTGGCAGCCTGAAAATGGCTGCCTTTTTGCGTTTTGGAACTTTACGACATCATGGCGCAAGGTGAGATTTTGGAGAAGAAAGGGGGACTATTTTGGGAAACCGGGCAGTATCACAGGAGTTAATTATGTTGGGAAATCGTATTCGGGAGTATCGGAAGGAAAGGGGATTTTCACAGGAAATTCTTGCTGAGAAATCCGGTGTCAGTACCAATACAATCAGCCGTATTGAAGGGGGACAGATGGCAATGTCAGTGGGAATTTTGCAAAAAATTGTAAAGGCTCTTGGGGTAGATGCAAATACGCTGCTTGGAGTAAGCACAGAGGTAAATGAAACAGAGATATGGGTATCTGCATTTTCCAGCAGAGTACAGGAATTGAAGGAAAATGAGCAGGAGATTTTAAAGCATACCATGAATGCCTTGATCGAAAGTATGAAGAAAAACCGTTTAAAAATTTCTACGGATAAGAGTAGTCAGGTTCTACACACCCGTTGAGGAAAATAGTAAGCGAAACTGCTACACTAAGCGTAAGAAATCCAGTAAGTGAGAAACAGAGGGTTATGGAAGGTTCCAGTCCCGTTAAAAAAAACGGGTATGTCTGGGGCTGTTTTCTATTGCCTTAACACACATTCAATCTGGTATTTCTGGCTGCCCGTTGAAAGGTGGTCAGGATATGCTTACATTAGCAGAATTAAAACATTTCATGCCGATTCCAGTTCTGGAAGAAAATTACCCAACTGCAAAGTATTTAAAAACACATGGCACAATATTTGTGTCAAAAAGCATTGCTACGAATGTGAAAATTTCCGTTTATCAAAATGGATATGCCCTTTATGAAATATCTGGTCTTGCAACGGTATTTCCCATTTGGGATTGTCAGAATTATCGTTATGAGATGGAAGAAAATGAAATTTCAGAGCAATGGTTTGAAAAAGAGGCTTGGTATCTTCGTTTAATTTTAGAGGGTGAAGATCGTATCAACCGAAATCTGGAAACAAGGCAACAGAGAAAGAGCATTTCTTATAGTGCAGTTTCAGAAGAATGGGGAGTTTTGGGTTCTTTAGAAGCAACTGTTTTGGAAACAGCGATAAGGAAAGAAACGATACAGGAATTACTTGGATTACTGACAGAGCGGCAGAAAGAAGTAGTTTTCGAGTATTTTTGGGAGCAGAAATCTCAAAGTGAAATTGCAGAAAAACTCGGTGTTTCTCATGCCGCCGTATCAAAAATCCTGACAAGAGCAGTCACTCGGCTTCGTAAAAAATGTATGGAATGGAAAGAGGCTGTATAAGAGGAGGAAAAACTGAATGCGAGGGAAAAAGCCAAAAGAGAGAAAAAGCTATGTATTGAGAATGCCCGACGGTTCACTGATTGAAGTGACCAGAGAAGTATACTTAGAATGGTATCAGTCCAGACGAAAAGAAAGATACCAGATGGAAAGGCAGAAGAAACAAAGGGTGTGTAGTTTAGAGGCACTGAATGGATACGGAGATTTGGAAGAAGAAAAATATGATACAGAGGAAACGGTACTTTGTAAGTTGTATGAAGCAAAAGTACGGGAAGGAATAGCCCGGTTGGCAAAGGAAGATGCCCGTTTGATTTATTTGCTATTTTTTGAAGAAGTAACAATCAAAGATGCGGCTCAAATTATGGGGTGTAGCCGGAAGACTATTTATAATCGAAGAAAACGTATTTTGTCAGAACTGCGTTCTATTCTGCATGATTTGGGAATTGTAGGAGGTGCTTTTTAGAGCAAATAAGGGGAGACTATCCCCTTATTTATATGAGAGGTCTAATATACACCGTTACAAATCCATTATGTTGAGTATTTAGATCTTTCATAATACCGATTGGATTTCCAATTCTTGCTTCTGGGTCATAAACAAAACAAATAAGTTTTTGGCAATCTGCATGGGACTTATAGCGATCAATATCAACAATAAGTTGATCACCTATTTCTTTATCGGTTAAGCCTTTTCGAGTTTTTTTGACCTCAATGACGATTTTTTCATTTTTTAATAGAAAATCTACTCGTGCACATTTTCCGGCGTAAGAGGGAGTCCACTCTTCAGCACGAATATCATCGAAATATAATTGTAAAAGAGCATGAAGTAAGTCTTGAACATCATATTCATCATCGATAGTTAAAGTATCTCTGTGATTATATCTACTTTGTAATTGTCTTGCAATTTTGTGAAAACGTGTAAAAATCAAGTCTAAAATTTCGTCTATTTTTATATTATTTTTCTGCTCAATAGAGATATAATTTTTTTTGATATATTCTTTTATATTTTGAAGAGTCTGCACACATATATTGGCGTTAGAAAAAGAGGATTCTGATAATTCTGAAAATACATTTATATAGTCGCTTTCGATAGAGAGAAATAATTTTAAAAAGGATAATACTTTAGTTCGCCAACTATAGTAATTTTCTTCATCTACGTAAGTATAAATGCCCATTGATTCCGTCCATTTTGTAGATAGTATTGAGTTTCCTTCTATCAATAATTCGTCTAATTCATTTAAAATAGTCTCTTTTTCCATACTTTTACCTCATTGTTTCATATTGAATTGAAATAGATTTAAAATTTTTGCATTATAAAATTAAAAAAATATATTTTTAGAGTAAGGTGTTTTTATTATTATAAAATATTTTGCTTTAAATTACGAGGCATTTCTTTAAAAAAATGAAAAAGTTTTTCTCGAATAGTTAAAAAATCCCTTTTCTAATATGCGATTAGTGAAGGGATAACACAAATCTTAAAAAAATCCCTTTTTTGTACCTTGAAAATTGAATTGCCTGACCAAAGTGATACCTGATATTGAGTGGGCATTCTGCCTGCCTTATCAGAGAAAACGCTGCGAAAGGAAAGTTGGAGTAGGAACGGATTTGGAAAGAGAACAGGCAGGACTTAGAGAAGGGAGTGAGTTGGAAAAAAGAAATAAAAGATATAGGATCAGTAAAATATAGAAAAGAGGCAGAGAAAAGTATGAAAAAAAGAGTAAAAAGAATTTTCTCAGGTGTACTTTCGGCACTTACAATCTTAACCTCTGTTGTGCAGCCGATGACAGCGTATGCAGGAGAAACAAATCCAAAATCTTATGAAATGGAATATCCTGCGCTGGAACAGGTAAAAACGCAGCTTCAGGAAGACGAGATTGTAACTGTTCAGGATTATGAAGTGGAAAAAGGCAGTGACTTTGATATAAAGACTGATTTTTCCGGCATGAAGTTTCATTCTGATAAAGTCAAAGTGAGATTTTATGAAGCGAAGAATCAGAAGGGACAGGAGTTTCATACAGACCATGCGGACACTTATCAGGCAGTATATTTTGTAGAGCCGATTCGGGAGGCACCGAGTTATCATGTGATTAGAAATATTACAGTTACCGAGTGTAAAGAAAAAGAAAATCTGTTACCGTCAAAAGAGCATGGAAAACAGGAGAAAAATTCAGAAGAGGAAGAAGCATCGCAAAAAGAGGAACAGATTTTAACAGAAGATGAATTTTCACAGGCACTTGAGGAAAGCAAAAAACAGGATACTTATGATGAAGAATCCGGGTTAGGTCTTTACGATGTGATGGCACAGGCAGGGGAACAGGAGATTGATCTTTTTCAGATGAAAGAAGGAGAAACGGTTACTTTTGTAGCAAATGCTTCCGATCAGGCAGCAAGGGCAACACAGACGGTTACAATCACAAAAGGTCCGTTATATCGTTATCAGGATTATGATTTGGGTACTTATGTGACAGAGCCTTATTTTATTTCTTATGGAAATGTCCATGCCACTGCTTATTGTATCCAGCCGTCTTTGCCGGGACCGGGAACAGGCACTTATACAATTACAAAAATTGAGGATAATGAGGCACTTGCAAAGGTCTGCTATTATGGGACAGAAGCGGCAGGAAAAGAAAGTTATTTTGCAAAACATCATAGTGATTTTTCAGAAGGAAAGCGGTTTATTCTTACGCATATAGCGGCAGCGTATGCCTATGGAAGTGCAGATGCCTTTTATGGAGCAAATGAAACAGCAAAATCTTTGGCAATGGAAATCTACAATTATTGTGTAGGAAAGCCGGAAATTCCAGAGGTTTCCATGTCTTTTTCTAACAATCATGTGAAGGCATTTCAGGAAGGGCAGGAACAGCGGACAGAGGATATTACATTTACTGCAGATTCTTTGCAGTCCATTACCATGCAGCTTCCAAAAGGAGTTGTATTTCATAACCTTACAACTGGAAAAAACAGCGCTGCCGGAGCAAAGGTAACACTTTCGGGTGGAACGAAGTTTTATTTAAGTGCGCCGCTTACACAGACAGAGGATGTGGAAGGTTCTTGGACAGCAACCATGCAGGGAAGTATTACAAAGGATTACTCTGCATATAAACTGACAACAAATGACAGTGTGCAGGATTTGGCATTTGTATTTGGAGAAGGAGTGGAACAGGAACAGTACGTTGAATTTTCTGTAGAGTGGCTGAAAAATGCGAAAATAGAACTTGTTAAAAAAGATCAGGGCAGTCAGAAGAAAATGGAAGGAGCGGTATATGGTGTATATCGTGATGAAGATTGCACAGATTTGATTGTAGAAATGCCTGCAACGGATAAAAAAGGTGCTTCCAGCGTTACCATAGAAAAGACACAGGATACCGTTTACTTAAAAGAAATCTCCGCACCACAGGGATATGTGCTGGATACAAAATCCTATGGTGTGAAATTGGAAGTAGGAAAGACGGTACAGATAGAAGTTACGGATCGGGAGCAGCTTGCTTCTTTAACCGTTTATAAAGAAGGAGAAGTTTTGACAGGCGCAGAGGTTACGGAAGAAGGGGTGACCTTTTCTTATACAAAAGAGAAACAAGAAGGTGCTGTGTATGATGTTTATGCAGAAAAAGAGATTGTCCGGGCAGATGGAACAGTTGCTTATAAAAAAGGTGCTGTGGTGAAAAAAGGACTAAAAACAGGAGAAGATGGAAGTGTTACACTTTCAGAACTTCCTCTTGGTACTTATAAAGTAGTGGAAGTAAAAGCACCTGAAAATTTTGTATGCAAGGGAGAAGCCCAGACAGTTACCTTGTCCTATGCAGGACAGAATGAAGAAGTTGTTTTTGAAACCGTAACATTTGTAAATGACAGGCAGAAAGCAAGTGTGTCCGTAAGAAAAGAGGATAAGGACACGGAAAACCCACTGGCAGGTGGTATTTACGGATTATATACGGCAGAAGACGTCTATGGAAAGTCTGGAAAACTGCTGGTAGAAAAAGATACTTTGATTGAAAAAGTTACAACGGGAGAAAATGGAACAGCCAGTTATCAGGCAGACCTCCCCATTGGATATACTTACTATATCAAAGAATTGCAGGCACCTGCTCAGTATGTAAAAAATGAAACCGAGAAGTTTTCTTTTCATTTTCAGTATGTAGAGGGAGAAGAACAATGTTCCTTTTCTCATACGTTTCAAAATGAGAGGGTAAAGGCAGAAATTGTTTTGGAAAAAGAAGATGCTGAAACTGGAAAAACACCACAGGGAGATGCGTCTTTAAAAGGGGCTGTATATGGACTGTATGCCCGTGAAAATATCGTGCATCCAGATGGGAAAACCGGAGTTTTGTATCAAAAGGACGAACAGGTAGCGACTTTAAAAACCGATGATACAGGCAAAGCAGAAGTAAAGGACTTGTATTTAGGAAATTATTATATCAAAGAGATTACTCCTCCGGCGGGTTATCTGTTAGATGAAACGGAGCATGATGTGGTATGCGATGCTGAAGGTGATACCGTTGCTATTGTGAAGAGAAGTTGCAATGTAAAGGAACAAGTAAAGAAACAGCCATTTCAGTTAATTAAAGCCGGAAACAATGGAAACACAGATGCAGAACTCTTAAAAGGAGCAGGTTTTCAGGCATATTTGGAATCTTCTTTAAAGAAAAAAGAAAATGGAAGCTATGATTTTGCTTCTGCAACTCCCGTAGTAATTGGCGAAAATGGAGCAACAGAATTATTTACAGATGAAAGAGGGTATGCTTGCAGTATTCCGCTTCCGTATGGAACGTATGTGGTCAGGGAAACAACAACACCGCCAAATTATAAACCCGTAAAAGATTTTATTGTCCGAATTACGGAGCATAAGCCGGATACACCACAGATATGGAGAGTTCTTCTGGATAAAGAGTTTGAGGCAAAGTTAAAAATCGTAAAAAAGGACGATGAAAGTAAAAAGCCTGTACTGAAAAAGGGGACAGAGTTTAAGGTATATGATTTGGACAGAAAAAAATATGTGGAACAGGTTACCACTTATCCCACAACGGTAGTGCATAAGTCTTACTTTACAGATGAAACCGGGTATTTAATTCTTCCGCAGAATTTGGACGCAGGACATTACCGTATTGAGGAAGTCACAGCACCAGATGGCTATACTCTGAATGAAAATTATTATGAGGTTTCCGTAGCTTCTGATACAGCATATCAGATGGACAGTATTTCAGGAGATGTCATTATTGAAGTGGTATATGAAAATCACCCAGTAAAAGGCGAATTGCAGATTGTAAAAAAGGGAGAAATCTTAGAAGATTTTGATAAAGACTTTTCTTATCAGGAAATCAATCTTTCCGGTGCAGTCTTTGATTTGTATGCGGCAGAGGATATTTATACTGCAGATGCTCAGAAGGACGAGCAGGGAAACCGTATATTGGAGTACGCAGAGGGGACGAAAGTTGCTACCCTGACAACAGATCAAGAAGGAAAAGCAAGTGTGTCAGATTTACCACTTGGAACGTATGAGCTGGTAGAGATCACAGCACCCGAAGGATTTGTGAAAAATCCAGAGCCGCAGAAAGTGACATTCAAATATGAAGATCAGAATACTCCTGTAATTGAGCAGGAAGTCCTGTTAAAAAATGAACGTCAGAAAGCAAAAATTTCCGTAGTAAAGCGAGATGCAGAAACAAAAAAAGAAATAAAAGGTGCAGTCTTTGGATTGTATGCGAAAGAAGATATTCAGGTGGGAAATCAGATTTTAGTAAAAGCGGATACATTGATTGGAAAAGCCGAAACAGGGGAAGATGGAAAGGCAACATTTTCTTTTGATCTGCCATTTGGAAAATATTATGTGAAGGAACTGGAAGCGCCAGAGGGCTATGTATCTTCGGAGCAAGTGCTGGATGTTGAATTTTCCTATCAGGGACAGGAAATTGATGTGGTAGAACTTACATCAGAATTTTTAAATCAGCCGACAAAAGTTTCCATTACTAAAGTTGATACTGCAACAGGAGTTGAGCTTTCCGGGGCAACCCTTGTGGTGCTTGATAAAAACGGGGAAATTGTAGACAGTTGGAAATCGGTCAAAGGAGAAGCGCATGTCATTCGTGGACTAAAAGTTGGAGAAACGTATACTTTAAGAGAGGAAACTGCCCCGTATGGTTATCTGAGGGAAGAGGAAGTTTCCTTTACTGTGAAAGACACGGAGGAAATTCAGAAAGTGGAAATGAAAGATGATGTGCCGACGGGAAGTATTCTGATTAACAAAAAAGGTGAATTTTTAGAAAAGGTATCAGTCTTTGAGCAGATTGGAGGCTGGATTTCCCATGTATTTGAATACCTGTCAGGCTCATTGAAAGAAGTTACTTTTGCAGTGTATGCGAGGGAAGATATTCCGGCGGCAGATGGGGAAAGCAAGGATTATTATAAAAAAGATGAATTGGTAGCGGAGATTACCACAGATCACACAGGTGTTGCAAGAATTTCCGGTTTGCCACTTGGAAAATACTATGTAAAGGAAAAGGAAACAGCACATGGATTTGTACTGGATCAAGAAGCCAGAGAAATTGACCTGTTGTACCGTGATCAGGAAACAGCAGAAATTACATATTCCACAGACTGGCAGAATAAACGCCAGAAAGCAGAAGTGACTGTGCGGAAGAAAGAAAAAGATGCAGACCGTATGCTTCAGGGTGCAGTATTTGCCCTCTGTGTCAAGGAAGACATAAAAAATGCACAGGGAAACGTAATCATGAAGGCAGATACCGTCATTGAGGAACAGGCAACAAATGCACAGGGAATGCTGCGTTTCGAGGTAGATTTACCAGTGGGATATACTTATTATATCAAAGAAACAGCTCCGGCACCGGGCTTTTCTATGACTGGAGAGAGAAAAGAATTTACTTTTGATCCGGAAAACAGTGAGGAAGCGTGTGTATCTTATGAATTTACTTTTGAGAATGTACCGACAGTGGTAGAATTTACGAAAACTTCTCTGACAGATGGAAAAGAGGTAGAAGGTGCAAAACTTCAGGTAAAAGATGAGCAGGGAAAGGTCATTGACGAATGGGTTTCTGCAAAAGAACCACATATTATCAGAGAATTGGTGGCAGGGCATACGTATGTGCTGGAAGAAACACTTCCGGCAGATGGTTATGTAACAGCAGAAAGTATCTCTTTTACTGTTGAAGATACAGGAGAAGTCCAGAAAGTGGAAATGAAAGATGATATTACGAAAGTCGAAATTTCTAAAACGGACATTTCAGGAAAAGAGCTTCCCGGCGCAAAATTAACGATTTTGGATCAGGAAGGAAATGAAGTAGAAAGCTGGACGTCTGGTGAGAAACCTCACTATATTGAGATGCTTCCAATCGGAAAGTATACGCTTCATGAAGTGTCTGCACCGGACGGGTATCTGGTAGCAGAAGATATTATTTTTGAAGTAAAAGATACAGGGGAAATCCAGAAGGTTGTGATGAAAGATGAGAGGAAGCCTTCTGAAAATGTGGAACAGCCACAGGAATCAAAACCGACAGGAAATGCCCCTAAAACAGGAGATACCAGCCATGTAGAATTGTGGGTGCTGTTATCTGCAATGGCAGTGTTACTGGCAGGTTCTTCTTATTACTGGATTAAGAAAAGGAAAAAATAACATGGGAGTTTCCCATAACTGGAAAGGCGGTCACGGAAAATCTGTGGCTGCCTCTTTTTAAAGGAGCAGAAAACATGGTAGGAAAAATAATTTTTGGAGTTGCTGTTATTTTGACATTTGGCTTATATTGTTGTGTCCGTGTAGGTGGTCAGGCGGATCGCCAGATGGAAGAAATGTTGCAAAAGAAAAGGAAGGATCAGGAAAATGGAGAAAGCGGATAAGAGAAAATACGCAGAGGACAAACCTTTGGTGTGTGAGGACTGCTATTTTTGGAGCAGACGAAAAAATGGCTGCACCAGAAAACAGTGCTATTATCTTCTCCCAAAACAGCCAGAGAAAGATACGAAAAAAGCAGGACAATGTGTGGGTTGCCCTTATGGAAAACATTCTCCTTGTATTGGATACTGTTTGCAGAAAATTTTACAGGACATGAGAAAGAAGAAATCAGGAAAGGAAGAAACAGCCTATGCAGGACGAAGTCAATGAGAAAGTTGTGTCCCTGTGTATTCGTGGAGGAAAAATTTCTGCACAGATTTTAAAAAGTGCATTATTAAAAACTTTGACAAAGCTGGAACAGCAGAAATCCCAGAGGAAGCAAAAGAAAGGGGTATCTAAGGAAGAAAAAAATTTGGCAGTTTATAAAGGAAAACAAAGCATGGAGAAACTCAAGGAGCAGAACTGTGAACTTTCCAACATTGAGATTACAGACGGAAATATTAAATCCTTTGAAAAGTATGCCAGAAAATATAATGTGGACTATTGCCTGAAAAAAGACCGTTCTTCCGAACCGCCCCGTTATTATGTGTTTTTTAAAGCCAGAGATGTAGATTCTATGACCGCAGCATTTAAGGAATATACAGGCTGGAGCATGAAGAAAAGTAAAAAAATATCGATACGGAAAAAACTTTCCAAAGTAAAAGAAAGGCAGGCACAGCAGCGAGAAAGGCAGAAAACAAAGAGGAAGGAGAGGGATACTGCACGATAAAAAAGAAAAAACAGAAAAGAGAAAATCCATTCCAAAAAGTATGGAAAAAACTGTGGCAGGATATAAGTGGAACACTGTCAGAAGTAGATAGAAAGAAGCTGTTTCTTACCAACCTGCCCTATGTGTTTGTATTTTATGCAGTGAATAAACTGGCATGGCTTTATCGGTATTGTCAGGGAAATTCCCTACTGGAACGATTGAGTGTTTTGGTGCTGCATATATCACTGGCATTTGAAAATATGTTGCCAAGTCCGGTATTTTCTGATATAGGAGTGGGACTTGCAGGTGCAGTTTTATTAAAAGGGATTGTCTATGTGAAAGGTAAGAATGCAAAGAAGTTCCGTCAGGGAGTGGAATATGGTTCTGCCCGCTGGGGGACAGCAAAGGATATTGCACCTTTTATGGATTCTGTATTTGAAAACAATATCATTCTGACACAGACAGAAAGACTTACCATGAACAGCCGCCCGAAAAAACCAAAGTATGCCAGAAATAAAAATGTCATGATTATTGGTGGCTCCGGTTCAGGTAAGACGAGATTTTATGTGAAACCAAATTTAATGCAGATGACACCAAATGTCAGTTATGTAGTGACTGATCCGAAAGGAACGATCTTGGTGGAATGTGGAAAGATGCTGCAAAAAGGGACACCAAAAATGAAAGATGGAAAGCCGGTACTGGATAAAAAGGGGAAAGTAATCTACGAACCGTACAAAATTAAGGTTTTAAATACAATCAACTTCAAAAAGAGTATGCACTATAACCCGTTTCGTTATATACGCAGTGAAAAAGATATTTTGAAACTGGTCAATACAATCATTGCCAATACAAAAGGTGATGGGGAAAAATCAGGAGAAGATTTCTGGATAAAAGCGGAGCGATTGCTGTATTGTGCTTTAATTGGGTATATCTATTACGAAGCGCCGGAAGAAGAACAGAATTTTTCCACGCTTTTGGAATTTATCAATGCTTCTGAGGCAAGAGAAGATGATGAAGAATTTAAAAATGCAGTTGATGAACTGTTTGAGGAACTGGAAAAGGAAAAACCAGAGCATTTTGCAGTCAGACAATACAAGAAATATAAGCTGGCTGCCGGAAAGACTGCGAAATCTATTCTGATTTCCTGTGGGGCAAGGCTGGCACCATTTGATATTGCAGAACTGCGGGAACTGACTTCTTATGATGAGCTGGAATTGGATATGCTGGGAGATCAGAGAACTGCAATGTTTGTTATTATTTCTGATACGGACGATACATTTAATTTCCTTGTGGCAATTATGTATACGCAGCTTTTTAATTTGCTGTGTGACAGAGCAGATGATGTACATGGAGGACGTTTACCTTACCATGTGAGATTGTTATTAGATGAGTTTGCCAATATCGGGCAAATTCCCAAATTTGATAAGCTGATTGCAACGATACGAAGCAGGGAAATTTCTGCTTCGATTATTTTACAGTCCCAGAGTCAGTTAAAGACCATTTATAAAGATGCCGCAGAAACCATTTTAGGGAATTGCGATACCATGTTGTTTTTAGGGGGAAAAGAAGGAAGCACTTTAAAGGAAATATCAGAAACATTAGGAAAGGAAACCATAGACCTTTATAATACTTCCGATACCCGTGGACAAAGCCGATCCTATGGATTGAATTATCAGAAGACTGGAAAAGAGCTGATGAGTCGGGACGAGTTGGCTGTCATGGATGGAGATAAATGTATTCTTCAGCTTCGTGGAGTGCGTCCTTTTTACAGTAATAAGTTTGATATTACGAAGCATAGCAGATACCGGGAATTATCGGATTATGATAAAAAGAATACTTTTGATGTGGAAGCCTATTTAAAGCATCAATTTGAAATCCGGAAAAAAGAGGAGTTTGAATTGTTTGAAGTAGAGGGAAAACAGGTGGATACAGAAATTTCGGAGCAGGTATAAATATATTGCTCTTTTTTATTGAATAAAACTTTGCGACATGATGGCGCAAAGTAGGAAGGAGTGCTTATTGCAAATTTTTTAGAGAGATGGAGGCTGCTCAAAAAAAGAAAGCACAGCCACCACGATATAAGGGCAGAACCATAAGGGAATATGCCCGCAGCACAATTAAATTTTGAGAAAGGATAAAACGGATAAAAGGGAAAGGGCAGACTGTTGATGAAAATTCAGCAGTTTTTTATTTGTGCAAAAGCAACTTTTATCTGTTTCAAGTGAAGTATGGATTTTTTTAGCTCAGCGGTAGATATTTTACAGACGCTTGTGGTGGCAATCGGAGCAGGTCTGGCGGTATGGGGTGTAATCAATCTTTTAGAAGGATATGGAAATGATAATCCGGGTGCAAAATCACAGGGTATTAAACAGCTTATGGCTGGCGGAGGTGTCGTTTTGATTGGTACACAGCTTATTCCTCTTTTGAGCGGATTATTTTAAGTAAACGAAAGGAGAACCGCCCATGTTCGATGGCATTTTTGAAGCAATCGAGGAGTGGATGAGGGGACTTCTGACGGGAATGGTGGAATCCAATCTGACAACAATGTTTACAGATGTTAATGAGAAAACCGGAGAGATTGCGGCTCAGGTTGGACAGACACCACAAGGCTGGAACGGAAGTATTTTCAGCCTGATACAGAATTTGTCCGATTCTGTCATTGTGCCGATTGCAGGCATGATTATTACATTTGTACTTTGTTATGAACTGATTTCCATGTTTACAGAAAAGAATAACATGCACGAGGTTGATACATGGATGTTCTTTAAATATTTTTTCAAAATGTGGGTAGCTGTGTATCTGGTCAGCCATACATTTGACATTACTATGGCGGTGTTTGATGTAGGACAACATATCGTCAATGCTGCCGGAGGTGTCATTGAGTCGGATACGGCAATCAATGTAGACACGATGCTAGAGCAGATGAAAACAGCAATGGAATCTATGGAAATCGGGGAACTTGTGATATTGGCATTGGAAACCATGCTGGTCAGTTTGTGTATGAAAATCATGTCTGTACTAATTACGGTAATTCTATATGGAAGAATGATAGAAATTTATCTTTACACCTCGGTTGCACCAATTCCATTTTCCACGATGTCAAATCGGGAATGGGGACAGATTGGAAACAATTATTTCCGTGGGCTGTTTGCCCTTGGATTTCAGGGATTTTTTATGATGGTGTGTGTCGGTATTTATGCAGTGCTGATTGCGACCATTGAAATTTCAGATAACATGCACTCTGCATTGTTCGGAGTGGCAGCATATACCGTAATTTTATGTTTTAGTCTGATGAAAACAGCAAATTTAAGTAAATCAATTTTTAACGCACATTAAAGGGGGAATGAAGATGGGAAAATATCAAGTGATTTATGCAGATCCCCCGTGGGCATATCGGGTTTGGAGTAAAAAAGGAAACGGGCGATCAGCGGAAAGCCACTACCCAACCATGAGCATAGAAGAAATAGCAGATTTGCCAGTAAACGAATTGGCAGATGAAAATTGTGCATTGTTTTTATGGGTTACATTTCCACTTTTAAAAGAAATATGGAAGGTAATTGATGCGTGGGGATTTACCTATAAAAGTGTAGCATTTGTGTGGATCAAACAGAATAAAAAAGCAGATTCTTTGTTTTGGGGTATGGGGTACTGGACAAGAGCCAATGCAGAGATTTGTATTCTTGCAACAAAAGGAAGTCCAAAACGTTATTCCAAACGTGTGCATCAGGTTATTGTAAGCCATATTGAGGAACATAGTAAGAAACCAGAGGAGGCAAGAAGACGGATTGAGCAGTTAATGGGAGATGTGCCACGTATTGAACTGTTTGCACGTAGAGAAACACCGGGATGGGACGTGTGGGGAAATGAAGTTGCCTGTTCTTTGGGAACAGAAATATTACAGGAAAATAAAAGAAAGGAAACATCAGAGAAGAAGATGGGAGATTTGCTGAACCTGTGACAGCCATTTTCACTCTGGTCGGAAAAAAGATGGCATTTGTATCCGTACCAAAGGATTTGACAAAGGTAAAAAATAAAGTGGTCTTAAATTTGACAAAAAGGCAGCTTCTTTGCCTTTCGATTGCGGCGGCAATGGGATTACCGTTTTATTTTTTAACAAAAGACTGGATTGGGACGAGTAATGCAGCAACAGGTATGGTCATTCTTATGGTTCCAGCTTTTTTATTTGCAATGTATGAGAAAGATGGAATGCCACTGGAAAAGATTTTGTTCCATATTATTCAAGTGAAACTGCAACGTCCGGCAGTCCGCAAATATGAAATAGAAAATTTTTATGAGAAGGAGGAAAATTTGCAGACGGAGAGAAAGAAAAAAGGAGGGAAGCCTGATGGTAGACAGAATGGATAAGAGAAAACCTGTAAAACTTACAAGAAGTGAGAAAAAAGCCATGAGGCGTACAGAAAAACTGGCAGTAAAATTAGAAAAAGAACAGGAAAGGGCAGATAAAATCCGCAGGAAAAAGGAAGCAAAAAGAGCTGCCCGTGAGGAAAAGAGGAGAAAAAAAGGAAGCAGAAAAAGTGGAGCGCAGAGAAAGGATAGGAAACCTACACTGAATAAGAGAACAGAAAGGAAGCATTCCTATTCAGAAAAGAAATCTTCTACCGGAAAGGTGAGATGTACCAATGTGAAAAGAAAACAGGAACGGAACATATCAGCACAGAACTCCATTCCATACAGAGAGATGGCAAAAGACGGAATTTGCAGGGTTCAGGAAAAGTATTATTCCAAAACAATCCGTTTTTATGATATTAACTACCAGCTTGCCCAGAATGAAGATAAGAATGCTATTTTTGAAAACTGGTGTGATTTCTTAAATTATTTTGATAGCACCATACATTTTCAGATTTCCTTTATCAATCATCATAGTAACATGAAGGAATTTGAATCCGTAATACAAATTCAGCCGCAGAATGATGCTTTTGATGATGTGCGTATGGAGTATGCACAAATGTTAAGGGATCAGCTTGCAAAAGGGAACAATGGTCTGGTACGGACAAAGTATATTACTTTCGGAATTGAAGCAGAGAATATCCGGGAGGCAAAACCAAAACTGGAGCGTATTGAAGCCGATATTTTAAATAATTTTAAGGTTCTTGGTGTGTCTGCATATCCATTGAATGGAGAAGAGAGGCTGCAAATCCTCTATGAAACTTTTAATCCGGAAGAGAAAGTGCCATTTCAGTTTTCTTATGACAGGATATTACGTTCCGGCATGGGAACAAAGGATTTTGTAGCGCCTACCAGTTTTGTTTTTAAAGAAGGGAAAACCTTTCAGATGGGAAATACCATAGGTGCAGCGTCTTATCTTCAGATTTTAGCACCGGAGTTGACAGATAAAATGCTGGCAGAATTTTTGGATATGAACAGAAACCTGATTGTGAATCTTCATATCCAGTCCATAGATCAGATGAAAGCCATTAAACTGGTAAAAAATAAGGTGACAGATATTAACCGTATGAAAATTGAGGAACAGAAGAAGGCAGTACGTGCAGGGTATGACATGGACATCATACCTTCTGACTTAAATACATACGGAGGAGAAGCCAAGAGGCTGTTGGAAGATTTACAGTCCAGAAATGAAAGAATGTTTTTAGTGACAGTTCTTTTCCTGAATACAGCGAAAACAAAGCAGGAATTGGATAATGCGGTATTCCAGACTGCCGGGATTGCACAGAAATATAATTGTTCTTTACGGCGTTTGGATTATCTGCAGGAGCAGGGATTGATGAGCAGTGTTCCGTTGGGAATGAATATGATTCCGATTAAACGGGCATTGACCACCACATCTACTGCTATTTTTGTACCTTTTACCACGCAGGAGTTATTTATGGGAGGAGAATCCCTATATTATGGCTTAAATGCGTTATCCAATAACATGATTATGGTAGACAGAAAGAAACTGAAAAATCCAAATGGTCTGATTCTTGGTACGCCGGGGTGCTTTACTGGGGAAACAAAACTGCTGTTACCAGATGGAAGAAAAGTCAGCTTCTTAGAATTGTTTGCAGAGAAAGAGGAAGTTTTTGTCAATAGTTTTGATTTCCAGAAGCAGGAGCTTGTAAAAGCCAGAGGATATGATGTGCGCTGTACGAAAGAAGTTACGGAATTGGTAGAGGTAGAACTGGAAAATGGAGAAATAGTACGCTGTACTCCGGATCACTGGTTTCTTACGCAGTCCGCAGGATATGTGGAAGCCTGTAACTTGAAAGTAGGGGCAAAGTTTATACCGGAACATGAAGTGAAGGCAGTCCGTTTCCTGAGTTTAGAAGAAGCGGTTCCTGTTTATGATATTTCCGTAGAAGGCTATCAGAATTTTCTTTTATCTTGTGGTGTAGTGGTACATAATTCAGGAAAATCTTTTGCGGCAAAGAGAGAGATTGCCAATGTGTTTTTTGCAACACAGGACGATATTATTATCGGAGATCCGGAAGGAGAATATTATCCGCTGGTACATGCACTGGGGGGACAGGTAATTCATATTTCCCCGACAAGTCACGATTATATCAATCCGATGGACATCAATCTGGATTATTCAGATGATGACAATCCTCTTGGATTTAAGAGTGATTTTATCTTATCTCTTTGTGAGCTGATTATGGGTTCCAGAAATGGAATTGAAGCAGAGGAAAAATCAGTGATAGACCGTTGCCTGCCACTGGTATACCAGAAGTATTTTGAAAATCCAACACCGGAAAATATGCCGGTACTTGGAGATTTATATGACTGCCTGAGAAAACAGGAAGAAGTACAGGCACAGAGGATTGCCACAGCGCTTGAAATTTATGTCAATGGTTCCCTGAATGTATTCAATCATCATACGAACGTGGAACTGAATAATCGCATTGTATGTTTTGATATTAAAGATTTGGGAAAGCAGTTAAAGAAGTTAGGAATGCTGATTGTGCAGGATCAGGTGTGGAATCGTGTGACCGTAAACCGTGTAGCCCATAAGTCTACCCGATACTATATAGATGAGTTCCATTTGCTTTTGAAAGAAGAGCAGACTGCAGCTTATTCCGTAGAAATCTGGAAGCGATTCCGTAAATGGGGAGGTAAACAAAACAGAATACTTAAAATATTGCAAAGGAGTATTGTGTATGCCGTCTTAATTGAAGCCGAAGGAAACAATTAAGAGTATAAGTGGAGAAGAAAACGGGAAGGGGGTTGCAACCCTAATCCGAGTGGAAGTTTCAGAATAATATTTGAAACACACGCAACGCATAGAGCCTGAACCCCAATCTGTGATGTTTGGGAATATAATGGCTCCACGAGGCTCCGCTGTCGTTTCGGCTTGTGTAAAAACACAGGACAAAAAGATATGCTATGCCGGGAATGAAAGGACATTCCGATGAAAATGAGTGAAAACTCCGGAGGGACAGATAAAAAACTGTCTGTTAATCACAAACAGATACCAACAGGAATTACGCAGAACATTAAAGATCTCCTTGCCAGCCGTGAAATTGAGAATATTTTTGAAAACTCTGATTTCATTTATATGCTGAATCAGGCGGCGGGAGATAGACAGATTTTAGCAAAGCAACTGAATATTTCTCCGCATCAGCTTTCCTATGTGACAAATAGCGGGGAAGGAGAAGGATTGATTTTTTATGGAAATGTCATCATTCCTTTTAAAGACCGTTTCAATCATAATCTGCGCTTGTATTCGCTTATGACAACCAGACCTTCGGATTTGGAAAAACACGCAGGAAAAGGTGCTTAGGATAAAGCAGAGAAAAAGGAAGTGATATACGATGCAGGAACATAAATATCAGGCAAGAGAAAAGCCAGTCCGGGAGATAGAACGTGAGGAAAAAACAAAGATCAGACAGGAAGGAAAGGGGCTGGCACGGGATAGACCGATTGAAAAGGTACTATTGGAAAAAAATATAACGGATAAAGAAACCGTGCCTGCAGAGAAAGAAAAGCAGGAAGTTTCAGCCGGACAAAGAAAAAAGAAACAAAACACGTTGAGAAGCTTTGCGAGCCACAGAGAAGAAGACGTAGATGGAAAGTTTACCAGAGAACCTGTTACCATTTCAGAACCGGAGAAGAAAGTGGAAGGAGAGAATGGAAAGGAAGAATTATCAGAACATTCTCTCCGCATGGGAAATTTTCGGGGAAAAGCAAAGAACCAATCTTTAGAGAGTGAGAGTTCGCAACGGGACAGCCGTAAGAAAAAGCTGGTACAGGAACATGCCCGTAAGAGAAAAACAGAGGGAGAAAATTCGGTCAATCCAGAAGAGGAAAAGGGAAGGAAACCACAGGATAACTCTTTAGAAAATGTTCGGGAGAAGAAACAAAAGCAGAAGCGATTGCAAGAAGAAACAGCACGTTCCCAAAAGAAACTTTCTTTTTCTGATGAGGGAAATGGTATGATCCGTGGTGCAGGAATGGGAATTGCAAAAAAAGGAATTTCTGTAACAGCCAGTACCATTGAAAACTCTTTGCAAACACAGGAAACAGATGAAAATGCAGCGACAGAGGGGGCAAAGCAATCCGGAATACTAAGTGAAAAAGCCTTACGTTATGCTGTAAAAAAATCAAGACGACAGGCACAGTATCATAAAGGAAGATATAAAGAGGAAGAATCCGTAAAGAATTCTTTGCATTTTGATTTTGTGCAGGGAACTACAGACAATATAAAAACAGAGAGAGCAGGGAAACAGGCACAGGAGAGAAAACATCTGTTAAACCGTTTCTGGCAAAAACAGCGCTATAAAAAAGCAAGGCAGGCAGCACAGCAGGGAGAAAAGACAACTGCGGAGGCAGCAAAGACAGCGCAGACTTTTTTAGAAAAAGCGAAGAGCATTGTAACTTCCTTTTTTAAGACACATAAGGGATTTTTGGGAATTGTGATTGCGATTCTTCTATTTGTCCTGATGATAGGTGTGGGAATGTCCAGTTGCAGTGCGGTCTTTCAAGGGACTGTTTCGACAGTTGTAGGGACAACCTATGCCAGTGATGATGAAGATATTTATGCCGTAGAAGCTGCTTACTCCAAATTAGAAGCAGAGTTAAATCAACAGATTAACAGTATGGAAGCCCGACATGAGGGCTACGAGGAATACCGCTATCAGGTGGACGAGATTTCACACAATCCGTATCACCTGATTTCTTATTTTACAGCCTTATATGGGGACTTTACTTATGAACAGGTGGCAGGAGAAATAGAAGAAATCTTTCAACAGCAATACCATTTAACGACAGAAGCAACCAAAGAGGTTGTAACAGAAACAAAGAAAGTAAAAGTAGGAGAATCTCTTGGAAAGGTTGTAACCAGTGGATACTGTAACTGTTCTATTTGCTGTGGAAGTTGGTCAGGCGGTCCGACAGCAAGCGGTGTCTATCCAAAAGCAAACCATACCATTGCAGTAGATGCCAACAATCCGTTTGTACCCATTGGAACAAAGGTTGTCATGAATGGTGTGGAGTATACGGTGGAAGATACGGGAGCATTTGCCCGTTACGGAGTTCAGTTTGATGTTTATTATGACAATCATGCGGCGGCTTCTGCACATGGACATCAGACTTGGGAGGCTTTTATTGCGGACAGTAATGGGAAAAATGAGATTGAAGTTACAACAACACAGGAAGTAAACCGTATGGACATTACCCTGACAAATAAAGGCTTGGACGCTGTTCTTCGCAGCCGCATGGACGAAAATGAAGAAAAACGCTATGACATTTATAACACCACTTATGGAAATCGGGACTATCTCTTTGATAAGAATACCATTCCAATGGGTGGAGGAAATGGCGGTTTTGGATATGAAATTCCACCGGAGGCTTTGACGGATGAACGCTTTGCCAATATGATACGGGAAGCAGAAAAATATTTGGGTTATCCCTATGTATGGGGTGGTGCATCTCCAAGCACCAGTTTTGACTGTTCCGGATTTGTATCATGGGTAATCAATAATTGTGGCAATGGCTGGAACGTGGGACGGCAGACTGCAGACGGATTACGTTCCTGTTGTGCTTATGTTCCGCCGGAACAGGCAAAGCCGGGAGATTTAATTTTCTTTCAAGGCACGTATGATACGCCGGGAGCAAGCCATGTGGGGATTTATGTAGGCAATCAAGTGATGATCCACTGTGGTGATCCCATTCAGTATGCAAATATCAGTACCCCATACTGGCAGCAACATTTTATGGCATTTGGCAGACTTCCTTAAAAAAGAGATGGAGGCAGGATATTGAATAAGAAGTTACAAAAAGTGTTAGATGAAATTGAAAAAACAGAAACAAAGATTGCACAATGGCAGGAACATTTGAAAATGCTGCTGGTTCAGAAGAAGCAGTTGGAAGATACGGAAATTTTAAAGAGTATCCGTTCCATGCGCCTTGAGAGCCGGGAGCTTTTGCAGGTTTTAGAAAAACTGCAGAAAGGCGAGTTTCAGCTTACTGGGAATCGTTACGAAAATCCACGCAAAAGTGATTTTTCAGAAAAAGAGGAAACGAAGGAGGAAACAAATGGTGAACGTGAAATTTAAAAAATGGCTGGCAGCCTGTATTGTAAGTATGGGAATTGTTTGCAGTGCCGGTGTGACAGCATTTGCATATACAGGAGAAGGAACACCGACAGAACAGGGAACGGAAGCGCCTACTCCGATACCGGAGCAGACACCAGCACCACAGGAGGGACAGACGGAAGAAGGAACCCCGTTTTCTGTTCCGGGGAATGGGCAGATTCTGGACGATAAGAACAATGACAGCACAAAGCAGTTTTTGACAGTTCAGACAAAGAACGGGAATACTTTTTTTCTTGTTTTAGACCGATCCAGTTCTACGGAAAATGTATATATGCTTTCTATGGTAGATGAAAATGACCTGGCAGAATTTGTTCCAGAAAAGAAGCCGCAGACAGCCCCCCCGTCTGTGGTCATTCCGGAAACAGAGAAAAAACCGGAGGCAGAAAAGCCAGAGAAAAAAGCAGATAAGGCAGAAAATCAGACGGGCGCACTGCTTGCAATCGGTTTACTTGCGGCAGGCGGCGCTGGAGCCTATTACTATTTTAAGGTTGCAAAACCGAAAAAGGCAGAAACAGATGCCGAAGATGAAGATTTGGAATTTTATAACGGTCCATATATCAATGAAGATGCAGAGGATGCAGAAGAAACAGAAGAATAGAACAAAACAGGGACAGCTTATGAAAGGGCTGTCCTTTTTGAAAAGGAGAGGAACAATATGTTTTTAGTATTAGGAGAAAAGCCCAGTGTTGCACAGGCATTGGCAGAAGTGTTAGGGGCAAAGAAAAGAGCGGACGGTTATCTGGAAGGAGAGGACTGTATCGTAAGCTGGTGTCTGGGACATTTGGCAGAGTATGCAGCTCCGGAAGTATATGATGAAAGGTATAAGAAATGGGAGTTTGCAGACCTTCCAATTCTTCCAAAGGCATGGGAGTTACGGATTGCTAAAGATAAAAAAGAGCAGTTTGATGTATTAAAAGAATTATTAAACCGAAAAGATTTGGAATATGTTGTAAATGCCTGTGATGCAGGTCGAGAAGGGGAACTGATCTTTAAAAGAGTGTATGATTTATCGAAAAGCAGCCTTCCAGTGAAAAGATTATGGATCAGTTCTATGGAAGAACAGGCAATTTGTGATGGATTTTCCAATTTGAAAAATGGAAAAGAGTATGAAAGACTGTGTGAAGCTGCTGTTTGCAGGGCAAAAGCGGACTGGCTTGTTGGCATGAATGCCACCAGAGCATTTACAACTACTTATTATAAGAGAATGGTCGTAGGAAGAGTACAGACGCCCACTCTTGCTATGTTAGTGGAACGTCAGAAGAAAGTGGAAAATTTTGAGAAAGAAGCCTATTATCAGGTGGAACTTCCGGTGCTTGATTTTTTTGTTACATCAGAAAAAATGAAAAAAGAAGAAGAGGCAGATGCACTGGTAAAAATGTGCGAAGGAAACCCCATTCACATTTTAAAAGTGGAACGTAAACAGAAAAAAACAAATCCGCCAAAGCTATATGATCTTACTACGCTGCAAAGAGAAGCAAACCGATTTTTTGGATATACGGCACAGGAAACACTGACAGAGCTGCAGAAATTGTATGAAGAAAAATGGGTAACGTATCCCAGAACAGACAGCCAGTATATTACGGAAGATATGGAACAGTCTGTACTGGAACTTTTGGATATTCTTTCAGATATGCTTCCTTTTTGTAGCAGGGAGCTGGTAGGGAGGAATGTAGGGGCAATCATCAATAACCAGAAGGTTTCCGATCATCATGCACTTCTTCCAACAAAAGAAGCATGGAAACAGGATATAGGGGCTTTATCGAAAAAACAGAAGGATATTTTTTATCTGATTGGACAGAGATTAGCACAGGCAGTTTCAGAAGCGGCAATTTTTGAAGAAACAGAAGTATCGGCAGAATGTGCAGAATACCTTTTTGCAACAAAAGGGAAGAAGGTGGTGGAACCGGGCTTTCAAAAAATTTTGAAAGCGTTTCAGGAAAAGGTGAGAAAAACAGAAGAAGCGGGAGAAAAAGAGGAAAAAGTTTCGATTTCGGAAAATATTTCAGACGGAATGGAAATAGCAGGAAGGACACCGGAAAAGAGAAAGCGTTTTACAGCACCGCCAAAACCGTATTCCGAAGATACGCTGCTTTCTGCAATGGAAACAGCCGGAAATCATTCTTTTGATGTGGAAACCGAGAAGAAGGGATTAGGAACTCCTGCAACAAGAGCGGGGATTATTGAGAAATTGGTGTCTTCCGGATATGCCGTAAGAAAGGGGAAACAGCTTCTTCCTACGAAAGAAGGAATTGCATTGATTTCTGTATTGCCAGAAGAATTAAAATCAGCGGCTTTAACAGCAGAATGGGAGAATGAATTACTTCGTATGGAGAGAGGGGAAGTTACCAGTGAAACATTTATGGAGGACATTACAGAATTTGTCCAGAAATTGATTGCAGGTTGCGGGGAAATCCCAAAAGAGGAACGATACCGTTTTTACGAAAAAGAAAGTATTGGGAAATGTCCGGTATGTGGAAGTCCTGTGTATGAAGGGAAAAAGAATTTTTATTGTTCTTCCCATGATTGCAATTTTGCCCTCTGGAAAGAGAGTCGTTATCTCGTTGGAATGAAAAAGACGTTGGATCAGAAAATGGCAAAGGAACTTTTAGAGCATGGGAAAACCCGTGTGACTGATTTTTATTCCCAGAGGACGGGAAAGAAATTTACAGCAGACTTATTGCTGGAACTGCAAGGGGACAGGGCAAGCTTTAAAATGGAATTTCCAAAAAGAAAATAGAAAGAAGAGGAGGGATTGTTCATGGGAAAACTCTATGAGATTTTGGGGCTTGCCCAATATGAAGCGGAAAAAATCAGCAGTTCTCCAAGAGATTGGCTGCATTATCTGGATACTGCATCACAACTGTACCGTTACTCTTTTTCTGATACACTTTTAATTCATGCACAGCGTCCGGGGGCAACTGCCTGTGCAGAGCTGGAAATTTGGAATCACAAAATGAAACGGTGGGTAAACCGGGGAGCAAAAGGGATTGCTTTAATTGATGACAGATACCCGAAAAAAAGACTACGGTATGTATTTGATGTTTCTGATACACATAAAGTGCAGGGTGGAAAAACACCGTATTTATGGCAGTTGAAGGAACATCAAAAGGAGCCGCTTTTGGATCATTTGTCTGAGGTATATGGTCTGGCAGGAGAAGATACCGTTGCCCTTACGTCGGCACTTTGGAAAATTGCACGAGATATGACAGAGGAAAATCTGGAAGAAGCAATGGAAGGTCTGGAATATGAAGTAGAAGGCACTTTTTTAGAAGATTTGGACGAACAGACCATACAGACAGAGTTCCGGGAGTTGCTGCAAAACAGTATCTTTTATTCTTTGTCACGCCGCTGCGGTCTTGATCCTATGGACGTTTTGGAAGAAGGAGATTTTACTGCAATTACAGATTTTCGTTCGATGTCAGTCCTTCCATTTTTAGGAAATGCAACCAATCAGATTGTAGAACCGATTCTTCAGGATATTGGGCGGACAGTATGGAGAATGGACTGGGAAGAACAAAAGGAAAAATCTCAAAAAAGGGTTGAAAATTCTTCTCGGACACATTATAATGAGTTTAACACGTTAATGCGAGAAAGTAAAGAAAATGGAGGAAATGAGAATGGAACTGACATACTATCGCAAAGGGGATTACCTGTTTCCGAACCTGACAATAGAAAACGAACCAGTGAACATCGGGAAGTACAGAATGCTTCGGAAGACATTCCTGAAGGAAAACCGGAAGAACTGGTATCAGAGCATGCTTCTGACAGGAAAATTGGAGAAACATCTGATGGAAATCGAGAAAGCAGCACAGGAGAGAATGGAAGTTCTGATGAATGGACTTCTTATTCAATATCCGGCTCCGGACAAGGAGGCAGACCAGATGAAGTGGGTGGCACACATGAACAATCTCCAGCAGATGGCAGAGGAGAGCGTTTTGACGGAATTGGTATACAATTAAGCGAGGAACAAACAGAACAGGATTTCGATGGAGCAGAGGAAGAAATTGCCTCTGCTCTTTCTTTGCCCCAATTACCTCCCGTAGAAAAACAGATTCGTGAAATTGAAGAAAGGCAGGCTGCTCTTTATGCAAAAGAAGTGACAATTCCGGCAGAAATCGTAGATGAAGTATTGCGCTATGGAGGAAACCGGACTGGAAGCCATTTACGGATCATCTATAATTTTATGATTGAGCAGCCAGAAGAAGCGTATACAGAATTTGTCCAAAAAGAATATGGAAAAGGCGGTATTGGGTTACAGATTTCAGGCAGGGAGTATGCGGTCTGGTATGATGAATTAGGTATGCAGATTGCAGTGGGGCATACGGTACATGATACCGTATTAGATAAAGTATTCTTATCTTGGGAGGAAGCCAGTGGAAGAATACACCAGTTGCTCAGACAGGGAGAGTATGCACCACAGGTTGTCTTAGATGCTGCGAGAGAAAATGCGCTGAAAGAACATGCAGACGCTTTAATATATATGGAACGGGATATGGCAGAGGGCGTCGCAGAACTGGTATTTGAAGATACAGAAGTATTCCATAATACTTTTCCGACGGTTACAGAAAAGGTCTGTGCATTACTGGAGCAGCCGGGGTATTTGGCAGATTTGAATGAGCGATTGGAAGCGCTGGCAGAGTATTACCAAGAGGATAAAGAAATCATGCGCTTTCATTTTTACCGCCCGGACAAAGTTTTAGAACAGTTTCAGAAATTTGCAAAAGAGGCAGTTCCTTATCAGGCAAGAGAAGGGTTTGCTTGGGAGGGACATCCCATTTTTATTACACAAGATGAGATTGATGCGTTTTTAGTGGGTGGCGGCTCTTATCGTGATGGAAGGCTTAGTACCTATGCTTTTTTTATTCAGGATAAAAGCGAAAGAGAGAAAGCGGATTTTGTAAAGGAAAGTTATGGGATTGGCGGAAGAAGCCATGCCCTTTCCGGTGCAGATCACTCTCATGCGGATTATGATAGCAAAGGACTAAAGCTGGAAAGAGGTTCTTATAGCCACCCAGAAGCTACCGTATTTTTGAAATGGACACAGGTGGCAAAGCGCATTGAGTTTTTGATTGACCAGGATTTTTATTTAAAAGCGGCAGACTATACAAGAATGCCCTCTTATGAGAGAGAACAGATGGCGAACCGTATTGTTTCCTTTTACTATCGACTTCCAAAGGAGATTGAACGTCCGTTTTCAGACGGTTTTTTTGGGGAAGAAGAAAGACAGGAGTTACCACTTCTGTTAGAGCAGGAAGAAACAGCGGAAGAACTGGTTAAAAAAATGGACGAAGCCCTTGCAGCCTTACCTTTAGAATTTGAGAATTACGAAAAACGTGTAGAAACCCTTGCAATTCTTCATCAGTATATAGAAGGCACGTATACGCTGTTTCCGGAGCGACAAAAAGAAATATCTGTTGAGAATGAAAATCAACAATTATCCCTGTTTGATTTTATGCAGGAAGAGCCATTTGACATGGAAAAATTAGAAGAACAAAACTTATCACAGCCTGATAACGAAGTTGCCGATATGATAGATGTGATAGGTACAGATGGAGAAATTATAACGGCTGTTCCACAAAAACGAAATCAAACAAAAGAAGATACCATTCCACAGCAGAAAGAATATGCAAAAGAAGGGAATAACTTTCGGATTACAGATGATGCGCTGGGTGTTGGAAGTCCAAAAGAGAAGTTTCGTGGAAATATAGAAGCAATTTCTTTATTAAAAAAGCTGGAAGCAGAAAATCGTTTGGCAACACCGGAAGAACAGGAAATTTTATCCAGATATGTTGGCTGGGGTGGTCTTTCAGCGGCATTTGATGACAGAAAAGAAGAGTGGAGTCAGGAATATCAGGAGCTAAAAGGTTTACTGAGTGAAAGTGAATACAAAGAAGCACGTTCTTCTACGTTAAATGCTTTTTATACACCGCCTACGGTGATCAAAGCCATGTATCAGATTTTAGAAAATATGGGATTATCTACGGGAAATGTATTGGAGCCTTCCTGCGGCGTGGGAAACTTCATGGGACTTATTCCAGAGAATATGCAGGGCATTCAGATGTATGGTGTAGAATTAGATCCGATTTCTGGAAAGATTGCAGGTCAGCTCTATCAAAAGAACCGGATAGAGGTAAAAGGATTTGAAAAAACAGAATATCCGGAAAGTTTTTTTGACTGCGTGATTGGCAATGTGCCATTTGGAAATTATCAGGTATCAGACCGAAAATACGATAAGTATTCTTTGATGATTCATGACTATTTTATTGTGAAGTCTTTAGATTTGATACGTCCCGGAGGTGTAGTAGCAGTGATTACTTCCAGCAGGACGATGGATAAAGAAAGTGAAAAAGTGCGATTGCAGTTTGCAGAGAAAGCAGACTTATTAGGTGCAATCCGCTTGCCGGAAAATGCGTTTCGCAAAAATGCCGGAACAGATGTAGTATCCGATATTTTATTTTTCCAAAAACGGGATCGGGCAGTGCTGCAGAAGCCTTCTTGGGTGGAAGTGGGAGAAACCGAAGAGGGATATAAAATCAATTCTTATTTTGTAGAACATCCGGAAATGGTGCTGGGGGACTTTGCGCTTGAGAGCAATCAGTATGGAAGAATGGAAGTTACAGTAAAGCCGAGAAAAGAAACTTCTTTGGAAGAACAGTTAAAAGAGGTTATTCCTTTCATTCAAGGGCAGATTACAGTCAGAGAGTTTGACGAATTGGACTTAAATGAAACAGAAGACTCCATTCTGGCTGATCCGTCTGTGAAGAATTTCAGTTTTGCAAAGGTTGGAGAACAGGTGTATTATCGGGAAAATTCCAGAATGAACCGTATGGATTTACCTGCTGTGACAACAGAACGTGTCATAGGCATGATAGAGATTCGGGATATTACCAGAAAGTTGATTGACAGCCAGATGGAAGATGCCGGTGAGGAGGAAATCAAGAGTATTCAAAAGGAATTAAACCAAACCTATGATACTTTTACAGAAAAATATGGACTGCTCAACAGCGCTGCAAACCGTCGGGCATTTTCACAGGATAGCAGCTATTGTCTGCTTGCTTCTTTGGAATTTTTAGACGAAGAGGGGAAGTTAAAAAGAAAAGCAGATATTTTTCATAAGCGTACAATCCGAAAAGCAGAACCGATAGAGCGTGTGGATACTGCAAGTGAAGCACTTGCTCTGTCTTTGGCAGAACGTGCAAAAATAGATTTGTCCTTTATGACAGAACTGACAGGAAAGCCGGAGGCAGAGATTATTGAAGAATTAACCGGAGTTATTTTCCAAAATCCATTGACGGAAAAGTGGGAAACTTCAGATGAATATTTATCAGGGGATGTCCGGATAAAGCTGGAAGTAGCAAAACAATTTGCTGAAAATCACGATCGCTATCAGGTGAATGTGCAGGCGCTTGAAAAAGTGCAGCCAAAAGAATTGGAAGCATCAGAAATTGAAATCCGACTTGGTGCAACGTGGGTGGACGCAGAGTATATCACCGAGTTTATGGGAGAACTATTTCAGACGCCAGACTATTATCTTGGAAGCCGGATTGAAGTAAAATATGCTCCGGTAAACGGACAGTGGAATATTTCAGGGAAATCGCTGGATACGTATGGGAATACAAGGGTAACTGCTACCTATGGGACAGCCCGTGCAAATGCCTATCGTTTGCTGGAAGATGCGTTAAATCTGCGGGATACAAAGATTTATGATACCATACAGGACGCTGATGGAGAACACAGATTATTAAATAAGAAAGAAACTATGCTGGCACAGCAAAAGCAGGATATGATTAAAGAAGCCTTTAAGGAATGGATTTTTCGTGATATAGACCGAAGGGAAGCCTTGTGTAAGAAATATAATGAGATTTTTAACAGTGTCCGTCCCAGAGAATATGATGGAAGTCATATTCAATTTGTAGGAATGACACCGGAAATTACCTTGATGCCACATCAGAAAAATGCAGTAGCCCATGTATTGTATGGAGGAAACACATTGCTGGCACACTGTGTAGGGGCTGGAAAGACGTTCCAGATGATCGCAGCGGGAATGGAGAGTAAGCGGCTTGGTCTTTCGCAGAAAAATCTCTATGTTGTGCCGAATCATCTGACTGAACAGTGGGGGAGTGACTTTCTCCGGCTTTATCCGGGAGCCAATGTATTGGTAGCTACCAAGAAGGATTTTGAGCCGGCGAACCGAAAGAAGTTTTGTTCTCGGATTGCCACAGGAGATTACGATGCAATTATCATTGGACACAGCCAGTTTGAGCGTATTCCACTGTCAAAAGAGCGTCAGATGGCAATGATTGAACAGCAGATAGAAGAAATCATGCTGGCAATCAAAGAAGCACAGAGTGATGACAGTCCACGTTATAGCATAAAGCAGATGGAAAAAACGAGAAAAGGTCTGGAGAAAAGACTGGAAAAATTAAACGACGATACCCGAAAAGATGATGTGGTGACCTTTGAGCAGTTAGGGGTAGACAGGCTGTTTGTAGACGAGAGCCATTTTTACAAAAATTTGTTTCTTTATACAAAAATGAGAAATATTGCAGGGATTGCACAGACTGACGCACAGAAAAGTTCAGATATGTTTATGAAATGCAGATATATGGACGAACTGACGGGAGGAAAGGGTGTTACTTTTGCCACAGGAACCCCCGTTTCGAATAGTATGACGGAACTATATACCATTATGAGGTATTTACAATATGATACTTTGCAAAAGTTACAGTTGGGACATTTTGACTCTTGGGCGGCAACTTTTGGGGAAACAGTGACAGCAGTAGAATTGTCACCGGAAGGAACGGGCTATCGTGCAAAAACACGGTTTGCCCGCTTTTTTAATCTTCCGGAGTTGATCTCTCTTTTTAAAGAAAGTGCGGATATTCAGACTGCAGATATGCTGCATTTACCTGTGCCGGAAGCAGAGTATATCAATGAAGTGCTAAAGCCAAGTGAAGAACAACAGGAATTAGTGGCAGCGTTTGGGGAACGTGCGGAAATTGTAAGAAGTGGAGGTGTGGACGCTTCCGTTGATAATATGCTTAAAATCGTGCGCTGCTAAGCGCAAAAGTATATCTCCCCCGCAGGGGGACATTATTAAAAGTAAATAATGGGAACAACCAACCTACCTGGAGAGGAAACTCAAAGGGGACAATCGCATGTTGGTAAAGCGGATAAGGAGTTAATCGCAATACTTCGATGCTCCGCAAGTTCCGTATCCTATGGTTAAAGCTATACTGCCTGAACCTTAGTTCCGACTTGGTGCAAAGCATCGCCCATCGGAAAGCGATTGATACCGATGTCATTGTATGCTCGTTGTTGTTGATTTTGGACGAGTAACTTTTTGCAATGAAAGAGCGCACAGTGAGTGCGAATAAAGGGACGAACAAGGAACCTAAGGGATACTCGATACGTATACTTTTGACGAATAGCAGGATTGCCTAAAGGGGGAGACCCCCATGGTAACGGAGTCACCATAGTAGTCCGAGCAAGGGAAAGCCTTGTACATGGCGAAGGGTGACAGGTAATTTCGATTAGTTAGAAAGGAGTAGGTGCGTGAGATGCGTACAGCCAAAACTGTTTTAACGGTCATTCAAGAACGTGGAAAACAAAAGAAACCTATTGAAAGAGTTTACAAGCTCTTATTTAACCGTGAATTATATCTGAATGCCTATGCTAAGTTATACCCGAATAACGGAGCAATGACAAAGGGTGTTACAAATGAAACGGTAGATGGAATGTCCATTCAGAAAATAGACAGAATGATTGAAATACTCCGTGAGGAGAAATATCAATGGAAACCAGCAAGACGGGAATATATCAAAAAGAAAAATGGTAAGAAGCGTCCGCTGGGGATTCCTGTATGGGGAGATAAAGTATTGCAGGAAGTAATGCGTCAGATTTTAGAAGCGTATTATGAGCCACAGTTTAGTGAACATTCCCATGGTTTTCGTCCAAACAGAGGATGTCATACAGCACTACAAGAAATACAGGTATGGAAAGGAACTCGCTGGTTTATTGAGGGAGACATTTCTCAATACTTTGATACAATCGACCATAAAATTTTACTGGAAATACTTGCAAGAAATATTCATGATGGAAGATTTATCCGTCTGGTATCGAATATGTTAGAAGCTGGATACTTGGAAGAATGGAAATTCAAGCAGACAATCAGCGGTGTGCCTCAGGGCGGAGTTATCAGTCCGATACTGGCTAATATTTATCTCAACGAATTTGATAATTGGATTGAAGAAGTCTTAATCCCAAAATACACAAAAGGGAAAAGGCAGAAATCTAATCCAGAATATAACAAGTTGACCGCTGAAATCCAAAAACTCAGAAAGGAGGGAGATGCAAAGACAGCCCATCAGCTTGTGGTTGAACGCAGAAAAATACCTTCTGTTAATACGCAAGATGAGAATTATCGCAGATTGCGCTATGTGAGATATGCGGATGATTTTCTACTTGGATTCACTGGCTCTAAAGCAGATGCAGAAGAAATAAAAGAAGAAATAGGAAGATTTCTAAAAGAGAAATTAAATCTGATAATGTCAGAAGAAAAGACTCTAATAACAAATGCAGGCAGTCAGGCGGCAAAGTTTCTTGGATATGAAATCAAAGCACAAAGGGTCAATGACTATATTGACCCAAAGGGGCGCAGAGGAGCAAATGGAGCAATCGCACTATTAGTCCCTGCAAAAGTAATTGAAGAAAAATGCAAGAAATATATGAAACGTGGAAAAGCAACTCATAGGAATAATCTTCTGCAAGATGATGATTTTTCTATTGTACAGACATATCAGCAAGAGTACAGAGGACTGGTGCAGTATTATATTCTCGCACAAAATTTGTCTTGGTTCTCGAAGTTGTACTGGTATATGGAAACTTCATTATTGAAAACTCTTGCGTGTAAACACAGGTCATCTATCAATAAGCAAAAGGCTAAGTATAGAACAACCATAACAAGTACAAGTGGAAAAACAGTTCCGTGTCTGCAAGTTGTAGTAGAACGTCCTAATAAAAAGCCATTAGTTGCGACATGGGGAGGAATTTCTCTTGTGCATAAACGAAAAGCTGTTATAGAGGATATACCATACAAGGTATATGGTGGGCGAACAGAATTAGTTAAAAGACTGTTGGCAGAGAAGTGTGAATTATGTGGAAGTACTAAAAATATAGAGGTACATCATATAAGAAAACTTGCAGATTTAAAGAAGAAAGGACAGGCAGAAGTACCTAAATGGGTACAGATAATGTCTGCCAGAAAAAGAAAAACGCTTGTGGTATGTCGGGAATGCCATGTAGCAATCCACAATGGTAATATAACCAAAAGTTCTTGAAATGGAATTACTGGGGAGCCGGATGATGCGAAAGTATCACGTCCGGTTCTGAGGGGGGATAACGGAAAAGGAGCCATTGCTACCTCGCCGGTATCCTACCCGACACTAATGATGGACGAAAATGTGCGTTGGATCAGCGTCTTATCAATGATATGCTTCCAGATTATGAAGACAGCAAGATTAACCGTTGTGTGGAAAATACCTTTTCTATTTGGGAAGAAACAAAGGGGCAGCTTTCCACACAGCTTATTTTCTGTGATTTATCAACACCAAAAAGTGACGGTTCTTTTAATGTATATGATGATATTCGGGAAAAACTGGTAACAAAAGGGATACCAAAAGAGGAAATTGTGTTTATTCATGAAGCAGGAACGGAAACAAAAAAAGCAGAACTTTTTGCAAAAGTGCGTTCCGGTCAGGTCAGGGTTTTACTGGGTTCTACCCCGAAATTAGGGGCAGGTACGAACATTCAAGATCGCCTGATTGCCCTTCATCATTTAGATTGCCCCTGGAAGCCCGCAGATTTGGAACAACAGGAGGGAAGAATCTTGCGGCAAGGCAATCAAAATAAAAAAGTAAAGATTTTCCGGTATGTGACAGAGAATACCTTTGATGCGTATATGTGGCAGATTTTGGAGAATAAACAGAAATTTATTTCCCAGATTATGACAAGCAAATCCCCTGTTCGTGCCTGTGAAGATGTCGATGACACAGCATTGTCGTATGCAGAAATTAAGGCACTGGCAACAGGAAACCCTTATATCAAAGAAAAAATGGATCTGGATATACAGGTAAGTAAATTGAAATTATTAAAAGCAAACCATACCAGCCAGAAATATAAACTGGAAACGGATATTGCAAAGAATTATCCAATGCAGATTGCAGCACAGAAAGAACGCCTTGCGGGGCTTCGTTCCGATGCAGAAGCCGTCCGTCCTATTTTTGAGAACGAAGATTTTTCCATGATTGTTTCCAATAAAACCTTTACGGATAAAAAAGAAGCAGGAACCGCACTTTTGGCAGCATGTGAAGGACTAAAAGCTATTCATACAGAGGGAAAAATAGGAACGTTTCATGACTTTTCTTTATACGCAAAATTTGATGCGTTTAATCAACGGTACATTATGACCATTAAGAGAAAATGCAGTTATCTGATTGAGATGGGAAAGGATATTTTTGGAAATTTACAGCGTATCAGTAATGCGTTAAGTGGAATTGAGAAGAAAATGGAAGAAACAGAGCAAAAATTGGAAACACTGCAGAAGCAGTTGGAAACAGCACAGGAGGAAGCTGCGAAGCCTTTTCCAAAAGAAAAGGAATTGCAGGAGAAGATGGAAAGGCTTGCAGAACTGAACTCCCTTTTGAATATGGATGAAAAGGAAATGCCGCAAGATCAGGAGAAAGAAGTAGATCAGGTGGCAGATTTGCCGAGAAGGTCAGTCAATTATACAGGCAGAGTGTCAGAAGGTCGAAAAGGGAAAATAGAAAAATCTTCAGTGCTTGGCAGATTGAAAACCACACAAAGAAATATGGAAAAAGGCTGGAAAAACAGAAATATGCAGAAGAAAAAGCCGGAACAGCAGTTATAAAGAGGAAGTCCCGTCAGGAAACTGGCGGGACATTTTTACGATGGAGGATTTATCTATGGCAGGAAATAGAGAGCAGCAAATGTATGAAATTACGAAGCAGTTGGAAGAAGGTGTAAAAGCGTTATTTACCTCAGAACGGTATACAGAATATTTAAAAACCATGTCAAAATTTTATAATTACAGCTTTAATAATACGGTTTTGATTGCATTGCAAAGACCAGAAGCAACTTTGGTAGCGGGGTATTCTGCATGGCAGAAAAATTTTCATCGTCAGGTGAAAAAGGGAGAGAAAGGAATTCAGATTATTGCCCCTTCACAGAGGAAAGAAAAGAAACTGGTAGAAAAATTTGATCCGGAAACAAATGAGCCGATTTTGGGACCGGACGGGCAGCCAGAAACAGAAGTGGTGGAGCATGTCGTTTCTGATTTTCGGGTAGTCCGTGTATTTGATATATCACAAACGTATGGAGAGCCGTTACCGGAAATTGCAATACCGGATTTAGAGGGGCAGGTACAAAATTTTTCCTTGTTTTTACAGGCAGTCAGAGAATTATCCCCTGTTCCTATCCGCTTTGGTGAAACAGAAGGAGAAGCAAAGGGGTATTACAGCAATAAAAAGAAAGAGATTGTTGTGAAAGAAGATATGAGTGAAAGCCAGACGATAAAAACACTTATTCACGAAATTGCCCATGCAAAGCTGCATGACAGGGAAGTATTGGAACAGGCAGGAGAAGAAAAAGATCAGAGAACAAAGGAGATAGAGGCGGAAAGCATTGCCTATACGGTGTGTCAATATTTTGGACTGGATACTTCTGACTATTCTTTTCCTTATATTGCGGGGTGGAGTGAAAATCTGAAGATGTGGGAATTGAGGTCTTTCATGGACGCAATACGAAAAACAGCAGGAGAGTTTATTAAGGAATTGGAAGGAAAAATGAAAGTATTGGAAATAGACAGAAATGAAAGAGATCGTATTCAAAACGAAAAAGAAATAAAAATTGGTATGGATACCAAAGCGGTGGAACTGGAACAGCATGAAGGCTTATGGCATACGGTAGAAGAAGTGGAAATTGAGAAGGAACATTTCTATCTCATGGAGCATAACGAATATGGAGCTTCGGTTGCGCCGGTTCTGGTAAATGGAGATGGTAAAGTGGTTGCACAGGATTTGGAAAATGGTCTGGATCAGGAGGCTATGAGAGCAATCAGAGAGTATTTGGAAGAAAAAGAGATTACCAAAAAGCAGGAGAAGGTGGAAACTTCAAACGCAAGTTTATTCGAAGAAGCAGAAAGAGAAGCGGCTTATCAGATAGAAACAACGGGACAGTTTTTCTTTATTCAGGAAACAGAGGAAGGGTATGATTATACCTTTTACGATCAAGAGTTTCAAGAATTAGATGGAGGGGTATACGATACCTTTGATGTTACACTTCAAGAAGCAGCAAAAACACTGCTATTAGAGGAAGGGGCAGATTTGACTGTATGTAGGAAGATAGACAGTGAAATGCTTCAGGAACAGGTTGAACGGGCAGAATATTTTCCGCAGAAGTCGTATGAGGCATTAAAACCCCTGATGGAGAGTGAAGAAAATAACATAGCTTTCCGATCCGGATATGGGTATGTGATGTTACAGAAAATTCCAGAAGGCTATGAATATATTATTTATGACCAAGCGTTTCGTGAGGTTGGTGGACAGTTTTATGAGAATATAACTGCCTCTAAAGAAGAAGTTGTTTCTTGGATATTTCAAGAGGAAGGAATGGGTGAATTACCTTGTGAGCCATTTTCCTATGAAGAACTTAAAAAATCTGTAATAGAAGGGGAGAAAAAGAGATTATATGAAGGGAAACTGACACCAACTTCACAGATTGATATTCGGGAAGAAGAACTGTTACATGGGGAGAGCCGTCAGAACATTGAAGAATCGGTACTTTGCTACGCACAGGCGGAATTGGAAGAGGCTGGATATGAAGAAATTACTTTATTGGCAGCAAGAGTATATGGAAGCCGTACAAGAGAAACTTTATATAGGGAAGACTCTGATCTTGACGTGGTGCTTTCTTATACCGGGGACATCAGGGAAGATGCCTTTTTTAATCTGCTTCAGGAAAATGGAATGCAGATTGCTGGATTAAAGATTGATATAAATCCGATTTCGTTGGAAAAAACAGGGACACTGCAGGAATACATAAAGCGTGCAGAACAGTATCTTGACGAAAGAGAAGCAGAAAAGCAGGGAAGGACACCACAGGAAACGGTACAAGAATCCAAAATTTCTTTTTATGCTGCAGAATGTATGGAATTTCCTTCTATGGGAGAATATTATGAAAATCTGACATTGGAAGAAGCTGTAGAAAAATATAAAACGATTCCAGAGGATCGCATTCATGGGATAAAAGGAATTGGATTTTGCCTTAAAGATGGCAGCATTTATGACGGGGAATACGAATTGATGTCTGGAGGGAAAATCTCCAAAGACTTGATTGATTTAGTTCCCCATTATAAAGAAAGTCCGTTGGTACAAAAGGCAATGAGAGATTTAGAGAGAATATTGGTAGAAAAACAACGGGAAAATACAGTGGAGCAGGCAAAACCAGAGGGAACAATGGGAAGAAAAGTTTCTGTGCTAAAAGCCTTAAAAGAGCGGAAGGAACTGTTAAAGAAACAGGAGAAAAAAGAAGAAACGTCCCATACCCGTAAGAAAGAAGCGGAATTGTAATGAAAAAATGGAAATACAGGAGAAGCGGTTATGGCAGATAATCAATTTGCAGTGTATCAGCTTAGAGAAATTCCGGAAAACAGAAAAAAGCGTTTTCGTTCTTATGCAGAATTAAAAAAAGAACATATTCAGATACGCTATACAGATTATAAGCAAGTATATAGAAGTTGGATGCGGTATGATGAAACACCGGATAATATCCGAAACTGTTTGGCAAAGCAGTTACCGAAAAAATTTTCTGGACATGCCCTAAGCATCGGGGACGTACTGATTTTAGATAAAAATGGGGAAGCGGCAGCCTATTATTTGGAAAAAGAGGGATTTACTGTTTTAGCAGGTTTTATTCGGAATGGTTCGTCCAGTACATTGATTTCTCTTGCCACTACCAATTTTCATATTGAAGGGAAAGAAGGAAGCTGGCTTGCCTTCGATAATCTGGTGGTGGAAGGAAAAGAATTTTTCCTGATGGAGCATACGACATACGGAAAAAATGCCGCTTGGGTGGTGGTAGATGGAACTGGAAAGTTAATCGTGGATCAGGTTACGGCGGGATTTGACGAAACAGTCAAAGAACAGATTGTTTCCTATCTGCACCCACAAGAAATACGGGAAAAAAGAGGGAAACCTGTTTGGGAAAACTGGCAGAAAGCCTATGAAAATGGAGAATATTTAAGAAGTGCAGAGATCACAGAAGAACAAAATTATAATATGATTGATGGAAGAATGAATAATCTGCCAGTAAAGCCCCGTAAGATAGGAACACGAATTTCTGTGTTAGACCGTCTGCATTTAAAACAGGCGGCTTTAAATATGAAGAATTTGCCACAGCCGGTTATGGAGAATGAGATGGAGAGGAAAAGGAAATAAAAAGAAAGGGAAATCGGAATTTGTGTATTCGGATTTCCCTCGTTCCCTTTATAGTTCTTTTAACATAGCGAAATATTTTGGGCGTTCTGCTTCTGGGATTTTCAGAGCTACCATAGCCTCTTCGGTAGTCAAGTTTAGTGTTTCCATTAGATTGCGGATACTGTCTAAAGTATTTCGTTCAGTAGTGCTTTCAACAATTCCCTGACTTAAGTTACACATCTTACTGTTCCTCTAACCAAGAGATATATTTTGGGCGCTCTGTTTCCGGGATTTTCAGAGCCGCCATAGCCTGCTCGGCAGTTAAGTTTAAAGTTTCCATTAAATGTTGGATGGCACTTAAAAGAGTACGATCTACAACATCTTGGCTTAAATTACACATCAGCGACACCTCTCTTTCCAAATTCTGCGTCATTTCAATATCAAAATCATCATGGAGAATTCTTTCTTTTTCCTTCGGTGTTGTTTCTGAAGAAAGCAGAACATTTAACAATTTTAAAACTCCGTGATAATTCTCACTGTCCGGTTTGCCGAGGCAAATCATAACAGCAGACATCAAATCATAATTTTCTACTTTTTCGGTAACATGTCCCACAAGCGATTTTTCTGCAATGTAATATTGAGTAATAGTATTTTCTCTGGATTTTGGTGGGTTCATACAAATCCAGATGGAGTAGACTTTGCGAATCTTATCGTACTGTGCAGATGAAAATACAGTACCATATTGAGCAGAAATCATACGGCTGCAATAGTATATGCTGCGTTTAAGCAACGGATAACCAGGATAAAAATTGTTTTGTGCTTCTACATTGATAATTAAACGGATTAACTCACCGGATTTCGGTGCAGTTGCCGTGAAACGAATATCGTAGGTAATCGTTCCCTCCGTAATGGTTTTATCTTCTGTGCGTTCTCCCTTGATTAAAGAGGGATTGGTCTGATCAGGCAGAACCGGAACTTCTGCGACTTGCGGTTCGCCTTCAATATATTTTTCAATGATTTCTGAAATGCTACATTCTCGATATTCTTCCAAACAATTTTTCATAATCCAAGCAAGAATGATTTTTTCAGAAAGCAGCCGTTTACAAGCAGAGTCATAATCTGAGTTGCTTCCTGCGGTACGAATTGTTTGCGATAGCGTTGTTTCCAGTTCCACTAAATCACCACCTTTTCTATCTTGCCTTTAGTATAAAGCAGATAACAAAAGAATACAACAAAAAAAGGAAGAAATTTTTGGAATATAAGATTTAGCGTGGTGGCAGATTCTTTTCAGAACTTTTTTCAAAATCAGACCTTCCATGAAGAATCATCTCTACATTTTTACATACAGTTTGCAATTCTTTTTCGTATTGTTTTCTTTTTTGATATTCCTGATGCTGCATATTTTTAATGGATAGCAGTTTTTCTTTTTCAGATTTCAATAGCTTCATAGAAGGCAGTTTTTCACTTGCTGCTTGTTGTTTCAAGAAATTTCGTGCAGTTTCATAAAGCGTGATTTCTGACAGATGTTCCTGTCGGAATTGTTTTTTATTTTTTGCGTGTAAAAATTCCCTGTAAACAGATTTATTTGCAAGATATTGCCCGGTGTAATGAATTTGTTCATTGATTCTTTTCAATTCCTGCTGTGTGGAACGGAGGTTTTTTCGACAGTTGGCAGTTTCCGATTGTGATGTAGTCAATGCAGTTATCAAATCATCTTCTGTGGAATAGCCACGTTCTTGTACATACGCAATGGTTTTTGCCATTTGTTGTAAATTGGAAAGTTTTACTTTTCTGTCATAAACCGGATTGCTCTGTGCTTTGGCACGTTGCTGCAGATCTATGACAAGTCGCAGGTCTGACTTTATAAAACAGAAGGCTTCCGTTTCTTTTTGTTCCATAAATGCAGAAGTAGTAGAGTTAGAATGAGGAGTGAAAATATCTGATCTTGTGTGAGATTGATGTTGGGGTTCTTTCTTCTTTTCCCAAATTGAAAACAGATAATCTTCTGTGTAATGGGAACCTAGCGATCTTCCGGTAATGAACTTATTTCGCTCCGGGTGCAGATAGCTGAAACGTCCTCGGCTTACTTTTAAAGTAATCTGATAGTTTTTCAAAAGTGTCGCTTGAAATTCTTCTATATTGCAGGAAGAAGCGGCAGCGTATTCAATAGCGGTTCGCAGATATTCCTTTTGTGTCTGGAAAACTGTTTGGCGTGGAGCAATTCCTTTGGACAACATTTCTTTATTCAGCGTGTCTAATTTTTTCTGTCCGGTGTGCTTTGCACGATACTCTCTGTCTGTAATTTTTTTCTCCACCGGAGAAAGTAAATCTACCTGATGTAAGTGTTCCCTGTGGCAAATATGCATAAGTGAGCGTTTTAAATAAATGAGATAAGACGGTGTCAGATGATGCTTGTATCCGGCACGGGCATCGCAGGGGCGTTCCATAAATGTCTGGTGTTCCACATCATATTTTCTTAAACTGTTGATTACAATATGTACATGAATGTTTCCACTTTCATTATTTCCGTCTGTATGGGTACATACAAGAGCCTGATGTCCCGGAAAATTTTTTTGAGCATACTCTAATCCGAGTTGTTGTGCCTTTTCTCCGGTTAATCCATGTTCTTCGGCATCTTTTGGATCAAAGCTAAGAATATAGTGATGAGATTTGATTTCATCAAAATTCTGGTTTTTATGATATTGTGCATTTAACTCTTTACATTCCAAATCAAAAGAAAAGGGATCGCAGTTAATGCCGTCAATGTAGTATTCCTTCCTTGGAATGAGTTCTCCATTTTTATCAAGGATTGGTTTTTTCGTATGTTCATCATATTGAAACAGAAGATAGCGTTGTGCTTCTCCATAGTTAGCATTTTTACTTGCAATGTGCTTAAGAATTGCCATATTCACTACCTCTTGCATGCTTGGGGGCAGATATATTTTGGGAAGAAAAGTTCCCGGCAAGTTTTAAGACTTCGTATTTCATTTCATAGATTTTAGAAAGACTCTGCTGGAGCGATTTTTGTATTTCCTGTGAATGAATACCGCCGCTATTGAAATACCGGGCAATCTGATTTAGATTGCTTCCTATTTTTCCAAACTCGGCAATCAATTTTTTTAATTCCGGCAGATCAGCCACTAGTTCATATTTTATAATTGTTCTTTTGTTCATAATTTGTCTACGGGCAAATTCTGCCAAAGGCAGACTTGCAGCTTTTGCTTGAGATGATATAATTTCGTATTCCGTATCGGTAAGGCGGAGCATAATCTGGTGTGTATGCCGTAATGATTTTTCTTTTTTGGGTCTTGCCATAGTATAAAATCTCCTTTTATAAAAATTCTATTTACATATAAGCCGATAGAGGGAACTGCATTGGTAAATGAAAAATAACTGTGAAAATATTTCAGAAACATGGTACAATAGAAAAAATAATTGTATGGAGGTCTACTATGCCAAGAGGAAGAAAAAAACAGAATGTGCTTACTTTAGAGGAGCAGCTTGTAACAGTAAACGAAAGAATTCAGGAAGTAGAGAGTGATTTGAAGCAGCTTCGTTCTCAAAGAAAAGAAATTCAGGAGAAAATTGAGGAGCAGGAAAAGGAAACATTGTTCCGGGCGGTAGTTGCTTCGGGAAGAACCGTAGAAGATGTTCTTGCAATATTAAAAGCCCAAGATCAGAGGGAAGAACCGTAATTTAGAAAAAAGATGTTTATTGCTATGAAAAGTGTAGCAGTAGACATCTTTTTTATTACCGTGATGAAACAATCATGCTGCGACTATCAAGATAGGAGCCAATATATATTTGAAAAATATGATGATGTCGAGGGTATGGGGAGCGAAATCCTCATCAAGTTTGCCGAGTAGGAAAAAGTCACGAAGTGAGTTTTGAGTTACTCAGGCGAAACTTGCTCTGCAATGAAAATGAAAAATATATTGACATAATAAGACTATTGTGATAGTATTTATACAACGACAAAAGACTATTGCAATAGTATAAAGGAGGTACCGTTTTAATGAAGTTGTATGACTCAGAAATTAAAGTAATGAATGTTTTGTGGGAAAGAGGGAGTTTAAAAGCATCTGAAATTGTAAAAATAATGCAAAATCTTACAGATTGGAATAAAAATACAACATATACTGTGATTAAAAAATGTGTAGACAAAGGAGCCATAGAACGTAGAGAACCGGGGTTTTTGTGTGTCCCGATAATAGATAAAATTGATGTTCAAAAAAAGGAAACACAAGAATTGATAGGAAAGATGTTTTCGGGTTCACGGACGAAGTTTTTATCCTGTTTCTTATCTCAAGATGACGTTAGTGATTCAGAATTAGATGAAATGGAGAATCTTATTAAAAGATATAAAGAGGAAAAGTAGTGAATTTATTAAGGCTAAATATCTTAGTTAGTATTTTTATAATTTTTGTGATTTTCATAAGAAAATACGGGGGAAAAAGAATTGCATCATATTTTTATAGTGTGTTATGGGAAGCAATTATTATCAAATTACTGTTATCTTTTTTTGTGCCGATAATCAAAATGATGGTAGCAAGCTGGGTATTGAAAAATGAAAGTAATGCAAATGAGAAAATTAAATTTGGAATTTTTGAAAATCTTAATGTATGGATAATGTGCATATGGATATTTATTAGTATTTGTCTACTATGTATGTTTGTTCTAAATTATTGTAGATTTTTAAAAAGAATTTATAAAACGACCAGTGCAGATAGATTTAATGGTCTATTCCATATATCTCATAATAAGAAACATATCCACACAAAAATGTGTACGAGTATTCAATCCCCATTAACATTTGGTATTTTTAAGTCGACGATTTTGTTGCCGCAATCAGTTTTAGGTATGACAGAGGAGGAACAAAAATATTTATTGTATCATGAATTGGTACATGCGAAACATAGGGATTCTTTATGGAAGATTTTAGCAGTAATTATAGCAACGATATATTGGTTTAATCCCTTTGTGTGGATTTTGGTTAAGTTTTTTGATCAGGATTTGGAACTCAGATGCGATTATAATGTGGTTTCTAAACTGGGAGGAAAAGTGGAATATGCAGAGTTACTTTTGAAGTTTGCAAGAAATTCTAAAAATCCGGTTTATTTATTAAATGGATTTGGAGATTCTATAGTAAAAAAAAGAATTGTTTCTATAATGAATTTTGATAAAGAGAAAAAGAAATACACATGTTCATTACTTGTTTCAACGACATTTATTATTTTACTGATATTTTTTAAAATGGATTCGATTGAAAGCATCTCAGAAAGTATAGGAAAATCACAAGTAGTGGAGCTGAATGAACTTGAGGAAAGAGAACATCCGCTGTATGTATATGAAGAAAATGGAATTGAATATGTTAATGGCAAATGGTTTTTTAAAGGAAGTGAAATAGGAGGGCTTGTAGATGTAGGGTATTGTATTTATGTGGATGAAGGTGCTAAGAGTAGTGTTTGGATTTATGTTTCAAGGAATAAAAATGGACAAATTAGTTCGTTGGATGTGATTTCAGAAAAAGAGGGATGGGAAAAAGTAGAAAAATAACTTCATATCAATAGGAGGAATTTTGCGTATGAAATATCAAAAGAGGAATAGACCGTATGAAAATGTAAAAGAGAATGTACTTGTTCTTACTAATGATGGAAAATCAATAATTACGTTGAATAATACTGCATTTGCTATATGGCAAAACTGTGAGGGAAGGGAGTTAGAAGAAGTAGTGCAATGTGTATTACACATGTATAAATTAGATGTGGCAAAGTTTTATGATACGGTAAAGAATGACTGTATTGAAATTCTAGAATACTTAGGAGAAAACGGTTTAATTAAAGAAGGATAGAAGGTGAATAATATGATAAATGAAAGTTTAGTAGATAATTACAGTCTGCAAGGAGCGTACATAGAGCTTACATCTGAATGTAATTTACGGTGCTTACATTGTTATAATGAATCAGGCGTGTTGCGCAATTTAATCAACATGAAAGAATATGAAAATATTCTTAATAGTCTTCCAAATGGAGAAGATACAACCGTTACATTATCAGGTGGGGAACCATTATTACACCCTTTGATTTGGGAGTTTGTTAAAAAGCTAGATGAGAAAGAATTTGGAAGAAAATTAATGATAACTAATGCAACATTGATTACACCAGAAATTGCTAAAGCGTTAAAAGCTCATAATTTATCTATACAAGTAAGCTTGAATGGTTCATGTCCAGATACACATGATAAATTATGTGGAAAGGGTAATTTTGATAAAACTATAAAAGGTTTGAAATATTTACTTGATGCGGGGCTTGCAGAGAGAGTTTTAATAAGGTGCATGGTTTCTGCGTTTAATATTACAGATGTAAAAAAGATGATAAAAATGTTAGCAGAGCAGGGAATTAAACATATCGACTTGGCTACGTTAACGCTACTTGGTAGAGGAAAGAAAAATATCGATAAAATGTATTTGTTGCCAAAAGATAAAAAGGCGTTTATTAGAAATATATCTTCAGATGAAGAAATATTGAGGTATATTGAAAATGGGATAAATATTTCTTTTCCAGATGAATTTACAGGGGTTTGTCCACTAATTATGGATAGTATAGATGGAAAGAAGATTCCACTGACACCACGTATTGATTCAAGCGGTAATGTATATTTATGTCAAATATTTTCAGGAGAAAACTATTCTATAGGAAATGTTTATGACGAAACATTAAGTGAAATATGTAAAGGTGATAGACTTTCTCATTTAGTATGGTTCCTGAGATATGGAATGAAATATATGCATGAGTGTGAAAAATGTGTATGGCAATCATCATGCGGAAAAGGGTGTTTAGCACTAGCTTTGAACAACGGTTCTATTCAAGAAACTGATGGAGAGTGTGAACTTCGAAAAGAACAATTTCTTGAAGATTTTTTAAAACAACAATAAGGTAACCGGCTATTAAAGAATTTGTTTTTGATAAATGATTTAGATTTAATTATAGGAGGTATTTAGTATGAACTATACAAAACCAGTAGCAACAAAAGCAACAGTAGCAACTATCGAACCAAGAGCTTGTACATCAAACTTTACTTGTACATCAAGCTTTAACTGCTCTAAATACACATGTAAAAAGAACTTTACATGTAAATCTTGGTAAAATAAGTTAATAAAGCATATAGACATTTTACTGCGAAAAGTCTTTGACAAAAAAATGATATAAAGAGGTTACCTTATTACAAATTCTTTAATAGCTAACTTAAAATGGAACTTTTATGGTAAAAGTTCCATTTTATTTTATCTTATCTATAATTTTAACGCATTTTAGAAAAAAAGTATATAATTCTTTTGCATAAAATAATTTTTAAATGAATGTTCTGGATAAGTTTATATTAGCTGTCCGGTGATATATATGGAAATCACTTCTTAGATTCACTTTTGTGCATATTGAATGCATAATTTCTACAGAAATATTTGTAAAGGCTACTACTCACTGTAGATGTGACAAGACCTTGAAAAATATTCCCATAGAAATGAAACCGTAATCAAGCACAAAAAGGCAATTTCTGGTGTCAGAACTCTGATTTCTAAATTTCTGAATTTGTGATTTTTCGAGTCGCAAGAATATTCATTAAAAAAATATACAATATAATACATATAGGGAAATGATAAACAGAATAATTGTAAGAAATAAAAGGAAAAAGCAATGGAAATAGGATATAAATGGATAATAAAAAAAATTATTAAAGGAAATATTTTGGCGTTTTTGGGAATGATATTTATATTTTTTGCTATTGGAATTTTGCAATCAGGGAGCATTTTGATAGTACAAAAAATAATGAGACAGATCAATAGCCCTAAAGAGGCATTAGTAATAATACTAATAATTGCTTTTATCGTAATACAATTATTGAGAAGTTTTGAACATTTTATCAGTGAAAATTGGGAATTATTTATCCAAAAGAAAGTGTTTAGAGTTTTTTATCATGAATTATGTGGAAAAATACATAATATATCAATTTTAAAATTTGATTCAGCACAATTTTTAGTTGATGTTGAGCGCTCAAGGAAAGCAGTAGACAATAAAATCGCAGATTTTATTGGTCAGATATTTTCTTTGATAGCAATTATATCCACCATGATTAGTTTATGTGCTATACTTGTCAAAATAGACAAAAAATTTTTTGCATATTTTCTAATTATGAGTATATTTCAAAATATAGTTCTAATTTTTAACTCAAAAGATACAATTCGATTTTTAAAGAAACAAGATAAAAAGTGGCATAAGGAATATTATTATAAAGACCTATTGGAAAATAGAGAATATGCTAAGGAAATAAGAAATTATAACGGATATGACTGGATTGTGGAAAAAAGAATGGAAAATTATGATCAAATTGCAAAGGAGCATTTAGGGTTTAGTAAAAGATGGTCAGCAATTAATATTATTACAGGAATTTTGATGTATTTATTAGAGGGAGGCATGTTTCTATTTGTGTTTATATATTTGAAAAAAGGAAATATAACATCAGATGTTGCAATAATGTTAATTCAGGCGCAGATACTTTTTTGTACTACAGTATTTGCTTGTGTAGAATATGTAATGAATGCGAAAGAAGATTTTTCTTATATAGATTCATTTATAAAAATTATGAATACAAAAGAGCAAAAAGTAAATGTAGATGCACCGGAGCATATAACTGATAAACTTGAGCTAAAGAATATATTTTTTGGATATGATGAAAAAAATCTTGTTTTAAAAAATATCAATCTATGTATAAAAAAAGGGGAAAAAGTAGCTTTAGTAGGAGAAAATGGTTCGGGCAAGAGTACGCTGGCAAAAATTATAATGGGTTTATTATTACCTACGAAGGGAGAAATAAGTATAGGAAAATGGGAAAAAGCTGCTATTTTTCAAGATTTTGGTAGATTTTATTTGAAAGTAAAAGAGAATATTTTTATAGGAAATTTAAGCGCCGATATTGATGAATTTGAAGACTTTTATAAAAACAAAAAAGAATTTCAATTTATCGAAAATCTGCCAAATGGACTTGATAGTCTTTTGGGACCTGAAATTTATGAAAATGGACTTGAATTATCAGGTGGGCAATGGCAAAAGATAGCTTTACTTCGTGCGCTAATTAGAAATGCTGAGATTATTTTATTTGATGAGCCAACATCTGCTATGGATCCTGTCGCAGAGAGAGAATGCTTTAAAGAGATAGAAGAATTATTAAAAGATAAGACAGTGATTATAATAACTCATAGAATAGGATTGACTAAATTCGCAGATAAAATAGTAACTTTGCAAAATGGACAAATTGTAGAAGAAGGTACGTATAAAGAACTTTTGAATAATACTAGTATTTTTCAAAAATATTACATGGAACAAAGTAAATGGTATAAGTGAGATGAATAAGATGAAAATATGTATCAAAATGATAAAAGAAATAATAGACAAAAGATTGTTACAAAGAATTGTGATAATGATTGTTTTGCTGCTTTCAGCAGGAATGATAGAACCTTTTATAACGTGGATATATAAGGTGATTATTGACTGTATTAGTGACTTCTCAGAAATAGATTTACAAATAATAGTGTTTGTGATATTTGCATACGAAATTCTTCAGTGCTTGATACAAATTCTCAATTATGTTAAGGAACATTTTTTTTTAAGAATCAATTATCAGTTTAGTAAAAATATTATGAAAAGTATACATCAAAAAATTAAAAATATTGATATGGAAGAATTTGAAAACCGAAAAGTATATGACTTAATGGAGAGAATAAATTCAAAAATGGCAGATGATGTATTAGATATTTTAACGACAGGATTTCAGGTTGTGACAATTGTGATATCAATACTCATATATTGTGTTATGCTTTTTGATATAAGATGGTATTTCCCAATACTAATTATTATAAGTTTAGTTCCGTCAATAGCTTTAAAACAGAAGAAAAATAAAGAAAAATTTTGTCTCGCAAGAGATTTGTTTCCAGAGGAAAGGAAAAAAAATTATTTTCTTAATGCTGTATTCCAAAGACAATATGTTAAAGATATTAAATTGTTAAATTTGGAACCTTTTTTTTTAGAGAAGGCACAAATAACTAATGATAAGGTTATCGAAAAAAATAGAGAGTTGTCAGTAAAATATTTTTTGTACGAATTATGCGTAAATATACTAAAATATGGAATACTTGGAAGCCTTATTTATATAACTTGTCATTTGGCTGCATATCAGATGGTAACGGTTGGAAGTGTCATGTTGCTGGTTAATATTTTTCAGCTGTTAACTCAAAATGTTGAATGTTTTGTAGATTTGATAAAAGGATTTAGTGACGTTTCATGGCTTATGGAAGAATGGGATGAGTTCAAAAATTTGAAAGAAAAAAAGTGGGGAAATAAGAGGAGTAGTACATATACAATACAGTTTGAAAATGTAAAGTATAAGTATCCAAATTCTAAAAAAAACTCTTTAAATGATGTATCGGTGAATATTAAATCAGGTGAGAAGGTAGTGATTGTTGGCGAAAACGGAAGTGGAAAATCTACGTTTATAAATCTTTTAATGGGAATGTATCCAGTAAGTGAGGGAAAGATAAAAATAGATGGTATAGATATAAAAGATATAGATAAAAAGTGTATGGATAAAATAGTATGCGTATTTCAAAATTTTATTAAATATCATGCAACAATAAAAGAAAATATTACATTAGGAAAAGAAAAATTAGAAAAAGAAAATATTTTTCTTCAAAGTTTTGATTTGGATTATTTTTTAAAAAATAGTGATATAGAATTAGGGCAGTTAAATGAGGGTGGGATTGAGTTGTCAGGAGGTCAATGGCAAAAACTAGCAATATGTAGGGGATTGGTAAGAGAAGCAAAAGTGCTGATTATGGATGAACCAACAGCTAGCCTTGATGCAAAAAGTGAAAATAAACTATATGAAAATTTGATAAAGCTTTGTCATAATGATAAAACTTTAATTTTGATTTCTCATAGAATGAGTGCATGTAGACTATGTGATAGAATTTTAACTTTTTCAGAAGGAAAAGTAATAGAAGATGGAACATTTGATGAGCTTATAGAACGAAAAGGAAAATTTTATGAATTATACATGGCTCAAAAGGAATATTACTAAATTAGAATAAGATATATGAAAATATAGTTGCAATATTTTATTCTATGTGATATTCTGTAAATGGAAAGACTATCGCAGTAGTCTGTATGCGTGATGAATTTAGTGAAAGGAGATTTTAACTATGAAGAAAAAAAATATTATTATTGGATCAATATGTCTAGTTGCAGTAATAATGGGAGCTTGTGGCACACAGGACAAAAAGAATATGCAAGATAATATACAGGCTATGGAAAACAGTAGTCATAAAAGTGCAGATACAACAGATGCGTTTGATTCTAAGAAATATGAAAAATATGAAAAATATGGTTTAAAGTATAATAATGAGGAAAAGAGATTTTATTATGAAGGAAAGTTAGTGAGAAAATTTTCAGATAAAAAAGATGCATCTGGAAATACGGAAGGTTTTTCTTTTTCTGACGGAGAAATTGATATTGAAGCACAGCGAAGTAAAACTTATAAATTAGAGGGATTAAAAGTGCTAACCAAAGAAGAATTTGACAAAAATACAGAGAAATTAAAGGAAACTATTATTCTCAATGGAGTTCAGTCTTTTGAAGCAGGTGATGATAAAGTAAAAGATGATACACTAGAAGATTATTCTTTGTATGGAGTCATATATGATTCGGAAAGAGAACTTTGGCGATATGAGGATAAAGATATTTACATTTTTTATGATCAGGATGGATATAAACTGATCCAAGGAGATGTAAATATTAAAAATAGTGTTTCCTTGAAAGTTGAAAGGAATCAGGATGGAAAAATTGAAAAACTCGTAAAATTAAATGAAAATGAGGTGGCTTCTTATACAAAAGAAATTATCCAGTAACACTAAAAGGCACTAAAATAAATTATTTATATGCCTTTTATAAATGATACTATTTAATTGTTTGACTTTCCAAAGCGGCTTGAAGTGTAGCTTGTACTATTTGTAATGAACGCTTATCACAAGTATACAGTTGGCGTATTATTGAGTCGAATTCCGTTATAGAAGAATTTTTTTCAGGATAAAAAATATTATCAGGATTTATTCCAAGTTCTCTGATAAGCTTATATAGGATAGAGTAACTCGGTTTTTTGTGTTCATTTTCTATACGATATAAATAACGCTCGCTAATACCTAACTTTTCAGCCAAGCATTCAATAGTAATAGATTTATTTTCACGAGCAGCCTTTACAACATCGCCTAAAGTATCAGATATTTCATGCACTGATAGTTCACCGCCTCTTTTATAAATATAAACTATTTCTTTAAATAATATAATGGCATAAAGATACAGATATATACGAACTGTCAGTTCTTTTGCGAGGAGCAGTGGAAATATAGATACCCCCCTTTTGACGATGTTTGGTCAAGAGGGGGTATTATGTATACAGCGATTTTGGGGATGTATATAACAATTGAAAGAGAAAAGTACATTTGTTGTACAATTGTTCTAGGTTTATTTTGGAGAAAAACTGAACTATCAGTACATGAGTATTATGAATAAAAGTATATTTAAAAAAGCAAGATTATTTGTTTTTTTGAATATGCTTTTTATTTTTTATTGCATTGTTTTTATTTAAAAAATTTTTTATATAGAACAGCCGAACATTCTATATGACTCATTCGGGATAAGAACGAAAAGAGAAAAGAACTTTGCTCTTATCTTTAAATAGGAAGGAGGTGAACTCTATGGGGCAATCTTCTTCCTATGACGAACAAACAATTCGGCATCAATTTGATCGTAAATGTAAATTGGCATTGAAGGGGGAGAAAATAGATTATGACAGACATCTTTCTTATCGACGGGAACACGAAGTCTTATTTTGTGAATTGCCGGAAGCCGATTTTGGGAAAATATCTATGACAGATGAGTATGATGTAGAAAACTATTCTCTGATAGACATACAGTTTGATGTAAAGATAAAAGATGAACTGTTGGCAAAAGCAATAGAAACATTGACAGATAGAAAAAAAGAGGTTATTTTCTTAGCTTATTTTCAGGGAATGTCAGATGCTGCAATTGCAAGAAAGCTAAATCTTGTAAGAAGTACAGTATGTGAGCATAGAATACGATCTTTAGAATTATTGAAAAATACGATGGAGGAATACAGATATGGAAATAACAGATAAAAACACAGAAAAAATAAAATTAGTACCATTCGCTGTGATTCAAAAAGCAGTAGAAGGAGATATTGTATCAATTAACAAGGTGTTAAAACATTATGAAGGATATATATCTTGTCTGGCTGTTCGGAGAATGTATGATAAATATGGAAATGAGTATTATTGTATAGATGAAAATCTTCGTAGTAGTCTAGAAGCAAAGTTGATCAAAACAATTTTGGGATTTAAATTGGTACGTAAAAAGTAATTTAAAACAACCATTATAGCACCTTGATAATAGAACAGAATTCTTGTAGGACATAGAAAGTGGTGGAGCCGGCAATCAGTACGCCATGACTATTAAAATATTCAACTTTGCGACATCATGCTATAAAGTTGAATAGTACGAGCGAGTAATATTGAGGTGCGAACAAAAATGGGATTTTGTGCGAAGATGCTACTTTTGATAATGATACTTCTGGAGAAGGCTGCTCCGGTCTGAAAAGATGGTGAAAATCCAATGAACTGTTTCCCGACAGTACCTACAGGATGTATATATAAAATAAGAAGAAAGGAAGTTTTAAAATGAAATATGAAAAGACTTTATTAACAGTAGATGAATTTTGTCATTATGTGGGAATTGGAAAGACCAAAGCGAGAGAATTGATTTCCAATCCATGCTGCAAATACGTTGTTAGGATAGGACGAAGGGTATTTATACATAAAGAGTTGTTTGATAATGAATTAAAAAGAAATGCTAAATTTCAACTAACAATGTGAAGCTACAGAAAAATATTTAAAATACATCTTGAACATGTGTCATAATTATGCTACAATAAAAGCGAAAGGAGATGAAAAGATGCCAAGAATAATTCCGATTAGGGAATTAAGAGATACAAATGCTATTTCAGAAATATGCCATAGTTCAGAAGAACCTGTGTTTATAACTAAGAATGGGTATGGAGATATGGTTATTATGAGCTTAGAAACCTTTGAAAAAAACTCTGGAATGAGTGATTTTTATGGAAATATAAAGTTTAATAAAGGTAAATATTCTGATTTAAAGAAAAAAGAGGGCATCTGATTTCTGGGTGTATTTTAAGTATTGCCGGTAATTCACGTTTTAAAATTGTGGGTGCAATTATGAAAGGACAGTAATTATGGGTAAAGACTTAAAAGGCAAGGAGTTAGGACGGGGATTGTCACAAAGACCAGATGGGCGCTATATGGGTAGAGCGCAGGTGGAAGGAAAGCCAATTGTGTTATATGGCTGGAAAGTAAAAGAGCTAAAAAGGGAATTGGCAAGAGCTGTTGATGATCTAAAAAGAAGTAATTTGTTACCAGAAGAAGATGGAACAGGAATTACACTGAGTGAATGGTTTGAAGAATGGTATAGCAAATATAAAGCGCCAACATTGAAAGATGGAGGTTCTCCAGCGTATAAAAGAAAGTTTTTAAACTATTATGGAGTGCGCATAGGTTCAAAATATTTAGCAGATATACGACAGCTTCATGTACAAACGGCAATAGCTGACATGGTAGAATCTGGAAGAAGTTCAAAATCTATTAGAGAAGCAACAGGGATTTTACAGAACTGCATCGAGGCTGCAATAGCAAATGGGCTTATGAGGATAAATCCGGTAGTTGGAACTATTGTACCTAAATGTGAAAAAGTAGAAAGAAGAGTATTGACGGTTGAAGAACAAAGAATTTTTCTAGACTATCTTGCTCAAAATAAAAGTTGGTATGAGGAACTGTACAAATTTATGTTACTTACAGGACTTCGGATTGGTGAAGTTGGTGGCTTGCAATGGGAAGATATTGATTTTTCAAACAGATTTATTTATGTGAAAAGAACATTGTCTTATCAATATGAAGATGGTAAAAAAACAATGAGATTAACATCTCCTAAAACTGAAAATTCAGTAAGAAAAGTTCCTTTTTTTGGAGAAACACAAAAGATACTTGAGCAACAATTTGAAAAAGTGAAAAGAAGAAAAAAGGATTTGGGAGATCGTTGGAGAAAACCAGAGGAAATGGGAAACTTGGTATTTCTGACGTCAATGGGCTCTCCAATAGGAAGATATAACATTGAAAGTGATATGCGTTATATCACTCAACAGATCAATGATATATTTCGTACAGAAGCATTATACTCTGGTGGAATTCCAAAAAATTTTGAAAAGATTCACCCTCATGCACTTAGACATACATTTGCAACAAGATGTTTTGAAAAGGGTATGACACCTAGGACAGTGCAGGAGATTATGGGACATGCTAATTATAATACAACAGTATCGTACACACATGTCTTAGATGATATTAAATTAAAAGAAGCGGAGCGTCTTGGGGATTTCTTAGAAAATGGGGACAATAATCAGGCGCTTGAGTACAACGATGTGATTGGAATATTATAGTGATAACCGTCTACTCAAAAAGTTAGGGCGGAATATCTTTGGAAATAGTTTGAAGACAGATTGAAAAAATGAAGAAAGCTCGAGTTTTAGCAGGAAAGAGAGATTTAGAAAATAACTGTTAAAGTAAAACTTCGCAAAGCAGATGGGAAACTAATCTGAAATTGAATAAAGTCTGGAAATGTGCTTAAGATCAGGCAATTATGTATGATTGAAGCAGTTTTAAACCTTTCGTAAATTATTAAAATCTATCATAAAATATCGGGTGGATTTTCGTCAAAGTTTCGTCGGAAAATTCGTCAAGAGATTTGACGAAACAGAGTGTGCGAAGTTTGCGTAGTTTTTAATTTATCGGAAGGGAACAGATGATATTGAGTGTTGAGGGTATATTACGAAAGTGATATACCCTCTTTTTTTGTGTCAGCAATGAAATAAACCACCTGCTATGCGCAACATCATAAACTTAAGAGAATTTGCTTTGAGATAGGCAGGTTCTTTTATTTATGATAAAATTTAAGCAGGGGTGCATATGAGGAGTACCTATATTGAAAGAATCCAAAAACTTTCTGAAAAACTGTCTGATCCTGCTTTGGCAGAGCGGGCAAGAAAAATAAACAGTAATACTTTTTCAAGAAACAGAAAAATGCCTTTAAAAGATATCTTACTGTGTTGCCTTTCCAAAAAAGGGCTTACTACTACACTAGAATTGAGAAACTATTTTATACAAAAGGATGTTCCTTCCATGAAAATGTCGAAACAAGGGTATTTACAACAGCGAAAGCGTCTTAATCCTGAAGTTTTTTCTTATCTGAATGATGAATATATGGCTGATTTCTATCATTCTTCTGAACCAAGGCTCTGGAATGGATTTTTGTTACTGGCAATTGATGGAAGTAAAGCGGAAGTGCCGAATTCACCAGAGAACCGGGAGCGTTTTGGAAAAAGTAATAATCAACACTCAGAACTTGGACAGGTGCGGGCGCTTGTAAGTGGCATGTATGATATTTTGAATCATTTTTATCTGGATATTGAAATTTCACATATTTCTACCAGCGAAACGGAGCTTGCCAAGAAAAATCTTCATCACTTAACGCATATAGATATCAAACAGCCCGTATTAGCTATTTTTGACAGGGGATATCCATCTATGGAATTTATTGATTTTCTGGAAACGGAAAAAAATCAATTACTTATTCCGCATTTCTTCCAATGATTATAAATTTGAGCGTAGAAATATGAAATCGACTGACGAAACGGTTATTTTACGGCATACCTATCAGCGATTAGAGAAAATAAGAAAAAAGCATCCGGAGAGATTAGAGCGTATGAAAGAAAAAGGGTATACGAATACGAGAATCATGACCTCTATGCTTCCTTCTGGAAATGAATTGACACTTATGACGAATCTCCCCTTTGAATTTTCTCAGAAACAACTGGAGGATTTATATTATCAAAGATGGGAAATAGAGAAGAAATATCATACACTTAAGAATAAAATGAAGTTTGAAAGTGTAACAGGAAAATCAACCATCTATGTAGATCAGGATTTTCGTGCACAAGTGTTGGTATATAATATACTGCAGGATATACGCAAAGAAGCCGATGAGGAGGTATCTGTAAGAGGTCGTAAAAAAGGCAGCAAATATCCTATGCACACAAATGAAAATATTGCCATAGGACTGTTTAAAGAACAGATGATAAAGCTAATCCTTGAAAAAAATGCTGTAAGAAGAGGACAATTGCTTTTTAAACTGCAAACAGAAATGGAAGAATATATTTTGCCTCAAAGAAATCTGCCTGGAAAGGAACGGAAAAAGAATCTTTCAAATAAATACAAAAACAATCAAAAAAATAGTTTTTAAAAAAGTCCATACAATTCCATTGGGGAAAGTATGGACTTTTTTAATATAAATATAATTCTTATATCTGAAAAAGTAACGGATATAGGAATAATTTCCTCTTAAGTTTATGATGTTGCGCTAAGCGGGTGGTCATGACTGAAAATAACTGGTGTTAGATGTTAAAGAATATGGTAATATAGAAGAAATATACAAAGTGGAAGTTGTAAAGGAGACCAACTATGGGCGAAAATTATTTGGATATGGCTACTGTTATAGTGATATTTTTTGCTCTCGGCATCTTATTATCAAGACTGGGAGGCGTTGGAGGAATTGTTGTAAGAATTAAAAGAATGGTTTGCAAGCTAATTGGACATAGAGACTGAGAGAAGCGATATAAACTGAAAGTTGCGGAGGTGTGCAAATGAAAAGGGAATTAGGAATTGCCAGATGTGGGCTTGCGTGTTGCTTATGCACAGAAAATGCTGATTGTAATGGATGTGGCTCAAATGGTTGCCCAGATAATGATGTTTGCGAGAATAAAAAATGTTCAATTGAAAAAGAATTGACACATTGTTATAAGTGTGAAGAAAATTGCAAGAAAGGATTATTGGGCAAAATCAAACCATACACATTTACTTTATTTGCTAAAAAATATGGAGAAGAAAAGCTTTTGGATTGTTTAGAGAGAAATGAGAAAAATGGAGTTGTGTATCATCGAGATGGCATCAACGGAGATTATGATGATTTTGATGATGTAGAGCAGCTAATGAATTTTATCTTAACAGGAGTGAGATAACTTCCAGTTTATAGCAGACAGTTTGTTTGATGATGAGACTGTCTGCTTTTCTCTTTTTAATCATAATTGATAGGAGTGGTATAGAATGGTTTATATCCATTGTGAAAAGACAGTTTAGAGTGGTGCAGATTGATTGTAAGAGTAGTGGGAGTTCCATTGATTTGATTATGCTCTGTTTCAATTTCCGCTATCACTTCATCAATATTGCAGTATTGATATACAATAACTTGTAGTTCGGTATCACGATTAGCCCCATTGCTGAATGACATACTGTTAAATACAAGATAATCGGGCAAGCTAATGTAATAGAGAATACCTGCAAGCGAGATTAGAATAATAGTGGAAAATAATAATTTCTTTTTCATTTTGACATACCTCTGTTACTATATAGTGAATTACTACATAAAGATTTATTGAATATACTTTTATGTAGAGGTGAGGTAATGAAGTATGGACATTTGGAACTTCACATAGAGGAACTGCTGAAAGAAAAAGGGATTAGTAAGAATACCATTTGTAAAGAATTGGATATACCGAGGTCTAATTTCAATCGCTATTGCAGAAATGAATTTCAGAGATTAGACGCACAACTAATCTGTAAACTGTGCAGTTACTTGGATTGTGGAATAGAAGAATTGATAGAGTATGTGAAAGAATAAGAGCCTGTCGGATTGAAGAAAGTTCGTGCAGGCTTTTGTTGTGTCAAGAAATAGGGAAAATGTAGTGAGGTCAAGGAACAAGGCGAAGCCGATACAACCTAGGGCAGTCCTTGACGGAACGGACAAAGTCAACAGAACCATGATACAGCAGAGGACTTGAAAGGCCAGAAACCTTGCAAGTCTTCTTGTCTATTATTGGGCGTTATGTTTAAGTAGTATCAGAACGGAGAAAGCGGTGCAGACAGAAGCGTATGCGTTCCGTTCCGTCCATTGCAGGGCATTGAGAAAATCACAGACAGGGTGGTGCCGCTTTTGGTGTTATAAATTAGTTTATTTGAGTTTCAGATAATTTTAACTGCTTATGAAGAGAAAGAGCCATCAACAGACTGATGAGAAAAGAAAGGACATCAGCGATTGGCTGTGCGTATAAAATTCCATTTAATCCCCATATGGAGGGAAGAATGAGAATAACAGGGATAAAGCAGATCCCTTGTCTGCATGCCCCAAGTAAGAAACCTTCTTTTCCTTTTCCTAATGCCAGGAAAAGAGAGGAATATACTGTGTAATATCCAAAGAGTATAAAAGTAATACCGTTGATTCGTAAGGAACTGGTTCCGATGTGAATCATTTCTATATTTCCGGTTGTAAACCGTGAGACGATTGGTGTTGGAAAGAGGAAAAATGCGAAGCCTACAACAATACAAAAAATGGTTGACCAAAGAATGGAGGTTTTGATTGCCTGACGCAGTCGATGGTATTTCTTTGCACCATAACTATATCCTGCAATAGGCTGGAATCCTTTTATAAAGCCGAATACAGTCAGACTTCCCATAGAAACGAGTCTGGTGACGACACCCATTCCGGCGATGGCAGCATCTCCATAAGCACCGGCAGCGTTGTTAATCAGAGAAATGGAAAGACTGGTTAATAGTTGAAATACAAGCGTAGGAACTCCGATTTTGAATATTTCTGAAAAAATCTCTTTGGAAAAGGAACAGTCTTTTAAGCGGAAACGAAAAATACTTTTTTTGCTGAAAAGGTAGTACAGGTAAACGAGAGTAGATATAATCTGTGAAATTGCGGTTGCAATGGCTGCACCTGAAACACCCAAATTAAAGGTATAGATAAAAATCGGATCTAAAGCAATGTTCAAGACTGCTCCAATCAGCAGGGCGAACATTGTAGTCTTAGCAGCTCCTTCGCTTGTGACAATGTTGTTCATGGTAACGTTAAATACATTGAAAATACAAGAAATAATGTAAATTTCTGCATAGGTCATTGCGTAAGGAAGAATGCTTTTGGTTGCACCGAGAAGAATTAAAATCGGCTCTAGAAATACAACGCAGAAAAGAATGAGAACTGTCCCTACGGACAAACTGCAATAAAGAGAAGTGCTTGCAACTTTATTTGCTTGTTCGTCTTTCCCTTGTCCCAGTAGTCTTGAAATGTAGGATGCTGCCCCGTTTCCAAATAGTAATCCTAAACCGACAACAACTTGTCCAAGAGGGTAAACGATAGAAATTGCCCCCATTGGGCTTTCACCTAATCCGCTTACAAAGTACGCATCTACAAGATTATACAAAGCGTTAATCAGCATTCCAATCATGGTTGGGATTCCCATAGCCAAGAGTGCTTTTGGAATAGGTGCATTTCCGAGTAATTCCATTTTTTGCTTTTGATTGTTCATAACGTGTAACTCCTTTCACTTGACATATAATATAAAATATACTACTATAAAAAATAGTAATTGAAATGCAAAAGTTATACTACTATAATTTACAGTAGTTGTCAAGATGGAAGGAGGAAAAACAAATGGCGACCATTGACTTAATTGTGTTAGGAATGTTAAAAAAAGAGGAATTAAGTGCATATGACATTCAGAAACTGGTGGAATATCGGAACATCTCAAAATGGGTAAAGATTAGCACACCTTCTATTTACAAAAAAGTGATTCAGTTAGAACAGAAAGGGTTCATTTCCAGCCGAATGGAAAAGGAGGGAAATATGCCGGAAAAAGCAGTGTATTCGTTAACGGAAAGTGGAAAGGCGGAGTTTAAAAAACTGATGCATGAGCTTTCTAAAAAGCCGATTCATATGTTTTTAGATTTCAATGCAGTCATTGTGAATTTAGAGAGTATGACCAAAGAAGAGCAACGGGACTGTTTAGATGAAATAGAAATGAATACAGATATTCTCTTAAACTATTTAGAAGATAATCTGAAATTGAAAGAAAAAGCGGAAGATGTTCCAGCAACAGGTATGGCGGTCCTTCATCAGCAGCTTACGTTAGCAAAAGCAATTAAGGCATGGATTGCTGATTTGAAAAAGTCGTTGCTTTAGTGGTAAGTCGTGTGTTTTTGAATACAAATTTTATTTCATTGACAAGAATTTTTTATTCTGTTAGGTTATGAATATGTAAGATCTTACAGACGAAAAATCATAAAAGCAGGTGTAAGAATGTATCATGGGAGATTTAAAAATACACATTATCAAACTGGTTTTGACTGGGGAGAAATGTTAAGAAAACATGGAAATTTTATTCATAAGAAACATACGTTTCAGATTACAGAAGAACGAAAAAAGTTTGCAATGCAGTGTCTGCCAGTTTATGAGAAATATTATCCCAAAGTTCGTAAAGCCGGTTTCAATGCAGGGTTATTGGTTCGGTATCTTTTGGAAAAGTGTAGAACAACGGAAGAAGCGGTACTGATTAAAGTAATCAGCGCTGTTTCTTTATGCGCAAAACGTACCAAATGATCACCAGTTTTCTACCAAGTCTTTACCGATTTCTTTTATAAAATCTGCATCGCAAATTTGCAAGAAAAATACAAATATTTTAAAATATTTGTAACGAAACTATCTTTTTTTCGACTAACCTATGAAAAGAAGGAGGTGAGCAGTTCTGGACTACGAAAAATTATATCATTCATACTATATGCAAG